>Ga0182746_1000047_pt1 | contig 233331 bp, 185 predicted proteins | sample eDN3rd30CBELigOP_FD_128881 | JGI IMG/M metagenome (GOLD analysis project Ga0182746, IMG submission 128881) | Enriched Organic Plus compost microbial communities from Emeryville, California, USA - eDNA 3rd pass 30_C BE-Lig OP (version 2) (version 2) ...
GATACGTATATATTTCTCCCCATAAAAGAAAAAAATTGCATAATTTTGATTTCGTTTAGCTATATAACACATAACCTAAAAGTGATCGCAAAGCTTTATAGGTGTTACTGAACTGGACGAATCTGCCACATCGGTTGCAGCCGGTGTGGCTTCTCCAGATTTATAGGGTAGTATTCTTTATGTCATAACGGTAATCCTCCTCCCATCGATTATAAATTTGACGTGACCTGTTAATTCCAGCAACTCCAGCAGCCTGGAAATAGAAAAGCTCCGGGGAAGCATGAGTATGCTGAATTGCTCGGTAATCTGTGTTTTGTATTCGACATCCACATCGTACCACCGGGCGACTTCTTTCATAATTGTCTTCAAATCCGCATTTTCAAAGTTAAAGTAGCCGTCTTTCCAGGAAGTTTCGGTATTCAATCCCACCTTTTGTTTTAATAACACCGGATTTGAAGCATGGGTAGCGAGTTGAACCTGCTCCCCTGATTTCATCAACAGCGCATCCTGACCTGCTTTGAATTTTACACTGCCCTTATCTAAAGTTGTTTTTATCGTTGGATCATCCGGATAAGCCTTTACATTAAACGAGGTACCTAATACTTCAATTTGTGCACCATTGGGTAAGTTCACAATAAATGGGCGTTTTTTATCCGGGGCGATATCGAAATAGACCTCTCCTTGTATTTCTACCACACGCTGCTTCCGATCAAAAGCTTTCGGAAAACGGATACTTGATGCTGCATTTAATTTCGCAGTGCTACCATCGGGTAAAACAATGCAATACTGTCCGCCCTGCGGCGTGGTAACCGTATTAAAGCCAGAACTGCCTGAATTATCGTTTTTTGAAGGTAAATATTTGATTTGCCCCTCGGAAAATTCTACTCCGTTAGCCCGGGCACTCCCTTGCCCGTATACGGATACCGTATCGCCAAGAAACAACAAGTTACCGTCTGCAAATGTAGCAACTGCCCTATTTGACCCTGCAATAACGTCGTTCTTGTACCGCTCTTTCCGGGTTAGCAAATCTGCTTTTACCGGATAATTCCTATAAAGCCATACAGCAGCCAATGCCACGAAGAACACCGCTATACCCGCAACCAGCCGAATCGGAGAAAACAAAAAATAAGTACGCCCACCGCGGGAATATCTTGGGGCCTCGGCTCCTTCGATCGCGGTAAAAGTTTTCCATTCACGAATCAAAAACGAATCATCGTCACAAAGTTCAGTATACAACGCATTCAATTCAGGGTATTTTCGTAAATACCCTTCCAATTCGATCCGTTGCAATTCGGTGAGATCGCCGTCGATAAACAACCTGAACAATTCTTCTATTCGTTCTGATTCTGGGTTCATATTAGTTTGTTTCAGTATTATAACAACTGACACAAAAATTCAACCCATCGAATTGAAAAATATTTTTTCGGAAGAAGAAAGGTACCTACGCAGCTATGCGGGAGTCTTTGTCGCCAGCGTTTTCTTGAGCAGGTTAAGTGCCCGGGTTTTGGCGTTACGAACATTCTGCTCAGACGTATTCAATTTTTCTGAAATTTCTTTGGTAGAGAGACCATCTTGATAAATCAGGTTGAAGACCTCCTTTATCTTGGGGGGCATCTTTTCAACTTTATCGTAGATATAGGTCAGGAGCTGGGTCTGCATAATTTTGGCCAGGATGAAATCTTCGGTATGTTCAGATAAGTATAGGATTTCACTATGTGCTGTTGAGCGGACTTTCATTGACTTCAAATAGTTAAGCGCTGCATTTTTGGCCGCTTTGTATAGAAACGCCTTCACAGATGCTAATCCATCGAAGCTCATTCGATTCGTCCAAACCTTTTGGAAACACTCGGAAGCAATATCCTCGGCCTGCTGCTCATCATTCGTTAGTTGGAGTACAAAATAGCAAATAGGCCTATAGTAACGCTCAAATAGCTCGTTAAAGGTACGTTTAGAGATTCCTGTTTTGTTAGACAACATTTGCAAAATCGATTTACTTTCATGGTTAGCCCGGCACAAACAGGATTCTCCCATTGCGTCATCTGCCACACAATTGTATTTAAAACGACCCGAAAAACTATCCTGCCGCATCCTGCCTCCATACCTATGGGAAAACTAGCTATTTATTCAACGACACGCGATATAAATCTTTTCGTCGATCAAACAGATTTTTTACCGTACCGTATTGATTCAGCTCTTTTAATAAATTCAGATCGACGTCCACCACCAACACCATTTCGGTATTGGGTGTGGCTTCTGCCTTGACAGCATTGTTGGGAAATGCAAAATCAGAAGGTGTGAATACCGCCGACTGGGCATATTGGATATCCATATTGTTTACCTTGGGCAAATTACCTACCGAACCGGCAATGGCTACGTAGCACTCATTTTCGATTGCGCGCGCCTGCGCGCAGTTCCGAACCCGGATGTATCCGTTTTGGGTATCGGTGAGAAAAGGCACAAACAAAATCTGCATTCCCTGATCGGCCAATATTCTTCCCAGCTCGGGAAACTCCACATCGTAACAAATCAGTATGCCTACCTTTCCGCAATCGGTATCAAACACGCGGACCTCGTCTCCGCCATACATTCCATAATATTTCGTTTCATTGGGTGTAATGTGCACTTTCCTGTATTCCTCCGTCTTGCCATTCCGATGGCAGAGATACGAGACATTATATAGCTTATTTACCTCATCCACAAAAGGCATGGACCCCGCGATGATATTCACGTTGTACGAAACCGCTAATTGCTGGATTTGCTGCTGTGTCTGTTCGGTGAGTTTAGCCAGTTCCCGCATCGCCTCCGTGGTAGGCAGGTGGTTATATGGCTCCATTAACGGTGTATTAAAAAATTCCGGAAACAGCACAAAATCTGCGCCGTATCCACTTACGGCATCCACAAAAAATTCAACCTGCTCATGAAACGCTTGGACATCCCGGAAGGTACGCATCTGCCATTGCACCAATCCCAGTCTGATGTTCTTTTTGGTGGGCGACGCTGCCCGGGTTTTCGGCTCGTAATAGATATTGTTCCACTCCAACAAGGTCGCATATTCCCGGGATTCCGTATCTCCCGGCAAGTAGTTTTTCAATATTTTTTTGACATGGAAGTCGTTGGCCAGTTGGAAAGTGAGCGCAGGATCATAAATTTCCTTTCGTTTCACTTTCTCAATATACTGTCTGGGCGTAAGTTCGTCCGCATGTTCATGGTATTTTGGTAGCCGCCCGCCCGCGAGAATACCTTTCAGGTTCCAGTGTTCACACAATTCCTTACGGGCATCGTATAGCCTTCTTCCCAACCGCAAGTCGCGGAATTCAGGATGAACGAATACCTCAATCCCATACAGTACATTCCCTTCCGGGTCGTGGGTGGAAAACGTCCCTTCGGCAATGATTTCCCGGTACGGATGGGTAATGTCCGTTTTTTGTGTATCAATCACGATGGCCAATGCACAGGCAACCACACGGCCGTCGACCTCTACACATAGCTGCCCATCGGGGAACATGCCGATTAAGTCCTTGATATGATTACGCGTCCAGAGACTGCCCACCCCGCCGTAGGCCTGGTTCATGGAATCAATCAAATCGTTGTAATCCTTGAGTGATAATTTTCTAACCTGGATATCCATATACGTCGAATTACAGGAACTACTAAAATACTGAATCCTGCCTAAACGTAATGAATCATTTTGACAGCTGCAAGCGGATGCAGCCTTTACAGAGCCGTAGCAGCAACCGCGTACCGGCTATTCAACTGTGTTGTACTCGCCCTGCAATGCATACCAGCCAAAAACACACAGCCCCCCGGTTATGATGGGCATCAGAATAAATGTATAGATAATAGCGGGCACCAAGTCCTCCGTTTTTCCACTGGTAAACTGGGGGATGGCTTGGCTGACGATCAGGTAATAACCTGCTGCCAGTCCGAGCAGAATCCAAACCACACCTAATATGCGCTTGATCGTATTCATGGCTTATTGGACATTTTGATTTTTATTTTTAAGATAAAGCAGGCCAATGATAAAACTCACACCGGCGATCAGAATGGGATACCACAGCCCCTCCAAATGTGGCTTCTCATAGGGTGCATTTCCCGAAATCTGCTGCGCAGCGGTATTCGCCATCTGTGCTTTTGTAACCAGATAAGTTGCCACCGCAGGCAGTAGACCGCCGAATATGCCATTCCCCACATGGTAGGGTAATGACATAGAAGTATAACGAATCCGAACCGGAAACATCTCTACCAGAAACGCCGCGATCGGACCATACACCATCGTTACATACAGTACCTGAATAAATACCAGCAGTGCGATTGAAAAAAAGGCTCCCTTGCCCACATGTACGGTCTGCTTTACTGATTCGCCTTCACTTACCCAAGTGGCGGTACTCCCATCATCGTATGCCTTCATAAGGATATTTCCTTCTGTACGTTGTTGATCTACCAATTCCTGCTTAACGGTAACATCCGTTAGCTGGTACATCCGGTCATATATGGGCCGGTACGTCAGGATAGCCAGCAACATACCCGCGAGCATCACGGGCTTGCGCCCAATGCGATCAGACAGCCAGCCGAAAAAGACAAAAAAACCGGTACCGGCCAACAACGCTGTACCAATGATAAAGTTGGTCTGATCAAAGTCTACATGACACACGTTCTGCAGGAATGACAGTGCATAAAACTGGCCGGTATACCAGATAACCCCCTGCCCCATCGTTGCACCGAACAGTGCAAGCAGGACAAATTTGAAATTATACTTGTTTCCGAAGGATTCCTTCAGCGGATTGCTGGACGTTTTTCCTTCGCTTTTGGCCTTTTTGAACAATGGCGACTCATCCATGTTGCGCCGGATAAAATAGGACACGACTACCATAACGGAGGAGATCAGGAAGGGTACACGCCATCCCCAGTCATCGAATGACTCGGCAGACATGCTGCTTTTGGTGAGCATAATAACCGCGAGGGAAATAAACAACCCAACCGTTGCGGTCGTCTGTATCCAGGAAGTACGGAACCCCCGCTTATGCGGTTCCGAATGTTCGGCTACATACGTGGCTGCTCCGCCGTATTCTCCCCCAAGTGCCAGTCCTTGCAACAAGCGTAATACCAACACCAATACGGGGGCGGCGAAACCGATCGTCTGATATCCCGGCACAAGCCCAATGGCGCACGTTGACAAACCCATCAACAATAACGTAACCATAAACGTGTACTTGCGGCCGATGATATCTCCTAAACGGCCAAAAAAAAGCGCTCCAAAAGGCCTCACGACAAAGCCGGCGGCAAATGTAGCCAAAGTAGACAGAAACGCGGCCGTGGGGTTATCGGGTGGAAAAAATTTGGTAGAGATCACGATGGCAAGACTGCCAAAGATGTAAAAATCATACCATTCGATCAATGTGCCCAAGGAAGAGGCACCGATGACTTTCCACAAGGTTTTTTTGGAGGAAGCAGCAACGCCTCCAACAGAATTTTCGTCCATAAACTCGGTTTATAACAGTATTAGCAGCTATCTAAAAAATGTTAACGCGCTAAAGTAAGATTATTTATGGATAAGCACAATGAATAATGAATTCCAATTAATTCAACTTTCTAATTTTAATATTTCTGAAAAAAGCAGTGTCTCCGTGGTCTTGCAGTATTAACTGTCGTATTCATTGTTTTCACTGAAGTTTGTCGTTTCCGAATCGGGTTCGTAAACAATGCAGCCTTGAATCATCGTCATTTTTATGTTGACGTCGTTATCAAAGATAATCACATCTGCATCCATCCGGGGAGCGAGCGCACCTATGGACCCTTGAAGGCCCAGTATGCGAGCGGGGGTGGTGGTAGCCATACGCACGGCGTCGATAAGGGGTATATCAGCCATATCCCGCATGGTGCGTATTAACCGGTCGGCCGTGGCAGTGCTACCCGCAAACGCCGAACGATCAGGCAATTTTGCCACACCGTCTTCAACAAGTACTTCTATGCCGTCGGTCAGGCTCCCAAGTATACTATTTCCTTCGGGCATGGCTGCGGCGCGCATTGCATCGGTAATCAGCGCGGTACGGTCAGGGCCCTTGATCTTATAAACCAACTTAAGCAATTCCGGCGGCAGGTGTCTGCCATCGGCAATAATCTCCACATCCAGTTCGTCAATTAGGTACGCACTTTCAATGATACCTCCGTAGCGGAAAGCATTCCGACGTGTAACACCGGACATGGCGGAATACAGATGAGTTACGAGCGAATATCCATTTTCGAATGCGTGGGCAACATCGCTATACAATGCATCGGAGTGGGCGATGGAAGGTAAGATGCCACGTTCACGCAGTATGCTTCCGAACGGAACCGCTCCCTTTTTTTCCGGTGCAACGCTCCACCGTTTGATGGACGACGAGCTGTCCAGAATCTCGAAATATTCAGCCGGATCGGGATCCCGGATATAGCGTGGATCCTGGGCACCACGTTGTTCCATGGAAAAATAGGGCCCTTCAATGTGCACACCCAGAAACCGCGAGCCACGCATGTTGCTTGCCGCCGCCTGTTCATACCGTTTGAGCGACCGGATAATTTCCACTTTGGTACTCGTAAGTACAGTAGGCAGCATGGCAGTGGTACCATAACGGGCGTGTGTTTCGGCCACTGCTAGAAAGGACTCAACGTTATCGTCCATAAAGTCGCTCCCACCTCCACCGTGCACATGGATGTCGATAAACCCGGGTGCAACGTAATGCCCGCCGGCATCAATAACCCGGGCGTCCGGCACGTCTATGTCGCGTTCGCTTATCGCTTCAATCCTACCATTCCGTATAAATAACTGTCCGTTCCTGACGATACGGTATGGGGTGATAATCTCACCGTTTATAATCTTTATATCACTTTTTGACATGCGTATTTTCACCAATTTTGATGCAACGGACCTTCTTTACCACCTCCGAAGCTTGTGACCCCACATCGCATAATAAATCAAATACAGATAACACGGCAGCAGTACCCAATACGCCTCCCGCAGGCCGATTTTATCGGCAAAGTAACCATATACCAACGGCAGTATGGCATTTCCACACAACCCCATAATCATGAGGGAAGCGCCTATCTTGGTAAAACGGCCAAGACCGTCTATCGCCAGCGGCCAAATGCCGGCCCAAGTGAGCGAATTGGGGATTCCCAATAAGACAATAAACCAAATGGATACATCCGTTTGGTGCCCAAAAAGCGTCACCTCGCCGCGGGTAAAAACAATCAATACGGAAAGCACCGCACCCATAAAGGTCACGAGACGCAGCATATTTTTCTGGCTGATCCACCTCGGAATAACCGAAATTCCTAAAAAATAACCTACAATAGCCATGCTCAACGTGTACGAGGGAAATACTTTTGCCTCAACCAAGGAGATACCCATCGAACCTGCATAATTGATAACGGTATCGATGGATATCACCTGTGCTCCCACATGGATAAAGATTGCCACCGCCCCGAGAACCAAATGGGGAAACTGGAATATATTCGTCTTTCCGGTATTCGCCTGGGCAATATCTCCCTCCTCTTCACCGGTATCAATTTCCGGCAAGGGTGAATAGCGTACACCGATGCCCACGAGCAACAATACCGCACCTACCACCGAATAAGGAACGATAACCCTTCGTACCAATTCATCGAGCGCCGCGGCACGCGCATCATCGGCCATGGATGCCAGGCTATCAAACAACGCTTGATCTGTGGGGCGCAAAACCGCTGCGGCAAACAGCAACGGTGCCACAATCCCGGCAAATTTGTTGCAGATGCCCATGATGCTGATACGTTGTGCCGCACGTTCCTTTGGACCCAGAATGGTGATATATGGATTGGCGGCAGTCTGCAGAATTGCCAGCCCTATGCCTATCGTAAAAAGCCCCAGGAGAAACAAGCCATACGTACGCGTCATCGCGGCTGGGACAAAGATGAATGCGCCCAAACTAAGTGCAAAAAAACCGATCATCATACCCTTCTTAAATCCGACCGCCTTCAGTAAGTAGGATGAGGGTACAGACATCACGAAATAAGCGATGTAAAACGCGAATGCTACAAGATAAGACTGAAAGTGGGTAAGCTCGCATGCAATTTTGAAATACGGGATGAGTATCGCATTGATCCAGGAGAGGAATCCGAAGATGAAGAACATCCCGGCGATGATGAGGATAGATACGATCGTATCGCGGCGCGACAGCGATGCTACGCTGACCGTCGAATTTGCCGATGCTGCCATTTAGTTACCACCTATGCTTACTACGCTTAAACCTTCGGTTCCCAGCCCTTTTCATATTCACGCCCCCAAAGTTTCTGTGCTTCTTTGTTATTCAGGATATGGCCATTCGACGGATCCGTTTCCAAAAGCCCACCGCTGCGCTGTGCGATGTTACCCAATTGCACCAGTAAGGTGCTGACGTGGCCACTTCCGATATCGGACGCCAATTTCTGCCCGTTTTTGATCCCTTCGAAAAAGTTTTGGATATGGATGGCATCCAAAGCCTGTGACGGATCCGTCAGATTTCGTGCGTCAATGGTTACATCGTTTTTAACTTCTTTCATCAGTTTACCTTTCAGGTCATACACCTTATACGCATTACCTCCTTCAATTTGCAACGAGCCATTTTCTCCGTAGAAGATAACGCCGACCGTAGATCCTTCTACCGGTGTACCGTTACAGCTTCTGCCTTCCCAGGTGACCATGCTTTTGTCGGAAAACTCCAGGTTAATGATCTGGGTATCGGGTGCTTCCCAATCGTCCTGATACCGGTAGCGGCCACCGGCCGATGTCACTTTCGTAGGATAGTCTACCTGTAAACCCCAACGGGCCAAATCGACCATATGTGTTCCGTTGTTTAATGCTTCGCCCGTTCCCCAATGCCAGAACCAATGCCAGTTGTAATGGATCAGGTTATCTTTAAAGGTGCGGCGCGGAGCAGGACCCTGCCACAAATCGTAATTCAGCCAACCGGGTACCGCCGCGGTTTTACCGACACCGATAGATGGTCTGTTATTGGTGTACCACGTTTTAGCGAGATAGGCCTTACCGATAATACCGTTATGGAGTTCCTGGATAGCCTGGGCAACGTTAGGCCATGACCGCCGCTGGTTCCCCATCTGGATTACGTTTCCATATTTTTTCTGTGTGGCAATCAAGAGCTCTCCTTCCCTTGGGTTATGGCTGGCTGGCTTTTCAAGATATACGTGTTTTCCGGCTTGTGAAGCCATGATCGCAGCCGGCGCATGCCAGTGATCCGGCGCGGCGACCACCAATGCATCAAAATCCTTTTTCTCCAGTAATTTCCGGATGTCCGCTTCAATTTTAGGCCGTGAACCTTGTTTGCCTTCCACGGCTCCGGCACACTTATCGGCTGCGCGGGAATCTACATCGCAGATATAAACAACTTCACAATTGGATTGTGATGAAAAGTTGTTAGCCAGCGCAAGGCCACGCGAATTAACGCCCATCATCGCTACACGGATGCGATCGTTAGCTCCGATAATACCCGCATAAGCCCGTGTGCCAAAGCCGGAAAAAAATCCGCCAACTGACAAAGCCGCGGTGCCTATTGTTGTTTTTTTAATAAAATCCCTTCTTGCGTTCATTTTGCTTTCGATCATTTAGTTAATAAAAGAGTAATGTATCACTTAACCAACCTCCGCTAATGCCACCTTAGCACCGCCGCGCGACTTACTGATATCGGCCGCAGCCATAAACCGATAGATTTCTAAGGTTTCTTGGGTGTCTACCGGCGACTTCCCGGTATCGAAAAACTGGATGATCTTGGTTAGTAATGTATCGTAACCGTTATACGGTCCCAAAGTCAGATCGCCCTTCTCTCCATACGCTGTACCACCGTACGTGTGCTTGCCCGTACGTGTACCGCGGAAGGTACCTATCCGGCCATCTGACCAGGTTCCCACCACCACATCTGTCCCTTCGGTATAGATACGTATTACATCCTTGCACCCTACCCCCATTAACGCAATGAGAGACTCTACACCATGAATTCCGTACCAGAAAAGATCGGGATGATGCGGTTCCAATGCTGCCGGGCTATAGGTGTCTGCCCCTAAAATTTTACCGATTTTACCGTTGATGGCATCCTGAATGGTGTCCATATACCGCAGCGACGAGGCAGAGAAAACAGGTACCTGTTTTTGGGCTGCCAGTGCATAGATTTTTTGGACATCTGTGAAGGATGCCGCCACAGGCTTATCGATAAAAATAGGTTTCCCTGCCTCAATAACCTCTTTGGCCTGCATGAGCCGCGGATTGCCGTCGTTGGTCTCTAACAGTACATAGTCAACCTCGGCCATCAAAGCAGGGATTGATTCCACGATCTTCACCCCGTACGGCTGAATGTCTTTAATGTAACCCGGAATACGGCTCGTACTGACTTCAATTGTACTCCCATATGGATATGCAGCTGTAACCCGGTAGCCGGAAGTGCTCAATGCGCTGGAAGGGTCGTTTAAGCCCTTAGTAAATGCCAAGCTGTGCGATGTATCCAACCCGATGATTCCCACGCGCTTTAGCGGTGACAGTATGTGCTTACCAACAGCCTCAACTGCAGGAAATCCCATTCCTATTCCTGCAGCAGCGCAGGTAACATTTGCAATGAATTTTCTTCTATCCATATCATTTTTTATAAATCAAAACTTGCCAACACCATTACGGGTACGTACCCGAAACTATAAAATCCAAATGAGTAGCCGTCAACTACCTATGCTATCTTCCTAAAACCTCAGATTTATTGCTAAATTCACAAATGGTAACGTACCCGCTAAGTAACTGAATAGATTTTAAATTTGCAAAATTTTTATAAATCAGCGGTTAATTTTTATAAAATTCGAAATTTTCTTTGGTAATAATGTCAATCGGCATATACTGTTCCTTCGCTATTTTCTTATCCGCCACTACGTGTTGGAATAACGACATTACACCCAAATATCCCTGCTCTTCGGGCTTTTGGCCAATCAGGAAATCGATGGTTCCATCTTTTAGGTACTCGATGTTTTCTTCCGATAAATCATATCCGATCAAGATGCGATGTTGCCGTGCAGTATTGCGAAGGTATTTTGCAACACTCTTTACCCTTGAGTTGGTTACAAAAAAAGCATCTATATCGGTATGCTCTTTCAAGAATGTGTCAAGCGCATCCTGTATCGCTTCATCTGTTGTATTGGTAATATCAATCTTCTCAACCCTGATAGGGGCTTCGGGAGTGTTGGTGTTTTCCATGTATTGGCGAAACCCTTCTTCCTTTCGGAGCAAATGATGATACGCATCGATTTCCTTCGATATATTAACAATCAGCACTTTTCCCTGCTTTAATCCGAAGCGGATGAGCTGCCCGGCCTGATAGCCACTCTGATACAAATGGGGGCCGATATAGGTCAGGCTATCCCGGTTTGGCACGTCAGAATTGATAAATACGTATGGAATCTGTCTATCGGCACAGGCCGAAGCGAAGCTGGCCGCTTCTTCGATAAACGAAGGAGCCATAACGACACCGTCGTAGCTGCCTTTGAGCATATCATTCACATATTTGACAAACGTACTTTTATCGTTGAGATCAAATAAATACCGATCCAAGAAGACACCGTATTGCTTGATCTCTTGATAGGCCCGCTCGATTCCGTCTAACGATGCCTTCCAATAATCGGTTTCCCTTGCATCGGGAATTAAAACAGCAAAACGATTGGTCTTCTTCGAAGCGAGACGGCTAGCTAAAATATTGGGTTGAAACCCTATTTCCTGAATGATTTCATTGATTTTCTGTCGAGTCGTTTCCGAAACGCCTTTCCGATTATGGATAACACGATCCACAGTAGCAATTGAAACGTTCGCTCTTCTCGCTATTTCTTTTACGCCAGAAAGACGGCCTGCCATTTGTTCATTTCTCAAACTCATAATTGGTGTCAAAAATAGTTGATTTGTGGAATTTCCGAAATTTGCGAATAATGCTTGCAGCGTAAACGCATCAAAAATGTTAGGAAGTTAGGAATTAGTATTTGCAGGACATGGGATTAATCGTTTTCCTGTGCAGAAAAAGAAGATGCGACCCGCGTGTAGAACGGACCGAAGAGCACCTTTTGACGGATATCGTTTTCATTACCATACCGGCAGTTATCTGCGGATGTGAGACATGGGAGGACATAAGGTCCTATGGCCATTTCGGGAAGGATATGGATACGAACGGAAGCTGGGGGACAGTTATTTTTCATCCCCTCTATATCCAATGGGTATTCATTAGATATCCAGTATCAATGAAGTATAAAGAATCTGGGTTACTACTGAATAACTACTGGACAAATACTGTATATCTAATGCATAACTACCAGACAAAGACTGTAGAAAGCTTGTTGGATAAGAAGCCCATTAGAAAAAGTTCTCAGGATTTTCTGTTACCTACCCAATTGCAGTGCTCTTTCCGGCGTGAGATGCGCATACGCAATTCCAAAAACTTCATGTACATTTGATTTCTAATCATTGGAGTGGATTGTAAGAAAATGGCAGAAGAACTTTACATTGCCCAGGGCACCAAAGAAATGCAGTATCAGGCATTGCTACCTCAACTAGATACATTGATTGCCGGAGAAGATAATCTGATTGCCAACATGGCCAATATATCCGCAGTACTTAAGGCTCAGTTCGATTTCTTTTGGGTAGGTTTTTACCTGGTTAACACCGATGAGCTTGTTCTTGGCCCCTTCCAAGGCCCATTAGCCTGTACCCGTATCAGAAAGGGCAAAGGCGTATGCGGCCAGGCGTGGGCCCAGCGGAAAACATGTACTGTACCGGATGTGGACGCCTTCCCCGGCCATATCGCTTGCAGTTCGGTATCCAAATCGGAAATTGTCGTGCCTATATTTAAGCAAAGCGAAGTGATTGCTGTATTGGATGTGGACAGTGAATACCTGAACTACTTTGATGCAGTGGATGTACATTACCTTCAAGAAGTTACCCGGTTACTAACGCGCGGTATCTAATTGGAGTTTGTACAAATGGTGGTATAGCCCGTCTCCCTGATCCATCAACTCGTCATGGGTACCGGAAGCCACCACCTGCCCGCATTCGACCACCACGATTTGGTTGGCTTCGCGAATGGTAGAAAGCCGGTGAGCGATGATAATAGATGTGCGATTCTTCATCAACTCTTCCAGCGCTTGTTGTACCTGACGTTCGGATTCGGAATCCAGTGAAGAAGTTGCTTCGTCAAGAATTAAAATAGCAGGATCTTTAAGCAGGGCCCGTGCAATGGCGATGCGCTGGCGTTGCCCGCCCGACAATTTGACACCGCGTTCACCTACCACGGTATCGTACCCTTCAGGAAAATCCATGATAAAGTTATGGGCATTGGCCCGCTTGGCCGCCGTAATAATTTCTTCTGCATCGGCTGAAAGCCGGCCATAAGCGATGTTTTCCCGAATGGTACCTCCAAAAAGCAATACGTCCTGAGGTACGATGGCAACCTGACTGCGAATATCCGTCAACGGGTAACTGCTGGCCTCACGGCCATCAAACAGAATACGGCCACTATCCGGCTTATAAAATTGCAGTACCAATGCAGCAATGGTTGATTTGCCTGTACCGCTTGGACCCACGATTGCAATTTTATCACCGGCCGGCGCGGCAAAAGACACATTTTTCAGCACGGTGATTTCCGGACGGGAAGGATACGCAAATGTAACATTATCAAACGCGATACTGCCTTTGATGGGATAGGAAATAACTTTTTCTTCCTGCAACAATCCCACATCTTCTTGTTGCTCATCCAGTATTTCAATGACACGTTCACTCGCGCCAATTGCCTTTTGGATATTTGCATATAGCTCGGGGAAAGTACCCATAGAGCCTGCTACGAATATAGAGTATAGGATATAGGTAGTCAAATCCCCTACGGAAATGTCGCCAGCGGAAACCAGCGACGACCCATACCAAATGACAGCAACCACAGCGCCGAAGAGACAGAAGATGATAAATGAAGCAAAGACACCACGATACGTTGCGCCCTTGACAGCAATTTTAACAACCGCGTCGAGTGTACGGGAATAACGAGATGCTTCATAGGCTTCATTGACAAACGCCTTCACATTACTGATACCCTGCAACGTTTCCTGGACTACGGTGTTGGACTCAGCGAGTTTATCCTGCGCTTTGCGCGAAAGTTTCCGGATAAACCTACCAAAAATCACTGCAACCACTACCAATACGGGTAGGATACTGAGATTGAGCAGGGTGAGTTTTGAAGATACAATGAACAGCCAACACACACCACCAATTAGCAAAATAACCTGCCGGATGATTTCTGCCAATGTGGTGGTCATTGTATCCTGTATCTGAGCCAAATCTGCAGATAAGCGGCTATTCAATTCACCCACCCTACGGTTGGCAAAAAAATCAAGTGGAAATGTGATAAGTTTGTAATAGGAATCCCTGCGGATGTCAGCCAGCGACTTTTCGGCAACTTCTACAAAAAGACGAATCCGGAAGAAGGAAACGGCGGACTGGATAAAAAGGATAACGAAAGAAATGGCTCCGATGGTATGGATATCCACAGCAAGCCATTCATACTTCACTTTACCCTGTGCGGCATCGATCATAGCCCCCAAAAGTGCAGGGAAGGTCAGCGCAGTCAGGCTAGACAAGAACAAAAACACCATTCCGACGATAAACTTCACCCGATACGGCCGAAGATATCCCAGCAATTTGGCAGCTTTCCGAAGCGTTGTTTTTGTAAGTTTCGGTTTGGGCAGGTCCTCCGATGGCTTATCCCCGCTATTTAACCGTTGTCTTGCCATGTCCTATAATTAAAAACTATAGGCGCAAAAGTAATGACAATAACCGGGGCACATATCACGCCTTCGTCAATTTTTGGCGTTTCATAACAAAAAAGACCCCGGCGCCCAATATCACCAAACCGAAAAATATCACTAACCCCTGATAAAAATGGTTTGCCTTTTCTAACGCATTGATCTCGTTGGTCATTCTTTCGTGTTCGCGTTGCAGTTTGCTGATGGTCCTGATATATCCGTTAATGCGCCCATCAAATTCCGAAGCCCTTTCGGCGATCTGCGACTTCTCAAAATCCTTATAATCCAGCAGGGCTTTGGTTTCCTGAAATATGTCGTTATCAGTAAGGACAATCTGCTTCAGGATATCGATAGACGACTGCATATCCTTTTTGGTCTTTAGTCCGAAAATGCCGGTGCGCTTTTGAAGGCTTTCATTAAATTGTCCAAATCGTTGGCTGCGTTCAGTCAACAGCTTATTGACTTTTTGGCGCTGATTTTCATAGCCGGTCGTGTCTGACGTTTCCTGAGCAAACGAAAACGACACACAACTTAACAAAAAAAATAATACGATGTAAATGCAGTTAAACTGATAAGGTCGCATGATAAAAAACCATTATTTTTTGAATTCCACCCGGATGATGTCTCCTTTGTTGAGCCCCAATAGCCCACTGGCATTTCCTTTGTTTATCGCAATCTCTAAATAGTTGGTGATGCCAAAGAGACAAAGCTTTTCACCTTCGGGCACCTCGTTATAATGCCAGCTCATCTGATCGATTGTCTCATTGCGCCGGAAATACAATACAAAGTTACGGCCGCGCTGTACCTTGTTAAATAGTTCTTTGCTGATATTGCTAATCACATTACCAAATGAATCCACAAATACGACACTGCCGCGTAAGCTATCCTTTTCGACCACCGGTTGTACCAGTGTCCGGTCTACTACACCGTCTACCGGATCTCCTATATCCGTCAATTTGCCTCCCTTGGCAAGGTGGCATGCCGCCTTGGCAAAAATATCGGTCAGTGGGAAATGTAAATATTTTAAATCCTGGATGATGTTAATTTCTACGGCTTCTGCTGGAGGGCCGTCCAATATCAGTGAAAACAGACCGTTATCCGTACCGATGAAATAGTGATTGTTGTATTGTAAAGCAAGATACCGGGTGTTTTGGTTAAACACGGAATCAATACCGATGAGATGAACCGTTTTGGGCGGGAAATAAGGATACGCGTTTTTTACCACAAACGCTGCATACTGAATATCAAAAGGAGGAATCTCGTGGGATACATCAACCAGTTGCACAGCGGGAAATTGGCTGATAATACTGCCTTTTAATGCTGCTTGATAAAAATCTTTATGTCCTAAATCTGTTGTTAAGGTAATAATACCCATACCCGCCTCGATTGCAATGGATGCAAACTTAGATAAAGTTGCCATCATATCCAATTATTCAACTTTGCGGGAAAAGCAGATTTTTTATTTAGCCAATACGAATCGTAATTTATCGCTATCTTTGAAAGCTGCGAGACGACAGTCGTATGACAGCCCATACAGAAAGCTGTATCATAAAAAAGGCAAGAAACATTAAAATTAAATAGTTGACAGTCAATAGTGAAAGATCGAATTTGAACGAATTAAATCTTACGTTAGAATATGTGAATCCTGCGGTGCTGTGGGGCGCACACAATGAGCATTTCGAATTGTTTAAAAGACAGTTTCCAAAATTAAAAATCGTGGCTCGCGGCAATGAAGTAAAAGTATTGGGGGATGAACAGGAAATTTCGGTATTCAAATCGTCTTTCGATCGGATAGTTGCACATGTTGAACAATACAACAATTTAACTGCCAATGATGTAGAGAACATTTTGGACATAAAAACATCCAATGGTGTACCCGCTAAAAAGGCAGAAAAGACAGAGGCAACCCCTTCCGGGGGTGGAGAGCCAATTGTTTTCGGCCCTAATGGCATCGTTGTAAAGGCACGTACACCGAATCAGCGGCGGATGGTGGAAAGCATCCTGAAAAACGATATTTTGTTTGCAATCGGTCCGGCTGGAACGGGTAAGACCTATACCGCTGTTGCGCTCGCTGTGCGAGCGCTGCGGAACAAGGAGGTGAGGCGCATTATATTGACCCGGCCCGCGGTGGAAGCCGGAGAAAATCTAGGTTTTTTACCGGGGGATCTTAAAGAAAAAGTAGATCCATATTTACGCCCCCTGTATGATGCACTTGACGACATGATTCCCGCGGAAAAACTAAAAGTATTTTTGGAGAACCGTACCATAGAAGTTGCGCCTTTAGCTTTTATGCGGGGGCGCACACTTGACAACTGTTTTGTTATTTTGGATGAGGCTCAAAATGCCACTGACATGCAGATGAAGATGTTTCTGACAAGAATGGGGCCCACTGCCAAATTCATCGTAACGGGAGACGTTACGCAGATTGACTTACCCAAAAAACAGCAGTCCGGTTTACAAACTGCACTAAAACTTCTGGATGGAATTGAGGGTATTGACATGATTTATCTAAGTGGCGGAGATGTGGTGCGGCACAAATTGGTAAGAAGAATACTGGAAGCATACGGGGATATATAAATTGAAGTACGAGGTTAGAAGTACGAAGTGAGAGGTGAGCTGATCGCTGAAAGCTAAAAAAAATGAATACAGTAAAAGAAACAAATTTCCATTTCGAAGGTCAGACTGCCTTTTATCGGGGTAAAGTACGGGATGTATATACCATCGCCGATACTTATTTGGCCATGGTCGCCACAGACCGTATCTCCGCATTTGATGTTGTACTTCCTCGGGCTATTCCCTACAAAGGGCAGGTACTCAATCAAATTGCCGCCAAATTTTTAAAGGCGACAGAAGATATCGTACCCAATTGGGTAATAGCCGTACCCGATCCCAGTGTAACGATCGGTCGGCTATGCCAACCCTTTAAAGTGGAGATGGTTGTCCGTGGATACTTAGCTGGACATGCGTGGCGCGAATACCAATCGGGCAAACGCGAAATATGCGGGGAGCCGCTTCCTGATGGACTAAAAGAAAACGACCGTTTGCCCCAGCCCATTATTACTCCGACCACAAAAGCCACCATCGGACACGACGCGGATATTTCACGTGCAGCGATACTGGAACAGGGCATTGTGTCCGAAGCCGACTACCGGCAGCTAGCGGCCTATACCCTCGCGCTGTTCAAACGGGGCACCGACTTAGCTGCCGAAAGAGGCTTGATCTTGGTAGACACCAAATATGAATTTGGCAAAATAGACGACGACATATTTTTGATAGATGAAATCCACACACCGGATTCGTCGCGTTACTTCTATGCGGATACTTATGCGCAACTGCAGGATGAAGGCAAACCTCAACGGCAGTTATCCAAAGAGTTCGTCCGGAAATGGCTGATTGAAAATGGTTTTCAGGGGAAGGAAGGACAAAATATACCAGAAATGACCGATGAGATTGTTTGGTCGATTTCCGAAAGATACATTGAACTCTTTGAGCATATTACGGGTGAGCGTTTCGAGTATCCGGATGATACAGCTGTATTGGAACGGATACAACGTAATACCGTAACGGCTCTTGAAAGGCTCCATCCCGTGAAGACGGGTTAGGCACCGACCACTTATCCGCCAAAGGCAGCGTGGCCACTGTTAGAAACAAGCAAGCAATGAACAACTAAAAAAAATAAACAGATGAAACCTGCGGAAGCCAAAGGCAAACGCAAGCTCCATCACTATTATTTTCGAATGAAATTCACAATTGATAAACACGATAAATATGTCATCATCCAGCCTCACGTAGAAATACTGGACGGTGAATCGGCACCAAAGATTAAGGCAGAATTTCTTTTGCGGAATACCGGTGGCCAACGAAATATCATCCTCGATTTGTCACAGGTAAAAGAAGCGGATTCATCCGGATTACGAACCGGCCTAATGGCACACCGTCTTTGCAAGGCTGCAGGCGGCATATTTATATTAGCCTGTGTAAATCAACAGATCAAAAGCCTTATTTCGGTATGTAATCTGGGCGGTGTATTGACGCTTGCACACAACACCGCCGAGGCTGAAGATCTGATATTTTCGCAGGAACTTGAAAAAGACCTGAAGGGTGCGGTAGAAAAAGAATGAGGTTTGAAGTATTAATATTAGGAAGTAGTTCTGCTACACCGATATATGGCCGTCATCCAACCGCACAGTTGATCAATATCAACGAGCAACTGTATCTGTTGGATTGCGGAGAAGGTACGCAAGTGCAACTCATCAAATACGGAATCCGAAGTAACCGTATCAAACATATTTTTATCAGCCATTTACATGGTGATCATTACCTCGGTTTGATCGGACTTATTTCGTCCATGCATTTAGTAGGCCGTAAAGAGGAACTACATATATATGGGCCACCTGCTTTACAGGAAATAATTGACCTACATTTTCTTCATTCGCAAACCGTATTGCGCTATCCGTTGCTTTTTCATCCGACGCAGGATCAAACCGGTGAGTCAATCTTAGAAAACGAACACATCTTAGTTAGTAGTTTCCCGTTAGACCATCGAATTGCCTGTACGGGATTCCGGTTTGATGAGAAGAAACGAATGCCTACGATTGACCGCACGAAAACGGAGGCGATTGGTATACCTACTGCTTATCTTCCATTGATTAAACGCGGGAATGATTATACGGCTTCCGACGGAACGGTATACCGTTGGCAGGAACTGACCCTCCCCCCTCCTATACCGCGAAGCTATGCGTATTGTTCCGACACCGTTATGACGGAGCGGTACCTTCCTTTTATTCAAGGAGTGGACCTATTATACCATGAGGCAACATTTTTGCATGACATGTTGAATAGAGCCGTGGAGACCTTTCATACCACCGCACGCCAAGCAGGGCAGATTGCAACGAAGGTACAAGCGAGGAAATTACTGATTGGACATTACTCTGCGAGGTACAAGGATCTGAAACTGCTGCTGGAAGAAAGCAAATCCATTTTCCCGAATACCGATTTGGCGTTGGAGGGAAATTGGTATAACGTATAACTATATAATAACTGTAAAATTGGCAATGGCTAATTCGTTTGATTTGACCGGTATATTAAGAGACAACATCCGGAATTTAATCCCTTACTCATCGGCCCGTGATGAGTTTAAAGGAGAAGCATCTGTACTTTTGGACGCCAATGAGAATGCCTACGGCTCTCCATTGGACGGCAATTACAATCGCTATCCCGACCCTTTACAGCAACAACTGAAAGTAAAGTTAAGCGGTATCAAAGGGGTTCCCCCACGGAATATTTTCCTTGGCAATGGCAGCGATGAGGCCATTGATATCCTCTATCGGGCTTTTTGCCGGCCGGGGGTGGATAACGTAATCCTTGTACCACCCACCTATGGAATGTACGAAGTATCCGCCCATATCAACGATGCAGCTGTTAAAAAAGTAAACTTAACGGAAGATTTTCAACTGAACCTGGAGGGTATTGCGGAAGCCATCGATGCCAATACCCGAATTATCTTTTTGTGTTCGCCCAACAACCCAACCGGAAATTCATTGCACCGCGAAGATGTAGAAACCATTTTGGCCAACTTTAAGGGGTTGGTGGTCATTGATGAAGCATATATCAACTACGCACGGCAAAAGACATTTATCCAAGAACTGACGGAGTATAGCAATCTCGTAGTCCTGCAAACCCTTTCCAAAGCTTGGGGACTAGCAGGGTTACGCTTGGGAATGGCCTTTGCGAGTGAGGAAATTATCGAAGTATTCAACAAAATAAAGCCACCCTATAACATTAACCAGGCGACACAGGAACTTGCCTTAAAAGCCCTGGATAATGTGGATAAGGTAAATGAATGGATACGGGAAACGGTGTCCGAACGGGAAAAACTCTCCACCAAATTAAGTTCACTGGCGTTTGTGTTGCGCGTGTATCCGTCTGACGCCAACTTTATACTGGCTAAAACTACCAACCCGCGACAGCTATATGATTATTTAGTCGAAAAAAGTATTATCGTGCGCGACCGTTCCAAAGTGGAATTATGTGAGGGTTGCCTGCGCATTACGGTAGGAACTCCCGACGAAAACAAGTTGCTATTGGAGGCGCTGGACGAATTTGCTTTTGCGCATTAATTTAGCTAAATTTGACCGTTTCAACTCAACCATAAAATTGAGGCAATTAAAAACAATCAATGCCTGACGCGATTAAACGATTACTTTTCATAGACCGGGACGGTACGCTGATTATCGAACCGGAAGACGAGCAGATTGACTCATTTGCTAAATTAAAATTTTATCCCGGTGCCTTGCAGTATCTGCCACGCATTGCCAACGAGCTGGACTTTGAGCTGGTACTCGTATCCAACCAGGATGGATTGGGCACAGATTCGCATCCCGAAGCTAATTTTTGGCCTGTACACCGGTTTATCATCGACACATTTGCCGGCGAGGGTGTCGTATTTGCCGCAGAACATATAGACCGTACATTTCCGCATGAACTTGCACCCACACGCAAACCGGGAACGGCACTGCTGACCTCGTATTTCGATGCTGAGAAATATGACCTCGCCCATTCTTTTGTCATCGGCGATCGTGTCAACGACGTAAAATTGGCGCAGAATTTAGGTGCGAAAGCCATTTGGTTGCGGAATAACGATTCCCTTGGCGCTGCCGAAGCACACGAAATCGACGATGCTGTGGTCGCTTTGGAGACCTCCGATTGGAAGACGATTTACGAGTTTCTCAAACTGGGAGACCGGGTAGGTGAGCACCGCCGCAAAACCAACGAAACCGACATTTATATCCGGTTAAATCTGGACGGTAAAGGAAAGGCGGATATCCATACCGGACTTCCCTTTTTTGATCACATGCTTGATCAAATAGCCCGGCATGGAAGTATTGACCTTACCATACAGGCAACCGGCGATTTGCATATCGATGAACACCACACGATTGAAGATACGGGGATTGCTTTGGGCGAAATTATAGCCAAAACCCTGGGGGATAAACGGGGTATCGAACGCTATGCCTTTACGCTTCCCATGGACGATTGTCTCGCACAGGTAGCTATCGATTTCGGTGGCAGATCCTGGATCGTATGGGATGCCGCATTCAAACGGGAAAGAATAGGCGACATGCCTACAGAAATGTTCTTCCATTTTTTTAAATCCTTTTCGGATGGCGCCCGATGCAACCTGAATATTAAAGCGGAAGGCGAGAACGAACACCATAAGATAGAAGCCATATTCAAAGCATTTGCCAAATCAATCAAAAAGGCGGTAAGAAGGGATGCAGAACGTATGGAGCTTCCGAGTACGAAAGGAATTCTTTGATAAGTACGAAGTTAGAGGTACGAGGTACGAGGTTAGAAGTTAATAAGTAGAAAGTGAAGCCGACGGCCGAAAGCCGATAGCTGACAGCTGAATATGATAGGAATCATCAATTACGGGGCAGGCAATATTTTCTCGCTGACGGCAGCGCTGGAGCGTTTACACATTCCGTATGGTATGGTCAATACACAGGATGAATTAGCGGCGTACGACCGCATTGTCATTCCGGGAGTGGGGCATGCAGGTACAGCCATGCGAAAGTTACAGGCATCGGGGCTGGCTGAACCGATTAGGCAACTGAAAAAACCCGTTTTGGGAATTTGTGTAGGTATGCAACTACTCACCTCACATTCAGAGGAGGGCAACAGTCCGCTATTGGATATCGTTCCGTTAAAAACGCTACACTTCGAAAACCGGATTGCGGAAAAAGTTCCGCATATGGGATGGAATAAGGTTTTCCACGAAAATCGGTGTGCATTGTTCGCAGATATAAAAAAAGATGCCTACTTTTACTTTGTACACTCTTATTTTATTGAATATAATGCTACTTTTACGGCCGCTTTTACCGAATATGGATTGAAGTTTTCGGCTTCATTACAGGATCGAAACTTCTATGGGGTTCAGTTTCATCCAGAAAAATCGGGGGAAGCGGGAGAACAGTTATTATTGAATTTTTCAAACTTACATTAAAATCAACCTTTCAGAAGATATGTATATCATTCCGGCAATAGATGTATTGGATAAGAAAGTTGTCCGCCTGCGTGAGGGCAATTACGATGATGCAACTGTTTATGAGGTCAGCCTTGAAGAGATGATCGAAAAGTATCAATTCAACGGCACCGAATTTGTGCATATCGTTGACCTCAACGGCGCCAAGGGAGACTTTTCAAATCAGTCGTACTTGTTTGATATTGTCCGCCATACAGACATGAAGGTGCAGTATGGTGGCGGTGTGCGCAGCATTGAAAAGGTAATGGAATTAGTCGATGCGGGAATACACCGGGTAGTGGTGGGTACACAGGCCATTACCAACCCTTCATTTTTGGATGAACTCAGCAAGCTGAACCGAGGCAAACACAAATATGCAGATCAGGTGGTAATCGCCATTGATGTGTTGGACGAAGTCATTAAATATTCCGGATGGATGGAAAGCTCCCCGGTCAAATTACTTGACTATATTGACCGCTGTCTTTCCTTAGGTTTTTTCCGATTCTTATGTACAGACATCAATAAAGATGGCAAATTGGGCGGCGCGGGCGTGGAACTGTACAAAAAATTGTTGGATCACTCTCCCATCATTAAACTCATTGCATCCGGGGGTATCAGCTCAATGGACGATATTCACGCGTTAGACGCAATCAAAGTTGAGGCGTGTGTAGTAGGAAAAGCCATTTATGAGAATCGCATTACCATTGAACAAATCAAAGAGTGGAATCTAAAGTCCCTCATCCGTTTTTAAATTGTCATGCTGGCTAAGCGCATCATTCCCTGCTTAGACGTCAAAGATGGGCGTACGGTAAAAGGTGTAAATTTCGTGGACCTCCGCGATGCAGGAGACCCCGTTGAGTTAGCCTGGCAGTACTCCAGCCAGGGTGCAGACGAATTGGTTTTTTTAGACATCACTGCAACGCATGAAAGACGCAAAACTACGGTAGCGTTAGTGAAAGCGGTGGCGAGGCAGGTAAACATCCCGTTTACCATTGGCGGTGGCATCAATGAATTGGCTGACGCTGATGTACTGTTACATGCTGGTGCTGATAAAATCTCCATCAATTCAGCGGCGGTGCGTAATCCTGACCTGATTAACCAATTGGCAGATGCTTTCGGTATACAGTTCGTGGTGGTGGCTGTGGATACACGTTATGTGGATGGTAAAAACTACGTACATCTCAACGGTGGCAGACTAAAAACGGACCTGGAAACCGAACATTGGATTAAGGAAGCGGAAAGCCGGGGGGCCGGAGAAATTTTATTGACTTCCATGGACCATGATGGAACCAAAAACGGCTTTGACTGTTCGTTGCTAAAAAAAATCAACGACCGTTTATCCATCCCGCTGATTGCTTCGGGCGGAGCCGGCAATGAACAGCATTTTGTAGATGTATTTCAACAGAGCAACGTCGATGCTGCTTTAGCTGCTTCGGTATTCCATTACGGCGAAATACTGATTCCCCAATTGAAAGACACGTTGCGGCAACATGGAATTGAAATCAGGTAACACAGGAAACATAAAGATGTTAGATTTTGAAAAAAGCGGGGGACTTGTTCCGGCCATCATACAGGATGCACAGACGTTGGAGGTATTAATGCTGGGCTATATGAATGAGGAAGCTTGGCAGAAAACGCAAGCCGAGGGCCGTGTTACGTTTTTCTCAAGGAGCAAAAACAGATTGTGGACAAAAGGCGAAGAAAGCGGCCACTTTCTGAATGTTGTCAGTACACATATCGATTGCGACCAGGATACGATATTGATTAAGGCCCTGCCAAAGGGCCCAACGTGCCATACCGGCAGCCGGAGCTGTTTTAGCACGGATTACAACCAGAATTTTATTTTTGAACTAACAAATATCATCGCGAATCGCTACGAATTTCCGACCGCAGATTCGTATGTGAATCGACTCCGTGAACGCGGACTGAATAAAATTGCTCAAAAAGTGGGCGAAGAGGCTGTGGAAACTGTGATTGCCGCGCTAGCCGAAGCGGATAAAGATTTTATCAACGAAACATCCGATCTTGTATTTCACCTATTGGTGTTGCTAACAGAAAAGGGTATTTCATTGGAGACGATTGCCAAAAACCTCGAAAGCAGGCATCGGTAGACAGGACTGGCTACCATGAATACACTCAGGATCCATAAAGCAGGAACGTTATCCGGACACCAAAATCCGATTTTTACGGTTGAAAACGGAGCCACAGCTTCTACTGTATATACCGGCGGTAACGACAAAGGCGTTGTTGAGTGGAATTTGGAGAAGATGGCCTTCGAACGCATTATATATCCGGTGCAGTTTTCCGTATATGCACTGCATCTGTTATCCGGAACCCCACTGCTTGCAGTCGGTACCCGCGATGGCATGGGCAGAATCGTACATACGGAGACCCGCGAGCTGATTGCAAAACTTGAACATCACCGGCGCCCGGTCTTTTCAATTAAATCTTTTAAAACCAAGCCCGAACTTATTTTGGCGTCGGAAGATGGTACGGTATCCGTTTGGAATACGCATACATTCAGTTTATTATATCATTTTAAAGTGTCTGACCAAACAGTCCGCACCATTGCCATAAGCAGCGACGAAAATTGGGTAGCCTTTGGAGCGAAGGATGGGAAAGTCAAGTTATATAGCGCACTTGACTATTCTTTTATCGAAGAACTGCCCGCCCATACCCTTCCCATTACCTCACTGTGCTTTTCGCCCGATGGCCGATATCTACTTACGGGAGGCCGGGACGCAAAACTGAACATCCTAAACACAGCCGATTTTTCCATTGTCAGTACGTTTACCCCACATCTATTTACGGTATATGCCATTAAGTATCACCCTTTTTTACCGGTCTTTGCGACCGCCAGCCGGGATAAAAGTATTAAAATCTGGTCGGCAGACGATTTCAGACTGCTACGGGTCATCAGTCTTGAAAGAGGGTTTGACAGCCACCGGCTTTCTGTAAATGACATCGCATGGAATACGTATAAAAATCAATTGATATCCGTAGGTGACGACAAACAGGCGATTGTTTGGGATATAACCAATTAATCCATAGCCGCAAACATTTTTTGAGATCCCTTGTTCTTACGTTATAAAACCAAGAGTGGTTGAAGAAAGTTATAACAAAAAAAAAGGACATTGAGATGAACACGAAAAACAGCATTGTTACGTATGCATTGGTTGGACTTGCAGCTGGTACAGTAGCGTGGCTACTATTGGGTACAAAGGAAGGCCGCAAACAATTGGATCGCGCGAGTGATGGCATACGCGAGCTATCAAAATCCATTAGAAAGAATACGAAAGACGGTCTACACAAAGCTTCAAAATTAGTCGACCGGGCCTCCAAAGAAATTGACGATCTCCGTACAGAAGCCAAAAGTAAAAGCCAGTCAGCTATCAGCAAAGCAGATCGGTTGGCCAAAGAAGGTATTTCGAAGGCAAGCAATGCGGTTAAAACAGCTACCCGTCGTGCAGAGGAAGAAATATAAGCAGTTACTTAGTCTGCAATAACGCGCGAATTGTATCTTTGCGGGGATGAGCTTACTCAAAGAAGTTACCTCCCTTATTCGCAAAGAGATTTTGCTTGAATGGCGTTTTAAGTATGCCATCAATGGGATTTTACTTTATGTGGTATCTACGGTTTTTGTTTGCTATCAGGCATTTAAATCCGTGGATCCCACTACTTGGAATGCACTATTTTGGATTATTCTTCTGTTCGCGTCGGTCAATGCGATCAATAAAAGCTTCGTCCAGGAAAGCCGTAGCCGTCAGCTGTATTATTATACGATCTCCAGTGCAAAGGCCGTCATCCTTTCCAAAATTGGCTATAATATCCTGGTTATGCTACTGCTTTCTGCAATAGCTTATTTGGTATATTCCATCATCTTTCGAAATCCGTTGGGCGATCCGGTACTCTATTTCCTTGTGGTAATTCTTGGGAGTATGAGTTTTGCCTCCGTATTCACCATGGTGTCTGGTATCAGTGCGAAAGCAGGTAACAACAGTACATTAATGGCGATCCTCAGTTTCCCCATCGTCATCCCCTTATTACTCATTCTTATCAAGGTTTCCAAAAATGCGATGGACGGGCTGGATCGCAGTGTCAGCACGGATGAACTCGTTGTATTATTGGCAATCAATATCATCACGGTGGCCATTTCTTTGTTGTTATTTCCTTACCTTTGGAGAGATTGATTAGTGATCGGTGGTGGGTAATGAGTGATCGGTGTCTAATGTCTAATGTCTGGTGTCTAATAAAATGAAACATTACTGGTGGAAAATTCTGGCAATTCTATTATTGTTGTACAGTATCATTATGGGAATTTTGGGCAAAGTACCGGCGTTGCCTATTGTGCATGAAACAATCCGCAATGTATATTTTCATGTACCCATGTGGTTTGCCATGTTCACCCTTTATCTGATTTCGGTTATTTACAGTATAAAATATTTATCGTCAAATGACCCCAAACATGATCTTGTAGCTGTAGAAAGTGTCAATGTTGGGATTGTCTTTTGTTTACTGGGTTTGGCAACCGGCATGATTTGGGCAAATTTCACTTGGGGGGCCCCCTGGCCAAACGACCCGAAAACAAATGGATCAGCCATCGCTACACTCATGTACCTGGCTTACCTTGTGCTCCGCAATGCGCTGGAGGAAGAACAGAAACGGGGTAGAATATCCGCCATCTATAACATATTCGCTTTCCCAATTATGATCGTGCTTATGTATATCCTTCCCAAAAATACCGACTCATTGCATCCAGGTGCCGGCGGCAACTCAGGATTCGGGGATTTTGACTTGGATGGATCCATGAAAGCGGTTTTATATCCGGCGTCACTGGGCTGGATACTGGTGGGCACCTGGTTAATGACTTTGCGGTTCCGCATTCGAAAACTGGAGTACCAAAGCCATACTGCAGCGGACTAATTTTTGATAGCGCGGCAATTGTAAATTGATAAAACATTAAAACCTGCATGAATTACCCTTTTAAAAAAGGCACAAACGAAGCGAAATGATTTTTTGAACACCGCTGAGAAAAAACAAAAAGTGAAAAATAAATCATGCAAGCTTCATTTCCATCAAAAAATCCAATTATTACAATAAAAATTGACAACGTTTTTCGCAAATCAATATGAAAAAGGTAATTCTTTCTTTGCTCCTAGTTATCAATGGGTTAATATGTAGCTTTGCACAGTCCAACAACGGAGTTGAAATGGCTTCGGGGTTGCGCAGTTCAGGTAAGATTTATGTCGTAGTGGCCGTATTGGTTATCCTATTTTTGGGATTAGCCATATACCTGTTTACTATTGACAAAAAACTTTCGAAATTGGAAAAACAGCAAAAACATTAACGATTGACATGGCTAAATCAAAGGAAAAACCAGTACAAGAACCTCACTTTTTTGACGATGTATCCCAATTTTTTGATCATGCTGCTCAGTTTACCAAGCATCCGCAGGGTCTATTGAATCAGATCAAGGTATGTAACAGTGTTTACCGGTTTAGCTTTCCGTTCCGGAGAGGGGATCAGATTGAGGTAATCAATGCCTGGCGCGTGGAACATTCACAGCACATGCTTCCTACTAAGGGAGGTATTCGGTACAGTGATATGGTCAATGAAGACGAGGTCATGGCGCTTGCTGCTTTGATGACTTATAAGTGTGCAATCGTCAATGTACCGTTCGGAGGCGCAAAAGGCGGAATTTGTATCAATCCAAAAAACTACTCCGTCAGCGAACTGGAAACCATCACGCGTAGGTATACGGTCGAATTAATCAAAAAAAATTTTATTGGTCCTGCCATCGACGTTCCCGCACCAGATTACGGTACCGGCGAACGAGAAATGAGCTGGATTGCTGATACGTATACCACTATGAATCCGGGGCAGTTGGATGCCTTTGGTTGTGTAACGGGCAAGCCGTTGTCTTTGCACGGTATCAGCGGCCGTAAAGCCGCAACCGGACGCGGCGTGGCTATCGCAATACGTGAATGTGTAGATGTGGCCGAAGACATGAATCAAATCGGGCTTACGCCGGGTATTGCCGGAAAAAAAATAATTATACAGGGCCTGGGTAACGTGGGATACAACACAGCTAAAGTGTTGATGGAATTCGGAGCCGTTATCGTAGGCATTTGCGAATACGATGGTGCACTTTATAATCCCGACGGATTGGATCCCGATGCCATTGTCGAACATCGAAAAAACACCGGTTCAATTCTCAACTACAAAAAAGCAACTAAACAGTTTAAAAACCCGGCAGAAGGGCTGGAGCAAGCATGTGATATTCTCGTGCCGGCAGCCCTCGAAAACCAATTAACTGAAGAAAACATCGGTCGTATTAAAGCAAAAATCATTGCGGAGGGCGCCAACGGGCCAACCACTCCGGGTGCTGAAGCACTATTTGTTAAAAATGGCGGCATTATCATACCGGATATGTATTGCAATGCGGGCGGTGTGACCGTTTCTTATTTTGAGTGGCTAAAAAACCTTTCGCACGTAGCTTTCGGCCGGATGGATAAACGATATGAAGAAATGTCTAATCTTAACCTGGTTAACACGGTTGAAACGATCACGGGTAAGTCACTCACCACCGCCCAACGTATGGCTATTGTAAAAGGGGCCGATGAATTGGAGTTAGTCAATTCCGGACTGGAAGATACCATGATACGCTCTTACCATGAAATCCGGGAGATTAAGAATTCGAATAAGGATATTGACACACTGAGAACAGCGGCCTTTGTGGGGTCAATTGATAAGATTGCCATTTCGTATCAGAATCTGGGTATCTGGCCCTGATGGTAATAATCTCGTCTAAAAGGGATGGCACACCGATAACACGGATCGAGCAGATCAACGCGGATTAATCAGCGAGGATCTTTTTTATCTGCGTTATCGGTGTTCTATTTCTCTCGTTTTTAAACCCTTTGAGCTTTCCGATTCCTACCTGCAACAATTCTATATCGGATCGATTCATCCACCAAAATATTAGGACATTAACAAAAATCACCTTATTTTTACGGATAACATTAAAAATGTCCCACCGATGCATAAGGAAATGGAATATACGGCTGTGTTTCGGGTTTCACCCACACCTACCCTCATTCTTCTTCCGAATGCACCGTTATTTACCATTGTCGATGCCAATGACTCCTACCTGACCCTAACAAATAAGCAGCGGGAAGAACTACTTGGTAAGGGTTTCTTTGAAGTTTTTCCAACTAATCCATACCTTAACGATAACGAGTGGAAAAAGAGTTTTGATGCGATACTTAGCACTAAACAAGCCCATAAACTCGTTCCGCAGAAATTCGCCTCTCCGGCCATAGCGTCGCCCACACACATCGACATAAAATACCTTGAAATCCAACATACGCCGGTACTCGATGACCGCGGTGAAATACAGTTTATCGTCCGCTCGATGACCGATGTAACTGAGTCCGTAAATCACGGAAAATTCCTTCAAGAGACACAGCAGGCGGCTCGTATCGGCAGTTGGGAGATCAACAGGGCACTCCAGACCATCAGTTGGTCTCAGGAGCTGCGTGAAATCTTTGAGATGGGGCCGGAATATCCGCTGGATTTTCATTCAGCGATGGCTTTTTACAGCGACACTAACGATCGTAAAGCACTCTCAAAGGCGCTTCAAAAGGCAACCCATGACGGTACTATTTTCCGCATTGCCCTCCCGGTGACTACAGCAAAAGGGCATAAGCGGTGGATACTTACCATTGGCAAAGCTGAGCTGGTAAATGGCATATGCGTACGCATATATGGTACGGCACAGGATATTACAGAAAAGAAGAACACCGAAGAAGCACTGATTTCATCTGAGCACAAATTCCACAACCTCATCCAGACCATTGATGGCGTCGTATGGGAGGCCGATGCGGAAACATTTGAAGCAACCTTCATCAGTGACAAGGTGAAATGGCTTTTGGGTTATACTGCCGACGAGTGGCTGGCAGACCCAGGATTTTGGGAGAAAAACATTTATGAGGCCGATCGGGAAAATGCCGTCTCCTATTGTCAGAAACACACCAAAAAATCCGCAAACCACACCTTTGACTACCGCATGGTTAAGAAAAACGGCGACATCATCTGGATCAAAGATATCGTATCGGTTATTTCCGAATCCAACAAACCACGCTGGCTACGGGGCATTATGGTCGATATTACAGAAGCCAAACGTTTTGCCGAGTTGAATCAACTTGAACGGACCATATTGGAACTCAATGAAAAAAAAGACGCTTCGATTGAACATATACTTTCCACCTACGTGTTAGGTATCGAAGCCCTATTCCCGGGAATGGCCTGTTCCATCAATCAAATCCGAAACGGACGTCTCTTTAGCTGGATAGCGCCATCGTTGCCAACAGCCTACCTCCAATACATCCACAACTTACCCATAGGTGAGTATGCAGGATCATGTGGAAGTGCAGCGTATACCAAAAAGCCGGTGATCGTCGCCGATATTGCGAACAACCCCCTATGGGCAGATTTTAAAGAACAACCGCTGAACCACGGACTCAAATCCTGTTGGTCTTCTCCTGTTGTCAATGCGCAAGGCGAAGTTGTGGCCGTTTTCGGTATCTATTATAAGCACATCCGGAATCCAAATGAAGACGAATTGGCATTCATCGATCGTGCCGGTGCATTCCTGAATATGATTCTGGAGAATCATCATCATGCAGAACTTGCTCAAGAAACGACGCTGATGATGCAACAAGGGCAGGCATTGGCTCACTTAGGTACCTGGCAATGGGATATCGAATCCGACCATGTCACTTGGTCAGATACCCTTTTCGATATCTATGGGCTTGATAAAGCCGCATATACTCCCGGCTTCAGTGCGTATCTGTCGCGTGTACACGCTGACGATCGGCAACGTGTTTATGATATCCTCCACAACGCCATTAAAAAGGGAAAAGATACCGTATTTGAAGAACGAATTGTACGCCCGGAAGGAGAAATTCGACACCTTAGATCTTGGGCAAAACTTGTTCTTAAGGCCGATGGTTCGCGGAAAATGATCGGTGCATGCCTGGACATTACAGAAGCTAAATTGGCAGAACTGGCGCTGAATAAGCTGCATGCAGAAATTGAGCAGCAACTTAAAATTGTAGCAGAATCAGAAAAGAAGTACAGCAACCTCTTTCACCTGAGCCCACAGCCCATGTGGGTATACGATCTCGATACCTATCGCTTTCTGGACGTAAATGACGCCGCTATCAAGCATTATGGATACACGCGCGAGGAATTCCTTGCAATGACCATACGGGATATCCGACCACCTGAAGAGATACCGAAAATGGAAGCGGCGGTAGCCTACTCCAAGCAACATGACGAATTATTCACAACCAGTGTCTATGTACACCGAAAAAAAAGCGGGGAGCGGATCTATGTCGAAGTAAAAAGCAACATTATTAAGTTCCATGGCCGAAAAGCTGAGGTAATTCTGGCACATGATATCAGCGAAAAACTGGATTATATCCAAGCCATAGAGGCACAAAACAAAAAACTGCAAGACATTGCCTGGATGCAATCTCATGTGGTGAGAGCCCCGTTGGCACGCATTATGGGACTCGCAGATCTCATTCAACATTGTCCCGATTCGGGCATCGAAAGCGACGAATTACTGGGGGCCATTAAGGATTCTGCGACTGAGTTAGATAATATTTTGAGGGATATCACGGATAAAACTGAGCAGATTAGCAGATAAAAATAAATGCAGATCGATGGAGTTACGCGTCATGGTCGTCGATGACGACAAAATGTTCAATCTGATCGCTAAGGTATTGCTCCGAGACACAGGCATCGCGTGCAACCCAACCATCTGCACAAACGGTGAGGAAGCCCTTGAGACCATTGGACAAGAAATTGCGCTCGACAAATTCTTTTTGGTTTTCCTTGATATTAACATGCCGGTGAAGAATGGATGGCAGGTACTTGACGCGTTACAGGCGTTTCCTTATCCGGAAAATATTCACGTCGTCATTGTAACTTCTTCCATTAACAAAGCGGATAGGAAACGTGCTAAAACCTATCCCCAGTTGATCGATTATCTGATCAAACCTATAAAAAGAGAGAGCCTACTTGCCCTGAAGTCATCAAGCTATTTAACGACTTTTTTTTCGTACTGATTGCCGATTACGGTTCCTTCTTATGCAGAGCTTCCCATAGGATTTCGACCGGATGGTACGCTTTTCTGCCCGCACCGTCTTTAATTTGATGGCGACAACTGGTACCGGGTGCGGCAATTAAGATGCTGTCAGGCGTCTTCCTGACCGTTGGGAGCAATACCAGCTCGCCCACCTTCATGGACACCTCGTAATGCTCCTTTTCGTAGCCAAAAGACCCCGCCATACCACAACATCCGGAAGGAATGACTTCTACCCGGTATCCTTCGGGAAACGCAAGAATTTTGGCGGTTTTATCCACCAGATGAAAAGCCTTTTGGTAACAGTGTCCATGCAGTTTAATGTCGCGAGGTGCCCCCTCAAACCTAGAACGTTGGATGTATCCCGACTCCATTTCCTTTGCCAGAAACTCGTCGATAAGCAATGCATTCCCTGCCAGTTTGTAGGCATCTGCCACGAGCTCCTTATCGACCAGCTCCGGATATTCATCGCGGAAGGTCAGAATTGCTGACGGCTCGATACCGACCAGCGGTGTCTCCGCGGTGACAATATCTTTCAGGTAACGCACATTCCGGTTGGCAATTTCCTTCGCTTTCCGCAGCAGCCCTTTGGAAAGGTAAGTCCGACCACTTTCCAAATGCCGGGCCAGCTTTACTTCGTAGCCCAGTGCCGTCAGCAGTCGATAGGTTGTTTGGCCGATACTTACGTCGTTATAGTCTGTAAATTCATCACAGAACAGATAGACCTGCCGTCCCCGTGTACCCGTTTGACTGACTGGCCGCTGCTTCTTCACCCACTTACGCAGCGTTGTATCCCCTACGTCCGGCAGTGACCGGTCTTTGGCGAATCCCAACATCCGCTTTACCACAGCAGAGAGCGCTTTATGGTGAATAACCGCATTATATAGCCTTGGAAAAAAAGAGGCAAGCTGCTGCGATTTGGTAAAGTTGGCAATGACCCAAGCACGGAAAGGGGTGCCGTTTGCGTCGTAGTAATGCTGCAGGAATTCAGCTTTCATTTTCGCTATGTCGACACTCGACGGACATTCCGTTTTGCAACCTTTGCAGCTTAGGCACAAATCCATCACCTCCTTAATTTCGGGATGATCAAATCGGTTGGCTTTCGATGAATGGGTCAGAAATTGGCGCAGCATGTTGGCACGTGCGCGTGTGGTATCCTTCTCCTCGCGCGTAGCCATGTACGAAGGGCACATGGTTCCTCCTGTAATGTGCGTCTTACGGCAATCGCCGGAACCAGAACATTTCTCGGACAACCGGAGGATGCTTTCCTGACGGCTGAAATCGAATACAGTGTCGATTTTGATGGACGAAGTATCCTGTTCATAACGCAGGGATTTGTCCATCGGTGGCGTATCGACGATCTTATGGGCATTGAAGATGCCACTTGGATCAAAAATGCGTTTGACCTGTTGCAGCAATTGGTATACGTCTTTGCCCAGGGCATTGGCTATGAACTCGCCACGTAACCGTCCGTCGCCATGCTCGCCACTAAGCGAACCATTGTATTTACGTACCAACTTGACGGTCTCAGCCAATACACTCCGAAAGGCGCGGCGCCCTTCGGCGGTCTTCAGGTTAATCAACGGCTCCACATGCAGCTCGCCAGCACCCGCATGTGCATAATAGGAGGCATTCAACCCGTGATCCGTCAACACACCCTGTAAATCCGTGATGTAGGCAGGTAGGTCTTCGGGCGATACCGCACAATCTTCAATCAGGTTTACGGGCTGCGTATCTCCCGGTAGGTTACGGATAAGTCCGAGGCCTGCCTTACGTACGTCCCATACCAGGTTGGTCTGCGGACCGGTGATCAACGGATGCGCATACCCCAGTCCTTGTGTCCTTAACTCCTGCCGCAGGGAATTGGCCTTAGCCGCTACTTCTTCCAATGTCTCTCCCCTGAACTCCACCATCAGCAGTGCTTCGGGGTCCCCCTCGATGAAGAAGCGGTTATATTGATACGTTGGATGTCCCTTGGTGAAATCCATGATATACTTATCTACCAGTTCTGACGCCTCGGGATGATGCCGAAGGGCAACGATATTCGCGTGCAGGGATTCGATAAGTGTATGGCAGTGGATGCATAGCAGTCCGATTTCTTTCGGGGGCAACGGCAACAGATTGAGCTTCGCTTCGGTGAGGATCCCTAATGTACCCTCTGATCCGGCGAGCAGTTTGCAGAAGTTGAAAGGCTTTGTTGTGTCACCTAATAGATCCAGTGCATATCCCGTATTACGCCGGGTAAGCGACGGTTTGGGATAGCCCGCCTTGATGGCTTCCTGATTTACCGGATTCGACAACAGGTCATTCATTGCCCGATAAATATCGCCCTCACGATTGGTCAGTGTTAATTTGTTGAATAACGTTCCCTCATCCACTGCTTCGAACACCGCTTCCGAACCATCGTCGAGCAATACGTTTGCCGACAGGAGGTGACTGCGCGTATCCCCCCACGAAATAGAATGTAAGCCGCTGGAATTATTGCCCACCATTCCACCGATCATTGCCCGGCTGGCGGTGGACGTTTCCGGGCCAAACATCAATCCATATGGTTTCAGGTAAGCGTTGAGGTCATCGCGGATAACTCCCGGTTGTACCCGTACCCAACGCTCTTCCACGTTCAATTCCAGTACACGATTAAAGTGCTTGGATACATCCACCACGATGCCCTGGCCAACCACCTGTCCTGCTAAGGAAGTCCCCGCCGTCCGTGGAATCAATGTTACGCCTCCGCTAGATGCAAATGTAATCAGGGCTTTTAGATCCGCTACATCTTTGGGAATAGCTACCGCTAGCGGACGCTCCTGATAGACGGATGCATCCGTGGAATAGGCACGAAGTATCGTTTGATGTTGGGTACTGTCGTCGTAATAGATAGGACCTTTCAGGGTTTTGCTTAACGTCAATAAACTTTCGTCCATTTTGTACACTCCCATTCTCAATTGTTAAAGATACACATCCCCTGGCTATTAACGATACACGCGCATTGATTATTCCAACTCCAACACCAGGTCATCGGTATTTACCAGCGTTCCTGCCGAGAGTTCCACCTGTTTCACTACACCTTGCACCGCTGAAGTGACAGTGGTTTCCATTTTCATTGCTTCGATAACAAACAGCGGCTGATTTGCCGACACCGTATCCCCAACTGCAACAAAAACCGCAGTCAGCATCCCTTGCAAAGGAGATCCCACCTGCCTTGGATCGGATGGATTCACTTTTCTATTTTCCTTCCGCACGGTTTCAGATTTTCCATCCCGTATTTCAAGATTCCGGGTCTGCCCATTTAATTTAAAGAATACGGTACGATTACCTTCGTGATCGGCGGGGCCAATGGATACCAACTTCACCAAGAGGGTCTTTCCTTTTGTCAGCTGCACAGTGGTTTCTTCCCCGGGTTCCATACCATACAGAAAATACTGAGTAGGTACGACCGATACGTCTCCATATTTCCGGTAAGCTTTCAGGTATTCTCCAAATACTTTCGGATAAAATTGATAGCTCAAATAATCTGTAAATGTCAAGTCTTCTCCATTCTCCTTCAAAAACAACTTGAAATCTGCCTCCAGATTCAAAGGAGGTAAGTGTTTATTGGGACGCTCGGAATAAGCCTGTTGTCCCTTCAAAACCATACGCTGCAATCTAATAGGGAAACCTCCTTCGGGTTGGCCAATGTCTCCGCGGAAGAAAGATACCACCGAATCAGGAAACGACAAACTATCTCCTCGCGATAATACATCGTCTTTGCTCAAGTTATTGGCCACCATGTATTGCGCCATGTCACCCACCACTTTGGAACTGGGGGTTACTTTTACAATGTCGCCAAACAGTTCATTGGCCTCCGCGTAACTACGTTTGATGTCGTCAATCCGGTCACCCAATCCCAATGCCGTCGCCTGCTGTTTCAAATTGGAGTATTGCCCTCCCGGAATTTCGTGACGGAATACCTCTGCGGATCCGGCTTTCATGCCCGACTCAAAAGGCGCATAATAGGTCCGTACCGTCTCCCAGTAATCACTGTAGGCGTTGAGACTATCGATATCAAAAGGGTTCTCACGTTCGTGAAAACGCATCATTTCAACCACCGCATTGAAATTGGGTTGGGAAGTCAGCCCCGATAGTGCACCCAACGCGCAGTCTACCACGTCAACGCCCGCCTCAATGGCCTTGAGATAGGTAGCGGTCTGCAACGATGACGTATCATGTGTGTGGAGATGAATGGGTATTTTTACGGTATCCTTCAATGCAGCAACGAGCTCTGCCGCGGCGTAAGGTTTTAATAGACCTGACATGTCTTTGATACCCAACATATGGGCACCGGCATTCTCCAGATCCTTCGCCATACGCAGGTAGTAGTTGAGGTCGTACTTTGTGCGTTGCGGGTTCAGGATATCTCCGGTATAACACAATGTCCCCTCAGCGATACCACCGGTACGTTTCCGTACCATCTCAATACAGGGTGCAATGTTTTCCATCCAATTGAGCGAATCGAAGATGCGGAATAAGTCCACGCCGGTCTCCCAACTTTTTTCCACGAATGCGGCTATCAGGTTATCAGGATAAGCGGAGTAGCCTACCCCGTTACATCCACGGATGAGCATCTGCAAAAGAATATTGGGAATTGCTTTGCGTAAATTTGCCAAGCGCTTCCACGGATCTTCCAATTGAAAACGTAAGCAAACATCAAACGTGGCGCCGCCCCACACTTCCATACTGAATACCTGTGGATGCGCTTTTGCAAACCCCGAAGCCACCTTCAGCATGTCATACGTACGGACACGTGTAGCTAATAGGGACTGATGCGCATCGCGCAGGGTGGTATCTGTATAATGAATCCGTTTGTCGTTCACCAGCCATTCGCATAATCCTTCGGGACCGAGTTCAGTGAGACGGTCTTTTGTACCTTTTGGAAAAGGCGCATGCGGGTTGGCCATTGGTACTACCGGCAATTCCAGTTTCGGCGGCTTCGGCTTGCCTTTGGTATCCGGATTCCCATTGACCGAAAGCTCTCCAAGGAATGCCAACAATTTGGTACCACGATCTTGTCTCCCCGCTGATTTGAACAATTCGGGATGCATGGCGATAAACCCCACAGTCGCCCGCCCCGATAGAAATACCGGATGGGTCACCAAGTTCTCCAAAAAGCCGATGTTATTTTTTACACCCCGGATACGAAATTCCCGGAGCGCCCTATCCATCCGCTTGGCAGCCTCCTCCAGCGTATTACCATGTGTACTCACCTTGGCCAACATCGAATCAAAGAATGGGCTCACTTTCATGCCCGGATACGCACTGCCTTCATCCAATCGCACACCAAATCCAGCAGCATTTCGATAGGTAATAATGGTGCCATAGTCAGGCTTGAAACCATCCGACGGGTCTTCGGTCGTAATGCGGCACTGGATGGCGTAACCATTCAACGGGATTGCTTCCTGATCTCCCAAGCCAACCTGTGGATCGGTGAGCCTGTATCCGGAAGCGATGTATAGTTGGGTTTTAATAAGATCAATACCCGTGACCATTTCTGTAACGGTATGCTCAACCTGGATACGTGGATTTACTTCGATGAAATAAACCCGGCCTTCTCCATCCACCAAAAACTCGACTGTGCCGACATTGTTATATCCCGCTTCATGGGCAATAGCCGTTGCATAGGAATATAATCTGTCGCGGGTTTCCTCCGCAAGGTTTGCCGCCGGAGCAACCTCTACAACCTTCTGGAATCTACGCTGTACCGAACAATCGCGTTCATACAGATGCATCACGTTGCCATGGTGATCGCCCACAATCTGTACTTCAATATGCCGGGGATTTTCGATGTATTTTTCCAGAAAGACGGTTCCATCTCCAAACGCGTTCAATGCTTCGTTCCTCGCGCTGTCAAATGCAACCTCCAGCTCACTGTCATTACGTACCACCCGCATTCCGCGGCCACCGCCACCTGCTGCCGCTTTAAGCATTAAGGGATAACCGATACGCCATGCTTCGGATAATGCCGCAGCGATGCTATCTAATGCTTCACGGCTGCTGCCAATAATAGGTACACCTGCCTTCTGCGCTGCGGCTTTGGCACGCACTTTATCGCCCAATTTATCCATTACTTCCGGAGACGGACCGATGAAAATAATACCCTCTTCGGCGCAACGTCGCGCAAATGCCGCATTTTCAGACAAAAAACCATATCCCGGATGGATCGCGTCTACACCACTTTCTTTGGCAGTGGTCAGGATAGCTTCCATATCCAGATAGGGTTTAAGCGGCTCGCTATCCAACCCGATTTGGTAAGCTTCGTCTGCCTTATAACGATGCAACGAGTATCGATCTTCAAACGTATAAACGGCTACCGTACCAATACCCAACTCATTGCACGCCCGACTAATCCGGATGGCAATCTCACCGCGATTGGCGATGAGTACTTTTTTGATGTTCATATGCTCTTCCCTTTAGGGGTTTATGCCTGTTCGCAAACCTGTTTCTGCTCACCGAGCCCTTCCACACTGAGTTCTACTACGTCGCCGGATTTCAGGTAGACGGGAGGTTTCATTCCCAAACCCACGCCAGCGGGAGTACCTGTCAGGATTAGATCTCCAGCTTCCAAGGTCATGAACTGCGACAGGTAATGAATGATATAATATACATCGAAGATCAGGTTTTTCGTACTGCCCTCCTGCATAGTCCGGCCATTTACAAGGAGCTTCAGCTGTAAGTTATGTACATCCGTCACTTCATCGGCCGTCAACAACCAAGGGCCTGTAGGGCTGAAATTGTCGCACGACTTTCCCTTTGTCCACTGACCGCCGCGCTCCAACTGAAACGCGCGTTCAGACACGTCATTGACGACACAGTATCCCAGGATATATTCCTTCGCCTCGTCCGTGTTCTGTAGGTACCGCGCATTTTTGCCGATAACCACTCCGAGCTCCACTTCCCAATCTGTCTTTTCACTGCCACGCGGAATGACAATGGGATCGTAGGGACCAACCACCGTATTGGATCCTTTCTGAAAGACAATAGGCTCCTGTGGAATCGCCATATTCGACTCTTTGGCGTGATCGGAATAATTCAGCCCGATACAGATGACCTTGCCCGGACGGGCAATGGGTGCTGCCCAGCGTTCATTTTCGCTTACCGCGGTGGGTCTGGGATTGATGGAAAGGTATTCCTTTATGCGATCCAGCCCTCCCTCGTTGAAAAAGCTGCGGTCCCAATCGCGAAAACGGCTGGAAAGGTCCCGCCTTGTGCCATGTTCATCCAAAATACCCGGGCGCTCTGCCCCCGGGGCACCGAAACGGATTAACTTCATAATGGTTGTAGAATTTTATATCGATATGCAACAATTTATTCAAATCGATTGCGTCACTCATCCCTTCACCTCAAAAATAGTAAGCATGCCTGGTATTATTCCTTATATGGCAATATAACATGTGATTTTGATAAGATTGGATAGTGGCATGAGAAACACATATCAACTGCTGATTATTGACAGTAACAAAATTAACCAACCAATAGGTTGATGCCCGCCTATCGTTTACCGGATTTTATAACAGATTTATCCAAAGGCACATTACCTCGGCAAGCCGCAGCTCACCCGAATCAAGTACCGAATGGCCAATATGCGTGCTGGGAGAGAAGATTTTATAATTTCCCGCTCGATTAGCTTTCAAGATAAGATTCGTAAGAATATTGAATGGATGGTTATCCGGTTTATCCAGGCACTCCTGCAGGCCAAAACCATCATTCTCAAACAGATGCAGGGCCGTCCAAGAAGTTTGTTGGCAATCAATCAGGTGGATCCCATCTCCGGTATTAAAGCGGCTACTGACCACTGAAAACACGAGATCCGAAGTGCGATGACCTAATATTCCATGTGCCTTTAAGGGAGAATCCGGCATTTTACTCCTTCCGGCTGTCGTTACATTGGAGCCATTTACAAATCGGCAATCTTTCATATGTAGGCCATTTTGGCTACATAACGGCGACACAATAGCAACCAAATAAAGGTACCAAACCTGCTCGAATCGAAATCCATCCCCGCCGACATAGTCAGCCATACACGTATTGAAATGTACCGCTTCGCAGATAAGCCAACAACAAGGATATTACTTCCTCCTCCGCAAATTATTATGGGTCTTGAAATGGTCAGGTTACTTACAACATAGTGTACAGGACAAGGCGGAAACTCCAACTCACCTCCAATATCTTCCGTTGCTTTTATCGCTTCTTGGATTGCCGATGTATCATCATGAATACCATCCCCTTTGGCTCCGAAGGACTTCACATTGAATCGTGTTGTCCGATGCGTATCGGTGGCAGTAGCCGCCATCAAACTACCGGCAGAAAGCAATGTCGTTGAAGCACCTACGGATGCAAGCAATGCTCGTCTACTTATTGTTTTCGGCGTATTTCCCATAAGCTTTCAAGATTGAAGCGATTGTTAGGGGTAGCATCTTTGCATATCCTGCCCTATTGGGATGTACGCCGTCTTCCGTCCAATCCTTCCCAATCCCTTTCCGTTCGTCTACCAGTAACGAATAATAGTCTATATAAACCAATTTCTTGCGCTTGGCGTAATTACTGAGTTTAGCATTTAGTGCTGCAATCTTTGGGATGGGTCGTACGTCGGGGCAACAATAAAATTCATGGGCAGGTAATACGGAGCAAAGTGCCACCTCAACCTGCCGATTTAAGGCTAACTCCACCATTTGAGTAATGTTGATAAAAATAGAATCTACCGTTATTGACCCACCCAATCCAGCAATATCATTCGTTCCTCCCATCAGCACAACTATTTCCGGATCGGCGGCCAGTACATCCGCTTCAAACCGATTAAGCATTTGGAATGTTGTTTGCCCAGCAATCCCACGATTAACCCAATATCCCCCGTCAAAGAGTTCCGGATAATATGTTTCCCAACCCAAGGTGATTGAGTTTCCCATAAAAACCACCTTCGGCTGTTTCCCATCTAAATAATGCATGGAAGACTGCACGTATTGAAATGGCATCAGGTACAGCAGTGCCACAGCAACCTGCATCCTGTTGGTAGTCGGAAGCCTTAGCTTAGCGTTTCCCCATAATATCGGGATCAGGACAACTAATCCAACAAACAAATTCCGAACTATTTTGGCGATCGTCATAGCTCAGAACCTGCGATGTCCAACAAACGAGTTCTCAACCTTTCCAAATATTCTTCAGGCGCAATAGGCAACGGAAATTGAAAAGCGGTATTCGCTTCAACATATGCCAAAGCATCCAATGCAGCATTTGCTTGCTTATATTTGGAGTTAAACGAAGGCATCCGAAAGGAGGGAGGGATACTCGCCTCCCAGGTGCTGTTATTTTCTACAAACATCAGCACATCGGCAAGTACACGCCTCGTATCCGCATTAGCAATGAGTCCAGCAAAATCGTCAATCACTTGTTCAGGCGTTAAGAGGGGATCCGAACACATTCGTCCCAATGCATATACGTTTAGTACCTCTGTTTGGAATCCCAAGGAATCGATTGCAGCATTCACGATCATTCCATTGAGCCCCAACTTCCTAGACACTGCCACAATATCCCGTATATACCTTGTCTCAGATTGGGTGGGATGGACCTTGGAAATTAAGTAACCCGTGTAACCGTCATCAACTTCATCAATGAGAAAGTACGGCCACGCCCATTGTTGCTTTACTCCCCTAGCGTATAAATCAGCGATATCTTGCTTCGTGGGATATTTCTCTGGTTCAAGCCCCGCCTTTGTATATTCATGTAATGCCAATGATCGGTAATAATTATGCAATGGAAATTCGATCCCAGTCTCCTTAAAATCGGTATTAGCAAGCAACACTTTACTGTATTCAACTTCTTTTCTCCAAAAATCAACCGAAAAAGGAGATATATTGATGTCATCCCAATGCGTTATTGCCCACAAATTGATATTGAACAACGAATGGGGAGCATATTGTCCAACCATGGCCTGTACTTTCAACGCCATCTCCCAAAAATACTTCACTCCATCCGAGCCTAATTTAGAGGGAGCACCACCGGGATCTCCCGCGAAAAACGTGATGCTGTTGGCAATAGATAAACTTTGAATAACTAGTTTGATATCGGCTAGACGCCCGGTCATTTGTTGTTCATCCCTTGGGTCGTAACTGTGTCCGGTCTTACTGATATTGGAAAGCAGCACAATACCTACTTTGAACCCTGCCTCCTGGGCATCTTCAATGCGTTTACGATAAGCCACCAGATTAGCATCACGTACCGCCGGCGGCACAAAGCTGATACCGGTAACTAGGAAGAAAATCGTATTATAACCGCTGGCTTTCCAGAATTCATAATCACCTGTTGTTTCTCTTGCCCAGGATGGCCACAAGTATACACCCACGGTCTCGAAAGTCGAGTCGGGCAGCGGGGTACTTCGCTGCAACATCGCCTGCGTTGTTTCCATATACAGCAGCAAAGAAGCCAGCAACCCCAATATTCGAAACATTGCCCACCTATTCAAGCTTATGAAAAACTGCGCACTCATCCGTTACCAACCGGGATTTTGATTGTTATTAAAATCAGGGATTAGATTGGTTTCGCTCAATGGAATGGGAAATAACAGGTATTTATCCTGCCATCCTGCCGACCGGCGCTCGGTTACAAATCGCTGGTAAGTAAATGACCCATCTCCTTGTTTCCGTATCTCTATCCCCGTCACAAGCTTATCCGTTTCTGACAAAATTTTCCATCTTCTGACATCCCAAAAGCGATGCTCTTCATACGCAAATTCAACCCGCCTTTCCCGTCTGATGCGATCACGCATTTGCTCTTGGTTTAAACCAGCGGGTAAATCAGGCATATCCGCCCGCCTTCTTACTGTATTGACAGCTTCATATGCCCCCAAAGGCCCGTTTGCTTCATTCTCGGCTTCTGCAAAATTGAGGTAAATTTCGGCTAAGCGGTATTTCTTCCAACGGGTTTGTTGTACCAATTGATTGGCTGGAATTAACGGGTCATAGAATTTTTTTAGATAATAACCGGTCCTGGTGTTGGTAAACTGTGCATAGGCCAGCAGTTGATCGCGTCCACCGATAAATGTTTCAACCGTATGTTCCCTCCCGTTTATAGGTCCATAATAAGACCCGTTGTGAAAGACGGTCGCATAAAAGCGGGGATCACGTCCTGCGTACGGGTTATTCTCATCGTAACCAGAACTGGCATTAATAATAGGCTGCAAGTGGTCGCTATCCTGATATCCCAAAATCGCCGGCTCGCCAGTCGCTTGCATTTCATAGCTATCTACTAGTTCCTGTGAGGGGCATGCCCCGGCACTGGTACCAATCAGTTCTCCATTGCTCGGGATGGTATTGATAACGGAAAAAACACCCGCATCTGCTGGAATCTCGTGGATGGTTTCGCGATCCAAGATAGAAGCACCAAGATCTTGAGACCGGATGAAATAATTGCCATAGTCGTCAAATAATCGGAAATCTCCCTGCACCGTAAGTGCCTGCAATGCATCGCGTCCCGCATCAGCAGCCCGCTGCCACTTGGATTGCTCGTTCGTCGCATTCCAGAGTGGGCTTGCATTGAACAACAGGGCTTGCGACTTAATGGCATAAGCAACGGCCTTAGGGAAACGACCACGTTCCGAAGCATTGGTAATCCGTAATGGCATATTCGCGTTTGCGATGACAGCGTCGCAATCACTGACAATGAAATCGACCGTTTCCTCAAAGCTCGGACGCGTTAACGACTCAAAAGCAAACCCGGGAGCAAAAGGTTCCGTCACCACGGGCATGGCACCATATTGTTTCGTGAGTTCCCAATAGAAAAAAGCACGCAGCAACTGCACTTCAGCCTTTAAGCGGCTTTTCTTAGCAGGATCCTCAATATTTGCATTGTCAATATAGGATAGGAAAAGGTTCGCATGGCCAATTCCCTGCCACCAAAGCCCATAATCCAACATACCCGCAAGGGGATTTGCTGAAGGTGTTAAAGCACCGATCTGCCATTGCAGGGCCATCCCACCGATAAATGTGTTCCTCACTTCCTGCGCTTCATCGGTTATGCCCGCAAGAAATCCATAGTTATTATAATTGAAAAAATAAAGCGGTATTTTTGAATAGATCGTATTTACAAAAGATTCGGTCTGAATTTCATCTTTAAATACCTCGTCAAATGTGATTCTCCCATCGGGCGTGATATCAAGTGGACTTTCTTTACACGATAGTACGGTGAAGACCGTTATAAGCGCTAAAATGGATATTTTTTTCATGTTTTTAACCTCCCAATTAAAATGTAACATTTACCCCGAAGTTGAACAACCGCTGAATGGGATAGGCGTACGCACTTGTCAATTCAGGATCAATCCCATCAAATGGAAGTTTATCCCAGGTATACAGATTGAGACCATTGGTGTACAGACGAATACGCTTGATACCCATGCGCGTCACGAGCTTGACGGGGAACGTATAGCCCAGCTCAACATTGCGCAGCCTCAAAAAGCTGCCATCTACGTAAAAGAAATCGTTTAATCGTTCATCGGGAGATGCCTGGGTAGTCAAACGGGGATACTTGATGGTTTCCCCATTGGCGGCCCGTTCGGGCGTCCAACTGTACCGATGCCAATCCGAATAGTTAGAAAATCCCGATCCGGCCCACATTCCATTGTCTCCCATTATTCTTCCTACATTGGCTACACCTTGAAACAGCACGCTGACATCCCATTGTTTGTAATTGACATTAAATGCCGCCCCAAATGTATATTCCGGTATTGCCGTATATTTCAACGGGGCCATATCCAACTCATTGACGGTCCCATCCATGTTAAGGTCCTTGTACTTAAAGTTACCGGGTCTCGACTCATGCCCTCCAACCACTTGCTGCGGAGAATTGGCAATGTCTTCGGCATCTTTAAAGAAGCCCTCTACGATATAACCAAAGTTTTGTCCCAAAGGATATCCGGTAGCGCGGTATTGGTAGGCAAAATCGGGATTCAATAACGGTTCATCCGCAAACAGCTGTTTGTTCTTTGCGTGATTAAAATTAAGCTTTGTCAAAATAGATAAATCTGCCGTTACCGCCTTCCGGTAGTTCAACTCGATTTCGTACCCTTTATTCTCGATTACGCCAATATTAACCGGAGGAAGCACACTTGCCGGGAACCCGTTGATCAATGGTATGGTGGAACGGTTCCGCAAAATATTGTCGCGCTTTTCTTTAAATACATCTACAATAAGGTCTAATTCATTAAATAATCCCAGTTCAAACCCCACGTTGGTTTTTCTGGCGATCTCCCACGTGATATCGGCATTTTTCAGCATATTGATGCCAATGTGTTGGCCCAGTCCGAGGCTTGTAGAATATCCGCCTGCCCCTAGGTAGATGTCATCCAAATAGAGAAAACGCCTACCCCCCAATTGATCGTTTCCGACCAGCCCATAGGATCCCCTTAATTTCAGGTGGGAAATGTAATCGTGATCCTTAAATGTCGGTTCGTTCGAAATCAACCACCCCGCAGAGATCGCCGGAAAAAATCCAAAACGTTTACCTTTGGCAAACTGTTCGGATCCGTTGTAACCCGCGTTGAACTCCATGAAATACTTGTTATCGTATCCATAGGTCAACCGTCCTGCAAAACCACGCAGGTTAAAGGGCAACGCAATGCCTTGGATATTTTGCTGTTGCTGATAAAAAGCCATTCCCGTTATGGCATGTTTGTCAAACTGCCTATTATAATTCAAGTATGCCTGAAAATTGAACAGCGACACAAAATTTGAACCGCCCCCTATTGTGATGGGAGTATTTAGCCACCCCCCGTACTGTGAAAAATAAATCTCATCGGGTATCGTCGGGTCAGAACTGGGATTGATTACCTGCATATACCTGATGAACTCTCGTGCACCGTAAAGGTTATTAATGGACCGGGTATCAAAGGACATGACCAACCGGGCGGATAAGCCCTTGGTAACCATATCCAATTCTTGATTCATACCAAACGTCGCCAATACGTTGCTGCGGGTTTGTTTTACGTATCCAGATCTATTCAACAGTCCATATGCCGGCCAGTCAATATTCGGGCCCGTGGTTACTTCACCCTCGGGGGTTAGCATGGGCACATTGGCCGGGACACGCGTCATGAATGAGATGATGTACAGTGCCGGAGACATGCCCTCCAATTGAGTCGGGATATCTCCCAGCCTATTTAAAATACTCATCGGCATATTCTGCTTTTCCAAATAGCCTGCAACATTCATGAACGCTGACAGCCGATTATTCAGTTGTAAATCGATATTCGATCGGAAAGAGTATCGATCCAGCTTGAATGACGGATCATAAGGCAGATCCTGCTCTACGTTAAACTGTCCGCCCTGATTTAGATAGGTTGCATTCACAAAATACTTCATGGATCGATTGTTGGTTGTGCCCGAAATATTCAAATTGTATCGCTGCTGCAACGCTACGTCTTTCATCATGATGTCCCGCCAATTCGTATTCGGATAGTTCACGGGATCCGCACCAGTTCTGTACATTTCCAGCGCTTTTTCCGAGAACTGTGCCGGCAGCCCATCGTTTTTTAATGCCAGGTTCCGGAGTGAGGCATAATCATACGAGTTGACCATATCAAAAAACCTCGGAAAATCCTGAACGGCACCTTCCGCACTTAGATTGATTTCGGGCACCTCAGACGTACCCCGTTTTGTGGTCACTAAGATGACACCGTTCGCACCGCGCACACCAAACAAAGCGGTCGAGGAAGCATCTTTTAAGATCGTGATCGACTCGACTTCATTAGGGTCGATATGGGTCAACTCCCGTTCGATACCATCAATCAACACAATGGGTGCAGTTTGGTTAATGGTTGCTCTCCCCCGTATAAACAAGGCAGTGACATCCCGTCCCGGCTCACCGCTGGTTTGTAGTGTAGTCAATCCGGGCAACCGCCCGGCCAATGTGACCGCTAGATTCGCTGCTGGGCTTTGCTTCAATTCCTTGGTCTTCACGGAGGCGATAGCTCCCGTGATGGTTTCTTTCTTTTGCGTAGCATACGCTACAACTGCCACCTCATCCAAGCCAACGGTGGATTTCACCAGCAAGACGTCGATGTTAACCCGGCTATCAACGTAAACATATTGTTCATCAAATCCCACATGCCGGAATACCAATGTTTCGTCGGGCTTGGCTTGCAAATGGAATTGTCCATCGATATCCGTTTTCACGCTGAAGCCCGAGGACGCGATGGTAACGGTTACACCTGGCAAAACCTCCTGGTTCTCCGAATCACGCACAGTTCCCGAAATATCCAGTAACTGCTGAGATTGGGCAGGTAATTCCATCAGCAACGCAAGCATCATCAATAGGATGCCTTTTAATTGGTTGATTAGTAAAACATTCTTATTCATATTTTTATTAGGTTAGTTATTCTTGTGTTCACACATCCAAAAGTGTCACAAGCTGATCACAACAAATTTACATCACCACCAATCATTTAAATATGACAGGGTTAACAGAAACTATATCACTATTACCTATCCTTTTTTATGGACAAAAACGGCGTCTTACTAAGGTAAAAACACATTGAAAAAGCCCGTTCGGTGAATACCAAACAGGCTTTTTCATGGCCGAATTATCCAGCAAAATCAGTAACCCGGGTTTTGGGGTCTCAAGTTTGGATTATCAGACATTTCCAGCGTGGGCAGCGGTAGCAGCAGGTGCCGGTCTTTGAGGGTCTGATTAGAACTCAGGTTGACATGTCCGACAAAATCATCAAACCTGTCCGTCCGTTCATTGTAAACTTTTCGAAGCCTCACCATATCAAACCAGGTAATCCCCTCATAACATAACTCATGCCACCGTTCTTTCCAGATGGCTTCCCGAAAGGTTTCCTTGCTAAATGAGTTCCGTGCGGCAGTCGTCAGGCCAGCCCGGGTTCGAATGCGCGTCAGTGCTTCATACGCATCGTCCGATATTCCGGTACTTTCATTTGTTGCCTCAGCAAACACCAGTAACACCTCGGCAAAGCGGATCTGATGAATATTCAGGTCATCTACCCCTGTACCTGTTTGACCCGGTGCGCCATTTGCAATGGTATTAAAAAACTTGAAAATGTAAGGACCGCCCAAGCTGAATAGTGCGCCGGACCCATTGGTATAGTAGCTCGTATAGAAAAACCCCGTTTTGTCTTTCTTCCGGAGGTCATCGTCCGCAAACGAATTGTAGAAGTCCAGTGTCGGAACGGTGGTGCCAACCCCTGTATTCGTGACAGACACCGGTTTAAAATTCGGCCGGGTGAAAAGCCCCTGCATATTAGGTACAATGCTACCATGGAATTGGATCATAAAAATCTGCTCAAGCTCGTTTTTTCTGGATGGATCCCTAAATGCCGAGTAGTCGCCAAACAGGTTCAAAATACCCGGGTTTGCGCGTGCGTATGCAATGACTTCTCCGGATTTTTCAGCCGCCAATTGATAGTATGCGTTGCCTTTATTTAACGGGTATCCCGCCATGGTCAAATACACCATGGCCAATTGGGATTTTACCGCAGCCAATGAGACGCGCCCTGATTTGTCCATCCAGGGTAGCCCTGCAGATTCTGCATTAACCAGATCATTGACGATCAGCGCGTAAACTTCTTCAATTGAGGTTCTTTGGGGAAAGAAATCATCCGAACCGGCATTTTGGGGTTTAGTAATCAATGGAATATCTCCCCACAGCCGTACCGCATAAAAATAGGCCCAGGCTCTCAGGAAATAAGCTTCCCCCATGATCTTAGACCGTTGTTCTTCATCCATCGGACTGATGTTGGGCACATTCTCAATAACGAGATTAGCCTGCGCTATTACGCGGTACAGTCCATTCCACCAGTTAACGATATGCCTGTTGTTACCATCGTGTACCAACGAATACAGATTGTTTAGGCTGGCATTCTCTGCACTTTCCGTTGTTGATGTCCCTGTCAGTGCTTCCAGCAGCTGCCAGTTCGCAGAAAATGATCCCGCATAATCACCGATAAAGCGCGTATCTGCATAGACAGCGGCAATTGCAGACTCGGCATGTTCCGGAATCGTGAAAAAGCTTTCTTTGGTTAAATTTGTCGGATCGACTTCCTTGAGAAAACCCGAGCATCCCCATATGGATAGTCCGCAGCAAACGGTTAATACAGCGATTACCGTAGACCTTGATGAAAAAAACTTCATAGCAAATATCCTCATCTCCTTAAAAATCAAAAACTAACATTTACGCCCAACATATACAATGTTGGCTTGGGGTACGCGTGATAAGTCAACCCTTGTGAAAATGCTCCGGCACCAAATCCCGTCCCCACTGTTTCCGGATCGCCATTTACCTCATCGCTGACAATCAGGAAAAAGTTCTGGAGCGACGCGTATACGCGCAATTGATTGACGCCCCAACGCTGTGTCATGCCACTCGGCAGGGTATAACTCAATGCCAGGTTCCGTCCCCGAACAAATGAACCGTCTTTTAGCCAATGCGTGTCTTCATTAATGACATATCCCGCACGCGTATCCCGTAATTCGGGGATGATTGAGTGCTGATTTTCCGGGGTCCAGGCATTGAGCACAGTCCGGTAACTATTAGCCAGTGCCACCCGGTCTTCGCTGGATCCCATGCTCAACTCAAAGACATCATTTCCATAGGCATATTGAAGATCTACCGTGAGCCCCCAATTCCGGTATGTAAATTCGTTGACCAATGCTCCCCAACCATCCGGGCTGCCATTTCCGATAATCATCCGGTCTGCATCGGTTATTGCATAGTCTCCGTTGACGTCACGGTATTTTATATCTCCGGGCAGAATGGGCAAGCCATTACGGTAACTCGCAAATTTTGCAGCCTCCTCACGTTCTGCCTCACTCCATATCCCTTCTCTGATCAGTCCGTAAAACGATCCCACCGGGGCCCCTTCCCGGATGATATTCGTCGGATTAATAAACACCACGCCACCGACACCAATGATATCGGAAGGTGTAGCCAGTGAAAGCACCTTGTTTCTATTCATGGAGATGTTGAACGTGGTCTTCCACGAAAACGCATTGTTTTCAATGTTGCGTGAATTTACTGTAAGCTCTATCCCTTTGTTTTCCATGGATCCCACATTTCGCCGTATCGTGGCATAGCCGCTGCTTCGGGGAACGGGCGCGTCCAGCAGCATGTCGGTCGTTTTCCGGTAATAGAGGTCTCCTTCAATGGCGATCCGGTTATTGAAAAGACCTAGCTCCACGCCCACATCGCTTTGCGCCGTTTTCTCCCAACGCAGATCCGGATTAGCCAATCTGCCAATTCCGGTGCCGCCCACACGCTGGTCTCCCAGCACGGCTATGTAGCCGGAGTTCAGGAGTGATAAAGAAGAATAGGGCGGGATTTCGGAATTTCCCGTTACCCCGTAACTCATGCGCAATTTCAAATTAGAGACTACCTCGTTTTGGCGCAAAAACGGCTCGTCAGACACCCGCCAGGCCAGTGCGGCCGAGGGGAAAAATGCATATTTATAATTGTCTCCAAATTTCGACGAGCCATCAATTCGTCCGGTTACCGTCAGCAAATATTTGTTAAACATACTGTAGTTTACACGCCCAAAATAGGAGTTGAAGGAAAACCGGGATGCGCCCGAACCGTATATCGGGTTATTGCTGCCGGCACCGATGTTGTTAAACCCAAAGTAGTCGCTTGGAAAATTCTGTACACTCACATTGATTCCGAAAGCGCTGGATTCCTGCCAGGACATTCCAAGCATCGCATTGATGGAATGGACATCGGACAAGCTGTTGTTATAGGTAAAGTAATGATCGAGTGACCAGAAATTCGTGCGCCCATTGTTTACCGACGCCGACCCCTGTTCTCCCATGATAGAAAGTCCGCGGCTCACCGACGTGTTGATTTCCTGAGTGATATTGGAAGTACCCAATTCCGTGCGCATCTCCAATCCCTCAAAGAGGCGAATGTTGGAATAGATATTACCCAATGCTGTCTGCGTATTCAATATATACTTGCGTTCATAAAGGTACCGGATGGGGTTCAAGCTTGCTTCTGCATATGGATAGTCTCTGTTTGCGCTCCACGAGCCATCGGGATATTTCACGGGCAAAAACGGCAAGCCTTCTGCAATCATCCGGATCGGAAGATAATCTTGATCTACTCTGTTTTCCGTTTGGTAGTTATACGTCAGCGTACCGCCAACCTTCAACCAATCCCTGACTTGATCGTCAAATGTTAAGCGGCCGTTATACCGTTTCATATAAGATGTTTTAATAAGCCCCTGGTCATCGCGGTAACCCAGGGAAACCGCATAGGATCTGCTATCTGAGCCTCCGGTAATTCCCAGTTGATGGTTTTGAGAGATTCGGTGCTGAGTGGCTTCGTTCATCCAATCGGTGTCATACAACGGATTTCCCTCACTGTCGAAAAGTCTGGGATCGGTCCGGTTCAGTGCCGGATTCCTGAGCTCGTATTTGCCGTCGGCCCAACCGACAGGGTCGTATTTCTCGATGTTTCGGTAAGCGATATCCTCCACCTGCAAATATTCCCTGGCGTTCAGGTATTTCGGCATATTAGGGCCAAGAGTCGGCGTGCTGACATCAACATTATAGTTCACTTCGCTGAATCCCGATTTACCCCGCTTCGTGGTTATCAAAATCACGCCATTTGCACCCCTTGCTCCATAAATTGCAGTAGATGAAGCATCTTTCAGGATTTCGATCGATACGATATCCGTCGGATTAATAAAACCCATGCTTTCGGTCATGACCCCGTCAATGACATACAGTGGGTCATTCGAGCTATTGATGGAGCTGAATCCCCGCACTCTTACATTGGTAAACCCTCCAGGTCTGCCCGAATTGACATTCACCTGCACACCGGAAATACGACCAGCGAGCATCTCGTTTACAGACGATGCTGGACGTTCCTTTAATGTCCTTTCACTGATCGATCCAACGGAACCCGTCAAATCCGATTTGCGTTGCGTACCGTAACCAATGACAACCACTTGATCCAATGCTGTCGTGGATTTCTGCAACATGACATCGACCACACGCCGGCTGTTGACCGGAATTTCAACGGATTCATAGCCAACGGAACTGAATGTCAGCACTGCGTTCGGGCCAACCTCCATTCGATAACTTCCGATGCTGTCCGTCTTCACGGTTGCCCCTGAAGCGGCTACCGTCACGCCGGCCATTCCCTGCTGGGTTTCTGCATCGCGCACCACTCCTCGGACTTCCATTTTTTCCTGCGCCATTCCCTTTACATACGCCGATGCCGCGACAACCAGCATAAGCACCAGTGGCTGGATTCGAAACCTAAAAAATATCCTGTTCATCTGCTCATAATTTTAATCATGCTGAATTCATATCGTGAAGCACCCGGCTGGCTACCTCAATGGCCTGATTGATCTCTGCCTCGGTATGTGCAGCGCTGATGTACCACAGTCCGCGGCCGATGACGCGCACACCCGCATCATGCAGTCCCGCTACAAAACGGCCCAGCTTCGCTTTGTTGGTACCCAACGTATCCCGGTAGTCCGACAGCGGCTGCGATACACCGAAATAGGTTACGAACATCGGTCCCAGCCCCTGTACAGACAGATCCTGAGCAGCTTCCGCTGCAGTTCTTTGCAAGCCTTGCATCAGCTTTCTGCCTAACCGATACATCCGATCATAGGGCATCTCCTGTTCGAGTACCTCGATGGTTGCCAACGCAGCAGCGACTGTTGGATTTCCAGCGTTCATGGTTCCCGCATGGATTACCTTTCCTGCTGCCACAAGTTCCATCCATTCGCGTTTGCCCACGATCGCACTGATTGGATAACCGCTGCCCATTGCCTTGGCAAAAATTGACAGATCCGGAGTCACCCCATAGTAGGACTGTGCCCCACCCAGTCCCACCCGGAAACCTGTTATTACCTCGTCAAATATGAGTGTTACCCCATATTTATTGCATAGCTCGCGTAAGCCCGATAAAAAGCCTTCTTTTGGCAGAATACATCCGTTGTTGCACATAATGGGCTCCGTAATGATTGCCGCGATTTCTTCATGCCGCTTTTCCAGTACCCGCCCTACCAATTCCAAATCGTTCCAGGGCAATACGATGAAATCATCCCGTGAAGAATCCGGAAGGCCGGCAGTCCACGGAAACACATTGGGCTGCTCGCGGTCGCCCAATGCGTCCGCATTAGGAGCCGAGATGCCATAGGCCACATTGTCCAACCAGCCATGGTAATGCCCTTCAAACCGTAGAAATTTTTTCCGTCCTGTCTTTGCACGGGCTACCCTGAATGCCGTCTGTACAGCTTCAGACCCGTCCAGGCAAAACCTCATCAACTCAGCCGAAGGAATCAGCGCATTCAATTTTTCAGCTAACTCTACTTCCCGGATATGCTGTCCGGCATACAACTGCCCTTCTTCCGAATATTCTGCTACTGATTTTAACACGTGTGGATGGGAATGACCCAAGATTAACGGACCTTGACTCAATGTAAAATCCAAATACTCATTCCCGTCGACATCGTATATTCGGCTACCTTTTCCGTGGGAATAAAAGATCGCGTGGGGGTGATTATATTTCCGGAATTCCGAAGAGACGCCCCCTGCCAATACTTGCTTTGCGCGATCCAATAAGATCGCAGAATTTTTATAACTACCCATTCTTTTATGTATATCGTTCTGACGTTTTTCTTCTTACTTTTTTAGCCCATCCTCCCTTTTCCAAACTTGACGAGGATAACGTATCGAGCCAGCTGATCATCCACCGTTAGTACATTCCCTTTGAAACCACCTTGTATTGGATGTTCATGACCAAAACCATCTGAAATACATAGTTGACTAATTGTCCGCTGGAATGTGATGCGCGTAGGTTGAGTCACCATCAACTTAACCGTTGCAGCTTTCAATAAATCCGGCTGCTCGGTTGCGAAAATGGCACGGCCACTTTCGACATCACAGAATTGGCGCTTGCCGATATAGATCTTGCGGGCGCCTTCCACCAATGGTATTCCGCTTTTGGTCAGATGCACGACACCGAAATCCGTCAACCCCATTCCCACCTTCTCATATGAATAAGCAAGTACAGCTTGATCTACCGGCTGCTCCACTGCCGCAGTCAACAACATCCCTTTAGCTGTCCGCCTCATGACGACCCTGATTCCTTCGCCACCCGCCTCTACCGTTACCCGATCCAGTAGTTGGCTTGAAACCCATGTATCGTCCGTAAACACGGACACCCCGCTTGCCCTTAACCGCTCAATCACTGCGGTCCCTTCGGGGCCGAGTGCATGCGGACAGATCAAAACCTGTACCTTGTCTGGAAGTGATGCCAGCTGATCCTCCTGCCAAACGCCGAACAACACATGGTTTTCCCACAGTTTCCGGAATGTGTCATCTAGGGTGTTGATGGCCTGAAGTTGTGCTTTCGGGATCACTACATACGCCGTTTCCGGGGCAGCGACCCGTTGCAAGCCCGCCCCAAACAAGCCCAGTCTACCCAGTGCGACTGCCGCCGATGCCGGAAATGGCGTTCCATGATAAATCGATCCATAGCCCGTTCCACTTGGCGTCGGACACATCCCTACCCCCTTGTCGGACATCAATCTTGCCATATCCGCAAACGGTGCAAACCACCTGGGATCCGGATCATCGACCAGTGTTTCCCGAAGCGGTAACGGCCAATAGCAGGACTCCTTGGAGAGCCAGCTTAGTCCCCATTCGTAGGAAACAGCCCCCGCCGCACCACCGGCCAACGCATAGTGGGCAGTTCCGTCGTATCGCTCCGTCGGATTCCATTCACCATAGCCAAACTCTTCCAGCAAAATCGGCTTATTGAAAGAAATGGGGTCGAGATACTGCAATTTCAACCCGGCATGCTCCGCGGGATAATAGTTGTGCCAGGGTACCATGGGGGCGTCTGCATTGGCTACGTTGACGTCTCCGCCATCCACGGTCGAAAATACGTAACCGGGTAAAACCAGTTGGTCAGATCCGGCTTTTCTTAGCACCGCCGTCATGACATTCGCCCACCGCTTATAAAGCAATGAATCTCGTAAAGTTCCTCGGCTCATGGTCACTTCCTCCCAGTCCTGCACTTCCTTATCCATCTGAGAGGTGTCCGGATCCTTGATATACACTTCGTTGGACAAATTATAGATGAGGTTACCTGCATTTTTCCAACGGCTGGCCAGGATCGAAATAAATTCGCGTTGCAAATCGAGGTTCCTGAGCGACACGGAGATGAGGTTAAAATCTCTTGGATGCCTGAAATCAAACAACACCTGTTCGCCCGAGTCACGTTGAAATCCCATTTGCCGTACCCATTGGGTAAACAATGTCAGGATCACGACAATCCCATTCCGCGCCGCCTGTTCGATCGCTACGTCGATCGAGCGCAATACCTGTTCGTCGATAACCGGATTAATCCACACCCGTATGATGCGATATCCGGCTTTCCGAATTGCTGCAAGATCTTCCTCGGCCTTCAACGGGCGGTAATCCCGCCATACCCATTCCCACCACGAACTTGACGGATAATAGTGTGTTCCTGCCCAAAAGGCCTCCTCGCCATCGATTTTAAAGCTGGGTCCGACTATTTCGTGGTTCACAGAGGTATTCACCTGATCAGCCGCCAGCTTAAACGCGAGGTACCGGACTTCGATAACCTCCAGATTGCCATCCACAGCCAGTAGTTCGGCTTTCGAAACGTCCTGCAGCACCTCAAGCCTTACCTCGCATAGCCCGGGTTGAAATCTCGGCACAAAGTCAAAAATCGCTTCGGTGCTGCTTCTTCCTTCTGGAACCCGCCTTAGGAGACCCAAAGGCTGAAAATCCGTAGCATCGGGATAGCGTATGGAAAAACGGAATTGAACGGATACCGCACGCTGGTTGCGGTTGCGAAGGCGCACACGGAGCTGTACCCGTTCTTTTTTATAAAATGCAGTGTAATTGGTATTAAAATCTGTTACCTGGAGAAAACTTCTGCGTTTCCGATCCAACTGATCAAGTATGGATTTCCATTGTTGTTCGTCCATTAACTTTAACGGTTCATGGACGAAAAAAAAGAAACATTCGCACCCTTCGAATCTGCCCAACGCCAAGGACGGTGCAAAATAATTCATGTATACCGCCGGATATCCGACCACATTTCCAAACCGATCCTTTGCCTCCCATATCGGCAAAAAGTCCGCTCGGATTTCCTCATCCACATTGTGATAAGGCATTCCCTTTGGCGGAGCAATGTACGCACCCATGACCTTTGCTCGGGTCAATGGCAGGTGCGGCCACAAAATTGGACTATCTGATTTTACACCGATGTCTAACTCATCATCGGAAATCACATACCCGCCTACCGAAAGCGCAGGAGGTAAGTTACCCGGTTCGCCCAACCAAACCAAGGCATTTCCCTCGGCCAATCGGCCCACCAATTCATCTGCATTGAGTGTTTGAAGCGGAAGTGGAATAAAACCGGATGGCAATTGATTTTCGAGCCGACGGATAACGGCGGCATCGGCTACCAAAAATGTCGTTGTACCGTATCCAGCCGCAGGGTATATTTCGTCTCCTTTCAGTTTTCCCACCGGCAACGTATCCGTATTTTCCTGTGACGTCCCCTTCGTTAGCGATTCAAAAGGCGAAACGGAAAAGCCCACCGATCCGATAGCCAACGATCTCAGATAATCTCTCCTATTCATCGGTCGCCATTTTTAATAACCTGCATGATCCATGAGCCCCCGGAGGTATCCAAGCGCAAATAGCCGCCCCATTTCGGCATAACCGGGGTCTTTATTGTCCTCTCCTTCTAGTGTAGGTGCATGATCTATGCGTACCGGACCGTCAAACCCGACTTCTCTGTACGCTTTTACCGCTTCTAGCATGTTGGTTTGCCCATCGTCGTGAAACGTTTCTGTAAATCGCTCGGCCGTACCTTTGACGTCCCGGAAATGCACGAAGAAAATTTTCTTTTTATGCCCGAATTCGCGGATGATAGCAGGAATATCTTCTCCTGCGGCGGCAAGTGTCCCTTGACAGAGCGTGATCCCGCTGTAAGGGCTTGGCACCATGTCCAGCACTTTCTGCAGCGCTGCAGCGCTGGTGACGATTCTTGAAATTCCCCGTATACTAGCTACGGGCGGATCATCGGGGTGGAGTGCAAGCTTTACTTTGTATTCTTCAGCAACGGGCACAACGGCCTCCAGGAAATACTTAATATTTTCCCACAAGGTATCCGCCGTTACGATTCCTGCATCGGTCAGCGGGGCGTGCTCCATCAGCGAATGATCGTAGCTGGTAACCAAAGCACCTCCCCTTGTAGGCGTCGTCGTCGACGTCCGGACCCAATTAAACTTTGCCATAAAATTGTAACAAAACACCGGAATACCCAACGTCCCCATGTTGCGGATCAGTTGCTTACAGTGTTCAATATCCAGATCTCGTTTGTCCGTACCCAATTTCATGTCGTGCATCTGCCCATCCAATCCAGGTTCTATAACCTCCAGTTGGAGACCGAAATTCTGATAGCTTTCCTTGAGATGGAGCAAGTCCAGATATTCCCAGGATATCTTACCGTCTGCACCTAAAGGAAGCCGGGATACCGCGTGGGTAGCTCCGCCTTGCTTCGCTATTGTCCATAGGCGATGACGAAAAGGCGGAAGTATGTCTGATATCTTCATGGTTATTTATATCTGTTATATATCGCTTTACTTACCCCACTCCGCCAATGCTTGCCTCATTGCTTTGATCAATCTGGGTGAATAGTCTTCTAACCTCGCCAGCCCATTTTTTACACGCTCAAAAGGCGTATCTCCTTCTTCACTCACCCAAGTCAACGTTGCCAATGTTTCGTCAACCGGTTTGGCCTCCAGTTTCTTAAGTGCTTCTATCATGGTAGGCCAATACCAATGATTGCTGTACCCATGGCGCGTCTGCCAGGTTTCAACAGCTTCTACGAATGCAGAGAACGCAATTTTCACAGCTTTATGGGATTTCGGATAGCGATTAACGGCATTGCTGAATGTCTGTAGCGAAGACATCACATCCAATTGAACAGCCAGATCTTCAATAAATCGATTCACATCTCCAAACAACAGCCCTTTTAAGCTACCAGTCTCCAGCGGCTGCTTTGTCAGGGCCCGCAGCCGCTTTGCAGCTTTATCCATCCGTTTGCTGTCTCCACTCTGGAGCGATTCCCAACCTTCTACAATTGTTTCACCCTGTCCGACGATCAGCTCATTGGCAAAAGCCACATAATCGGCACGTTCCACGGGTAGTCCCTGAGCTCCTCTTGCGAAAGCAAAGGTATTCGGCAATTGGAGGCAATGACTTTGCACGTTTCCAAATACCCCACGTTCAGCACCGTTTCTTCCACCGTTGTACGCGTTATCTGTCCCATAAATGGTCAGGGGAAACGACGGCTCACCCTCGATGGCACCGTAATTAAATGCCAACACCCGATCGCTCATCCCGATGGCATCGCCCACGCTAGGACCGAAGCCACTGCTGGCCACGCCCCATGGGCCGATATTTTGCCGTTCGATCAATTTCATGGCATCCTGCACCTCTTCGGCAGTCCCATGTACCAGCTCACCCGTGGCATAAAACTTACCATAGGATTCCCATCCGAAATGGGCCCAATAGTAGATTTCAATACCCGGACGTAGCCTATCCAGCATCCGGCGGTGAGCCGTCAGGATATATGCAAATTCCAGGTTCGTCGATCCTGGATACCCTCCCGGGTCGCTATCGATGACAAATAATCCGTCGGCATTCGCCAACGGCCGGAAGAGTTTCTCACGCCATTCCATCAATTTGCCGAACGCCACGGGATCGCCGGGATCTACGCGATCATCTGTATGGAAAAACGGTCGTTTTTCAAAAGTGTATTGGCGGCCGATTTCACTTTTTGGTGAAACATTGGGGCAGAACACAATCGACACTTTCAACTGATACCGATTCTTCGCAATATCGATGACTTTGGCGATTTTTTCCAGGTTGGCTTCGTCGCTTGGTGTCATCGGATCCGGAATCGTTTCGAGCATCGGCCAAATCAACACACTGTTATAACCCAATTTTTTCACCCCATCCAGATAGCCGGTCCAATCATCCAACGTCCAGGTACGGGCAGCGTATGGATGGTTGTACGACCAGTGCTGGTGCACATAGATACCCAGTAATTTCCCCGTTGGATTGTTTGCGGATTGTTGGGCGCTGGCCGTACAGCAAACGGTTATCGCCATCGCAAGCATCAATATTCGTTTCATGTTCACTTTTATCATCTGTTATCTTTGTATGGTTTCCTATTTTATTTATTGCCCTGCCCCTGCATTCGTAAATCATCCAGGGCACTTTTCATCGCTGCAATCAGCCGGGGGGTGTAAGTTTGTATTTTTTCGTACGCATCGCCTATGCGCTCACCGGGCGTATCACCAACGCCGTCTTCCCACCAAGGACCGCCCTCCAAAAAGGGCTTTAACCGATCGGTAGGTAGCCGTGTCAAGGTTTCCGTCATCGGAGGCCAAAACCAATAGCTATTGTACCCGTGTCTGTCATGCCAATCTTCAACAGCAGTAATGAACGCGCTAAAAGCGGCAACCGATGTCTTGGTTACCATGCCTTCCCCATCACCCAACGTCCGCTTCAAGGTAAACAGGGCCGCTGCCATCTGAAGTTGGCTGATTAAATCATCCACGAATCGCTTTGGATCTCCGAAGAGTAATCCCCGGAATTTCCCCGTCTTCAGATCGGATTTACTCAAGTTGATCAGCTTCATTGCCGCAGCTTTCATGCGCACCGCGTCCGTTCCCTGTAATGCCTCCCAACCTTCTACGATCGATTCGCCCGCGCCTTCGATCAGCTGATCGGCAAAGGCTATGTAATCGCCTCTTTCGGCGGTCAGACCCAACGCTCCTCTTGCAAAAGCAAACGTATTGGGGAGTTGCACGCAGTGTGTCAGTGCATTTCCGAACACTCCTCTACTTCCCGTATTCATGCCGCCTTCGTAAGCTGCTGGACCAAATAAGGTAAAGGGAAATGCTGGATCGGCTTCGATTGCACCGTAATTATACGCCAGTACACGATCTTTCATCTCGGCATCAACCTGAGCCCCGTATCCCAACCAATGTGTTGCTACACCCCACGGCTCAGGGCGCTGTTTTTCAATAAGAGATAATGCATCCTGGATTTCTTCCTGCGTTCCCATACTGAAATGCCCTGTTGCATGGAATCTGCCGTAGGATTCCCAGCCCGTCCAGGCCCAATAGTAAATTTCAATCCCGGGGCGAAGCCGATCAAGCATGCGTCGGTGTGCGGTGAGGAGGTAGGCAAACTCCGGATTGGTCGAATTCGGATATCCGCCCGGATCACTATCGATGATGAAAATACCATCTGCGGCTTTCAATGGTTTCAACAGTTCCTCGCGCCATGCCATCAATTTTCCCAATTTCACCGGATCGGCCGGATCGATGTATTCATCAATGCCATAGAGCGGCCGGTCTTCATAGGAGTATGTACTCGCCAGCTCACTTTTGGGTCCGATATTCGCACACAATACAACAAATGTCTTCATCTTGAATTTACGGTGTGCAAGATCGATTACAGCCCGCATCCGATCTACATGCGCACTGTCACTTGGCGTCATCGGATTGGGCATCGTCTCCAGCATTGGCCAGATCAGTATACTGTTATAGCCAAGCGCGCTGATACCGCCTAGGTATTGCTGCCAATTTTCCAATGTCCAAGTACGTGCTGCATACGGATGGTTATAGGACCATCCTTGGTGAATATACATCCCCACCAATTTTTGGCCGGCCGTCTCCTGTGCTCGGATAGCCCCCGAAAGAAGTAGGCACGCAGCTAAAAATATCAATGCCTTAACCATGCCTGCGTTCCTCCCAAAACTCGCTGATCTTTTCCAGGCTAAGCCCTTTGGTTTCCGGCACAAACCGCCAGGAAAACCACAATCCCAAGGAGCAGATGCCTGCAAAAATGAGGTAAACTCCTGCGGCGGTATCATAATTTCTCGTAAACCAATCTGTTAGTATAGGAAAGAACTGGGCGGTAATAAAAGATGCCGCATACAGAAAGAAGCATACCACCGCAAGCGCCTTCCCCCTCACCCGATTGGGAAAGATTTCAGCAACAATAATCCAGCTTAATGGTGCCAAGCCGATGGTAAAGGCACCGGCAGAGATTAACATTGGAATCAGCGAAAACAGCGGCGGCCAGCCTAAAAACAGATTAATTGCCATTATCAAATGTCCTAAGACCATGAATGCAACACCGCCCATCAGCAACCCACGGCGGGAAAATTTCTTAATGAATGGAAAGGCCAAGAGGGTAGTCAGTAAAATCAATAAATAAACGGGAATGGAGCTGAGGATTGCGCTCGAACCGAAACTGATCCCTACCTCCGTCATAATGGTTGGGGCATAGAGCAAAATCATGTTAACACCGTTGATTTGCGAGAATACCATAATGACGATGCCGATAAGCAACGCTTGCCTGATTCCTGGCCGCCAAAGCTCATGAAATGAACCGTTGTCCATCGCTGAGCGTGTCAATTCGGCTTTAATTTCTTCCAATTCCTGCGCTGCCCGCCACCGGCCATTGATTTTTGTCAACACATCGAGCGCATCGGCAAGCCTGTTCCGGGCGGCCAGCCACCTGGGGCTTTCGGGTACAAGGAGCAGGCCGACAATGAGTAGAGCCACAGGCACAGCCTGCGAACCGAACATCCAACGCCATCCCCAACCATCGAATGAAAAGAAATACCCCACGACAACCGCCAAATTGATTCCGATAACGTTAGAAAGCTGGTTCACATTTACCAACACGCCCCGTAAATGGGGTGGTGATAGCTCGGCGATATAAATGGGAGAGGAGATCATGGCTAAGCCGATACCCACTCCACCTAGGAAGCGCCATACCGCGAAGTCCCAAATACCAAAGGCAAATGCCGACCCGATGGTGGATACCATAAAAAATAAAGCGGCGAGCATCATGGTTTTACGCCGGCCCAAGCGTTCGGTAAACCACATACCAACTAACGGCCCGGATACAGATCCCAGGATCGCACTGCTTACCGCAAATCCCTTCAGCGCCGGCGTCAGCTGAAAATCCACTTCCAAAAAAGGCAGTGCGCCGGCGATGATGACCAAATCGAACCCAAACATGAAGCCCCCAATGGAAGCGACCAATACGATCAAATATGTATAAACTTTATTTCCTTTTTCTTCCTGTATCATTGCCTGCTTCTACTAAGACTTGTCTTCCATTTATTCAAAAATAGCCGTGTAAAGCTGATGTTTGTACTTCGGTGTTAACCGAAACTGTAATCCGATTACCTTTGCGTTGACGATGGCGATGAAACATCGGGGTTCAATGCCGCGATATCGCGTAGGCGGTCTTTCAATCTAATCAGATATTCCGCTGGAGATTCTAGCAACGGAAATTGTTTGGTCTGACTGCTGTGGTGCGGTATCCGCTCAAGTGCATCCAACGCAGCACCTGCGGTTTCGAACCGACAAGTGAAGGCTGCCACCCGATTTCGTTCGGGCAGACTTTGCTCCCACGTACTGTGATTCTCGATAAACCGGATCACTTGGGCAATGACTTCCTGGGATGCGGTATCAGCTCCCAGATAGGTGGCATACTCATCAATCACTTTTTCCGGCGTGAGGTCTCCGTCTTGGCAGAACCGAGCAAATGCATAGACATTCATCGCCTCGACCGCTGAGTTGGAACCATCGCAATTGCTGATCATTCCCGTTAATCCGATCTGCCGGGCATCGGAGACAATCCGATGAAGGTACCTGGTTTCGGCTTGGGCAGGATGGGTCTTCGTACCCGCATATCCCGTATATCCGTCGTCCACCTCATCAATCAGGAAATGCGCCCATCCCCATATGCGTTCTATGCCGCGCTGCTTTAATGCCCGGATGCCATCTGCTGTTGGAAAGCGTTCCGGATCAACGCCCGCCTCTTCATAGGCTTTGAAAGCCAGCGACCGATAATAGTTATGCAGTGGAAATTCAATACCGGTCATCGGGTTGACCAGCGATGTATCGCCCGCGATTTCCCGTCCATATTGTACCTCTTTATCCCAAAAGAAGGTCGCCCATGGGCTAATCTGGATATAATCCCAATGCGACACCGCCCAGATGTTGACGTTGAACATTGCCGTTGGTGCATATTGGTGCACGAGATGCCTCACTTCCTGAGCCATGTCTTTCCATAGGGCAATACCCTCGGCACCAAGCGAATCGGGGGCACCACCGGGATCTCCAGCGTAAAATTCCATTACATCTGCTTTGCGGCACCGTTTGACTACCGCTTCGATGGTTGCCAGCCGGGCCTGCATCTGCATACTGTCCCGGGGGTCAAATGTCTCCCACCAATCGTGGGGATACGACAACAAGTTGGATTGCAACAATATACCCACCTTAAAACCATGTCGCTGGGCATCCTCGATGCCACGCGCCAAGCGTTCATAATACCCATCTTGTTCCTCAGGGGATAACCAAAGCCCTTTGTCAATGAATTGCAGGAAATTGTATCCGCAGGCCTTCCAGAACACATAATGTTCCTCTTCCGCAGCATCAAAAGCATACAGACCAATCGTTTCTAATGTGGATTTACGTACCGAAGTGGCTTCCTCCGGTGATTGGCAAGCAACAGCAGACAGCCCGGTTGCAAAGACGATTATACAAGATTTAATAAGTTGTTTATAACCCATGATTCCAATAGTGGTTTAATTTCTGGTCAACCTGATAATCCGTATTCCTCCGGGCCCTGGTTCAGCACTCCCTCCGGTTACAATAAGGTGTCTATCTGTCAAACACAAATTGCTGGGTAACGGAAAATCCATCGCCAGGGTCTTTAGCAGCTTGCCGTTACCATCCAGTACCTGAACTGCCTGCATCCCATAATGGGCTACCCACAATGTACCATCCGAATGGAATTTAATTCCATCGGGCAGGTTATAACCCTCCGGATCTCTATTTTTCGGTAATTCTGCAAATACCTCCCACCCGCCTTCCGGCAAGCCGGATGAGGCAATCGGCATCCATAGAATCCGATTCCGGTAACTTTCTGCAATCAGCAGCCCTTTCCCATCCGGAGAGAGCGCGATGCCATTCGGGAAATCCAGTTTATCTGTGATGATTCGCTGGCTGCCATCGGGCCCATAGTAACAAACTTTGCCGGTTTCCCGGATGGAGTCGGTAAAATACACGCCACCGGAGGCATCGCATGCCAAATCATTGGGCATATGAATTTTGCACCCTGCACACTCCCCGATAATTTCGTGCTTTTTCCAGTTACCGGCTGCGTCATACCTGTTCACACTCGCATTGCCGCTGTCACAGACCAGGTGATCCCCATCTTGAAGGATCAACTGCCCATTCGGTTTGTTGCCTTGGGCCCATTGGGTCACTTCACCACCGATGACATCCAAGCGCATAATGGATCCTCCGCTCAGCGTTGTAAAATAAATAGCTCCCTCCCCGTCTACGACAGGGCCTTCGGTATACCAAGGCAATACGATACGTTCAGCTAGGTTCATCACGTCGAAATATCTTCAAATGGAAATAAAGGCTTCGGTCGGACTCGAAATTCCATAGTGGTCATATCGGCCTGCGTAACACCGGGCGTATTTGCCTGCATAATAGTATGGCAAACTGTACCATAGGCTGCGATCGGTGCGTTCACTCCCTTGGCAATCAACACGTCAAAACCTGCAGGGTCCAATCCAAACGACGTCAGTTGACTCAAACTGAATGGCGGCACGCGCAGCGAATGGATCATTACCACATTTCCGGCCGCTGTTTCAACCAATACCGTTTCACCCATATCGTATTGCACCTGCCCTCCGTGCCGGGGTGTTGTTTCCCGGAATTTACCATCCACTTTGTCCAATACGCTGACCTCTGCTGCATAGGGATTGTGGCTCAAACCGAGGGAGTAATCATTCCCGAATAAAATTTTCACTTGCGCACCACGTTCGTATTTCCGCAAGACAGTCACCGCCACCGGATCAAATATACAGGTAAAGCCACGCAAACGCCCATCGCGTTCCAGCGCTTTCAACAGCACCACGCTGTCGCCAAGCGAACCTCCACCCACATTATCTCCCATATCCAACCAAAGTATCGGTTTTTCTAATCGGTACATCTCCGCCAATTGTGCATCGACGGTTTCCAGTTTTCCTACAAATGCATAGCGATGTGTAATCAATAATGCTTCCAATCGCTGTGCCACCGCAACCCCGGCTTGCCGATCGTCATCGGTCACGACCAAAAAAGATGTTCCCATTTCCGGTACATCTGCATATGGAAATCCCAATACTACGCTCACAGACAATACACCCGGCCACTGCATGAGTACTGCAGCTTCCTCATAGAGCAACGTGCAAGGGTACGCAGCCGTGTACTGTTGTTCAATGCTGATTGTTACAGGAGGCTTTGCCAGGCATTGATTGGGCTTTATCGTACCGTTGAGGCATTTTATCATCAATTCACCGGCAATCCTACCTGTATCACGCTGATCAACGTGTGGATTTGTACGGTAAGCGATCAATGCATCGGTAGCTTCCACCATAGCCCTACTCACGTTGGCGTGAGGGTCAATCGTTCCCACAATGGGAACATCCGGACCAACAAGCTCCCGAACTTTGCCCAACCAATGCCCGTCCATATCCCGCTGTTCTTCAGAAACGCCGGCCCCATGCGGAACTACCAGGCACCCATCAATGGGCAATGTTTCGGCAAGCAATGTCGTCATTTCATTCAGCAATCGTTGGTAGGCTGCCGCTGTAACGGTACCGCCCGGTGTGGCCTCTGCAAACAGGAGTGGCAGGACTTCCACCCCCTCTCTGTCCATTACCGCTAACATGCCACCGATCTCATGGTAGGCATCCCGGTATTCTGCAATGATTTCCTCTCCACGCAACAAGTGACTGTTCTGAAAATCCTCAAATGTTGTTTTCCTGGCAATAAACGTATTGGACTCGTGGTATAATCCTAACAATGCTACCCGATATGGCTTCCCTTGTCGCTGTCCCATTATTCTTTGATAGCTAATAATTGATAGGTGTTGTAGCCGTAGCCTACAAACAGTAGCTCAACGAACGATTAAAATTAAACCGTAGTATTTGTATAACATACGTATTAATCGGATCAACACCGTGCTTTCTTTTCTCATTGTAAAAGTATGTGGGAATAAGCAGACGCAGTTGGTTGGTTTTACCCATAAATGGAATAAGATTACCAAGTGCCAGTTCCTCCTCAGCGGATGCACAGATCGCTTTTCAGGGTGAAAATCCAAAAAATCATCGCCATAGGAGCTATTTTAACACCTGAAATGCAACGAGTTAACAACTATGTTTGGGTACGTCACTGCGAAACCGGAACGGGCTTTTTCCCATATGCTCTTTGAATACCTTGCAGAAATGGGAATCGGAATTGTAACCGCACAGGTGGGCTACATCAGAAATCGGATGGTCGGTCTCAATCAATAATTTGCAGGCTTCGTTAATACGTAGTTCTTCCAAGTACTGCGAGAATTTCTTGTGCGTTCTGGATTTGAAAAAACGGCAAAACGAAGGTTTGGTCATACAGGCAATTTCGGCTACTTCGTCCAGTGTAATCTGCCGTTTTAGGTTATCGGTCATAAATTTCAGCACCTGGATCAGCCGATCGGGATACTGCCCGTTATCCTCCGCGGTATCATGTTCAAGAATCAGGCGCTTCTCCGCCGATCGGGCGATAATGCTCAGTACCTGCAAGAGTCCAACTACTTTCTCAAATCCCGTTTTTGATGACAGCTTAATCAACTTGTCTGCAATCAAACTTCGGGTCTTCCCGTAAATATTGATCCCCTTTGATGCTTCCCGTACCATCAGTTTGATGTCATCCATCTCTTCAATCAACTCAAATATATTCTGAAAGACCGCCGGACTGATATATACCGTGATCACTTTAGACTTCAATTTGGAATCCTTTTCAAAATATACGGGATCACTCAACCACACATGCGGAACATTTGATCCGATAAACACCATATCTCCCGACTTGAAGTCGGCCACTTCATTGCCGATGATTCGCTTGCCATGACCTTCCAAAATCAGTGTCAATTGTAGTTCGGGATGTTTATGATAGGCCGGTTTTGCATGATAAGGCGATGACAGGTAAGTATCCTCCCGCATATCCAGGTGTACCGGATTTTTTATAAATGGCGTGATTTCAGTTTCGATGACCTTCATTGTGTTCTTTAAATTTAAAGACAAAAACCTTATTTAAGCCACTCCCGCTACTTACAGGTTTATATTTCCAAACGGTAACGGATACCGCCTATTGGTTAGCTAAACACCCCGGATATGTTCGCACAGTTCCCGGATCGTAACAAAGGTACAGCTATCGCACAACAAAAGCTAACCTTACATTAACAAAAAGTATAATCCGATTAACATCAGCAGATAGTTTTACCAACCGAAAGATAACCGGGCGATATTTTCAGTCAATATCCCGGTAGCAACCTTCAAAATATCCGCTTACCTTTATCTTTATTATATTTTAAGTTGACAAATGAAATTAGCAAACAAAGTAGCCATCGTCACCGGATCCTCCCAGTCCATCGGCAAAGGTATCGCGCTCCGATTTGCCAAAGAAGGAGCCAAAGTTGTGGTCAATTACCTGTCAAATGAGCGGCTGGCACTCGCCGTGGTTGACGAGATCAGGAAAAATGGCGGTGAAGCGTTTGCTTTTCGCGCCGACGTATCCAACGAAGATGATGTTCAACGCATGGTGGAAACCACCGTCGCCCGTTACGGAACCGTCGATATCTTAGTTAATAATGCTGCGATAGACCCCCGGCAAAAGTGGAATGAAATTTCCGTGGCAGAATGGGATCGCGTCATGGCCAATAATGTCCGTTCCCAGTTTATTTGCTGCAAAGCTGTTTACCCTTATATGCAGAAACAACAATATGGCAAGATCATTAATGTATCATCGGTCACGTTTTGGTTCGGCAAGACAAACTATGTCCATTACGTTGCATCAAAAGGGGCCATCATCGGCTTCACACGTGCCCTTGCAAGGGAGATCGGCGATGACAACATCACCGTCAACTGCATTACGCCGGGTGCTATCAAAACTGAAACCGAATTAGCTAAAGTCGGGTCCGTCGAAGCTCAGCAGGAAACCGATGTACAGATGACGCAACTCCAATCCATTCCCCGAAGGCAACTGATCGGCGATCTGGACGGTGCTTTCGTTTTTTTAGCCTCGCCAGATAGCGACTTCATCACCGGACAAACCCTCAATGTCGATGGAGGTTGGATGATGCATTAGGGGCTTTTGCATATGCTTCCAATTCCTTCGCCAGCAGGTTGTCCTGCGGGAAGGCATGTCCCAAATGCTGACGGAACCCTTCACCGAAAGGAACGCCGGCTAATCGGCCCTGTTTCGCCGAAAATGACCGCATTGCAAGTACGTATTCATCCATTCCGTGGTGGTCCCGCAGCCACTCCCGCTGTGAAGCGTGGCATACCAGCATCGCTTCTTTCAGGTCAATCTTATCCGTGATATCTATCACCATAGAGGGTTTTACTTCCTGCCCCAAACGATCCTTACCTTCCATGGCATCCAAATAGTACAGATGTGGAACATGAAAGAAAGGGGGCGAAGTGGTCTTGATGTTTTTAACACCCGCACTAAAACAGGCCGTCTGCACCAGTTTGCTGGTCATCTCGTGATCTACCATGTAGCACAGCGGGCTCATCGTCAGCACCATACGGGGACGGATTTGCCGTATCAGCTCGATTACCTTCAATAACGTTGGCTTATCATATAATATAAAGATATCCTCGCATTCCAGGCATTGGTAGTGTCCATTCAGCAGACCCGCTGCTTTGGATGCCTCCGCTTTGCGGATGGCACTGATTTCTTCCCGGCTTAATGTGGTTGTTCCGCCGTCCCCCGGCGTCATCGTGGCAAGCTCGATCCGCCAACCGCTGTCTTTCAGCAACGCAAGTGTCCCTGCACATAACAGCTCTGCATCATCGGGATGAGCCACGATGGCCAATGCCGTATTCGTTCCCTTCTCTTTCATCTTCTCTGCTTATAGAATCGATCAGTGCATCTCCGTTGCTACATCCTTCAGTGCATGCCGGTAATAATGGAACTCCACATCCGGATGGCTGGCGAGCAGCGACATCGGTACCGAAGTATCTTCAATGCCTTTTGAGATCATGAATGCCGTAAGACGCATACCAAACGGGTTGTCGTGGTTTCCAGCCTGCCAGATTGATACCTTCTCCGCTTTCCAGGTTTCCTTGGGGCCCACGGTAAGCGCCTGCATCGGGACGCCTACCACGTATCCACCGCCCGATGTCCGTGCATTTTGCATCAACGTAATGGGATGCAGGTCCACAATCCGCGTAGGCAAAGCACGGTATTCTTCCGGTGTGGGGGGCGCATCTTTATAAATACCTTCCCGTTTGAGTGGATCGTTGAACGCCCAATGTTTGGCATCTCCCTGTCCTCCCTGCATCACCAGACAGCGGATTTCATCAAAGCTTTCGCTGTAACGATCCGATTGATCGGCTGATGGATAGTAGATATGCTCATTGGGTATCCGGAGATGGGGTTTTATCCGGCTGAACAGCAGCTCGTCATTGGCACGGGCAAAAGACAGCGGGTGCGACCTGGCTACGCTTTTACCGTTTTCATACCATTCATCCATGCCCCAGAAATGAGCATGCTTTAACGAGATTTCCAGATCGTTCACCAGTTGTGCCACCAAAGGCAATTGCTCCGTCGGTCCAATCGGCCCACAGATTCCCGTCGGATTTGAAGGCGTGGACTGCTTCCAGGCACGGACGTATTCCAATGCCTCTGCAAGATAAAAAGACTCAAGTGTATCATGTAAGACCACCCGGAAGCCCGGCCGCGAAAGCTGTTCGATATCTTTGACACGTAATCTGGCCGCATCGCGGTGAATCTGTTCGTCCAGCGTGGTATAGTCCCACCATCCTTCCGCAAGTCTGCTGATCGTTCTGCTCATTACACGATTTGCTATAACTCCACTACATTGCCCGTTTTCACCGACTCATCACACGCAAATGCGATACGCAGGCTGTTCACTGCATCCGCTAAGTGCGCCGTCAAGTCCATGTCTTCCCGGATTGCTTTTAGAAAATAAGCTTGCTCGCGGTTGCATAACTCCTGATGATCCGGTTCATCCGTCAGGTCAATCCATTCATCGGGTTTTGCAAATTGTTCGTTGCTATCCAGTTCAGCGTGGTGTACCAACAACGATTCAGTCTTGGTGTGCGCCTCAATGGAATCCGATTTTCCCGAAGCCCCGGCTTCTTTGGCTACGATTGACACCGAGCCTTTTGGACCGAAAACGTCTTTTACAAAAAAAGCGGTTTCACTGACCATAGGGCCCCAACCTGCTTCATACCATCCCACCGATCCATCTTCAAACCGTATCTGCAACTGGCCATAGTTGTAATTGTCTGACGCGATTTCGTCGGTTAATCTCGCACCGATTGCATAGACTTGCTTTGGCTTCGAGCGCACCATCTGGCACATGACATCGATGTAGTGCACGCCACAATCCACAATGGGACTCAGGCTGGCCATGAGGTTACGGTGGAGCGTCCACATATCACCGTCGCTCTGCTGATTCAGGTTCATCCGCATCACCAATGGCTTGCCCAGTTGCTGCGCTTCCGCAATAAAACGTTGCCACGAAGGATGATGACGGAGAATGTATCCAACTACCACCTTCTTTCCCGTCTGTCTGGAAACCGCAGCCACGTGTTCTGCCCCTTCGACGGTACTGGCAATCGGCTTTTCCACAAACACATGGCACCCCTGTTCCATGGCACGGACCGCATAGGACTCGTGGGTATCCGGATAGGTGGATAGGCACACGGCATCGGGCTGGGTCGCTACCAATGCTGCTTCAAAATCAGCGAACAGCGGGTAATTACTTCTCAACTTTTCGTTCAGTTTCCTTTTACTGTCACCGCGCGAAACCAATCCGCATATTTCGAAACCGGGAGCATCGTGATAGGCTCGGGCGTGCGACGCACCCATGTTGCCACACCCAACTACGAGTACCCGGACTACTTTTTTTCGTTCGTCCATCCTTAATCCTCCTAACTACTTATTTTCTGATAGCCGAAGCCACCTATCTACCATCTCAAAGCTCCTTGATCGATAGATCTTTCCACCGTACCTTAATACCACCGCCGTCATGAATCTGCAGTGCAATGAAGCCATTTGCTGCTCCAATTTTCTCATCCGACAAATGGACCATTTTCTTTCCGTTCAGCCAACTGGTAACCTCATTGCCAACTGCCCGTATTTTCATTGTATTCCATTCGCCAACTTTTAGGTATTTATCCTTTTCCGGCTCGGGTTGCACCAACCATCCACGACCATAGGATTCATAAATGCCTCCGGTATCATGCCCCGGTGGCGCCACTTCAACCTGCCAGCCGCTGATTTTGACTCCTTCGATATCGGAGCGGATAAACACACCGCTGTTGCCATCGGCTTCCTGCTTAAAATGAACAATCAGCTCAAAGTCTTTGTACGTGTCATTGGTTGATAAATAACCATACTGCTTATCGGGACCGCTTTCACAGACCAGTTCCCCGTTTTCAACATACCATTTCTCCGTGCCGTGGATGGTCCATCCGGTTAAGTCTTTCCCGTTAAACAAACTTTTACGTTGCCCTAAGGCTGTAAAATGGACTAACACGCACAATGCTACCAATAGAATTTTTGAATTTCGTTTCATCTCGTTTTTTTTATTTAATATTCCGGAATGGGTTCAATGGTGTAATAAGCCTCGATTTCCGCTGGCGAGGGCTGTACGGCCGGACGAACGATCCGCAACCCGACAAAGGGCGTAAAGGGAAACCACCAATTACTTTTCGGTGTTTGGGGATCCAGCTCCTTCCAGCTCGGGTCTGAATACGCGCGCGCCGCAGACCTAAGGTTTTCAGCTTCGTCCTGAAAAGATCCACCTCTCACCGCGTGCGGATACAATTCCACGGGTGGATTTACAGGATTATCAATGGGCTCACCTTTTCCCCATTGCTTATAACTAGTTGGGGCATACTGATCGAATGTCCATTCACAAACGTTTCCCAACATATCATACAGACCCCAAGCATTTGGCTTCTTTGTGCCAATTACGTGGGTTTTTCCCTCACTGTTAGCAGCGTACCACGCGTAATCTCCTAAATCATCTCCGTTGTCACCGAAAAAAAAGGCGGTTTCGGCGCCAGCCCTACACGCATATTCCCATTCTGCTTCCGTTGGAAGTCGGTAAAAAACACCCGTCCGGGTATATAACCACCTGCAAAACTGAATGGCATTATAATGCGTCATGGCAATCGCTGGCTTCCCCTCTTTCCCCATTCCCATGGTCATATCCAAGTAAGGCGGTGTAGGTCGGGTAATCCCGTCTACATCCTGCAATGCAGACTCCTGTGCAACCGTTGGGTCACCGGATTCGTAGATAAAATACTCGTATATGTCCCAGGATATCTCATACTTCCCAATCCAAAAAGGTGCCACACGTACGTCAACTTGAGGCCCCTCATCGGTCCGACGCCCTTTCTCATCTGCCGGACTTCCCATCTTGAACACGCCACCCTGGATTGCCACCATGTCAATGAACAGATCAGACCCCGGTAGCGGCTGTTGGTAATCGGAAAAATCGGTCTCTTGTGCAATCAGTTGCCCAAAGGCCAGTAGGGGCAACAGACAGCAGATCAGCATGTCTGACGTTGACCACGGAAACCAGTATCCCATTTTTATCATCATTTACAGCACTTTAGTGACGCCAGGGATCGCTACAGGAGGTGACTGCCATTGCAAATCCCAATCGTATTCTTCCAGTTTCGGCCCCAATACCTGGTTGGAATTGAGGGCTTCCTCCCAAGTGATTTCCTGACCGCTGTAAGCAGCCATCCTACCCAAAATGGCCATCATGGTACTATTGGCCATCCATTCGCCATCGTTTATGGGATTTCCCGATCGTATCGAAGCAAAGAACGCATCGTGTTCTGCCTGAAACATGTTATTTGGTTTGCCATCAAATTTCCAGGGATGTTTCCCTCGGATTTCATGAAGTTGTCCCATCACCAAATGCGCGTCTCCTTCACTGCCGGTTACATCGATGGTATTTCTGGAAAAGGCACCCCGCTGCTGGCGGGTGAAAAGAAATCCTCTGACACCTTCCCGGTATTCGTATTCAATGGCAAAATGGTCGTAGATGTTACCGAATCGCTCCTCTACCCGCTGTTGACGTCCTCCCGATCCAATCGCCTTTATTGGCATTTCATCGCCCAGTGCCCAACTCATCATATCCGCACTGTGGCACGCCACCTCAACGATAAAATCTCCGGATAACCAATTTTGATAGTACCAGTTACGCAATTGATATTCTAGTCCAGTCCCCTGCATCTTCGAATAGTCGCTGGGTAATTCACCTCCGTAGCGGAAACCGGTAACTGTCCGTACGTTACCCACCTGGCCGTTCAGGATCTGCTGAAAGGCTGCTTGATTTGCTGCATCGTGCCGGAAACAGAAGCCTGCAAAAACTCCGAGGTTTTTCTCCTTTGCTTTTCGTGCGGATTCCAATACCGACCGGACACCGGGCGCGTCAACTGCCATCGGCTTTTCGCAGAAGGCATGCTTGCCTGCAGCTACGGCAGCGGCAAAATGACCCGGCCGGAATGCCGGCGGCGCGGTCAAAAGCACCACATCAACGCCCGAATCAATCACCCGCTGGTAGGCGTCGAAACCCAGAAACTTGTCCCTTTTTTTAACTTTGATCTTGTCGGGGATTGCCTTGGATAATGCCTCGTAAGATTGCTCCATACGGTCCTCGAAAACGTCACCCATTGCGGTGAGTATTACGTCGGGATCGGATTTAATTGCCTGGATCGCTGCTCCGGTGCCCCGGCCACCACAACCTATGAGACCAATTTTTAGCACTTCTTTTCTCCCCGGAACATTGCCCAGCGCATAGGGCATGCCGAAGTGATAAGCAACACTGCCGCCGATAACAGCCACACCTGCGGTTTTCAAAAAAGAACGGCGACTTCCTGATGGTAACGATGAATAGTTTTTCTCCATTTGTTTTTGTTAAAGCATCTGATTCTTTAAACGAGAATTAATAATTGGAACTTCAAGTTTAATGATTGTGGCCTGCATGGCCAACCATCCACTTGCCTCACAAAACTAAAAAACTATCTTGTATACACAAAAAAGACTGAAACTGTATTTGTCGCTAACTAAATCCATCTACCTGCCAACCTTTTCGATACGTACGGCGCAGGTATTTTTCGGCATCCGGATAATTTGGAAATTTCATATTAACTGCATCCCATTCCAATACCGTATCCGGCACACGTATCGCTACAGTCCCTAAAAGTATGGCCTCGGTCATCGGTCCGGTCTGTGCAAAATGCGATTCGGTTTTTGGTCCGCCTAAGCAAGCATCTACAAAGTGATGGTAATGATTCCGCTCTTCCAAATCCGGACGCTTATGATCCTTGAACTTACTCTCCGGAAGCAGTACCGGTGTTCCCCCATGCGGAATAAGTAGTGCCCCTTCGGTACCAATCAGCATAGCTGCCTCTTCGGGATATTTCTCGCCCGGGTACAGCGCGCGTACCTCTTCGGGAGGGTAGAATTCACCATCAAACCATTCCACGGGAAGCGTTTTGGATGCCGTCCGGTCGTTACCGGGGAACATCCAAGTAATGTGATTGCCTTGCGGCCACGTATCGGCCCGACGATCCGGTGAATCCTTCCAGGATTTCTGCACTTCTGCCACTACAGATATCGGCGATGTCATGCCCAATCCTTTCCAAACGGCATCGAAGATATGACAGCCGATATCACCCGACCACCCCGTGCCGAAATCCTGCCAGGCACGCCATATTGCCGGATGATAAATAGACGGCGCATAAGGTCGCATGGGAGCCGTACCAATCCAATTGTCCCAATGCAAACCGGAAGGTACTTCCTGGCCTTGTGCGGGTCGTGGCCCCTCAAGACGGTATCCCGCTATGCCCGATCGGTTCGAGCATAGATAAGCATGTTTCACTTTTCCGATAATACCTTCCTTAATCCATTGAACACCCGTCCGGTCACCAATGGATGAGGCTATCTGGGTTCCCAATTGTGTAATTACCCCCGCTTTTATAGCTGCTTGTGTAAGCACACGCACTTCTGCAACATCATGGCACATAGGCTTTTGACAATACACGTGTTTACCTGCCTTAATAGCACCCATGGCAATAATGAAGTGATTATGATCGGGTACCGTTACATTAACGGAGTCAATCTTGTTTTTCTCTTTTTTTAGAAGTTCGCGCCAATCCGTGTAGAGGCGTGCGCCGGGTACCAGCTCGGCAGCTTTTTGCAAGATGTTTTCATCGACATCGCACAAGGCGACGATTTCTACATTCGGATGAGATTTGAAGTTCTGAAGGTCATGCCCTCCCATACCGCCGACACCGATACAGGCATGCCGAAGCTTTTCTTTGGGCAGCGCCGCAAACGCTTTGGATGCGGATTCCAAAATAAACGGTGCACCGATAGCTGCGGTTGCAGCGGTGCGTAAAAATTTTCTACGTGATGTTGAATGATCGTTTTTCATACCCCAGCATATATCTATTAACAGGTTCAAAAAATTGGTTATCCTTCTACCTAAACAAAGATATATATTATACTTGTATATACAAGAAAAAACAGAAAATCAATGAATAATCGCTAAAACAACAACTTTACACGAATTGCACCGTCAAAGCAATTGACATGATTTGTGTATACAAGCAGCAAATTTCAGTATCATCTTAGGGAACTACTTCCTGTCTAACGAAAGAACGTACATAACCATCGTTTCGGCGTCTTCTTCCGAAACCGCCGGATGGGGCGGCATCACAACATTTCCCCATGAACCTTTGCCCCCTAAAATAATCCGCTTGGCAAGGACACGGATGTAATTACTGTTCATTGGGTAACGGGCCGCGATATCTTGAAAGGCAGGGCCACGCTTTCGATCGGTTTCTTTGTGACAGGTAAAGCAATCTGAATAAGACATTAATACCCTTCCTTTATCCAGCATTTCAGCTGTAGGCACAACGTCTACATCTCCGGCAAGCTTTTCGATGGGTTTGTTTGGATGCTCACGGACCGCGCTTTTCTCGCTGTGGTTTGCATTTCCCCCGCATTCGACAGCCAAGATAACAACGGCCAGCAACGTAGCAGAACAAAACATAAAAGCGTGCATGATGATTGGATTTTGGTAAAACTACCAAAAAGAAGGGCTTTTTAAAAGAACTTAACCTGTTTATGTAAACATTTTCCGAAACTCCTGGGGCGTCATTCCCTTCAGCCGCTTAAGCAACCGGATGAAATGAGCCGTAGATTGGAATCCACTGTCCCGGCATATCTTTTGAATCGACAATGAGGTACCTTTCAGCAACTCACACGCATGTTCCACCCGCATTTCCTGTACAAAGTCTGTCAGTGTTTTTCCCGTCCACTGTTTAAAGTAACGGCAAAAGGTAGGAACACTCATGTTCACTAACCCGGCTACCTCTTCGAGGTAAATCCGATCACGTATCCGATCCGCAACATACGTTTGGATACGGCCCAGCGTCTCTTTGCCCTGCAGATCCATTTCTGTGGATATTGTATAATGCAACGGCGCGCAACTCGGATTATCGCCCAACACGGCAAGCAACCGAAGTACCAACAGCAGCCGTCCCTGCCCGATGGCGTGCGGCATTGACAGAAGAAATTCAGTCAGTGAATCCTGTGTCACGTCTTTAAATGTTAGGGCTAGACCCTCCGCCGTAAACAATCGCTTTAACTTTCCGTGCTCTGGAAGATCAAAATAAGTTTCACCCAAAAATGACCGGTAAAACTGAAGAACAATAAATTCATCTTCTTCTGCATCGCATCCAGCCAATTGTTCACATTTGAACCAGTGTGGTACTCCCGGAGCCAGTAAAAACACATCACCAGCCTGGAACTTTCGGATAGTATTACCCACATAAAAGCTTCCCGAGCCCGAACGGATAAGTATTAATTCATGCGCATCGTGCACATGATAGGGAATGTTGCAGGCCACCCCCCGCAAGTGTTTCACCGCAAAAGACTGGGACGGAGTAATCGGTATGGGCCGGGATACAGGAATCATTAATCGGGAAGTATCTTTACACGAATGTTGCGGAACAGCACTTTACTACCCGGATCGTGCCCCTGCAACGCAAAAGTCCCGCTTGAAATCGTATGCCCGGTATGGGGTTTTATCGTTGTATCCGGTTCATTATACTCCAGGATGAGCTTTCCATCAATCAGAATCCGGACGGTCTTGCCCTGTACAATAATGTGTTGCGTATACCACTGCTTGTCCTTCACCGGAACCGTATCAACATGGACAATGCCATAAATGCTACCCGATCGGCGCCAATCGGTATGCGAAATATTTACCTGTACTTCATGGCCTATCTCCGGGAAACCTACCTCCTGAAATTGTGTATGGAAATAAATCCCTGAATTTGAACCCGGGAACGTCATTACGTCCACTTTCAATTCGAAGTTCTTAAAATCGTGGTTATTCACATCGCCAGCGTAAAAAAGATGCGATCGCTCGCCATTTACCACAATCGCTCCGTCTTCCACGCGAAATGTTTCGGGATGTTCGTTCACTTTCCATCCATTCAATGTCTTTCCATCAAACAGTGATATCCACCCATCTGTGGCATTGTTGCCCTCTTGGGCAATTGACATGCCACTCAATAACAGGAAGAATGCCGCCAAAAAAAACTGATATCTATACATAATGCTGAATTTATAGTTGTTACGCATTCAAACTTGTAATGCGATCATCACACTTCCTTACGTCGGCAATTGACAATCGTAAGTGGGTAATCCAGGCACTTCCATCGCTACCAGGAAGGTGCACCCGCTATCGGGATATTCCGCCAGTTGTTCATCGTCCATTTCCTTCTGGGCAGTCGTCACAAGCAAGTAATCCAAATGAGGGCCTACGAACGCACAGGATGATACATGAGGTGCTGGTATGGGAATCCAATGCTCCATCGCTCCAGAAATCGGATTGAATCCGCCTACACCCCCTCCTCCCCAGATAGCTACCCAAATGGTTCCTGCAACATCCATGGACATGCCATCCGGAAAACCCATGGATGCTGAAATTTTCACCGCTAACCGATCGAAAGCAACCTTACCGGTCACTGCATCGTGCCTGAATGCCCTAATTTCTCTCGTCGGGCTATCTATGTAATATAGGGTTCGGTTATCGGCCGACCAGCATATTCCATTAGAGATCGACACCCTTTCAATTTTTTTTTCTGCCTGCCATGCGTCGGAAATGCGATATAGATCCCCCCCACCCGGCTCATGATCCATATGGGTCGTCCCGATCCACAGATTCCCCAAGCAATCCACTGCGCCATCATTGCACCGGTGATTTTCCCATTCCCGGTCCAAATCGGAAATCAATGACAGCTCCTGAGACCTCAGATCATACGTACCTATGCCACCCTGCGCACCGGCAACGAGCAAATTGTTAGTTCCGCCGACCGGACAAACGAACGAAATCATCCGGCTTCCTTTGTATTGGGTTACCAAGCCATCGCCCAGTTGATACTCAACAAGGGTATTTCCGAGGATGTCCACCCAAAAGGCACTACCACGACCTGAATGCCACATTGGACTTTCACCGAGTATACAACCCGGTACCTCTAACTTTTTCACCCTGTTTTCCTCAACTATCATTACATCTATTCCTGTCGGCTCAGAAAATCGACTGCTGCTTTTACTTCATCGAAATTGTTATCCCAATCGTGCTCACATTCAACAAAGATAAACCCCTGGAACTTCTGACGCCTTAGTTCCGTAAATACCGCCTGGTAGTCAATCACTCCGGCTCCCACTTTTACGTCAGCCGCCTCCGGATTCCCGAAGGAATCCAGATCTTTCGCATGGATGCTTACCAAATGTCCTTCCAACTGTTTTAGGCATTCCACCGGATCTAGGCCACTTCTCACCCAATGCCCCAAATCACCGCATACCGCAAAATGCGGATGCCCTTTTAAAGCGGCCAGGACGGAATCAGGGTGCCAGAAGCGGCTTTGTCCTTTCCTATGTTGATGGAGGGCCAGTTTTATTCCATAATCTGCCGATAGGCTATCCAATTTATCCCAAAACTGAGGTTCCGGCTCGCCAACAAGAAACTTCAAACCAAGCTGCTTTCCCTTTTCGAACAACACCTGCCATTCATCAAGGGTTTTACCATCGGCATACATAGAAACCATATGCAAGTCATTCTCCTGCAACAGGGATTGGACATCCGCAAGTTCCGACCCGCTCAGTTCGGCAAATGATTTCTCTCCGAATTTTCCACGCGGTTGATGAAAAGAAAAACCCTCCACATAAGCTGCACCACTTTCTTTCGCTTTCTTTAACCCGTCCTCCAACGAAAAGCGATTAAACGAATACAAGGCAACCCCTATAGGAGCGCGCTCCTTTTGGATGGTTGAGCCACAGGCAAAACACCAGCCTGCTATTGCCAACATACCTATTATTTTCATCTTCATGTCCTACAATTATAAGCGTTTCAAATCAGGATGTGCTTTTTTATTTTAACTTTCCCATCCGATCCGGCTTTTCTTTTCCCGGTATCCATATACCTTAGAAAGTGCCAGGCAGTCCGTATGGGGAAGCATTCCATCGGAGCACGTTACATGCGATAAGCTGGCTGCTGCTGCACAAACGCCCAAATCAAGGCATGCTTCCATATTCCAACCTTCGTGTATACCCAGCAAAACACCGGCGGCAAGTGCATCGCCTGCACCGTTTGCCCCTATGACTTTCTCCTGGGGGAGCTGCAGACTGGGTTGGAATAACTGACGACCATCACGGTGTGAAGCCCATACGCCGTCCGGATGATGAATAATGATCCACTCACTGACCCCCATCCGGAAAATGACCTTAAAAACATCCTGGCATCGCCTGTCCATTTCAGCCGGGTCTGTTACTTCCATTAAATTAACCCCCGAAAGTTGGCTTGCCTCGTATTCGTTTAGAAAAAGATAATCTACGTAAGGCAATGCACAGGGAATGATGGTTGTGAACCGATCCGAATCTTCGCTCACCAAATCAATGGAAGTCAAAAAGCCCTCTTTTTTGGCATTCTCTAACACAAACGAAGCCTTGGTCCTTCCGTTTGGCTGAATTTCATCCAGGCGATCCAGTAGAAGCAGGTATCCCAGGTGAAAGATTTTTGCATTTGAAATCCGGAAATCAAAATGATCCATATCCAATAGGGAATTGGCTCCCCGATGATGGAAAAATGTGCGTTTCCCCGTCTGCTTAACGGAAGTCACAATGGTATAGGAGGTCGGTATGTCAGGTATCATTTGCAATTGCCGCACGTCAATACCCGCTTCGCGGCAATGATCTACAATCCGTATACCATTGAAATCGTTTCCAACCAAACCGACTGCCTCCAACCGAAAGGGAGCTTCCAGTTTGGTTAAATCCATCAGGATATTATAGGCTGATCCGCCATTACTCGTGTACTCATGCAGAATATTGACAAGGGATTGTTCCGCCGGAAACTTATCGATCAGTTTCACCTGATCCAATATCCAATTGCCCGCTACCAGCAGCCCCGACCGATTCGTATGATTTTTCGACATGGTCAATGGATTATTCATTCAGCAACTTCACCAACGGAGGTTCGTCTTCTATGATTTCGGGAAATCGCCCGATCTCGGTATCCCAAAAGAAATTATCGTTTTCATCATCGTTGGCGGTAGATACCTCGCCAATGATACACTCGGGAGAAACCGGATAAAATGCATGCCAAAGCAGCGGAGTAATCGTGATGCGTTCACCTGCTTTTAACACAATGGGCTGGCCATTGCTAATTGGACGATATTCACCGTTGATTTTAACGTTTATAAATTCCTGTTCAACGGTTTCGGGATTTTCTCCCCACAACGTAACCGCGAGTTCACCCGCTCGGCATATAATATCCTCCTTTTTCTGCTTATGGTAATGTGCCGGTGTGGTCTGGTCTCTCCAGGCGTACATCAGCTTTTCACAATATTCGGGCTCTGCGGCAAGATTCACCAATACCAGCCCTTCCTTACGAAAAATCCCTAATCCAAAATCCGTTACGTCCCACGCGGGATTGGGTGGCAATGCCCAACCATTGCGTTCGAAAAAATTGATCGCAGAACGCACCGCATAATTTATCTCTGACCGTTTCATTGATTACTTCTTTTCTTTTTTTGTTACCGGGGTCATACTACAAGTGTGGAAGGGAAAGAGACATTCACGAACGTACCCGTTTCCTGTGAACGCAACGCTGCGTTAAATACCCGATGGCTATCCACGGCTTCCTCAGGCGTTGCACAGCCAAACTTCCCGTCCAACAAACCTTCACGCTCTGCAATATAAGCCGCGAACATTTGCATGAAACAATCCGGAAAGCCTGCTTCGAAAATACCACCCGTGATGGTTTCAAAGGGCATTTGAAATCCGAGGTCCGTGCGCTTCCACCACTGCTCGGCGCCATTGGTGAACTGCCAAAAGGCTTTCGTATCCTTGGTGCTGTACCGCACACCGCCTTCCGTTCCGTAAATCTCAATGTACCAAGTATTTGTTTCACCCGGTGCCAGTCGTTTCATTTCCAGTTGCATGGGCACCTGCTCACCATTGATTTCTACCTGGGTACTCAATGTAGCATTGTTCCAGGTATCACATACCGCCATTCCCCCTTTTCCATCGGGCCGCTCAGTGATGATCTTTTGCAATTGGGCAAACACCTTGGTCGGCTTCCAACCTAACCGAAGCGGCACATGCAATGCATGCATACCCAAATCTCCCATCACACCGATTTCACCGCAATATTGTGATTGGCGCTTCCAATTGATCGGTTTCTGCGCATTCATATCGCTCGCGTGGAGGAAACCCGACCGGACTTCAAATATCCGGCCTAATCTTCCGGATTGCACTTCGGCGATAACCCGCTGTGGTCCGGGCAGAAAAGGCATTTCCGAACTGCAACGCACAAATCGTCCTAACTTGGTCGCCTCGGCAGCGATCGCTTCCGCTGCCTCCTGATCAATACCGAAAGGTTTCTCACCCAGCAAATCTTTGCCTGCCCGCAAGATATCAATGTATAATTCACGGTGCAGGTTATGCGGAACGGCAATGTATACCACATCCACCTGATCACTGTTGATCAGTTCCCGGTAGTCCGTTGTCAGCAACGAAACACTGTCAATTTGTTTGTACCAAGATAATATGCTTTCATTCAGATCGCAAACCGCGGTAAGCTGAACCCGCACGGGGAAATCCTTTAAGGCAAACCAGCGTCCAAATGCGCTCGCCGCCTCGCGTCCCATCAATCCGCCGCCAATGATGCCTATGTTTACTGTTTTCATTTATGCCTATTTTAACAATCCGATTACTTCGGCTGGTTTAGCTTTTTCATGTACAATGGCCATCAACGCACGGGTCATTCCGCTTGGATTGGCATGCTGAATTACATTCCTTCCATATACGATGCCTCTCACCCCCTGCTGCATCAAACCATAGGTACGCTGAAGAATTTCCTCATCGCTCGCTTTTCCGCCACCACGTACCAATACCGGAATGTCTCCTGCAGTTTCTACGACACGATGGTAGTCATCGACGTTATCGGTAGGGTCGGCCTTGATGATATCCGCACCGAGTTCCACGCCCTGCCTCACCAATGGAATGATTTTCGCTGGATCACCATTCACCATATATCCTCCGGCTTCGGCATTTGGGCGGAATACCAAAGGTTCTACCATCAGCGGGATACCATAACGTTCCGTCTCAGGCTTTATCTTCAATATATTCTGAATACATTGGTCGGTCACCTCCGGTTCATCCGGAATGCTGAATAGGTTCACGACGACGCATGCGGCATCCAAACGGACCGCCTGCTCTACCGGGTTTTCGATCATCCGGCTGAATAAGGTACGCGGCAATTGCTTACCGTATACATTGGCTACGTCGGTACGTAAAACCAGTGACGGTTTCTCCCGTCCGGGAAGGGACTGTAGATAATGTGCCTGACCAACCGTAAGCTGAATGGCATCGGGGGCTGCATCCACCAACACATCCACGGCATTCTTGATGCTTTCAATACCCTGCAAAAAAGAATACTCATTAAAGAACCCGTGGTCTATGGCTACATCAAAGCAATTGCCTGAGCTCCTGTTAAAGAGTCTGTTTAATCTATAAGTTTTCATAACACAAATATAACCATTAAATCAACTTGTATATACAAGTTATAAAAATTATTTTAAAATAATTTCATCGACAAATAACCAGGCCTCCCCGCCCGCACCGGGATATCCATCAGGAATCTTCCGGTAAGGCCGGGCAATCAGTTTCAGGTAGCGCAGGTTGGTGGTATGGATGGGGCAATCGATCAGCCTATGCCCTTCCAGTTGTTCGGGTTTACCCGGTACGGGTGATAACTTTGCTAATAATTTTTCTTCCGTTGTATCGGCGCCTCCCCATACTTCGATATACTCCGGTGCATAAACGGGCATATACGTAATCCCTTGATAGTTTTGCATCACGCTAAGCGTCAAGGTATCGATTGCCGTTGGTTCATCAAAATGCATTACGGCCGACAAAGGCGACTTTAGGTACCCCTGCCATTTTCCATCGGCATGGTTGTTACCTCCACTCTCCAAATCAAAAAACGAGATTTCCCTGCGTGCGGGATATAAATAATGGGGCCGGCCTTCCATCACAATACGGTCCGGTGTTTTCGCCGATCTCACATACCCGCGCACGATGGTGGGACTTGGCGCCCATCCTTCCTTAAATGCTTTCACCGATAATTGTTGGTTGCTTCGGATCGAAATTGGCTTATCAAATACGGTGCTGTTCGAACTATCCGGCTCCTTTCCATCCAGCGAGTAGCGGATTTCTACACCGGGGATGGGGTGACTCATCGTAATCTGCAGCTCATCGCGGAAAAAAGTCCGCGCCGGGGTGATCTGCGGTACCGTCAACGATAACGTTGTCTGCCCATCATCGACAAAGCCCATTTCAACAACCTTCGTTGGAAACGAAGCCGTCAATTGGGAGACCTCTTCATTGGTAATGGGTGTATTCCAGATATACACCCGCCGTAATGCGTCGTTGGCCAGCAACTCTTTGATTCCAGCGGCCGTAATAGCCGTTCCACTTAATCTGACGCTACCCAATTTGGGCAGTGCATGCAATGCCGTCAGGCCTGCATCATCGATCGGGGTATCATTCAAATTGATATCACGGAGATTTTTGAATTTCGCGACTGTCTCCAATCCTTGCTTGCCGATGGGCATACCGTCAACATTTAACGAAACGATCTGTTGTGCGATCGGTTCCAGCTCCGCCAACGCTTGGTCGGTATAAAAGCCCGCTCCGTAAAAGCTCACCGAAAGTGCCGGTGATCCATCTGCTAATACACGGATCACCCGATAGGGTGTTGAAAGTTTTTCGATCTGCTTCGCATCCGCTGCGGGGAAATCAAAATTTTCCTCCTTATGGATCGGATAAACCGCTCCAATGGCCAACAGGAGACTGTCATCGGCATTCAGCGTCGCTACGGGCAGATTAAATTGGGCACCCTTGGCTACCCACGCCTGAAGCAACGTAAGTTCTTCCGGCGTCAGTTGCGGCTTGCCTTTAGGGGGCATGTGATGTTCGTGTTCGATATCTAACATCAACCGCTGTATTAACAGGCTTTCCGTCGGATTTCCTGCCTGTAACAACGCTCCGTTTTTACCACCCTTTGCCATCGAGGCGGAATCCGCTAAAATCAATTCACCTTTTGATTTCCCTGCATTGTGACACGACAGGCATTTGGCTTTCAGTATGGGAAGTACGGCATCATCAAACACCTGCGCGGTGTTGATGTCGAATACTTCCGTATTATTTTGTTTCAGGGGCTCAAACACAAACTGTTCGCCGTGTGTCAACGCCGCCCCAAAATGTCCGGCTATCAGCACCAGCAACAGACATAAGTTGGTAACCGCAGCAAACCAGAATCGATAGCGGGTATATTGAAGTCCCTGAGCACACACAAGCACCCCCGATAAAAAAGAAATACCCACACCTGTCCATTTGTGCCACTGCAAATTACCTCCTTCATACCCTTCCTCCTGGGCAAGTAGAAGACCCATAATTACCGTTATGGCGGCGGTCAATGCAGCTACAAATAAGGTTTCTCGGATCAGCGGTTTTATGGATAGCGTCTTTTCCAACTGTCGACTGAAGTTGATAAATATACCGGCCATCAGCAGCAAGACAATCGGGAAATGCAGCAGCATCGGATGTACTCTTCCGATAACCTGCATCCATACCGGCACGCGGACAAGGTGTTCGAACAGTAGAAAAAAAAGGATAAAGCAATTGAGGCCTATCAGCGTATTCAGCCGCCAGTTTGGTATTTTCATCAACAGCCCCTTATTATACGTTCAACTCCAAAAATTGGTTGCATGCGATTAGAATTTACGGCTGGAAAACTAAGCAATAATACTTTTTACCACATTGCCTGCGACATCCGTGAGCCGATACCTTCTTCCCAGGTGTTGATAGGTTAACCGTTCGTGATCCAGCCCCAGCAAATGGAGTACCGTTGCATGGAAATCATGCACATGCACCGGATCTTTTACGATGTTATAGCCGAATTCATCGGTCTCTCCGTATACCAGGCCCGGTTTCACGCCACCGCCCGCCATCCAAATGCTGAAACTGCGCGGATGGTGATCGCGCCCGTAGTTGTTAAACTCGAGGTGTCCCTGGCAGTAATTTGTCCGACCGAATTCACCGCCCCATATTACCAAGGTCTCGTCGAGCAATCCCCGTTGCTTCAAGTCGGTCACCAACGCGGCAGAAGCCTGATCAACATCTTTCGCCTGCAGGGCCATCATGCCCGGAAGCCCCCCATGCTGGTCCCACCCCTGATGATAAAGCTGGACGAAGCGGACACCGCTCTCCGATAACTTCCTTGCCAGCAAACAATTTGCTGCATAGGTTCCCGGCACCAGGCATTCGGACCCATACATTTTTACGATATGATCCGGTTCTTTCGATACATCCGTTACTTCCGGCACAGAAGTCTGCATCCGGTAGGCCATTTCATACTGCTGCACCTTAGCGGTAATCTCGGCATCACCGAACACTTCAAACTGCATGGCGTTCAATTTCCCCAGCTTATCGAGCAGATTCCGCCGGCTTACCTTATCTGTGCCTTCGGGATTATTCAAATACAATACCGGGTTCGGGCCGCCCATGAATTGGACTCCCTGATGAACTGAGTCGAGAAACCCGTTTGTCCATAATTTCGAATAAATCCCCTGGTTATCACCTTTTCCCTTTGATATCAATACACAAAATGCGGGGAGGTTTTCATTTTCGCTGCCCAGGCCATAGCTCAGCCAGGCACCCATGCTCGGCCGGTTGCCCTGCTGTGCTCCCGTTTGAAAAAAAGTAATGGCAGGATCGTGGTTTATGGCATCCGTATGCATCGACTTTACAATACAGAGGTCGTCTACAATCTTGGCGGTGTGCGGGAAGAGGCTGCTTACCCAGGCCCTGCTTTCGCCATATTGCGCAAAATCAAAATAGGATCCCACTAAAGGGAAGGAAGCCTGACCGGACGTCATTCCGGTGAGGCGCTGTCCTCCGCGTACCGATTCAGGTAAGTCCTGCCCGAGCATTTCCCTTAATTTCGGTTTGTAATCGAATGATTCCAGTTGCGACACACCGCCGGATTGGAACAGATAGATGACACGTTTTGCTTTGGGAGCAAAATGGGGTATTGCTTTTGCCAATGCATCCTGCCCGCTCTTCCCACCGGAAAACAAACCAGGCATCAACAGCGAGCCCAGCGCTGCACTGCCTATGCCGATACTTAAACTCGACAGAAACTGCCGCCGGTTTTGAAACAGTTTAGCATTTAAAATTTCCTTTTCCATGGAAGGCACGTTTTTCTTTTCCATTGCTCAGCGTTTTTATGGTCCTATACTCGTGTTGTAGCTTCTTCCAGGTTATAGATCGCATGAATCACTGCCATCAATGCCGCATATTCAACGGCGGGAATGTCTTCCCTGAGCGGCGCTTCCCCTACTTGCAGGAATTTATCCGCTTCACCGGAATCCTGCCGGAAGCGCTGCTGTTCTTCTTCGTAATACTGCTGCAATACTTCCAGCTCCCCTTCCGTTGCATCCCGACACAAAATCCGCTTAAACGCCGTTTGTATCCACGTGTCCGGCGAAGCATCGGCTTGCTCGGCCAATAATTCGCCCGCAAATACACGGGCACCTTCCAAGACCGTCGGATCATTCAGCATAACCAACGCCTGTAAGGGTGTATTGGTGCGCTGCCGGGTTACTTCGCACATATCCCGGTTGCTTGAGTCGAAAATAAGCATGCTGGGCGGAGGCAGCGTTACTTTAAAGAACACATAAATACCCCGTCTGTACAAGGCATCGCCGTGGTCCTGTACATAGTGCGCCAACGCCCCCCTTCCCGGGCTGGTAATTTCCCATATTCCGTCCGGTTGATAGGGCTTAATACTTGGGCCGCCGATGGTCCGGTTCAGCAGGCCGCTGCTTGCCAGTACCTGATCGCGGATCATTTCAGCGGGTAATCGGATCCGGGCGGCACGCGCATAGTAGCGGTTATCCGGATCCCGTTTCCGGTGTTGATCCGTTATCTGAGACGACTGCCGATACGTGGCGCTCATGACAAACTGCTTAACCAATCGTTTGATATCCCAACCGTTTTCCTGAAAATCGACGGCCATCCAATCGAGCAATTCAGGATGTGTGGGCAGCGTACCCTGATTGCCGAAGTCGGCGATGGTGGATACCAGTCCGTTGCCGAAAAACAGTGCCCACAACTGGTTGACGAACACACGTGCCGTCAGTGGATTGTCTTTACTGAACGTCCACTGCGCTAAGCCCAGCCGGTTCGGTGCATACCGGGTACTGTCAAAATCAAGTACAGACTCCGGTGTTCCGGGGAAGACACGTTCCTTGGGCGCGTCGTATACACCCCGGTCTAAGAGGAATGTGGGCCGCACCTCGTCACGTTCACCCATTACCGATACCGAAACCTGTTCCTGATCATCCCATTTATTGATAAAATTAAGTATGCCGTTCAGGTCATCCTGGGTAATCGTTAACCGGGGCGTCTTAGACGGACCGGAATTCACCAATCCTTCTAACCCATTTTCCAATGTGTTGTTGAAAAAGGCAAATAAACTATAATAATTCTTCTGCGAAAAGGGATCGTATTTATGATCGTGGCATTGCGCACACTCCATGGTGATGCCCAAGATACCTTTTGAATAGGTGTTGGTTTTGTCGATGGTATAGGCAACCCGGTATTCCTCATCGATTACGCCACCTTCTTCGGTAATTTTATGATTCCTGTTAAAAGCAGTGGCCAATATCTGTTCCTTCGATGCGTCGGGCAGCAGATCGCCGGCCAATTGCCAGGTAATAAACCTGTCGTACGGCATGTTCTCGTTGAATGCGTGAATCACCCAATCGCGCCAGGGCCACTGGGTACGGATGTCGTCATCCTGATAGCCGTAGGAGTCCGCATAACGTGCTACATCCAGCCAGTGCAATGCCATTCGCTCACCGTAGGCATCGGATGCCAATAGTTCATCCACCATCTTTTCATACGCCTCCGGCGAATCATCGGCCAGAAAACGTTCGATCTGGGCGGGCGACGGCGGCAATCCCGTTATGTCCAGGCTTACCCGGCGCAGCAAATGGTGCTTTTCAGCAACAGGGTTAGGCTTTAACCCTTCCGATTTCATCCGTTGGAGAACGAAACGATCAATCTCATTCCTTGCCCATCCATTGCCGTCATCCTGCGGAACTTCGGCCTTTACAGGAGGCGTAAATGCCCAATGTGGTTTATATTCGGCACCCTGTTCAATCCAACGTGTAATCAAGTTAATTTCCCTGTCGGTCAGCGTCAGGTTTGACGAAACCGGAGGCATACGATACGTTTCATCGTCGGTAACCAACCGGTGGTAAACTGCGCTCTCCTCCGGTTTGCCGGGCACGATGGCATACATACCCGGATGCTCAGACAAAGCCTGATAAGCTCCTTCTTTTGTGTCCAACCTGAGCCCTGCCTCCCGCGTATTGTTATCCGGGCCGTGGCAGGCAAAACACTTATCAGATAATATCGGCCGGATATGAAAATTATAATCCACAACATCCGGCAAACCGGCAGTAGTCCCACCTGTTTCGGTGGCGGTGTCACATGTCGCCAGCAAAAAGACCACCGAACCGATTGCCCATACCGCCATCCACTTCCGGAATCGACTTACGAGTATATGGATTAACCTAGCTTGAATCATAATTTTGGTCCCTCCTCACAACTGCATTTAACGCAAATATAGTAATTCAACTTGTATATACAAGACAATACACCATTATTGTGCCTCTATTTCACGTATATAGGCTAGCCAATCATCCCAGTGGAGATCGACAATGCCCATCACTCTCTTTGGCGACCAATCATCGTTGTACAAACTAAAACTTCCGTTTGTAGCATTATCGATCGATACAAACTCCCAACCGAAACGTGTCCCCTGTTTCAATGTATTACGTAAAATCTCCCGAAGCTCTTCATCACTAAAGTGATTAAAATCGCTTCCATTGAACGTCATATGCTCGGTAATTGCCCAATTCCGATGGTAGGTATCGTTCGCATGATGTACCCGGTCATAGGCCTTCTGATTCGGATGGTTTTCCGGAAAGAACCAGCTCCAATTTACCTGAATGATATTCGGGGCAGTTAGATGAGCCAAAAATTCCTCCGGATTACCGTTTCGCTTCATCATGGTATCTTCGTCGGCATCGAGGTAGTCTACGGCAATATATGCATTTGGTCCTGCCACCTCGCGGAAGGCCGCAGCATCCCCATTCACCCATCCGGCTAGAAATTGTGCCCTGAATTTATTCCAGTATAGGTTATTTACGAATGATTGTGGGATCGGGAATGCTTCCGGCATTTTTGCAGCGGGATCGGTAATCTTATTTTCAGTTAACCATGCATCGTATGCGTGTTTCGCATGCGCACTGAAACACAGATTGATGGTTCCCATGTACTGCGGCTCCACGGTGGTCTCAAAATAACCTATTTTTTCATAGTCGACCCCAGCAGTGAGTTCTTTGATAAACGTTCTGGCTGCTTCCCGGTAACCATCGTGAAAAATGGACACCACCCTCGACCCAAACCCGTACTCGGTGTCTGTCACTGTTTTTCCCTGGTCATTGATGGCATCGGCATCCGGGAATCGATCCCAAAATCCTGCCGGCATTTGCCCTCCTCCTACCGCATACGTCTCTACCGACAAGCAGGGGATCATCCCTTTGGTATAGATCGTATTGATCAACCGATTCAATGGCTCCAGCGACACGTCGGGAACACCGTCGCCATCGTGATCAAAATGATGCCAATAACAATTGATCTCGATTACGTTGTAATGTTTAGACTTTAATTTATCCAGGTCATTAATCAATTGCTGCACCGCATTGCCATCCGCAAAATTACGGAGAGGCTTGGCAATTTTTAAAAACACCCATTCGCCGTCACGGTAAAACTTGCCGTTCTCGATTTTCCAGACCGGTTTTTCATTCGTTTGTTCGTCTTCGGGTTTATCTGTGTGTTCCGCACCAACTTTCGCCGTACAAGAAAACAACGCCACACACACGATGACCCCAAACCAATTCATGAAGCTCATTTTTCTTTCAAATTATTCTGCTGCCAATATTTTTAGATCATCCAGTCCGATGGTAATGGGATAGGTTGCATCCCCTTTCGCGAAGAGGTACACCCGGAAGAAATTGATTGCCGATAGGTTGGGATCGCCTCCCGTCACCGACGCATCCTTGAACTTAAACACCAATTCATTCCAACCGGCACTTAGCCCCATACCGTTCATGACAATGGGCCACGTGAGCTCGTTCTTGTCTGGCTCGCCGGAACTGGAGAGCTCAAATTGGCCAATCTCGGCACCCTGATCAAATTGCGACGGATCTGAAATATAAAACCACAGGTGCAGTTCACCCAGCTCTTTACTTACCCGCGTATTTAAGGGGGTTGGCACATTGTGCTGTAGCAGCAACAGGTTCCCTCCGCCGTCTGCCGTTGTTTTTATAGACGCTTGCCCTTCTTTCTTGTCCTCCCCGTCAACAAATCCATTCCCAGCCCAACCCCAGCCATCGGCCTGGTCGGCGTTGCTCAGTAAGCTGGGTGGAGGCAATATTGACAGATATGCCAGCATAATCCGATTGCCGCAGGTAGGATTGCCAATCATTGTTTTCCGCACGGCATAAGCACCGGGAGCACTCGCTGCCAAATCAATTTCACCCGTCAAGGTATCTTTCAATACCAATCCTTGCGGTGCACTGAAAACCCCGGGAATCTCCGCTCCCGAATTGTAGCTAGGCAGAAGTGTTTCAGCTTCACCCTGCCTGAAGGGTGAACCGTCATAGAAAAAATCAGATTCACAGGGAGCCATCTTTTCCGTCTCTTTACATCCTGCCCACACCAGCGCCACCACCATCATTAAGAGGTAGCGGCTTGTCAGCCATTTATAAACCATTGCTTTCATTTTACGTTCGTTTTGTTTACCAGCCCGCATTCTGTTCCAGATTTGAATTTTTATTTATCTCCGATTGGGGGATGGGGAAAAAATGTCTCCTATCATCAAATACCCGTGATCTGACCTGAACACGTTCATAGTTCAAGGCGTCGCCTACCCGTGTAATGCGCATTCCATGAATCGGCTTTCCGAACGTTTCGATACCAATTTTCCAACGTCGTACATCCCAAAAGCGGTTATCCTCAAACGCTAGCTCGATACGGCGTTCGTGCCGGATGCGTTCGCGCATTTCATCCTGAGTAAGGCCTTCCGGCAATTCGGGCATATTAGCCCGCGCACGGATGGCGTTGACTGCTGCATAGACATCGGCGTCGGGGCCGCTTGCTTCATTGCGGCTTTCGGCAAAATCCAGCATCACCGTACCTAGGCGGAATAAAATCCAGGTGGCAGCCCGCCGTTGGGAACTGTTAACGACAAGCGATTCATCCAAAAACTTCTTTAAAAAATAACCGGTTTGGCTTCTCGTGTGCGTACCAATGGAGATGCCGTCCGCCCCACCAACGAACGATTCAATCGCACGGCCTTGCCACGGTGCACCGTTATACAGGATACTTGCATAGAACCGGGGATCCCTGTTCTCATAAGGTTTTGCCGGATCGTAGCCCGATAAAGGGTTGACCGACCCATCGGGATTCAACGGTGCCATACCATTGACCATTTCGTAGGCGTCAACCAGTTCCTGGGTAGGGGACGTACCGCTCCATCCGCCATAGCCCGACGGACCATTCGCTGCCTCCATCGCGTTGGTGCTGGCACTTGCCATATAGGCATAGATCACTTCGGAGTTATTGTTTACCAAAAACAAGTTCTGGTAATTGTTATAAAGTTCGTAATTAAAATCGCTCCCGGTCAGGATGGCTTCAGCGGCATCCGCCGCATCCACCCAGCGCCGTACCTCGTTGGTGGGGTTATATAACGGACTCGCAAAAAACAACAATGCCTCCGCTTTCAATGCAAGTGCTGCCCCCTTCGTAGCCCGTCCCAATTGGCTGGATTCATGTGCTACCGGAAGCAGTTTGGCGGCCTCATCCGCCAGACCTGTGATGTACGAAGCACATTCACTTACCGTGTTGCGTGGCAGCGCCAGGTCATCGTTTACACTCAGTACCTGATCTACAATAATGAAGGGTCCGTAAAACTTAAACAATTGCTGATAGAAGAACGCTTTAAGAAACAAGGCTTCCCCCTTCATGCGCTGTTTTATCGCTCCGTCGCCGGGTACATTATCGATATTTTTAAGGAATATGTTAGCTTTCCGGATTGCGGCATAGTAAATGCTCCAATAATCACCCAATGGATTGCCTGTTGGGCTCAGCGATCCGATGTTGAATTGATAGCCACCTGTCGTTAAATTTGCCGCATCTGCATCGTCTGTAGTCCCGGCCAACAGATAATTGGGCGTCCGGTTATAGAGACTTCCATACAATTCGGCATAAACGTTATTCAAAAATTTCTCGGTTACCAGGAGGTCTTCAAAAGCAGCAGCTTCCGTCATCTGGTCATTAGGCTGCCTGTCCAATATACTTTTTTCGCAGCCGGTTGCCAGCACAAGTAACAACAGGCAATTCAAAAATCTTTTCATGTTTATCATTTGTTAGTCGGCCTTAAAAATCAAGTGTAATACCACCGTTTATGACACGCTGTTGTGGATAGTTGTCATTTCCCGCCCATGCCGGCGCTTCGGGATCAACAATTTCAGCCTTGTCCCACGTAAACAGGTTATATGCATTAACATAGAACCGTACCTTTTGAATTTTGATGGTTTTCAAGGCAGAGGCCCCAAATGAATACCCCAGCTCAATATTCTTCAGGCGTACATAATTACGCGGACGCATCCAGAACGTAGATAGCCGGTGGTTATTGGGGTTATCTGTGCTGGATAGCCGCGGATACGTTGCCGTAGCGGCTGTTTCGGGTGTCCAGCGTTCGAGGTGCCATTCGTTAACTTTACCGGCCCCGCCTCCCCGGAACTCCCATATCGGGAAGTTATCCATAAAGACGGACGAGTGGGAAGCTCCCTGAAATAACACACTGAAATCAAAACCACCGTACGAAACCCGGGATGACAATCCGAACATCAGCTCCGGTATTCCGGTGTTGTACCCGATGGGCATTTCATCGTTTGCATCAATAACGCCGTCGTTGTTGATATCTTTGTACTTAATATCACCCGGCCGCAGGGACTCCTGGGTCACGAAGGTATGCGGAGGGCTGTTTGCGATGTCTTCATACGACTCAAAAAAGCCGATAGCCACCAAACCGAAAGGCTGTCCCACACGCTGTCCTGTACGATATTGATAGTCAAACTCACGGTGCTCTTCATCCATGAACAGTACTTTGTTACGCGCAAACGTCAGGTTTCCGCTAACGCTGTAATTCACCTTTTTACTTGCTGGATTCCGATAGGTCAGTTCCATATCCAACCCCCGGTTCTGAACCACACCGATATTAACCGGTGGCAGGTCGCCTCCGGATCTGCCCACAATGGCAGATACCGTTCCCCGGGTAGTTAAAATATTATCGCGGCGTTCGTGAAAAGCATCTGCCGTTAGAAACAACTGATCGTCCCATAATCCCAATTCCAACCCGACGTTGAGTTTTCTCGCACGTTCCCACGTAATGTCTTCATTCGCCAACGGTCCTTCCGCTATCCCGCCGTAACCTACCTGACCGTTACCGAACCGATAACCTCCTGCTCCCTGAAAGGTTTGTTGATACAGGAATCTCCGGGCTCCCAACCGATCGTTCCCCACTTCACCATACGACGCCCTGAGCTTCAGGAAATTCACCGTCCCGGCATCCTTGTCGAAAAATCCCTCTTCCGAGATCACCCAGCCCGCGGAAACCGAAGGGAAAAATCCGAATCGGCTCCCTTTGGGAAACTGTTCCGATCCATTGTACCCAACGTTGATTTCTCCGAACAACCGGTCTTGATATGAATACGTAAACCGCCCTACATAGCCGACATATGAAAAGGGAATATTATAGCTATCGGCATGCTCTACCCGCCGGTTCTGATTATATAAGAACAGCCCCGAAACCAGGTGGTCACCGAATCGTCTGTTGTAATCGAGAGCAGCCTCAAAATTGACGGTACGGTTGTAAGCGTATCCCTTGCCTATTCCCAGTTCGGTGTCGTTGCCAAATTGATTGTATCCGCCGTCTTCCCGCAACTGATAGACGGCATAGCCTCGGCTTGCGCTGATGTTGTAGTCAAACGCCCCGTCAAATGCGAAGGCGGCCCTGGCTGAAAGACCCTCTGTAACAAAGTTCAGTTTATGGCTCATGCGATACGTCCCTTGCAGGAAATTTCCGTAGTAGTCACGGTATCCGCCATAGGCAATAAGCCCCATGGGATTTTCCGGATTAAGCCCATCGCCAGCAAGCGACCCGTCCGCATTTGTGATCGGATAGGTAGGTGGGATGCGATTCAGAATGGTAAATATCAGCCACGTATCCCGGCCTGGGTAATTGCGGTTCTCCACACGGCCCGCCAAATCCAATCCCACCGTGAAATTTTTCGTGAGATCAATATCGATGTTAGATCGAAAATTATACCGATTGAATTTTGCATTGGAATCGTACTCATTCAACTTTGTAAAGTTATAGATGCCATCCTGTGTCAAAGCACTGGCGGAAACAAAATACCGCACTTTATCCCCTCCTCCGCTGATGTTTAGATTCGCCCGGGTCATGGGAGTATAGGGTTTTAGAAATTCCCCAAACCAGTCGGTATTCGGATAGAGATAGGGATCAGCACCGATCCGATAGTATTCCAGATCCTGGGCACTGAATTTTTCCGGCAGGTTATCATTCTTCAGCGCTTCATTGTATAAAAGCGCGTAATTATATGAATCGAGAAACTGGGGTAATCGGATGGGGCTTTGATACCCCAGTTCGGACGAAAAGGATATCTGGGGTCTTCCGGACTTTCCCCTCCGGGTAGTTACCAATATGACGCCATTTGCGCCCCTCACACCGTACACCGCCGTTGACGACGCATCTTTCAGAATACTGATGCTTTCTACTTCGTTAGGGTCTAATTGTGCGAAATCACGTCCCAAAACACCGTCGACCACAACCAATGGTGCTGCATTATTAAAGGTCGACACACCGCGGATGAATAACTGAGAAAGGTCGTTACCCGGCTCACCACTGGGCTGAAAGGCCACCAAGCCCGGCAACCTACCTGCAAGCGCATTACTGAGGTTCGCCACAGGGCTTTGCCGCAACTCTTTCGTAGCTACTGAGGAAATCGCTCCCGTAAGGCTTACCTTCTTTTGTTCGCCATAGGCAACAACAACCACCTCATCCATAAAAGTATCTGCCCCTTCCAGTACCACATTGATCTGATTCCTTCCCGCGACCGGTACCTTCAAGGGCTGGTACCCTACAAATGTGAAAAGCAGCGTATCATTTTGGACAGTATGGATGCGGTATTGCCCATCCGTACCCGTAGCTGCCCTGCTGTTGGGATACAATAAGGGGGTTACCGATACACCCGATAGGGGTGTGCCGTCACTGGCCGAAACCGTACCGACGACCTCCACCTGTTCTTGTTGATTCTGGGCGCTGAATGCTGCTTTCTGAAACAGGAAAAGCAGAAAAAAAACACATAAAAATCGATTCATAACTAGCTATAATTGGGTTTGATATTATTGTTTGCTGGTTGAAAACGAATAGGGAACGTCTTGTTCGCTCACTCCCCTTTGTTCATTGGGGGTATCAGACATCTCAAATACAATGTTGGCCCCCTGCATCAATTCCTGGTGACTTAACCAATTTTTAGTATAGGCTTTACCATTTACAGTTGCATTTCGGAGGTACCGGCTTTGCGCACGGTTTCCCCGCGCTTCAATCGTCACCCGATTCCCATTTTCGAGCATCAAGGTCGCGCTTTCAAAAAGCGGCGAGCCGATCACGTATTGATCCATTGCCGGGCAAACCGGATAGAAACCCAACGCCGAAAACACATACCAAGCTGAGGTTTGTCCGTTATCTTCGTCTCCGCAATATCCATCGGGGCCGGGATGATACAACCGGTCCATCACCTCCCTTACCCAATATTGGCTCTTCCAGGGCTGGCCCGCAAAGTTGTACAGGTACGTCATGTGCTGAATCGGTTGGTTGCCGTGGGCATATTGTCCCATGTTCATGACCTGCATCTCGCGTATTTCATGGATCACGATTCCGTAGTAGCTCTCGTCATACACCGGTGGCAGGGTGAATACCGAATCCAGCTTAGCCGTGAAATTATCCTTTCCGCCCATCAGATCGATTAACCCTTGGACATCATGAAAAACGGACCAGCTATAATGCCAACTGTTGCCTTCCGTAAAAGCGTCTCCCCATTTGAATGGATTGAATGGTGCTTGGAACTTACCATCCTTATTTTTTCCACGCATTAAACCTGAGGTCGGGTCAAACAGGTTTTTATAATTGTTGGCCCGTTTAGCAAACCGATCGATCTCGTTCGCAGGCCGACCCAATGCTTTCGCCAACCTATAAATTGCAAAATCGTCATAGGCATATTCCAACGTCCGTGCCGCGTTTTCATTGATACCTACGTCATAGGGCACATAGCCCAATTGGTTATAATAGTCCACACCAAGCCGTCCTACCGACGTTAAGGGTCCTTCATTTTCGCTGTTTTTCAACAGTGCTTCATACAACGTATTGATGTCATATCCCCTGGCGCCCTTCAAGTACGCCTCGGCGACGATGGAAGCCGAATTGGAGCCGATCATGCTTTCCCGGTGACCGGGGCTCGCCCATTCGGGAAGCCAGCCGCTCTCTTTATAGGTATTCACTAAGCCTTCCATGATTTGGCTGGTCAGGCTGGGGTACATCAGGCTGAAAAAGGGGAACACGGCCCGGAAGGTATCCCAGAATCCATTGTCGGTAAAGAGATAACCCGGTAAAACCTGCCCGTTATACGGGCTGTAATGTATCCTGTTTCCATCGGCGTCGTATTCGTAGAACTTACGTGGGTAAAGCAATACGCGGTACAGGCAGGAGTAAAATGTACGCAGTTGATCATCCGTGCCTCCTGTTACGGCGATACGACCCAGCTCTTTGTTCCATATCGCTTCTCCCTTGGCCTTGATCGCGTCGAATCCATCGTCGCCAAGCTCGGCGAGGTTTCGTTCTGCCTGCCCGTGACTGATGAACGAAGAGGCCACACTTGCTTCTATTTTTTCTCCACGTTTGGTTTGAAAAGCGATTACGCCGATGGCATGATTCCCGGTATATTCCAACCCGGATTGTTTCTGGATGCTGTCATAGGTAGCCGCATAGGTAAACGGTTTATCGAATGTCAAAACGAAATAATTCCTGAAATTTTCCGGTACCCCGCCGCTGTTTTTCGTGGTATAACCGATCACCTTACGTTCTTCGGGAATGATCTGGATGAATGATCCATTGTCAAACGCATCGATGACGAGGTATGCACTATCCGTTTCGGGATAGGTAAAACGGAATTTTGAGGCCCGTTCTGTGGGTGTCACTTCGGCGGTTACATCGTGGTCGGCAAGGTAAACGCTGTAATAATGCGGCTTGACGACTTCCGCCTTGTGTGAAAACCAACTGGCGCGCTCCTCCTCATCCACCTTCAGTGAACCCGTAACGGGCATCAGTGAAAACTGGCCGTAATCCCCGATCCACACGCTGGCCTGGTGGGTCTGCTTGATCCCCCGGATCTTATCTGCCGAATATTGATACAGCCACCCATTACCCATTTTCCCCGTTTGTGGCGACCAGAAATTCATTCCCCAGGGCAGGGCAATAACCGGATATTGATTTCCATTGGATAATTCGAATTTGGAATCGGTTCCCATGAGCGGGTTCACCCAATCCACGGGATTCTGACTGGCAGCCGCCTGCGGCTGGGCAGGGGCGATGTGAAACACCACGAAAAAGGCGACGATGCACTTTACGAAAATGCAGATGTATGGTTTCATTCGAAAATAATTAAATTTTTAATGGCCTCATGGAACCTACATTTTATCGCCTTTTGTCAGGCGTTGACAGAGCAGGTTTCATGAATTTATAATTAGTCTTTATGATTCGCTTATTGATTTCACCTATTTTCCCTAACCTTTGGTAGATTTATATAAGTGGAAAAAATTATACGGATCAACCACTTCGATATCCAGTTCCGGTCTTAACTTCCGCAGTTCGTTTAACGCTGCTATCACCTGACTGGGGCTCGTCCACACGATACGGAAAAAATAGAATGTGGACTCGCTTCCCTTACTGGTGGCAGGTATTTCCATCGACATCTCTTTCGCTGTTTGCTGGGGCGTGGAGAAGTTACAAGCCGAATTGATCAACTCCATCACGGGCATTCCCTTCCAAACATGCGGTTCGGGTACTTTTCCACCGGTATTGTGAAAGTCAATTACAATCGTAGCGAACCCATCGCCGGAAAACTGTGTAAATGCGTTCTTCACCGCATCGGTTGGTTCATCCCAATCCAATACCATGGGTGAGAGTGACATATCCAAGCGGTTGTAAAACCGCTTATTATGCTCGATAAACAGGGGAAGAGAAGCTGAATCGATCCGATTGGGGTTCATATAACCCGCAGCACTTGCATCGGCCGTAAAAAAGTCGTTGGCGCTCTTCGTGTTATAAAAATGCTGAATGACATCCGGATAGGTTTCAATCAAATTGGGATTAATACCCCATGCCAGCGGAATTTCACCTCGGGCAGGATCGTTCCAATGCTTGGGTAGAAAATCATAGAGCGGTGTAGCGGAATCGTAGTCCGCCATCAGGATGCAGAGGTACGTTTTCCCCGCTTCCGGCTCTTTCTGTTCAGGCCGCCCCTGCTTTAGCTCGCCCACCGGTGCCTGGGCATGGAGAGACTGATTGAAACATAGGTGGGCAACGGTATTCTGGTAGCAGTTATAGGGCGATATGAGGTAAACCGTTTCCCATTCCGTTGGTACCGGGTCGTGCTTGCTTTCGTATCCGGGAATGTTGCTGTACTTCGGAAACGAGAAAAAGCCGGCCACTTCGGTCATCTGCTCGCCTTTTGTCAGTTTCTGCACGGCTTCCAGCATCAATTGATAGGTTTCGAGGTCGGTCCCGAGCCGTTGGTCGGAGTCATCCAGCGGTGTCTCGTCGCCCCAAGGCGAAAGATCGTAGACAAAGGATTTGTTGCGGACCGGCCAATCCCGGGTGACGACATAGCTGACATCTCCTTTTTTTCGGGTCATATAGGCATCTTCATAGAGGCATAGCCAATGAGGGTCGCATCGGCCCGTTTCCAAAAATTCCCGGATGGCCCAACGGTAGGCATCATTTTTTTTACTTCCGGTTTCATTTCCGGTAAACATCCCCCTGAAATCTTTGATAATGGGTAATTTCCAGTTAGCCAAGTACAGGTCCGCCTGTTTGGGGCTCATGACGATTCCGTCTTCCAACCCCGCCAATGTAGTGGCTACATTCAGGGATGCCGGCACTTCCGGATCCCAGATGATGGCACCTTTGATCTGTTTGCCTGCCAGCGAAACCAACTCATCCAACGTAGCCACTGGCGTACGTTCTTTTTTTCCCAACCATTTACCAGATGCAGATAAGGTGTCGAGCCAATATGCCGGCCGTTCATACGTCTCGGAAAGCAAATAGAGCTGCGTCGCATCCCGATTCAATATTCCCTGAATACAAGCCACCGTCACCGCCTCATCATAGGCATCTGCCGTGGTATCTCCGCTTAATGTGTACGTATACAGTTTATTCGAACTGTCTGCCGGTTCACAGGATGCAACTAACATCCCATAGCACAGTATAAACAGCACACACATCAACCTGTTAAAATTCATAATCCTCATGCTAAACTCCCTTTTTATTAGTTGTCCGGCCACAGCCCTTTGGCTGCATCAGGCGTGTTTTCCAGGTACTTACGGTATAAGGCAAAAAAAGTAGGCCCATCCAAAAGCTCAATCGCTGGATTGCGTTTATGGATTTCATCCACTACCTGCACATACCAGGTCGGTGATTTCAGGATGTTGCGGAACCAATGAAAACGCAGGGGGCGTTTGTCTACCCGGTTAACGATGATCTGTGCGGCGACTGCGGGATCTTCCTGATTCACATCCTCGTCCGAACGGAGTACAGGCATCTCACCGTGCAACAGTGTCAACGGAACTTTCTGCGGCACGATGCCATCCGGGCTGAATCGTTCGTATGCATCCAATCCCGCTTCATTCAAACCGGGCGCTTCCCCGTCAATGACAAATCCCGTAATGGAAAGGCCCCATTGCTTGTAATAAGGGATATTGTGTTCCGCCCACTGCCCCGTTGCGTCGGGCAAGCCGGATACGTCGCGTGGTACCTGCAACATACCCGGCATCAGGTATCCCGCGCCGTTATCTGCCGCCGCAAAATAATCGTTTGCAGTTGCCGATAATCTCCGGTATTCCATGGCCATGGGCACACGCTGGGCAAGCACGGGGCTAATACACCACATCAGGGGTACCTTCCCCCGATTGGGATCGTCCCACAGTGTCGGGGTGGTCTGCGATAACCAGGAAGCCGCATCGTAGTCGCCCACGTAGAACACCAGGTATTCTTTTCCGTTTTCCACCAGCTTACCATCTGTGGTGAGGTAACCGCGCTCCACCAGCTCCGCATCGGTGACCTGCTGCTGTGGGTAACTGTCTTTTAACGGATAGTGTTGCCAAAACGACGCGTTGGCCAATGCGCCGTAGCCAATGGCATCCGCATCCTTAAACGCATTATAGGCACTGATGATCCGCGAATACTCCCATTCCGTGGGCACATCGTCATGCTTTCCACCTGCATGCTGCGTGTACTTGAACGCCCATGGCGGGAATCCGCCGATATGGGTAAACGTATTTCCATTGTCATTTTGCTGATAAGCGAGCAGCAAAAACTCTTTCAGCGTTTCCAGGTCGGTGCCCGGCCGCTGCTGGGGATCGTCCGTAGCAGGTTCGTCCGCCCAGGGACTGAGGTCAAAGAAAAAGGCATTTTTACTGACAAAGTAGTCGTGGTTGGACAGCGTATGGTGATTGCGGTTTATCCGCTTCGGCTGGGTCATCCAATGCTGGTCGATGTAATAGGCACCAAATGCGGTGTTACATTTACCCTTTTTGAGGTAATGTTCGATAAACCACCGGTATGCATCATTCTTTGCTGAACCACTTGACTGCCGGGAGGTACCCGGTATCCGTCCAGAACCCGTGAAAAGCGGCTTTCCATCTTTTTTCACCAGCCAGACTTTTACAGGCAACCGCGGCCCTGATACTACCAACTGCTGATAGAGGCTACCTTCATCGGAATCGTAGCGTACCGCAATCAGTCGGTCTGCACCCGCAACCGCAGATGCCACGTTACTGGTAGCAGGCACGGCCGGGTCATACACAACCACCCCCTCAATATCCGTTCTGAACGCCTTAACCAAGGAAAGGATATCCGGATAGACTACCGTGTCTTTTCCCGCCAGCCACTGTCCCGGTGCACGGTATTTATCCCACCAATACCGATCGATGTCGTATTTCCCGTTCTTCACAAAATACGTGTATAACCGTGGAGACTTCCTGTTGACCAATCCCTGCAGTGTAGCCAATGTATGGGCATGATCCCAAGCCTGTTTCACCTCCTGGGGATCATCCCAGGTACCCTCCAGTGTATATGCCAGGTCGAATACAGCGATCGGATTGGACGACGCGGTTGTCCGTCCATACGACAAGTTATGCATAACGGCTGCTATGATACATCCAAGTATGGTTACGAAACGCATGGCAGTTAACTTAATCAACAGTTATTGCGACCGCGGGCGCATAGTTAAACTTCGCTTCGGGCACGTTGATCAACGCACCAACCCGGAAGAAGTATTGGCTTCCCGATTTCAGTACCGCCCGGTTGTCCGCTGCATCAATGACGAGGGTAAACGTCTCATCCTCATCCACCGTTCTGCCTAATTGCACTTCGGCGGCAACGTCTCGGATGGGCTCCCCTACGATCGGTTCTGCATCGGCATAAAGACCGATGCGGCTCACCACTTCGGGTACCGTTTGCTGCAACTTGAACGTTGCCACGACTTTTGTTCCATCTTTTACAATCGAAGCATCCTTTACACGGATATAAGGCTGCACGCGAAAATCCAGTTTCGTATCGCTTCCGATTTGTATTTCCTGCTCCTCCACCTGAACGAAATTCCGCAACTCAGGCTGTATCGTATACGTATTGGCAAACAACAATGTATTGGCGTATGTACCGTCGTTTTTAACACGCAGGTATTGTGGCTGAACCGGATCATAGCCGTGTTCAATGATTTTGATGGTAGTGCCCCGGATGATATCCTGCTGCACCAATTCATTGGTTTCTGCATCAATGATATTTCCTGAAAGCTGCGCATTGGGTGCATCGTAATTATCCAATTCGCAGGCACTGGCCAACACAACCCATGCTACGATAGCCGACAACCGTTTAGACGCGGCCATGGCAGATTTTATCTGTCTCATCTTCATTTCAATTAATCGTTAATATTGTGGATTTTGAACCAAACCATTAGCGCCGATTCCGGGAATACTTACGTAGTAAAAATTCGTCGGGAATGTCAGTGGGTTTTCACGTGAAAGGTTCTTCCGGATAAAAATGTACTTTGCCGGACTAACCCGGAGATCCAGCACGGGCACCAAGGCCTTGCGGATGGTGTTATTGAATTTCTCGTGATAATCCCGTCTGCGGACCAGGTCCCAGTAGCGCTTATTTTCAAAGGCAAGTTCCACCCGGCGTTCACGCAGTACATTTTCTAGGTTCAATTCAATAGCTACCGTGTGCCCCGCACGTCGGCGGATGGCATTGATCGCATCTTTGGCAGTTGCTTGTGCACCATTGGCGGTATAATTACTTTCCACCACAGCCTCGGCGTAGTTCAGCAGTATTTCTGCATAGCGGAATTCGATCCAATCCGTGGTTGAATACGTGAGATTAGGCGGCACCGGATTGGGCGACAGAAATTTCTTGAAGCTGAATCCGGTACGTGTCATATTCCCCAGGTATACTTCAAATCCGGAATAGTTCGTCCAATCGGCAGCGCCATAGGTGTAGTAAGTCGCACCGTTTACCGTAATTTGATCTTTCGTCTCGATCTTCGGCGTACCGTCCGGTTGGATATAACCGCCTTGGATAACAATGGTTTTACCTTTCCACTCCGTACCAGGCAATACCACCGTTGCCCATAACCGGGCATCCTTATCTTTGAAAATATCGTATGGAGTATCAAACCGCAGGTAGGTCTTACTGGCATTAAATCCGTTGTAATCCGTTACATTCCCATCCGTGGTCGTAACAATCGGCATGCTGTGCCCCGGATTGCTGTAGCTTTCATACAAGTCAACAAAATCAAGTGTCGGATTCATCCGCCCCGGGTGTGGCGCACCATCGGATGTTTGGTTCGGATTGAACCAAAAATCATAGCTGTGCCCTGATGAACCGGGGTTGGTATAACCCTTGGTAAAGATCACTTCGCCGGCAGCGCCGTTCGGATTCTGGAAAAGCTCCATGTAATTGACGGTAGCCTCTTCCGGAGACGCCGGTGTCGGTTTATGCAGGGAAAAACCGCCTTCGTCCATGATTTTACGTGAGGCTTCAATGCATATTTCGTAATACTGATTGGCCAGCGATGATTCCAGTCCGACAAGGCCCTGGGATACGGCAGGCCCCGAAAGCGGTGCCTTCGACCAATATTTGGCCAATGAGGCCGCATGAAGTGCAGCGCGTGATTTCAGGGCATAGGCCACCCATTTAGTCGCCCTCCGGTTATCTTCTGTCCGCGAAGCAGGTAAATATTCAATGGCTGCATCGCACTCCGACAATACAAAGTCCCAGGTATCTTTTTCAGTACTTCTCGGTACTTTCAGGCTCTCTACGTCAGGCGTATATTGCTGGACACTGGTAATCAACGGAACGCCACCGTACCGCTTCACCAACGCAAAATAGGTAAATGCCCGAAGGAAATGCCCTTCACTCAGTAACGTGGCCTTATCCGCATCGCTTAGTGAAGTGACCGACGGTATGGTCTCCAGCAGGAGATTGATATCCCGGATCAACTTATAGCCCTGGTCCCACCATTGAAAATTGCCTCCGCCATCCAACAGGTGGCTGAATTCCGAATTTGCTGCATCATCGGTCTGCGTAGCCGGTGCGATTCCCCCTGTGTTCACATTTGCGGTATTGAATCCCAGGCGACCAAACGAGAAGTCCTCAATTGGTAGCTGCCCGTATAGGTTGGCCAGGTAGACCCTTACCCCCTCTGGCGTAGCAAACAGCGTTTCGCCATCCAGTTTGTCCAACGGTCGTAAATCCAGCACATCCCGGCAACCCGAAAAGAAAATGACCGAAAGCAATAGTATATTAAAAATACGTGTTTTCATGTTTCTGCAGATTAAAAAGTCAAGTTAGCCCCTACGTTAAAACTCCTGCTCAATGGATAGACCCAACCGGTGTTCAGCGCGCCTTCGATCTGCTCCGGATCGAATGCTTTTACAAACGGATCGGTTATGGTCCACAGGTTATACCCATTCACGTAGATCCGTAGGCCCTGTAACCCTATGCGCTGTAGCAGCTGTTGGTTAATGGAATAGCCAAGTTCCAAACTCTTCAGGCGCACGTAAGAGGCATCCCGACGCCAAACCGAGCTTTCGTTATACATGGCCCCGATATCGGATATACGGCGGGTAGCCGGCCACTTGCCGGGTATCCATTCACTATTCGGATCATATGGATCCGAAAGATGCCAACGGTCGTAGAAATACGCCGGCAAATTGCCGTCTCCCCAAAACGTTTCCGCATAAGCATGGGTAAACCGTACCGAATAGTTGCCCGATCCCTGCCATAGCATGTTTAGGTCAAACCCTTTCCAATTAGCGCCCAATGTCAACCCATAAAACATTTTTGGATTTCCACCCCATGCAAGCGGCAGCACATCCTCACCATCAATGATTCCATCACCATTCACATCCCGGTATTGAAAGTCGCCGACCATTTCGCGGCTGTTACCCAGTTCTCCGTTTTGAATGGGCGCATACAGCAATTCCTCTTCAGACTGGAATTGCCCGATCATGTCATACATCCATACTACGTCGCTCCACCGGTTGGCCTGCCCGTTCCGCCACCTGTCCATGCTATTAACAAATGGCCCACGTTCTACATACACATTCATGGTGCGGGCAAAGTTGAAATTTCCGCTTACATTAAACCGGAAATCACCGATTGCCTTTGCGTATCCAAATGCAAACTCCAATCCACGTGTGCGATCGCTATTCAGGTTCTCCTGGGGTAAGGTTCCGCCGAATGTATTAGGCAACGAGACATTTCGGACCGCTAACAATCCGCTACGATCACGCTGATACACATCGAACTCCAAATTTAACTGACCGTCAAACAGGCCCAAATCGACACCGATATCCTTAATACTCGATTCAAACCAAGTCAGTTGCTCATTCACAATGCTCGGAGCAGCGACACCGGAAACGTAGCTGCCGTTTGAAAACTCGTAGCCACCTCCTCCGCTCGTGGTGAAACCGGGAAAATACTGAAACGGATCGCCTGCATCTTCACCCACCAATCCGTACGAGCCGCGCACCTTCAGGTTGGAAACAAAAGACACATTATCTTTGAAAAACGGTTCTTCCGAAATCCGCCATCCGGCTGAAACGACCGGGAACAGGCCCCAGCGCCTATCCGGGTGGTAACGATACGAGCCATCATACCGGGCCGCCGCCTCAAAGAGGTATTTGCCCATGTAATCATAGGTAAACCTACCAATGAATGACCGATTACCCCATTGGCTTTCCATGCCGCTGGTACGCTGATTGTTTTGATCGCCCATATCGATCTGATCGTTTGTAAAGTATTGGAACTCTCGGGAGAGCCCGGAAGACCGGGTCCAACCGTTCCGTTCTTCGTATACTACGGTAGCACCGATATTGTGGCTATCGGCCAACACCGTATTATAAATAACATGGGCTTGCAGACTGACCCTGTTCATATCCGAATACCCGTTACCCAATACGGTCGGATGCCGCAGCGTAACGGCATTGTACGCATCTGCAGCTTCGTCGTACGCATACAGCTTATAACTTTTGGTCAACGCTTTATTCAGATAACTGTTCCCATCGTAGGAGGCAAGCCCCTTCAATTGCAATCCTTCTACAAAGGGAACTTTGTAGGTAAGCGTTACGGCAGATTGAAACTGCTTATTCACGTCCTGCGTGTATCCTGAAATATTAGGATCCGAGATCGCCACTGGATTGGAGCTCTGTCCGTCGGTAATATGAGTGGGGTAATCGGTGTTGCCATTCAGGTAGGGTTTATTAGTCGGCAGTGCCGATATGGTACCGCGGATGATGTCAAAAATACTATAGCCAGCACCATCTTTCCGATCATACCGGCCGGATACTTCGACCGATGCAGTCAGGTTTTTGGTCACATCCGCAGTTAAATTTGTACGGAAAGTATAGCGATCGTAGTCAATCGCATTCGATTTCAGTAAGCCGTTGTCTCTTAAAAATCCAAAGCTGGAAAAATAGCTTATCTTTTCAGATCCCCCCTGTGCAGATAGGGTGTGTTGCTGCTGGCCGGCCCAGGGCTTCATGGTTTCGTCGTACCAGTTGGTACTTTCGTAACCAGGCAGTCCCTGTTGGTATTTTTCGAGTTCTTCCTTTGAAATATAAGGTGGGAGTCCCGCATTCACCGCCGCATCGTTCCGCATTTCCATCCATTGTGCCGCATTGGCAATTTCCGGCATATCTGTTGGCGACTGCATGCCAACCACCACATTATATTGGAACTGGGTTTTGCCTTTGTTCCCTTTTTTGGTAGTCACGATAATAACCCCATTTGCGGCATTTACGCCATAGATAGCAGCCGATGCATCTTTCAGCACGGAAATACTCGCTATGTCATCCGGGTTCAATCGTTGAAACTCGCTCCCACCGTCCCGTACGATACCATCGATCACATACAATGGCGAGCCGAACCCCCGGATGTTGATCATCGCATCAAAATCGCCGGGGCCACCTGTGTTCTGACGGATCTGCAGCCCCGGTACTTTCCCCTGCAACTTCTGTGCAAGGCTGGAGTGCGTGGTGGTCTGGATTTCCTCTGCCTGGATCGTGCTGATCGCGCCCGTCAGATTCGCCCGCTTTTGGGTTCCGTAACCTACTACGACGATTTCTTCGAGTTGTTGGTCCAGTGGCAACAATTCGACATCCACCCGGGTTCTTCCGTTTACTGCAACGCGTTGTGGCACATAGCCCACGAAAGAAAAAAGCAAGGTATCATTCCCACTTACAGAAATGCTGTAGTTGCCTTCGTCATTCGTAGAAGCACCCACCGAAGCATTAGCCACCGATGAAACAGAAACCCCTGCCAACGGTTCACTGCTTGATCGAACCGTCCCGGTCACATTCGTCTGTTGGTGGACACCACTTCCCTGATGTTCCCTGCCCGTCACCTGGTTTACCAGAAAAACGCTCCCCAATAGCATCAACATACATTTAATGGTTTGTTGAGCAATTAATTTCCATGCATTGTTCATATTCGTTAGTATATAAATCCTTTTTCAATTTATCCGGCAGCCTAAAAGGTACCTGATAACACGTTATTCTTCTTGTCAAATGACGTTGCTACGGTTATAACCGCCTGATCTGAATTAACTTTGGCAATTGGATGATCCGCTATATAATTGGCCATCCGAGCCCCTGAAATCGAAACCGTCAGCTCATCCGCATCGCGCACCATTAGATATCCATATGACTTCCCCACCGTTGTCAGCGCCGGATTATGGCCGGAAAATGCCTCCACATTGGAAATAGACAAGTGGCCGCTCCCCTCCACTAAAACCGGATGTATCACGTTGACGTCCTCGCCTGTATTGGCGATTATCGAACCTTGTGCCACCATCCAATTACGATTAAAAGTATTCGACCCTTTTTTATGGATTCCAACAGAAACACAATCGAAGTTAAAGTTGGTCAGTTGACCATATGATTCGGCACCGAGCAGTATACCGCCATACGTGCCGAATGTAAACACATCAATCAGCTGAGCGTTATCCGTATGATCGATCGAATAGGCATATGTCTTATTTCGGATTACCGCATCCACCACAGATTTACTGTAAGTTCGGTCAAACCGTCTCATGATTGCCGGATTTACATGGCAGTCCAAAATTCGGGGGATATCGTAGCAATAATCGATCGTAATGAACTGTCCGCTGAGCGGATATCCATAACAATCCCTTATAAGCAACAGCTCACAATGTTTGTCGACTGTCGCACGGAAGTCCATTGTTTCATATTCTCCGTAAAAGGTTAACGCCGATAGGGTCACGCCCTCAACCCGGCTAGACCTATCTAATGTGATGGTAGGAGGATATACATGAATAGCTTCCGCATCGGCGTGCGTCTGTTCGGGATACCAAAACTGAATGTTGGAAATCGCTGTTGCAGATTGTACCGAAATAAAGGGATGTTTATGATCCGTAATGCGAATTAAGCTACCTACGGGAGCCATGCGTTCGGGGTGTTTGGAACCGCGAGGAGAAACCGGACTCCCTCCCCTCAGGGATACGTTTTCCTTCAGAACCACCCCCGATGCTATTTCATATCCGTCTGCTGAAGGTTCTAAAAACAGCGTTCCGCCGTTTCGGCTTGCTTCATCAATGGCTTTTTGCAAATGATCTCGATTGACATCTCCTGAATTGCTAGAAAGTACACCATAGGACTTAAGGTTAATCCAACCCTCCGAGTACCCGTATGAAACAGAGCTTAGGGAAGCCGCGGCAAATAAAAGTACCGTTATCCTAAATAAACGACCAATTTTCATCGCATCCATTCTTGTTACCCTGCTTATTTTGCTTGTTTATCGCTCATTTCCAATTCCAGCACCCCGCCTTCCATCAATTGTTCGTGCGTAAAAAACAGCTCTTTCAACTCTTTGCCATTGAGTGCAGCACGTTGCACATACACATGTTGCGGCGAATTACCTTTCGCAATCACCTTAAATTCCTTCCCATTCGGTAACTGGATGGCAACCTCCTCAAACGAAGGACTTCCGATCGTGTATACAGGCACACCGGGAGTCATCTGGAAAAAACCCATCATCGAAAATACCACCCATGCTGACATCGCACCACCATCCTCGTCTCCCGGCATACCAAACACATTGTCGGTAAACCAGGTATCGAGCAGCATGCGGATCCGCTTCTGCGTTTTCCACGGACTGCCCAAATAGTTGTAGAGGTAGGGGATGTGAAGGCTGGGTTCATTTCCCATGACAAACTGGCCCACCAATCCGGAAGCATCCGGCTGCACCGCCCAGAATTTCCATTTAGGAAGGCCCAAATCGGCCCTGAACAGCTCATCCAATTTTGCTTCCGCCACTGCTTTACCCCCCATCAATTGGAACAATCCCGCTAAATCGTGTTTCACATGCCAATTGTAGGTATAGGCATTCACTTCGGTAAAATATTCCCTGCCCGAGAGACTGGGATCATAGGGTTCAATCCAGTTGCCATTGGCATCTTTCGGCCAAACAATTCCTTTATCCTGCCTGAATACATGGTGATAAAACTGGGCGCGCTTCAGGAATAACTCCTTTTCCTCTCCTTTTCCGGCAGGCTCCGCCAATTGCGCAATGCACCAATCGCTGAAGCTGTTCTCCAGCGTGACCGATACAGCCTGCCGTTTCTCCCAATTCGGGTCTACACGATCTACCGTTTCAGGTTGCCCCGGCGCCAGTGCCGGAAAATATCCGTGTTCGTTATAAAAGTCGTCCAGCTCGCTTGGCGGACCGTTTCGCCACGGTAACAGTGTGGCTTCAAGCGAATTTTTACGTAAGCCCTCATAAGCAGCTTTCACGTCAAAATCACGCAATCCCTTAGCCCAGGCATCGGCCATCCAAGCCGAGGCATGATTACCCACCATCGCGGGCCAGTCGCCGAAAGTAACCGCAAATGAGGGCATCCAACCCGTCTGGCGATACATCTCAATGTAAGACCGGATCATGGCCTGATCCTTCTCCGGATCAAGGATCATGTTCAACGGATGGGAAGCGATGTAGGTATCCCAGATCCAGTTATCTACATAAAACGGTTCGTCCGATTGATGTACTTGGTGGTCATATGCGCTATAATACTGCCCGTGTTCGTTGATGTCTACCATGCGTTCGTAGGTACGGTACAGCGCTGTGTAAAACACGCGCTTTTTAGCTTCGTCCCAACCGCGTACCTGCACTTTCGACAACACCTTGTCCCAAGCCTGCTCGGCTTCCGCTTTCACCGCCGTAAAATCTTTTTGAGCGATCTCCTGTTCCAAATTTGCCTTCGCTTGTTCAATGCTGATGTAGGAAATTCCGTATCGCAGATCAAGTTTGCTACCGGTCGCGTTCACCGTCGCCAGCACATTTTTTCGGTTTTCCGGTCCCTGCTCTTCGATGTCTTGAAGGGTCCCATCGAACGAGGCATAAAAAAACACCTTCATCCCGTTGTAATCCTCTTCACCCACCAGCGCGCTGTCGCCCTGTGCTTTAATAAATCCGGAGGCGTTGATGATTGAAAACCGCAACCGATGCGTAGTCGATCCATCCGCCCGCTCCATTTGGAAAACACCGCTCTTTGCCCCCGGAGCCACGGCCACCCGGTCATACGTGCGGGCATCTGACACCTCATAACTATAGGGATGTGCTTCCTGCGTATGGATGAGAATCGTTGACTGCCACGGATCGTCATCGCCGAACACCGGTAAAAAAGCAAAAGCAGAGCCGATACGGTGAGAAATGACCGTCAGGGGGAAGCCCCCTATCCGGTCATCCAATTCATCTTTCTTAAGCGGATGTATCCGCACCATACTATTGGGGAGGTGCACAAGCGGGCGTGTCGGCTCCAAAATCAGTCCAACCCCTCCGATTGTCGGATCCACATAATTCAAGCCCCTCTTTCTCTCATTTGTTGAATTGCTGCAAGCAGAAAAGAAAATTCCGACAATTAAGCAAATTGCGATATATCGTTGCATACTTGTATTTACAGGTTTGAAAAACTGGTTCTCTATAATATCCTATAGCAAATATAGGAATCAAACTTGTATATACAAGAAAAAAATCAATAAATATTTAACTTGCTTCTAAAGAAACCCCTCAATAAAGCACACAACAATCTATACACAAACAAATTACATATAAATAAACTATTCCTAAATCCCAGTAAAAAACGACTTATTTGTATATACAAGTAAAATATGTTAGGCTTTACAATTCAGACGATCCCCAAAATAATTCCTAAATAATTTACTTGTATACACAACAATAATAAATTACCTATTTTTGCTTCGCAGATATGATCCATATGGCTAAGGAACTCAACACACCGATCTATAAAATCCTAATCAGCGACTTAAAAAAGCAAATCGATGATGGGCATTACAAAAAGGGAGACTTACTGCCTTCTGAAAATGAGCTATGCAAAAGCTATCGAACTACCCGACCGACGGTACGGCAGGCATTGGGCGAGCTGATGCGGATGGGATACATCGTCCGTCATCACGGCAAGGGGAGTATTGTATCCGAGCCGAAAAACGGCTTGGGTATCTTGTCCATCAAAGGATCGACTGCGGGCGTGGGAAAGAAAAACCTGCGTACACAGATTTTGGTCAAAACGCATAAGACGACCTGGCCGGATGACTTTCCCTACGAATTATCCGCTGTCCAGCGGGAAGCGGGCTGCCTCTATCTGTCGCGTCTGCGCCACGTCAACGGACTCCCTACATTATACGAAGAAACCTATATTACCGACATCGACCTGCCCCGGTTTACCATGCATAACCTCGAAAAAAATTCCTTGTTCGAAACCCTAAATAAATACCATAAGGTGGAGATTAAGGAAGGAGAGCAAAAGATCTGGGCCGTAGCGGCAGATAAAACACTATCCGACTTGCTTTCTGTCAAGCAAAGCAAACCGATCCTGCATATGAAACGCAGTATGCATACCAACAGACCTAACCTGATTATCTATTCTTTCCTGTACTGCAACACGGAAGAATATTTTATCCAGGATTACTTCTAATACGCCTTCGATAGGGACGGAAGAAAAATATCAGACCCGTTCAAACTTATAAGGATATACATTACCCGAAGCCCACTGAGCAACATAGATATTTTCGTCCCGGTCCACACATACGTCATGGGGATGTTTAAATAAAGATGGCTGCTGCGACAGGGGTTGGAGTTTTCCATCGCGATATATGGGTTCAGAGCCACCGATATTCGAAATCACACGGTTTTCCTTATCCAAGATGGTCACGAAACCTGAATTAGCGTTATTCATGTCGGGCGACCGCAGGACTGCTGCATACAACAAGTCGCCGTGAATAACCGGACGGCAGACACAAGCGCCTGGCACATTGATAATTTCCAGTAGCTCGCCTGCCATCGTAAATCTTTTGAAGCAGCAGCGGGTCCGGTCAGTTATCAAAAGGGTAGCATCACCGCTGCGCTGGTCTACACAGATGCCGTGGGCATTATCCAGAAACTTATCTCCCTCGCCCCGGCCACCGAACCAACCTTTTAGCTTACCATCGGCACTGTAATGCAGAATATACTGCTGTCCATACCCATCCGCTACATAAATATCACCATTGGGCGCTACGGTTGTTTCCGTGGGTATATAAGCTTCTTTTTTTTCATACAACCCAGCAGTTTCGGGAAATTCCAGCGTCATCAACAGCTTACCATCCAATGTGGTTTTGTACACCTCATGCCGTTCAGTATCGGTAATGAGCAGAAATTCATCTTTACCCTTTCCTGCGATGGTTAAGCCATGTGCACCGGGATATTCTTTACCCCAGCTATCGATCAATTTCCCCCGGGTATTGTATATCAATACATTATTGCGGGTTTCGTTGGTAAGCAGAAAAATGCGTCCCTTACTGTCCTGCACCATTTCATGGCAATCTTTGACCGGAAACCGGGAAGCATCCAATTCGCCCCAGCCTTTCACCTGACGATAGGTTCTTCCGTTGTGTCCATACAAGGGGGCTTCGTTTTTGCCGGAAAATACGGGTTTTACTGCCATTGCTGAAATACCGATAGCCGTGTGGCCGATAAATGTTCTTCTGTTCATTTGCTACTTCCTATAATGTAGGTTACAATTGCTTTCTAATTGAAAGAATAGCCGAAATCGAGCTTTGTCAGCACAAACATAGATAAACCTACTTGAATATACAAGTTTATCTGTCCTGGAGTTATCCCAAAAGTAGAAACGTTATACCTTACGGTTACCAGTTGCTTACCCCTTGCTTAGTACTGCCTTAGTTCTCGCTTACTACTCGGTTACCATTTCCTTACCAATTCCTTACCTCCGCTATACCAATTCTTTACCAGTTCCTTACCATTTCTTTACCTCTGCTATACCAATTCTCTACCAGTTCTTTACCTCCGCTATACCAATTCTTTACCAAAGGGGTAAGAAAAAGGTACAGAAAAAGTAAAGGAGAGGTAAGCAAGGAGGATGTAAGGTTTACGGCAGCTCCATCAATACATCGGTAGCCGTTTTGATCGCGTTGTCTACATCCTTTTCCGTATGAACAGCGCTGATATACCACAGTCCTCTGCCAATTACCCTTACTCCCCGGTCGTGAAGTCCCGCGATGAACCGCGAGAGTTTAGCTCACCGTGACCTGCTCAACACCCTCAAACACGGAGATCCCGAACAATTCCGCAGTCAGATGCGCACGCATCTGATGGTTTACTTTAAAAAATTAACTACGGAGTGATGGTGGCAGCAGCCACCATCGTGGCCGTTAAGCCAAGGCTGCTTTAACCGTATCTGCCAACGGCGTAGTCGGCCGACCGATCAGCCACGATAGCGTATGGCTATCGTCAAATAGGTCGCCTTTGGCAGCACTTGCATCCCAACCGGCAATGGCATGTGCCAGGCTCCCGGGCAAGCCTAAGGATCTCAGCCTTTCGACGTATTCATTTTCGGGAAGGTCATTATACGGAATATCCTTGCCGGTCTGCCGGGATACCTCCGCCGCCAGGTCTGCCAGCGTATACGCTTCGTCACCCGCCAATTCGTACACCTTGCTCCGATGGCTTTCGTCGGTGAGTACAACGGCAGCCGCCTCGGCATAATCCACGCGAGCAGCGGACGCGATCTTACCCGTACCGGCACTGCCGATGAACGCACCGGCGGCGATGGCTCCAGCCACCGAGCCGGTATAGTTTTCGGTGTACCAACCATTTCGCAGGAGGGTATACGGAATACCCGACGCTTTCAGCAGCGCTTCGGTTGCGAGGTGCTCGCCTGCCAGGCTCAGCGTAGACGTATCGGCATGCAGTAAGCTGGTATATACGATCCAGCTTACCCCTGCCTGCTGCGCGGCACGGATCACATTCTCGTGCTGCGCTTTGCGCTGACCCACTTCATTGGAAGAGATCAACAGCAGGTGATCGATGCCCTTCAATGCCTCACCCAGGGATTCGGGTTTAGTATAGTCAAACGCCCGCACTTCGACTCCCAGATCAATTGCCTTTCCGGGATTTCTCACCAGCGCCACCACATTTTCTGCTGCCGTTTTTGTTTTCAATTGTTTGATGACGAGACGACCCAGTTGTCCCGTCGCACCTGTTACTCCTATTTTTGCCATGTTATTATGTAATGAACTTTGTTACATTTAAAATCAAAAAAATCAGTGAAACTGCTTCACAAACGCATCTAGTGTAATCTCCCGTAGATAACCCGATACCAGTTCTTCTGTGTGGGAGAAAAGCCCCTCCAGTTGCCGGTTGATATCCTTACCAATCGGACATTGGGGGTTGGTATGGCGATTTTTACGCCCCAGCACCTCTGTATTCTTTACCAAGCCATAGATGTCGGCCAGTGAGATGCCTTTGGCCGGTGTTTGCAGCATGTAGCCACCTACTTTGCCTTTGCGGCTTACCACCCAGCCCCGGTCTTGCAAGAGTCCCAACTCTTTTCGCACCATTACCGGATTGATGTTGATACTTCCCGCGATCCAATCGGAACTCAGCCATTCTCCTTCACTATCCGCCAGCATCGCCAAAATATGCAGCACGGTCGCAAACCTTGTATTATTCATGTCAGGGCAAAGATACACATCCATTTTAACTGTAACAAATATTATTACATTTTACGTGACTGAACCATAGGGTGTCAATGCCGTCACCTTGTCAGGTCAGCTGTTTAATCACCCGGCAGACCGTGTCCCTGCCAACCGACCGTTACCGAAAGGCGCCGTATCATAGGGGAGTCAGCTGGCGGTCAGGGTGCGGTCACCTTGCAGTCAGCGTGCGAAAAACAGCCAACCGACTGCCAGCGCAGCGCAGGCACATGGCAATGCCACGCGCAGCAGTCTAGGAGCAGTCAGGCAGCAGGTACGCGGACTGTGTTCTAAGCTATGTTCTAAAATGTAATGGTTAATCCGCCGTCTACCGTCAACACCGAACCCGTCATATACGTTGCATCCGGCCCCGCCAGAAAAAAGGCCACTCCCGCTACTTCTTCGGGGCGGCCCGCGCGTTTCAGCGGTAAATGATTATATTTCACATAATTGTCCTGAAACCACTCCGTTTCCAATTCATTCTGCCCGTTCGGATCTATCGACATGGGTGTGTTGATGAAACCGGGGGCGATGGTATTGGCAAGTATGTTGTTTGGAGCCAGTTCCAATGCCAATGAACGCGTGAACTGGGTAATCGCTGCTTTTGCCATTCCATACGCAGAGCTCCCTTTCTCGACCCGGCTGTAGTGGATGGACGTGATATGGATAATCCGCCCCCCCGGTTTCATCAGTGGCACCAATACACGGCAGCTCTTGACCGTTCCGTAGAGCATTACCTGCAAGGCATTGTCCCATTCTTCAAACCTAGAATTTACCGCATGCAAATGTTCAGAAATTCCGATGCTATTGATCAGCACATCAAAATCTCTATGTGTGTTTTGTATATGCGACGCAAACGCCTCCACTTGTGCTTCACTCCGGATATCCAACTGAAATGTTTCATGACCCGACCCCGTCAGGCACGCCCTTGCCGCCTCCAGTTTTGCTGGATCGGACGATGCAATAATAACCTGATAGCCTTCTTGTGCAAAACGTTCCGAAATGGCCTTTCCGATTCCCGAAGACCCACCTAATACCACTACTTTTTTTTGTACCATCGTTTTTAATATGTGGCTCTGCCACCTGATATGTCGTAGATAAAACCTGTTGAAAAGCTATTTTCGGGAGACACGATAAAACTGGTCGCCGCAGCTACCTCTTCCACGGTTCCCAACCGGCCCATCGGTATTTTACTCGCCATATATGCCAGCTGCTCCGGATCCGTATCGGCATTCATCGCGGTTCTGATCACTGCGGGAGCCAATCCATTGATGGTGATACCCGTGGTAGCGAATTCCTTTCCCAGTCCTTTCACCAGCCCGATCACCCCTGCTTTGGTTGCCGAATAACCCGCCATGAAGGGGTTTCCTTCTTTACCCGCTATGGAAGCGATGAGTAATATGCGGCCGTACCCTTTTTCAGACATGTACTTCAGCGCATACTTTGCCATCAGAAAGGCCCCTCTGAGATTAACCGTATAGATCTTGTCGAAATCTGCCACGGAATAGTCCAGAATGGAGGTGCTGGTCGGACCTACGATGCCTGCCGAATTAACCATGACATCAATTCTGCCAAACCGTTCCATCGCACTTTTGAAACCTTCCCTTACCTCATCTTCGTTCGAAACATCCACGGCTTCCCCCATGACTTCATGCCCTTCCATCGCCAGTGCTTCGACAGTTTTCGCTAACTTTTCCTTATTAAAATCAACTATTACCAGCCTGGCCCCTTCCCTGGCCAAACGCAGCGCAATGGCTTTGCCCAAACCTTCCGCTCCGCCGGAGATTACGGCTACCTGACCTTTGAATCGTTCGCTCATCATCTTGTAACTTATAATGCAGGGGTTTGATAAATCAAGGCTCCCTTTACCTTAATTTCGGTATCCACGATGTACTTCCTCAACGACTCCCTATTGACCGACATTCCCAACCCGGGTGCTTCGGGAACCTCCACTCGCCCCTCGCTATTCAGCGTCATCTTATTCGTGGTGATATCCAGTGCCAGTTGTTTAGGCTCAACGGGATACTCACAGATCACATCTTTTTCGATGCCTGCATAGGGTTGCAGGGATGCACTCAGGGCCAAATGAGAGGTAAACGTGTGGTTGACATAACTAATTCCCTTCCGTACCGCATCGTCGGCCACACGTTTAGCAGGTGTAATCCCACCGATTCTTCCGGTATCAATCTGGATAAATTTCAGTCCGGCATAGTCCAACATCGCGGCAGCCTGCACATAGCTATTACAGCCTTCTCCTGCTGCGAGGGGAACCCGGGGCTTGCCATCCGCCAGTTGGCTGTAAGCGCTGAGCGCCATATTGGCAAATGGCTCCTCCAGCCAATATGCATTTACTGCCTTAAGTGCTGCAAGCCGTTCGGTTGCCGACGCGACGTCTTCGCCCCAAACGGTACCGATATCGATCATAAGATAAGCATCGGTACCCAAACCTTCCCGCGCGGCGTGGAAATGCGCCGCATCCTCGGCCACAGACCCACGGCCTATCGGTCCCCAACCGAACTTAACCGCCCGGTACCCCGAGCCACCGGACTGTTTGGCTTTTTCATACGTTTCTTCCGGTGTATCCCCAAACAATTGGGATGCATACGGTATTTTGGAATAGGCTTTTTTGTAACCCAATAGCCGGTATACCGGCTCTTCCAGCTTTTTGCCCAACAAATCCCAAAGCGCAATGTCAATGCCGGACAGTGTGTGATCTGCCTGTAACAGATCAAAACTGTTGGCATGTACATGCCTGCCAATCTTATGGATGTCGGCCGGTTCGTTCAAGTCCATGCCCTCTACCGAATGTTTCACCGGCTTGCACGCGCTGTGGGACATGGGGCATACATACGCGGCAATCGTGGGCAACGGCGCTGCCTCACATTCGCCCCAACCTTCCAGGCCACCGGCCCTGACCCGTACCAATACGGCATCCTGACTGCCATCGCCAATGTCCAATACTTCAGGCATGCTCAGGTAAAAAAAATCGACTGATTCTATCTTCATGTTTAACTTATTTCCGTTTATTAACTTATTTTCGTTTGTTGATTTCATTAGTTGCCCCCGCATGAATCGTGACCACGGTATGAAGGGCCTCCCCCGGTTCCAGCACCGAACACTGCCCCAGGGCTGCAGCCTCGTTTACGCTGACCGGCATAGCCGAAGCCGGTTCCAAAATTGCCGTATAATGGTTACGGAATTGTCCGTAGGACGCAAAATACCACTGATACGGAAAAATGGCTCCATCGTACCGATACGTAAACCGATGGTTCCCTTCATCACTTACCAGGCTCATGTGGCTTTCCGGCAAATCGTAGAGGTAGAAAAAATCCATGGTATTGTCTTTTGCAGGTACCAGCGCTGCATCCATCCCTTCGATCATTGGCCAATTGAATTCATCCTGATTTCCGAAACGTGAAGACTGCGGATAAACCACACGTGCTTTGATCGCGGGGCTCTCCAGGCGGTCGCCCGGCTCAATGTGCAACGCTGCATGGAATTTCCATAAAAAATGCCTCCGCCTTTCCGCCCGGTTCACGATCTGATATTCCAATTTAATGCCGCTACCTTCGAGAAGGGAAACCGTCTTTGCATAAAACAAGTTGCTCTTTGGCAATTGTCCAAATACGGAGACGTGGTCGCCCGCAAGCGTATATTCCAACCGGGTCGTCCAAAGTTCTCCGTGGTCCGGATAATCAATCCCATCTACAATCTCCGGTATGTCATTGGGCAGCAATTCATCAATACCGCCCCAGAAATTGCTGTCATAATCATCTCCTGCACTATTTTCCGCCAACGCCAGGCCCCTATTGTGCCAAAGGAATTCCTTTTGCAGTTTTTTGTTAAACACACTGGTCAATTTACCGCCCAGTGCAGGCACCATTTCAAACCGGATGTCGTTGTTTTCGCCGGAGAGCACTTCCAGTCCATTCACCTGTCGTTTCGAAAATTTTACCATACTATTTTGTTTCATGCGCCCATTCTGCCAGTTCATTTTTCAGCAAGTCATCCTGGGGATAGCTGAACCCGAGGTGCTGGCGGTAACCTTCGGCATATTCGCAGCCGATCCGGGCTCCATTCTGTGCAGAAAACTCCTTCATCATGATGACATATTCATCCACACCGGAAATCTTTTGCAACCAGGCCCGTTGGCTTTTATGGCAGCACAGCATCGCTTCTTTCAGTGGCATAACCGAGCTGATGTCTATCAGTATATTTGCTGCAATCGACTGGCCCAGCCGGTCTTTCCCCTGTATTGCATCGGCATAATACAAATGAGGTACCTGTTGAATGGGCGCCGTTCCTTCAATCCGGATATTCGGGATGGTCGCTGCCATGCAGGCCGTTTGGGCCAGTTGGCTCGTGATTTCGTGGTCAAGCATATAATCGGTAGGACTGGCTGTGATCACCAATGCCGGGTTTACCTGCCTGAAAAGCACAATTACGTTCTGCAACGTAGGCTTATCATACAGGATGAATACATCTTCGCTTTCCACGCAGCGGTAATTTCCCCCGAGAAGCGCCGCCGCATCGGCCGCCTCCTGCCTGCGCACCGTGCTGATTTCATCCGGCCCCAGGGTTGTGGAACCCGCCTGCCCGGGTGTCATGGTCGCGATCACTACGTCCCAACCTTGCTGCGCCAGCAGGGCCAACGTGCCACCACTCAGAATCTCCGCATCATCGGGATGGGCCATCAGGCATAATACTGTTTTATTTCTTGCCATATATCCAGTTGTCTTTTTATATATCCCTTCATACTTGTTTGCCACGGATGCACAAATATCTACAGATAATCAGCGATTATCCGTGCATTAGTGGCCTTTACCATAGCATAAGATAACACCCCATATAAACCACGGCGACCAAGCCCCACCACAACCAAACCGATCGCCACCACGGCGGCCGGGTTTCCTGCGGCGGCAACCGCAGCAGTTTAGGGGTCCATAAATACGATCTGATTTCGCTTATCTCCCGGGGTTGGCTGTTTAAACTGACCACAATCATCAGCATGGCGCAGAAAACCTGGGTGATGCCTCCGGTTACGTAAAAATTGGTCAGGCTATACGCCGCAATTGTCTCTTGGGAAAACAGCAGGGGAATAAAAACCAGCTGGATCAACGCGCCCAACGGAATACCTGTTATCATCACAGTCAACGCCGCCGCGGGTGTTGCCCGTTTCCAAAACATCCCGAATAAAAAGCAGGTGGCCACCGGCACGGCGAGGTAAGTAGACAGCGATTGGAAATATAAAAATATCCCGCCGAAATTGGCGATCACCGGCGCATACAGAATGCTGAATACCATCAGCGAGAGTGTCGTCAATACTCCCACCTTCACCAGTTTTTTATCGCTGGCGTCCTTGTTGATCCACTTTTTGTAGACATCATAGGTAAACAAGGTTGAAATGGAATTCAGAAAAGCAGCGGTAGTAGACATAACCGTGGCCAGCGTGCCAATCAATACGAGCCCTTTCAGACCTGTGGGAATTAGGTTATTGATCAACATCGGGTACACATTGTCCACCTCTCCCGGCAGGATTTTAAACTCCTCGTGTCCGGTGAAAGCAAGCGCGCGGGCGATCATCCCGGGGAAAATCTCTATAAACGGTCTGAACAGCACAAAGACAGCTGCCAATACAATCGCCATGCGCACATCCCATTCACTCCTGGCCCCCAACCCTCGTTGTACAAGCGCCTGATTGATACAGGAATAAAATAACTGAAGATTGAACAGGGAAAAGAGAACGGCATGCCAGGGCATAACCGGCGTGTCCATCGGCTGCATCAGGTGAAAACCGCCGGGTGCATGCTCCACCACATCACTCCATCCATTATTCAGTTTCAGGTAACCCAAAATAAAGAGGATGGCACCCGCCGTAAAAACGAGCAGGAAATCGAACAGCGCAGCGTTGATCACGAATTTCATCCCGCCATACATTGTATACGCACCCGCGATCAACCCCAGGATCAGTACACCCAGCCAAACGGGAACTCCATAGATACCCTCAAAAAGCTTAGCACCTCCGTACAGAATCACGGATAGGTTCAACAGGATGTAGCTCAACAGCAGTAATACACTGAATATATTTTGGCTTCCTTTGCTGAAACGAGCCCCCAGATACTGTGGCATCGTCATGATATTGTTGCGCAGATAGAGCGGAAAAAAGAAAAAGATAAGTGCACTATACACCACGATGGCAATCAAATACGAATTGACCAGCGGTAATCCCACCAAATAGCCCATCCCGTTCATACCGATGAGCTGTTCGGGATTCAGGCCCGAGGCGACATATGCCGCCCCAATGGCCCAAAATGGAAGTGTTCCCTTCGAGACAAAGTAATTTGCAGCGCTTCCCTTTTTACCCCGCCCCGACCATAGGCCTACGCCAAGGATCAGCACGAAATAACCAACGATCGTGAGGATATCAAAGGTGTTGTTTGTTGTCATACACAGGTTAATATTGAATGACAACGGTTGACTTGCCTGTGAACGGTGAAATCGTCACGGTCTCCGTTTCTCGATCGTAAACGCCACCCTCCACATTTACCGGTTCCTTATGTTCCGGATGCGGCAAGCGGATCGTTACTACATCTGGCTTTCTTGAGGCATCGCTTTCAACGGATGCCTCGATGAATCCACTATTCACATGCGAAGTGGCTTTCACGTTGAGTTTGCCAAAGTAACTCTGCACACCCCCCAACTCGATTGTCTCGCCGTCTTTCATCCAATCCCGCGGGATGGTTTTGAATAGGCTGAGTGTATCTCCCGCTTCCTGGTACAGCATCCATCGGGTTTCCATCAGAAACCAACCTTCTTCGTGTGTTTTATGTGGAGTTAACTTATAAAGATGTTCCCAAAAGGTGTACGTCTCGCGATCTGCCAGGGCGGCGAAGGTACTGTAATAAGTTTCGAGAAAAGGCTTAGTCATGCCCAACTTGGCCTGCATCCAGTTGTGCCGGCTGTAATAGGGCTGGCTGAATGCTGCATTTCCCTGGTAGAACAATTCGCTGTTGTAATTCAGCAGCATCTTCGCCGCGGGTTCATCCACATGGAGCACTTCGCAGAAAACTAAGTATAGCGGTCCCAGCATCGCATCCGAAACAGTGACCGTGCCGTGCGACCAGAAGGCTTCTGGTTTCATATAAAGGGCACGCAGACCCGGTGCTTCTGTCCAAGGAGGAGCGGTGGGACACCATGTACCATCACCCAACGGAACCACTGGCGATAGGGCCATAACGTTGAAGAACGACTCACGGATGTCGGATTTCCAGGCAGCGGCTTCTTTTCTGATCCGGTCTGCTTGGTCCGAACCAATGGCGGCGAGGATTTCTGCTACGCGGCTCACGCCAAGGTAAGCGTAACCATTCAGCATAAACTGGTGGAAATGATCTTCCGGGTCGGCTACTTTTCCTTCAATCATGCCGTATCCGCGACCGCGTAGTTCCTCTTTTTTATTACGGTCACGCCATGCGATCAGAAAATCACAGGATTTCAGCAGTTTCGGAGCCGACTGCCTAGCCCATTCTTTGTCTGCTGTGTACCTGAAATATTCCCCCATGGTCCAAAGAGCGGCTCCGGTTTCCACCATATATCCACCGAAATTCTGGATAAAGCCGTCGTCGTGCTGTTTATCCAAAAAATAGGTAAGCGATCGCTTGGCTACATCCTGCCGGCCCATGGAATTGTAAAACTGGATAATCGGGGCACTTTCCGTACCGATGGGAGAATATACACCGATATTGGGTGCCAATGTCCCATCAGGGTCCTTACCATAGGTGACCAGATCCAGGTGCAACAGACCCGCCTGCATCATCTCTTCAATCCGTTTTTCCGGCAGCCGGATTTGAGCAGCTTGCTGAAGTTTTCCCGTCCAGAATTTCTTGGTTTCCTCATAGCGTTGTTGATACGGTTGCTTTTCCAACTTGGCTGCCCGCTCTTCAGAAACCGGACTATGCGGAACCAAGAATTCAAACACTACCTTTTCATTGGGTTGCAGCAGTACCGCTATTTCCTCATTCTGTAAAGGGGCTCCGTTCAATCGGGAAATGCAAAATACCTTTCCAGAAGCGTAAGTCGAAAAGCCGGTAGCGGCATCAAAGGTATAGTCGTTTTTGTGATGCCATCCTGTACCGGGCCGTGGTGCTTTGAACCATGCATAGCGCGGCACCGTCCCGGTATTCGTGGCCTCCGAACGGAAGTATAATACCGTCTCTTCTTCCGGGTTGAGTTCATTTTCCCGTCTCGCATCCAACACGCTCTTCTGCTCTTCGGTAAACATATGTCCGCCGCTATAACTATCGGCCACCAGGAAATCGGTTCCGATCGGCGTTTCAGCCGAAAGCGCTGATTTTTCGAGGGAGACGAACGTAGTGGACTGATACCGAATGTCATCGTCCGTCAATGTACTGTGCAGGATCGGCAGGACGCCCTGTTCGAGCCGCCGCGAGATGTTGTCCTGCACACCGATGCCCCGGCCCACCGTATAAAGGTAATTCACCGGATTATTAGCTGTTTCTGGTAATACCAAAGGGGTAGCAGAACGTCGCGGTGAAATAATATTCGCCTCGCCGCGTGCCGCATCGGGAACGCACTCTGCTACTTCAAAAATCCGGAAGTCGCGGCTGATGCCAAGCCAGGTAGGTACTGACATGTCTCTCACACGATGTTCGACTGCCGCAAACGAGGTTTCCTCCGGCGCCGCTGTAAGTCGCTGGATCTTGGTCATCAGCTTCCGGGAAATAATTTCCTTTTCAATGGCTTCATAGGTACGTTGATCGTCGGCATTCAGCACGACAACACCATAGTCTGGAAGAAAAATGGGATACTCCGCGGTCACATCCCGCAGGAAAAAAGAGAATGCATTGGATTGATCGGAAACGGTAACCGTTGTCGTTCCAGGACCCGGATCGCAATTGACGCTGTCCATTTCGATGAGCAACGCATTGTTGCCCGACGAAAGAAATCGATAATCCTGTTGGCTTATCTTTCCCCGCCCCTTATGAATGGAAAGTTTCTTCACATGGCCGTTACTCACCTGGATTTTGCCCACCGGTTGCGCCTGTTTCCACTCTATTCGGATGCGGTGCAATGGATCAGTGGTAGTTATTCCGAGGGACAACAGGGGTAAAAAAAGTACCTGAAAAAATAATAAGCTGCGCGTAAACATGGTTGTTTCTTTGTTCATCGTTTCTGTTATTTTTTGTATTCCGCCCATACCTGAAGCTGGACAAGCCCAGGCTGCACATTGCCTTTCAGTTCGATATAATAGGTCTTATGTGCGGGGTTTTTAGCATTCTTAAAAGTCAAGACCGGAACCTGCTGGCCATTTAATTGCACCTGCTTAAGGGTTACCGCATCGGGATCGGAAAAACCTAACTCCACAATCGCATCATCGGCAGCGCTTCGGTCTTGCCCATACCGTTCAATAAAGGGCAACACAAACTGTGTTGAGTAACTTACAACACCTGTTGTGGGCGATGAGGCAGGAACCAGCGGTTGTGGGACAATCACCGGAGGTAGTTTTCCTTCCGGTACAGCCTGACCTCCATCCGTTTTGATGGACAACTGCACCTCATAATCCTCTGAAAAAGCATTGTGAACATATGCACCCAAAAAACCATTCAGGTCAGAAGGGGGAAAGACACTCCACGAGGAATCCTGGTTTATCCGCCAATTGGTCAACGCTTTGGGAGCCTCCTCCCGGGGTCCCTGCACACGTATTCGGGCCATGTTTCCCCGTGTGCTTACGAGCTCCGCAGTTACCGGAAATGTATACATGGGCACCGTCGGCGTCTGAGACGCTTCAACCCCGACTACCTGTTCATTTCCCGGCAATACAATGCCAAGGTGCTTAGTAGCGCCCTGCGGTAGGCGCAAGGTAACCCGGTATTCCGTTCCATTTTTATCGATCCGAATCGGTTCGGCTCCGTATACAGTCGGTTGGGAAACTGGTTTATATCCGGCTATTTCAACGATACGTACTGCATAAGGATCGAGGATAAAATGGATGGTATCGCCCAAGGAAGCTGCAGGAAGCGGTTGCTCGGTGATCGGCCCCCGGTTGGGATAGATCTCTTCCAACAGAAAGGACGTTCCCTGCGATAGCCCGATCGAGCCGTCCATCACGAGTGTCTTGCTTACCGGAAAAGCATTTTGATTGACAAAGCATAGAAACCCGTTACCGTCCTTTATGTGTCCGTATACTTCCGCCGCACCAACACCCGGAAGATCCCCCAAGCGGCTGGTGTATTGCCAAACATCGTAATGTTCACGGATAAAATTCAGCCAATGCTTAATGAATTCCTTACATCGCTCTTCGTCCTTGCTTGGGATGCGGTCGAAAAATGAACGTATCTCACCCAATCCCAAATTTGGAGTCACAGCCAATCCCTGAAGAAAACTATATTCAAACACCTTGGTATCGGCCAGTCTGCTGTTCGGTGCAAGATAATATTCGTAATTAGTAAATGCCGTATAGGGAACAAAATATTGTTCGTGTACATTGACCATTTGTTCGCGCCGACCGTCACCCAGATTTTTCAGCACATTCAAGTGCGGGGCATACTGCCTGACATGCGGATCCGTCAAGTAAACATTGGGGTTATACCAAATCAATTTTGGCATCAGTTCAATCCAGTTTCCGCTGTTGGACCAGACAAGAAAGTTTTCATCCACCGCATTCAGTGCGCTCATCAGGTCCACCAATCCCGAAATCTGTTGGTAAACATCGCCAACCGGATGGCCGTGGTTGGTCGCGTAACAGGGCTCAATGTCCAAGAAATCGAGGCAGATGAGCTGCAAGCCATATTTGCGATTGTGCGTTACCAATCGGTCTTTTATCATATGGATGTAGTCGCGCACCCCGAGGCATTCAGGGCCTTTTTTACCATCGGCCTTTTGAATGAGCCAATCGGGCCTGTCCAGTTTCCGTTGGAAATAATTATAATGCCCGCAATATAGCCCCTGAGGCACCGTATAGTCGCCCATACGAACCCCCAGGGATTTGGCCATAGCCTGCAAATGCTCCATATTTTTTCCGGTCTGTTCTTCATCCGGCCAATCGAAAGCCCCTTCAAAAACCTGATAATATTCAATTCCCAATTCTGCATTCAACTTCAAATCCTCCTCCACCAATTCAGGATTCAGTGCAACCGTGGGATTATCATACAGGGAATAAAATACCCGGTTATCGCGTACATCTGTCATTTGATTGGTAATGCTCGAAGACAAAACGATTGGCCGAGGGAACTGCGACGGAAATCGCTTCTCAACGTACGAAGATGCTGCTTCAATTTCAGCTCTATCAAACTTTCCCACCTTTTCTCCGGACAGTTTACACGCTCCGATCGTCAGGCTATGCGCTTCATAGCGATCGTCTTTCTTCAGTGGGATATTCGGCGGGTAATGAATGCCAGCGTCATCGATCTTACTATAGGGAAAATCCAGGGAAAGGAAAAAAGATATTCCGTTTTTACGGAGAAAAAGCATATTGTCCATCACTTTCGTGGCATGTACAATCTTTTCGGCCTGTTTCTCCCATCGTCCTGCAAACCATGTCACATTTCGCAGCAAGGCTTCCTCCTCCGGCTGAACGGTAAGGGATAAGGTGGTAAACTCTCCTGCATGTTTCGACCAATCCGCAGTCATCCGTGTATCGGCATCCAACTCAAATAACCGCCCCATAAACTCGATGCGCTCGCCCCCGGCTTTCAACACAACTTTATCCTTGGCGACAGTAACCTCAACGGGGATAAAGCGCGGGGCTCCCCAATCGAATACCCGTCTCTCTTGGACCTGCCCTACCGCAATTCCAAATAACCCGACGCTGATCAGCATGGTTACCGCACCTATGAAATATCGTGGGTTGTTCATAACGTTCCGCTTAATAATTGCTGTTTTGTACTAAGTTTGGATTTTGGTCGATCGCCGACTGGGGAATGGGTAATACGTAATTCTTTTGGGGATCGAATACTCGATTACCACCCGGTGCCGGGATTGTCGTGTAAACGAACCGGCCGTTCGCCCGTTCAATTCGTATGGCATGCAATGGGCCATTTAACTTCTGTCCGGCAAGTTTCAGGCGTAGTAAATCCAACCATCGCTTCTCCTCAAAAGCCAGCTCTACTCTTCTTTCTCTATGAATAGCCGTACGCATGGCATCTTGGTCCAAACCTTTCGGCAGGTCCGGGAGCGCGGATCGATGCCGCACTTTGTTGATGGCTTCATACACCAGGTCCGTAGGGCCAAACGCTTCATTGGCGGCTTCGGCATATGCCAGTAGCACCTCTGCAAATCGGTAAATGATGTAATCTTCTTCACCCGTATTGCGCCAATTTTGTGCATCCCTGGCATCCAACCCTTTCCGCAGGTAATAACCGGTGTTGGTCGCTTCAGAAGCAGACGCCAAATCCAACGTATTTTTACTTCCTGATCCGATATAGGTTCTCACCGTATCGTCCCGCCATACCGAACCGTTATAAATGATGGATTGATAAAACCGCTGTTCCCTGTTTTCGTATGGGCGCTGAGGGTCGTAGCCCGAATCGGGATCCGTAATGGGTAAGCCGTTAGCCATCGCATACTCATCCACCAGATCTTGCGTCGGACAGATACTGCCGTCGCCCGCCCACTGCTCTTTATAGTAGGGAACGTGCATTTCAATGATCCGGATTCCTCCCAATGAGGTGTTTGCCAAGTGTTTTCTAGCAAATATCGTTTCGACGTTACCATTATTCTCTTTCAGAAACATGGTGGCATAATCGGGAAATAAGTCATAAAAACCTAAATCTATGATCTGTTGATAGGTTTGCGCTGCCCGGGACCATCGTTCCACGTCATTTGTGGGGTTTTTCAGCGGACTCGCCTGAAACAACTCACACCAGCCTTTCAGCGCTAACACAGCTCCCTTGCTGGCACGCCCTTCTTCCGGATCGAGGGGCAAATCTTCAGCAATCGCATTTAGCTCGCTGACAATAAACTCAAAGACTTCATCCGACGTATTATTCGGTCTGAAAATTGAGTCCCCCTGCGTATTCCTATCCAACACTTCAGTAATAACGGGAATGCTTCCGTACCGAACCCATAAGTATTGATAAAAATAAGCCCGGAGGAATCTTGCTTCTGCAAGCCTCGTTTTTTTCCATTCCGCATCCAAATCTATTGCGGATATATTTTCTATAAATATATTGCATGCACGGATGCTAGTATACAACGGCCAGTGACTGATCGTCGTTGACGGTGTGTAAACCGAGGTTGCGTAAACCGTCCGGCTATACCTCCAGTCCACGCCATTCATGGAATTATCCGAGTAGTTTTCTTCCGGATCTTCTGCGCTGATTCCCCATGATCGCCACTGGTTCAGCGTGGGAATGTCGCCATATATGGTATTCAGAAATAAATCTGCGCTGGTGGGTTCACTCCATACCGTTAGGTTTGAAACCTGGTCTTTTGGCTCGATTTCGAGCGCATCACTTGAGCACCCTGCCGCCAGCAAAGCCGCGGCCCCCATCGAGGCACACGCAATTGCGTATAAGCGTAATGTCTTCACTATAGCTGTCATATCTATTAAAATGTGAGGTTCAAACCTAATGAAAGCACTCTTTGCTGCGGATAGTTGTTACCCTGACCATCCACCGTTTCCGGATCGTAATTCCGGATTTTCGTCCATGTCAATATGTTCTGCCCAGCCAAAAAGAACCTTGCTTCTTGCATGCGGATCGACTTACAAAGCTCTGCAGGCAAGTTGTAAGCAATGACACCACTTTTCAGCCTAAGGTAACTCGCATCCCGCATCCAGAACGAAGAGACCTGTGAATTATTCGGTGTCATGGCATTTGTGATGCGGGGATATAAAGCGTCGGGGTTATCCGGTGTCCAGTAATTGAGGTTATCCCTTAATACGTTGGTATTGTTAAAGAAAGCCCAATCATACATTCCCGTACCTAAAAAAGATGTCCTGGCAGCTCCTTGGAACAATAAATCCAGCGAAAAATTCCGGTACTGCAACGAGGGACCAAAACCATAAACCAATTGCGGTATTTGCGGATTACCGATCCAGGTCAGATCATCCTCGTTGATTTTCAAATCGCCATTCATGTCTTCGTACCGGATGTCACCGGGCTGTACCGCTCCCCAAGGTTGAACGGCTATACCCGCTTTCAATGTACCATCAGGTTCGAAATCGTCCGGAGCAAAAAAGCCCAACGATTGATAGCCGAACTGACTCCCCAATGCCCTCCCCGTCAACCGCCGGTTGGGGTTATTATAGGTTGCCGCGGTCTCAAATATTTCTACAAGTCTATTTTTCGCATAGGTAAAGTTTCCGGTCAATGATATGCTCATGCCGTTTTCCAATGTCATATTCGAAGAAATGACGAAGTCCAATCCGCTATTTTCCATGACGGCTGCATTTTCCTGGCTCAGGCCTACCCCGTATTCCAACGGCACCGTCACATTGGGGGTAGCCAGCATATTGGACCTCTTTTCGAAAAAGTAGTCACCTTCAAAGTTGAGCAACCCCTGCCACAAGGTAGCCTCCAGTCCGATGTTTGTTTTCCGCGCCCGTTCCCAAGTGATATTGACATTTGCCTCACTGCGTTCCCTTACCCCCTGAACGCCGCGCCCATCAAATGCATAGGCTGGGCCAAAGACTGCGAACGAACTGAGGTATTGAAAAGGTTGTCCGGCTAATGCGCCCACTTCACCGTAAGACCCGCGGATCTTCAGGTTATTCAGCCAAGATAACTGATCTTTTATAAAGCTTTCTTCGGATATGCGCCACCCTGCGGAAAAGGACGGAAAAAATCCAAATCGCTTTTCGGGCGCAAAATAATAATGACCGTCATACCGCCCTGTGGCTTCCAAGAGGTATTTGTTATCGTAGTCATACGTGAGACGGTATACCCATCCAACCTGCTTAGCTTCCGTTGTATATCCCGAATTGGATATATCTGTATTGGATGAACTGCCCATATTCAATTCATCAATATAGATGTTGTAGTTTGTCCGTGTCCCGCCGATATTCGAAAGCTTTGAGGTCCTCGCTTCAAAAACACCAAGCAAAGCCAGACTGTTTTTACCGAATTTTTTCTCGTAATTCAGACTTGCTTGGTACGTCAATTGCCCGGTCTGCCCTACTGATTGGCTCAAAGAGGGTTTGTCTTGACCGAATATTCCGTCAATGTAACTGTAAGGGGTTGTGGTGGTGTCTATCGACCATACGTGGACCGGCGTAGTCCACGTTTTGGATTGGGTAGTCGCCGGGTCGTAGGCAATTTGTCCTTTTACGCGAAGTCCGGGAATAAAGGGCAATTCTTGTTCAATGGAAACCTGTGAAAACAGTTCAAGTGTCTTTTCATTCAAATACCCTGAATTATAAATACTGCCATAGGGAAAATGCGCATTCAATCCGTTGCTATACCGTATCGGATTAATGGGTAACACGTATTTAATCAATTCAAAAAGACGCGCAGATCCCGTAGATGGATAGTTATTCTGCTGTTGCCGCCCACTAACGCTTATTGCCACGTTGGTCGTTTCCGTTGCTTTGGCATCCACATTCAGATTCAAATTAAAGCGGTCCTGATGAGTTGGACCCCAAATCCCCGATTGGTATTGGTAACCAACACCGGTATAAAACCTGATTCTATCCGTACTGCCCGACAACTCCAGGTTATGGGTAGTAAGCAACGTATTGTGACGTACAATTTCTTCCAATGCATTGCTGTTGGCATAGACGTCTGGATTGCTCCCATCTCTATATTTCTGTAGTTCCGCATCTGAGAAACGGGGAGGATTTCCTTCGTTTTCTGAGGCCTTATTCCGTAGCACAGCATATTCATAGGCATCTACAAACTCAGGTAATACCGTGGGATTCTGAAAACCAAATGAATTGCGGTAGGTCAAGGTGGGTTTGCCGTCGGCCCCCCGCTTCGTGGTTACCAATATTACACCGTTGGCACCTGCCATGCCGTACGGTGCAACCGCCGCCGCGTCTTTCAACACGGTGATACTTTCGATGGAATTGGGATCTAAATTTTGATAGGAACGCGGGATACCGTCGACGATCAATAATGGTTGCGAAGAACCCGTTGTCGAAATGCCCCTTATATAGATTGAACTGCCATCCCTGCCCGGCTCTCCCGATCCCTGCCGGAATATCACTCCGGGTACGCGTCCGCCAAGGCCATTGCTCAAATTGGTTACCGGAGTAGACGCTATTTTCTCTCCTTTAACGGAAGACACCGCAGCCGTCAGCGATGTCTTTTTCTGGGTTCCATACCCAATCACTACCACCTCCTCCAAATCCTCCGATGACGGAGCCAGCCTGACAACCAGGGGTCGGGTATCCATTACGTCAAAACGGGCTTGACGATAACCCACATTGGTAAAAACAAGGGTTGCCGGCAGTGATACCCGGATGGAAAAGGCTCCGGACGGATCGGTCTGCACAGACGACCCGCCTTCCGCTTCGACCGTAACTCCCGCCAATGGCTCATGGCTTAGGGAATCGGCAACGGTGCCTGTAATCGTGGTCAATTGCTGCGCGTTGGCAGTCGCACTAAATGCCACTCCACAAAGCAGCATGAGACACAGCTTGATCACGCAAAGTTGTTTGCTTCTTTTTTTCATAATTTTCGACATCATTTTGTTGGGTCATATTTTTACTCGTATCAGATGAATTCATATCACATTGACCACGCCCACGATTCTATCTATAATTGGATAAAGCAAAAGTATCGGTCATTCATCGGGTATGACACTACCTTATTTGCCATTGCCGATACAATATTTACTTATGAAGCCAAAAAGCAGTCAAATTTGTTAATCTGAAAATTAGTCGCTATTTATGTGTCGGAAACAGCAAGCGTATGAAGGTCATTTTTGAACACCAATCGCACCCTTCCGGTCTCGGATTTCTGACAAAGGAATATATACAAACGTATTTTACGTCTCCCTTTCATTTCCATGATTTGTATGAACTGATCTGGATTAAAAAAAGCTATGGAAAGCTTTATGCCGGAAAAAAAATCGTGAACTTCAACGGGGGTGAAGTCTACCTTTTCGGGCCGGGCTTCGGCCATTGCTTCTACAACGAAAAGTCCTTTATCGAATCGGGCGAAACCGCGCATGCCATAGCCATTTTTTTTAAGGAGGATTTTCTTGGAAGCGGCTTCTTTGATAACACGGAGTATGTCAAGGTGAGGGAATTGCTGAACAAAGCAACCCACGGTGTCCAGGTAAGGCAAGTGGACGACGAAATATATACCTTATTTTCAAAAATGCCCCAAGAAAAGGGAATGAATGAATTGATTCTCTTTTTGCAATTGTTAAATCACCTATCCCAATTGCCGGCACCGCAACTGGAGGTGATGAATGAAACCCAGTCCGCCATGAAACTGACCAACAAAGATTCCGCCCGGCTGGAACCCGTCTTGAAATATGTGATTGAAAATTTCAAAGGCGACCTGGACAGCAAGAAAGCCGCGGAACTGATTTACCTCAATGAAGCAGCCTTTTGCCGGTATTTCAAAAGGCGCATGGAACAGACCTTTTCCCAGTTCGTCAACCATGTACGCATTACCCATGCCACCAGCCTGCTCCTGACGGAAGAATGGGACATATTGCGTATTTGCTACGAATGCGGCTTCAAAAACCTCTCCTATTTCAATCGGCAATTCCGGGAAATCACCGGGCAAAGCCCAAAAGAATACCGGAGGGCTTTCCAGGGTTCCAATGAAAGCCTGATCATGGACAACCAGGCCGATTAAATTCAGTTATCGCCCTGGTTATTGCCCGGGCACTTCGAAAATGATCTGCTTCTGATAGCCCGACTTCTCCTTCACCTTCGGATCAAGTACGTGGAAAACGGGAGAAAATTTTATATCTTCTTTATTGCCTAATTGCCAGTGATCGTTATCCAACCGATTGAAAACAGCGGGGTCAGTCAGCTGCTGTATTTTCTTTCCCTGATACCCCAATACCAGCGGTCCGTATACAATTTTGCGGTAGCCGGTCCCTTTCAGCGATTTGTTCGACAACTGTTGAATCCGTGGGGTCATGCCAAACGTATAGTGTATCCGATCCCCTTTCTTCAACCTGGCTTTGAGAACGGCAAATCCATTCTCTTTTTTATACGACACCGGTTTATCATTCACATTTATTGTGGGAGATTCGGCCCATTCGGGCATAAAAAGATGCAATCGCATCGCTTTGTTGGCTGCCTTGGAATCCAGGACTTCCAATACCACGTCGCCCTGGTAAGGATATCCACTTTTTTGCCGCAGTGTGGTTTCCCCCGCGGGGATGTCAACCGTCACCTCGCTATTATTAAAAAAGGGCACGTAGACGTCATTTTTTCCACCCAGGAAATAATTATAGCGAACGGCGGCCGCCAAGCCCTCGCCACCCCGCATGGTACAGCACCAATACGCCTCATCCGCATACACGGCCAGCGTCCCATCTTTCAGATTGGGGCAATTATCCAATCCAAACCCGCCGTTTTCCCGTTGGTTGTGCCCAAGCGCATTGTAATACATCAAGTGTGCGTCTTCCAGATAGTCCGGATCTCCGCTAAACTGCCACAATTGCGCAGCCACCATAAATGCATCGACAATGGCGCAGGGTTCTGTCCACTCCGGCCTACCAAACCAATTGTAATTTTCATAATTTTCAGTAATCGCCTCGTTCCGATAAAGTGCATACCGTTTTACCGCCTCTTCCAGCAAATAGCGCTGATTTGTAATCTTATAATAGCGCAGCAATCCACGGATGGCCGTCAAGGTCGCATGCGTCTGTGCCTTGATACTTACCAGGTCCATCTGCAAAAAGCGTTGGATCATCTCTTCAATGAGCTCCTTAACCGCTGGGTCGGGGAACAGGGCATAAGCATGAATAACTCCATCCATGAAAATGAAATCGCAACCGATGTCGGAAGATAAAAGCCAATTGCCAATCGCATTTTGGGTTGTACCCGAAGCCTCGCCTACATCGTGCAATCGCTGATCCGGATCGATCGGATACAGTTTATGGTAACCCCTGGTAGGCAATGCCAGGTTTGTGATGATATCCTGGATGTGCCGCTTCACCCGCTCATCTTTCTTCCACTCATAGTTTTCACACAAGCCCCGAAGAAACCATCCGTGACCAGACAATTGCTGCTCAAGAATCGAATCCTGCATCACCGGTCCGAGGTAGCCCTTTTCGTTGACACGCGTATCAATCCGGTCAATCAGTTCCGACAGGTATTTCGGTTCACGGTGCATGGCTTGAGCCTGCAACGTCAATCCAAGGATAATCCGGCCCTCGTAATCTCCGGGCCACCCTGCGGAAACTCCTTCATGGGCGACCGGAAAAACGTTGTCCGGCGTGTATATGTCCGACTCCAACCGATCGAAATTGCGAAGCGAACGGGTTTCCAATTCTCCATGCACCCGCAATTTTTCATACGGCACCGGCTTTATCTCCTGGGCATACAACGAAACACCGGCCATGGTGTGGCAGGCCACAAAAACAATACAGCTAATAAAACACCTCATCTTCATAAAATTACTATACAAAATCAAAAAACAGCATCAGTTACGTAACCGATACCTGACACCTAATTCCAACCGCTCCCCAAAAAAATTCATCGCGCTTACCCCATTCGAATACAGGAGCATCCCGGTCAAGGACGGGCTAATTGCCGCTGAGAATCCTCCGGTAAACCGATCCGAACTGTGGTAAAGCCCATCCAGCGTAAATTTGTTTTTCAAACTTACGGATACTCCCCCATCGACAACACCCGGCATCCCTGAAAAAGCACGGTAGTACACCCTGGGTTCTAGGGTGAAATCCGCTACGTCTTTTCCAACGTAAAAGCGGTATCCCCCCGCCACTAAAAACGTGGCCGTTCCCGGCTTATGATTCCGGTTGCCGTTCAACTGATTACCCAGTTCGGGTACCGCCACCTGGAGGTTCCAATGGGTATCCGTGTAGGCAATCCCCGCGCCACCATCCAGGTAATTGCGCTGTTCGTTAAATTCCCCGACCACCGGATCTCCGGTATTTCCCCGTATATCGGAAACATCTATTTGCTCACGCTGTACGCCCAGTGACACGCCAAAATGAAGTGCCCCTTCGGCCTCATCCAACTGAATGTGGTATGCATACGTACCCAATAGCCGCGTCCGTGAAAGCAACCCTTGCCGATCCTGGAAGCCCGCAACCGCAAGGCCCGTGTTACCCGTCCGAAACGAAGCGGTGAGTGCCTGGGTATGGCCGGCATCCTTTATCCGGTCCAACTGGTGGGAGTACCCCAGAAAGAATGACCAACCGGGATCTATCGCCGCCATTGCAGGATTCAGTAAATAGGGATGCTGGTAAAACTGCGCATTCAGCTGGTTCGGCTGCGCATACCCCAGCGAACAGGCCATCAGTACCACTACCAAGGTCTGGAATCTTTTCATTACCGCCCCCTTTGTACATCGTGCAGAATCGTTACATATCCTTTAAGCGGCTTTTTAGCAGCATCCCCATAATCCACCTGGTAAAAATAGGTGCCCTCCGGCAACAATTCGCCGTGGCTGTTCCCACCCCGTTGGCGGCCCTGCCACTCATTTTGGTATCCCTGTTTTTCGTAAACCGTACGGCCCCGCTTGTCGATGATCCTCACGTGGTTATTGGGATACCGGTCAATGTCTTCAACCTGCCAGAAATCGTTGATGCCATCCTCATTCGGTGTAAGTAGGTTGGTCGCCGCTTTTACCGAAGGTTCGTTGGCATCCCCCTCTGCTGGTTCAATTTTTCCCACCACAACGAGCTCCTCGTTGATCACGTCCGCTTTTAAGCTGGCCAAAAAGCCTTTGGGTACCAGCAGCACGGGAGCCATATGGGGTAAGCTTTCACCGTTGTCGATGAGGGTATCCTGCCTGACCACATAGATCGTGTTGCTGTTTTCTTCCTGCAGGTAACTACCGTCAAACAACTCCCGGTACATGAACAATCGGTTGTACTGTTTTGTCATCACCCAATAGAAGTCGTCCATGGGTTGCCCGTGGTAGTCGGTCCAAACCTGAAGAATGTCCGGATGCTCCGCGGCAACCGTTGCATCCAAACGTGCCGGTTCCACGCTCGTGTGTTCCCAGCTTTCGTTGAAACTGTTTACCCACACGCTCGCCGGGTTGTATTTGAGGACACGCATCCAAAGACTCCGGTAGAAGTCACCGCGCTCACGCGCCACGTCAATTAAATTGCCGACACCATTCCAGAAACCCGGACTTACGGCCATCACTTCGTCTCCGACGGGATTCGCATTTTTGAACAGCAAAGGCCAACCGTAGGTATTCCGATAAGCCGCCTCATCCTCCACCCGGTTAAACATCCACCTAACGGTAAATTTTTGGAAAAAAGGCATCGATTGTTCATTATTTAATAGGTTATCCCGGTTTGGCGGGAACTCCACGAAGTGTACCATAAATGGCTTGTCTCCCTGGTGATAGTAAGCATCTTTATAAGGCTCGTAGAATTCTTCCCAGGTACGCCTCGACTCATCCTCACATCGGATGACCGCGGCCGCATTATCCAGCCCCCTACTCGACCCCATGGCAATGCAGAAATACATTTTGTGCTGATTTCCTGAAAGATTGGCATTCCAATATTGCACGCGTTCAATCAATTTCTTGGCACGGTTATCAACCCAGGGGTTATTTCCGTTCGTGATGTCCAGCATCAGGTACGTAAACCCTGCGTCATGGATCCACCGGATCTGCTCATCGAGCACAGCGGGATCACCCGCGTCATACCTTCCCAGCGCAGGCGTGTACGGGTTGCCCCACGTGTCCCAGGTATTGTACTCGGCTGCCATTTTCGTTCGCGATTTATCCGCATTTCCCAAGCATAGCCACTCATCCGCAGAAACCGCGGTAGCCACCACCTCTTCTCCGTCCAGTTTACCGATCATCCGCGCTTTGGGAGCCGGTTTGTTACCCCGCGAAACCATGGTAGCGGGACGATGGCCAGCGATCCATAGGTGGTTTGCCTCCGCAAATCCGGTTTGGTTGGCGTAGGCTACCCACCAGTTCCCGTTTACATAATAGGCGATGTCCGCCCGGCCGTCCCGATCAACGTCGTATGCAAAACCTTCTTCGGCATCCGACCCGAACCCGCTTTTCCATACCCCTTGATTCACAAAGGCCGTTCCATCGGAAAGGGCAACGGACCAGTTCCCCGTACCTTTTTCAAACACGATGGCATCGGCCTTGCCGTCCCCGTTTACATCGGCAAGTAAGTGCCCATCGGCGGTATGCCCGAACTCATTGATCCAGGGAGAAAAGCCGCCGAACGCGCCGGTTCCGTCTGAAATACCCACATACCATGCACCAACCAATCCGGTGTGGAAGTAAATAATGGCATCGTCGTTCCCGTCGCCATTCACATCGGCCAGAAATTGCTTGGTCGATCCCACACCATTTCCGGTAGACCAAAGGACGGGCTCGGCGAAACGGCTCCCCTCCGAAAAAGAAACCTGCCAATTTCCCTCATCCGGATTAAACAGTACCGCATCTGCTTTTCCGTCTCCGTTCACATCGCCCATGAGTGCTTGTTTGCTACCGACTTCAGGTGCTCCGTACGTCAGCAACACCTTGCTTTCGGAAAATAGGGTACCATCGGAAAAAGCCCCCTTCCAGGTGCCTTTCTCCAAGATGACGGCATCGTCCTTTCCATCCCCGTCGACATCTTCGAAGAACACAAAATCGGCATTCCCGCCAAATCCGGACAGCCGTTTATCGGGCCCTTCGTTGGCAAAAATCGTGGTGTAAAACACCCCTGAATTCTTGGGCGGATCGGTCTGTTGTGCATGGACCGCCATCCACCCAAACAAAGCGGCGGCCAATGCACCTGATTTCTTCGTTAACCCTGGCATACTGCTACTAATTAAATAAATTTTGGTAATGGTAAAGCCGGAATTTGTCCAGTCTGAAATACTGTTGGTCCTGTATGAAGTTAGCTACCACACCCAGGGTAACTTCCGTTTCCTCCGGCAATACAAATGACAACGACGGAGCCGTAAACGGCGTATATGCAATGGCCTGCTGTATGTCCTCCACATCCGGCAGTGTGTTACCTTCCGCGACTGTGATATAGCCCTGCTGGGTTACGGCAAAATCCAGGAATGCCACATCCAGGTCGTATTTACCGGCCGGAAGGGTGATGTGTTGATAGATCTTTCCATTGGGTATTTCGGGCGAGCTGTACCGCTCCATGGACATGAAACCACCATCCCCGTAATTGTCAAAACCGCCCAGCGTTCCTCCCTCAAAATTCTTTACACTGGCACTGGTCGTCCAGTCTGCCAACACGCCTCTTCTGACCCCATCGTATACCGATGCAATAAAAGGATGTCCCGAATTCTTTATGTACCGATCGGTCACCTCCACTTTGGTGCCCAACATCACCAAATCGACATCCAGTACGATGTTAAGTTTGGACAGCTGGTCATTCAGCTCAAACTTCGAGGGATTGGAAAGCCGGATGGTCAAGACCAGCTGTTTACCCAGGTGCGCATTCAGTTTATCTGCGTCAAATACTAGGTCAAAGGAACTGTGTTCCGTCCCGGCCGTAACGGATGCTGGCATCTCATATACATCCTTCGGAGCTATAAACGCATGCTGTCCCAGTGTACCTCCGTCTATCAGTTGTTGTGCCGCCGCATCATCGGCACCCACCTCCAGCGTAAAAGACTGTTGCTCCTGCAGGCCCGACCTTCCGATATAAACCGGAACGGTGAGCTTCCGGTTTTCTTTGTCGACAAAATAATTCTTCGGATTCGTCGGCACACGGAATACTGGATTCGTTGCCGCCGTCAGGTAGATCTTAGCCGATCCCGGTGGTACATCCACCCCTTTGGAGCATGCTGCTACGGCAACTACCATGCTCCACAACATGAGGCGGAGCCATAATGACCTATTTTTTTCTCTTTTCATTTCCAATAGATTTAACCTGACTAATACCCCGGATTTTGTCCATTCACCCATTCCGGTCCGTTCTGTGCTTTCATTGACGGATTGGAATCAATCCAGCCCTGGTAGATCGGGAATAAGTAATTACGCTCAAAAAATTCCTGCGTATGCACGATGGCCCGCGTATCGTAGACCCATTGGCCGCCCTGCTGGCGGATGTCTACGCCATAAATGGGCTGGTTGAGTACCACCGAGGCCGTGCGCCAACGGATCAGGTCCCACCAACGCTTGTTTTCGAAAGCCAATTCCACACGGCGTTCCCTTCGGACAACTTCACGAAGTTCATCCCTTGTCAATGTCCGTCCATACGTTTGTTGCAGCGTCGGGATGCCCCCTCTTTGCCGTACCTTATCAATTGCCTCGATGACCGTCTGGCTCACATCACCCGCTTCAATACTGGCCTCTGCAAAATTCAGGAGCGCTTCTGCATACCGGAAATAAATGTAGTTTGCACCATCCTTATGCAGATTACCCACCAGCGACGCATCAATTCCCTTGCGCCTGAAATAACCGGTATTGTTCTCGGCTGCCGGATTCCGCGCAAACTGCTGCCCCTCTTTCATTTGGTATACCTGACCGGCAAACTGGACGCCGTCAAAAATAATCGACTGGTAGAACCGTGGTTCCCGGTTTTCATAAGGAGCTGACCCGTCATAGCCTGATCCGTTGTCTGTAATCCGTAGCCCATTGGCCATGGCATAATCGTCTACCAGGTTCTGTGTCGGTTGCATAGAGGCCCAACCATTGAAATTACCTTTCGGTCCGTAATAGTTATTCCGGTACCCCGTCCGTGCCGATGGCTCGTGCTGATAAGCAAAAATGGTTTCCTTATTGTTGTTATTGCCTTCCAGGAACTGGCCGTGGAAATCATCAAACAAATCGTAAGGTTTTCCGTTGCCCATTTCCTCGATCAGCTGTCTATAAGTAGCCGCCGATTCCGGGTAGTTGCCTGCAAACAATTCGATCCACCCTTTGAGAAATAACGCGGCACCTTTGCCCGCCCGGCCTTCGTCGGGCGATCCCGCCGTGTTGTTGGTTGGCAGGTCATCGGCGATCGACGCCAATTCGTCTACCATAAAATTATACGTTTCCTCGAATGTGCTCCGGGGTTTAAAGATGGCGTCGCCCTGCGAAGCCTGATGGAGCACATCGGTGACCAGGGGTACGCCGCCATATGCCATCCACAGCTGGTGGTAAAAGTAAACCCTCAGGAAGCGTACTTCCGCCTCGCGCTGTGCACGCCACTCCGTCGGAAAGTTATCCGCGTGCTCGGCCACGAGTTTCAGAAAGAGGTTACACTTCCGAATCCGCGCATAGGTATGGTTGTACATGAACGGCATGGCCGGGTAGTCGTGGTTGTACAGCCCCGGATTGAGCGATCCGGCACCATACGACCGGGCAACGGACAGCGTCCAGGACATCGACCAGTGAAAACTGCAGACGGCATTGTCGCCCCAGTTTTCAAATGCGTCGTAGTTATAGCTTTTTCCTTCCTCATCCGGCAGACTCCCGTAGATGTCGTTGAGAAATAAGTCTGCACCCGATTGATCGGAAAAGACGGTTTCGGCAGAAAGCTGGTTACGGGGTGTCACTTCTAAAAAGTCGTTGCTGCATGACGAAACGATGAAAAGCAGCAAAACCCAGTACGTGTATTTTAGTTGGTGTATCATGATTGTATCCGTAAACGATTAGAACTGTATATTTAATCCCACAGAGAACACTTGCTGGTGCGGGTAATACCAACCCCGTGCGTTGTTGTCGGTACCGCCGCCGCCCTGTCCCATTTCCGGATCGATAAACTTTTTGATGGCACTCCAGGTGGCAAGGTTTTGCCCCGCGGCGTAGATGCGCACGCCCGCCAATTTCATGACGTTGGCCACCTGGGTAGGCAGCGTATAGCCCAGCTCTGCATTTTTGATACGGAGGTACGAAGCGTCATAAAACCACCAGCTGGACGACTGTTGGTTGTTGGCGTTGCCCCCCTGGCCGAATAGCCGCGGGAACCGCGCACCGGTATTTTCAGGTGTCCAGTAATCGTCGGCTACGACCTGCGTGGCACTGGCTCCCACGAAAAATGGCCAGACCAGTTCCATCTGGATCTGTACGTTGGTTTGCGCAGCCCCCTGGAAGAGCACGTTCAGGTCGAAATTTTTGTACGTGATGCGGGGGTTGAACCCATAGATGACCTGTGGCAGAATGGGATGGCCGATGTGGGTTTGGTCGTTGATATCTACCTTGCCATCCCCATTTATATCCGCATACATAATGTCACCGGGTGCCACGGCACCGAACGTAGGGGTCGGAAAGCCTTTCAATTGCCCGTTTTCATCGAAATCGTCGGCCTGGTAGAGCCGGATTGCTTTCAGCGCAAACTGCGAATTCAGCGGCCGGCCTGTACGGGAGCGGTTCGGGTCGTTTAAGGTCACTGCGTTTTCGAATGTTTCGATCAGCTTGTTTTTGGCGTAGGTAAAGTTTGCAGCCAGTTCCACCTGCAGATCGTCGGAAAATCGTTTCCTCAGGTTAACCGATAGATCCACCCCCCGGTTTTCCATCACGCCTGCATTGATCTGTGACAGGCCGATTCCATACTCGGTAGGCACCACCGATGCCGGTGATACCAGCATGTTGTTGCGCTTCTCGTAAAAATAATCCACTTCGAAACTCAACAGGTTGTCCAGCACCGCACCTTCCAAACCGATATTTGATTTCTGTGCCCGCTCCCAGGTAATATTGGGATTGGCCTCGGCACGTTCACTGACCCCCTGGAGAATCGTACCTCCAAAATTGTAAGCATTGCCATTCAGCGACATTGCATTCGAATACTGAAACGGTCCACCCGCCAAGTTGCCCGACTCGCCGTAGGAGGCGCGGAGTTTCAGCTGATCGATCCAGTCGACATGGTCCTTCAGGAAACGTTCTTCAGACAACCGCCAACCCAGTGAAAACGCGGGGAAAAAACCGAAGCGTTTGCCCGGTGCAAAATAGTAATGCCCATCGTACCGACCGGACGCCTCTGCAAAATACCGATCGTTGAAGCCATAGGTCACCCGGTATACATAGCCAACCTGCCTTGCTTCACTGGACGTGCCCCCGGTACCCCAATCCTCCTTGTCCGAACTTCCCAAGTCAATCTCGGGCACATTGAATTCATAGTTTCCACGGGATGCCGCCACGTAGTCCCAGTCGGATCTACGCGCTTCAAATACACCTAAGCCCGTTATGGAATGCCGCCCGAACTGTTGGTTGTAATTCACCATCGCCTGCAGGGTATAGTCTTTCCAACGCTGGTTCTGCACCAACAACGAAGGTTTGCCGCCTACGGTTACCTCGGTATATTCATACGGGGTGGTGGTCGTGTTGATCGAGTAAGATGAGGGGGCTGGCTCGTTCCAGTTTTTGTCGTGAAGTGTCGTCGGGTCATAAGCAACCACTCCTTTGAGGCTTAGCCCTTTAACGACGCGGATTTCCTGATCTACGGTCAGCTGGGCCATCACACGGCTCTCTTCGCTGGCCCGCGATCCGGTTGTCAATAAATGCAGGATCCGCTTACCGTTGTTATAAGCCTCCAGCCCATTGGAATAACGGAGCGCATTGATGGGCCACCAAGCCTGTGCCGTAGAGAAAATCTGCCGGGGATCGCTGGAAGGTCTGTTGACGAACTCGTTGTAGGCATTGATAGACAACCCTATTTTGGTGGTTTCAGTCACCTTCGCATCGATGTTGGTAACCAGGTTATACCGTTTCCGCCGGGTAGTTGACCACAACCCTTCCTGTCCGAGGTATCCCAACCCAGTATAATAGGTGATACGGTCTGTGCCTCCCGAAAAAGCCACGTTGTGGTTGGTCAGGGTGGTATTCTTGTTACGGACGGCATCCATGGCGTTCGTATTCGGGTACTTATCGTAATCTGCATCGGGTGCGCCTTCCACCGATTTCCGGAATCCTTCCACCATTTCCTCCGAAAACGGTGCCGCCTGGCCGGCGTTTACGTCCGCAGTATTCCGCAGGCGCACGTAGTCATAGGCATTGACCATGTCGACGATCGTCGTCGGATTTTGAATTCCCACGTATCCGTTATAATCAAACGAAATTTGCCCGCTTTTTCCCTTTTTGGTCGTTACGAGAATAACGCCGTTTGCGCCTGCCATGCCGTAGGGTGCTACGGCTGCCGCATCTTTCAGGACGGTAAAACTCTCGATCGTACTGGGATCCAATTTGGTAAATGACCGCGGCACGCCGTCCACGATCACCAGTGGTGCGCTGTTTCCCGTAGTCGCAAGTCCACGGATATGGATTTCCGCCCCGTCGTTTCCCGGCTCTCCACTGCCCTGTGCGGCGATGACGCCGGCCAATCTTCCGTTTAAGGAATTGCTCAGGTTTGCCGAAGGCGCATTCTTTACGTCCGATGTTTTCAGTGTCGATACCGAGGCCGTGGTCTGGCTGCGTTTTTGTGTTCCGTAGCCGACCACGACTACCTCATCGAGCGCATCGGCCATGGCTTGCAGGGCGACATCGATCCGTTGCCGGCCCATAACAGGCACCTCTATCGTTTCGTAGCTCACGAAAGAGAAGACTAACGTATCGCGCTCTCCGGCAGCCGTTGAGAAAAGACCGCCCTCGGCTGTGACCGTTGTCCGTCCCGTGGATTTCACGAGAATGGTTGCCCCCAACAGGGGTTCACCGGTTTGCTTGTCGGTGACACTACCTGAAACGGTCGATTGTTGTTGTACCATTGTCTTTGCATAGCCCGTCGCAACAGTCGGCGTGAGCCACCACACGAAAAACGCGCTAAGTACAGATCGTAATAATTTATATTTCATCTGTTTATCGTTTTGTTTTTAATTGTCAGATGGAGCCTTCGATGATTAAATAATCATTACCCTGTGGGTTTAATGATTATTTTAATCATGTCGGGTTCATAACTTATCATTTTGTTTCATTGGTTAAGTAAGGGGGGTCAAAACGTGACCGTCAACCCTCCGTCTACCGTCATGACGGATCCCGTTATATACGATGCGTCCGGCCCTGCCAGAAAGTAAACTGCCCCGGCTACTTCTTCCGGCCTCCCGGGACGCTTTAACGGCAGGTGATTGTATTTCACATAATTGTCACGGAACCACTCCGTCTGCAGCTCGTTCCTGCCATCCGCTTTGACCGACATGGGCGTATCGATAAACCCCGGTGCCACCGTATTGGCCAGAATACCCCTCGGTGCCAGTTCCAATGCCAACGACCGGGTAAACTGGGTAATCGCAGCTTTTGCCATCCCATAAGCCGAACTTCCCATTTCCACACGCTCATGGTGGATGGAGGTGATATGGATCAACCGCCCGCCATCCTTAATCAAGGGTACGAGCAACCGGCAGCTTTTTACCGTACCGTACAGCATCACCTGCAATGCATTATCCCATTTTTCGAAATCACTATCCAGGGCTGGCATTCCCTGTGAAACTCCAACGCTATTCACCAACACGTCGAAATCTCCGCACGCTTCGGCAATCCAGTTTGCCAGCGACCGGATATGCGCCTCCTTTCGCACGTCAACCTCAAATGCACGATGGCCTTCGCCCGGTAGCACCGAACACACCGCATTGCCTTTATTCAGATCGGACGATCCGATGAATACCCGATACCCTTGGCCAGCGAAGCGTATGGCTACCGCTTTTCCAATACCCGATGATCCGCCCAGTATCACAGCTCTTTTCCCGTTCATTGTTAGTACGTAGCCCTCCCACCGGAAATGTCAAACACAAACCCCGTAGAAAAACTGGCCTCCGGTGATACGATCCAGGTGGCCACGGATGCTACCTCATCCACGGTACCCAATCTACCCATCGGTATCTTTTCGGTCATATACCGGAGCTGCTCAGGTGCCGTGTCGGCATTCATCGCGGTCTTGATCACCGCTGGGGCCAAGCCATTCACCGTAATGCCCGTGGTTGCGCACTCTTTGCCCACAGCTTTTACCAGGCCGATGACCCCCGCTTTTGTGGCGGAATAACCCACCATATTCGGATTTCCTTCTTTGCCCGCGATGGACGCGATCAGCAGGATGCGCCCGTAATTACGCGCTGTCATCAAGGGTATGGCGTATTTTGTCATCAAGAATGTCCCTTTCAGATTCACTTGGTAAATACCGTCAAATGCTGCGGTGTCATACGCTTGAATCGGTGTGTTGGTGGGGCCGACGATACCCGCTGAATTCACCATCACATCCAACCGGCCGAACTGCTTGGCAATTTGCGTATACAGCTTGCCTACCGATCGCTCATCCGTTACATCCAGCGGCATACCCGTAGCCGTTCTGTCCTGCTCATTCAGTTGCTCAACGGTAACGGCTAATTTCGCTTCGTCTTTATCAGCCAAAATAACGGTTGCACCTTCCGCGGCCAGTCGGCTTCCGATGGCTTTTCCCAGTCCATCAGCACCGCCCGATACCAAGGCAACCTGATTTTCAAATCGTTTCTTCATTCGTTATCGTTAAATTATTGTGTTGGGATTCCGTCTTTCACCCGGTTTATCATTCCTTGTTAGCATTGGCTAAATTACGGGGATTAACTTCCTTGGGGAAACACCTCTTTTGCAACATTTAATACACTATTTACATATAATCCGATTTTCGTTGTATTTTTCATACATTTTAGTTAATTATGTACTACCATTTATAAATTCATACCATGCAACACCATTTAAAGAGCGTATACCAACACCAGAGCGGAACCGCCGGCATGAGCTTCATTGTACGAGAATACCTGCAACCGCACTTCAATTCGCCGTACCACTTCCACGATGCCTATGAGTTAATCATGATTCCGAAAAGCCATGGAAAACTCTATGCGGGTACCAAAATCCTGAACTTTACGGATGGCGAGATTTTCCTCTTCGGGCCGGGACTGGCACATTGCTTCCTAAATGACCGGTCGTTTAAGGAAACCGGAGAAACTGCACATGCCATTGTTATTTTTTTTAAAGAAGATTTTTTAGGCAAAACCTTCTTCGAGCGTGCGGAATTGGCAAACATCCGTGCCCTCCTGCAAGCTTCGTCGTTGGGGCTTAAGCTGAACATACTGGACAGTCAGTTGGCAAAGAGCTTTCACCGCATTACACAAAGCAAAGGGATGGAGGCACTCCTGCTGTTGTTACAGATGCTTCATCGACTATCTGACATGCGCGAACACCTGATTTCGATCGACAGTGTGATTCCCAAAGTCAGGCACGAACAGGGAGATGCCGAACGGCTGGAAAAAGTAATCCGGTACATCATTGACCATTTCAAAGAAGAACCAGACAGCAAGGAAGCCGCTTCCATCGCCTGCATGAATGAAGCCGCATTCTGCCGTTACTTCAAACGGCGGACGGAAAAGACATTTTCGCAGTTCGTTAACTACGTACGGGTGACGCACGCGACAAACTTATTGGCCAAAGAAAATTGGAATATTGCCAGCATCTGCTTCGAATGCGGTTACCGGAACATCTCGTATTTCAACCGGCAGTTTAAGGGCATCATGGGCGTTACCCCGATGGAATACCGTTCCAATCACGTGGGTGCCGCTGAGACACTGTTGGGGGAGATTGCCTGAATACAGGTTTCTGAAATTTACCAAAACACGGTATACAGCGCCACCAATATCCCGCAAACCAGTAATGCCCCCACAGCAAAGCCCCTGTCTACGGCAAATAGCTTACGATCTACGTCCAGTCCCTTCGTCTGTACACCCCGGCTCCGGTCCCACCGGCTGATCCCCCACATGCCGAGCACACATAATACAAAAACGATACTCATCCGGTCCAGGAACGGGATTTCGTATACACCCGCATCATTCAGCTTTGCAAAGCCGATCGGTTCAAGGAATGACCAACTGAACCAGTGGGGAGAAAACTTCAATACGATGGACAGAAAAAACCCTCCGATGGTTGCAAACAGGGCCGCATTGGAGGTGGTACCTTTCCAGAAAAAGCCCAAGATAAACATGGCAAAAATACCCGGGGAAACAAATCCTGTATATTCCTGGATGTATTGGAACCCGCCCTTTTTGTCTATCCCCAAATAGGGTGCGATCACCACGGCAAGCACCATTGCGCAGATAATGGTCAATTTCCCGATTCCAACCAATTTCTCCTCGGAAACCGTCTTACCAGCAATCCGTTTGTAGATATCCAATGTGAATATGGTCGCAATACTGTTGGCTTTTCCGGCCAATGATGCAACTACCGCCGCCGTAAGGGCGGCAAAGGAAAGGCCTTTGAGCCCTACGGGCAAGAGGTTCAACAGCACCGGATACGCACGGTCCGGGTTCAGGGTACCCTCGGTGGCCATGGATTGCTGGAAACTACCCTGCTGGTACAATACGTACGCGGCAATCCCCGGTATGACCACGATCAATGGCATGAGCAGTTTCAAAAAAGCGGCAAAGAGAATTCCTCTTCTTGCCGTCTTCAGGTCGGCACCTAATGCCCGTTGCGTGATGTACTGGTTACACCCCCAATAGTTGAGGTTCGCGATCCACAGTCCGCCCAGGATCACACTCAGGCCGGGCAGATCGAAATAATTGGGATTATCCCGGTGCAATATCATTTCAAAATGGTCGCCGGCATGTTCGGTCATCCGTTTAAAGCCGTGCACGATACCTGAATCGCCGAAATGATCGGCGACGAGGTTCAATGCCAGGTAGGTAGTAGCCAGCCCGCCGAAAATTAGGAAAGCCACCTGTATGACATCCGTATAACCGATCACTTTCATGCCTCCCAGCGTAATCACGATGGCAAAGCCCGCGAGGAAGTACATACAGACCGTCAGATCCAACCCCGATATGCTGTTAATTGCCAATGCGCCGAGAAACAGGATGGAAGTGAGGTTGACTACGACATAGAGCAGCAGCCAGAAAACCGCCATAATCAAACCAACCGTATCGTTGTACCGCTGGCTCAAAAACTGAGGCATCGTAAAGATCTTGTTTTTCAGGTAAACCGGAATGAAGAAAACCGCCACGATAATCAAGGTCAATGCCGACATCCATTCATACGACGCAATTGCCAGCCCCATCTTAAAGCCCGACCCACTCATACCGATAAACTGTTCGGCAGAAATATTGGAAGCAATAAGCGAAGCGCCGATGGCCCACCAGGTCAACTTTCCCTCCGCCAGGAAATATTCCTTCGTGGATTCCCGGGCAGCCCTTTTCCGGAAATAGATCCAGAGGCCATAACCTGCCACGATCAGGAAATAAACGATGAAAACGATGTAATCTCCGGTGGCTAGCTTATTCATGGGGATCTTTATTGGCTATCTAATTGCGTCCGCAAAATTAACCCACAAAATCAGGGAAGGCCCACACAAAATTTGCGTAGGTTGATACACTATTTGCCAATGCACCATTTGCCAATGCACCGCGATGACAACAGCATCGGCGCATAGGGGGACTTTACTTTTAATGTCCTCCTGCCACCGGCTCAGATTGCGTGACCTTTCCCAGCTTGCGGCTGCAATACAGCCCGTACCCGGCAACATACGCGTAACAGATTGCCGGTATGATAAAGGAAGGTTTCAACCCAACGACATCGGCCATCCATCCCTGCAAAAGCGGAATCAGTGCTCCCCCCAGGATGCCCATTACAAGCAACGAGGCACCCTGACTGGTGTGCGCGCCCAACCCGGTAATGGCCAGCGTAAAGATATTAGACCACATGATGGAATTGAATAATCCCACGGCCAGCAATGTCCACATAGCCCAGCTGCCGGAGCCCAATACCGTGGCAAGTATCAGCCCGATATTTACCAAAGCAAACACCGTCAGCGCGCGGGCGGCTACCGATCTTCCGATGGCAAATGCCACAAAATTCAGTACGATAAAAATAAGGAATGTAGCGATCTGGTTGAAAGAGAGGTCGACGATGCTATAGATGACCAAAAAAACAGCAATCGCCGCCAGCACCATGTAACTAGCCTTCTTCGTCGCGTTCAATTTGTCGTTCAGTGAAATCGAACCCAGAAAGCGGCCGATCATTGCTCCGCCCCAATACAAAGCCAGGTAATTTTTACCCACATGCTCATCCAGTCCCATCACATCCGGTTGACTGATAAAACTGATGATCAGACTCCCAATTGCCACTTCTGCACCGACATAAAAGAAAATGCCCAATACCCCGCCGCGCAATTGCGGGAAAGCCAATGCACCCAATTTACCGCCACCCACTTCTTCGGCTTTAAACCGGGGTAGCTTGATCATCCGGACGAATACTGCCAGCAATACAAATAGCAATCCGAATATCAGGTAGGGAATCTTGGTCGCATCCGGCGTAATTTCGCCGCCCTCGGCAAAAAATTCAAAAATCAGGTATCCTCCTAGTACAGGTGCGATGGTTGTACCCAACGAGTTAAATGCCTGTGCCAGGTTAAGCCTGCTGGACGCCCCTTCGGGCGGCCCAAGAATGGCCACGTAGGGATTGGCGGAAATCTGCAGCAGCGTAAACCCCAACCCAAGGGTAAACAATGCCAGTAAAAACATGGGGTAGATGGCCATCTGTTCTGCCGGATAAAACAACAGGCATCCCAGTGCCGAAATCAATAAACCGATGATGATCCCCCCTTTATACCCAATTTTATTGATCGGATCGCCGGAAAAATAGGATACGGCAAAATAAATCACCGAGCCAATAAAGTATGCTCCAAAAAAGGCGAATTGCACCAGCATTGCCTGGAAATAATTCAGCTGAAACAGCTCTTTCAAGTGCGGAATGAGGATATCATTCATGCACGTGATAAACCCCCACATGAAAAACAAGGTAGTTAAAGTGGCTAAAGAAACGCTGTAATTCGATTTAGCATCCTGAGATTGCGTCATAATTTTCTATTTATAATCGGCCAAACTTAGATAAAGTTGCTTCCAAATGCAACTATAATTTTATACGAAATAAAAAAAACTTTATCGTTCCCTCCGCTACCGTTGAGAAACTATTGCTAGGGCGGAAATATCGGTACTATATCTTGTATTTACAAGCACTGTCTCCAAATATACTAATTAAAGGTAACTCAGCCACTTCTGCTTTCGGTTTCGCTGCTTATATTGGTCGTACCAACGGCAAACTGGGTACAATGCAGCGATCACTCCGAGCCACAGCAAATAGACTGCCCAAAGTTCCAATCCACTGGTGCCTTCCGGCCTACCGAAGTTGAATCCAAACCTGAAATCAGCCGGTGAAAACCCCTGTGCAAACAGTACGATGAATAAAAGGGTATGGATCAAATACCAATGCCATAAGTAATAGAACAGCGGTACCCTACCGTAGACTTCCAAAACCGCCGTCATGCGGTTACCCGCACATTCGGCCAGCGAAAGCAATAAAAACATCCAGCCGAGCATCAGCAGGTCAAACAGTAACGACGGCGGATATTTGGTCACGTTGATAAATGACAAGCACGTAAATAACCCGTTCTGCTGGATACTCCAAGGTGCCGGATCTCCATATACATTGAGCGCCCGTAGTACCACAAATAATCCGATACAAACTAGCCCGACGATGGCAAACAACCGTCGTCTATCCAACCGGGTATGTTCAAACCACCTGCCGCACCCAAAACCCACCAACAAAATTGCGATCCAGGGTATCGGGGATACCCAACCAACAGGTTGTGATTTTCACCGAGGGGAATCAATCCAGGCACGAAGAGATGCGACGTTGTGGAAGAAAATACATGCTGCAGTGCAACGATGCCCACGCCGATGATTCCCAGGATTTTTGGATTCCACGTAAGCAATGCACCCAGCACGACGAAACCCAAACCAATGGCAGCAATAACTTGCAGGAGAAACACTTCGAAATGCACATCAAACCAAATCCCGAAATTGACGACCGTAAATTCAAGAATCACAAGCCACAGACCCCGGCTGATGAGAAACCGTCGGGCTGCTCCGATATCGCCCCGTTTCTGCAAAGAAAGATAAGCCGATGCGCCTGACAGCAGCACAAATGTCGGTGCGCAGAGATGGGTAACCCACCGAGTAAGAAACAAGGCCGGCGTAGTCGCAGACAAATCAGTAGGACCTCCAGAAAGCGATCCGATGTGCATCAGGTCACGGATGTGGTCAAGCGCCATCAGTAACATCACGAACCCGCGTACCCGATCAATGGAGTGAATTCTGGCCGTCACCGGCCTACCTCCCCGGCTTCTTCCACCGCTATTTCTGTGACCGAAAAAGGCTGCTGTACCGCCGCATGTGCGGCCTGCTGTGCCACTTGAGCTTCCCTTTCGGACACCTGTTCCGGGCGGTACTTCGTTACAGGGGCCTGCTCGCCAAACAGCGATTCAAACCAGGTACAAGCCGCAATGAACCGCCCGATGTGCAGATCCAGGTGATACCCATCCCGTGTTAAGTCATCCCCCAGTGCCGTACGTGCGTTCTGGATAGCCGTACCGCTGGGGATCAGCCGATTAAAGGGCATCAACGTTTTGGCTTTTGCAGAAGCGTCCATGATGGCCCGATACATGGTCTGCTGGTCACGGTTGTAATTCGCGAAGCCTTCATGCGTGGAAGTGGGTGAATAGGCCCAGGTTTGGTGCCAGATCAAACGCACCTTTCCACCGGTCACGCTGTCTACGTACCGGTACACACCTTTAAGCGGCCGTACATACGTATCAAACTGCCCCGATAGCGGACTAGCCTGCTGGAGCGATACATAATCCCAGCGCTCGTCCTGCAACGCCGTACGGATGCTGACTTTTTCCGTTGTGGTTTTCTGACCCTCCACATCAATTTTCCGGTAACTGTAAGCCGCGTTATCGGATTGTACATTGTTCCAGTGCAGCGAAAGGGGCGCCCCGCCGATGTACAGGTTGCCAATGAGCAGCGGCTTACCCGTTACTTCCGCCATTTCGTGGAGATATTGCTCAACGGCATCCTCAGAAAAACTGTTTCCGATTGCCAATACCCGGAGCGTGTCTGCGGTCTGCGCATGCAAACCGCAGGCGATACACACGAAAAACAATAAAGCAACTGATCGATTAACTATAAGCATGTTCAATTATAGCAAAAGCCAGTGCTTTATGCAAACGTAAAATGCGATTTTACGCATTTAACAAACGTCAGGGTGCCTGTACCGCAACTTCGTCCGTATCTGTACGCATCCAGTTGATGCGTCCCGAAAAATACATCAGCAGCGCTACTGTGATAAACAATCCGATGCTACCAAATAATAACGCCATATCCTGCAACTGGATGATCACAAAAATAAACACGTAGAATACCGTGAGTATCGCGGAGAAAATCAGCGCTACCCGGCGCCGGTGCAGCAGTTGCGCCAGGAAGCCACCAATCAAGGCAATGGTAGCCACTGAAGCGATTGCATAAGCCGCATTGAAGCCCACCTGTTCTGAAAACGAAAGCAGCAACGTATAGTACACAATCATCGCCGCACCGATGAGCACATATTGGATGATGTGTATCCGGCGTTTGGTAATCACCTCCGTAAAAAACAGTGCTACAAATGTCAGCACAATGATCAGGATGGCATATTTAGCGGTACGTTCCGCTTTTTGGTAATGATCTACCGGTTGGAGAAACTGGATGCCGAATCCCGTGGCTTCGTGTGTTTTATCTGCCGATGCGGCTACGGGCATATCTGCAAATGTCACTTCTTCGTAGTAGTCATTGCTTCCATCCGGTTCGATGCGCTCGCCGATGGTGGCTTGGGCAGCTGTCCATTGCTGCGGCAGCGTCCGCGAAAAGTGCGGTACTTCCCATTGGGCAGTAAAGCCTGAATCCCGGATTTCACGCTCATCGGGCAGAAACTTCCCGAAAAATTTCGGTGCACCCCAATTGCCCGAAGCCTCCACGTGGGTATGTTTGGCCAGTTGCAGGAAGCGGAGGCTCTCACTGCCGCGAAGGTCGAGCGTCAAGGCAAAGGGAAGTTGTTCCCACGGCTCACCGGATAGCTTAGGAGCAGTCACGAGGTTATTGCTAAATACCCCGATGTCTGCATATTCCGTTTCGGGTTCGTACGCCTGTTCACCGAGCGTGATGGTTGGGCTGTTCTTAAGGCCCCGGAGGTCGCCAACGCCGATGGCGAGCCGTGCTTTCTCCCACAAGACCTGCTCGGGTGTTACATCGGCTTTAGCTAAGTCCAATGGTCCAAACCGGCCTTTCATACCCACCTTTGCCTCGTACACCGCCGCATCAAAAATACCGCGGTGCAATAGCTTGGTATCCGTTTCGGCAGCAATGTGCAAGTCTTCCGGCAGCAGGTAAAGGTGTTGGACACGCTCTTCCAGCTTTTCCACGTCACCCACTACGGTCTTGACCATCGTTTTATAAGGCACTACCAACACCGGGCCGCCCAATACCTGGGGTCCGGACCAACTGCGGCCAATTTCTGCGACTACACTCCGCTGCCGTTGCTGCCGTTCCCGGATGAGCGAAGTTACCTGGAATGAGGGAATCAGCAATACGATGGCCAACAGGCCGATTACAAAAAGTTTAAGGGTTACCGAATTATTGAGCCAGTAGCCCAATCCCGATGTCAATTGTGTTTTTGTTTCCATTTTATCAATTTTTAAAAAGCACTTTGAAATACAAAGTAAATAAGCAAAAAAATTATTGTTTCTGTTGTTTGATTAAATTTTCCAGGGTTTCCAGGTGTTTGGCAAATGCCTTTTTCCCTTTTTCAGAGGCTTGGTAACTGGTGTTGGTCTTACGCCCCACGAACGATTTATTGACTTCAATGTATGCTACCTTCTCCAATGCTTTAAGGTGTGAGGCGAGGTTGCCATCGGTCACCCCCAGCAATTCCTTCAGTGCATTGAAATCGTACCGCTCATTGGCGGCCAGTACCGCCATGATCTGCAGGCGTACCCGGTTTTCAAACGCCTTGTCGAAATGTTCGAGCATCACGCTACCCTCCGGTCGTATTTGAAGTACATGATAAAGCCGTAAAGGATGTGCAGCACACCGAATCCGAGCGACCAGAAAATAATACCGTAGCCCGGCAGGCACGCTGCCAGCAGCCCCAATGCGATCTGCAGAACTCCCAAACCCTTCACGTCCCGGTAGGTATACTGCCCGCCAGCCACCAGCGCCAGTCCGTAGAAAATCAAGCAGGCCGGAGCCACCAATCCGTAGGTTCCGCGGACAATCATGACCAGCACGAACAGGCCCCCTGTAACCAACGGCACGCCCACCGCTTTGAGTAGTCCGCGGCTTGCCGGATTCCAAATACCCTGCCCCTGTTTGCGGGCCTTCCGTGCAGATAACCAAATGGCCGTGCCCACCGATAAAAGCAGTACGGTTGATGCGATCACGATCAGCTTGACCAGCACTTCTTCTTCGGTTACATAGTGATCCCGATAGCCCATTTTACTGGCAAATCCGTATACCTCACGGTATCCCAGTGCTGCTCCCACTAATGCATAACACCCCGCAAGGATACCCGACAGGCCACTTAGGGAGATGAATTTGGCCGATCGCTCCATCAGGTTACGGATGGAAAGCAATTCGGATTGGAGTTGTTCGTGATTCATATAAAAAGCACTTTGAATTGCAAAGTAAAGAAAGGCTTTCCATATTTACAAGGATTTTTTTGACAGAAACGGTTATTTATTTGACGTTGGGTCAACAGAGCTTTCGGGGCGCTTATCCGATATTTGCAACTTTATACATAAAAACGGATGAGAACACTTCTTTTTCTCCTTATATTCTTTGGCTGGTTGATATATTATGCTTTTACGGCAGTCTACACCGGGTTAAGCGGTGTAGACGAGCCTGCCAGGCAGTTACTGTTGGCGGCATTTACAGGTATTGGCCTTTGCGCGTTGATCAGTCCGTTGGTTTACCGCCGTTTGTCTGACAACGGTTGGCCGAGCGCTCTTGTCAAATATACCGTACATACCCTGATTGCTGTCTTCCTGGGTCAGCTGCTGATGGCTGCGGTCATGTTTGTCGGCGATTTGTGGATCGGTGTCAAGGCCGTGTTTACCGGATTGCATACCGCGTGGGCTGCTCCGGTATCTGCCGAAAGCGCCGTCATTTCCCGGAGTCCCTTTGTCGGCCAGTTCGCCATGCTTTCGGGCGGCCTGTTGTTTCTCAGCTTGCTATACGGGGTATCAAGGCGCTACCGGTATCAGGTCCGGACGGTCCGGATTCCCGTTGACGGCCTTCCGGAAGCATTTCACGGATTGCACATCGTCCAGCTTTCGGATATCCATTCCGGCAGTTTTGACAATCCGAATGCCGTACGCAGGGGCGTAGACAAGGCCATGTCCTTAGCTCCGGATCTCATCCTGTTTTCAGGAGATCTGGTTAACAACCGAGCAGACGAGTTTAAGCCCTATCTTACGATCTTCGCCCATCTCCGTGCACCGATGGGTGTTTATTCCGTATTGGGTAATCACGACTACGGCGATTACGTCCGTTGGCCTTCATCCGCAGCAAAACAGGAAAATCTTCATCGGCTTATGCACTACCAGCGTCAAGCCGGGTGGCGTTTGTTACTCAACGAATCAGCTACCCTGCACAAAGATGGCGATACCCTCACCCTACTGGGAGTCGAAAACTGGAGCGGGCGGGCGGCATTTTCCCGGTATGGCAGCCTTGAGCAGGCGCTTTCGGGCACTCCGGTCGATAGGCCAGCCATTTTGTTGAGCCACGATCCATCGCATTGGACAGCCGAGGTAGTGGGTAGGCATCCACAGATCGTGCTTACATTAAGCGGACACACACATGGCATGCAGTTCGGTATCGAGTCGCGGTGGTTTAAATGGAGTCCGGTACAGTATTTTTACAAACAGTGGGCCGGTTTATACCAGCAAGGACGGCAGTTCCTGTACGTAAACCGTGGCTTTGGTTTTCTGGGTTACCTCGGCCGTTTGGGGATGCCCCCGGAAATCACCCTCCTGGAATTGGTACGTGCGCAGTAGGTCCAAAAAACTACGCTTAACAGCCGGCGAGGTTCGCGATCCCCTTCACGATCGCAGGCCAGTCCTGGGGGTGCAATTCATGTCCGGTACCCGCTAATGTCATCCGCTTTGATCCTTTGATCCCTTTCAACAGGGTATCTGAATTCCGGTAATGCCAAATGAGATCATCGGTCCCATGCATGATCAAGGTCGGTTGCCGGATTTCATTAAGCCGGTTATAATACGCTTCCCCGCCCTGCAGCGCAGCGTGGTTGAACATACTGATGTATCGATTGGCCCGCCGGAATTCCTGTCTAATGGTGCGCTCGGTGCGCGCCCGGTCAAGCGGCTTTTGTCCGCTCATCAATGCCGCACCTTCCAACAGGTAGTCAACCACGGTGTCCTCGTTTGTCCAATCGACTGTAGCCGATTTTGCCTGGAAATCCAAAATCCGTGTATCCATTTCCGGGATTCCCGGATCGGGATCACCCCATGGGCCTGTGGCGATCAGGGTGAGCGATTCCACCCGTCGAGGGTACTTCAGGGCGGCCATCTGTGCAATCAGCCCACCGAGGGACATCCCCACGAGATGAGCTTTCTCCAAGTGATAATCATCCAGTATAGCGATGGCATCGTCCAGCAAATCGAGCAGGTCATAAGGAGCGGTTCCCGGTTCATAGGTAGTAGACCGCCCTACATCCCGGTTGTCATACCGGATAACAAAGAAGCCCTTATCGGCCAACAGCCGGCAGAATTCTTCGTCCCAGAATAACATCGATACCGTTGCACCGGCAAGCAGGAGAACAGCCGGCTGCCCCCGTTTCCCGAAGTGTTCCGTACTGAGGGAAACATCACCATGAGATACAATTCGTTCCGAATGCTTCATGGCCGCAAATTTACAGTATAAAATAGAAAGTTACCTGTCCGCTTTGTGCGCAAGCGTACACCCACTGTCCGCTATCGAACAGCTCACATTCCCGCGAAAAAAATATTCCACTGTTTATCAGACCCTTACAGATTTGGTACAAAAATGTAATATGGATTGGCACGATGGCAACGATCAGCTTGGGGACGCCCGACGGAACGAGGCCACATGAATTAAGAAAAAACAGAAACAATAATTGTAAAAAAAACATCATGAAAACGCTTGTAATTATCGCACTCTTTGCCACCGCCAACCTAGGAACTACTCTTTTTGCCCATTCGCTCAAAGCCCCCACGGCTATCCACGCGGACGACTTCAAATCAAAGATCGCCTTCCACCAAAACAACATCAGTATATTGTGGAACCAATACGACCTATCGGTTCAACGGATCCGTAACAGTGCCGGCAGCCATGCAGAACTTGAGCGCGACGAAGCTTACTTCGTAGCCGTATACCAAAAAGATATTGACAACAACATCCGTGTGGAAGAAAGCAAAAAGATCATTGCCGAAATCAAGGCAAAGTACATCAAGGAACACGAACAGCGGTCGGCTCAAGAAGCACGCCGCATGGCCACCCTACAAACCCAGTTAAAGAACGCACTAGAACGCGAAGCCAATGCATTGAGCAAAACCAAAGAAGCCTATGCGGGTCTGACAGCTATTCCCGCCGCATTCTCGGAAGTGGAAAATTACGTAAATGAATCGATTGAGCGTGCGGACCTGCTCCTTGCCGATTCCCCCGAAACCACCATTGCGGTCCGCTGAGCGGCCGGATACCATTGACAAGCCCCCGAAAGATAGTGAGGCTACATCTTACGGCAATATGTTTCCAATGCATATTGCCGTTTGTATTCAACAGGTGTGCAGCCGACGATATTCCTGAAGTGACGGAAAAAATTAGATCGGTTGCTGAAACCACATTCAAAACAGATTGCCTCGGTGGTGTAATGCTGGTCTTCGATCAGCATCCGTTTGGCATGGCTAATCCGCACTTCGATCAAAAAATCCTTGAATGTTTTCTTGGTCATCATTTTGAAATACCGGCAAAAAGATGTTACGCTTAAATGTGCCACAGAAGCGATCTCCGGAAGCGTAATCTCTTCCCGGTATCGCGCGAGGATATAGTGGTATACCTCATTGATGCGGCCTGCTTCCTCCCGATTCACATCATGTGTAGTCCATCCCGTTGCGATTTGGGTCAATTCATCGCTGTTCGCCAGGATATGTACCATGTTCATAATTAATATCAGGCGATCCAGCCCTTCAACTGAAACCGATTTACGCATTAAGTCTACCACCTGTTTCTTGGTTTTTCCATGCACCACAAACCCATACTTTGCACGCTCGAATAATGCGTGTACAGCAGCCGACTCCCGCTTAAGCATGAAATCTTTTCCCATAAAGTCAGGAAGAAACTGTACGACGATTGCCTCCGCGGTGACATCGGGGTTTCCGAGAAAATACTTCCGGGTGCACCGCCACATGTGTGTAAGATTTTCGCCGAGTAATAGTAATTCACCCGCAGCGAAACTGCTGATGTTATCACCCACAAAACGTACCCCCTCACCCCTGATGATGTAATGCAACTCCAGTTCGGGATGATAATGCCATACCGTACCCAGATTGGGCAGCGTATGTTGCCTGCATAGATAAGGATATTCCGCGTTGCGCGGCACCAAATGGAAGTGCGGTTTCATACTTACTGGTTAATTGGACTCATACAATGATATGGAAAAGTGTATACATATACAAATGCGCCTTTCGCGGACTCCGCAGATTCTAACCACATTCAAAATACTGTTTAACAGTTGTTTAACAAATAAAATCAAGTCAATTAATCCGCATTTCAACCAACAAAAATGATAAATCGGTATACACAGTTGCTAATCGGGTGAACAGGAGTGCGCCTCTTTCGGTAGATATTTGCAACCGTGTAATCCCATTTATTGGGAGCCGTTTGACTGAAAAACCAATATAGACAGATATGAAAAAAATGCACTTATTCTTTTTTCTCGCAACGCTCATCCCCCTGAGTGTTCTATCCCAGCAACCATCACGTACGGTTTCGGGTACCGTAATTGGCCCCGAAGGTCCTTTGGCTGGTGTATCCGTATCGACGAAGAGGGCGGGGCGTCAAGTTGCTACCGATCCATCTGGCCATTACTCCATTACTGTCATGGAATCGGACACGCTAGTTTTCAGCAATGTGGGCTATGAAACGTTACAACTGCCTACCGCCAATCTTCATACGGTTGATGCAACCCTTATACTGAGTACCGCCTCGCTCGATGAAGTTGTGGTGGTTGGCTATGGAACGCAGACACGTCGTAATGTAACCGGGTCGGTGATTAAGGTAGATATGAAACAGACAGAAAATCTGCCCAACACCAACGTCACTCAATCTCTGCGCGGCAGGGTGGCGGGGGTACAGTTTATTGACAATGGCCGGCCAGGGCAGAACGGCTCCATCTTAATCCGGGGCCCGCGGTCCCTGAGCGGCGGCAACAATCCACTCATTGTGCTTGATGGAATCTTTTTCAACGGCAGTCTTGCCGAAATCAATCCGAATGACATCGAATCGATGGAGATTCTGAAAGATGCCAGCGCAGCAGCCATCTACGGTTCCCGTGCTGCCAACGGTGTGATCTTAATCACATCAAAACGGGGTACAACAGAGAAACCGACCATTCGACTGAATGCGTTTGCAGGCATAGCAGACCGTGCTTACAAAGTGAAACTTCTTACTCCCGAACGTTATATTCAACGGAAGATTGATTACAATAAGGCAGTTGGATTACCCTATGAAAATATATCGGATTTGCTTCATCCATCTGAGCTGGCAAACTACGAAAGCGGCCATGTAGTTGATCACTGGAATGTCGTCTCCCAAAACAGTAACATCGGTTCCTATGACTTGAGTGTATCTGGCAACACCAAGCGGACAAATTACCTATTGTCATCTGCGTTAGTCAACGAAAAAGGGTTATATCTAAACGATAACATGAAACGGGTATCGGTCCGATCTAATCTCGAAACAGCAATAACCGATTGGCTGAAAGTAGGAGTCAATAGCATATATTCCTGGCGGGATTATTCTGGATTGGAACCCGCACAGGCCAGCAACATAGGTCCCTATTCAACGCCATTCTATCCAGACGGCGAACCTACCCTGAATTTATTGCCCGAAGATCAGACCAATCAAAGTAATCCGGTAAGGCGCTCGATTCTTACCACTAATGAAGAAATATGGAACAACATCTTCGCAAATCTATATGCGGTTGTCGATATCCCATTTATTGACGGATTGTCTTATCGATTAAATTACTCGCCAAATATTCGTTGGCGTCACAATTACAACTTTATGAGGCAGGATAAACACATCGCCGCCAATACCACATCGGCAGACAAGTTCAATCAGAATGATTTTGATTGGGTACTGGAAAATATCCTTACCTACACAAAACAAATCAACCAAGACCACCAGTTTGATATTACGCTCATGTATGGTACAAACCATACCAAGTGGGAATCTACGACAGCAACAGCAAGTGAACTTTCTACGGATGTCTTAGGTTGGAATAACCTCAATTTAGGAGCTGTTTTAACTAATAGCTCAGCGGCCGAAAAGACCGACGGCGTTTCTTCCATGGCCCGTTTGAATTACCAATTTAAGCGTCGCTATCTGATCACATTAACCGCGCGGCGAGATGGAAGTTCTGTTTTTGCCGCTAACAACAAATATGCGACTTTCCCATCCGCGGCTCTCGGATGGATTGTATCTGATGAACCGTTTATGGCAAATGCTAAGGGGATTGACCTATTGAAACTTCGGGTTTCATACGGCGCGGTGGGAAACCAAGCAATCAGCCCCTATCAGTCTCTTGGTCGATCCGGCATGAATCGGTATGTCTTTGGAGATGGTGGGAGTTCCTTAGTGGGTATTTATCCTTCGGGTATGGGTAATGATAACCTCAAGTGGGAAACCACATATACATTTAATACTGCCTTGGATGTCGAACTGCTCCGTCAGCGCTTAGGAGGGTCTGTCGAGGTGTACCAAACCAGAACCAACGATTTATTGGTTTGGCGGGCACTTCCACAGATGACGGGTGTAAGTGGTGTTTGGACAAACATCGGGGCTACCGGCAACCGGGGCGTAGAAGTATCCATCAATTCGGTTAATTTGAAATCTGCACAGTTCGAATGGAGCACCCAGGCTGTGTATTCGCACAACCGGAACAAGATCATCAGTCTATATGGGCCTAATTCGGAAGGAAAAGAAGAAGATGATCTCGGCAACAGATGGTTTATCGGAAAACCGATTAATGTAGCATACGATTATGTATTTGATGGAATTTATCAAGAAGGTGATGAAATACCCACCAACAGTAAACCGGGATGGGTTCGTTTAAAAGACCTGGATGGCAACGGCATCATTGAACCGACTGGCGATCGGACAATCGTTGGTCAAACCGGACAACCCAAATACCGATGGGGGCTTACCAATACGTTCCGTTACAAAGGATTCACGTTGTCTGCTTTCGTCAACGCAATGCATGGATGGATCGCTTCGATAGACTTAGATCCGGGTATCCATACACACCGCAATTATAACCGCATAGATGCCGGATGGTGGACTCCAGAAAACAAATCAACTAGCAGCCCATCGGTAACCTACCTCAATCCGTTGGGTCATGCGTACTACCGAAGTCGAAGCTTTGTCCGCATTCAGGACGTCTCATTTGCTTACGACTTTTCGGGAGCCCGATTCTTGGACAAACTCAACTTAAATACGTTGCGCGTGTACGTAAGCGGAAAAAACCTATACACCTTTACAGACTGGCCCGGAGCCGATCCAGAAAGTGGAGCAAACCAAAACGGGATACCCGCTTCCCGTACATTCACACTTGGAATTAATGTTGCATTGTAAAAAAAATGCCATGAAAACGACACTATATACACTTTTTATTACGTGGATCTTCCTATCTTGTAACAACGATTTGCTTCGGGAGGATCCCCTGATTCTCAATTCGGACAACGTTCTTGTATCCAAACAAGGATTTCAGAATTACATCACTGCATTGCATTACGGTGCACGGGATGAATTGGTAAAATACGATTACCTACCTTGGTATATGAATCTGCAAGTGGGCACGGATGTGATCAATAATGGGGAAAAAGCAACTCCCAATTTCAAAAACTGGGAAACCTTCCTGACACCGGTCGCTGCATGTGTGGAGCGCTATTGGCATTGGGCCTATGCCGATATGCTGCCCCGTGCAAACGCCGTCATTGTATATGCGAATAAAGTAGAAAACGAAGGCATTTGGGATAATGAAGCAGAAAAAAATGCGGTGATTGCAGAAGCTAAATTTTTCAGAGCGTATGTACATAATTTACTTGCTAACTTGTATGGAGGCGTACCGATAGTTGATACCATCTTTTCAGGTCCGAAAGTAGATTTCGTACGGAATTCTAGAAAGGAAGTATATGAATTTGCAAAAGAAGATCTTGAATTTGCAACCCAATGGCTCCCACCAACGGTCAGCAAAGAAAATGAAGGAAGGATCGTAAAAGCAGCAGCAGACCATCTTTTGACGGAAGTTTATCTCAGTTTGGAGCAATACGACCAAGCCATAGAAAGCGCCTCCCGGATTATCAATTCGGGCCTTTATAAGCTGATGACGGAACGGTTTGGTGTTGACGCCGACAAACCCGGAGATGTGTTCTCAGATCTATTCAAGACTGGTAATCATAACCGCAGTTCAGGAAATATGGAATCGATTTACGTTTGGCAATTCGAAGATCAAATACCCGGAGGATATTCTACGACATTTCAAGGTGGAAACCCCACGCTTCGATATTGGGTTCCGTTTTATGTCAACGTAAAGGATCCAGATGGAAAACCAGGCATGATCGTAGCGGATAGTCTAGGCCGCGGGGTCGGACTATGCCGGCCCACCAATTACTTCTTATATGATCTTTGGAAAGATAATTGGGATAACGACATGCGCAATTCGTCCTATAACATCCGGAGAACCTATTATTATAACAATCCAGCATCCGCCTACTTTGGTCAGCAGGTGAAAAAAGAACACATACAAAATCAGGATACCTTCCAGATGATCTATCCAACTATACGGAAAGTAGAAGGTAAAATCGGATGGTTGGGCAGGGATAATCCGGTGCGGGCCGGTTTGACGAGCTCAGATTTCATCGTATACCGCTTGGCCGAAACTTACCTATTACGTGCGGAAGCCTACCTGAAAAAGGGTGATCTACTCTCGGCTGCTGCGGATATCAATCAGGTACGTGTACGCGCCCATGCCAAGCCTGTTGAACCTGGTGAAGTCGATTTAGATTACATCCTGGATGAAAGAGCCCGCGAGCTGATTGCAGAAGAACCCCGGCACCGCACACTCGTACGTACCGGCAAATTGGTAGAGCGTGTTAGGAAACATGCCATGCTGGATGAAACACGCACAACCATACAGGATCACCATGAATTTTGGCCAATCCCACAGGTGGCAATCGACGCCAATATCGGTGCTAAACTCGAACAAAACCCCGGTTACTAATAGAGGCAATACAAAACAATAAAATAACTATTTTCCCATGAAGAAACCCCTTTTTTATATACTATTGGCTGTAATCGCCCTACCTGTGATGTCGCAAGACAAAAAACATATCCGCCCTATTCCAGGTAAAAAGCACGAAGTTAAGTTTCAGAAAATGGGACCGGAAGAAATCAAAACGTATGAAACCAAGCTCATGCGACAGGTTGCGGACCTCGCTCTGATACCACCCAGAATCAACACTTCGCCACTTCCCGAATATGATTATGATACGCAACACTATGTGATGTCGCTTACGATGGAACGAACAACTAAAGGCCGTATTTGGCTCGCATGGATAGGCGAATGCGACTGCCCAAGCTCTTATTTGTTGGCAGCCACCAGTGACGATAATGGTGAAACCTGGTCCAAACCGCGTTTGGTTATTGACGGGCGCTCTTCATCGATACCCATCCAAAGAACCGTTATCATTGGCAATTTCTGGACAGATCCATCCGGAAAACTTTGGTTATTCTTTGATCAGACCATGAATCATTTCGATGGTAGAGGTGGGCTTTGGGCAATTGTTTGTGAGAATCCGGACGATGAACACCCAGTATGGTCCGAACCCAAGCGCATTTCGCACGGCGCGATGCTTAATAAGCCTACAGTACTGTCAACAGGTGAATGGGTATTGCCATCTTACCTGTTGCAGAATGAAGGGTTCGGTCCTTTTAAGGGCACGTTTCCCGAATTGGATCCCTACCGGGGCGTAAACGTGCTGGTATCTACGGACCAAGGAAAAAACTGGGAATTGCGGGGTATACGCACGTTCTCCAACCCGGATTGGCATGAAGCAATGATAGTGGAAAAGAAGGACGGCAAACTGTGGATGATGACACGGACACGAAAGGGGATCATGGAATCGTTTTCTGGAGATAAAGGGTTTACTTGGTCAGAACCCTCTTTTACAGCAGCCGAGATTCAACATCCAAGTTCCCGGTTTTTCTTTCGGCGGTTGAAGTCCGGACGCATTCTCTTGATTAAAAATGGCAAAGAATTGCATAAAAATGAAGGACGAAACTATTTCAGTGCGTGGCTCTCAGACGACGATGGCCAAACATGGAAAGGCGGACTAGTCATAGATGATCGGGAAAACGTCACTTATCCCGATGGGTTTCAAGCACCCGATGGCACTATTTATATTACCTACGATCACAACCGTGGCCCCGGCGAGATTGCATTGGCCAAATTTACCGAAGATGATATTCTAGCGAGCAGGATTATCAATCCGCAATCCAAATTGAAAATGACCGCTGTTCGACCACTCACAAAAAAGAAATGATCACAGAAATTTTTCCACCCCTATTAATCGTTTTCTTCATCGTCCTGGCCATCGCCTTTCAACGGTATCCGAAGCTTAAGGGTTTCAGCTACACGATGGTCATCCTCGCCAGCTTCACGGCGGCGGTTAGCTACCCGCAGTACTTCACCAAATGGGGCAGCTTTGACCTGTCCGCCCTTATTACACCTTCCATACAGCTTATCATGTTCGGTATGGGTACCACGATGGGTATAGCCGACTTCGTTGGCGTGGTCAAGACCCCAAAAGGGGTATTCATCGGTGTGGTCAGCCATTTTATCATCATGCCGCTGCTGGGTTTTACACTGGCCAGTTTCAGCGGGTTCGAGCCGGAAATTGCCGCGGGCATCATCCTCATCGGCTGTTCGCCCAATGGGATGGCCTCCAATGTTATTTCTTATTTAGCAAGGGCCAATGTTGCACTATCTATCACCATTACCGCCGTTTCTACAATGCTTTCTCCATTTGTTACCCCGTTCCTGATGAAGGCGCTCGCTGGCGCATTTATCGAGATCAATGCGTGGGAAATGATGTGGGATATTATGAAAATGGTCATCCTGCCCATTGCGGCCGGGTTGCTGTTCAACCGGCTTTTCCACGGCAAGGTAGTATGGCTGGACCGTGTGATGCCCTACGTCTCGATGTTTGGCATCGCCTTCTCCATTGTGGTCATCGCCGCGGCGGGCCGTGACAACCTGTTTTCCATTGGTCCGCTTCTGCTTTGCCTCGTCCTCGTACATAACCTCTCCGGTTATTTCCTCGGCTATTGGTCGGCCCGGCTGTTTAAAATGAGCGAGCGCGATTGCCGTACCGTGGCCATCGAAGTAGGCATGCAAAATGGCGGACTGGCATCGGGGATTGCCAAAGAAATGGGCAAACTCGCAACCATCGGATTGGCACCTGCCATCTTTGGACCATTAATGAACATCACCGGATCCATATTAGCATCGTGGTGGCACCGCAAAACACCAAAAGATTGATGGCAGGGCGCAGGGATATTTATTACTGGAAGTCTGATCGGATATTCGCTTCCGGGAACACACGCAATACCGATACCACACCGCTGGACCAACTCGGTGGGCAGGTGGCGGATTACCTGTCAACTCATTTCAAAACGGGCCTCATGAACGTAACGCCAGCTCATGGGCAGGGAAATCATATCACATTTACGGCCACTTATCCCGATGGTGACTACTTCGTCCGGCTGGAATATGGCTCGGAACGCGATAACTACATGGCCATCGAATCAGAAGTCATGGCAAGGGTCCGTGCATTGCACGTGCCCTGCCCCGCGATCTATCTCACGGACGTATCGCGTACCGCGGTGCCCTTTGCCATCCAGGTGATGGAATTGGTCAACTGCCGCGACCTGAACCACCAAAGCCGTAGCGGCGGCCTCGATACCTTTGGCATCGCCCATGAAATCGGCCGGTATATTGGTCAGTGGCAGGCCCTAACGCCTGAAAAGTTCGGCTTGTTTGATGTGGAAACCTTCCTATCCGCCGGTCACCTCCAAGGGTACCATGCCAGCTATCGCGATTATTTCCTACTGAACCTCGAAGAGCACCTGGGCTTCCTCGTAACGACCGAGTTCATCAACCCGTCAACAAGACAACACATCCAGGGGTTAGTAGCTGACCATGCCTCGCTGCTTGAGCTCGACCGGGGATGCCTGGTGCATAAAGACCTTGCCTTCTGGAACATACTGAGTGACGGCCAACGAATCTGTGCATTTATCGATTGGGACGACGCCATCAGCGGTGATCCTACGGATGACCTGTCACTCCTGGCTTGTTTTCATACCGGTGCAATGGTATCTGCTGCCATCCGTGGCTATGTGGAGGAGCGCCCGTTACCGGATCATTTTGAAAAACGGTTTTGGCTGCATTTGCTACGCAATATGATCTTCAAGGCGGTCATCCGTGTGCGGGGCAATTACTTCGACATGCCGGACGACTTCTTTATGAATAACGGCACTCATGACCTGAAGCACTTTACGCTGGCACGCATTCACAGCGCCTGTGAGGGCCTGCAGCATAAAAAAGATATTTCGACGCTATGAGTACAACACACATACGGGAGCATGCCTTCTCCCTTGGAACATGGATCAGCACCGGCTCGCCCGTGGTAGCTGAATTAGCCAGCCAATATGCGTTTGATTGGATACTGATCGACTTCGAGCACGGTGCCACGTCGGATGCATCGATGCCGGAGATTCTGCGGAGTGTTTCCCATCGTCCGCCCGCCGTCATTGTACGCGTACCGGAATTGCTGCCATCGCTGATTGCCCGCGCGCTGGACTGGGGTGCCGATGGCATTATGCTGCCCCATGTCCGTTCCGCACAGGAGGCAGCTCAATGCGTGCAGGCGATGCGGTATCCACCAGATGGGTGTCGCGGCTACTCTTCTTCGGTAAGAGCTTACGGTTATGGCACGGTCCCTCCCGCCGACCCAGCCAAGGTACATCCCCTGTTGTTTGCGCAGATCGAAGATTTAGCAGGCGTAAACCAGAGTGAGGCCATCGCGACGGTAAACGGGGTGGATGTACTGTTCGTAGGTCCTGCCGATCTCAAGCTTGCGCTGGCAAACGAGACGGTGCCTGAGAAGCCAACGTTTGACGATGCGCTCCACCGCGTGGCAGCCGCCGCTGCCAAGCATGGCAAACGGGCCGGTATCCTGCTCAGGGATCATCTACAGGTTGACACCCTGCGAACACTGGGGTATTCCTGCATTGCCGTCGATTCCGACCTGGCATTGCTGCGGCAGGGCTACGAGCGGCTTATCCGAAACTTCGGCCATCAGGAAGATTGAATAACCAATGACCGTACCGTCAGCGTTTCACGGCGGTACGGTATCGTTTGCCGATCGTTCCATCTTCGGATTGCTCCCTTACGGTGGAGCTACGCGGTTTATCCAGATGATAAAACCACAAAGTGCGCTGACGCCTTATTTTCAGAACAGATTAAATCGCGTATCTTGCTGCGGAGACATATTTTAAAAATTTGTCCCCAAAAGCAGGCACCGGTTGTCTCAGGTATAAACAAAAAATAAAAATAAAATTATTTTGCAATGAAAGAATTTTTGATGTTGATCCGCGAAGACGCCAACTACGACGAGCTATCGGCGGAAGAAATGCAAGCCTGTATCGAGAAACATTACCGTTGGGTGGAAGAGCTCAGGGAAAAAGGGCAATTTAAGGAAGCACAGCCGCTGGAAGCCGGTGGTGCCCACATCCGTGGCAAGCAGCGCATCGTATCCGACGGCCCCTTCCTGGAAGGCAAGGAATGCGTCAGCGGCTATTACATTCTCTTAGCCGAATCGTTGGAAGAAGCGATCGAGATTGCCAAGGGGAATCCCGATCTGGATTGGGACCGCGCGGTGGAAGTGCGCGAAATCATGCCGATGGAAGACTGATCAACCCATGGACACCAGCGGACAACTTGCGGCGCACTTTTTCCGTGAACACTCGGGCAGGATGGTTGCATCCCTTGCCCGGGTGTATGGTATGGAGCACCTGGATACCATTCTCGATGCGGTACAGGATACGTTCGAAACGGCATTGACACACTGGCGTTACCACGGCCCTCCCGAACACCCGCGTGCATGGCTCTCACGGGTTGCCCACAATAAGCTGATCAACGCGCTAAAGCGTACCTCGCGATACAGTCACGTGGACGAAATGGAAATACAGTTGCAGGGTGTCTCCGCTACCGATCCGGATCCCGTGCTGACAGATGAGGAAAGTACCGATGGCCAGATCCAATTGCTGGTTGCATGCTGCCATCCGGCACTTGGTGAGCGTGATCGCATCCTCATCACCCTGCACATTCTTTGTGGCTTTGGAATACCGGAACTGGCCAACGCCCTGCAAATGAAAACGGAAGCCGTTAAAAAAGCACTGCAGCGCAGCAAAGCACGGTTGCGGCAAAAAGCGCTCAAGCTGGGCCGGCAGGCACTTACGGACGCTGCCCGGCAGTCGGCCACCGTCTGCATGATCCTTTACCTCCTATTTAACGAAGGCTATAAAGCCACACGCGATACCAAAGGCATTGACTCTGACCTCTGCTATGAAGCCCTTCGCCTTGCCAGGTTATTGCGGTCCGTAGCCCCTCCCCAAGCGGAAGTGGACGCACTCCTGGCGTTGATGTTTTTCGGTGTTGCCCGCTTCCCTGCGCGGCTGGCAGCCTACGGCGACTGGATACCGCTGGAAGCACAGAACCGCGCGTTGTGGGACCGGAAGCTGATCACAGAAGGGTTCCACTACCTCGATCAGGCACGGCAAAGCGGCTGTGCGGGCAAGTACTACCTGGAAGCACTGATCGCCTCACACCATTGTGCAGCACCCCATTTCGAAGCGACCGACTGGAAGGCCATCCATCAGCTGTACCAATTGCTGGAAAGTCTTGAACCTGCCTCCACACTCATCCGCCTGAACCGCATTATTGCCAAAAGCTACGCGCTGGGGCCACTCCCGGTCATTGCGGAGCTGGAAACCATAGCTACGGATGAAAACCCCGGAACCGCCTTTCTTCTTGCCGCCACGAAAGGACATGTTTATGAGCGTGCGGGAAACACCGCCCGTGCGCTTACAGCTTATGAGGACGCCCTATCCCTTGCCCAGAACCCCTTGGATAGCCAACTGATCCGGAAACGGATGCAAACATTGAAAGATTGAAGTGTATCCTTTTTAGTAACTTAGCCTCTTCAAAAGGTAATGTACATCGGGCATTCCCGCACGGTGATACCGTTGCAGGCAGTTAAAAAATCCGCATCATGTCCAAAAAATTTAAAGTTGGCGATAAAGTAAGCTGGAATTCAGAAGCTGGCCGCGTTTCGGGTACCATCATCCAGGTGCACACCGCAAATTTCAATTACAAAGGTTATACCCACCATGCCACCGAGGCAGATCCACAGTATGAAATCAAAAGCGACAAATCGGATCACATCGCTGCCCATAAAGGTTCGGCACTGACCAAAAAGAAGTAGGCATGGCAATTTCGCAGCCGACCCGCGGCTGGATCAACGGGTTCATAGGTGTCGTCCTTTTCAGTGGTTCCCTGCCCGCTACGCGTGCTGCAGTACTCGACTTCCATCCGGTATTCCTCACGCTGGCCCGCGCCGGCATTGCGGGGTGCTCGCGCTTGCGGTGCTGTTGATTTCGGGCGAAAAGCGCCCTGCGCGAAACCAGCTCTTTCCCCTGGTCGTCGTAGCCATCGGGGTGGTGGTGGGCTTTCCGTTGCTGAGTGCGCTGGCCTTACAGTACCGGGGGCTGGCACAGGGCGGCATCGCCTCGGTGGGTCAGTTGCAGCTGCTGCAGCCATTTTTCGGCCTGGCACTCGCGGCAACGTTGCTTCACGAACACGTAAGCCCTGGCATGCTAGCGGTTACCGTGGGTGTGATTGCCTGCGTATACGCATCAAAGAAATATGCCAGGTAAAATCAGTTGTTTATTCCTTTTAAATGCCCGTTATGCGGTTTGAATGAGAAATAGGAACCGCCGGCCGCCGTTGTTGAAGCAGAGGTAAAATGAAGAAACAATCAACGCGGCAGCTCAACGAAAAATGTGGTGCCCGGTGTTCCATCGGCATTACCTTCAAACCATATCCGGCCACCGTGCGCTTCCACAATTTGTTTGGAAATAGCCAATCCCAAACCAAACGGTTGCTCGCCTTCCGTACCCTGGCGGCGCGCATCGGTAAACATATCGAATACTTTGGTACGCAAGTGTTCCGGTATCCCGATACCTTGGTCTCTGACGGAAATAAGTACATGGTTCGGGTTAACCTCAAGCGATACAACAATCCGTTCGCCCGGTGAACTGAATTTGATGGCGTTTCCGATCAAGTTGTTAAAAACACGCCACAGCTTTTCGCGGTTGGCAACAATGAGAGACGGGTGGCTATGCAACGTGATTAGTTGGTTTTTTGCGGCTGCTTTAACCGCCATCTGGTCCACGCAATAATGAAGTAGCCGGTCCAGATCTACGGTATCCTTAGGCAGATCGTCGGGCCGTTCGTGCGTATGCAGGAGGTCGTTTACCAAATCGAGAGCGTCTGCTGCTGATTTGTGAACCAATTTAAGCATTTTTTGTTCGTTGATCGGCAGGTTGTCGGCCTCAAGCATCAACGATGCAGCGGAGCCGATTGCGCCGATGGGATTACGCAGATCGTGCGCCACAATACGCATCATCCGGCCGTTCTCTGCCTGGCTCTGCTCCAAGGCGTTTAATGTGATCAGCATTTGCTGATTTTGTTCGACGATCTGCGCATTCAACCGCCGGGATATCTTCAGTGTCCGCCGAATGACCACACTAATGCCAATCGCCAGGACACACCCTACCACCGCCAATACTAGAAAAAACGTTTGGTACCTTGCTCTTTCCGCCAGCCGCTCAAATTGCTGCTCTTTGATGGCATAATCCAGGTAATCGATACCCGCACTATTGTCCAGTTGCTCCTGCTCATCAAACAGCGCAATCAGTAATTGGCCATAGCTTGCCGCTTCTTGTTGCTCGTTGCGCGATGTGTGTAGGTCAAACAATTTCCGGGCAAATAGCCGCCTGTAAAACAGATACTCATGATTCTTGGCGATTTCCAACCCGCGGCGATAATACGCAGCGGCCCGATCCGCATCATCCGGTACAAAATAGTCAGCTATTTCCACCAGCATATCCATACTAACATAGTAAAGCTGTTTCCGGATGGCTCGATTAATGACACTATCCCACAGCGCAATCCCCCCTTTCCGATCGCCTTGCTCGATCAACTCTTTCGCGATCAGGTGATCCAGCGCGATCAGCACGCGCGCGTCATTATACCGGCTTGCAATGGCTGTAGCCTCCCGGATGTACTGCCGTTTCTCCTCAAGCGGAATCTGCGTTGGAAACCACAACAGGTAATTATATATCACCAAAGACAGGATCGAATCGTTCGAAAGCTGATATCCGAGTTTGAGGGCCGACCTGAAATACTCAAGGGATCGTTGGTCTTTTCCCAGTTGTTTGTATACGCCACCAATGTTCATGGCAGTCTGCACTTGGTTGACCGAATCATCCAACCGGGTGTAGGCCAAGTTTGCATCGTTATAATACTTCAGCGCCAGCTGTTGGTTCCCTTTGATGTCGTATACCACTCCCAGGTTGTTAAGGGCATCTGCTTTCCCTTTGTCGTAATCCAGGCTGTCCGCCAACCGACGTGCACGTACGGTATAGTAAAAAGTGGTATCTGCACTTGTTTCATATGAAATCATCGCCAGGCGATTCAGCGCATCTACCAAGGCCTCGCTGTCCGCGATTCGTCCCAGTGACCGTTTTAAGCCGGCGGCTTCATCCACCTGCGCAGATACCACCTGAGCGCTGAGTAGGCATACGGCCATCCACATCCGCGTAAGACGTTTCCCATTGGTCTTCATCGGTATTATTGATGTACCACTAAGGTAACACAATTTTAGGAAACTAGATTATTCCACACCACATGCAATTGACTACACCCGGAGGCGCCCTACCAGACATCCCGCCAACCTCCAAATGGCCAGTGCAGTGTAAAAAGCAGGTTTTTACAAACGCTATGCCCTTCGTTTGATGATCGACTGCACCAATGCTATATAGCCATCAAATTTTTCTTGATAATAACTAGCCATTGCTTCATCCGGAACATAGGTTTTTCCGGGGGTGACCATCTGTCCACAAGCCACGTGATAATCGGGGTAGAGGCCAATGCCGACGGCAGCCGTTATGGCCGCACCCAAACAACCGGTTTCTGCCACCTGTACGCATTCCAGCGGTATCTGCAAAACGCTCGAAAGCAATTGGGAGAAAACGGGGCTGCGGGCACCACCGCCGGTAAACCGTGCGCTGTGGATTTCCGGACCGATCGAACGAAGCCGCTGCACGTGGGCCAAGTGGCTGAATGCAATCCCTTCATAAACCGCCTGTAACATATCGTCTTTCCTATGCGAACCTGAAAGGTTGCAAAATCCGGAACGGATAATTCCATCCAGGTTGTTACCGTGCAAGAAGGGCAGGAACAGCACATCCGAGTCGACTCGGCCCCGATCTGCAAGCCTTTTATCGCAATAGGCAAAAACGGATGTGCCCTTCCGATTGCATTTCTTTTTCGCTCTTTTCATAAATTGATTGACAAACCACTCAAGGTTTGTCATGGCAGTGGGACTTGCCTCCACAGCTACCTGTAAAATGGGATCTGCAAACAGGGAAACCATGGCCAATTCTTTGGTTTGAATTTGTGCATCAGACAGCAAGCAGTTGACGCTCCAGGATCCGGAAATGAGGGTTACCGCACTGGGATGGATTGAACCGCAGCCTACCATATTCGCAACCAGGTCAATCATTCCGGCAACCACGGGTATCCCTTCGGGTAATCCGGTTTGATGCGATGCTGCCTGACTGATCCTGCCGATCACCTCCTTGCTTTGCCGGGGTTGGGGGAGTGTTGTCTGTGCGCCGGGGAGTCCGAACAGGTTGAACAACTCCGCGTTCAGCTTGCGATCTTCCATGGCCATCAGATTCGTAACCGAGAGGTCCGAATAATCTGTCGAAACCACCCCCGTTAAACAATAATTCAGGTAGTCTTTGCAGAAAAACACCGTTCTGAGGCGCAGATAGGTCGATAAATCATGTAGGCGTAACCAAGCTAACAACGAATTGGTCTGACCCGGCCAGCAATATTGCCTTGAAAACGGGAGCGCAGCTGCAGACACCCCTTCGTCGTTCCACCGTTGGCAAATCGCTTCGGCCCTGAAATCCAGTGACTGGATGCCCACCACTGGTTTGCCATCGCCATCCAAGCCATAAAGACCATTTCCATGGCCGCAAACACCCACCGCCAAAATGGCGGATGAGGCAATGCCTGCAGCTTGAATGGCTGCACGGATGACACCGGCCACGCCCATCCATAATTCGTTGAGATCGTATTCGTAATAGCCCGGTTTGGGCAGTATTGTTTTCATACGGCCCGAAGCGGTACCCATGGATTGCCCGGTCAAGGAAAAGATGGTTGCCTTACATACGGTGTTACCGCAATCTATCCCCAATAGATACGATTCCATGCATTCACTTTTTAGGTTACCAGCAACTCAAATATAACTGCTCAATTTCCGACATTGTCGGTACCACCGGATTGTTTTGGGGGCTTCCGGACGCTAGGGCATCAGCAGCCATTTTACTGACCGACTGCTCGAACGTGGTCCGTGATACGCCGATGCAATCGCGTAATCGCGGAACATTTAGCTGCCGGTTCATCGCTTCCAACTCGTAAACCAATGCATCGGCAGCCTTCCCATCGGTCAATTCAGGCGCTGCGATGCCCATGGTCCGTGCCGCGGTTGCGTAGCGCGCTACGCAACCCGCTACTGAAAACCGGGTAACCGTTGGCAACAAGATTGCATTGGACAGGCCGTGGGCCAAATGATACACTGCACCCAATGGGCGGCTCATGCCGTGAACGAGACAGACACTGCTGTTGGAGAAAGCCAGTCCGCCCTGGCAGGCTGCGATGGCCATCCCTTCACGCGCAACATGGTCTGCAGGGCAGGCATAGGCCCTGAGCAGGTGCTGGCCTACGAGCCCGATACAAGATAACGCAATCGGGTCCGATAAGGGATTCCGCTTTTTTGATACATACGCCTCCAACCCGTGAGTAAGGGTATCTATGCCGACGTATGCGGTGAGTTGGGGAGGCATGGTCATCGATAACCGATAATCTACCAACGCAATATCCGGTAAAAGTGCATTGTCAAATAGCATCATCTTAACCTGCCGCAGTTCATCGGTGATTACGGCTACCCGTGTTGCCTCGCTCCCTGTACCGGCGGTGGTGGGCACGGCAATCAGTGGCATGCCGGGGTTTGGAACCTGATGATACCCGGCATAACGGGTCAATGGCCCGATGTTGGTTGCCAATATCGAAATAGCCTTTGCCGCATCGATGGGGCTTCCCCCGCCCAGTGCAACAATCGCATCACAGGAATGCTGCCGCAGCAACGCAAGCCCTTCCAGTACGCTGCCCATCGTAGGGTCGGGAGAAATACGGTGGAAAACGACACTCTTGATACCGGCCTCTGAAAGGCTGCTAATGGCCTCACGGACCAGCCCTTGCTCCCAAAGGTATCCATCGGTTACGACCAGCACGTTGGTACCCTTCAACCCTTTGACCAGTTGGGGCAACTTTCCGAATGTCCCGCCACCGGCAATGATTTGCCGGGGTGCGTTGAAGTCATAAGCAGTTACGATCGGTTGTTCCATTACCATCCATTTATCCGTTCATAGTTCGTATCCCACCGGGAAAGCAATACCTTTTGGCGGGTATAGAAAAGTATTCCTTCGGTTCCCTGAAGGTGCAGGTCGCCGTAAAACGATTGGTTCCAACCCGAAAACGGGAAAATAGACATCGGCGCCGGAACACCCACGTTTACGCCGATCATCCCGCATTTCATTTCCCGTGCAAATTTCCGTGCCGCACCACCGTTACGGGTATAGATCGTTGCACCGTTTCCAAAAGGTAGTTTGTTTGCTAAACGAATGGATTCATTCAGCGTTGTTGTGTGTACGATCGACAATACGGGACCGAAGACCTCCCGATGGAACACCTCCATATCGGGGCTTACCTCATCCAACAACGTAGGCCGTAAGAAAAAGCCATCGGTGTCTTGGTACGTGCGTCCATCGCGCATTGCTTTGGCACCCTGCCCAACGGCATGTTCAATCGTATCGGATATGCGATCTCTTGCCGGCCCGTCAATGACCGGACCCATCTGCACATCCAACTGGCCAGTTGTATCGCCAACTGCCAGTTGATCAACGGCCACCTTCAACTTCTGCAGAAACGCGGAGCCGGTTCCATTCGGAATCATCAGCGTCGATCCGGCCATGCAACGCTGGCCGGCACATCCGAATGCTGCCCCAACCACCGCCCGGACCGCCGAATCAAAATCGGCATCGGGCATGACTACGTGGACGTTTTTAGCGCCCCCACCTGCCTGAACACGTTTGCCGCGACTGGTACCCAGTTGGTACACCCGCAAGGCAATTTCAGAAGAGCCTACGAAACTAATGGCGGCGACATCCGGATGCACACACAGTGCTTCCACCACTTCACGACCGCCGTGTACCACATTAAATACCCCCGCCGGGAGATCTGCCTGCACCAATAAGTCAGCAAGATACAATGCCGTTAATGGTACCTTTTCGCTTGGCTTCAATACAAAGGTATTTCCACAGGCAATCGCCAGTGGGAACATCCACATGGCCACCATAGCCGGAAAATTAAACGGACTGATACCCACGCATACGCCCAAGGGTTCGCGCATGGTCAATCCGTCCATCTCGGATGCAAGCTGCCCCAGGTTTTCTCCCTTTGTCAGGTGCGCTATGCCGCAAGCAAACTCAACCACTTCAAATCCACGCCGAATATCGCCCCTTGCTTCCTCAATGGTCTTTCCATTCTCTAGGGTTATCGTCCAGGCAATGTGTTCCATATGCTGGGCAAGCAGCTCCCGGTAGCGAAATAGGATATCGGCCCGTTTGGGGGCGGGAACAGCTGCCCAGGATGGGAATGCTTCTTTGGCCGCCCTTACGGCCCGGTCCACATCATCCGCGGTGCCGCAAGGCGTATGGGCGATCACCTGCCCCTTGGACGGGTTATACACCGGCGTGGTGCCTCTGCTGCCGCTGTCTATCCATTGGTTGCCCACCAACAGCGGCACATGGCTAAACCGGTCGATAAAATCAGTTGCTTTTTCCATCGGTTGAATAGATTTGCCAGGCCTCTTCCGGAGTAGCTCCCTTATGGATCATGTGCATGAACGCCTTTACGATCTGTGACGGGTTCGGATGTTGGTAAATATTCCTGCCGTATACCAAACCCATGGCCCCTTGCTGCAAATACCCATAACTTCTTACAAACAAATCCTTTAAATCTGCTTTGCCACCGCCGCGCACCAACACCGGGCACCGGGCGGCTTCCACCACTTCGTGGTAATCTTCCACGTGGTCGGTAGGGTCGGCCTTAATGACGTCTGCCCCCAGTTCCCGTGCCTGCCTAACCAACGGAACCACCAACTTTTTGTTCCCATCCACCTGGTATCCGCCGCGGCTGTCGTTTCCTTTCATCACCAAAGGTTCGATCATCATCGGCATCCCATAGCGATCACATACCCCGCGGAGCCTGCTGATGTTCCGCAGGCTTGCCCGGTGAAGCGCGGGCTCTCCCGGCACTAAAAGCAAATTAACGACGATGCAGGATGCATCCATGCGTAAAGCCTCCAATATCGGTTCCTCTTCGTTCTGCAGCTCGCTGAACATCACCTTGTGTGTCTGGGCATTATACGGATTCCCATAGTCGACCCGCATCACCAATGCGGGTTTCGATTTACCGGGTATGCGTTGCAGGATATCGCTTTGCCCGTAGTTGGTCTGTATGGCGTCCGGACCGGCGTTCACCAAACTGCGGACAACCGATTCCATATGCTCCAGTCCGTCCAGGAAGTCGTACTCATTGAAAACACCGTGATCTACGGCCACATCCAGGCATTTGCCGGATTCGTTGAACATCCGATTTAATCGGACCTTTGTTGATTGATACATAATTAGTTGATGTTAACTTGATGTTTTTCCTGTAAAATGGCTATTGTTCGGGCTATTTCTTGCGCTTCGACACCCCGCGTTCCCTTTACGTCCGCAAATAGGGTAGCCAGTTCTTCCAACAGCGGGCGGCTTACGGCACCGGTAAAGGCCATCACGGTACGGCGAAGGATGAGGTCATCCAGGTGTACCACGTATTCGGACCGGATCAGGAATTCGATTTCACGGTACGTATATTCGGGCAGGGACCGCAGCGGCCGGTCTTCGCCCGCACCGCAAAAATCACAGACTGCTTCGGCCCTGGTACCGTAGCGCGCCAGCAGTAACCGCAGGCGCTGATCGGCAAGTGCCGGATGTAAACGTTTCATCTTAGCCAGCCATGCATCTATAGCCACATCGGTCGTCGGAAAATCCTTGCCCCCACCGATCGGCGTTTGCTCGCTGTCTGCAACCACAGGTACGTTTAAGTAAGCCGCGATCCGTGAAGTGGCAATGGCTGAAAAAGCACGAAAGGTAGTCCATTTGCCCCCAACCAGTGAATAGACCGGAAACCGGCGCTTACCGGCGGGTGGCATCGTCCGGATGGCATGATCGCGGGATATCTGCGCCGTAACGGCTGCCCCCGAATGCGGCAGCGGACGCACGCCGGTAAACCGGAATACAATTTCCGAAGGCTTGATATCGATGGAAGGAAACACCTGTTTGACAGACTCCAGCATATATGCCACCTCCCAGGGTTCGCAGACCACGTGATCCGGATGGTCTATACGTACATCGGTAGACCCCACCAATACGTTGCCGTGTATGGGGAAAAGAATGCAAATACGCCCTTCCGCATTTTCATAAAAGAGCATCTGGCCCTGTGTGGCCTCATAAAGCTCCCGGTTGTTGATAACCAAGTGCGAGCCCTTCGTACCGCCGATGAACGATGTTTCGCCTTCCATCGCCAAGTTGGTTTGGTCAATCCATGCTCCCGTTGCATTGACCACCACTTTCGGAATCACCTCAAAGGTGCTACCTGTTACCTTGTCTTCCAGCATGACCCCACCGCTCGGGTTCATGTGCGAAAGGCTGCAATAATTAAGAAAGGCGCACCGGGGGTTTGCCTGCAACGCATCATTGACCAGCTCTATACAGAGGCGTTCGGGATAAGAGATCCACGCATCGTAATACGTTGCGGTGGCTACGATAGCCGGGTTAAGCGCTGGCCGGTACCGTAGCGACTCTGCTTTGGACCACAGCCGATGTTTCGGCATCATCCGGTGGCGGCGCGTATACCAGTCGTACGCAGTTAATCCGATTTTGACCAACAGCGCACCCCGGTTTACCGACTTCCCTTTTAAACCAAAAAAGACCTTCATTGCATTGAAAATGCCCGATGTTCGATGAAAAATGGGGATCGTCGTTGCTAGCGGCTTCACATAGTGCGGTGCGTTCCGTAGCAGGAGATTTCGCTCTTTCAGACTTTCCCGTACCAAACGCGTCTCCCGGTTTTCCAGGTAGCGTAGCCCCCCATGAATCATTCGCGAAGGCGCCGAACTGGCGCCCGCAGCGATATCCGATTTGTCCACCAAAAGCGCATCGATGCCCTGGAGCGCAAGCTCGCGCAACAACCCCACCCCATTGATTCCCGCACCAAGGATCAGTACCGGTATTTCCGGCTGGCTTTGAAAGCGAGCAATGGTTTCCGACCGTGACCTTGCCATATCTCCCCCCGGTTATTTTAACTGGACGCCATAACGCTGTGGAAAAGGCGGCTTTGTCAACCTCACCTCCGCATACTTACCGTATTGATACACCGGATTGGTATGGATGGGGTGCACCCGGTATTCACCGCCATTGTTATATATTTCCATGGTCGGGATGGCATTTTTGTGCAGTTTAATGGCGTGGGCTTCGTTCGGATTATCCAAGGCATCGAAATAATTGCCTGTGATAGTCATATTCGCCCCTCCTTCATCCACGTAGATACCCGATGTGATGGTAAATCCACCGCCGATCTGGTGCACAAAATTATCGTGGATGACGGTACCCGGCTGATTGCCTACCAAATAAATCCCCGCACCGTCTGAGAGGTAACGCATGCCTTTGGATATATCGTTCCAAGCAATGGTATTGTGGTGGCAATGGGTTGCAACCAATGTGGTATCCGTTCCCCAATACCATCCCACGTTGATTCCCGCATAGGGGAAATTGGTTATCTGATTGTAATCTATCCGGTTATTGTGTGAATAACCGATCCATATGCCGACAGCCCCGCGATCCGTGGTACCGAAATGATCCAGCACATTGTTCCGGATGAGATTGTGATGCGATACAAGAGCCGCATCTTCAAAGTCCAGGTGCAACGGATGCCCTTTGCCCAGGTACGCACGGCGGTATCCAATTTGGATCACATTGCTGCCAATGTCTTCAAATCGATTACCTTCAATGGCATTATAGGCACACCCATCACCAAACGAAACGGCCCCTTCGCCCAGGTTGCGGAACGTACAATTGGTAATGCGGCTGTTCGTAACCCACGCCAGCGAAAGCGCCGCCGGAGGAGCGTATACGGAATCCGTCCGCCCCGTACCCCAGAAACCGGCCTGCAATCCTTTCCGTTCGACGGCCGTCATGTCCCATTCGGTGCCTTCAAACGTAATTCCGTTGAACGAAAAATCGCTGATCTGCTGGCTGCCCGACCCTGACAGGCGAAACAGCTCGGTTAACACTGGATATTCGAAGACTTTGTCGTCCGGCCTTTCTTTGGAGAAATAATATAACAATCGCTTTTCGCGGTCCAGGTACCATTCGCCTTCGGTATCTAAAAACGCCTTGGCATTTTCGAAATGTACACGATCGCGTTTACCAATTTTGGTATAGCTCGCCTCGGTACCGGGATAGGTTACCGTCACAACGCGTTGTCCCTTGCTATCGAAGCGTTCGATATACTGACGGTTCCAATGCCACATACCCGTGGCATGAAGTTCAGCCCCTTTAATTTTTTCGAAGGCCGCCGGCAGCTTACCCTGGAAGTACAGTTCATGCTTCCCGAAATTAATCGAATCCGGCTCCAACCATTCCCCCGCATTGGGATACCTCGACCGGGTTGCCCGTTTGCCATCCACGAACAGCTGGTTGAAAACACCTTCCACGCTGCATTTCCAAAGGTTATTCCCAGCGGCCTGCCATTTTCCTTCCATCAACCGATTACCGGAAACTATCGCCTGCTGGCCATCGGCGGCTCTTATTTCCACCTGCTTCCACCGTGCGATGGGCGATGTATCATCCAGTACGAGCGGTGTTGATAACCGATACGTTCCACCAGCGAGTTGCAGGGTCAAGGAATCCGCAGCGGGGCGCTTTTCCAGCATCCGGATGGCGGCTTCGAGGGTTGCAACGGGATGTTGCGCGGAGCCGTTTGCCGCATCGCTCCCTTCCGGCGCAATGTAGATCACCGTTTGGCCCTTTACGGCGTAACCCACCAACACACCCGCTGCCAGCAATGCGATGCGCGCGTGTACCAAAATTTGTTTGAATTGATTCATCATTTCAATCGGTTTAATTAGTTAAAATAGCTATACAGGGCGATCATGATCGCCGCTAAGATTCCCCAACCCCATTTCAGCGATCGTGAAAACGGATTTTCGCTCAATTGCGTCTTTTCAAATATGGGCCGCGGCTTCCCATCCGTATCGGGATATCGGTAGGACAGCACGATCAACAACACACTGAGTGCGGCAAACAGGTAAAAGGAAATCAGGAAAAAATTCGGATAGAATTCCCGGCTTGGGTATTGCGACAAGTAAAGGATGCTGATCAGGATGCAGGGAATATTCCCGGCAATGAGGGTATAAAATGCCGCCTTGGAAGAAATCTTTTTCCAGAAAATACCCCAGATGAATACTGCCACCAATGAAGGGCACAAAAAGGAGAAAATGGCATTAACCTTTTCAAATAGGTTAAACCCTTCCACCCGGTCCAGTCCGATGGCAATCAACATCGCCAGAATCGCTAACGTAGCCATAACCGTGCGCCCCTGCGCCAGCGTAGGAGGCGCATCGGATTTTGTGAAATTAGGCAAGATGTCTAGTGCGAAAATGGTGCTTCCTGAATTATACATAGCAGTTAGCGATCCAACCAAGGCGGCAATCAATACCCCAATCGCCAACCCCACAAGGCCATGTGGCAGGTATTGGTAAATCAGGCGCAATAAGGCATCATCCGGGTTTTCGAGATCCTGCAACAACACTTTCGCCAGAATACCCGGCAAGATAAACAGCACCGGAATCAGTAATTTCAAATAGCCGAGGAACAATATCCCCTTATTGCCTTCTTCAAGGCTTTTGCTACCCAGTGTGGTCTGCACAATGTTCTGATTGGCGCACCAGTACCAAATGGACATGATGGGGTAACCGAAAACAATGGCTTGCCACGGGTAATTCGGGTCGTCCGAAGGACGCAGCAGTTTCCAATAATCCGCATCCAGCTTCCGGGTGAAGAGGCTCCAGTCCGTTACATCGGCCAGCGCAACGTAGCCGATGAAGACACACACAAAAACCATGACCACCGATTGGAAAGAATCCGTTATCGCCACGGCTTTGAGCCCCCCGGTTACCGTAAAACTCATCGCGAATGCCGTCATCAATATGACACATTGCCAAATCGGGAACCCAATCAGCTGGCTGACCAGCATGGACCCGGCATAGAGGACTGACCCCGCTCCGATGGAAATCTGCAGGAACACAATCCAGGAGAGGGCTTTCCTGCAGGATTCGTCATACCGCCTCAGCATGAATTGCGGCATCGTTTGAATATTATGCCGTAAGTAATACGGCAAAAACACCAAACTAAGCAGCAGGATATAAATCCAGGCCAACCATTGGAAATTACAGGCCACCATGCCGTACGTATAGGCCAGCCCACAGGTACTGATGATGTTAAGCGGACTGACATTGGTACCGAAGATGGAAAGCCCCACGGTTTTCCATGTCAATGACTTGCCTGCCAAAAACAGGTCGCTGCTCTTTTTCTGTTTGTGTGTAAAACTGACGTAGAGCCCTACCGCCAGCAGTGCGAGCAGGTAAAACACGATGATGGCGATATCGAGGTTATTCATGGGTCAGGTAATTTTTTAAGTGATCCTCCATCGGGTAGGTCAGCTGAACGTGCTGCTGTTTCAGGCTCTCCCGCAGTTTGGCCGCGTCAAGTTCCGGGAAATCGCTATCCTGCACGCTCGCCAACCCAGCTGCCGTTCCGGCGGCCTGGCCCAGTTGCATCATGGTTCGGGTAAGCCGGCAGCTCGAAGCCGCCAATGAGCTGAACCCCGCCGCCCGCGATGCAATCAACAGGTTCCGGAAGCCCTTGGGGATCAGCGACCGGAAAGGAATTCCATACGGTTGGTCCAATTCCACACAGCCCGCGCGCCCGGTAGTCGAACCATGGGTATCCATGGGATGATCGGCAATCGCGATGATATCCGGGTGGTCTTGACCTGCGAGGCCCTTCAGTAGGTCATGCTGGGTAAGCTGGTAAGCTGCGATGATGCGGCGCCCCTCACGCACGCCCAATCGGGGAGCCAGCCATTTGATCACGTAATTCCGGTACGGCGGATAGGTTTCCGTGAGGTAACGGAAGTGAGCGAGAACCCGCCTCCGGCATTCGGCATACGCCGTTTCGTAACGTTCCAAACCGGCAAATTCTGCACCCTCCATCGTGGGGAGCATGTTCACATTCAGGTCACCGTTGGGGTATTGCACGATACTGGCCAACGGAAAATCAGCCGCCCACCAGCAGTGGTCTGGCACGGTATTCAATTCCGCAGCCAACATCGGCATCTCCCCGCTTCCCGCTTCCCCTATCCGGTAAATCAGCGACACGCCGTTTAACTGCTGCGTGGGCTGCAGCGGGGCATCCGGTTCGCCATACACTTCGCGGCTTTCCTGCCCCATGCACAATTGCGCCCCCGCGGCCTCACAGAGGTATGCATTATCTGTCGCATCGATAAAATAACGGGCGTAAACCAACGTTCCATCCTCCAGCTCAACCGCATGCAACCGGCCGTCATTGCCACCGATTATCCGCTTAAAAGTGGTACCCAGCCTAACCGATATGCACCCCGGTTCCGCCAGCAACTCACCCAGCACTTCCTGATAGGCGTTGGGGTCGAACGGCACACCATGCCAGTTCGCACGTACAAACGCTTCGTTATCGATACCCGTTTCCGAGCCGTGCCGAAGCAGGGTATCCACGTAGCGCAAGCTGGGGTCAATGGTCAGCTCCGCTCCCGGATGCAACCGCTGCTCCCCTCGTTTCTGCTGCCATTTCCGATGGATGTTGAACCGATAGATTCCCACACCATCCGCTTTCGCTTTTAATCGTTTATAGATCTCAAATGGTATCCCCGTACCGCCAACTCCCATTTCCCACACATTTACGCCGCCCAGTGACGCGTTGCCTCCTAACCCGTGTTGTTTCTCCACCAACAACACCGTTATACCCAACCGGCCGGCGGCGATCGCTGCGGCAACCCCGCCGCTCCCCGCGCCGATGATCACCAGGTCTACGTTAAGATACTCCTTTTGAGATGCCTTCATGATGCCTGTTTAATACGGTTCGATTTCCTGGATAAGCGGCAAGACCGTGAGTTCGGGAATGACCAGGTTTGCATCCAGCGAACAGACCTGAACAACCAACTTCCCCATTTGCTCCGGACTGATCATCTGTGCCGTAACTTCCGGAAGGGGGTGCTCCAGCTGTGCATTCCGATTGAAATCGGTGGCACCCCATGACGGGATCAGTACGGTGGCCCGCACGTTAAAAGGCCGCATTTCCACATACAATGAGCGCGTAAACTGGTCGAGCCCCGCTTTCGCCGCAGCATAAACCCCCCAACCGGTCCATGCCTGCTGCGAGCAGATAGAAGATATGTTGATAATGGTACCCGACTGCCGCGCTTTCATCACCGCAGCTGCACGCCTGCTGCCCATCATTGCCGAAATAAGGTTTACGTTAATTACCTCCGCGATTGCTTCGTCGCTAAATCCGGTAATCGGCGCTATTTTCAATGCACCCCCGGCATTATTCACCAAAATATCCAACTGCCCGGCATCCGCCATGATATGATCGATCACCCGATCCCAATCGGCCGGATTTGTTGCATCCGCCTGCAAGGGAGTGGCACCGATTTCAGCCGCCGTTTCTTCCAGTTTTTGAATATTCCTAGCCGTTATCCACACCTTGCACCCGCTGGCAGACAATGCTTTTGCTATGCCTACACCAAATCCCGAGGATGCCCCTGTAACCAATGCTACCTTATTCGTTAGTTCGCTCATTCTAATTGTTATCTAATATGTAATTATCGTTTAAAAAATCATTAACTGAGTGTCTTGCCCCCATTTACGGCAATCCGTTGTCCGGTGATGAATCCGCTGCGGTCGCTCGCTAAAAACGCTACGGCATCCCCTACTTCTTCCGGCCGTCCTATCCGGTTCAGTGGCAAACCGGCACAATACGCATCCAATTCCGATTGGGGTGTCCCTTCGTGCCGTTTCACCGGTATCCAGCCGGGAGCCACCAGGTTCACCGTAATCCCATACTGCCCCAATTCAGTCGCCCAGGACCGGGTGATACCCAGCATAGCTGCCTTGGCGGCGACGTAGTGGCTGAATTCAGCATTTCCCAATTCCACCACCTCGCTGCCGATGTTGATGATCCGCCCGAAGCCTGCACTTTTCATGTGCGGCAACACCCCACGCAAAAGCAGGAACGGCGCCTTCAGGAAAAAATCAAGCTGAGCCTGGTAATCGTCCCACTGCTGGCGTTCGATTGGAATAAACGGCTGCGGACCGGTTGCGTTGTTTACCAAAACCGTTGGGGCACCCATGCGCAGGCTGACGGCCTCAATTAATGCGTTCGCCCCGTCCGCATCGGTCACATCCGCCTGAAACGCCTCCGCGCTTCCTCCCGCCGCCCTGATCTGCTCAACGACGGCCTCGGCGCCTTTTCGGTCACGGTGGTAATTTACCGCCACCGCCAGCCCGGTTTCAGCCAGCCGTACAGCAATGGCAGCACCCAACCCTTTCGAAGCACCCGTTACCAATGCTATGCGGTTCCCCTGTTCTTTTTTTTGGTGCATTATTTCAGATTAATTCGATACCCAAGTTGTTCCAGATATGTCAAACTCCGCCTGATCCCCTCTTCAACATCGTCCAGGGGTTCGTATTCGATCAGGTAAATCCCGTCAAATGAAATCTTGGGCAGCAGCGAGCTGTAGTCAAGCGTACCATCGCCTATCGCGCCGGCAACCCACCCCCCGTCACGCGCAATCCAGTCTTTCAGGTGGCAGTAGTTGATACGTTCGTTAATGATTGACACCAGGCAATCCGATTCTTCAGGCCAAACGGCTTTTATATTTCCCGGATCGTAGTTAAACCCGATATTGGGCGGAAGATCCCTCACGAGCCGCTCAAGGTAATGTGGGTCTGTACTGATGGTATTTTCATGATGGGCCACGTCTCCTTTCCAAGTGATTTTTCCATGCGTTTCGACACTAATCGCAATCCCATATTCCACGCACCGTTCATTCACTACCTTGAATGCATCGACAACCTGTTCATACCGCCGGGCAGTCACCTCCTTTGCCGGTGTAAACCCCGCAAACAGGCGGAGATGCGATACACGGAATAGGCGGGCGATGTCGATAACGGCAAGCACGTGCTCCAACATCCGTCGGTGCGCTTGCGGGTCGGCGAGTGAAAAGTCGTTCTCGGCGGTTGCAAAGGAAAGCTTGATGCCTGCCTCCGCAGCCTTGGACATTGCTTCGGCAGCCTGTTGCCGATCCGTGTTCATGGGGAAAGTTGCCGCAAACTCGTCGCCGATGCCGATCTCCAACGTACGGAATCCAGTAGCTGCGCAACTATCCAGGTGGGTCGCAAATGCACGTTCGCGAAACCCCCACCAGCCGCAACCTACCGCTATTACTTTTTGACCTGTTGTCAATCCCATCCTCGATTATCGTTTAATAGTTATCGTTTTGGGTCAACGCCGGATTGGCCTGCCGCTCCAACAGCGGAATGGGGAATAATTCATGTTTCGCCTCCGCGTTCCGGCCGCTTGCCTTCATGACGTCCACGAAGCGTCCGGTACGCAGCAAGTCCCACCGGTGATGGCCTTCAAAGCAAAGTTCCATCCGGCGTTCGGCCCACACCGCCACCCGGAAATCTTCTTTTGACAGTCCTTCGAGATTTGGCAGTTCGGCCAATTCCTCCGCTTCGTCCATCCCATTCGCGTTTTCATCCCTTGCACGCTTACGGACTGCATTGATGGCCTCGTAAGCCGCATCGGTAGGGCCGGATAGTTCGTTTTCGGCCTCCGCAAACATCAACAGCACATCGGCGTATCTCAAGACGATCCAATTGGCGTCTCCACCGACGTTAATGCCGTAGGTGGGATCCCAATACTTCATCGGTACAGGCCCGGCCTGTGCAATACCCGAAACCGTAATTTCCGGATAGTATGCGCTTGGGAATTCAGCCACCATGGAAATCCGCTTACGGTAATGATCCGGCACAGCATCATAGAATGCCCGTTCGGTGGCAACAGCGGTACCTGCGATGGCACCATTCAGCAAGATGTTCGGATTCCGGGATGCAAACGAAGACGTCAGCGAACTCCCACCGCCCCTTGAATTTCCGGAAGTGTATTGTACGGAAAACAGGTGTTCCTTTCCGTTTTCGTTGGCCAGCTTAAACACATCCGCAAAATTTGCAAACAAACTATACGTTTCACTCTCCATAACTGCTTTTGCCATTTCGCGGGCCTGCTGCCAATTGCCCTGAGTCAGGTAAACCTTCGCTAACAGGCCATTTGCCGCCCCACGGGTTGCACGGCCCACATCTGAACCGCTGTAAGACGGAGGCAATGCGGCAGCAGCTGCCTGTAGATCACTGACAATCAGCGTATAAATAGCTGCCAAATCCGCACGCGGAATGCCGTTATTTGCGGTATTTTCCGTCGGCTCCGTCATTAACGGTACCCCGCCAAATCCGCGGACCAGCTCGAAATAAAACAATCCGCGCAGAAACTTTGCTTCCCCTACATATCGATCACGGAGTTGTTCGTTAATCTCCATCGAGGGTACCCACTTGATGACATTGTTTGCGTAGTTGATTCCGCGGTACATGATTGTCCAGAAATCACGGAATACCGGATCGGCGGCCGTATAGTCCATTACATCGAGGCCGCCTGTCAGCTCTCCCCTGTTGGCCACTTCCGTGGATACGTCGCCAAAATACCAGGCATTCCCATTGTAATAGCCGCTCAATGCCGAATAGACGGCATTTACACCCGCAAGTGCATCGGCTTGCGTTTGAAAAAAGCCATCGCTTCCAATGGCTGACCGGGGCTGTTCATCCAGGAACTTTTCGCATCCCATGGTTAGCAGCCCCATGATGACCAAACTGATATAAATCGAAGTTTTCATTGCTCTTATCGATTAAAATTAGTTAAAACCCAACCTGTATACCCACGCGGAACATCCGTGCCCGCGGGTATGCATTCATATCTACCCCAAATACCGTATTGTTGTCGCCGAGCGAATTGACTTCCGGATCATACCCGGTGTAGTTTGTCCAGGTATATAGGTTTTCACCGGCCACATACACCCTTGCCGTGCGCAGCTTGCTGTTCGCCAGCGGAAGGGTATAACCCAGGGTCACATTACTTAACCGTACAAACGACCCATCTTCCAGGTAATTCGTACTCACCCGGTTCGGGAACGTACCCTGTCTTCCATCGGGGCGGTCAATCTTTGCAATACGGTTGCTGGTTCCCGGGCCATCCCACGCTTCTTTGTAAATCGCCAATCCGTTCATACCATTCACCTGGGTGGTCAGGTCAATCAAGTTGAGGTTGAGCACATCGTTGCCCTGTACCCCATTCAGGAAGATACCCAGATCAAACCCTTTATACGCCAAATTGGTATTGAATCCAAACACATAGTCAGGATGCGGATTGCCGATAATGGTTTCGTCCAACCCTTCTTCGAACGTACCGTTTCCGTCGGTATCCCGGTAGTTCTCAAATCCGGGGCCTGAATTGCCATTTCCTGCCATGTGACCGGCATCAAATTCAGCCTGAGTTTGCCAGAGCCCGTCAAAGATATTTCCCCAAAACATACCGATGGGTTGATCCACCATCACGACGGTCCCCGCCCCGCCATTGCGCTGAATCAGATAGGAGCTGATGGAAGATCCGAAAAAACGATCCGCATCTGCCAATTGCAAAACTTTATTCCGGTTGAAGGAAATGTTAGCAGATGCATCCCACCGGAAATCGCCCTCACTGATCACGCCGGCGATGCCGAGCTCGATGCCTTTATTCTGTACGCTTCCGATATTTTGCAACATGGAAGTAAACCCTCCCTGCCGGGGTATTTCTACACTAAAGAGCAGATCACTTGTTTTTTTGTGGTAATAGTCGGCTACCAGACTCAGGCGGTTGTTCCAGAACCCGATGTCAAGCCCCACATCAATCTGCCGGGTGCTTTCCCATTTCATGTCCTCGTTCACAAGCGCTTCCGGCACAATGGATGTGACGAATTGGCCGCCGAACGAATACGGACTACCCAGTCCATACGTCTGCAAGTTGCGATACAACGGAATCGATTGATTGCCGGTGACCCCGATACTCGAACGTAATTTCAGTTCGCTAAGCCATGTAATGGGTTTTAAAAACTCTTCATTTTTGATATTCCAGGCAACCGCTGCCGAGGGAAAGAAACCAAAGCGGTTATTCTTTCCGAACCGGCTGGATCCATCGTACCTTGCTGAAACAGTGAGGAGGTACCGGCTCTCAAAATCATAGTTTACCCGGCCGAGGAATGAAACCATGGACCACCTTGAATATCCGGTGGACGGATACTGTGGATCTTCACCAAGGCCGAGGTTGTAAAAACCGAGTACATCGGTAAAATAATCATACGAAGTTGCCGAAAGCGATTCCTCCGATTCGCGTTGCATGGTGAACCCACCCAATACCTCCAGGTTATGCCGGTCGTCAATTGACTTTTTGTAGGTTAGTGTATTCTCGTTTACCCAGTTAAACAGTTCGGAGGAGGAAACGCTGCCGCTGCCCCCGGTAGTCCGTGAATTGACAAAGTACGACGGCAGGTAACTTCTATTCCGTCCATTGGTGAGATACGTGCCAAACGTCGTTTTGGCGATAAGTCCTTCGATCAGCTCATATTGCGCATAAAAATTGCCCAGCAACCGCATCCGCGTATTCAGCGCTTCCGCTTTTTCCGCCATTTCTACCGGATTTTGGATGGCCGGATTGGCATAAAGGCCCGTAGTTGTCCACAATCGGTCCTGCGAGCTGTACGTACCATCCTCGTACTTCACCGGTTGCACCGGATCCGATTGCAACGCCGCATATACCACACCGGAATTGCCATGGCCCGTGGTACTGTGCTGGATGGGGCGATCTTTGTTATAACCAAAGGACACATTTGCACCAATCTTCAACTTTTCCGAGATGGAATGATCTAAGTTCAAGGCGACATTCGCCTTTTTGAATTTAGAGAAAATGATAATCCCATCCTGATCAAAGTAATTTCCGGATAACGCAAACCGTGTTTTTTCATTTCCGCCCCGTACCGCCAAGTTGTGGCTGTGCATCGGGGCAGTCTGAAAAATCGCGTCCTGCCAATCGGTGCCCTCGCCCATCTTTGCAATTTCTTCTTCTGAATAGGCCCGGCTGATCAAACTGCCGTTCCGGAACCGGCTCCAAAACGTACGCGCCAATGTTGCATAATCCTTCGCGCTTAGCAGGTCAAGCTTTTTCGTTACGCTTTGGCTGCCGTAATACGCATCGTAGGTGATTTGCGTAGCCCCCTGTATGCCCTTTTTTGTTGTTATCAATACAACGCCGTTTGCTCCCCGCGCCCCGTAAATCGCCGTTGCGGAAGCGTCTTTGAGCACCGTGATGGATTCGACATCATTCGGGTTCATGAACTCACTTGATCCGCCCATTGGAAAGCCGTCTATTACATATAACGGGCTATTCCCATATTGAATGGAATTACTCCCACGGATTCGGATACGCATACCACCCGCCGGAGCCCCCGTGGTTGACGTTACCTGCACACCCGGTATCCTTCCCTGCAACCCCTGTTCTACCCGATCGACCGGCCGTTGCGTAATTTCTTTGGCACCCACAATGGACACCGCCCCCGTAAGGTCGGCTTTTCGTTGGGTACCGTACCCCACAACAATTACTTCATCCAATTCCGTTTCTGACGGAACGAGCAATATGTCGAGTCTTCCGCCCTCCGCTGCAACCTCCTTGCTGATGTAACCTACATTGGTAAATACGAGCACCGCAGCCCGGTCTGGAACCGTTATACTAAACTTACCGTCCGCATCGGTCGTTACCGAATGGCCCGTCCCTTTTACACTAACGCTTACACCTGTGAGTAGGCTCGAAGTCTGTGCGTCTCTCACGGTACCTTGTACCGTTTGCTGCATCCTTTCGACAGCATAGCACACCTGATTAAAGCATACCGCTAAAGGCAGTATCCCCATCATCAGCATTGCCTTCATGAATTTCTTTTGTCCCATAATTCGTTTATAATTTAGCTTACAGTTTCAAATGTAGAAACTAATTTTATATATCAAACAAAAAAGTTTAAAAAAACAAGACTACCGGGCAGCACGTTTGCGTGCCCCCGGCGAAGGATCTTACTTAGAAACGAATCGTGAAGTGACTGTTATTTAGAAAAGTAGCCCAACCGTTGAGAAATCCGCAGGGCATGTTCTTTGACTACTTTCCCCATGGGTTCGAATTGGGTAACCGGGAGCCGGTCAGATGGGCCGGTAACCCAGATTGCTGCTACGGGATACGAATTGCCATTGAAAATCGGTGCTCCGATGCAATGCATCCCTTCTACCTCTTCACCCCCATCAATGGCATAGCCCGTTTCCTTTACCTTTTTTAGTTCATCCAAAAAGTCATCCAGTTTGGTAATGGTCTTGTTTGTATACTTTTTGAATTCAATGCGCGAACAAATCGATTGCTGTATCTTTTCCGGAAGGTACGCCAAGATCGCCTTGCTGGGCACTGCGGTGTGGAGGGGAAATCTTGTACCCACGTCAATCCAGAATTTAAAGGAATGTAGACCCGGTACCTGTTCAAGTACCACCCCTTCGTCTGCCAAAATAATCCCGATCAGCACGGTTTCTTTTGTCGTATTCCGCAGGTCGCGCAATACGTCCATTGATTTCTCCAGTAGATTTTGCTCGGTGACCGCCGCATAGCCTACGGACAGGAGTTTACCGGAAAGGTTAAAAGCTTTTGAGTTTTCATCCCTCGTCAGGTATCCGTAGTGGAGCAGTGTCATAGCAATCCGGAAAGTGCTGTTTTTCGAAATACCAAGCTGGTTGCTGATCTCGGTGATTCCCATTCCGGAGGGCGAACTGGAAAGTAGTTCAATCATGTAAAGTGCGCGCTCCAAATTGGGAACGTGGTATTTCGAACTGCTGTTATTATCTCCTTCTTCTTCGACTGACATATGCACGACTGGATTGAAAACGTCCAATGATAAGACATTGCGATGTAAAAATCAAATATTATATAGGGTACCTGTTCTCAAAGCAGGCTGGACAAAACCGGGACGACAACTGATTCGTCCCGGTCATACCTACCGCCTGCTACCCCATCGTTGCAGCACCCAGCTCACGGCAAAGCTCACCACCGCGCCGATGGCGGCAAGCACCGCGGTTTTGAGCACGTCATGCAGCCCGAGTTGGCCAATAATGCTCAGTAGCGTACCGCTGCCTGTACCCATGCCCAGCCGGTGGTCAATCCTCATCTTCCCCACCTTTCTTTGTGCCGTTCTCCACGGCTTCCAGTACCCCCAGCGCAAGCGCCAGATAGCGGGCAACCATCACCACTTTGGATGGCAACTTCATCGGTGCAGCGATAACCAGCTGGCTGGCCACAGCCAGCGTTTCCTTGATCCGTTCGTATACGGTCGGCTTCTCCGCTGCGGGAAGCCCGACGGTCTTCTTGTTTTTTCTCATTTTTTTGTTTTTTAATTAAATTTCTCCCAGATACTTACTATTCGACCATTTCCGCTCTTTGCGGTCGTGCACCATTAGGTACAGGTGCACCGGCTTGTTTTCCAACAGTGGTGGCAATTCGAGCGCTACGCTACCCTCTTCGCGCAGCCGCTTCTCTTCGTTGATACCTGCAACGCGCAATTCGGGGTTATAGGCACAGAGGACGAGTCGGTCATCCCAAGCCTCATTCACTCCCTCAGAGTCGCCTCCCAGCGACTCTACCTCAACATTAACCATACGCCCCTGGCGTATCACTTCCGTCCGGATGGGGTTCCGCAGTACGCCTTCACTGAGCCGCACCGCAGCGGGGTCAATGTACTGGTTGGGATAATCGCCCGCCACTGCGCGGAGCAGCACATATGACATGGCTCGACCAAATGGCGTTTTGCCTTTCTTCTGGGTGGCAAAGCCGCGATGGATCAGTTTGCGTACCGGCGCTAAAAACTCGCTCGCCAGCTTGAAACGCTGTTGGATAATTAGGCGGCCGTCTGCCTCGTAGCTTTTCTTCCGTTCGCTATTGGATATAACGTTCATCATGTTTTTCGTTTAAAGGAAGCGACCCACCCCCGCGGCGGGCGGATCGCTTCCGGTTTAGTGCTTTAGGCCAGCGCTACCTCACCGAGGTATACGCTACGCGACACGTTGCGCCGTTTCCGGTCGGCAGTAAAGAGCCATATGTGGCCCTCGCCGGTCTGGAAATGATTGGGCAATGCGATGTCTACCGTTCCATCGGCACGCTGGGGCGGCGTGGGCGCGGTGAGAAACTGGTCGATGCCCGGATGGTACAGCACGATGTACACCCGGTCATCCGGTTGTTGCTCGTACAGTTCATTCTGCACCGTGTCCCAGGTCACCGTCAGCACCCCCTCTTCTGCGCTGGCAGATTCGGTAGCGCCGCCGCTGTACCCTTCCGCAATGCGGATTTTGCTGTAGTCCAGCGCATACTCCGGATAGTCACCGATAATCGCCCGATCGATGTTCTCCTGAAACGCCACGTTCATCGGCGTATGCGTCTCCGTTTTGCGCAGACCGTAGCCGATCCGGATAAACACCTTCAGCGGCAACAGAAAACGCATCAGCAGCGTAAACCTAGCCTGCTGCATCAGCTGCTCTTCCGTTGCTGGCTTCGTACGTTTCTTGTACAACCCTTTGATGTAGTCGATGCTCTTCCAGCTGCTGCCGATCACGCTACCCGCTTTTCCTTTGAAGCCTCCATTGGCTCCTTTTCTGATTACTCCCATTTCTGGTCTCCTTTTTAAATTTTGTTTACTTATCACCTGTTCACCCGCTCGCCTGATCAGCTGCTCACGTGTTTACAAGCTTACTTATTTACTCCATCCACAATGCTGCAATACCGGTATGCGTTGTTTCATGAAGGCAAACATAGTGTACTGTAAATCAAAAAAATAGCAATCGGAAACGGTTGACGGGGATGTGACGGGGTGTGATCGGTAAATTGACGGGGAAGTGAAGGGGAAGTGAAGGGGAAGTGAAGGGGTTATGGGGTTTAGACCGTTACTCCACGACTGGATCCGCGGCGCTCCGCTGGCGTCTCCTAGGCCGTGTCTGCAACGGTCTAAAACTGTTAACTCCCTACTTTCTCCTACCTATTTCTTACCATTTACTATGCGCGGTATAAGGCTCATCTAACCCGTATCTATGAAATTGATAGCCAAATGTCGAATACGGCATAGATACAGATTACACTACCGCAGGAGAAGGGCGGGAGAAGCTCAAAAGAAAGAGGAGCGAAAGGCGGTACCTTTTCGCTACCTTTGGCGGCTTACAAAACAGGTGACACGTACACGTATTTTTTAAGCACATGAAGACAAAAAAGAACCCATTACTTTCTATTTTAGTAGGCTGGAATATCTTGCTGACCGCCTTCCTGGCATATACCTACATTTGCAAGGACAAAACCACGGCAACGGAACGACTGGACATTGTTGATAAAAACGACACACCCTTGTTGAGCCTTTCCAATCCCGAACATTTCCCGGCTCCCATCATTGATGGCAAAACCCATAAGCGCGCCGTGTCGCCCAGCGGGATGGTTTTCTTCAATGAAGATGGCAATGAAGTGGGCGGCATGGCCTTTTCAAAACGAGACTCCGCTTCTTTGAACGCGTTCGTATTGGATTACTCCAATGCCGATGCGATTGGCATGCTTGTGCAGGAAGACAAAGGTGCCGGCTCCCATCGTGCGGCCATCCAAATCAACGACAAGGGCGAAAAGCTGGGCGAAGGCGCACACCATATATCGCTGTAAAACGAAAACGGAACCGCAGGTCTTTTTATCATGGACCGGAAAGGCAATGTAGTTATCGAGTTGTCTGTAGACTCTGTAGGCAAACCGACGCTGCTGCTGCCCCGGTAAGCGTACAAGTTTCCTAGCCACCGCACACATTACCGCAGGAGAATGGCTGTTATTGCTTTTTAGTAACGGGCACAACCAACTCTACCGCGATAACTTCGCCAATCCGGCTTTTTTCGAGGTTGTAATCGCTTCTGTTCAATTCGAACTGCCCGCGAAATACCCCCTCATCGCCCGCCCCATCAAACGTAAACGGGATAGCAATCTCGCGGGTAACGTCTTTGATGGTTAGGCTGCCATTGGCTACGAAACCACTTTCCGAAGGTGTAACCGTATTTGATGCGAAGCGGATAGTGGGGTATTTTTCCCCATTGAGGAAATCCGCTGCCAGGGCATGCTTGTTTTTGAGCCCTATGCCGGTACTGATTGTATTTACATCCACGGTAACATCCAATTTGGAATTCCCCAAGTTTGCGCTATCAAACTCAATGGTGCCTTTCAGGCCCTTTAATGTGCCCGAAGCCCCCTTGGTGCTGAACCTAACCGCGTAATCGTCTTCCTTTACCTGCCATCCAACCAGATAGGCCGAGGTAAATGCCGAAAGCAGCAACAAATAAAGAGCACCGGAATACAGGATTTTCTTTTTCATTTCCTTTACGATAATAGTGAAAACAAATGTAGCTAAAGGGCAAATTATTCGGCTGCTTTATTTTCAACATCACCGCCCCCAGTACTCCTTCTTCAACCGCTCCACATCGCAATCGCGAAAGTATTTTTTGCGTTTCTCTACTTTCGCCACCGTGATCTCGCCGCGTCGCTGGCAACGCAGCAGGGTGCTTTCGCTGATGCCTACGCGGTTCCATGTTGCCTCGGCATCGAGGTATTTGGTTTCGACTTCCTGCTTATCGAGGATGTAGTTACAGATTTTCTGGTGATCGGCACGCAATTGTTTCAGTTCCGGATAAAGTATTTGGAATACCCTTGAACAGGCACAACATGACTTTGCGGTACCCATATGAATCGGCTTCTGCATAACATCTGTTTTTCAAAGGTTGTAGAAGATAAAGTTTAGTTATACGCGGGCTAACGAAAACCACTCCAAATATGCAGCCACCTTCCTGCGGTGAATTGTCAAAGTTTTCGTTTGCTTCTTTGGAAGCCTGAGTGTTATCTCCATGCTCCTGCCTTTTTTAATTCCCGGCCCGTCAATGATGTACATTCTATTAATAATTGCATTGTTTCTTACCCTGAAAAACCAGTTAGCTGGTAGAGATTTTTGGATTTCCTGCAATGATGTCCTCCGGAAATGAGGGGATTTAGAGGTGTACACCCATGCCCGGCGCTTCTCATATTCAATGTATCGGATTTCGGTATATGGTATCTTGTCAATAGATAGGGCTCCCTGAATTTCCATAAAGCCTCGAAGCTTTGGCAATTCGCACAATGTATCTGCTCCGCCACTTCTAACCTTAAGTTTAGCTTCCAAAGCAGCCAGCGCATTTTCAGTCTCCAACAATCGCTTGGAAATTCCAGCGGCGTCTTTTTTGGCGGTTTCCAGCTTTTGTTTTAGTATCAACGTCCGTTTCTTCCAAATCTGCCTGTCTAACACAGCCTTCCGCAATGCCCCTGTCTTAGCGTTCAATTCATCCGCCAGCCGATTCGCTTCTTGGCGATAGTGCAACAGCAAATAGGTCAAATTCATGATCACAATCAGCAGGCAGATGATCGGAAATTCGTGGGTCAGGTAGCCACTCGCCCTAAAATCCCTGCCGAAACCTTCCAAAAACCCGAATGCCAATGCAACGGCAGCCAAACAGGGTACCGCCACTCCACCAATCATTTGCATGACAAAACGTATATCGTATGTTTTATTCCATCGTGGGAAGCCATCGATGGATTTCGAAAGCCAAGCAATGAAATGAATGATCATCCAAGCGAATAGCCAACTGAAGGCTACCGAAACATAGAATCCCAGATACCGGATGATTTTAAGAACGGGAATACTTTGGTTGTTTAGCACAATCACCAGTGCAACAAAAAACGCGGTGATCACCTGACCACGCGCAGAAAAATAGGTTTGTTCATGTGTTTGCATAACATTTTTCAAGATAAAAGCTTAAGCGCCATAAAAGGTTAGATCCTAAAATTAATACATCCTTCTTTAACAGCCAAATTCACAGGGCGATATCCAATCAAAATAGGTGGCCAAACATGTACACTCAGTGGCCATCCGTGTATCAATTTATGATTTAGCCTATCCAGAACATTTCTTGTCCCCTAATTTTGAAGCTTCCAAGGCGGTGCCATCTGCCTTGGCTAACTAATTTTATTTTATCAAAAACTTAAAACCATGGCAAAAAAACCATTTACCTCCGTTGGTGTACAAGCTTTGCAACAAGAACTGTATGCCCTTCCAGATGATGCGCTGCACGTAGAAGCAAGTGCTGCGCGCGATGAATTTCAAGAGTGGCTATTGGCTCATTTTGAGTTGACCGACAAGCAGATGCATTATATTGAGACCCTCGATTCTGATTTCGTTAAGCAGGCGTCTGGCTTAGTCTCGCATTATGTTGGCCATCGCCTTCCGATGTCGTTGAATGCCGAAACACCGCCAGAAGAAGATGAAGGACGGGGCAAACTCATCCTTTTCAACGAGAGCCAACAGGTTGTTTATCGGCAACTGGAAGGCTCGCTGGCTACCGGCCACCTTCAAGTAACTATTCGGTATCCGAAGAACCGCTAAACAGGGTTTCTCTGTAAACCCGGGAACAAAAGGCCGCAGTCTTTACCCGGGTTTACAAAATTATATACAAACCAACCATGATACCCTCCGAGTATTTGTCCGATGTTCATAGTTATCTATTCCCATTCTTCGAGCTGCCGCCGGAAACGCACAGTGACACCGCGCTGCTTTCCGGTATCCGGCTGCTTCATACTGTAAAATATCAGTTGCTGGAAGAACCGGGGCCAGCCGAGAAAGGGCAATTTATGCTGGTATTGCAGGGCCTGGTGGATAGTTATTACCATTGCCCCTTTACCGGAAAGCTTCGGGGCAGGCATGTTTATTACCGGCGCGACGCCATCTTTGCAGCGGAAAGTTTTTACCGGGGCGAAGATCGTGGTGATTACATCCGCGCCCTCGAACCTTCGATCTTACTTTCCCTGCCTTACGGTACTCTGCGTATACTTGCTGAACGGTATCCGCCCGTGCAAACGAAGCTCAGGATACTGGCGGCATCCCGTAACGAGTATTTACTCGGATACAACCTTCGCAATACCTTGCCTGCCAAAGCACGGGTCCGCGCTTTTCTTGAGCAGCACCCTACCCTGCCCCACCGCACCACGACCGAAATCTGCGCCATGCACAACCACATGAGCCGGTATTGGTATGTAAAGACTCTTAAAGCGATTGATAAATAATTGTCAATTAGTTGCCAAAATAATTGACAACTAGTTGCTAACGTTTGTCCCTCCTTTTGCCCTAATTTGGCATTATGGTATCGTTCAGCAAACCTATCAGCGGCATATGCCACCCCAGAAAATTCGCTTTGTTCCGGCGTAAGGCCGTATTATTAATACCCGGTTATCATCATTGATCTCCCCGGCAAGTTGCCGGGGCGCCGCGGTCCGGTCAGCCGATTAACCGACCAACTATCTCAAAATTTCATTCACAAAAACGGTACGCATTTCCGTCTTAAATGCACATCCAAAGTATGAAAACGCTTAATCACATCATCAGAAAAGCAATGTTAGTCCTTGCCCTTTTTGCGATTGCCCATATGGGTATGGCCAATCAACCGGTTAAGAAAGCTGCGATTCCCGCACCGAATCCGGCAGCGGCCTATATCGCAAAATTCATCCAGTCACAACAGTGGTTTGAGGTGTCATCAAGCAATAATAATCCCACAGACCACAGCAATCAGACCGTAACAAACCAGCCCGAGGAAGAACAACCATCGGGCACATGCCGGCCTTCTTACAGTGGAAATATCTGTTCTGTTGAGTTGGATATCTCTGGCATTACAGACATGGCTGCATACAATGCCCTTTTGGCCCGCATTGGCACCTCCAACCCGCCAAAGGTCAGTGAATTTATTGCGTTGGGAGCCTCGTTTATCCAAGCGGCGAAGCAATTCGTATCCGGCGTGGATACACCCGAGGGATAACGTATACACCGGAAGGATCATTGCGTAAAGGGCGGCAATTACGACCGCCCTTTTTTCTTTGCTTCATCGCTCGTTTTGCACGTAACCACCTGCCGCTACGGCATCCAACGGTATCGGCCAGACATAGCGTTCACTTTGCGGAGGCAGCGTAAACTCCTGTCCGTTGACCTTGCGTACCAACGTAGTTGCATACGTTGGTTCCTTATTTAGCCTTCGGAGGTCCTCCCACCTGGTACCCCGCCAGACAAGTTCTTTCTTACGCTCCGCAATCACCCAACCCAATACCTCGGCCGGATCATTGGATGCAAGCTCCTCGTACGTTCCGGATTCAAATCGATGTTTACGGAGCAAATTCAGGTCGGCCAATGCCCGGTCTACGTCACCCAGCCTCGCCGCGCATTCCGCCCTGACCAAGTACAGTTCATCCGTAGCAATCCCTGTAAAATATGTACTCAACGAAGTACCGTCGTAACTCCCGATGTATTCATGTTTCATTCCATTGTTAATTTCCCTGAAAAAAGCTTTCGCCCGCAAATCACCTTCCGCGTAACTATCCATCAAGGCGGTATCTGGATTTTGCCGGTAATATGCAATGAGGTCCAGGTTTGACAAGGTAGCCAACGAAGCCATAAATATCACTTCGGGATTGCCTTCTCCCTTTGGTTGAAACGTAGGAGCCTGATCAAATGCCACGGCATTAAAATCCAATAGGGCAGTATGCAGGGCTAATCCGCTGTTAGCATAGTTCAACGCTTCGTCAATGGCTCCCATTTGCAAGGCAACGCGCGCAAGGAGCCCGTATACAGCTCCTTTCCCCGGACGGAGAACCACTTCAGGATAATCCGGCAGCAACCGTTCCGCAGTCTCCAAGTCGGTTACGATTTGGCGGTATGTGTCTGCCAGGCTAGCACGGGATACCCGGAGGGTCAAATCGGATTCGAGCCGCAGTGGCAATCCAAGCTGACTTTTAGCGGTCCCCTCGTCATACACCGGGCAATACAGCTGTGCAAGGTTGTAGTAATTCCAGGCACGGTGAAACAGTGCGGTACCTTTTGCCATGTTAAGCTGCTCCGTAGAGACATCGCCGTTCTTAATTTTCTCAAACCCCTCAAGTGCCAGATTGCTCCAGAGAATCCGCTTATAGCCCTCGTTCCAATCCAGCATATACAATTCGGTGCCGTCATAGATTTCCCTTTCCCAGGTATACGCGCGTTTTTGGTATTGGATGTAAGAGGGAAATATGTTGTAGTACGCATCTATGATATAGTATTCATCATTCCCCATCATGCCCAGCGCATGCGAAGTGTTGTTCATGGTGGTGATGTTGTCCATCAATCCCATGTAATCCGTAAACGAGTGCGGCACTCGTTGCCGCACGGATGGACGAACATCGAGAAATGCATTTCCGCAGGACCAGCACATTGCCAGGGTGGCTACCACCCCGCAAGCAATTTTATAATTGACTGATTTCATCATGACGTTAAAATATTAGTTGGATACCCAAGGCGGCATTGATCGGAGCGGGGTAGTCCGTTGCCGGATAATCCGGGTCTATCCCTGCATCGTTTGCACGCCACAGAATGGCCAGGTTTTTTAGGTACAACGAGGTACTGATTTCCTGAAACGGTAGTCGGCCCAGTCTATTTTTTCCAATCCGGTACCGGATGTTGATGTCGTTGAGGCGGATGACGTCACCCTTTTCGATCAGGACTTCCGAATACCGGTAGTATTGCTCCAATTGGGGGTTGAACTGGTCGATTGCTGCAGGGACGGAAGTGGTCAGCTCATCCCCCGGTTTCTGCCACCTCCGGTAGTAGTCCATGTGGTAGGCAGGCAAGAACGTATTGTATTCCTGCCCCGATGCCAGCGATGGCCGGCGGAACACATGCCCGGCTTTAAACCCGATCGCGAAATCCAGCGTTAGCTGGCGCCACGTAAACGAATTGCGGAGAGTGCCAAAAAATGTCGGCACGGTGACTCCGGCATTCCGCAGATCTTCGTAACGAATTGTATTCAGAAACTGTCCATAAGCCGCCATGTCGGTAGTTGGCGCACCATCTACTGTTATCCTGGGCAATCCGTTTTGTCCATCCAGTCCAAACCACGGAAATGCATACAGTACATCCACCGACCGATCCTGCACCGGAATAAAGCGGTCGAAGTACACCGTTGCGCCCCATTGCGTGGGTTCCTCCAAGTAGGTGATCCGATTTCTCGTCGTGCTCATCAACAAGATTGTATTCCATGCCAGCGGACCCGTAGTATTACGTGTGTTGAGCTGCAGATCCCAGCCCTGGGTCTGCATGCTGCCATAATTTGTCTTATAGGTTGAAGAACTCGGAATCCCCAATGTTGGGTCGATCAGTACCGCACCCAGCAGATGGTCAGACCATTTGCGGTAATATTCGAAGCTACCGCTGATGCGTTGGTTTTTTAGGGCCCAGTCCAGTCCTGCATTCATTGTATTTACCCGTTCCCACCGTAGCGAGGGGTTACCCGGGCTGGTGAGGTTAGACTGCGTCAGGTTCGAGATGGTGTTGGTCTGCACAAATACCGTCGGGTAATGACTTTGGGTTTTATCGATGTTGCCCGCACTGCCATAAGTAGCCCGCAAACGCAGATACGGAAGCCACTGCAGCCGGAAAAATGCTTCCTTACTCACCTCCCAGCTTCCGCCAACCGACCAGAGCACGGTGCCCCGTTGGTTGGTTTTCACACCCAGGAGGTTGCTGCCATCCCAACGTGTGCTCGCGCTGAGCACATATTTGTTATCCAACGTGTAGCTACCGTTGGAAAAATAAGAAAGTGTGCGGTTCACGACTTTTTCGGGGCTATAACTACTGAAGGTAACCGCCGCACGGCCGCTCGGTCGCGTGGGGTAAAACGTACTGTAGTCCAGTGCACTGTTGGCCGTCCATATCTCGTTATCGAATCCGTACAATCGCACCCCCGGAATGGTTGTGCTGACCAGTTGCCCCACTTCTGCACCACCCAAGAGATTGACTTCATGCCTTGGTCCAAACTGCTTATGGTAGTCAGCCTGCAACCGGGCGGCATGGGTGTTACCTTTGTTGGCACTTAAGTAATCCATGATACTGTTATGAGGTACAATGCGTGTTCCGTCGGCCTGTGTAAACCGATTGACGATATTCCGGACGTAGTAACTCTCCTTATCGTAAAAATCCGTACCGCCCGCCTTTGCCTTGGTATATTGATAGGACGCCCGCAGCTGAAGATCCTTGAACACGTTGTAGGTAAGGCCAAGATTGAAGCGCATGGACTCCGCATCCCGGGTATGATCAACCAAGTGAATTTCGTCAAGCGGCCGTTCCTGCCAGTCAAGCAAACCGCTTTCCGTAGCCTCTTCGAGGTATTTCAGTCGGAATGCGCCGAATACACTCTGCGGGTTTCCGTCTACATCCAGTAATCCGCGGTATATCGGATAAGCCCTGTCATAGGCGAAGCCGTTGGCAGCAGAATGCTGTTGTGTATACCAGAACGAACCGTCCAGCTCCAACCCGTCGGTTAGCTTAAAGGTGTTCTGCACACCGATGTTCAAGCGGTTATTGCCGTTGCCCACAAGGTTCAGCCGGTTGTCATCGCGGTTGGCAGTAAAGGAGTAGTTGTACCTGTCGCCACCACCCCGGATATTCAGTGCGTATTGTTGCTGCACTGCCTCCCGGTAAAGCCACTGCACGGCCTGATCGCGCAGATCGGTGGCGCGCATATACGATTCCTGACGGTCAAATTCCTGTTGGGTAATCCGCGCATCACGCTGTTTGATCAGCAGCTCTACGTAGGGCGGTATCCGCACGGCATCGCTCTCGGGGTATGCACCCCGCAGGAACAGTTCCTTTTCAATTTCCATCACCTTCGACGAAGGCAGATACTTATCGCTGTAAAACAGGTCTGGCTTGGCGGCCACATTCACGTTCGCATTGAAGCTGATCCGTGTCGGCTGGTTGTACCTACCCTGTTTCGTGGTGATAACAATTACACCGTTTCCGGCCCGCGCACCCCAAATGCTCGCTGCTGCTGCATCCCGCAGTACCGTTACGCTTTCCACATCATTCGGGTTAATGGTATTGATATCCCCTTCAAATGGAAAATTATCCACCACGATCAGCGGCTGGCTGTTGGATTCGATGGTGCTCAGGCCGCGTACCCGTATTTCCGGCTGGCCATACACATCGCCCCTGTCCAGGTTGCGACGGTCAAACTGTACACCCAGCGCAATCCCCTCCAGCCGGTCAAGTATGTTCTGGCTGGCACTTCGGTTGAGAAGCTCATTGTCAATGTGCGTAAACGCCCCCGTAGCCCGTTCCCTGGGCACGGTGTAGTATCCGGTATTGATCGTGACTTCCTGAAGGACATTCTCGTCACGGCGGAGTTTTACTTCTAAATCCCTACCGAGGACAACGAGCGGCACGGTTTCCGACAGGTAACCCACATGGGAAAAGAGCAGTGTATCCGGCAGGGTTACGCCTGCAAATGAGAAATGACCCGAACCATCGGTAGCAACGGACTGGCGGCTTCCCGTAAGCAGCACGGAAGTACCCGCGAGCGGCTCGCCCGCCGGACCGGTAACCCGGCCCGTGACCGGCTGCTGTGCAAAACCGGGGCTGCAATACCCCACGGCAAGGATGGTTAGTAGTTGTACAATTTTTTTCATTGGTTGGTTGTTTGATTTATTAGCGATCTATTTCGGTTAGTTCCAGTATGGGCACATGCTTTTCCTCCAGTTCGATATACAAGCCATATCGGCCTAGTTGCCGGTTTATTTCTTCCAGCGGCAGGCCGTCATGCAATTCTTTGGGAAAGAAAATGCGCACGTCCGTATCCGGATCAATGCCGGTGCTGTCTACTAAACTGGTTGTCAATCCAAGACCCGGAGACGCCTCCAGGGACATACGAGCCATTAAAAAAAAGAGCTGGGAGTTATACTTACCTTTGGGGAATACGAGCAACCCGTTTTTGTCTGCATCTTCCGGCAAGTCACCCTCGGTAAGCAGGCGCAGGATTTCGGCCTTGGTACCGCGCATCTTCAGCACGCCGTAGCGATGCAAGGGCCCCGGAACAATCCGTGCTGATAGGCCCATATGGGCCCGAAAAAACTCACCGATATCCCGTTGCATGCATTGAAGCGCCTCGCGTTCAGATAGTCTACCTTTTATGCGCCGTTCGTAGCTGAATGCATGCTGTTCGTACCAAGCCAGGTACGCCGAATCCTGTGCGGGCGTATTGTCCGGACTGAGCGGCGGCGGATTTCCCATCAACCACTGCTTCAAGTCTGCGCCGATTTTCAGGTCAAAGCCGCCATTCAGTGGATTCAGGTTCGGGAAGAGTTCTAACTCGTACGCCTGCTGGAGTAAACCAAGCGCGGGCTGGTTTGCGCAGTAGACGATGGTGCTGTCATCTTTATGCACCACTTTCACACGTTCGTTGCGGTAGTGCCTTACGGGCCCGGCAATTTTGAAATCAGCCCCTTTATACCGCAGCTTGGCATCCCCGTTACCTTTTACGAATAGCGGCATCAACGGATCCAGCACCCGGTCTTTGGTATCCATCATCATGTGCGGTTGCCGGCCGTTGAGTACTGCGGTGATGTTTTCCTTGGTGGCATACATCGCATGCGGGATGGCCACCACCCGATCGTCTTTGATCCACACCATGTGCGGAATGCCATCGTGCGGAAAAATCCGTGCGAGCGTGCTATCGCCTACGATGGAGGCCCTATCCCATGCATACCGCTTTATGATCGGTTTGATCATCTCAGCAGACTGGCCGGTGACGGGTATGACCACAAACCGCGAATCGCGCATTTCCCGTTTTAGGGTATCCAGCTTGTTGAGCGAGCCGAGACACGGGCCGCACCATGTGGCCCAGAAATCAAGGATGACCAGCTTATCGCGGTGGTCACCCAACCGCACCTGCTTGGCTGCACCGGTCTTCATGTCAACCGCATCGTGCACCGCATCGAAAAACGATTCCGGCAACCGATCGCCCAGCCGAACGGTTACCTCCGATGGTTCAAAAAAATGCTGGGACTTGGCGGTTAACGGACATAGCAATGCCCAGGCCGCGAAATAAAACAATGTACTTTTCTTCATATGATTAATTAGTTGGATTGGCTGATAAAATGGATAGCAGGCTTTCCAGGCGGAAACGCTCGCTTTCCGAAGTGGCATGTTGAATCCGTTCGGCTATCCGGGCCGACAGGTATCGCTTATGCAACCCTGCGTGGTAATCCGTAAGCTTTGCAACTTCTGTGACGTACAGCCACTGCATCCGTTGCCCGTAGTCCGTCTGGCTATCGGGTCCATCAAAAATCCGATTCTGAAGCAACGCCAACTCAGCGTGCGCGCCATTGGCAACTAATATTGCAAGCAGTTTGGCCAATGTCTGTTGCTGGCATCTGGCTAAGTGGGCAGCAGGACTGCCACCTCCTGAACCTTCCGGCAGGCGCTGCGTTAGCCAATGCGGCTCGTCTACAAAACTATCCATCGCAAATCCCAGCGCCCGCTGCTTTGCATCTTCATTAAGCAGCACTGTTACGTGATTCAGGTAATTCTGATACTGCCCGATGAGTTCGCGGCAAACCTCATTCGCCCGACCGGGATCGGGATACCATACGTTCAGGCTATCCACCACCCGTTGCAGATTCTTGATGCCATACCCAGCCGCGAGAACGGGATCGTCACCAAGGTCTTCTGCCTGGCAACGCGGATCGGTCGATTGCCGCTCTTCGGCTCCATACCACAGCTCCCTGTCACTTCCCGTTTCTGCGACCCAATTATTCAGGCTCTCGCGGTCTTCCTGCTTATCGCCCGTTGGTGGATGAAGCCGGTACGCCCATTCAATGGCCCAACGATCATAGGGGCCGACGCGGGGAAGCAATCCGGATAATGGCACGTTATCCTCCGGCTGGGCCACATAATTAATGCGTACATAGTCCATAATGGAGGGGCTAATGGCGTGTGCAGCCAGCCAATCCGGCTTGCGCAGGTTTTCTACCGCTACGGTAGATGATGCACCGAAGTTATGCAGCAGGCCGAGCACATGGCCTACCTCATGGGCAATGATTTTGCGAATCATTGCACCGATAAATGCCGTATCTGTCTGATTGCCCCGCAGCCTAGGTCGGTGCACCGCAGCCATCGCCACGCCCCATTGGTTGATTTTGCCCAGCATCCCATGGTGCAAAGCTATTTGCGCGTTGATAATTTCGCCACTGCGCGGATCGGTAACCAATTCGGCGGTTGCATTGGCAATGGGACTGGGTTTGTAGCAGACCATCGGATAGCGGGCATCGCCCACCATCCGGCTTTCCATTCCGGAGGGCACCCGCTCGCCACGGATGGCATTTTTGAAGCCTGCCTGCTCCAGGGCGGGCTGCCAGTCGTTGATACCCTGAATCATGTAAGGCACCCACGCTTCGGGCATCGCCGGATCAATGTAGATGACCAGTGGTTTGGCCGGTTCGACCAGTTCGCCCCGGAAATAGGCTTCCCGATCTTCGGGGCGCGGTTCCATGCGCCACCGTTTTACCATCCGCAGGCTTTGCTGAGGAGCATAGGCATTACTATAGTCTGTTGCAGACTGCGTGTAATATCCCACCCGGTCGTCAGGCTGCCGGATTTCATATGGGATGACCGGCAATAAAAACCAAACCGCGCAGATGCCCAACCGTACCGTTTCGCTGTTGTAACTATAGGTTTTGACGCTGGTGGTTACCAGATGGCTATCGGTTACCTCAACCCCCGAAATTGCGGAATGCTGCGGCTGCATGGTCCCTACGTTAAATTTGCGGCGCAGCGAATTAGAAAAAGTCATGATGATGTTGTCGCCGGACAGGAAATCCGTGGCATCCACTAGCGACCCGTCGTCTGCTCTATTGCGGCATACTATCGGGAAGCTGTGAAGAATGGGTTGCATATCGGCATTGGTGGGCAAGGCCAACATGCCATCCTCTGCCTGTATCCTAGTTGAATAATCAAGCGGATATATTGCGATGGCGTAATCGGATTCCCTATCGAACCGGAACAGGCTTTCGTTCGCGAGATCGCCACTGAAACCGATAAAATTGAGGAATGGATCAAAGGGTTTGTCGCCGGCCCATCCCTTGGCCAGACGGTTTATTGTAAGAATATCACGGCCAAGGAGTGAATCGGGAATCTCCAAATAGATCTTCCCTCCTACTTCGTGCGCGCCCAGCATGCCGTAGCGAGATTTGGCATTGACGGTGATGATCTCTGTAAAGGATTTATTGCCCGGAGGCGCAGTGGAGGGTTGATCCGGGGTTCCGAAGTTCTTCGGGACGTCGGTGCCCTCCGACTGCGCACGGGCTTCCAAACACATGATCGTTAGAAACAGTGTTACCATCAATCCCAAAGCGAGGCCCAGCCCGTTACGGGCTGGAGCCATCGCATGGGTCCAAACACATGATTCTTCAAAATTTCTTCGACAGGTGTTCGACTGTTGTTCGAGACTTGTTCGACAATCCTTCGACAGCGCTTCGACAATTATTCGAGTGGGCTTCGAGAAACCTTCGACAACGCTTCGGGAAAATGCCGAAGCGCAGCCGAGCAAGGGTAGAACAATTGCCCCGGCATATTTGAACCAACCCCGAGTGGTTGACGAGCACGTGTTCCACCCCACTCCATGCCCCTCCATATATGCCTTTCTTCCGCTATGTAGCCGCTTGCTATTCGCTAACGTGCCGCTTTTTGGGTTTTTTACCGAAGTATATGCGGGACACATGGGGATAGGACCGGAAGGAAGGGTAAGGGAAGGTGGGCTGGGGCACGACGCTAGCCGGGAATACTCGCGGCTGACTTTCGTATGCCGGAGTACTTCCAAATAGGCTTCAGCCTCAGGCATACCTGTACCTGAAAGGCTTTGCATTTTGGTCGGATTAAGACAGCGGTTGAAAAAGGCTCGCAGCCTCAGCAAAGGCCAAAGCGTGGCCATTAAGTGTAAATTTTGCTTCATTCTATTGTTTGATTTAAGTGAAAGAAAGTGTTTTCAGTCCAGTACTCTCACTAAGGTCAAACAGGGCTGCGTATGATATTTTTGTGGAGATTCGCCGTAGTCACTTCCCACGGCTTGGATAGCAAACGACCATCATCCCTCCTATCCTTGATAAGTTGGATGGGCTTAGATACGATGGTTCTTTTTTTTGTATTATTCATCAGGCTTTGAGGTTATCAAAGCCTCGTCAAAGGGATGAAAACTCCCGAAGGAGCCAGACCACCTTTGACTGCAAACGACGGGCCGCGTAGGATCGGTACTCACAATAGTTTCCCATTGGTATTGCTACTATCCCAAGAGGAAAAACCCCGAGGGAAGCACCGGACAGCAAAGTCGCAAGTGGCCTGGTACCCTACGATTGCTCATAGGGGTATCTACCAGACGCTCACTCACCCTCTTGCTGTCGAATTTCCTACGTTCGTTTGCTAGCGAGGCTCGTTAAGTGAGCATCATCTTATATTTTCAATGATGATGCAAATATATTACTCCATTTATTATCCGTTAACATTAATACTATCATTCTATTGACAAACATAGGTATAGTTCAATTTATTTCAAAATTATTTTAAATAAATTGGTGTATTTTCGGAAAAATTGCCCCTGTTCAGTATTAGCCATACTTTTAATAAAAAATCGTTATCCTTGAAAGTAGAGGCTCCAGACAACAACTTAGGTCCATATCTTGCTAAAAGATTAAAAAACAAAGATCTAGACAGTACTGATATTAGCGACTCCACCGGTATCGCCATCGCAAGTATAAGAAATATGCGAAATGGTACGGTTAAATCCATTTTAGCTATTGAATCTTATAAAATCGCGCTTTTCGTCGGAGACCCGATTGAGAAATATCTAAAAGGTGTTTATCCTAACCTTAAGCTGAAAAATTTGGATAAACCTATATCAAAAAACATCAAACCGGACACCTCGCCAACGGGAAAATTGATTTTCTCTTTGGAAGATTACAACCTCGACATCCTCGCTTATAGAACCGGAATAAAGCGTGATCGGCTGCAACGACTGACTAAACTCGGGATTGAACGTATCGAGACTTATGAACTGGCACTGATCGAAATGGCCGCAGATAAGGAAACGGGGGAGTTGTTTAAAATCCTTTTTAAAGGACTCAAATTGAATAGCTGAATACTACATTATTTCCGTTGGCTACCATAAAGGCGCCATTCACGCACGATTGGTTTCTTTTTGTAAAGAGGGTAGAAATAGGCACGGAACTTTTATTGCATTTAGTCACTTTTAGGCACTAGCGCGCTTAACTATTCGAAATCTATTTATGAAGCCGAATGAGTTCTGATGCTTATAAGATTATTGTCTATATTTGGATGACCGTGTTTAACAATTAATACCACCATGACTGGTCTAAATAAAGGGACTGACATACAGGATCACACCAAATCTTCCTGAAAATACATAAAATGTAATGCCTAGTTTGTTACAATAATGGGGATAAAGTAGAAGGGATATTTAATACAAGAGAAGAGGCGATACAATTTTTACATTCGTATGCTCCACCTAAGCCAAACACTAACTAAACAAAATTTCAATAGCCTTGCTTCTTTCGACGTATTTTCATACCTAGGATCCATACCGGAATAGTGTTGTTGGGACAGGGGACATTAGGTAAAGTTAAGGATTTTACGATTGACAGAATGGAGATTCATTTCACGGGATAGAACAAAAGTGAGGAGGGTTTTAATCGAAACATATATATTTGCACAAACCGTTGCAAAACCATTATGGCCATTTACAAAGTCCAAAACAACAAATTTGTCGAATTGAAGAGTGTCTTGTTCGAAAGTGAGAAAGTTTACGAAGTAGCTCACTTACAAAAGTATATTGCAAATTCAATAGAAATGATTTCTCCCGATCTATTGGTAATAGCTACTGAATTCAGTGATTGGGAAGACAGCCGGAGGAGCATAGACATCTTATGTGTCGACACAGAAGGGAATCTTGTAGTGATCGAAATTAAGAGAACACGGGAGGGTGGCCATATGGAGCTACAGGCTCTGCGCTACGCTGCTATGGTGAACAACATGAAGTTTGAAAAAGCGGTTTCTACATTCGAAAAATATTTACGGAACAGTGCGTCCGATCATGATGCCAAAGAAACCCTTTTGAAATTTTTAGGATGGCATGACAGTGAAAAAGGCGAATTCGCACAAGACGTTAAAATTATTCTTATTTCTTCGGACTTCTCGCTTGAACTCACTACCTCAATCCTTTGGTTGATTGAGCGCGGCATTGATATAAAATGTGTTCGCATCAAACCCCAAAAAGATGTGGATACGCTGTACTACGATATCCAACAGATCATACCATTGCCGGAGGCCGCTGACTACCAAGTCCGCCTTAGGGAAAAAATGGCAGAAGAACGAGTAGCAAGGACGGAAAATACACGAGAACAATCCATCATCACCAGATTATTTGATGCCGAACGATTAAAGGTAGGCCAGAAGGTAATACTTAAACCCGGAATAGACCAGGGCATTGATAAGGAAAAAGTATCCGCAACAATCGTCCGAAGAGGAAGGAATTGCCTACAAAGGGAAAACGATGAAGCGTTGTACTCATTCAGTAGCCTAAGAAGCCGACTGACACAAGAATTTGGTTTGGTGGATATAAGGCCGGAATGGGGCTTTTCTCTTAGGAACGATTGGATAACCGAAGACGGAAAAACGCTAGCAGAATTGGAATGAATTCGATCATCTAATCGCTATCTTGGTTCTTTGGTCGTAGCAACCGAGCCACGACTGAATAGTTGGTGAGGAGCAAATAACCGAGCAGGATATTTAGGCCACTGACTGTCCAATCAAATTTGCTTTTGAAATTCAATGACTGACCGTCTATACCACGCTTGAACGCGAAAAGCGTATGGCTTAAAAACAGAGGAAGATGATGAAGCAACAACAACGCTCCGACGATAAACGTTCCGATTTTAATGATATCAGATGGTTTGAGGCTGCTTAATTCTATTCGATCATCATCAAACCCCTTTTCGAGCCGGAGCAGGTTGACTATATTTCCCGAGTAGAAAATAAACAGGATAAACAGACCCAGCACGATGACGATGGCAGCGATGATCCAGATCACTGAAAAGGTAGTAACGTCTGTGAGCGCAAATGCAATATTGCTCGGCAAAATGGTAAAAAATTGAAGAAACTACGGAGAACAATCCGAATAACTTGATCATCAGGATAAAAAAGTCTCGCTTTGTCATTGTGCGCCCCCCCTCCTAATTCGGCTCCTAAAATATCGCTCGGTCTCTTTATCCATGAAATAGACATAGCACGCTTTCATCCCCCTACCCAGCAATACGCGATACGTGTTCTTGACCAACTGCAAAAAATCATCGCTGCTCTTCACCTGGCCATCATGTGAGTTGGCTGGGAATCCCTCCCATTCGCCCTTGTCTGGGTTGTAGCGAAGGTCGTTGCCGAAGATGATACCTGCATAATCAAACTCGAACCCTTGGGCGGTATATACGCACCCTACCTGATCAATACCACCTTCATCATACGCCCAATATTGGCTTTTCGGAATCCCTTTGCGCATACCTACCAACCCTTCTTGCGCATTCCACGGCCGATGGTAATCGCCTACTTGTACATCATTAATGAGTTCGCCCTCCGGCGTAAGCTTTTTGGACCACGGCCAGCAAAAGCCAGCCATCACGCGGGCCGTATAACCTTCCTCATGCTTCTCGCGGATGGCATCCTCCAAAGCCTGTGGGGAATCCATAATCCGAAAACTGAAATGCGGTTCGTCTTCCCACTCGGCGGTAGCGGTGCGGCGAATGTGGAGAATATGGTCGATCCATTCGCTGTATTTCTCCGAACCGCCATTGCGGAACTGGCTCTCCAGATCGTATTCGTATACCTTACATCCCGCGATTTCGGCCTGTTCGCGCAGGAACGCAGCGGAACCGATTTCGCCCTTGCGTACCACTTGGTAATCATCAATGAAAAATACCGATACCTTGGCGGCATGCAACAGGTCTTGCACCTGCAGTTTGCCCGTAGCTTTAAAGGGATAACCGGTTTTTTCTCGGATGCGGTGGGCCTCATCCATGAGCAGTACGTCTATCTCGTTGTACCCCGCCTCTCCATAAGACATGAAATACTTAAGCAGCCCCTGCGAACCGTTGCCAATGATTTTGCGGAGGGTCTCGGTGAACGACTTGGATCCTGTGGCGTAATGGGCATTCATGCCGAGTGCGGTGAGATCCGCAAGTAACTGCAACCCGATAACGGACTTGCCCGTACCTGCCCCACCCCTCACGATGATGGCGTGCTTTTGCCGATGTTCTAATCCTTTGCGAACAATGCTCATCACGGTATCGTATACGACGAGCTGTTCATCGAGCAGGATATAGTCGCCTTGCGTCTTGATCTGCCCGAAGAGCCGGATACCGCCTTTTAATTTCTCCCGGATGTTGGTAGATACTTCTTTGAGCAGTTTCTTGGACGGGCGGTGTTTCGCGCTTTCGATCTCGGTGAGGATTTCCATGCCATTGCCTGCCTCGACGCGGCTTTTGATGAAGGTGGTCAGTTCGTCACGCGCTTCGGTGGTATAGACGGGAAACCTTTCGAGCGCGCCTTTAAACCGCTGGTCCAGCAGCACGTCGGTTGTGGTGAAGCTGTAGTTGTGAAGGAAACTGCAGGCCGCTAACGCAATAGGAGTATCGCCTTCGTAGAATGCGCTGTTGTTGTCTTTGAGGTAATAGAGGTAATTGCCTACCTGCACACTGGGATGGAGCACACTGCGGTTGCCCCCTCCTACCCAGGTGACAACATAGTCGCTATCATAATCTGTAAAGGTGCATTTTTCCCATTGTTTTAGTTCAATGATAACGGCGTGCTTGCGTTGGTTGCTATCGCGCCCGCACACAACAACGTCGATCCGCTTGCCGCTGAGGGGTAGCTTGTACTCGACCATGATGCCTTGGTCTTGCAGGCCGCTTCGCTCCAAAATATCCGATAGGCGGAAAAGTGAGTTGCGCCACGACATGACCTCGTTTTGCGAGGGGTTGAAACCGAATTGTTTGAAAAAGGCTTGCCGCAGCAGGTCTGCAAGTTGGTTGTTGACGTTGAGCGCGATGAACTGCGCCAACGGCCCGGAATAGAGTCTCATAGTTGGTTGTACTTTTTGGCGCTCCCCTTGGCTTTGTCTACAGGGTATTTCTCGGCGTTTTTGGTGATTTTATCGGTTACTATTTGATTGACATCGAGGTTGTATTTGTCGGCCAGTTGCAGGGCAAAGGCGAATACATCTGCGAGCTCCTCTTTGACTTTTTGTGGGTCGGCATCTTCGGCTTTCTTCCATAGGAAGAGTTCGTTGAGTTCTGCCGCTTCGATGCTGAGCGCCAATGCCAGATCCTTGGCGTTGTGGAATTGCGTCCAATCACGCTCTTCGTTGAATTGCCGTAGCTTATTGATAAGGTCTTGCCAGTCGCTCATATGCATAGAAGGTTTGTGGGTTAAAGATAGGGAATTTTGTCGCTTCATAAAAAAATCCCTGCTTCTGTCGAAACAGGGACCGCCCCCAAATGGGGTTAGGGGGCTATCAACCTAAACCTGCCCGAATATAGGTATCATAACCTAACGCTACAAGCAATTTGTTGATAAAGACATTTTTAGATAAAAAGGGATCACTTTTAAAAAAAATTCTTTCTTAGTTTGATAAACTAATATTTTTAGCATTATATTTGTCTTATGATTGTGGTCAAAGGAGGAACAACGGAATTGATACCCAAGCCCATAAAACAATTGATGCTAGATGCTTGGAATAGGCATCATTGGATCTATGACCAGTTGGACAAAAAGTGGTATACACCAGAGGAGTTTAAGGCTATGTGGAGAGTACTGGCAACTGAACGCAATCTGAGCCGATATGTTGTCAGATCGCCTGAAATGGGTATTGCTGAATCACTGGAAGGCATTCGCCTCGCGCTGGAACGGGCGGAGGAATTGCATCGGAAGCTGCTGAGGTATTATGAGTGGAGATTGGAACGGAGGAAAGGATGATACGAAAACGGGAAAGCATAATTTAACGTTATATTTGGGAAGTAAATGGCGGAGTAAATGAACTCTGCAGCTCATCATTGATTATTCCGGCAGCCAGGTTCTATTTTTTGTCGAAACGGGTGCACCAAAGCTGGCCGATTTTATATAATCGCCTAGGATAGGATCACTTCATTTTGAACCTGAACGGAATCAATCCCCGCTGCTCACGCGGTGCCCGCTCAATTTCGTTAAACCGGGCCGCCCGGACTGCACGTTCGCATTTATCCCAAAGCGATTTGTCTGTAATTGTGGTTCCTCTTAAACTTACCCGCGCGAAGGTGATCCGGCCATCGCGTGCTACACGTACCTCCACCATCACAACGCCGGCCTGTTGGCCGTTATCTTCAATATCGGGTGGTACGGCCCACCCCCTGTTTAGAATCGAGAGACCGACGTCGCCATCGTCCGATACCTGCTCGCGGTAATTCGACGTCAGCGAATCTCGTTGGTCATCTCCCTGATAACCACTGTCAGCTAAACCATAATCCCAAAATGAAGAAAACCATTTTGTGAATTTATGCCGCTCAGCGGACGTTGCATTTTTAGCGCCCTGCTCAAAATTACTTGAAAATAAAATGAGGTCGATATTCTCCTTTTGAATGAGCATGACAATTACTAAGGAGCCTCGACCATCATTGGCTTTGAATGCAAATGCCGTTGGTTTATTGAATGTCATTGCAGGGTCCCATCGGATGGAATTAGCGGTTTCGGTGTTCTTTTCAAGAAAGGCTTTAAAACCGTCCCTCGAGAATCCGGTCAGATCGTAATAGTAATCGTAAAAGTCATAATAGTCCATCACTTTCTCGTTGACATCATTTATAGCGATTAGATTTACGCTTGTATCTTTTAACTCCTCTGGCTCCATAGTCGACCAAAGAAACTGCTGTCCGAATGCGTAACAAGGAAACATGAATAAAACAGGAAGAAGTGCTTTCATAGGTTTTTGTCGTAGTATAGTTGTATTTGTGAATCAAAAGTAGCATAATAAACCAATTTTAAGAAGGGACCGAAATAAAATGACCTTTCACATGAAAACCGAGGTGTTAAAAATTGAGTATTGAGAATAAATCAGTAATTTTAAACGAAGAGAGAACCAAACGGAACGAGCTTTTGAATATCCTTTTTATATGTAGCAGAAACCAATGGCGCAGCCGCACGGCAGAAGATCTGTTTAAAAACCATCCGATGCATCAAATCCGTTCGGCAGGCACCGCTCCTTCTGCGCGGATAAAGGTTTCGGAAAAGACTATACAGTGGGCTGATCTGATTCTGGTAATGGAAAAGCGCCATAAGGAAATCTTACGGGAAAAATTTGGTGCCGGGTTGCGGGAAAAGAAAGTAAGGGTGCTCGATATCCCCGACGAATACGGTTATATGGACCCTGAATTGGTGGAGATATTGGAATGGCATTGGCAAAGTATTCTAGGCTTCGGAAAAAGGTAAAATATCTTTCTTCACGATTGGCAAGGATATTCTTTGTCTGTAACCAACCTTTGGAGTAGCGAGTGATAGACGTTCACAGCAGCGACCATCACCCCTCCTCATCACCAAGCGATATACGAGAAATCTGGAACTCGTATGCCATTTCAAAGACTGCCCTTTTATAATCGGTATCCAAGAGTTGAGTGAAATCGATTAGTGCCCCGGGTGCCTTTTTCGTACGATTCCAAAGCGTGTCTTCACCGATCAAAATTTCGACTAACTCTTTGTCTGTATATTGACCGTGACGGTCAACTATATCTTGCAAAATATTGATTTCACAATCTGAAAACTCATCGTCGATGAAGGCTTTGATGGGCGACCGTAATAATTGCGTCGGAAAAGTCTCAACCGTCATTGGCCCGTTTACATCGGCCCGATAGGACAGCCATAGTATGGGAGCTCCTGTTTTTCGAACCGCATGTTCATCCGCTAGGTATAATAGCGTGGTCGCTTTTGACATGCTTAACCGTTGGATTCGCTCTGCAAGATATAAAATGGCGTTTTCTACTTTAGGTGAGGTATATGTTTTATCCATAGCCCGCGAAAGTAACGTTGATGTGTGCGGTGTAGCTGCACAGACCAACTATCGAGGCATTTGGTTGTTCGGTTGGTAACCATTTTTTGAGCTAAGGAGCCAAAGAAGGAATCTGTTGTTCGGAAATTCCGAACAACTGCTCATTATGATAGAGCCGAAAACCGCTACGCTGCGTCGCAGTTTTTGGTAACCACTGGTTTACCAGGCATATTGCGAATAAATTTTGATGGGAAATGGTGTAAAATCGCCGGATATGTACTGCAATTGGAAAATCGGAAATTCCGATTTTTGTTGATATCAATCGACAAAGTATTACAAATCGATTATTAGCGATAATTGGCTAGTATTATTCCGTAAAGAAAGGCCTGACATCGTTTTTCTCAATGTAATCCTCCACAATACCAACCTCATCAACATCCACAAAATCAAGAAAATTAGAATCCCGTATGTGTTCCCATAATTGGTGGTTCTTCTGATCGGTTGTACGCTGGGGCTCTCTGCCTAGCACATAGTATTTACCGCGCTGGTTGCCTTCCATCTCGATGGCCTTGGTGAGGGATACAAAGCGGGCAACGTCGTTTTCCAGATTATAGTGCTTTTTCTCAAAATCGATGGTCTGACCAGCCACGGGCATACCGTTTATACCGATAAAATCAATCTCGATGGGGGTAAATAAATTTCCGAAATCGTGAGACGTCAGCGTACGGTTTAAATTAACCCGATCTTTTATCTTCGGAAATAACTCTTGCTGCACCCGTCCGTAAACATCTGCCTTGGGTATCAGGTCATCTTCACCACCATACTTGAAAATATACTTTTCAAAAACCCGTTTGAAATTGGCATCATTCAATTCGACGTCGATGACTTTTGGGCTCGAAAATTGGATGATATTATTGGAGTATCGGGAAAGATAGCTGATATAGCCTTCGTTAACCCAACTGTTTTTAAGGGTTTGGCCAAAAAATAATTGCTCCTCCTGACCTTTTTCGTTGTTAATATCCCGTTCAATGGATCTCAGATAACTTTTAACAATCAGGTATCGCTCATCATCCAAAATATGCTTAACAATGGCGAGTTTATCCGGTGAATACTTGAATTGATGATCAAGACCGTTGGACATAACCATCCCGATACCGACCCGCTCATTCAGCGCGGCATTGAAGGTAACGTATAATATGGAGTAAATGGTTTTCATGTCAATGAATAATAAAGGATTGGACATATTCCCTAAAAGCGGCTTCGCATTGCTGTTTCCACGCGTTGGAGAACAATTGCTCAATAAACCGCTCTTTTAATGATTCGCTATCAATGTGCCAAGAGGCTGGCACTAATCCTAATACATCATCTAACTTGTCCTGACATTCTTTTGTACAAAGGTAGAAATTTTCTATCAAGTTATTGACGACCTCTGGCAGCTTGCGATAATTATGAAACAAAATTTTTGCCAATTCAGACCTAATGATAGATTCGTCTTCGGTAAGTAACGTTAACCCATATTCCCAAGAGCTAGTATTAAAAATACTGCCATGATCAATGGCATAAAAGAAATTTAGTCGCTCCGGGGAAATGTGCAGTAAAAGATTAAAGTGATGGTGATGGCGGTCTTCATTGGCCATCCAAATATCAAATAAAGCGATTTTCAAAAAATCTTCCCTGTCAGCCAGCTTGCTGATAAAAGAACGTTCCTGAAATAATGGTAGCATGCTGAGCTCAATCTCTTTAGAATTCTCCAGATACAGCGACCCGAAGCATTCTTTTTCAAACCAGGGCCGTTGGAGTGAAGGAAATCTCTCCGACGGAATATGTGTTGGCTTAACTTTTATGAAAGCGGTTTCTGGCACTTTGATCCCCCACAGCTTAGCAAATTCAGTAGCAACAAGCTCATTAAATAAATTGAATGTTGACCGGTCATATTTGCAAACCCAGTCCCGGAAATCTGTACACGTTACCAGCAAGGGCTTGTTGGCCGTGTCGAAAACCTTATGGGCTTCTTCAATCGTATATAGTACTTCCATACCGATTATTCATGATGCTATCCTGTCTGGTGTCTTAGGACAGTACATAGGCCGAGGGTTTATATGTTAGTATTCACTATCTTCTGGATAGCAAGATAGTAATTTTCGTTTAAATATTCGCGGCGATATTCAAAGCAAAGGGCATTGCCGTTATTAAATGGGTGCTTGTACTGAAGATACATTTTGAGTTTGTTACCCAAGCATATGACGGGGTAAATGGCGGGCTAACCGACGCCCATCGCGTGGCACCGGCCTAAAACATCCAGCCCTCTGGCGCGATCAACGCCATGCGCTTGTTGACCTCGCGTTGGTTATAGTATGCCGGATCCCAATCCTCGTTTGTTCGTAGACCAAGCCATTGGCGGTAACTCCGCTTTTCCGCTATTGTCCCATGGGCAAACGTATCGACCATTTCACGATAACCGCGGATGTTACCGACATCTTCCGGAGGACATTCGCTTTTACCGCCAATACAGTAAGCCGTATAGATTTCTTTATCGGTAATTTCCTCCAATACAACTTGATGCTGCCAGTGGTCACCGAAATCATATACGTACGTAAACTTATCGTTCACTTTGCGGAAAATGGTGCTGAGCTTTACACGGCGGGCATCTTTTACCGGCATCTCGTCATTGGGAATCCCGATACCATCTGGGTCGTTCAACCCATGTTTGCCGAATTCAAAAAGGTGACTATTCTCCCAACCGAATGCGGCTTGGATAGCCATATGAAGCTGATAAAAATTAAAATCGGCGGGAACGACAATCCGGCGACAAACGCTTGGTTTGGTTTCCAGCAGCGTGATCTTTTGTTTAAGTGCTTTGAAGCGGGGCATAATCCTTTTTAATTTCTGCAAAGGTATTTACTTAATCCTAGGATTCCTGACACTTCCATGCCTGTGTCATTTAAAGACAAGGACAACTTCTAACTTCTATTCATCCTGTTCGAAGGAATTCAGGAAATCAATTAAGCTAGTTGGATAGTTGTAACAACTATGGTGAAAATTTGTTACTAACATTAATTTGATGCTGTTAATGTTGCGGGTCAAATTGATCTAGTGAGACGAGCTCAATTTGTGCGACGCTGTCTCACTAATTGGATAGATAATATATTGGCCTCTTGTGCGGTTCTAAAATTGAGAAAAGGTTGATGAGGACGTTGGGCTAATAATGTCCTGGGAAGCTATTTTCAAAACTGCGACGCTGTGTCGCAGTTTTTGGAACACACCGAGAATGCTATATCGAGCATATCACCTAGTTCACAGTCTGAAGAAAAATTCAGGTTCTTTCTTGCATATCTTGAACTTCTATGTATATTTGATGCATTGAACTTCAATGTATGATATCAAAAGAACTCGTCGGAGCGTCCTCCATCCCCATTATCCTTTCCATATTGGCTGAAAAGGAGTCATACGGCTATGAAATTATCCAGAGGGTAAAAGAACTATCAAACGGTAAAATCGAATGGGGAGACGGAACCCTATACCCTGTACTACATAAACTGGAGAAAAAAGGCTTGCTTCGATCCGACTGGAAAACAGCCGAGTCCGGACGCCGGAGAAAGTACTACCGTATCAGCAACGATGGTAAGCGGGAACTGGCAACGGAGCATGAAAATTGGACAATTATTAATGAAGTGATTCAAAAATTATGGAAAGCAAACCCGAGTTTAGCATAGAAAACAGCATCGGCCAATGGAGGGTAACCCTGAAATCCATGAGTCTCAATTTATTCTACATGACGTTACTTCTTGCATTTTTGATCGTATCGGTAGTTATATTTCTGCGTATGAAAAAAAGACGCCGCGTTGGACTGGCAAATTGAGTTGATTTGATCAGGACAGATTGGCCCCAATGTCTGCGGCGCACCGCTAATGCCGTGTGGATCCAGCACCGTGAAGACGCGAGGACTTGATAGCGCCAGCCAATCAGATGCCCTTTGATGATCGACCAAACATGTCGGCCAGTGTAGACGATATCTCATTTACATTGATTAAAGAACATTTGCGGCAAAGCAAAAGTCGCTTACTGGAACGGGTAGAAGACCGCTCGAAGACCGACATCCTTTTACAAATGGAGTTGCTTTCCCTTCAATTAATTATCTCTCCCTTGTTTTTGGCCAGTTTTTCCCGGAATTGCTGTATGGCCTCTGGCGTTTGCCGCACCCAGTCCGTTACTTCACCGACGATTTTCATGGGCGCCTTGGTCCGGTAGGAACGCGTGGGGTTGCCGGGAAACTTTTTATCCGTAACGTTCGGGTCATTTTCAAAACTCCCGGTCGGTTCAACGATGTAAACACGTTCGTGCCCTTCACCATTTGCCAATGCAGCGGCAAACCCTGCCCCATTAACCATGGCGGTGAAGTAAATATGGTTCATGATGACGCCGGGGTGGTAATTAGACCGCCGCCCCGCAGTCAGCAAATCACCCACTTTCAAGTCGGCTCGCGTTCCATGATAGAAGGGGCCGTTGTCAGCCGGTTTGTTGGCAAACGTAACCGCCAAGTCATGGTACCTCTTTGCCTGGGCAGGATTGCCCAACCCTTCATAGCATTTGGCAATATGGGCGTAGAGCGAGGGAAAAGCACTGTGTACGGAGCCATCGTTTACCGCCAAGGCGAACTGCAAAGCGGTTTCGTACCATTGCAGCCTGTCGGCATTGCTTTCTTGATGCCGGGCTACATAATAGGCAGCAATAAATTTTTCAAGGTCGTCGGTAGCTTCGTGCCAAGCCTGAAGGAACAGCCGGTTTGCCTCTTCGGGTTTTCCGTTTTCGGCCACATCCATGCCTTCAAGGCAGCGTTTCACAACGGGATTACTCGGATTGAATTCCATGTATTGTTTTTTTGTGAAATGCAAATGTAGGGGCCTCTTTCTAAAGATAAGAACGTTTTAGACAATAATTACTGCTGCAAAATAAAGCCTGCAAAAGCATCGTTTTTATTATAGCAGCTGTCCCTTTCTAAAGAAACTTGGGGTTAAATAGTGGGTTTTACAACCTCATGAAAAATCTCTGCTTCTATCCAAACATATTATAAGCATTTTGATTAGGAGAGCGGATTGCATATATTTGAATGTTGTGCATCGGCTTAGAACGACAATCAAACGAAAAGAAAATTGAAAATAAAACTGCTGCGCACTCTGAGAGCATAAGCATCGCAACTGAACCCCTCAAGCAATTTGTACTACTTTGTTTAACGTCCACCTCTTCGCTTTGAAACTGCTGACAAATATTCGATAATAGGTATATCAAATGAGAAGGTAAACATCCATTTATTACTTAATTCTCCATCGTTAATTGGTACCGCTCCGCCGGCATTTAACATTAAGCCGTTAAAGAAAGTGATGCCAAGCGCACCTCCGGCTAACGCGTAATTGAAATTCCGCTGCGATTTAATATCTATCACATTATATAAAAGACCAGAACCGTAAAAAAGTGTCTCTATGCGTGTAATAAGCGGTTCTTTTTGGGGCTCCTGCCAGAAAGTTTTGCTTCCATGGTATTTGAACTCTTCACCCGGTGCGAAGGAATGCGTATAAGCCTTATCCATAAATGTCAATTTCAGGCCTATTTTTTCGCTCGCAAAATAGATATTCTTCAAGTTCGACACCTCATTATCATCAACAAGCAAAGCATTTTGAGTTCTGAAAGGATCGCCATAGGTTGTTCCGATGGTTAAAAAGGGCCTGGGCGCAATAAACCAAGCGCTGTGGGCTATAGTGCTCCTCTTTTTACTTCCTGAAAATTTATCGTATAAGTTGGATATAAGACCTTCCGCATCGATATAAATAATGCCCTTCTGACTTTGAGACTGCGCAGATGCGGTAACAACACCATCAGATGCAGTGGCAGGAAATTCTACAAAAATATAGTCTAACAGGTATTCCGTGAGGGTCCCTATTAAATTATTGTCCGAATATGGCTTTACCGTTTTTACCGATAAACGCAATACGTTCTTTAGCGCATCATACTGTTGGTCTGTAAGAGAGGTCTGCTTAAAATATGTGATCTCCAAATCTTTGCGAATCTTCATTAAGTCGCTGGCATAAACCGACGCATTTTTGAATGCATCGTATGCGGTCAGCATTTTATTTCTAAAACCGGCAAGTGTTGCTGAATCGGCGTTTGACGTCGCTATTTTTTTATAAGCGTTATACCTATCATACCAAGTATGCAGGTTTGATTTTTCGGATAGAAAGTTGAATAGTCCGTACTTGGAGAATGCACTGGCTGTGGTGTCATTTAAAAAGATATCCAACGCCATATCTAATAGAATATTAAATGTCTTCCATTCACCATTCGAAGTTTTTTTTAGGTCCATCCTGCTCTTATTACCATCGGAACTTCCATTACTTCCTTGCCAGGGTTTGATATCCAACAAACCTAAAAGCACTTCTGGCTGAATTTTTACTTCGGCTGTTTTAAAAACGATGCTATCTTCCGATTTCTTGAATTCAGAAGAAACAAACTCCCGGGTGAAGGCATAAACAATGGCATACTCTAGCACACCATTCAGAATTTGTCGTGTGATAACCGTTTTGTTCTTTTCGGCCAAAAGACTGTTCATCACATTATAAATGTAATGATAGGTCGCAAAGCTGGCCTCAAAATCATTTGCATCTTTGAAAGATTTGATAATTAGGTTATGGAAAACACGGCGCGTAACTTCCCCCTGCTTTTGCTGAATGATTTCGGTAAGTACCTCTACATCAATATTTCCCTTTGCAAAAGAATAATTGGACCCAAGCATGGATAGGGAATTTTGGCCATAAGATAATGAGGATATAAAAAGCAAAAGGAAAAGTAATCTGGTTTTCATAACGGTTGTAATAAGTAATAGCGTTAACGGATGATGTTGATTAGGTAATTGATTTTTAAGGAAATTCGTGGAAAGGCTTAAGAAAAACACATAGGCTGGAGGTTAAAATAATAGCATTCAATCTCTTCTGCAGGCTAAGGTAATGATTTTCATTTAAAACCAACGTATAAAAGATATACCCCAGCACGCCACCCTTTGAAACGCAAACTGTCGATTTTTCTATCTAATCGGAATTCAGTGGGGAGTTTAGCGGTTTATAAAAACATCTTGTAAATCTGTATAAATGCATTTGACAGAAAAGAACATGATTATGGATCGCATCGTATTGGAAGTTGATAGTGCTTTGGCCCGAGGTTGGAGAAACGGTGCTCCTGCGCTGAAGGCAGAATATGAGCGTAAAATAACTGATATGCTCCGCGAGTTGAAGGAAGCTAAATTTGATAAGCTGTTGGATCATTCCTATTACCAAATTCTGTAGCTAGGCAAACATAAATAGGGCTCGAAAAATAGGCCAAATAGTCTTGTCTAAAGCGACTGCCGACGAGTTTAAAGGTGTATTCGTTCGCCCGAAGTTCGATCGGTATCTCTCGCTTGCTGTGTATATAAATCCACGCCATACTGTAACGGATTGTCGGGATCCAAAAGACAATAAATTTTTGGAAGTCGCATTGAGTGCTAAAGCGAACGCCATAATCACTGGAGATCAAGATTTATTCGTACTACACCCAGATAAGGATATCTCAATTATTAATGCCAGTACGTTTTTAGAACAATGAGCTGCCTACTTTGTGAAGGACGCTATAATAGCCCAGCCATTCCACTGAACCGGTATTGCAGACCGATCTCATGGGTAGTGTTACCGATACGCCGGTTCAGCGGTTGGTTGCCCGGGTTGAACTAGTAGCTGTAGCCCAAACCAAAGCCCCCAAAGTAAAACTGTGCCATCCCCGCAAACTCCCCGTAGCTCCGCACATTCGCGCCGATACTGAAATACCCGCTTAAAGAATACCAGCGCAGAGACCTCCGCCTGAGCCTCAGGCTCTCCGCATAAGTCACTAGAATAGACGGCATTTTCGCGTGAGTCCAATCTTGAGATATTATGCGCCGCGCAGCAGAAAAAGGCTACAAAGTTTACTTGTATTTTGTCTCCACCGAATCGCCGGCGATAAATAAATACCGGTAACGCCATGCATTTGTTAACCTCTTAACTTCGCGCTGATTTTAATAGACCCCAATCTTCGTCCGATCGAAGACCAAATATCCCGAGGTGCGTTAACCATCTACGCTGGTCTGTTATACAAGCGAAAGAAAATACCCCTTATGTCGATCCGGAAATTGAAGAAACCAGAAACCCAATCAGCGCTCCCGCACCTTCGCTGTACCGGCTCGAAATCTTCTACAATAGATTTTATAGTATCGCCATATCGCCGAAAGATAAACCGGAATTTATTGCCAATCTGATAAAATTGAATCCAGAGATTGAGGTGGTGTAAGACCAAATTACCCGGCGTCCCTGCTTTTTCCTCGCTTGCGCTTTGCCAGGGCCTGCGCAAGCAAAAACTCAATCTGGCCATTGGTGCTCCTGAAGTCCTCTGCTGCCCATTCTTCCAACGCTTTCAGCATATCTGCATTGATGCGAAGTGCAAATGCCTTTTTATCTGCTTTGTCGGCCATTAATTGATTTCCTGATTTTTATAAATGCAAAGATATCATTAATGATAAAGTGTACCCGCATTGACAACGGGTGAAACATTCCGTTCGCCGCATAACACGACCAATAGATTACTTACCATGGCGGCTTTCCGCTCTTCGTCGAGTTGTACAATGTCCTTTTCCGAGAGCTTTTCCAGTGCCATCTCTACCATACCCACAGCTCCGTCTACAATTTGCCGCCGTGCGGCGACCACGGCAGTAGCCTGCTGCCGTTGCAACATGGCACTGGCGATTTCCGGAGCATACGCCAAATGGGTGATCCTTGCCTCAATTACATCAATACCTGCCATGGCCAGCCGCTCGTTCAGCTCATTCTCCAATATGCCATTCACCTGCTGCGCACCATCTTTCAACGTAATCGCAGCAGTATCCTCATCTTCAAAATTATCATAGGCGAATTGGTTGGCCAAATGGCGTACCGCAGCTTCGCTCTGTATTTGAACATATTTCGCATAGTCGTCTACAGCAAATAACGCCTTTGCCGTGTCGCTAACCTGCCAAACCACCACGGCAGCAATTTCAATGGGATTGCCCAGTTTATCATTTACCTTGATTTTCTGCCCATCGAGATTACGTGCCTTAAGGGATACCGTGCGCTTGATCACCAACGGATTTACCCAGAAGAATCCGTCTTTTCTTACGGTTCCCTGATAATTGCCAAATAGAATCAATGCGGCTGACTCATTGGGATTGATGATTAACCAACCTTTTAACATGATGAGCGCAAGCAAGACACCGGCCACAATCAGACCTATGGACTGGCTATATACGCCATAACCGGCAACGCCCAAGCTAACCAGTAGAATGACAAAGGATAAATATCCCGAAATCGCAGTGGTACTCTTTTCTTGTATCATGTTTTTTAATATTGGTTTGATATCACAATAATATCATATATTTTTTAGAATTGCAAGAGCGTATTACAAAAACACGCTAGATTCAACCAAAATTTGCGAAATTAGCGATCGTTTTCAATAGCTCATGAAGAAACCCATCATCGTCATCAAATTTGGCTCCGCGTCGATCACCGCGGCAGACGGAGCAGTCGATGAACAGATTATCGTAGAAATAGCGCGGCAAACGGCCAAACTGCAGGAACATTACAACATCGTGCTTGTGTCATCCGGGGCCGTAGCGGCAGGAAAAGCCTTTATCCCGCATTACAGGGGTACACTGCCGGAGCGCAAAGCAGCCGCAGCAATCGGTAACCCCCTCTTGGTGGGCATTTATGCCACGTATTTCAAGCCGTACAAAATCGCCTTGGCGCAGAGTCTCTGTGAACGGCAGCATTTTGCCAACCGCGATCAGTTTCTCCAATTGAAGAACACTTACGAGACCCTGTGGCGCAACCACATCATCCCCATTGCGAATGAAAACGATGTGGTAAGCAACAAGGAACTGAAGTTTTCCGACAATGATGAGCTCGCTACGCTCATCGCAGTGGGATTCGGTGCCGAAAAAATCCTGTTCAGCACATCGGTGCCCGGTGTATTGGATGCAGCCGGACAGGTGATCCGCGAAATCCCGGTGATCGACAAGCAGACCTTGTCATTAGCCAGGAAGGAAAAATCCGCAGTAGGCCTGGGTGGCATGACCTCCAAACTGAATTTCGCGAGAATAGCCAACCAGCTGGGCATTGAAGCAGTCATTTTTAGCATGCGTACCGAAGACGCTATCCTGAAAGCCGTGGCAGGCACAACCGGCACCAACTGCCGGGCACAGCCCAAGAAAGTATCGTCCAGACACAAGTGGATGGCCACCGGTAGCCTTATTTCCGGCAAGGTTCTGGTTGATAAAGGTGCCCTGGAGGCCTTAAAAAAACGTCGAAGCCTACTTGCCGTTGGGGTCACGGAAGTAATCGGCGGGTTCATGACCGGCGAGGTGTTCCAAATTGCGGACGAACAGGGCCTCGTACATGCCGTGGCTAAATCCAAGATCGAATCAGCAGTGATTGAAAATACCACCGACAAAAAGAATATCGAAATTGCACATGCGGACGACATTGTCCTCTTATAACAGTAACCGATGGATAGTATAAAACAACAGTTGGTACAGGCACGCCAAGCAAAGAAAGCAATGGGCATGCTGACGTTATCCCAGAAAAAGCAGCTTCTACAAGCTATTTCCGCACTATTGATCGCCCATCAGGACGCCATTATCGAAGAAAACAAAAAGGACCTGGATCGCATGGATCCGCAGGATCCCAAGTACGACCGGCTGAAGCTTACCAAAGAACGCATCCAGGCACTGGCCACCAGCGTGATTGACGTAGCCAACCTGGAAGACCCTACCAATAAGGTGCTGCTCCGGAAAACCCTCGAAAACGGCCTACAAATCGAAAAACGATCGGTACCGCTCGGGGTGGTGGGTGTTATTTATGAATCACGGCCCAATGTAACGGTCGACGTGGTAGCCCTGTGCATCCAGTCGGGCAATGTTTGCCTGCTGCGCGGCGGTTCGGATGCTTGGTTTACCAACAGTTACCTCGTATCATTGATCCGACAGGCGATCGAAGCTGCGGGTATCAATCCGGATATTGTGCAACTGCTGCCTACCGCACGCGAGCTGATGGGCGAACTGCTCACGGCCAAGGACTATGTGGACATCCTGATTCCACGCGGATCACAGGCACTGATCGACTACGTCAGGGACCACGCCAAAGTACCGGTCATCGAAACCGGCGCCGGGGTATGCCACACGTATGTGGATGAAACCGCCGACCTCGATAAAGCCGCCCGCATCGTTGCCAACGCGAAGATATCACGCCCGTCCGTCTGCAATGCGCTGGATACCGTATTGGTAGATCAACAGGTTGCCGGTCCATTGCTCACCAAACTGGCTCCTTATTTTGCCGAACATCAGGTGGAGGTCTACGCCGACCCGCAGGCCTTCCAATGGCTCCAAGGGGTGGGATATCCTCACCTGCAGCATGCCTCCGCGGATGATTTCGGCAGGGAGTTCCTGGACCTGAAGTGCTCCGTCAAAGTCGTTGAGGGGCTGGAAGAAGCGCTGGATCACATCGAGGCGTACTCCTCCAAGCATTCCGAGTGCATTGTCTCTACCGATCCGGCGCATATCGATGCGTTTATGCATACCGTGGATGCCGCCGCAGTATATGCTAACGCATCTACCCGCTTTACCGACGGTGGCGAGTTTGGCCTGGGAGCCGAAATCGGCATTTCCACCCAGAAGCTCCATGCCCGGGGTCCGTTTGCACTGGAGAAACTGGTTACTGAAAAGTGGCTGGTGAGTGGTGATGGCCAAATCCGTTAGGCCGGATTGTGCTTTTCATTTTCCTTGTTTTCGTGGATTGTCTGGCGTTAAACCATCCGATATCTTTGTTTTTATAACTTGAGGTATTATGGTTACGAGAATAAAAACAATGGCGTTTGCCATGCTTGCTGCTTTTGGTGTGCTATCATGTGCTAAAGACGATGCAGGCAATCCGGATAACCAAGGTGGCCGCTTAACCGGAAAACTCATTTATACTTTTACCGGCAATGTGTATCAGTTGGACCTGAAAACCAACCAACAAAGCGTCTACTTCACCTTCAATACGTACGGCTTCAATAATTGGGACATGAGCTGGGATGAGCAGTTTAGACTGACCAGCGAGCGGGAAGCCGGTGTGTTTGACGTAGCCAAACTCACGCTGGTACGCAATTCAGATGGGGCCATTGTCGATGAATTCGACTACGACTCGCCTTATGGTACCGACACCAACATAGAAGCTTTTCTCTCTCCGGACAATACAAAAGTGGTCTACAATCCCACTTTTGACAATGGCATTGTCATTACGGATTTAGATGGAAATGTGCTTACCCACTTGGAAGCGGTAAATGTGGGAACGGAAGCCCTGGCGTTTGGAATCAGCGATGAGGTGTTGTGGCTACCCGGCAACAGTCTGTTATTTACGTTGAACGATCGATATATATTTCGGTCTGACCCTCCATATACCAGCCTCTCGTTGGTAAAAGATATGCCATACACGCAATGGGGCAACCTCAGGGTGAATAAACAGGGCACACAGCTCGCCTTGATGGTTAGCAATCATATCCACGTGATGGACATAGATGGCAGCAATTTGCGCCAGGTAACGGAAAGCAATGGCGAAGAAATCCATGCCGATTTCTCTCCGGACGGGAAACATTTGCTGGTAGCCAAAAAAATCGGGCCGACATTCTTTTACTGGAATCTTGCCGTTATACCGAACGACGGAGAGATCCATAACATGGATGATGGCAAAGAGGTCATCGTCATACAGCCGAAAGGTGAAAATACCCTGCCGGCGGTTGATGGTGGTACATGCTGGATTGAGTAGTGCAGCGGTAGCCCTGAAGGACTGGAAGCAGCTTTACCTTGGTGAACAAAATCGCTCCCCAGCGGTTATTAAAATAAAAAGCCATGTTAAAGCGTCCAGCATTTGTGATCATAGCAGTAATGGCTTACCTGGTAATTTTCGTGGTGAAAAGCCGGCTTCACCCGGATCTTCTCCTGCTGCTTATCCTTTATTCCCTATCTCCCCTGTTGGTGATCTGGATGGTATGCACCGTTATCCGCTATGGAAGTTACAACGGACAGGAGCTGCGTGAAGAACAGGAATGGGGATATGAAGACGTAAAATGAAACAAACAAAAGGCTTAAACAATTGCCTTATGTCGCCCTTCATCGTATGGTTAAGCATGATCCTTGCAGGGATTAATACGTCTCAACTTTTCGCACAGACGCCTGAAGATAAAACCGATTTTAAAGCCATAGATGCCTACATTGTTGAGAAGATGCGCCTGCCGCATCGCTCAAATGAACCATGGAAAATATCGGGATGCCCGCATTCTTTCGCCGGAGGGAATTGAGTTGACATACCGCGCCGCCCCCGCATACGTATGCCATGGGGTGGGAATCTTCCCAAATGGACGGATATGACCTGATAAACCACGATGGCGGGACGCCCAATTTTCAAAGTTCTGTGTTTTTCGATCCCGATGAACGGATAGGTGTATTTATTGCCGCAAATGTGATGTGTGCACTGGATGCTTTTTCGTCGCCACATGGTGCTACGGCTCTTGATGGTTCTACCGTCCGGGGTATGGCGCAACATGTTTTGAATCTCGCCGCAAACCGCCCCCCTCCCAAACAGGGTGTGGGCATCAGAAACTTGTATATCCTATTTGATACCGTGATAGTAGCTTTAACGGTACTGCTGATCTTTTCACTGAGGAGAATTTCCAGGCGGTATCAACACCTAAAACAACAAGGAATTTCTACGAGGTCTGATTGGATATGGCGCATAACCTGGATCTCGGTACTGCACTTTGCCTGGCCCTTGCTGGTCGTGTACTTGTTGCTGAATGTGCTGTTATGGAAAGTACTCCGGATGTTCCAGCCCGATCTGATCTACTGGGTGGAGATTATAGCTGTTATTGTTTTTGCCAAGGGTTTACTTGAATTATTTCTCACCTGGAGGGTGTTCAGGCAAGGAAAGCCAAAATAGTTGGTTGAGGAAAGAGGTTTCACGGTTCCACCACCACATCGATGGAAATCTCGTTTGCCTGTAGATGGTAATTTTGCTGGCGGTTCTTTACATAGGGCTTAATACGGATAACGCCACGTTTACCTTTTACCGTGGTAAATAGTATGTGGGATACAACAAGATTGTCGGCCCCGTCTGCAAACGTCACTTCATTGACACTGCCATTTGAATTTGGTTGCGCCGCAAACACCTCATCCAGTGCTGCTTTAGTGCCACGCGCGGCAAGTTGGTCAAAATTGATTTGCTCGCTTCCCGCTTCAATACGGGTGGCGTTGAGTACGGAATATGAGGAATACCCTTGTCGATTGGGTTGGTCTCCATAGGAAAAGTAAGATGACCCACCGCAGAAACACCCCGCATAACTTAGGTTGAGAAAACATCGTGCATAGTAAGATGGATCACCCGTGGTCATGTATCCATAGGCGATATCGATCTCGTTTTGATGCTGCTGCCCCGCCACCACGGAATAAAGCCGCCCATTGGCTAAATCAATCCCGCACTTTGCGTCCTTTACTGCAGCATTCCCGATGCCTTCCAGGCTGTACACCTTCAATTTCGCTGAGTCGTCGGCAGTAGCGGAATCCTTTTTGCATCCCTGCAATCCGGAAAGCACCATCAAACAAAGAATGGCAATCTTTTTATAAGTATTCATGGCAAATTCATCTTGACGACTAAAATAATGCCCCGTTATATAGGTTTAGCCGGCAATGAGTAAGCTAGCAGTTCTAATGAGTGAACACCTGGTTTGTGTGAGGGAGTTTTCCCATTGGTGGATTCAACACGAACATTTCAAGGGTCTTTTGATATACCCGCTATTGGGTATAGGATACTATGGCACACGCCTTGCAGCTATAGGCGGAAGGATAGGTTTTCAGCGCGGCGGCCACAGCGGCCAGTGAGGCATAGTCCATAGCGTCAAAATGCTAAATAATGCCGATATCTTTGCAATAGGCGATAAGCTGCTCGTTTTTGGAAAAGCCTAACACCTCTTTTATCAGATTAAGGCGTTTCTCTACGCTGCTTAATCCCGAGGGTTTGATGTTGTTTTGCTGTAAATAATAGGGTATGTCTTTCTGAAGCACACCCTGAGATAAGAGGGAGATAAGGGTAGTATCGAAATTGGTAAACTCGTGCGAATTTTTCTCCTTGATTGCGTGTTTCAAATCCGGGGAAAGATACGTTTTATGTATCCGCCCGACCAAATACATATTTTCTGAGTGATTGTTCTGCTGTAGTTTTACGCTCAAAATAATAAGTATATGAAAGAGCGTAGAGATTACATGTTCACCCTTGTTGTCCAGTGGCGTGA
>Ga0182746_1000051_pt1 | contig 230635 bp, 203 predicted proteins | sample eDN3rd30CBELigOP_FD_128881 | JGI IMG/M metagenome (GOLD analysis project Ga0182746, IMG submission 128881) | Enriched Organic Plus compost microbial communities from Emeryville, California, USA - eDNA 3rd pass 30_C BE-Lig OP (version 2) (version 2) ...
AAGCGGGATCAGTTTTTCCGGGAAATGATTAGGTCCGTAATTGTTGGAACAATTGCTTACCACAATAGGCAAGCCATAAGTATCATGATAGGCTCTCACAAAGTGATCGCTTGAGGCCTTTGACGCACTATAAGGAGAATGTGGGTCATATTTTGTTTGCTCTGTAAAAAAACCTGTCGCTCCCAAAGCGCCATATACTTCATCGGTTGATACATGATAAAACCGTTTATTGCTGAAGTCATTCTTCCAAAGCTGTTTGGCAGCATTCAAAAGATTGACGGTACCGATCACATTAGTATATACAAAATCAAGGGGTGAAAGAATGGAGCGGTCTACATGACTCTCTGCAGCCAGATGAATAACTCCGTCTGGCTGGTGCTTTTGAAAAACCGCCTCAATGTCTTCTGTATCCAGTATGTTTACTTTTTCAAAGAAATAATTGGATGAATTTTCAATATCCCGCAGATTCTCAAGATTACCTGCATAGGTCAAAGCATCCAGGTTGACTATTTTGTACTGAGGATATTTTGTAACAAACAGGCGGATTACATGGGAGCCGATGAATCCTGCACCACCTGTAATAATGATCGTTTTGTCCATAGCTTAATAGTAGATATAAGGTTTATAACTTTACTTACCAACAGCGGTCAATTGCTGACGATACCATTCCATAGTTTTTGCCAGGCCATCCTTTATCTTTATTGCAGGCTTATATCCTAATAAATTTGCAGCTTTAGATATATCTGCCAGGCTGTGCTTTACATCCCCCTTTCTCTCCGGGCCATGAACAGGTTGCATTTCAACGCCGGCCGCTTCTTTCAGATAATTGAACATTTCAATAAGTGTGGTCTGCTCTCCGCATGCTATATTATATACCTGGTTGATCGCCTCGGGTTTGGCTGTAAAGAGAGAAAGTATATTGGCATTTACAGCATTTTCAACAAAAGTGAAATCGCGGCTGTAGCTGCCATCTCCATTAATCGTTGGAGGAATTCCTTTCAGGATCGCTTCAGCAAAAAGGGGTATAACAGCAGCATAAGGACCATTAGGATTTTGCTTAGGCCCAAAAATATTGAAATATCGCAACCCTATATATTCAATACCATACAGATTGGCATACACTTTTGCATAAAGTTCATTTACATACTTGGTAACCGCATAAGGAGAAAGAGGATTCCCGATCTTATCTTCTACTTTCGGAAGACCAGGATGATCACCATAAGTGGATGAACTTGCAGCAAACACAATACGTTTAACTTTTTTCTCCCTGGCAGCGGTAAATATGTTGAGTGTTCCTGTAATATTTACATTGTTAGTAGTGACCGGATCAGCGATGGACCTTGGAACTGAGCCAAGTGCTGCCTGATGCGAGATCAGGTCAATTGAATCACAAGCCGAGACACAGCTATTAAAATCCCTGATATCCCCTTCCATATATTCAAATCTCGGATCATTATTGAAAGCCTTGAGATTAGACAAAGATCCTGTTGCAAGGTTATCCATTACCCGCACCATACTCACCCGATCATCTTTCAGTAATCCTTCAACAAGGTTAGAACCAATAAATCCTGCACCGCCTGTAATTAATACTCTCATACTAATTAAAAATTAATTTTTTTTGAACCAGTTAAATGGGTTCATGTTTTTTATTATCCGGCTTATCAATGATCTTTCATCCGTTTCTTCTTCATAATACCCTTCGCGCTCTCCATAGCCATACCCGTATCCATACCGTCCGTAACCATAATATCCATATCCTGCTTTAAGTTTGACGTCATTGATCACTATAGAGATCTTTGGCAGTTTTTTACTTTGATACATTTCATCTATCAAAGCGATTTGTTTCTTGAAAGTATAGCCTTGTCTTACAAGATATAATGTAGCATCGGCAAACTTAGCAAGTGTCATTGCATCGCTCACCATTCCTACAGGAGCCGTATCTACAATCACCACCTCATAGTTATTTCTTAACCATTCAAACATTTCAGTCACTTTTTCATCAAGCAGCAGTTCGGCAGGGTTCGGAGGGATTGGCCCGCAGGAAAGGATAAACAGGTTTTCATAGTCCGGGGCCGGAATCACCAGTTCTTCCAGTTTTCCTTTACCCAGGAGATAATTGGAGATACCTGGCTTTTTGGGCATATTAAGACCCGACAATATTTTCGGCTTACGGATATCAAACTCCAACAGAATAGTTTTTTTACCGGTCAACGCCATTACTGCGGCCATATTGGTGCTTACAAAAGATTTGCCCTCTCCACTGAAAGAAGAGGTGACGAGGATTACCGGTCTCTGTATATTATTCAGTACATATTGAAGATTGGACCTTATAATCCTGAACTGCTCAGCTACCATTCCCCGGCTGGCTTTATTCACGATCAATACTTTGCCTAAATAGGAATGCCCTACTTCGCCAACGATCGGAGTATCGGTCACTTTCTCCACATCCAGACGTGTCGTGACTTTATCATTCAGCAACTCCATCGCAAAGATCACTAATGCAGGAAGAAGCAAGCCGATCACCACCGCAAGTACCTGTATCAGGCGGCGGTTAGGTTTTATAGGTATTGACGAAACCAGGGCTTTATCAAGGATCGTAGAATTCGATATGGTAGATGCCCTTCCTATTGCCGTTTCTTCACCCTTACCTTCCAGCAAACTGTACAAAGCTACTTTTGTTGATGTTTGTCTTTGTATTTCTACCAGTTCCTTTATCTTGGAAGGAAGCGCCTTAACCTCTCCCTGCTGCTGGTTAATATTGCTGCGTAGCTTATCGACAGCAGTTTTATAGCCTTCCTTCACGTTTTTCAGATTCTCGATCAGGTTTTCCCGTTGTTTTTCGATGATCTCTTCAGCCTCTTTTACTGCAGGATTGCTTGGCGGGATATTGGAATTAATAAGCGCCTGACGTTCCATCTGTGCTTTATTATATCCCATCACAAGTTCGTTCAATGTAAGATCTTCCAAACCCAGGGCAGAAGGGACAACGCGGTTGTATTGATTCTTGCGGTCACGTATATAGTCTGCCACATTGTCTACAGTGCCGATCCGGATGTTCTGTTCGTTGATCGCTTTATTCACATCAGCAAGAGCAGCGAAATAATTGCTCGATTGCAAGTCTACATCAAAAAGGCCCTCCCTTTGGCGGAAATTCAATTCTATTTGTTGCAAGCTGTCAATTTCTGTTTTTAGCTTGTCTAACCTGCCTGCAATAAATCCCAGCATCTGATCAGCAGAATAATTATTCTGCTCAATCGTCATTGAATCATACTGGACCATCAACTGATTGATAATAGCAGCAGAAAGCTGTGGACTGGTTGTTTCCATGCTAAGGGTGAGGATCCCAGTGCCAGGTATCTTTGGCAGCACTTTTAAATCAGCAATGAGAGAAGAAGCCACAGTCTCAGCCGGGCGCCACTCTATTACATAAATGCTACCAGGAACAACTACACCTGTTTTTACTATACGGAAAACGCCATTCTTATTCTTTATTGTTTGCCCAAAAGCAAATGTTGGCGATGATTCACCCAGTTTAAAGCTCTGCTCATCGACAATAGTTATTTTAAACGAAAAAGGCTTACTATTAACCATACTGAAAAACTCAGCATAAAAAGGAGCGATGGCATAAACATTCATGTCCTTTACTCTTCCTTCAGCAGTATAACTAAATTGGAGATTTAGTTTTTCTACCACCCTTTTCATTAAAGGGCGTGATTTCAATAGTTCTATTTCATTCTGCAGGTTTTGAGGCCTGCCTCCACCGGTCAATATATCCTCTACCCTATCACTGGAACCAGGCGTAGGTTTATCATTTTTGATCAGCATAGTGCCGGTAGAACTATAGATACTGGTTGCATATCTCAAATAAATAAACGCTCCCAGCAATGCAATTGCGACAGACAAAATGAATAAGGGCAAAAACCTGATGTATTTGTAAAAAACATCACGAATACTCAGATTAAATAGCTCCTGCCTGGGATTTGTACCGGATTTATGCTCTTCCATTGATTTGCGTTATCTTATCAATTGCATTATTTAAACAGATTGACCACAACGGCCATAGCGGTGATCACACTAATAATAAAACCTGCCTGCCGTAGCGCCACGTCCTGATCAGCTTTTTGTGCTTTTCTCTTGACCGGCTCCACCAGCACCACATCATTTTGCATAAGTGTGTAATATGGAGATTCAAACACCTGTTTGGAAGAAAGGTCAATAATTCCTATTTCACGTTTGCCATCTGCCTCACGGATCACTTTTACTTTATCTTTCATGCCATAATCAGTAATACCTCCTGCCAGGCCCACCGCTTCCATTACGGTCAACCTTTCTCCGGGTATGGAAAGAACCCCTTGCACATTCACTTCTCCAAGCACCGTTATTTTTAAATTCTGGAACCGGATAATAACAGAAGGATTAGTAAGTACAGAGTCTTTTTCATTTATCCTGAGCTTAATCATTTCCGCCAACTGTAGTTTGGTCAATCCTTCCACATGCATTATACCAATACGTGGATATTCGATATTACCATAAGCATCTACCAGATACCCACTCGTTCCACTGGAGTTACCACCTTGCTGCTGACCACCGCTGGCCAGGGCCTGCGTATTAGGCAAATTGTAAAGAGCATCCGATATCTCAGGCTTAGTGCTTGCACTGTATACCTGAATAGAAAGCAGATCGTTCTTCTGTATTTTCAACTCGGTTGTTTTTACATCCACACCAGTAGTGTCATTAACATTCTGTAAATAAGTCGGGATTTTCTGCATGGTCTTGCAGGAAAAAAGAAAGGCAGAGAAAGAGATAAACAGGAGAATACGGGCAATTTTCATTTATATTCCTTTAATATGAGGCGTGCACGCTAAGCTGCACCATTACGCCGAAGTTAATTTAGTTTTATCGATGTGAGCCACCAGCACATAACCCAAACTATCTATCGCCACTTTCACCGTTTTATGCTGTACGCTCACCACTTTTCCTTCCTGGTCCATAAGCGGACCGGTGATTATTTTTACGCGTTGGTCAGGCCGAAGCTCGAGCGGTTCCACTTCCACATTTTCATATTCATTCAGGAATCGCTTGATGGCATGGATCTCTTTTTCCTTGATCACAGCAGGCTTGCCTTCCCAATATACAAAATTGATCACGCCCGGTGTCATCCGCACGGCTGTGCGGTCTTCATCGGATACCTTTACAAATACATAGGATTTGAACAGGGGTTCTTCAATCAGTTTCACCCGGTCGCTCCATTTCCGTCTCACTTTGTTAAGCGGGCAGTAGCTTTCCAGGCCTTTTTGCAAAAGCAACTGATTTACTTTTTTCTCCCATCTTGGGCGACTGTAAACAGCCAGCCATTTTCTTGTCACGGTGTTCGTTTTAATGACGGTTAGTTTAAAAATGGGTAGGGAATGGACATGGCTTCGCCTTCTCACTCACATACATTTTCCGTGAACGGGCGCACCAACTAACGGCAGGAATGTTAAAAAAATTACTCCGCCTACTACAAATATAATAGAGAATGGGAGTGGTTAGACAATAAAAATGCCAGATTTTGAATGATTTGACACTAATGTCCAGACAAATTAAGATTTTAACTAATTTGAATATTGGCTTTGAATTCCTTCGCATGAGGTCGATGCTTCTTTCTAAGATCAAGTTCCTATTTTTATGAAAAACTCACCCGCTTGAACCAACGCTTTTACTCCCTCGATGTGTTTCGGGGTGCGACTGTTTGCCTGATGATCCTGGTCAATAATCCGGGAAGTTGGAGCCATATCTATGCTCCATTAGACCATGCTAAGTGGCACGGGCTCACGCCGACCGATCTGGTATTTCCTTTTTTTCTGTTTGCGGTCGGTAATGCCATGGCATTTGTGATGCCGCGGTTGGAAGCGGCAGGCAGCAGTGTATTCTGGAAAAAGATCATTAAAAGAACATTGATCATTTTTGCCATCGGCCTTTTCCTGAACTGGTGGCCGTTTGTAAGATGGCAGGATGGTCACTTAACATTTATTTCATGGGTGAACCCGGCCGACCCCACCAGGGGTGTGAGAATATTCGGCGTATTGCAGCGGATCGCCCTCTGTTATTTTTTTGCTTCCATTTTAGTCTATTACCTGAAACCCCGCCGGGCTTTTTTCGCGGCCCTGGTACTATTACTTCTATACTGGGTTCTATGCGTTGCAGGCAATCCGGCTGATCCTTTCAGTTTGGACGGCTGGTTTGGAACAGCTATCGATAAAAAAATATTGGGTGTTGCACATTTATATAAGGGTGAAGGTGTGCCTTTTGATCCCGAAGGGCTGATGAGCACGATCCCTGCCATTGCCGAAGTGGTCCTCGGTTACCTGGTTGGTCAGTATATTATTTTAAAAGGAAAAACCTACGAAATGGCAACAGGGCTGTTCATTGCCGGCGTGGCCATGCTGGTAACAGGTTTTTGCTGGGACATGGTTTTCCCGATCAATAAGAAGATATGGACCAGTTCATATACCATTTATACCTCAGGGTTGGCGACCATCACTATTGCAACAATGATCTATCTCATAGAATTGAAGCAGGTGAAAGGCGGGCTCAGCCGGTTTTTTGATGTGTTTGGCAAGAATGCCTTGTTTGTTTTTGCTCTCAGTGCCTTTCTGCCAAAGGGTTTATCGCTGATCAGGTTGGGAGAAGGAGTAAACCCCTGGAATTTCCTGTATAAAAAACTGCTGGTGCATATTCCTGGCGATCCGAAATTGGGATCGTTGTTGTATGCGGTTTGTGTGATCATGTTCATGTGGGTGATATGTTGGTGGATGGACAGAAAGAAGATCTATATTAAGGTTTAGGAGAATGACCTTCCAGCATCACGATGATTTTTTCTTTATCTGCAAGAGCTGTTTCTAATAACGCGATGCGGGCATTCATTAATTGTATCATTTCGTCTTTGGAATAATGTGGCCTCGGGTCGCCGAGCAGGTTGCCATTTTCATCATACTGGCGGAGCATTTCCCCATTGCCCGTGAGTAACCATACAAAATCGAGATCGAGATAGTTATGATATATGCGGAGCAGGATATCTGAGCCGATAGATCCTTTTCCTTTCAATTGCTTTTTCAGATAGCCATTGGCTACCTGGCAGGTACGTTCAAATGCATAAGCAGTAATTTTTTTGTAGGCCAGGTATGTTGCAAGCCTGTCAATGATCCTCATAAAAAACATTTTTTAACGGTGAAAAAACAAGTCAGATCAATTCCAACCAAGGGGGAATAATTTTACCTTAGCTGTATTGTCTATACGTTGCAAGCTATTTCAACCAAAGAGGGAGGCCGCGATGTTTTCCTCTTTTTGTCCGCCTTTTACTAGTCATTGGGACCGTTAAAAAACATTTTTGAAGGTGGATTTACCCGTTCTCGAACCCATTTGCGTATAGATTGTCCCGACATCTTAGTCGATTTTCTATGTTCAGGTTATATCCTGCCTGGCAAAGGCTTGTCCTGTGCCAAAAGAGGTCAATCGCCGGACTGTTCTCAGCACCGGCCGCTCTTCCGGATCCTCCCATATGGGATAGCAGTTGATGCCCGCAGCCATCCATTCCGCTATGGCTGTCCGTATTATTAATTGCTAACCATATAAAACAACTATTATGAATACCCTGGAAGGAGTGTTATTGCACACGCATTACAAAAATCTTCTGGCGACCGAAGACAAAAAGTACGCCTGGAAAGTATTGCATGAATTTTTCGAGGCTTTTGATGAAGAAGGTCCGCAGGAAACGCTTTGGTTCATGCTTGCCGCCGCTATGAAATTGGATTCAGAAGACGTTGACGGAAAAGAGCGGGGCAATTTAATTTTCTTTTATGAATACAGTATGGCGCTTTTTAAAGCGGCGTATGTTATTTACAGGCATCATTATGAGAAGAAGGCTAAAAAGAACACGAATGACGCGAATAAAGAGATAGAAACGAACGATGAGTAAAGATGATGAACGCGAATGGCACGAATGAGATATTGATAATATGAATATGCTTCGCTTGTTCTGAGGTGTTTTGGTCGCTATCGTGTGTTCATTTTAAGTAAAAGAATTTGAACAGGAACGGGGAGTTGTTACTCCCCGTTTATTTCTGCTTCGGCTTTTGTTTTCTTCCATGGTTTTGGTGCCGTACCATCCATTTTCACAATTTTGGGTGTGAACTTTCCAACTACGTCTACCAATTGTTTCTGCGACTGCATTACGAGATTGATGTCTTTGTAAGCAAAAGGTGCTTCGTCAAGGCCTCCGCCCAGCAATTTCACGCCATGCCTGGCCAGTTCGTTTTTTAACGCTGCGTGAGTGATGGATTGCATTGCTTTTGTCCGGCTCATCAACCGGCCTGCTCCGTGAGAAGCTGAATTAATGGCGGCTGTTTCCCCTTTTCCTTTTATGATAAATCCATCTGCAGTCATAGAACCTGGTATAATACCCAGTACATCCTTTCCTGCCGGCGTGGCACCCTTCCGGTGCACGATCACTTCATGCCCTTCCCATGTTTCTTTCCACGCAAAATTGTGGTGATTTTCCACCCGCTTGATGGGTTTTCTACCCAACTGCTTGCTGATCTTGTCGTGGATGATATGATGACAGGCAGCAGCATAATCACCCGCAAGGTTCATCGCCGTCCAGTATTCTATTCCTTCTTCCTCATCCAATCCCAACCAGGCCAGGTTATTGGCTTCTCCCGGCAACCGCCTTTTTTGCTTCGCGATCTTTGTATAGTAGTTGGCAATATTTGCTCCCAGTGCCCTGGAGCCTGAATGAGACAATAGTCCCAGGTAAACACCGGCTTCTATTCCCAGTACCTCATCTTTTTTCGCAATGTCTACTATACCAAATTCTACGAAATGATTTCCTGAACCGGAGGTACCCAATTGCTTCCAGGCCCTTTCATGAAGATTTTTCAATAAAGGCAATTCGGAAAATGCTTTATTGTCCATCACTTCATGTTCGCTTGCCTGCCTGAACTGTGCACCGCTTCCAAATAAAGTGGCTTCATGAATTTCCCTGGTAAAGAATGCTTCTCTCTGCACCAGTTCTTTCGGATCAATATCAAACACACTCAAACACATCCGGCATCCGATATCCACCCCTACCCCATACGGGATCACTGCATCCTGAGTGGCCAGCACCCCACCGATCGGCAATCCATAACCGGCATGCGCATCCGGCATTAAAGCACCGGTCACTGCCACCGGCAGTTTAGCGGCCATATACATCTGATGCATAGCTCCCTGTTCAATATGCTCCGCACCGAATACATTAAACTGTATCCCGGTCTGGTTCAGCGAAATTTCTGCACCTTCCACTATTTCTTTTGGCATCAACTGCTCTGCAATAAGTGCCAGCACTGCATCATCTTTATATTCCACCGGTGCAGCCAGCACTCTTTTCAATATTTCCATAGCTTCCTCCTTTTTGTGATGCTTGTAATTTTTTTCCATCACATTCATGGCTATGCTGATTACCGGTCCTTCCGGGTAACCGATAGCTCTTAATTCTTTTCCGTGTATTTTAAGCTTTCCCATAATTTTTGTTTAATCAGGTCCAACATGCGGGACCTGGTTTAAAAACCGGACCGGTAGCTCCGACCCGGTTATTTAGTTGATTTTATAAACATTTCCTTCAACTGCTCCACCACTGACCCGTTACCTGTTACACTGATATAGCTGATCTTATCCGCGATCTTCTCCACATATTCCATCTCTTTCAGTTTCCACAACATCGCGTTTTCTTCCATCAGTTTAGCAGTGTTCAACAGGCTTCTTGTGCTGGCGGTTTCTTCCCTTCGCATAATGCTGTTGGCCTGTGCTTTCTTTTCAGCTACCAGCACCTGGTTCATGATCTCTTTCACATCGCCGGGAAGGATGATATCCCTGATACCGAAGTCAAGCACAGCCACACCAAGCGATGCTGCTTTCGGCTTCACCTGTTCCAGCACAAATGCAGCAATGCTGTCTTTCTTCTCCAGCAATTCATCCAGCGAAAAGCCGGCCACGTATTCGCGGAGAGACAATTGAAATGCTACATACAGTTGCTTGTCATATTCCTTGTTATCAAGCACAGCTTTTCCGATATCCACTACTTTATACTGTGCCCAGGCGTTCAACCTCAGGGTAGCTTTATCCCTGGTCAGTATTTCCTGACCACTGATCTCCAGTTGTTGCTGACGTTTATCCACTCTTGCAATGAATACGGTGATCGCGTTCTTCCACCAGTAATATACACCGCTTTCCAGCACTTTGGAAAACCGTCCGTCAACGAACATAACAGCGTTTTCATAACTTTCCATTGTTACAGAACGCACGAAAGGAGCTACCTGTTTAGCAACAAGCACTGTACGGTCAATGTATTCCGGAATATCAAGCTTACTGATATCCGCCCTTACGAACTCATAAGGAACGATGCTTTTCCAGAACGCATAGCGGCCTGTGGTCAGCACTTCTTTCAGCAAACCGTTCTGGTATTGCAACACGATCTCATGCTCTTTTACTTCTACAATATTCAGTATGTCTGCAAGGGCAGCATCCTGCAACAGGATGTTCAATTCAACCGGCGCTACGAAAGGTTGAGTGATATCATAGATCATCACCTTCTCATTTCCCCAGAACCAGTAATTACCGGTCAGCAGCATTTTCTTGTATGCGCCGTCCTTAAAAACCAGACCTACCTGGTAGGCATTAACTTTTACCTTTCTCATATCTCTACGTTTTAATTCATTAACTAATAAAAAACCGACTTTACATTCCATCCTGGCAACACGGAGCCTGCTTTCAAAAAGTTCCATTCAAATTATTGTCATGCATTATCAGCAGCAGCATAGTACTGCAGTGCCGCATGGCAGGCTTTGTCATTTCACTCTTATATACAACAAGCTGCGGGTGCTTCCCTGATTGTTCTGTCAAACAGGAAACCTGTCATTTCAGAACCGGTCAGCAGGCCGGTTTTTCTTCACCATTTTTTTAAGAAGGGGCGTTCTTCTTCATGATTCAAGCATCCTGAGTGCTTTGCGTCTACCTTTCCGCCATTCCCATTGACTGGGGAGTGGGACTCGAACCCACATGTTTCTGTTGCTCTAACCTCTGAGCTAACGGGCTTACCGTAGAGGAGTTGAACCTCTGACACACAGATTATGGTGGGGATACCTTATTGATGTAACAGCATACAGATAGTTACTACGTCTGCACTATGGTGCTTTTTAAACACTCATCCGGTTTACGTTCAACAGGTAATGCCCATCTTGCCGTGAAGCAAGCTTTTGTGAATGCAGTGTAGCGTCCCCGCTGCATCTCACGGGGAGCGCTTATTCCTCCTTCTGCATCTGATATCTTATCTCAGATCATATTCTGCCGGATGAACCGTTTTGCCGGTTGTTCCTGTATCGTTCTTGTTCCCGTCTTTTCTTTTTCCTGTTACCATTTCTGCTGCCAGATGAATAGCCAGGACGATCAATAAAAATTTCATCACATACCTCCTTGTTTCAGTTCTATCCGGGCTATGTGCTTGAAAACAAAAAGCCCGGTCGTTATTTCCGACCGGGCTCCATCTTTTTATTACAGCGAACACTATGTTCCTGTACAGACCTGAGCCGGTCGTATGTAAATGCGGTCTGACTGATTATTAACAGATACATTATTCCTGATAGTTATGGCATGCCAGTAACAGCCGGGTAATGAACTGCATTCATTCCGCATCGTAAATCGTTTATGTTTTGCTTGCTTTCGCATCAGGTTTGTTTTGTTAAACAATTTGTTTACAGCCATTTCAATACTCACAAACAAAAACCCCGCAATCTCTTGCGGGGCCTGTATTTCATTGAATCTCATTATTCAGGTTATTCAACAATGCTACAAGCACCACAAGCGCAATAATCCGCTTTGGGACTAAAGCCTTTCATTGATTCAATATGTAATCGTATGCGTAGCATTTGTTGTTATTTGTGGTGCAAAGATGAAACTAATTTTCTGATGATGCCAAATTTTTCTAATATTTTTTTAGAAAAAAATCAGACTGGCCTTTCAATACAGAATAAGCAAACATCAACACAAGCTAAAGGCGGGTGAACTATACAAGATCAGAATTTTGAAACCAGAAGGAGTAGATAAGAGAATACCTGCTAACTGATCGATCAACTTTTCCCCGGAGAATAATGTCCATTCTTGATCGCATAAATAATAATACCTGCTGTATTCTTCACGTTCATTTTCTCCATGATCTTCATACGCAGGCCTTCTACTGTACGAACACTCAGGAATATTTTCTCAGCGATCTCTTTATTGGTTATTCCTTCGCAGATATAGGTGATGATCTCTTTTTCACGCTCTGTAAATTCCAGTTTCGGTCTTTGCCGGTAGGGATTGAACTTGCTTTTTGCCACCAGTTGGGCCAGCCGGTGTGAAGTGTGTTTGCAGTAATAAGGCGTTTGATCGTATACTGATTGTATGGCTTCCTTGATCTCGTTTTTATCCGCGTTTTTCAGGAGATAACCCTTGGCCCCTGATTCCAGCATTTCGATGATCTGTTCTTCTTCATCAAACATGGTGAGAGCGATAATGCCTATGTCGGGATGATGTTCGGTAAGGTAACGTGTAGCCGATGCGCCATCCATTCGGGGCATTTTTACATCGGTGATCACGACATCGGGTTTAAGCTGCTCTGTTTTTTCGATGAGTTCCTTACCATCTTCTGCTTCAGCCAATAGCTGGATATCCGGCTGTTTTTGCAGCATCAGCTTCAGTCCGTCACGGAATATTTCATGATCATCGGCTATGATCACTTTTATGGTCCCATGTAATTTCATGAGTAAAGTATCGCTATACCGGAATCTCAAGGGTGTAACTGGTCCCTTTACCGGGTTCTGTCATACAGGTGATCTCTCCTCCCATTATCTCTGCACGGCTTTGTAAGTTACGAAGACCAAGGCCAGTATTGTCTTTTGACCGGGCAAAATAGTCAAATCCCGTACCATTGTCGGTGGTGGAAAGGGTAAACAAACCATTTTCCTGGTTAATGCGTATTACCAACAAGGAAGCTTTCGCATGTTTTACTGTGTTGTGCACTATTTCCTGTACGATCCTGTAAGTGTTGATCTCTTTATCCAGCCTCAGCCCGACTTCTCCATCAATGATCAGTTTAATAGAAAGCTGGTATGCCTGGGTACTGCTTTCAATAAATTCCTCGATGGCTTTTACCAGTCCTTTCCTCAGCAGGGTATTCGGCATGAGATTATTGGATATCTCCCTCATGCGGCGGATGATCGTATCAATGTGCTGGCTCGACTTTTCGATCAGCAGTTTATCGGCAGCATCCTGTGAGTCAAGATTATTGATCTGCAGCTTAACTGCAGAAAGCAAGGGGCCCAGTTCATCATGCAGATCAGACGCGATCCTTTTTCTTTCATTTTCCAGGGTATCAATTTCAGCGCGAATTTTTTCTTTATGCAAAACCAGGCTGCGACGCTGGTAGCGGATAATGGTAATGATAAAATACAGCAGGATGATACCTACTACTATCACTACGATCAGTAGACTGCTGTAAAGACTTTTTTCCTGGGTATCCATAACACAGCCCCTGCGTATAAAAGGTTTACAAATAGGTTAGAAAACACCATTATATCGTAGAACTTCCGCTGGAATTCCTTGCTGACATTTTCCGTGAGAACAGATAATTGTGTGGCACATATAATTATGAACAAGGTATAAAAAATTATAATGCCTATGCAGATCCAGAATTTGGCATTTTTGAGCATGCCTCCCCTGGTATTGATAATTAAGCTATTGAGGGTAGTAACGCTAAAGAAGATCAGCGCAAAAGAATAGAGTATCCGGAAATACAGGTTAGGAGAAAAAAAGTGTTTGGGAGAAATATAGGTGAGAACACACCAGGCTACAAAAAAGCCCAGCACTACTCCCAAATAAAGCTTTTTATCCTTTTTGAATAAGCCCCAATTGTGGAAGAGCCAGGCAAACAGAAAAAAGTCTGCCAGGGCAAACAGGTTGGTGACCAATGTGGCCGCGCTAAAATTATTCTGCAGAATCAATACCCGGCGAAGTATTTCCACTACTAATGACAGACTTACCCGGTAAATAAAGGGATAATAAGAAGGGTTTATTTTCCTGAATCTTATTATCCCTATTATGACTGCGAAAACAATGCTAAGGCTGAGCCAGAATTTTAGCAAATCGCTCATATATGCAGGCTATGATTTTCAGGTTCGAATTTTTATACCCATGGTGGTGGGTGGCTACTATTGCTCGCAGGGTGGATCACATTGGCCATACTCTACCCCTCCCTTACCTCCTCCAGGCGGAAGCTGGGCAGCTACTTTCCCGATCTGTCCTCCTTTCTCATAATAAAGATCCTGGCCCTGAGAATTTACTCCTACCAGCATCAACCGGACCTCATTCCGGTTGCTACCCGTTTTCAAACCATAGTAGATGCGGACACCCACATTGGTGGAGTCTTTTAACAGATCAAGCAAAGCCTGTTTATTGAATGTCTCGCTGATCGGAAAATAAAGGCCGGGAGAAAGCCGGGCCAGGCTATCACGCTGAACTACAAAGCTTTTTTTGAATTCATTGATCTGCTCTTCGGGTATAAAATGATTAATCTCTGCAAGATCGGAAGTATCCTTTGGGACAGGGATATGCACCCCGCCTTCATTCTGATGATCGCAGGAGCTTAGCAGAATGAGGAGCAAAACCGGTAATGCAATAAGTTTTAAGGAAAAAAGGAATTTTCTGGCCGTAATCATGGTGATAATTTTTTAATGGTTAACAGGTCTAAGATATTCTACGTCTGCTGGTTGCTTATACGTAGAACTACTTATTCCAGTACCACCAACTACGCTTAATTCTCAGTAACCCATCGCTTGTTCCGGGCTTTGAATAGCTTCATCTTTATACCAGAAGTATCTGAGGCCCTGTCAACGGGCTAAGCCCGGGCCCTAACCATTAAACCTTTTTTATGAAACATTTGTCAGCTAACAAAAAAAACATCAAGCCTGCTACCAGGCAGGAACCTAAAAAAGCTTTCGAGCCTGAGATTTTTGCAGATTCCCTGGAAGTAATGGAAAGCTATTGCCTGCAAAAAATCGTGTTGCTGCAATCTTCTCTTGAAAAACTGACCATTGTGGACAATACAAGAGAGATCATTTCTGTATGCCAGCAGATCAAAAAAGAAAGGAACCTGCTATTACAGATCATTGAAAAGAAAAATCAGGCCCGTAAGAATATTTGTTGATCCGTGAGGACATCAACTGATTCATCCCGGTCCCCTTTTTCAAAACAAAAAACTATATCGCTTTCTCATACCTGACCATACATGTATTGAATGGCATGCCAAACGGTATTCTGCTGTATACATGAAATTGCATATCCGGCCCAGCCATAATTCCGGCCTTATTCTTTTCCGTCTGGTGATCCCCGGTACCGTTTGGCACAATGACGGGTATGCAATTTCATATTTTTCCCAATGATCAGTATCATAGAGATGATTGAGGCCATTCAAAAATTAATTCCTTCTACCTGAACATTGAAAATATACCAGTAACCCAGGTCATTATCCAGTTCCAGTTCTACCGCCCAATTTCCCTGCAATACTATATACTCTGTTTGCAGGGAAACCCGCAGACGATAGCTTCCCCGGATCAATGAATAGCTTTCCTTTACGGTGCACTCCAACTGTTCTATTTCCGGCTTGTCCATACATTCATAAGCCTGCTTGAACTGGTTCACATACCATCTGAATTCTTCCTCTGTTAAAGGCAATCTGTTATTAAGCCGGAGATTACGACGCCTCAAATGTGGCAGACATTCAGCTATGGTTGAATTCAAAATGCTCCTGATGGTGTCCATCGCAGCATGGCTGTTCTCATACAGGGGGTCGGGATGAAATTCATCATAGATAAAACAATACGTCATGCCCGGCAAATTGAAATCATCCATTTCCTGCCTGAATAGTTCCTCAATAGTAAACCGGTACAGCTCTTTTGCTGAGATATTGGGACTGCAAACATCCAGGTTGACATTATGTTTACGCATATACCTGTCAAGCTCCTTCCAGGCACTGGCGAATTCTGTATCCGGGATATCTGCGACCGGCTTGAAATGCGTGGGATTGCCCAGCTTTTCTACCACACTGATCATCTTATGTTCTTCAATTTGTTTTTCAAATGCAATTACCTGTTTCAGGAACTCATGCTCAATTTCAGCAGGCAGATCATTTCTATGCTCATGAAAGCGCGCACCCTTCTCAAGCATCAGTTTCATTTTTAGAATATTGTTTTCTGCCCTGATACGCTCTTCATTACTTAAATGTGAAAAATCTTCTTTCATAAGAAATATTTAATCCGGTTGTTTACCAATTCCACTGTCCTTATCCGGGCTTAAATATAGATTGACAGTAAAGAGCCCTCCAACGGGAAAAAACAATTTCTCAGCGTAAAAAAACAAGCAGTATTTTCTTCCAAATCCTTTTATTCCTGCTAGAACAATTTTCCTTGTTCTCCCGGCCTTCTGAAGATGGTGGTGTCCAACTCAAACCTGTCTTCGTTCATCCGGTATAGCTTTCCATATTTCCTGTATTGCTGCTGCACCATTTCCGCAATGCTTCCTTCCCCTCTCATCCGCAATCCCCAACGTGCATCATTCACTTTACCATTATGCGATTGCTCGATCAGGTGCCAAACCTTATCAGCCCTGTCAGGAAAGTTTTTATACAACCAATCATGAAACAGGAATTTAATAGCCCCATTCAGCCTGATAAAAGTATAAGCCGTGAACCTGGCGCCCACATCTGCTGCCGCTTTCATGATCCTTTGCATTTCATGGTCGTTCAGACCGGGGATCATCGGCCCCATCATCACTCCCATCCGGATACCTGCCGTGCTCAACTCCTCTATCACTTTCAGCCGCTGTTTGGCTGTAGTGGTCCTGGGTTCCATTACTCTTCGCAGCTCTTCGTTGAAAGAAGTAATGGACACCATCGCCGAAACCAGCCTTTTCTTCGACATTTCCTGCAACACATCTTTATCTTTTATGATCCACGAGTTTTTAGTCAGTATGCCCACCGGTTGATTAAACTCATTGCATACTTCCAGCAAACCTCTTGTCAGCCGGTATTTTTGTTCTGCCGGTTGATAGCAATCCGTATTCCCACTCAGCATGATCGGCATTACTTCCCATTTGGGATGCATCAATTGCTTACGCAATAGCTGTGGCGCATTTTTCTTAACGATGATCTTTCTTTCAAAATCCAACCCTGCACTATAACCCCAGTACTCATGCACATTCCGCGCATAACAATAAATGCAGCCATGCTCACAACCTGCATAAGCGTTCATGCTGTAAGCCATTCCCACATCCGGGCTGTCTACTTTATTGACAATAGTGCGGGAATCCTGTTCGATATATTGCGTTGGTGTATTGTCTTCCGACCAGTCATCTATTCCTTCAATATGTTCCCTTGTCATCTCATCTTTCAGGAAACGGTTTTTGGTATTGAACTGTGCACCACGGCCCTGTAGGTACTGATCTGTTTCCTCTTTATTTCTTGCAGTTACTTTATAATGATCTTGTTTAAGCTTTTCCATAGTTAAAATTTTAAAGAACTTGGGTAAAAGAATGTCCTTACCCTGGGCATACCAGCCCGGGATTTTTCTGAAACGGATACCTGAATTCAGCTTAAACTGGCTAAGATTGATTAAAGGAGAAAGGAAAGGCAGTCACTTATCATACAATGACAGATCCGATTCAAGCCCTGATCATTCCTGTTATATCTTAGATTATGTTGACCACCTTCTTCCTTTCCCCTAGCCAAAGAGAAGCCCCTGTTTTGTTACGACCGGTAAATTCTGGAATTCAAACCGGCGTAATACATGATATCCTTTGTCTCCTTCCCTTCTCTTCAGCAATATCATTCCATCGGCTATGAAGCGGCCTGTAAAATGTTTCTGGCTGTATTCGAGCCAGCTTTTTTCATATTGCCAGGGTTGAAGCCCCCTTGCCACAGTGAGATGCGGTTCATCAATAAAATGAGGTTTATTGTCTTTATCGAGCTTTAGCAAACGTTGCCAGGGCTTGATCTGTTTTACCAGATCACGGAGCGGCTCTTTTGTTGTTACTGTTATATAAATTGTATGCGAAGGAAAGCTGCCGAAATCCCTTAGCTCCACTTTAAAAGGGTATTGCCCCATCGCTACAACTTTCAACCGGTTGAGTATACGCTCTTCCATCATATCAAGCTGTCTGAACCGGGCAAGCGTGAGATGGGCTTTGCTCCATACCGCGCCCGGAGCTCCATAAGTTTCCGCAAATTCTTTTTTTACCTGCCCGATCCGCTGTCTTAATTCTTCATGAGGACTTAATACCAGCAAATACTCGCTGCTGCGGTAACCGGACAAGGTGGTGATATCTGTTTGCATAAAATACTTTTTATTATCGTTATTATTTATTCTGGCAATAATCCAAATATGTTGATGATCTTACAGGAATCAGCGGCATGGTTTCTCCGGAGCAGTACCAGCTCACCTGCCGTGAACGTTTCACAAAATATTTTCTGAGCATATTCTCTCATAGCCTGTTCATAGACCTCTTCCGGCAAACGCCCCGATATACTGAGATGTGGCCTGCCGGCCCATTTTACCGGAGGGCACCCGTTGGACTGGATATACTCATTAATGACCCGCAGTTTCTGCGTCAGCAGATTGAACGGCAGATGATCCTGAACACGCAGGTACACGGTATGCGGAGGAATGCCACTATAATTATTCAAGGTGACCGTAAAACTTTTCTGCCCGCTGCAAACACGTTGTATCCAACGGATCAATGTTTCTTCCATGGGTTCTTTGGCAACAAAGCTGGCAACTGTTATATGTGGCCTGGCCCTGTTGCCGGCTTTGGCACTATACTGCTCCTGAAAACGTTGCTTCTCGGCAATAACCTTGCTGTATACTTCCATGTCCGGATGTATAACCAACAGGTATTCAAATTCATTCCTGTCTGATATCATTGCGCCTGAAGGATCAGCGATCTCATTCCAGGCCGGTGCCGTTCTGTTTATTTCAACCAATCCCTGTTCCATGTTTTTTCCTTTGATCATTTTCTTAGCATAAATTTACTAAATAATTTAGTTTTTGAATTATTTTTACTAACTTTATTTTTCAACCGGCCACCGGCATTCATTATTAATACATTGAGTTATGGAAGAAGAATTTTACAGTGCAGCATATAAGGGGTCCAGGCAATTTTCCCAGCAACAGATAAGAACGGCCAATGCTACGGGCTTTGGTGCAGCAGCAGATGATTATATGGAAAAGGGAATTGATCTCAATGAGCAACTGATCATTAATAAACCTGCCACCTTTTTTTTCCGCATGCGGGGCGATGCCATGCTGGGCGCAGGCATACAGGAGGAAGACGTGCTGATCATTGACAGAAGCATCAAACCCACCAATGGCCGCATTATCGTCGCTGCTGTGGATGGAGAACTTTTAGTAAGGCGTTACCAGCGGACCTTTAACCGGGTGGTACTTTCGCCTGAGAACAAAAAATACAAACCACTTGAGATCGGCGAATTCAATACTTATACACCCTGGGGCGTGGTCACCTGCGTGATACATGTGGTAGACCCCATGCTGCAGGCATATATACATAACCGGAAAAAGGATAACAGGTCTTCAAACTGGTAGTTATGAAAGCCATTGTTGACTGTAATAGTTTCTATTGTTCGTGTGAGCGCCTATTCCAACCAAAACTGGATAAGCAGCCCGTGGTAGTATTGAGCAATAATGATGGCTGTATCGTTTCGCGCAGCGATGAAGCCAAAGCATTAGGCATTCAAATGGCCGGGCCTTATTTCCAGGCTCGGCACCTGATCGAAGAGAACGGGATAGCCGTGTTTTCTTCCAACTACAATCTTTATGGAGATCTGAGCATGCGCGTAATGGACACTTTGCGAAGCATGGCAGGAAAAGAAAAAGTGGAAGTCTATTCGGTCGATGAAGCTTTTGTTGATCTCCCCGATATGCCGGTCGCTGAACTGGAACAGGCAGCGAGGGAAATCAAAGAAACAGTGGAACAATGGACAGGCATTTCTGTATCCATCGGTGTAGCGCCTACAAAAACCCTTGCCAAACTGGCCAATTATATTGCCAAGAAAAACAAAAAGGTCACAGGCTGTATTACTGTTCTTGCCACCAGGGAACAACAACGGGAGGCTTTACAGCAAACCCGATTAAACAATATCTGGGGGATCGGCTATGCAAATGCGCAAAAACTGTTTAACCTCGGCATCACCAGTGGCTGGGAACTGGCCACCATGCGGGACGAATGGGCGCATGCCCATCTTGGCGGAGTAGTAGGCGTCCGCCTTATGAGGGAATTGCGTGGAGAATCTGCTGTAGAAATGAAAAAAGAACTGGTCGAAAAGAAAATGATCGCTACTACCCGGATGTTTGGCAGCCCGGTAGATAATATTACAGCTATAAAGGAGGCAGTAGCCACTTATACTTCGCGCGCTGCAGAAAAGCTGCGCCGGCAATACAGCGCTGCAAAAGTGGTCAGTGTTTTTATCGTGCGAAAAGAACAGAATCATCTGCTGGATTGGAGGGATGGTAATATCGGCACACATACGACCTTACCAGTGGCGACCTCCATCACACAGGAACTGATCAAACCTGCGCTGGAGTTGGTAGATCATTTATATAAGGCCGGCAACACCTATAAAAAAGCAGGTGTGATGCTAAGCGGACTGGTACCTGATGCATCCGTACAGGGGAGCCTTTTTAACCCCGAAAGCAAGAACATTCAGCGCCGGCTGATGGACATGATGGACAATATCAACTTTAGTCAACGCGATGATATTCTCAAATTTGCTTCTTCAGGAACTATCCGCAACTGGAAAATGCGGCAGGAATTGAGGAGCGGAAGGTATACAACAAGATGGGACGAGCTGTTTGAAGTAAGATAGAGTTTTCACAATATCGGTCAATCAGACCGTCATCAATCAAACAACCCTTTCTGCTCTACTTTTGGTAACAATGAACTGTTCAAAAACTTTGGCTTGATCAGGTTTAACCCACATTCCTTATTCATTTTATCTACCAGGTAAACCGTCAATTCCGGTGAAGTGGCTTCATCATGCATGTGCATGAAAAAATACAACTCTTTCAGTCCATGCTCCAGCCAGTACTTCATTCGCTTTACCCAGGCACCGATGCGAGTATAATCAGTCGGATGCAGGCTATTGCCCACATAACGGATAAAAGTTTTCGGAATGGTCAGATGCATATGAGCGCAATCCCTGCGGCCAGCCGTATCGGTGATCACCGCACCCATGTTCAGCGAAGCCAGGGTTTCAAACATTTCCTGCTGTATGGCTGGTTTTGCAAACCAATCAGGGTGTCTTACTTCCAGGAAAAATTGCAGATCGGTTGGTAAAGTTCTCAGGTAATCAAACAATTCTTCTTTCCGCTTGGGCGAGAAACTATCGCTTACCTGTACGAAGATCGGGCCGAGATGATCTTTGAATGCTACAATACCACGGAAAAACTCATTCGTAATGAACTCCTTTCCCTTCAAGCTTCCACGGTGTGTAACGCCCTGGTACATTTTGGGGCAAAAAAGAAAATCACGGCCCTTTGCTTTTTCTGCCCATTTGCCGATCCCCGCTTCACCATAGATCTTATAGTGTGTAGCATTCAATTCAATGGAATTATAGTGCTCAACATAATGCTGGAGGAAATCCTTTTCTTTTGTTTTGGGAGGATAGATCTTTCCCACCCACTCCGTTCTGCCCCATTTAGCACAACCAAGATACACTTTAGGATGCTTCAGCAGTTTGCCTTTCAGAAACTGTTTGTTAAAAGCCGGTTCTTTGGGCAAGCTGAAATCAATCTGGTCCAATTCATTTTCCGGGACTCTGCCAAATTCCATACTGGTTTGTTTTCTGGGCTAAAATAAGATTTAAACAGCAGAGACCCGAACCGGAAGAAATCCCTATAATGTGCAGGCCACTTTCACAAAGGGATGCAATGAATCATATTGTAATTGGTCCATGTTCTTAAAAAACATTGTATCACCCCGTTGCTGCACTTCGCCTGTTGCAGGCCAGAGATGATCGCCTTTTATTTTCCAGGCAACCTGCCGTACAGACATCACTCCTTCTGATCTGAAAAGATACCAGCCGGAAAGAATATCCCCATTCACTTCTCCCTGAAAATTGCCATCATTCCTGTCTTTTTCAAACAGGTTAAAGCTCAGTGGCCCGGAAATCACAGCACCCCTGGTCTCAATCTGCAAAGCAGAGGTATCTCTGTTATAAATGGAAGAATAGCAACCCGCCAAAGTTGTATCCAATGCTGCAGTGGCAGATGTGCCCGCTGCGGTGGAATCATTCGGATTGCTGTTATTACTGATCTTTTCTCCCGGATTATTACAGGCAGTCAGCATGCAAAGCAATCCCCCTACGCATAATCTGATCATTTGCATAGCATCGTTTTTATATGATCCATGAAATAGTTATGCCAAAAATAACCGCACTTTCTTTGTGAAGCCAGGCTCCGGCTGGCTTTAAAAGGCTCGATCGGGTAAGTTCTTCCTCAGGGAAGTCCGGGATTGGATATAAAACCACCTATCTTCAAAACAAAAGCCGGATAATTTTGTATTTCTTCTAGCACGATCGTACCCGGGATTTATACATGATTTAAAAATGCCTTAATTTAATATGTACCCAAAACGTACCATATATGCCGCCCAAAAACTATCTCCATCCTGTTGATCTTACACAGCCAAAATACCTGCAGACGCTGGTTGAAAACCGCCGTGTGTTCAACCTGGACAATTGTGAGCTGAACGTTTTTGAAAGCTACCAGGAAACTTATCGCGTGCCACTGACCTTTAATGATCTCGTGATCACCAGCATGGTAAAAGGCAAAAAAGTGATGCATTTATTTGATAAGCCTGCATTTGATTATCTGCCTGGCGAAACCGTGATCATTCCGGCCAATGAAACCATGGTCATAGATTTTCCTGAAGCGGAAATGGACAATCCAACACAATGCATTGCGCTTGCAGTGGATGCGGCTTATGTGAACAATACATTGCAATATCTCAACACCTATTACAACAGTGATCCTCACGAAGCACATAACTGGAAACTGCAATTCAACCAGTATCATTTTCCAAACGATACAGAAGTGACTGACCTGATCAATAAACTGATACGCGTGTGCAGCAGCACAGATAAAGGCAAGAATATTTTTGCAGATCTCAATCTGAAAGAATTATTGATCCGTCTTGTGCAAAGCCAGCACCTGAAACAAGTGGCTGTAGAAAGCACTGACAATACCAATCAAAGCAGGCTTCATTTTGTTTTGCATTATATACATCAGCATCTCACAGAAAAAATAGCTGTTGATTCGCTGAGCAGGAAAGCTTACCTGAGCCGCAATATGTTTTTCAAATGGTTCAGGGAACAATTTGGCGTAACACCGCTGGATTATATCAACCGCGAGCGCATCAAACTGGCCAAACAATTACTGGCCGACAAACGCAACAATGTAAGTTCTGTAAGCCTTCAATGCGGCTTCACGGATGTAAACTATTTCGTCAGGCTATTTAAAAAAGCTGAAGGGATCACACCCGGCGTATACCAAACAATGCTGTATGCGCAGAATTAATTGCACCGGGAAAAAATAACCTGTTCACTCTTTATCAGAAACCATTTGGGCAATTGAGGTCTCATTCGCGTCATTCGTGCTTTTCTCCTCATTCGCGCTATTCGTGTCATTAGTGTTTCTACCGGATTCACTGATCAATTCCGCCACCAGCGCCGTCCATCCTGTTTGATGCGAAGCACCAAGTCCGCTTCCTGTATCTCCATGAAAGTATTCATAAAAAGATACGAGACGTTCATTACCGGGTTGTTTATAAAACCAACTGTAATTGCCATGCAAGCGCCGTGAACCATCAGGTGTTTTTTCAAACAGACTGATCACGCGTTTAGTCAGGCATTCCGCCACTTTGATCAGGTTCATTTGTTCTCCTGAACCAACCGGGTATTCCACCTGCAATGAGTCGCCATAAAACTCCCCGTATTTGCGGATGGATTGAATGATCAGGAAATTGATCGGCATCCACACAGGGCCACGCCAGTTGGAATTGCCGCCAAACATATCTGATGTTGCATCACCGGGATCATACCGTATGCTGTAAATATTTCCGTCTACCGTAACGGAATAGGGATTCTGATCATGGTATTTTGATAACGCCCGGATACCGCCTTCTGATAAAAAGCCATCTTCATCCAGCAGCCGTCTCAACAGATCAACCAGCTTGTCTTTTGGTATCAACGACAGGAGTATTTCGCCATCATTACTTCTTTCTTCATTGGGCCAGAACTTGGCGTTCTTTTTCCGGTAGTTCTCAAACCAGGTGATCCGTTTTTTAAAGTCAGTCAAATGGTCCAGCGCTTTCTTATTGATCGTAGACACTGCATACAAGGCCGTGATCCCTACAACAGATTGTATCCGCAGCGGCACTGGCTCTGCACCGCTTACACACAACACATCATAATAAAACCGGTCTTCCTCATTCCATAACCCGTGCTGATTAAGTGCTTCGGCTATCAATACAAAATGTTCAAAGAATTTGGTGGCCGTATCTTCAAACGATACATCATTCATGGCGATCTCGATGGCCATTTCCATCATGTCCAGCGCATAGGTACCCATCCAACTGGTACCATCTGCCTGCTCCAGTTGCACTTCACCGGGAAAATGAAAGCTGCGATTGAACACACCAATATTATCCAATCCCAAAAAGCCTCCTTCAAAGATATTGTTGCCATTCACGTCTTTCCGGTTGATCCACCAGGTGAAATTGATCAACAATTTCTGAAATACTTTTTTCAGGAATTTGATATCACCATTGCCGGTTTGTCTCTTTTCAATATTATATACCTGTAATGCTGCCCAGGCCTGCACAGGCGGGTTCACATCACTGAAATTCCATTCATAAGCAGGTAATTGTCCATCAGGTTTCATATACCATTCCCGCATTATCAGCAGCAACTGATGCTTGGCATAGGTAGGGTCAACGACGGCCATGGGTATGCACTGAAACGCAAGGTCCCAGGCTGCATACCAGGGGTATTCCCATTTATCCGGCATCATGATGATGTCCTGATTTTTCAAATGCGTCCAGTCACTGTCACGGCCTGTCATTTTTGAAATGCTCACCGGTGTAATACCATCACTTGTGGTAAGCCATTCCTGCACATCGAAATGATAATACTGCTTGCTCCATAATATACCGGCCAGCGCCTGCCGCTGTATCTGCGCCATATCTTCACTCATTCCTTTGGGAAGAATGGCTGCATAAAAATCATCGGCCTCTTTTTTTCTTACGGTGAAAACATCTTTGAAACCGGAAGCAAAAGGCCTTTCCACCAGTTTGGTATTGAGCCGGCAGTAAATTGTTTTAGTGGCACCGGCAGCTATTTTCATTTTATAAACAGGCGAAAATTTTGTCCCTTCTTTCTTATTGGACAATTCTTCCAAATTTTCTCCTTTAATAATCGCCCGGTTAAATGCGTCTTTGGTAAAAATAGAGGCGTTGGGAGCACCGGTTACGATCTCTGTATTGGTCTCATTTTCGGTATACAAAGTATTGTTAGGCGGCGGTTGGAAATAGAAATAATAATCTCCCAGCCGTTCATGCTCGGCCTTAACAGTAATTTTATTCACTGGTTTAATGGAAGGTTTTTCTTTAAATGTTCCATCCCTCCAGCGGTTATAGAACCATAAAGTAGGCAATACAGTTATTTCTGCTGCTTTGGAATAACGGTTGGTTATATCAATCTTTATAAAAATATCCTGCGCACTTTGTTTGGCATACGTTATCAGTACATCAAAATACTGGTTATTGTCAAACACGCCGGTATCAAGTATCTCGTATTCGGGGTCCTGTTTGCTGCGGTTGCGGTTCTCTGTTCTTAATTGCTCATAAGGAAATGCCTGTTGTGGATATTTGTACAGGTATTCCATATAATAATGCGTGGGCAGATTATCCAAATGATAATACAACTCTTTCACATCTTCACCATGATTGCCTTCGGGATTGCTAAGGCCAAACAAACGTTCTTTCAGAATGGGATCATTACCATTCCAGAGAGCAATAGCGAAACAGAGATTACCGAAGAAGTCTGAAATTCCGCCGAGCCCATCTTCTCCCCAGAGATACGCTCTGCAGTTGGCATGATCAAAAGGAAAATAATGCCAGGCATCTCCATTAGGGCTGTAATCTTCGCGCACAGTGCCCCATTGCCTTTCGCTCAGGTAAGGGCCCCATTGAGCTAAAGGAACAGATTTGCCAGCATTAACGGCGAGCCTTTGGTGTTCTGCTGTCATACAAAAATTTATCTTCTCAAAAGGTTAAGCTTATTATGCAGCAAATTTAACGCTTACATAAAAGAAATAGTATAAACCTCTTTTATTCATATTTCTTCTGCAGGCTCCATAAAATTTTCTTTTGCTCATCCGTAATAGTTAAAGATGAATCAGAAGGCACAAAATGTAATTTGAAAGAAGCAATAGCCGCTTCAGGATTTTTAATGGAATAACCAATAATACGCAATGCCTGCAGAGGGTTGAAATCAACAGGCAATTGCACTCCTGCAGTATCATACCAGCAACCATATCCCTGATCTGCCAACCGCTGCCAGGGAAATGTTCTGTTGGGGTCCACTTTACGTCCCGGTGCAACATCTGCATGACCGATAAAGTTGGTAGTAGGAATATTATACGCTTTCTTAAGACGGCCCAGCAATACCAGGAGACTACTAATCTGCTGCACACTGAAACTATCAGTACCATTATTATCTATCTCTATTCCGATGCTGCTGCTGTTAAGATCCGTATTATTCCCCCATCTGCTTACGCCTGCATGATGCGCCCTCAACAGATCATTCAGCATGTGATGCACAGTGCCATCCTTACAGATTACATAATGAGCACTTACCTGTGTTCTTGGAAGCGTGAACGTGGTCAGTGTTTGTTCACAACTGTTTTGTGCAGTGTGATGGATCACTACATAATTTGGCCGGCGCATGGAAAAATTGGTAGTGCCTACCCAGGGATCTGCATAAAGCAAGCCTGCAGAATCCTTTACAGGATACTCCCTGAGCAATTTGCTGTATTCTTTTACTTGTTTCTTATAGACCTTATTGGTCTTTGCATAAGGAGAACAGGCAGCGAAAATGGTTATGATGATCCCTAAATAAAAATATCTCATACCGGTATTTCAGTTGCGTACGAGTTATAAAGATAAAGATTTGTACTGGTACCGTTTTTGAACCCCATTCCCTGTAAACCTGTTTACTCAACTCAAAATAAAATATCATGCAAAGCTTACGTGGAAAAAAAGTCGCGATCTTAACAGAGACCGGTTTTGAGGAGGTAGAGCTCACCAGCCCAAAGAAGGAACTGGAAGCTGCTGGTGCAGAAGTATATATCGTGTCTCCTCAAAAAGATAAAGTGAAGGCCTGGGATCATGATCACTGGTCAATCGAACTACCTGTAGATGTACAGATCGAAAATGCAAAAGCTGATGATTATGATGCATTGATGATCCCCGGTGGTGTGCTCAACCCCGACAAGATGCGAATGAACCATAAATGTGTGGAATTTGCGAAACAATTCCTGGAAGCGGGCAAATCTGTAGCTGCTATTTGCCATGGCCCGCAGTTATTGATTGAAACGGGTATGATCAGCGGACGCAAAATGACTTCTTATCCTTCTGTAAAAACAGATCTGCAAAATGCCGGTGTAGTTTGGGCAGATAAAGAAGTGGTTACTGACAATGGGCTTGTTACCAGCCGCAGTCCTAAAGACCTGGATGCATTTAATAAGAAAATGATCGAAGAGATAAAGGAAGGAAAGCATAAGCCGGCGGTGTATACGCCGGTGCCGGCACATTAGGTGGCGTTGACCGTTGCTCGTTGACCGTTGTCCGACTAACATTGCAGGTAATTCATAAAAGTCGGACAACGGTCAACGTTATTTACATATTCCTCCGGTACTGCCCTCCCACCTCATACAACGCATGCGTGATCTGGCCTAAAGAACAATACTTCACTGTTTCCATTAATGCAGCAAACAGGTTACCATTATTAATGGCTACTTCTTTCAATTCCTTCAGCACTGCTTCAGCTTTGCTTTCATGATGCTTACGGAAAGCCTGCAGATTGCTGATCTGTTGTTCCTTTTCTTCCCTGGTGCTGCGGATCACTTCGGAAGGCACAATGGTTGGTGAGCCTTTTTTATTCAGGAAAGTATTCACCCCGATCAGTGGAAGCTCACCGGTATGTTTCTGATGTTCGTAATACAAACTTTCTTCCTGTATCTTATTACGCTGATACATTCTTTCCATTGCTCCCAGCACTCCGCCTCTTTCTGTAAGCCGGTCAAATTCCTGCAACACGGCTTCTTCTACCAGGTTGGTCAGCTCTTCCATTACGAAAGAACCCTGTGTAAAGTTCTCGGTTTTGGCTGTGCCCAGTTCCCTGTTGATGATAAGCTGGATCGCCATTGCCCTTCTCACACTTTCTTCTGTTGGCGTAGTGATGGCTTCGTCATACGCATTCGTATGAAGTGAATTGCAATTATCATATATCGCATACAGGGCCTGCAGCGTGGTTCGGATATCATTGAAATCGATCTCCTGCGCATGAAGGCTGCGGCCGGATGTTTGTATATGATACTTCAGCATCTGGCTGCGTTTGTTAGCCTTGTATTTATATTTCATGGCTTTGGCCCAGATACGGCGCGCCACTCTTCCTATCACACTGTATTCAGGGTCCATTCCGTTGCTGAAGAAGAAAGAAAGATTGGGTGCAAAATCATCAATGGCCATTCCCCGGCTTAAATAATATTCCACATAAGTAAAGCCATTCGCCAGCGTGAAGGCCAGTTGTGTTATAGGATTGGCTCCCGCTTCTGCAATATGATAACCGGAAATGCTTACGCTATAAAAATTCTTTACTTTTTGTTCAATAAAATATTCCTGCACATCACCCATCAGCTTTAATGCAAATTCAGTGGAGAAGATACAGGTATTCTGCGCCTGGTCTTCTTTCAGGATGTCTGCCTGCACGGTCCCCCTTACCTGTTGCAAGGCTGTTTCTTTACATTGCTGATAGATCTCTGCCGGCAACACTTCATCGCCACTTAAGCCCAGCAAAGCCAGGCCCAATCCATTATTCCCTTCCGGTAGCACGCCGGGTGAAGAAGGATTGTTGTAAGAAGGTCTTGGCGTATCACCATATTTTTTACGGAATGCTGCTGTTATCCATTCTTCTTTCTTTTCCTTCTGTATCCATTTTTCACATTGCTGATCTATTGCTGCATTCATGAAAAAAGCGAGTATCACCGGCGCAGGGCCATTGATCGTCATGCTTACCGAAGTGCGCGGATCGCAGAGATCAAATCCACTGTATAATTTCTTGGCATCATCAACAGTGGCAATGCTTACGCCACTGTTGCCGATCTTTCCATAAATATCCGGGCGGTGATCAGGATCTTCTCCATATAATGTTACACTATCAAAAGCGGTAGACAACCGTTTGGCCGGTTGATCCACACTCACATAGTGGAAACGTTTATTCGTTCTCTCAGGCCCTCCTTCTCCCGCAAACATTCTGGTAGGGTCTTCTCCTTCCCGTTTTAATGGAAATACACCGGCGGTGAAAGGGAAATGGCCGGGTACATTCTCCTGTGCCTGCCATTGCAAAATATCACCCCAGTCTTTGTACTTGGGCAATACCACTTTAGGTATCCTGGTACCCGAGAGGCTTTTGGTAAACATATCCTGCCGAATCACTTTATCCCTCACGGTATATTCGTAATAATCTTTTTGATATTCTTTTACCTTTTCATCCCAATGCTGCAACAGCTTACGGCTTACAGGCGTTAACTGTCCCGTATAAAACTCGATCTGCTGTTTTATTGTATTTAATAATTCATCGCCTGCTTTCCCTTTCAGTGTTTCCAACACACCTTCCAGTTGATAGAGTTTGCTGGCAATCGCTGCCTGGTCTCTCACCAGTTGATCATAATTGCGATTGTTCTCACTGATCTCGCTCAGGTACCTTACCCTTTTAGCTGGAATAATGGATTGTGAAACTTTAGCAGAAGCTGAAAAATGAAACTCACCAAAGTTGACCTTGGTTTTTGTTTCAATCACTTTCAGCAGGAGCGCAAACAAATGGTTCACGCCTTCATCATTGAACTTGCTGGCCATGGTGCCGATCACCGGAAGATCTTCGTTCTTTGCTGTCCAAAGGCCATGATTGCGCTTGTATTGTTTCTTTACATCTGCCATTGCATCCAGCGCACCGGCTTTATCAAACTTGTTGATGCAAATGATATCAGCATAATCCAGCATGTTGATCTTCTCCAGTTGTGAAGCCGCTCCGTATTCAGGCGTCATCACATACATGCTTACATCACAGTAATCAAGAATAGAAGCATCACTTTGCCCCACACCAGCGGATTCAAGGATAATAAAATCAAAACCGGCTTCTTTACACACGTCTATAGCTTCCTGTACGTGGTGACTCAAAGCAGTATTATCATCTCGGGTGGCAAGGCTTCGCATATAGGCCCGTGGATGCGAGATCGCATTCATCCTTATCCTGTCGCCCAGCAAAGCACCGCCTGTTTTTTTCTTGGAAGGGTCAACGGAAATAACTGCAATGGTCTTGCTGCTAAAATTCTGAAGGAACCTTCTTACCAGTTCATCCGTCACACTGCTTTTACCGGCGCCGCCTGTGCCGGTCATACCCAGCACCGGAATTGTATTGCTGGTTTTGGAAGCAACCGGGGCCTGACCATTCTCTGCATTGGTGATTTGACGGGCTATCTTCCGTATATCTTTTGCTTCGCCGAGTTGCAGGGCTGTTTTATATTCTGCTTTACCATTCAGGTGTATATCACATTGCCTGATCACGTCTTCGATCATTCCTTCCAGTCCCATCTGCCGCCCGTCATCCGGTGAATAGATGCGGGTGATGCCATATTTATGCAGTTCTTCAATTTCTTCCGGCAGTATGGTGCCGCCACCGCCGCCAAATATTTTGATATGGCCACAACCATTCTCATCCAGCAGGTCTTTCATGTATTTAAAAAATTCCAGATGGCCGCCTTGGTAACTGGTGATGGCAATGCCCTGCACATCTTCTTCGATAGCGGTTTCCACGATCTCTTTTACCGAACGGTTATGCCCCAGGTGAATGATCTCAGCACCTTTTCCCTGAAGAATGCGGCGCATAATATTGATGGCGGCATCGTGACCATCGAAGAGGGAGGCTGCAGTAACGATCCTGATCTTATTGACCGGCGTATAGTTCATAAATGTTGGACCTTTTGAAACGGTGCAAATTTAGCTCAAAAAACTAATGGTTGTTAGCATATAAATGAAGATCTTCCCGGAATAAGGACCGGGGAAGATGTCGACCCTGTTCCCTACATTTGTTGCTATGCAGGCTATATTAGATTCAGTTAAACAACTTTATACGGAATGGAAAGGTGTTGATCCCACCTCGGTTGACGTGCTGCCCCAGTCGGGCAGTGAACGGCGATATTTCCGCTTCAAAGGTCCCGGCCATTCAGTGATAGGCACTTATGGCGCCAATACCCAGGAAAATGAAACCTTTATTTATTTCTCCCGGCAGTTCAGGAAAAAAGGCCTTGCCGTTCCGGAAATCCTGGCCATCAGTGAAGATGGTGTCTATTATCTCCAGGAAGATTTTGGGGATGTGTCGCTGCTCAACCGGCTGGAAGCTGATGGATTTACGCAACCTGTGTATGATCTTTTCAAACGCAGCCTCGATGCACTGGCCAAATTGCAGGTGAAAGGTGATGAAGGGCTGGACTATGACCGCACACTGACGAATAAAGAATTCGGGAAACAGGCCATCATGGCGGACCTTCTGTATTTCAAATATTATTTCCTGGATGCATTGCGCAAACCTTACGACAAACAGAAACTGATCAACGATTTTGAAGCGCTGAGCAATTACCTGACGCATACGGAATATAAATATTTCATGTTCCGCGATTTTCAGAGCCGCAATATCATGGTCAAAGAAGATGGCTCTGTTCATTTCATCGATTACCAGGGCGGCATGAAGGGCGCACCTCAATATGATGTGGCATCCATGCTTTGGCAGGCCAGGGCCAACCTGCCGGCAGAATGGAAAGAAAATCTGCTGGAAGATTATATGGATACGTTTGAAACACTGATCCCTTCTTCATTAGACAGGATCGTTTTCCGCAGTCAATACAATGGCTATGTGCTGATCCGTCTTTTGCAGGTGCTGGGCGCTTATGGTTTCCGTGGTTTGTTTGAACGCAAAGCGCAATTCCTTACCAGCATACCATTGGGGCTAAAAAATCTGAAAGAATTTTTCCAGCATCAAAGCCTGGGGATCTCAGTACCGGAATTCCGCAAAGTGCTTGACCTCTGCGTTTCAGACGAGGTCATCCAGCTATTCACACCTGTACAGGCAACAGATAAAACCCCGCTAGTAGTAAAGATCAATAGTTTTTCCTACCGCAATGGTATTCCCCCTGACGATAGTGGCAATGGTGGAGGATTTGTTTTCGATTGCCGCGGCATATTGAACCCCGGCCGTTTTGAAAGCATGAAGTATCAGACAGGGCGTGATAAGGAAGTAAAAGATTTCCTGGAGCAGCAAACCAAAATGCCGGAATTCCTGAACAGTACATTCGATCTCGTAGACATATCCGTGGAAGATTTTATCAAAAGAGGATTTGAAAGTCTTTCCGTCAGTTTTGGTTGCACAGGCGGTCAACACCGCAGTGTGTATGCGGCCGATGCACTGGCCAGGCATCTGAGAAATAAATTCAAAGTAAAAATTGAGCTGAACCATGTAGTGCAGGATGCGAAGAACTGGGTGAATGAAGCACCCAAAAGTTAGATGTGGTTGAATCGTTCAACGAACAACGATATATGAAAGCAATGATCTTCTCCGCCGGCCTTGGCACCCGCTTCAAACCCTGGACAGACAGGCATCCCAAAGCGCTGGCCATTATCAATGGAAAGTCTTTATTGCAAAGGAATATTGAATACCTGCAGCAATATGATATCCGCGATGTGGTGGTCAACATCCACCATTTTCCTGATCAGATCATCAAAACACTGGATGATAATAAAGGCTTCGGAAGCAGGATACTGATCAGTGATGAAAGCAATGAAGTGCTGGAAACAGGTGGAGGTTTATTAAAAGCCAGACATCTTTTTGAACCTGGAGAAGATTTTCTTACGATCAATGTGGATATACTGACCACACTCGATATTCATCAATTCTTATCTTTTCACCAGCGGGAAAGATCTTTTGTTTCCCTGGCAGTAAGCAACCGTAAAAGCAGTCGTTGTTTTGTTTTTAATGAAAACAACCGGCTCACCGGCTGGAGAAATCTGCAAACCGGCGAAGAAAAAATAAAACTGGAAAGTGATCAGCAATTCAACAGGTCATTCAGTGGCATCAGTCTTTTCAGTTATTCTTTTTTTGATAAGCTGGCATTGAAAGGAAAGTTTTCCCTGGTTGATGCCTGGCTTTCTTTGGCTGCGCAAAACCCGATCTATGGTTATGATCATTCGGGTGATAAATGGGTAGACGTGGGCAAACCCGAAAGCATTGCGGTTGCAGAAGCCCTGTTTGCCTGATACCGCTCATCCAATTTTTTGTGAATACATTGAAATACCCTGTTAATGGCTGATAGTTTACTGGTCTTTTCTTTATTTTAGATTCCGTTTCTTTTTTTAAACCCCTCACTTCATCATGAAGAAATTCATTTTGTTCATTTCTGTATTCCTGAACACGGTGCTTGCTTTTGCCCAATCAAATTATGATGCCAAAGAAGCTTTCAATCCGCAGTTCTACCCTTATCCCGGTAATGAGTTCCGCAGCGCCAGTGGTGAACCCGGCCCGAAATACTGGCAAAACCGGGCGGACTATAAGATCAATTGCACACTTGATACGGTCAACCACCATTTAAGCGGTGAAGTGGAGATCAGCTATACCAATAACAGTCCTGACAACCTGAAATTCCTCTGGCTGCAACTGGACCAGAACATTTATAAAAAAGATTCCCGCGCTTCTGCCACTACCACAGAATCCGGTGGCCGCTGGGCCAATGGAGAATTCACACAGGGGGATGTGATCAAATCAATAGCTGTTGAATACAATGGAAAAAAATATGCTGCACAGTACAACATCACTGATACACGCATGCAGGTTTGGCTGCAGGAAGCATTGAAATCTGCAGGCGGTAAAATCAAACTTTCGATCCCTTTTGAATTTGATATACCACAATACGGCACAGACAGAATGGGAAGGCTGAACACACAAAATGGCTGGATCTATGAAACAGCACAATGGTTTCCCCGCCTTTGCGTGTATGATGATATACAGGGCTGGAATGTGTTGCCTTACCTGGGAGCCGGTGAGTTTTACCTTGAATATGGCGATATTGAATATAGCGTTACAGCGCCAGCCAATATGATCGTGGTAGGTTCAGGAGAATTGCTGAACCCGCATGAATGCTTTACCAGCGAGCAACTGAAAAGATATAATGAAGCGAAGACAAGCGATAAAACCATTGTCATCCGCAGTGATAAAGAGATCAATGATAGGAACGCACAACCTAAAAAAGCCAGTTCCACCTGGAAATTCAGGATCCTGAATGCACGCGATGTTGCCTGGGGCGCTTCCCGTGCATTTGTACTGGATGCTGCACGCATTAATCTCCCGGATGGAAAAAAATCATTAGCAATGAGCGCTTACCCGATAGAAAGCATGAAAGACAAAAAAGGAAATGACTGGCGCCGCTCCACTGAAATGGTGAAAGCTTCCATTGAACACTATTCAGAAAAATGGTTTGAATTTCCTTATCCGGCAGCTACCAATGTGGCAGGTATTGTGGGTGGCATGGAATATCCCGGCATTGTTTTTTGCAGTTACACTTCGGTAGGTGCAGGTTTATGGGGAGTAACGGATCATGAGTTCGGCCACACCTGGTTTCCCATGATCGTTGGCAGCAACGAACGGAAATATGCCTGGATGGATGAAGGGTTCAATACCTTCATCAACGATCTTTCAACCGATGCATTCCACAATGGCGAGTTCAAAGACAAAAGCTTTTTCAGCGATCCAACATCACCTTTCATGATAAAATATACGTTTGGTGATAAGATGGACGGGCTTTATACCGTGCCTGATGTTATCCAGCAGGACAATCTTGGTATTGCCGCTTATATGAAACCTTCTCAAATGCTGCACGCGCTGAGGGATATTGTACTGGGCCCTGAACGTTTTGACCGTGCTTTCCGTGAATACATTCAACGCTGGGCTTTCAAACATCCGACTCCCTGGGATTTTTTCCATTCCATGGAAAACGTGGCAGGTGAAAGCCTGGACTGGTTCTGGCGCTCCTGGGTATTGAACACCTGGAAACTGGACCAATCAGTAAAAGATGTGAAATATGTAAAGAATGATCCTACCAAAGGCGCTGAGATCACGCTGGAAAACCTGGAAAAAATGCCGATGCCTGTCACCATCGTGATCAAAGAGACCAATGGAAAGGAATACCGGATGGACCTTCCTGTAGAGATCTGGCAGCGCGGTGCATTGTACACACTTGGCGTGCCAACTACCAGCGAGATCAAGGAGGTTGTTCTTGATCCTGATAAGAAACTGCCGGATTGGAACAGGGAGAATAATAAGTGGAAGAAGGCGTTCTAGGCCAGTCGGAAGTCGATAGTCCACTTCCCGCTGTCACCCCGGCCCTGGTTTAAGAAAATTAACTGGAATAGTGCACTAAGAGCCGGGGTCTCCTCAACGTTGAGGAGACCCCGGCTCTTATATTCTTTAAACTTGTATCTGTCCTGAACCAGGGCCGGGGTGACAGCGGGAAGTGGACTCCCGACTAATTGCTATATTACATTATGCGCACTGTCATTCTCGGTTTTGGTTTATTGATCCTTTGCCTGCTCATTTTTTTCCGCATAGCAGAGGTGAATTTTTTGCAGGGAAATGTAAGGCTGGAGGTGATCGTGGCGGTGGCAGCATTGATCTTCTTTTTTGTTGGGTTGTATTTTAATAACAAATCGCAGCGGCAGCCAGTGCCACCACCTGCGTCGCCTGCTGTGCAGGAAGGGCAACTGGATCATGAAGCCATTAAAAAGTATGGACTTACCCAGCGCGAACATGAAGTGCTGGTAAAGATGGCACAGGGACTTAGCAACCAGGAGATCGCGGCTGAATTATTCCTGTCGGAAAGCACGATCAAGACCCATGTTTCCAATATACTTTTCAAGCTGGATGCTAAACGGCGGACCCAGGCTGTTTCTATCGCAAAAAGACTTAAAATGGTGAGTTCCTGAACATTTACGAGGGAGGAGGAAGAGTTTCCTACTAAAGAAGGAGGGATTTGGTACTTTGGTATGAGTGATCGCGGGATTGGAGAGCCTAATTTTCCTGAAAACTTTTAATATGAAACCAACCGCTTTACGTTACGGGCTTTATGGCACCCTGGCCATCGTCGTGCTCAGCGCCATTCATTTCTTTTTTATTTTTCCCAATGCCAGTTATAATACCAGTGAAGTAGCTGGCTATCTCACCATGTTCCTGTCCATGATCTTTGTTTTCCTGGGCATCCGGTATTACCGCGACCAGGTGAATGGAGGCCATCTTAGCTTTGGCCAGGGGCTTAAAACAGGAGCATTGATCTCCGTGGTGCCTGCTGTTGCCTTTGGGATCTTCGATCTGTTGTATACACAAGTGATCAATCCTACCTGGCTAAAGAAATACCAGGATTACTATGCGGCAGAATTGAAAAGGACCACATCACCCGAAAAACTTGAAGAGGCGCTTAAGAAGTTTGAAAGCGAAGCCGCCATGTTCAATAATCCGGTCATGCTTTTCCTGGTAATGACAGCAACGGTTTTTATTATCGGAATGATCGTGACGATTATTTCTACAGTAGCGCTGAAACGCAATAAGCCTAAACCGGTGATCGCTTAAAAGAAGTCGATGGCCGATAACTCAATGATCGGTCATCGAACTTTTAAAGTTTCTTCACCAACTCTTCCAAACTGATCTCTTCCAGCAATTCCCTTTCCGGCGTTCCGTTTTTCTTTGTCCATTTTATCAACCGGATGCTGGCATCTGAAATTTCAATGCCGGTAATATCTCCATCAATAAAACAGCAGCAACCGCTGTTAAAATAAGAGGGCCGCATGGTTTGATAATCTACTGCTACGGAGGTGAACTCTTTCTCACGCCTGCGTATTTCTGCATACAGTGAAGCAACCGTTTCCCTGTCTTTATTCATTTCAGCAGCCTGGAACTGCTTGTACAGCCGTTCAATATGTGTGAGGGATTCAAATACCGGTTGATGGGTGTGGCCGGTTATCAGCAGTGTATCTTTTTGGGAGGAAGACCATTCATACATGATCTCATTGTGCAGTGTTTTCTTTTCATCGTCGTAGGCCGCTGTATTGGAATTGATCCGTAAATAGGCCTGGAAAGGTGCCCAGATCTGCGCGACAAAGAATTTGCTGAACCAGTTGCCATCGCTTTGCGCATCGCCCTGGTGGCCATGTGTGCAGAAAATATGAAATGGCTCAGGGCCCAGTTGAGTGGAAAGCACTATTCCCTCGTATATCCTGATCTCCCTTCCATAGATATGCTTCAACTGCCACCAGGCAAAAGGATCATTGCCCCAGTACAGATCGTGATTGCCTATCACTTTCACAAAAGCATCCCGCTCTGCAAATTTCTTTTCAGCTTCAAATGTTGCCTGATTATACTTTTTCACTTTCATCAGGCTGTTCTCCCATAGTTCTTCACTATCGCCCAGTGAAATAAAAAAATATCCTTCCTGTTCATAATGCGCCAGTGCCGCAAGATAATTGGGCTCTGCCATCATGAAATCATCAGCGCCATCGCGTGCGCCTTTATGCTGGTCTGAAAAAATGATGAACTTACCGCCGTTCAGTTCGTAAGGAACGATCAGGCCTTTCTTGCCGGAACCCAATAATGTATCCTCGTACAACTTATCCAGGGCCTTGAATACTCTGTCGCGCTGCGGCCGGGAAGAAAATTTTTGTGTGGCCCAGAGAACAGGTTTTAGCAGTATATACCTTAAGATCCGGCGCATGGTTATTTAACGGCGATCATGCTGATCTCCACATTCACAAACTTGGGCAATGCGGCAACCTGCACGGTTTCGCGGGCGGGATAGTCTCCTTCAAAATATTTTCCGTACACTTCATTGATCTCACCAAATTTCTTCATGTCGGTAATGAAAATCGTTGTTTTCACCACTTGTTTGAAACTCATGCCGGCAGCCTGTAAAATGGCTTTCAGGTTTTGCATGGAGCGGTGTGTTTCTGCCTGCACGTCTTTATTGTCCAGCTCGCCCGTTGCAGCGTCAATACATATCTGGCCTGAGATATATAAAGTATCACCGCTCATGATCGCCTGATTATAGGGTCCGATCGGAGCAGGTGCATGAGGTGTATTAATGATGATCTTATCCATTCCGGTTGCTTTTAAAATTTAGATCAGCGAATATAGCTTTATGCACTTTCTTTGCAAAAATTTGTCTATGCAGGTATTGGTGATCACAAATGATGCGCTTCGTGAAGAATTGCTGGCTTGCGCGCCAAAAGAAGATAGCGTTCATTTCAATTTCATTCCGCATCCTTACGATTACCAGGGCGATGCTGCACCAGATGCCTGTATTGATCTGCTGTTTGATAATACACCGGAGAGAATAAACCGACTGAAGGGTCTTGGATCTCCGCTGATCATTATAAATGCTGTAGAGGCTACGCTTGCCGGCACTGACAAAGATTTTGTGCGTATCAATGGCTGGCCCGGTTTTTTGAAACGTCCTTTAATGGAAGCAGCGGCAGTTAATGAGAGCAGCAGGAGCAAGGCAGAGCAGTTATTTGCTTTATTGGGAAGAAAAACAGAATGGGTGCCCGATATCAGTGGTTTTCTTACTGCAAGAGTGGTGGCGTCCATTATCAATGAAGCATTTTTCGCCCTGGAAGAAAATATCAGCACAGAGCAGGAGATTGATACGGCGATGAAGTTGGGCACCAATTATCCGTTCGGGCCCTTTGAATGGTCGGAAAAGATCGGTCTTGCAGCCGTTTATTCCCTGCTGGCGGGTTTGGAAAAGGAAGAATCCCGCTACATTCCCTGTAAATTGTTGGAAAAAAAGGCTTTGACATAATAATGGCACTCATATTGCATATTGATACATCTGTAGAAGGCGCCTCGGTATGCCTTGCCCGCGATTCAGTGGTGCTGCGGTCTGCACTGAACAACCGGCAAAAAGATCAGCCCGGCTGGCTGCATACCAGCATCAGGCAATTAATGGCTGATATGGACCTGGGGATGAATGAGCTGGAAGCAGTAGCTGTTGCGATCGGGCCCGGGTCATACACCGGATTGAGAGTGGGTTTATCGGCCGCAAAAGGATTTTGTTTTGCATTGAATATTCCATTGATCGCCGTCAATACCCTGGAGATGATGGCTTTCAGCGTTGCAGAAAAAAGGAATGATGCATTGCTTTGTCCTATGATCGATGCCCGCCGGATGGAAGTGTTCACTGCAGTGTATGATAGCGAGTTAAAAGAAGTGATGGCCCCTTGTGCCATGATCCTGGATGGTACAAATTTTGCGCAATTACTTGCCAGGCATAAGATGATCTTTTCCGGCAATGGCAGCGCGAAGCTGAAACAAGTTCTTTCACACCCTAATGCATCCTTCAGCGAAAAGACCGCTACGGCTGAAGACATGGTGTATTTAGCAGGCCAATATTTCCTTGAGAAACGTTTTGCAAACCTTGCCTATACCGAACCGCTTTATGTGAAGGAGTTCTACTCCCCTGCCCACTAATCACTTACAAAAAAATTGTACTTCTTAACAATTTTGTTTTCAGAAAAAAGTGATTGATGGCTAACTTTGCAGTTTAGATTTTTTAACCGGTTATAACTATGAACAACTACATGCTTACATTGAACACAGCTCCCGACAGCAACAATACACTAAAAGTGGACTTGTTGAACGTGAAGAAGGCGTCTCTTGTTCTGAGGGCCATTAATCATAAGCTCCGCCAGCAGATATTGAAGCTGATTGATGAGCAGGGAAAAATCACCGTGACAGAGATTTATGTGAAATTAAGGCTTGAGCAATCTGTGGCCTCCCAACACCTTGCAATTCTGCGCAAGGCCGGTTTTGTGAATACCGAACGGGATGGAAAGTTTATCTACTATACGATAAATACCAACCGTATTGAGGAGTTGAACCAATTTGTCGAATCCTTGTTGAACTAATTATTGGTATCTCTGCTAGTAAGGAAGCCAGTGGCTTCCTTTTTTAGTTGAATAAATTACCTTTATAGTCATAATTAATCCCTCATTATGTTCATCCAACAACTATATACCGGCTGCCTCAGTGAGGCAGCTTATTATATTGAAAGCAATGGTGAAGCCGCCATCATTGATCCGCTCAGGGATATCGATGTTTATCTCGACCTGGCCAATGAACGGAAAGCAACCATCAAATACATTTTTGAAACGCATTTTCATGCAGATTTTGTAAGCGGCCATCTCGATCTCAGCAAAGCCACAGGCGCTCCCATCATTTACGGCCCTGAAACAGTTACCGGCTTCCAGGCCCATATCGCTAAAGATGGGGAAGTATTTAAGATCGGTCAGCTCAGCCTGAAAGTGCTTCATACTCCCGGCCACACACTTGAATCAACCTGCTATTTATTGCAGGATGAATCCGGCAGGGATCATTGCATCTTCACCGGCGACACACTTTTTGTAGGAGATGTGGGCCGTCCTGATCTTGCACAAAAAGGTGCAGAGATCACTACCAATGATCTGGCCGGAATGCTGTACGACAGCCTTCAGCAAAAGATCGTTCCCCTGGCAGATGATGTGATCGTATACCCTGCCCATGGTCCCGGCAGCTCCTGCGGAAAGAACCTTGGCCCCGATACGCACAGCACAGTGGGTGAAGAAAAACAATTCAATTATGCATTGAAAGCGGCCAGTAAGGAAGAATTCATCAAAGCCGTAACAGACGGTATTCCGCCGCCGCCACAATATTTTCCGATCAATGCCCGCATCAACAAAGAAGGCTATGACAGCCTGGATGAAGTGATGCAAAAAGCATTAAAGCCACTCAGTGTTGCACAATTCAAGGAGCTGATAACAGAAGATACGATCATTCTCGATACACGCCCTTCCGGCACTTTCACGCAGGGTTTTGTACCGGGCTCTATCAGCATCGGTCTTGATGGCCGTTTTGCGGAATGGGCCGGCAGCCTGCTTCCCTTCGATGTACCAATGTTGCTGGTAGCTGAACCCGGCAAAGAAAAAGAAAGCATTGTACGCCTTGCCCGTGTGGGATTGGATAAAGTGCAGGGCTATCTCGATGGCGGTTATGAAGCCTGGAAGAACAGTGGTGAAAAATCTGACCTCATCATTGATGTGGAAGCAGATGAGCTGATGATGGATATTCCTTTTGATGACAATCTCGTTGTTGTTGATGTGCGCAAGCCTGCGGAATATGCAGATGGCCATTTGAAAGACGCCGTGAATATCCCATTAAGCGATCTTACTGATCCGGGCAGCATGGTCAATATCGAAGACCGTCACAATCTGTATGTGCATTGCGCCGGAGGCTACCGCAGCATTATCGCAGCTTCGATGCTTAAACGCCAGGGCATCCATAATCTCCGCAATATAGTTGGCGGATGGGGTAAAATAAAAGAACAGGAGAAAGCGGAGATCGTAAAAGAAACAAGCGTACTGAATTAAGATCATACATAAAAAATGGGTTCGTCAGTTCTAAACCTGTACGAACCCATTTTTTATGGCATACATTACCAGTCCCACTCTTGTTCTGATCTGCAGTTTCTCAAACAATGCATCCCTGTATCCATCAATCGTTCGCGGACTGAGATACATCTGCTCGGCAATTTCTTTGTAAGTAAGCTCAGTGCAGGCCAGTTTAAGGAACTGCACTTCTTTATCGTTCAATTGAACAATATTGCGGATATCTGCATCTTCTTCCAGCTTATTGATAGAATGGATCAGCTTGCCGGTTACCAGTTCTGAATAGAAATATCCTTTTTCCATTACAGACAACAAAGCTGTTTTTAATTCAGGTGGTTCGCAATCCTTAAGAATATAACCCCTGGCTCCGGCTTTGAACATGCGGATAACGGCGTTCTCATTATCATACATCGAAAGAGCCATTATTTTTACCAGCGGATAAGTTTGTTTCAGCCATTGGGCAGAAGCATAGCCGTCCATTTTAGGCATATTGATATCGAGCAGCACCAGATCGGGTAAATCATCAGCCTTTATCTTTTGGAGCATGTCCTGCCCGTTGTCTGCCTCAAATACAACGGTGAAATCATCAAAGCTGTTGACCAGGGCTGCCAGTCCTTTGCGCAGCAGAACATGATCATCCACCAGCGCTACTTTGATCTTATTAGTTGGGATCATCTGGATTAGTTTCAACAGGTAAAAAAATCGTTATGGCCGTGCCTGCCTCTAAAGTACTGTTCATATTGAATTCAGCACCGATAAGCCGGGCCCGTTTGTGCATATTGCGGATGCCGAGGCCAAAATTGGTAACAGTTTCATTTAATGGAGAAAGGTCAACGCCTTTACCATCATCGGATATTTCCAATTTCAATGCATCGGGGAAATAATTTATCGTTGTCTTTATAGTTTTAGCTTCCGCATGTTTGATAATATTATTGAACGCCTCCTGCACGATCCGGAAAAGGATCAGTTCCTTTTGTTTATCCAGGCGATAAGGCGTGCCCTGTACCTGGAAAACAGCTTTCATCGTACCTGCTTTCCGGACCATTTCCATCTCGTATTCAATAGCCCGTTGCAGTCCCATTTCCTGCACATAGTCTGTATCAAGGCTGTGGCTCAGGTCACGTAAATCGCCAATGGCTTTACTCACCAGTTCTTTTGAATTGAGTATTTTTTGTTGCAATTGTTCGTCTACTACCGGTAGCATGGTATTCAGGTTGAGTTTGGCAAGCGTAAGCGCCTGCCCGATATTATCGTGGATCTCCTGGGATATTGTTTTTAACGTTTGCTCCTGTATCTCCAGTTGTGTCTGAAGCAAAGTTTGCCTGAATTTCTCTTCCAGTCGCTGGCTCTCCCTGATACTTTCGGCTTTTCTTCTCCGGTATTGAAAAACGAAATAGAAAATGAATCCAATCAGGCCAATCAGTATTGCGTTGCCAACAACAATAAAAAAATATATTTCATCTGAAGAAGGATTCATTGCTTAACAGGAACGGACTTTCGGTTATTAATATGTATCGAAACACCTATAACGATATAATACGCGATATTCAGATAGTACATGATCATTGAGATCGTTTTGGTATTGAGTTTATTCCTCACCAGGTAATTATAAAAACTCCAGTTCAGGAATATCGCTGTGTAAAACAACAGCACAGCACAATTGAACCAAAAAACGCTTTGCCTTAATATATCTATCTCTTCATTGTCATGAAGCATTTGCCTGAAAAGCAGTAAGGCGCAATAGATGTTCAAAAAGCATAGTATCAACAGGAAATTGGAAGGAAATGACCATAAGTTCTGCAGAAAAATGGTATTGAAAACAGAAAAGCAAACAGCACCTGCGATCAGTAACAGAATGATCTTTTTGCTCAGCCTGCTTTGCAACAGAAAATAATAGATCAAAGCATAACCGGTGAAATTGACAATGTTGAACACATGATAAACAGGTGAACTGTTTTTAAACACATTGATCAAAACCCTGCTTATAATTTCACTTACCAACGTACATCCGATCAGTACAGTCAGGACCTGAAAAGGCAGTGTCAGCTTTTTAAACCTGACAAGACCAAGAACAAGCAGGTAAACCAGTAAAATGAGATAAAGTAGAAATCTTATGGTCATTCGCAATGATTGCTTGCATCATCTTCCACCGGTGCCACAGTTTGTAGGACAGGGATCAACATAATCATAATACTTGCCCATATTATCACTGTCCTTCCCGGGGGTTGCACTGGGAGTTGTGCCTACAAACAACAAAGAGTATTCTCTTTTGCCGGAACCTTTTCTTTTCCCGAAATATATCCTCATTCCATCATACTGGCCAGGCTGCGCAAAAAGTGCATCCAGCATTTTCCTGTCGACCCAAAACCCGCGAAGCACCTGTTCTTCTGTTCCAACCCTGGTCCTGAGCGGGTACCAAAGGCCGTTTGATTCATCTTCATAACTTCTCCTCATGGTTGGGCCATCGTTCCCCTCATAAGGAAGCTCCTGCCATTTGTCTTTTAAGAGCTTTTTTGCATCCAGCGTCGAAAAGAATGCAGGCCCTTTCTCTGCTTCTGCATTCTCAAGATCAGCAATCTTTTTACGCAATGCTGAGTCATCAGCTTTTCCGCGTATAAAATAGACAGCCGCAGCCCCGATTATAGCTCCTATGACTAAAAATAAAAAATTACCTTTCATAACAATATTTTTTAGGTGAAAGAAGAAATAAAAATTACTCCTAAAGATTATTTTATGCAACAAATTGCCGGCAGGTTTTTTTACCGTATTAAAAAGGTGTTTTCACGGTTTGCCTCATTTGCATAAAAAAAGCGGCCGGAACATGATAGCTCCGACCGCCGAAAAGCCTGAAAATGCAATACTTTACGCGATTATCTCCGGATACCCTTCCTTCCATTCATGCCTCCACCGCCTGTGGCTCCACAAATAATTAGAAGGATTGTTGCGGATCGTTTCTTCCAGCGCATTCCTGTACAGAAGAGTCAGTTGTTGCGGAGTATAATCCGAACCGTTCTCCACCAGCGGAATGGCTTTGAAAGAGTAATAGCCGCGTTTTACTTTATGGAAAGCTACATACACCACTGCCGTATTGTTTTTTACAGCTCCTTTGCCAGGACCGGTCACAAAAGGAGCAGGTTTGCTAAAAAAGTTAAGCCAGTAGGCGTTGGAAGGTATGCCGGGATTCTGGTCGGCGGCAAGTGCCAATACATATTGCTGCCTGAACAGATGCGGCATCCGTGCGCTGAACTCCCGGGCAGAAACCATGATGGTACCATAGCGGCTCCGTGATTTCAGGAATATGCGATCAAATATTTTATTGTTCACCGGCATATAAACCCCGATAAAAGGGATTTTTAGCTTCCGCGCATACATCAGGTTGGCAAACTCCCAGTTGAACTGGTGGCCGACCATGATATGTATGTTCTTTCCCTGATCGATCAGACCGTTCAGGTAATCGGTATCACAGAGGCCGCGCTTTGCCAGCTCTTTGGGGCCGATCGAGATCATCTTGATGGTCTCGATAAATGTATCCGTAAAGTTTAGGTAAAACTCTTTGGCAATCTTTTTCCGTTCTTCCGGGCTTTTTTCAGGAAAAGCGATCGCAAGATTATTCATGACCACCTCTTTGCGGTAGCCCATGATATGATAAATGATGAAATAGCCAAAATCAGATATCAGGTAAAGCACTCTCAACGGCAGCAGTGACACGGCATACAACAGGCCGTAAACGACATAATACATAATCCGGCAAAGATAAAACAGCAGCGGGATTTGACACCTTATAAAACAATATTCTGCACCAGCTCGCTTTTCGACGGATAGTCGGTATTATAATGCAATCCGCGGCTCTCCTTGCGGAAAGTGGCGCCTTTCACGATCAGGTAGCCGATAGTGATCAGGTTCCTCAACTCCAGCAACTGAGGTGAAAGAGAAGAGCTTTGATACAACTGTTCTGTTTCATGCCAGAGCAGGTCCAACCGGCTCGAAGCCCTTTGCAAACGGATATTATTGCGCACAATGCCGACATAATCGCTCATCACCTGCTGAAGCTCTTTCAGGCTTTGCGTGATCAGGATCATTTCTTTGGGTTCGCTGGTACCCTGTGCATTCCAGTCGGGAATATTTTCGTTGAACGATAAACCATTTATCCTTTCCGTTACATCAATAAAACAACGATGGGCAAATACCATCGCTTCCAGCAGTGAATTACTGGCCAGGCGGTTGGCGCCATGCAATCCTGTGCTGGAACATTCGCCGCAGGCATACAGGTTGTGGATGGATGTGCGGCCCCATTCATCTGTTTTAATGCCGCCGCAACTGTAATGTGCTGCAGGCGCTACCGGTATCATTTGCTGAGTGATGTCGATACCGATGGACAAACATTTCTGGTAGATATTAGGGAAGTGCTCGATGAATTTTTCTTTGCTGAAATGCCGGCAATCGAGCCATACATGCTCTGTACCTGTTTTTTTCATTTCACTATCGATGGCCCTTGCCACAATATCGCGGGGAGCCAGGTCTTTTCTTTCATCGTATTGCTCCATGAAAGCTTCTCCGTTCTTATTACGGAGAATGCCTCCATCACCTCTTACCGCTTCCGTGATCAGGAAAGCCTGACCACGCAAACCGGCTTCATATAAAGCGGTGGGATGAAACTGAATGAATTCCATGTTCTCGATCCTTCCTTTAGCGCGGTATACCATGGCCACTCCATCACCTGTGGCAATAGAAGGATTGGTGGTGGTGCGGTACACCTGCCCATTGCCTCCGGTAGCCAGCAGAGTGATCTTGGCCAGTATCTTTTCGATCCTGTTCGTAATACGGTTCAGGGCATACACGCCATAACATTCAATGCCGGGAGAAGATTTGGTGACAAGATAGCCCTGGTGGTGCTGGGTGATGATATCTACCACAAAACAATGCTTGATGATCTCAATATTCTTCTGGCGGGAAACGGCCTCCAGCAAAGCCCTTTCCATTTCCCAACCGGTAATATCCTTATGATGGATGATGCGGAATTCAGAATGTCCGCCTTCTTTTCCCAGTTTATAATCGCCGTCTTTTTCCTTGTCGAATTGAGCTCCCCATTCTATCAGTTCACGCACCCTGTCAGGCCCTTCTTTCACGACAATTTCCACTACATTTTTATTGCATAAACCATCGCCGGCGATCAGTGTATCTTCTATATGTTTTTCAAAACTGTCATTTTCCAGGTCGTTCACTACCGCTACCCCGCCCTGCGCGTATTTGGTGTTCGTTTCATCGGCAGCAGCTTTGGTCATTACGATCACTTTTTTTTCAGGATAGCGCTGTGCCAGTTTCAATGCATAAGTGAGGCCTGCAATTCCTGAGCCGATCACAAGGAAGTCTGTCCGCATAGTTTGATCTTTCATTCGTGCAAGTTAATGCGGTTCGGTTAAACCTGCACGGCTTTTCCACTGCCTGACCGGTTCAGGAACCTGGTGCAGGATTTTATTTTTTGGAAGAAGCCGCATTAAGATAAGCTGCCGCTCCTGTTATCAAAAAAAACTGCGCAAGGCCATAGGTAAGCATGATAAGAAATCCTGCTGCTTCAAAAGACTGGTAAAATTTATTGATGGCCAGTAAAGAATCTGACAATATAAAAAGAATGGCGCCGATGGCTATATACAAACCCGCTCTCCTGTTGGCCAGGAACAGCAGGTGAAGGGCCAGCAGCAGCATAAAACTTATTACCAGCCCGTACACTCTTACCGGCAAACGCATATCACCCAGCCAGGGCGAAAGAAAAGTGATCAATACGGAATAATAGATGGCTACTACCAGCAAAGTCCATAAGCGGGGTTTTATTTTTTCGGCCAACCGCAGTTTGTGCAGGAAAATGATATAAAAGATATGCGCAAGGAGGAAAGAAGATAATCCCAATAAAAAGAAAAGACTTTTTTTATCCTGGAACATCAATAAAATATCACCGCCCCATGAAAACAGCAGCGCTGATCCTATCCAAACCTTCAGCCTCGACTGAACATCTTTGGTAGCATAAAAAAAATAACCGGCAACGGTTATAACGATCAATGGCTTGGTGATACGGTCCATCATTTCCAACCTGAGCAATAAAGCCAGCAGATGAGCAGCTAAAACAATTACAAAGGGAATGGTCCAGGGGTTCTTTTTCATGCAGCAGTGGTGTCTTGGTATAAATTTTCAATCTATCGTTTGATCCCTTCTTATGCCGGTTCTACCCAGGCTTGATTTTCTTTCAGCAGATCGATCAGTTCATCCACGGCTGTTTCGCTGTTCACATTCCGTTTTACGATCTCTTTTCCTTTATATAAAGTGATCTTTCCCGGACCTGAGCCTACATATCCAAAATCTGCATCGGCCATTTCACCGGGGCCGTTCACGATACATCCCATAATAGCGATCTTCACGCCTTTCAGGTGATTGGTACGGGAACGGATCTTTGCCGTTGTTTCCTGCAGGTCGAACAAAGTGCGGCCGCAACTGGGACAACTGATATATTCTGTTTTGGAAATGCGTGTACGTGTAGCCTGTAAAATGGAGAAGGCAGTGTTGTTGGTAAACTGGTAGATATCTTTCACTTCCAGGTAAGTCCTCCCTTTTACCTGTATATTTTCCATCTGCGCCTGGCTGCTGAACCCAAGGCATATTCCATCCCCAAAACCATCAAGCAGTAAAGCGCCGGTTTCTGTAGCAAAATGGATAAGATGTTCATCCGGTGTTTGCATAGGGCTGTCGGTGATCAGCACTACCGGGTTTTTGATCTGTCTGTGTTGCAGTTCCACCAGCATCCTCCTCACACATTGCATGGCATTGCTTTCCGTGCTGCTGAGGCAGATCACTACAGAAGGATCATTGGCCAGTTTATCGAGATAAGGATAAGCCATTGCATCTGTAGAAGCAGGCAAGGCAGGGCAATCTATCATCACAAAATTCAATGCATCGCTTCTTTCGGGGCTTTCTGCATAACCACTGTCCTGGAAAATGGGATAATAAGTAAGCTGATCGCCTGCATCTTTCCAGGCTTCGGGATAAACGATCACTTTCAGTGTGCCGGGCAAATGAAAATCCAGCAATTGATTACCGGTAAATATATAATCAGCGGCTGCATCGCTGATATGCCATTTATCTGTAGCAGCCTCATAAGTGTAACCAACACTTTGCAGGTGTTGAGGATTGATCTTTTCGATCTTGCTCAGGTCGGCTATTACTACAGGCACCTGTTTGCCACCGATATTACCTACAGCAAACGTCTCCCTACGTTTATAATTGAAGGGATCATACGAAAGCTTGAGCATTCCATCTTCGGTTTGCTTTTCTGCTTTTGCATATCTTTTCACGAGATCTTTACATACAGGAATTTCCAGTTCCGGATCTTCCGTAAGGGAAACACGGATGGTATCACCCAACCCGTCTTCCATTAATGTTCCGATACCGATCGCGCTTTTTATCCTTCCATCCTCACCATCTCCTGCTTCGGTTACGCCAAGATGCAGGGGATAACATTCACCAAACTCTTCAAACATTGTTTTCACCAGCAACCGGTATGCCTGCACCATCACCTGTGGATTGCTGGCTTTCATGCTCAGCACAATATTGTGATAGGTTTCATTGCGTGCAATGCGCAGGAACTCCATCGCGCTTTCCACCATGCCCACGGGTGTATCACCATAGCGGCTCATGATCCTGTCACTGAGTGAACCATGATTAGTGCCGATGCGCATGGCAGTACCGTATTCCTTACAGATCTTCACCAGGGGCGTAAACCTTTCACGGATGCGTTCGATCTCTTCTGCATAATCGGCATCACTGTATTCGATCAGTTCAAATTTTTTCTTGTCAACATAATTGCCGGGATTCACTCTCACTTTCTCCACGATCCTTGCAGCTATTTCAGCAGCATTGGGTGTGAAATGAATATCTGCTACCAGCGGGGTAGTGTATCCTCTTTTGCGCAATTCGTTTTTGATGGCCAACAGGTTCTCCGCTTCTTTTTTGGAAGGCGCTGTGATCCTCACCAGCTCTGCTCCGGCTTCTATGCAGCGGATGGATTGCTCTACCGTAGCGATCGTGTCCATGGTATCCGTAGTGGTCATGGTTTGGACACGGATGGGATGTAAATTTCCCAGCGAGAGGTCGCCGATTTTTACTTCCTTGGTAATGAGGCGTTTGTAATCAGTGAGCGATGCGGTATAAAGCTGCATGATGCAAAAATACTGAAAGACTACCAGTCCTTCCCCTGTCCCCCGCCCTGTTTGGATTTCTCTTTCTGAAGCCGTTGCTGCACCTGTTTTTCTTTTTGTTCCAGCAGTTTGAGCCGTTGCTCTGCTTCTTTCTGGCTCATTTTGGGCTGAGGTTTTTGCTGTTGCTTTTGCTGCTTTTTGTTGTCTTCTTTTTTGGGCGGGTTCTTTTTCTTCAGTTCCAGCAAAGCTTTTTGCAGGTTTTCCCGTGCATCTTTATCAGCAGGGTCCTGACGCAAAGCATCTTTATAAGCATCTATGCTTTCTTCCAGTTTTTTCTGGCCGGAAAGGATAGCGCCTTTGTTGTAATAGGCTTTTGCTTTTACAGATGGGTCCGTGGTCTTAAAAGCAAGATCATTCAACACCCTGATGGCTTCATCCGCTTTGTTTTGTTTATACAGGGCATTTGCCTGGTTGAATTTTGCAGTAGCATTATTCGGGTCAGTGGTCAGCACTTCGGCATATGCCTGTTCTGCCTGTTGGTATTGCTGTTGCTTGTACAGATCATTCCCTTTTAGAATGAGCTTGTCAGATTCCTGCCCTGAAAGATCTTTCACAAGGAAAAACAAAACTGCTATGACCACAACATGCTTCATGCTTTTTGCTTTTTTATTTCAGGAATAAAATATTCTGCCAGCAGCAGGATAAACATGACCAGTGCAAACCAACCATAGTAAGCGTTGAAATTCATCAGCGACACATCACCATAAGCCCGGGTCTCTATTTGTGATAACTGAGCTTTCAATTGTTTTACAGCATCATCAGTATCCTGCAAGCGTACGTACACGCCATTCGTGTTTTGTGCCAGTTGTTTTAATTCATCTTCATTTAAGCGGGAGATCACTTCATTGCCGGAAGCATCGCGTTTGTTTTCGCCTGTTGAAGGATCAGGTATATAAGAACCTTCCGGAGAGCCGATACCCACTGTATTGATCATCATTCCCTGTGAAGACAATTCTTTGGCGGTAGTAATAGCTGCGGGATCATGGTCTTCACCATCGGAGATCAATACCACTGCTTTGAATCTTCTTTCTGCCGCATTAAACGCATTAGAACTCATTTGCAAAGCATCACTGATTACGGTGCCCTGTTGAGGCACGGCATCCGGACTTGCTGATGCTACAAACATGCGTGCCGCTTCATGGTCAGTGGTCAGCGGCATTTGAAGATAGGCTTTGCCGGCAAACAGTACCAGCCCGATCCTGTCGTCGGGCATCACATCCATTAATTTATTGATCAACTGCCGGGCTCTTTCCAACCTGTTGGGAGGAAGATCAGTTGCCAGCATACTTTTGCTCACATCGAGCGCAATCACCACATCGATCCCTTTCCGTTCAATGCCTTCCTCGCCTGCCGGTTTTCGCAGGTCCATCAAAGCCAGCACGCCGGCGGCAAATGCAAGGCTCATCATACCCGATTTCAGTGAAAATAAAGAGGAAGAATAATTACCGGTAAGCGCTTTTACCAAATGAGCATCACCAATTCTTTGAACCACCTGTTTTTTCCATCTCCATAATAAAAAAAACAGCAGGCCAAACACAACAAGGGCCCCGAGAAGCCAGATATATTCTTTATGGAGGAATTGGTAGCCCATAGGAAGCTCTATAATATCAAGAATCGCACCAAGGAAAGTTTAAACCGCCCTCTACATCTTTCCCTCAAAAAACCCCAGGTCCTTCAAAATATCCTTTACTATTTTCAGGCGTACAGGCCCCATATCAAAATTACGATCGGTTGATTCGACGTTCAGCACGAAAAAATACGGATGGCGGTTCTCTTCGATCCATCCTACGATCCAGCCAATCTGCCTGCCGGTCTTTTCATCCCAGCCTCCCAGGCCGGTCTTATAACCAAAACGGTAGTTCGCATTGTCTTCAAACAGCATTGCTCTTTTTACTACTTCCTGGTAGGTTTTATAAAAAGGAAGCTGATCAAAGTACAGTCTTTTCACGAGGCCCAGTTCTTCATCGGGTGTTATCTTCAACGAATTGTCGAGCCAGAAAGTATCAATGGCAGAAGTGATCTTTTTGGTGCCATAGCTTACTGAGTCAAGCCAGAACTGCATGGTATCTTTCCCGATGCGGCGGGCCACTTCCTGGAAATAGGGAACGGATGAAACGCGGAAAGCTTCATACATGCTCAGGTCTTTATTCCAGGCATCGACAGATCTTTTTACGCCGTCCCATTTTATCACCATGCTGTCGCTGCTGATCTTACCGGTTTGCAAACCGATCAATGCATTAACGATCTTAAACGTGGAAGCCGGCAGATAGCTGCTGTCGCGGTAACGGGCGAGATTGTATACAGTGAACTTCCCTGTTCCATTATTCATCAGGGCAAAGCAGCCTGTGACCTTATTTTCATCAAAATATTTTTTAAGGCTGCTATCCTCTTTTACATTGTTGGGAGAGCAGCTTCCTAATACCAGCAAAAGCAGGAGTCCGGCAATAACACGCATGAGCTAAAATTTCGGCAAAATTAACCTCCTTGCTCCAATAAGGATCATACAGAGGAGAAGGTTTTGGATTTTTTCCCACGAAGACAGCAAAGGCCACGAAGAAACAATGCTGGTGAGCGAGCCAAAGATTTATTCTTCGTGGCCTTTGCTGTCCTCGTGGGAAACCTACCCATCCTTGTGGGAAACCAGTTTGGAACCCATCGCGGAAAGAATTTTGTGGGACACGAAATTTTATCCATAACCGAAACAAACGTAGGTTTGCGACTCTAAAAGTCCTGTTATGAACGCAAACTTTGCAAAGCGCATAGCCAAAGAAGTAGATGAGATAAAAGCTGCCGGCCTGTATAAAACTGAAAGGATCATCACCAGCCCGCAAGGCGCAGAGATCACCGTAGGCGGTAAAACCGTATTGAATTTTTGTGCAAATAATTACCTCGGGCTTTCTTCGCATCCCCGGGTAATTGAAGCGGCGCATAAAGCCATCGATACGCATGGATACGGCATGAGTAGTGTCCGGTTTATTTGCGGCACGCAGGACATACATAAGGAACTGGAAAAAAAGATATCGGACTTTCTTGGCACTGAAGATACCATCCTCTATGCAGCAGCTTTTGATGCCAATGGCGGTGTGTTCGAACCATTGTTTGGTGAAGAAGACGCGATCATTTCCGATGCATTGAACCATGCTTCCATTATTGACGGCGTCCGCCTTTGCAAAGCACAACGCTTCCGTTATGAGCATAATAATATGGCCGACCTGGAAGCCAAACTGAAAGAAGCAGCCGGTTGCCGCAGCCGTATCATCGTTACTGACGGGTCATTCAGCATGGACGGCACCATTGCGCAGTTAGACAAGATCGTGGCGCTGGCCGAACAATATGATGCTGTGATCATGATAGACGAATGCCATTCTTCCGGCTTCCTGGGAAAGACCGGCCGTGGCACGCATGAATACCGTGGAGTGGTAGGAAAAATCGATATCATTACCGGTACCCTGGGCAAAGCGCTGGGCGGAGCTTCCGGTGGTTTCACATCCGGCAGCAAGGCCGTGATCGATATGCTGCGTCAGAAATCAAGGCCCTATCTTTTCAGCAATACACTGGCACCTTCTATTGTAGGCGCTTCCATTGCTGTGCTTGACATGCTCACCGAAACTACTGCCCTGCGCGATAAACTCGAATTCAACACCAAATATTTCCGGGAGAAAATGACGGCTGCCGGTTTTGATATAAAACCCGGCGATCACCCGATCGTACCGATCATGTTGTATGATGCAGTGCTGGCACAGCAATTCGCCGCCAGGCTGCTGGAAGAAGGCATTTATGTGATCGGCTTTTTCTTCCCTGTAGTGGCCAAAGGCCAGGCAAGGATAAGGGTGCAACTGAGCGCAGCACATGAACAGGCACACCTGGATAAGGCAATTGCCGCATTCACAAAAATTGGTAAAGAATTGGGCGTACTGAAATAATTGGCCGCAGAAGCCGTTAAGGAAAAAGCTGGCGGCTTTGCGGTCCTGCAGTTGGAATTGAACATGAGTAATTTGTATGTGCCGGATCGTAATATTACGAATACAAGTTGGTGGTTAAATAAAAGAACAGACGTAAAAAACCTTCGTAAAAATTATGAAACCCCGGTTCCGGATATTACTTTAGCACTCGCACGTGCACATTTGAAATCCTTCCTTTGAATTTCCCGCAACAGTTTTTTTAATCTGACAAAAAGTACCAATGAAGAAGATAATTCTTTTCCTTGTTACGGGAATCGTAATCCTTAGTATGTTATCCTCCTGCGCTGCTACAAAAAGAGATTGCCAGGGAGTAAAACATTATAAACAGAAAGGCGGCTTTTATATGTAAGTTAGCTGCTGTTTCATCCGCTTGAGATCCCGGTCATCCCCGGGATTTTTTATTTTTATCCAAAACCATTGAATGAAGTATATATTCCTGCCTGTCTGCATATTCATTTTCTCTGATATGCTAAAAGCACAATCGGGGTTCCCTTATGACTGGGAAGGTGATTGGAAAGGTGAGCTGCTCTGGTACACCGAAGCAGGAAAGGAACCGAAAAAACTGAATATGGAACTGCGGATACACCGGCAGGACACGGCCTGGACCTGGCAATTGATCTATGGCTCTCCTTCAGAAGACAACCGCCCTTATACCCTTTTCGCAAGGGATACGGCCAAAGGCCATTGGGCCATTAACGAGCACAATGGCATTATCTTAGACCAATTTCTCCTTGCGGGGCGGCTCAGCGGAGCTTTTACGGTTGGTGCTACCACGATCCTGAACACTTACCAGTTGCAGGGCGACAGTTTGCTGATCGAATTCAATAGTCTGCAAGCCAAGCCGTTGTCAATCAGCGGGAAAGGAACGGAAGATTCCCCGGCAGTAGAGAGTTATAAAATAAAAGGGTATCAGAAAGCTATATTATACAGACGATAGTATCGCCAAGGGCGCAAAGGTGAAAAGCCACTTCGTAACATTCATTGCGTTCTTTGCGCATTCTTTGCGCCCTTGGCGATACTCCACCCCTAAAAAAGCCTCTCTTATCGTATTTCACCCGGTGTTTTCCTCATTTCACAGGCAAAAACTTGCTTTTGGTCAATATTGAGTTGGGGCAGCCAAAAACTGACTCTATCTTTGTGTAACATTTGAAGCGCTACCCGCGTCAAAATGTTCAGAAACCATCCAGATGAGACAGAAACTTACCTTAAAAATCGTTTTACTCACTATCGCCCTTACCGGCGCTTTCCTGATCCTACGCTCTTCCAGCCCTGCCAGCAAACCCGATGATGCCGGCACAGAAAGCCTGGACGCTTCCTGCAAAAAACAGGAAAGCAGCGGTGTGATCTGGGAGAATATTTCCCATCAATTCTTTTCTTCTTTCTAAGATTGCCAAAGACTACCGACTCCTGACCATCGACTCCCGACTCAAAACCATCCCCTGGCTGTAACATTTTGCTATCACCATTCGTATAACAATAAATTCCGCCCGGTCATTGTATTTTTGCCGGAAGTGGAACCCGGCTGTTTATGACTGAAAGGGAATATAACGAGTGCGTCAACACCTATTCTGACAATGTTTATCGCTTCATCCTGAAAAATCTCCGCCATGAGGAGGATGCCCGGGACGTGGTGCAGACCGCTTTTGAGAAAATGTGGAGGAACCGGCATGAGGTGGACCCGCTTCGTTCCAAATCTTATCTTTTTACAGTGGCCTACCACCAGATGATAGACCATATTCGAAAGGTGAAAAGGGTAAGCCTGAAAGAAGAATTTACGGAAGGAACGAAAGTGCAGGACCGGCCGGCCAATAACCTGAAAAAAGTGCTGGAAGAAGCGCTTAGTCGTCTGAGTGAGACCCAACGCTCACTGGTACTGTTGAAAGACTATGAAGGATACAGTTACGAAGAGATCGGCCGGATAACCAACCTGAGCGAAAGCCAGGTAAAAGTTTATCTTCACAGGGCCAGGGTGCAACTGAAAGAATATTTGGTGAAAATTGAAAATGTAATATAAATGGGCAATGCCTGCATCGCACATGAATATTGACCGTCATAATTATGAAGAGTTTTTTATCCTTTACCTGGATAATGAACTGACTGCAGAAGAGCGCCGCAGGGTGGAGGATTTTGCTGCCGCAAACCCTGATCTCAAAGAGGAGCTTGACATGCTGCTGCAAAGCAAACTGGTGCCCGACACAGCTATTGTGTTTAACAGCAAGGAAGAACTGCTGAAACAGGAAACCCCCATCGGCACCCATAACTACACAGAATGGCTGCTGCTCTATGCCGATAACGAGCTGGGCGCAGCGCATACGGCCACCCTTGAACAATGGATCGCTCAAAACCCGGCCGCCAGGCAGGAACTGGAGCTTTTGCAAAAAGCAAGGTTTCAGCCGGATGAAACAATTGTTTTCGCTGATAAACATTTATTATACCGTAAAGAAGAACGCCGTGTTGTTCCCATCCGTTGGTGGAGAATGGCCGCCGCAGCAGCTTTGCTGATGGCTGTAAGCACGGCTGCATTTATGTTCAACCGCAAGCACTCCGACAGTATTACTTCCAATGGTGATCAGAGCACAAAATCTGTAGCACAAACCAATGTGCAAACAGGTAAAGACACGCATAGTGTTGCTCCTTCCATAACCGAAAAGAGTATCGAGTCTTCTGCTACAGACATCCATTTGCAGAAAGAAGAGCATACCGCGATCGTTACTAAACATAACAACAATGAACAATCGGTTACTTCTACCGGACCTGTCGTAACACAGACAGCAACTGTTCCCGACAATACACAACAAACGGAAGAAAGCACTCCTACAGTAGTGGTGAAGCGTACAAGCATCAATGATCTGCTGGCAGACCAATCTGTTTCCGAAACTGAACTGGCTGCCGATCCATCATTAACAATTCAGAAAGAAATTAACGCCCTTCCGGGTGTAACCCAGGAAGAAGCTCAGCCGTTTGATATAATGAACCAGTCAGAAAAGAAAAACAGGCTCCGCGGATTTTTCCGGAAGATCACAAGGACCTTTGAGAAGACCACCAATATCAAAGCTACCGACGGTGAAGACCGTTTGCTGGTGGGCGGACTGGCGATCAAATTTTAAGTCACTATTAAAGCATAGAAGAAGATGAAAAGGATTTTTACACTGTGCATAGGATTATGCACCATGGCTACAGCTTTTGCCCAAACAGACACGACCGGCAAATCCGCTACCGATACAATTGGCAAACCCCACGTTGATACGATCAAGATCGGCGGTATGGTGATCATCCGCGAACCAGGCGGTGGAGATACCGTAAAATCGCGCCACACCCGTGATTTCAACATACGCTTTGGCCGCCGCAGCTATGACAGGCCTGCGAATATCAGCACCAACTGGCTGATCCTCGACCTGGGCTTTTCCAACTACAGCGACAAAACCAATTATAGCGGTGCCGAAGCACAGGCATTCGCTCCCGGAAGCAATGAGGACTGGTTCAAACTCCGCGGCTGGAAATCGCGCAGCGTGAATGTGTGGATACTGATGCAGCGCATTAACCTGCTGAAGCATGTAGTAAACCTTAAATATGGCCTCGGCGTTGAGTTGAACAATTATTTCTTTGATGACAAGAGCATCAAGTTCAATAAAAACCCAACACTGGTTGATCAATCTTATTCGGGCCTTACCAAAAACAAACTGGCTGCCGACTATGTTACCATGCCGGTGATGCTCAACTTCAACTTTACGCCCAACAAGCGCAGGAACTATGGCCTCAGCGCAGGTATCAGTGCAGGTTATTTATACAGTGCCCGTCAGAAAATAAAGCTGGATGGTGATGTAGATAAGACCAAGGGCAATTTTGATCTGCGCAAATGGAAACTCTCCTATGTAGGCGAAATATCACTGGGCGTAATAAAACTGTATGGCTCTTATGCTTTTGAAAGCATGTTTGAGAAAGGATTGGATCTCACGCCGTATAATTTCGGGATTCGATTCAGCAACTGGTAGAAGAACTACGCAGTAATAAATAATATCGCTGCTATTCTTATCCACATCCCGCTGGAAATTTCCAGCGGGATTTTTCTTTGCACCATTTTTGCTTGAAGTGTACCTTGTCAAACAATCGTTAAAGCATCGACCCTTGAAAATAAAAAATCCAATGCTTCCGTTTTTATCCGGGAGGGTAAAGCAGTAAATATGAAAACCGTTGTCGTACTTACTTCTGTATTGCTGGCCGGTGGCCTGATGAGTGTGAACACACACAGCATAAAATCACCCCCATCTTCTTCATTCAAAAGAGCTGATGCAAGCGAGGGGCCTGTCGGCAATATTTCCATTACCATCGACAAGTCAGATTATGAATTGACGGTATACGACGAAAAAGGATGGTATGCCACCTACCCTGTTGTGTTTGGCAACAACAGCCTGGAGGATAAAAAGATGGAAGGTGATAACAATACACCTGAAGGAAGTTTTAAAATAGTCAGTAAACGGATCCATGAAAAATGGTTCCGTTTCATGGCAATAGATTATCCGACCAAAGAAAGCTGGGAGAAATTCAAATTAAGAAAACAGCGTGGAGAGATCCCTGCTTCGGCCAGTATCGGCGGTTCCATTGGCATACACGGCACCTGGCCCAACGAAGATTTTGTGATCGATAAATATAAAAACTGGACCATGGGCTGTATATCCATGAAGAAAAATGATGTGCTGGAAGTGTACGGATATACGCCGGTTGGCACCAGGGTCACGATCAGAAGATAGCCTTCTTTGAAAATTCTATCTTCTATATTGCATTACGGTATGATTTTTGATCATTCCCTGGCAACTTAAAGGCATTCTGGAAAACCTTTTTAAAGCAGCAGATCCGGCTGCTTTATTTATTTTATAGCTTTCCGTTCTTTATTTCATCCACTACAGATGGATCAAGCAGGGTGGTAATATCTCCCAGGTTGGAGGTTTCCCCTTCAGCTATTTTCCTGAGTATGCGCCGCATGATCTTGCCACTGCGGGTTTTAGGCAGTCCGCTTACAAACTGGATCTTATCCGGCTTGGCAATAGGCCCAATAATGCGGGAAACGGTTTGTATAATATCCTGACGGGTACTTTGCTCATCGCCACGCAATGAACTTACCGTTACATAAGCATAGATGCCCTGACCCTTGATATCATGCGGATAGCCTACCACAGCGCTTTCCACCACGCTGGCGTGCATATTGATCGCATTCTCCACCTCAGCCGTGCCAATGCGGTGGCCGCTTACATTCAACACATCATCCACCCGGCCGGTGATTCGGAAAAATCCTTCTTCATCCCTCAATGCCCCATCACCGGTGAAATACATATTATCATAGGTGCTGAAATAATTTGTCTTGAAACGCTCATGATCTCCATAAGTCGTGCGTAAAATGCCTGGCCAGGGGGCTTTGATACACAGATTGCCTTTATAAAGGCCATCGGCATCTTTCTCTGTTACTTCTTCTCCCTTTTCATCCACCAGCACAGGCTGCACGCCCGGCAGGGGAAGCGTGGCCCAGGAAGGCCTTGAAGGAGTAACGCCTGCCAGGTTGGAGATCATTACACCAGCAGTTTCCGTTTGCCACCAGGTGTCAACGACCGGGCATTTCTTTTTGCCGATATTTTCATCATACCAGTGCCAGGCTTCTTCATTGATGGGCTCTCCCACTGTTCCCAGCACTTTCAGGGAAGAAAGGTCTTTTCCTTTCAGCGGATCAAGCCCGAAGCCCATAAGGCTGCGGATGGCCGTGGGCGCTGTATAAAGAATATCTACTTTGTATTTATCTACGATCTCCCAGAAGCGGCCTGCATCGGGCCAGGTAGGGATTCCTTCAAACATAATGGAAGTGGCGCCGGCACTTAGTGGGCCATATACAATATAGCTATGCCCGGTGATCCAGCCGATATCTGCTGTGCAGAAATGAACCTGTCCGGGCTGGTATTGAAATGAATTGACGAAAGTGTAATTCGTCCACACCATATACCCTCCGCTGGTATGCACCACGCCCTTGGGTTTGCCGGTGCTGCCGGATGTATAAAGAATGAATAAAGGATCTTCTGCATCCATGATCTCCATTTCGCCATAGCCTTCCGGCAAATCAGCGCTTTCAGTCACCGCGCGCATTTCATCTTCCCACCACACATCACGGCCCTTGATCATGCTTACGGGTATACGGGTGCGCGTATATACAATTACCCTTTTCACCCGTTTATTTCCGATCAGTGCATCATCGATCACACTTTTCAGCGGAATATCTTTTGCACCTCTGAAAGCCCCGTCGCAGGTAACAATGAATTCCGCTTTTGCATCTTCCAGCCTGTCGGCAATGCTTTGCGCAGAGAAGCCGCCAAAGATCACGCTGTGAATGGCGCCGATCCTTGCACAGGCAAGCACCGCATAAGCGAGTTCAGGCACCATACCCATATAGATACAAACGCGATCACCTTTTTTTACACCATTGTTCTTCAACACCTGTGCAAACTGGCAAACACGTTTGTGCAGGCGCTCATAAGTTACCACCCTTGTTCTTTCTTCCGGGTTATTGGGTTCCCAGATAATAGCAGGCTTATCTCCCAGTGTTGCCAGATGACGGTCAAGGCAATTCTCTGTAATGTTCAGCTTAGCTCCGGCAAACCATTCGATCTTTGGTTCTCTGAAATCCCAGTTGAGTACTTTGTCCCATTTTTTCTTCCACGAAAAATGTTCAGCCACTCCGGCCCAGAATTTTTCCGGATCATCTACACTTTGCTGATATGCTTTCTTATACTCTTCAAATGTTTTAAGCTGGTAAGGATATGACATTACAATCAGGTTGTTTTAAGTAGCTGTAAAATTGAACGGTAAATTTAAAATTTCAGCGTGAAAGATGGTGCAAAAAATATGCATCATTTTCAGCATGATGGATTATCTTTCTGGCAACTTGTACGTATGAACAGTTCATCATCCCGTGGTATCCGCAGCGTGATCGCTGCTGCTTCTGTCGGCACGCTTATCGAATGGTACGACTTCTACATTTTCGGTATGCTGGCCAAAACCATCAGCACTCAATTCTTTCCTGAAGGAAATGCCACTGCAGCGCTCCTGAGCACGCTTGCCATATTTGCTGCCGGTTTTATTGTAAGGCCTTTTGGTGCATTGGTATTTGGCCGCCTTGGTGATCTTATCGGACGCAAATACACTTTCTTACTAACACTCGTTTTGATGGGAGGCTCCACTTTCCTGATCGGATTGGTGCCCGGTTATAAAACCATTGGCATTGCAGCACCGTTGCTGGTGTTGTTGCTTCGTTTGTTGCAGGGCCTTGCGTTGGGAGGAGAATATGGAGGTGCGGCTACTTATGTGGCAGAGCATGCGCCAGCAGGCAAAAGAGGATATTATACGAGTTGGATACAAACCACGGCCACGCTTGGCCTGTTCGTAGCGTTGGGTATTATCATGCTGGTGAAACTGAACATGAGCGACACTGCTTTCAATGCAGAATGGGGCGGATGGCGTTATCCGTTCTGGATCTCTATCCTGCTTGTAGGCGTTTCCGTCTATATCCGGCTCCGCATGCAGGAATCACCGCTTTTCTCCAAACTCAAAGCAGAAGGTAAAACATCGGCCAATCCACTGAAAGAAAGTTTCCGGCATAAAGCCAATTTCAAAATGGTATTGCTTGCCCTGTTTGGTGCAGCCATGGGCCAGGGTGTGATCTGGTATACCGGTCAGTTCTATGCTCAAAGTTTTCTGGAAACAAAATGCAATATCGGTTTTGAACAAAGCCGTACCATCATGCTATGGGGCATTGCATTTGCCACGCCGTTCTTTTTATTCTTCGGATGGCTGAGTGATAAAGCAGGCCGCAAATGGATCATGCTTGCGGGCATGCTACTGGGTATCCTCACTTACCGTCCCATCTTCAATTATTTTCTGCAAGCGACCGACAGCAAGAGTTGGCTGGCAGAAGAAGAAACAGCAGCAATGCCACCTGTGGTGAAGATGGAAGCTGTTAAAAACTCGACCGATTCTGTAGTGCTTACCACTACTTCATTCAGTCTTGCAGATGGAAGAAAATATACGGCCATTAAATCAGACACATTACGTGTAACATCTGCTTTTCTGGTACCTGGTAAAACCATTCTTACCGATAAGGAAGTGGCAACAGGCACCTACTGGAAATTTGTGGGGCTGGTATTTCTGCTGATCGTGTATGTAACAATGGTGTACGGCCCCATTGCAGCATTCCTGGTAGAGTTGTTCCCGACACGCATCCGTTATACGTCCATGTCGTTGCCTTATCATATCGGCAATGGCGTGTTTGGAGGGCTGGTGCCATTCATTGGCTTATTGCTTACCACTACTTATCCTGCTGATCCGTTGGTAGGGCTGTGGTATCCTATCGGTATTGCTTCCCTGTGCTTTATTATCGGAGCAGTATATCTCAGCAATAAGATCGATGAAAATGTAGACGATTAAAAAGATTTAAATTTTTTTTATGAAAAATATAAAAAAGATACTGGGTGTTTGCTGGCTCTTACTGGCGCCGGTGATCATATACATGTTGGTGCATGGGGCTGTAACCCATATTGATCCTGCTGGAAATAAGGACATTAACAACCCGGTAATATGGATCATCATCATTCTTATTTTCACTCCGGTAGCCATTGGCCTGATGATCTTTGGCATATATGCACTGAAGGGAGAGTATGATAAATTGCCCGGAAAATCAGAAGATTTTGAATGATCCGGGCTCTTCGGGTTATTGATTTCTAAGTGTTAGGCAAAAAAATTTGAAACCTTTTTTCTCTCTCGTTGTTTTACTATATTTTTACATTGACCACAATGAAAAAAGGATATACCATATACCAATTTAAACATCAGCTTATCAGCGTTTTAATGCTGGTAACATTGCTTTGGCTTACGGTAAGCACTCCTTTTGTGTATGCGTCCCAATCGCAGTTGACAAAACAACAGGCGTCTTTATCATCATCACATCATAACGGCAATGATGATGAGCAGACCTGCACTCCTCTCGGTAGCAACACTACAGAAGAAAAAACCTCCGGCAGTATCAACACTCTTTCCGAAGAGTATCTGCATCTTGATAGTGAATTATTTCATTTAGCTGAATTATCGTTGAACCATACAAGATATCATACTGCATCAGAGTATGTAGCTTTTCATGGTGAATTGCTTTGTCCCCCACCGAATATCAGGGGATGATTTTCCGAATCCCGGCCTTATCTTAATGCTCGCGATGTATAGTGATATGCATTCAGCTTGCCGCATTGAAAACGGTATGGAATGTTTTAACCTTTGATTGTATACCTGTTGAAGCACCCGAGCCGGAATGGACCGATACCAGGTATTGTTTAATCAATTAACAAAGCAAAAATGAGAACACATACAAAAGAATTTCAGCAAAATCTTACCCCGATAGATGCTTTTGAAGTATTAAAAGAAGGAAACAGGCGTTTTATCAATAACCTTAAACTTAACCGCGACCTCCTGCAGCAAATGGATGAAACGGCAAGCGGGCAATATCCTTTCGCCGTAACCCTGAGCTGCATGGACAGCCGCACTTCTATAGAACATATTTTTGACCAGGGCCTTGGCGATATATTCAGCATCCGCATCGCAGGCAATGTAGTGAATGAAGACATTGTAGGCAGTATTGAATATGCCTGCAAAGTGGCAGGTTCAAAACTGATCGTGGTACTGGGGCATAGTAAATGTGGCGCCATCAAAGGCGCTTGTGATGCAGTGGAAATGGGCAGTCTTACCGGCTTGCTTGAAAAAGTAAAGCCTGCCCTCGAAAAAACAGCAGCGGCTGCAAAAGAAACAACCAAAGAACAATATGCAGAAGTGGTAGCGCAGGCCAATGTACTCGAGAGCATGAGAGAGATCCTGGAAAAAAGCACCATTCTCCGCAACATGTATAATGAAGGAAAGATCGGTATTGTAGGAGGCATGTATCATGTCGAAAATGGCCGTGTAAATTTTATCCGCCAGCTATTTGCAGAAGAAGCCGTTTTGCAGGAAGAGAAAGCAGCAAGTGCATAAATCAAACTTCAGTAAGCAGCTAATTGCTTATTGTTTAAATAGTTCAAAGATGCTGGAGAGGTCGCTTTCAAGCGGTCGATCCCGTTTTTCTCAGAGTTGATTTTGCGGCCCTGCTTGTCTAGGCGGGGCCTTTTTTTCACTTGAGGAACTAAACTGATCCACTCATTAAAAAAACAGTAACGGATGCTTTGTAAACTTCATGTAAAGTTTATGGAACATTCTGTATAAACCGCAGGTGTAGATTACCTTTGTAAAACTTATGTCAGCACACAGAAACATATTCATTTCCGCCGGCAGCGTCTTAATGATGCTGATGCTTTTGTGGCTGACCGTAAGTGTACCTTTTGTGAATGCTTCACGCCAGGAAAAAGCAAAGCAGGAAAAAAAGATAAGCGCTTCTTCACCACTGGCAGGCACGGAAGAGGAAAAAGTTCCTTCTTCACCCAATACACTCAACGAATACCTTCATGAGAATGAAGAGTTGCAATATCCCAGCATCAATATAATCTTCACCTACAAGTCGCACCAGCCAGATCTCTACCTGGCTTTTCATGGTGAACTGGTTTTACCACCTCCCAAGGCCTGAGCCATTTTCCCATCTGTTCTTTATTAATTACATAATTAATGATGCCCGCCATCAATGGGGGGCACTGATCCGTTCAGCGTAAATCTGTATCTACTTTACTATTAAAAAAGTTGTTATGGCACCTCGTGCAAAAGATTATTTGAAAAATTTATCCAGCGATATTCCTTCATCCATAGTTGTATTCCTTGTAGCGCTTCCTTTGTGTTTGGGCGTAGCCCTTGCATCCAATGCGCCATTGTTCAGCGGCATTATTGCCGGTATCATTGGCGGTATCATTGTAGGCCTCGGCAGTAAATCACATTTAAGCGTTAGCGGCCCTGCTGCCGGCCTCACGGCTATTGTAGCTGCAGCCATCATTACCCTGCAATCATTTGAGGCTTTCCTGCTGGCTGTAGTGATCTGCGGTCTGTTTCAGGTGATCCTTGGCTTTTTAAAAGCCGGTGTGATCGGGGATTATGTTCCCAATAATGTTATCAAAGGAATGCTGGCTGCCATTGGCCTTATTCTTATCCTCAATCAGTTTCCCCATCTGTTGGGTGATGATTCGCATTTTGAAACCGATGAAAGCGTGCCACAGGATAAAGGAAATATCTTTTCCAATTTTATCAATGCTTTTGCCCATATCACGCCGGTGGCTTTACTGATAGGCGGCGTTTGCCTTGCCTTTTATTTTGTGTGGGAAAAACTCGTGACCGGTAAAAAAGGCTTTCTCAAACTGATACCTGCTCCATTGCTGGTAGTGTTCATTGGTGTTGGCCTCAACTATATTTTCCAGGGATCTGATAATGCATTGAAAGGAGAACACCTGGTAGTGATCCCGCAGGCATCTTCAGCAAGTGAGTTCTTTTCTTTCTTTAAGCAACCCGACTGGAACTTTCTTACCAATCCGCAAATATGGATAACCGGCCTCACACTGGCATTGGTAGCCAGCCTTGAATCTTTGCTGAGCATTGAAGCGGTGGATGACCTTGATCCCTACCAGCGGGTAACGCCTACCAACCGCGAGCTGAAAGCACAGGGACTGGGCAATATTGTTTCAGGCCTGGTTGGAGGTTTGCCCATTACCAGCGTTATCGTGCGCTCTTCAGCGAATGTTAATGCAGGCGCTAAAACCAAAGTATCCACTATCTTGCACGGTACACTGCTTTTACTTTGCGTGGCGTTTATTCCGGCTATATTGAACCTCATACCCAAATCTGCTTTGGCAGCTATATTGATCTTTACAGGCTATAAGCTCGCCAAACCTTCTTTGTTCATCAACTTTTACAAAAAGGGCTGGGATTCTTTCCTGCCTTTTATCATCACCATCCTGGCTATCCTGCTCACCGATCTGCTGAAAGGTGTGATCATTGGTATCGGTGTGGGATTGTTCTTTGCATTCCGCAGCAATTTCAGGTCGGCCGTGTTTGTGGTAAATGATGATAACAAATACCTGTTCCGTCTCAGAAAGGATGTATCTTTTCTGAATAAAGCCATTATCAAACGGAAGTTGGAAGAAGTGCCGGAAAACTCGTATGTGTTTATCGATACTACCCGCGCAGATTTTATCGACCGCGATGTAGTGGAAACCATCGAAGATTTTATGATTGCCGCACCGCTTAAAAATATAGACGTGGAATTAAGAAAAAGCAAGATGAAGGACCAGGGCTTTCACGGCATGGTAACAGAAGACAATGGCAATGGATTTGCTATTATTCGTACACACGATAAAGAACTTCAAAAAGTAATACACTAACCTGATCTTTTAAACTATGTATTCATACGACAGATTATTGCTTCAAAACAAAGCCTGGGCAGCAGAGATGCTGGCAGACGACCCACATTTCTTTGAAAGGCTGGCTCAATTGCAAACGCCGGAATTCCTGTGGATCGGCTGCAGCGACAGCCGTGTGCCGGCCAACCAGATCACCGGCACCCATCCCGGGGAAATTTTTGTACACAGGAATGTGGCGAACCTGGTAGTAAGTTCAGACCTTAATATGCTGGCTGTACTGGATTATGCCGTCAACCATTTAAAAGTGAAGCACGTGATCGTATGTGGCCATTATGGTTGTGGCGGTATACAGGCAGCCGCTTCCCGCACAGATTACAAGCCTGTATTGAATATGTGGCTGCGCAATATCAAGGACGTTTATTATAAGCATGAAGAGGAATTGAATGCCATACAGGATGAAGGCCAGCGCAATGACCGGCTCACCGAATTGAACGTAGTGGAACAGGTAAAGAACCTTGCCCGCAAATCCAGCATTCAACGCGCCTGGAGAAATGATCAGCGCCCCGATCTTCATGGCTGGGTATACAGCCTGAAGGACGGCCTTATCAAGTCGGTGTTTGAAATGAAAGCAGGCTCGGCGATCGAGTCGGTGTATGAGATTGATGATCTGTGAGGAGGGTTGGAGGGCGTTGGCCGATGTTCGAATGGCCGATGGCCGTTAATACGCAAGTTTGGACCAGTAGTTCCTTTTCCATTGTCACCCCGGCCCTGGTTTAAGAAAATTAGCAAGAATAGTACACTAAGAGCCGGGGTCTCCCCCATCTGCAATATTTTCCAAGCAACGGGTTTACTGGTTTGAAGTAACTGCAGCGCCAGGAGACCCCGGCTCTTCTATCCTTTAAACCAGCAAGCGTATTGAACCAGGGCCGGGGTGACAATGGAAAAGGAACTACTGGTCCAAACTTGCGTATTAACGGCCATCGGCCATTCGAACATCGGCCAACGATCAACGAACATCCCCCAACAACCAGTCTATTATCTTTTTTGTACGTTTGTAGCATGTCTATTGAAGTCAAAGACCTGCTGAAGATCTACGGCGAACAGAAAGCCGTCAATCATATTTCTTTTAAAGTGGAAAAAGGCGAGATCGTTGGCTTTCTTGGGCCCAATGGTGCCGGCAAATCCACTACCATGAAGATCATTACCGGTTATTTGCAGCCCAACGGAGGCGAAGCCGTTGTATGCGGCATTCCGGTAAAAGAAGACCCTTTGGGTGTTAAAAAAAAGATCGGTTATTTACCTGAACTGAATGCGCTTTACTATGATATGTATGTCCGGGAATACCTGGGATTCATTTCCGAATTGCATGAAGTGCAATCCCCCCGGGAAGCGATCGAAGAAGTGATCGGTATTGTAGGCCTCAAAGCAGAAAGCCGGAAAAAGATCGGGCAGCTTTCAAAAGGTTATAAGCAACGGGTGGGCCTTGCAGCAGCACTGGTGCACCAGCCCGAAGTGCTGATACTGGATGAACCGACTTCCGGCCTCGACCCCAATCAGATCATCGAGATAAGAGAAGTGATCAGGCAGCAGGGAAAGGACAAGACCGTGCTGTTCTCCTCGCATATTCTGCAGGAAGTGGAAGCGATCTGCGACCGGGTGATCATCATTAATAAAGGCGAACTGGTAGCTGATGATAAGCTGAGCAATCTCCAATCGGCCGGAAAGGACCAGCATACAGTAATGGTCAGTTTCCGGAATGCTGCTGACCATGAAGCATTAAAGCTGATCAGCGGAGTGATGGAAGCAGAACAGATCAGCCCGGCCAGCTACAGGCTTAAAACCAGTGATCCCGATCTCGTAAGTAAAAGTATTCTTGAATTTGCCCTGCAACATAATAACAGCATACTTTCGCTGCAAAGTGAAAGCAGGAAGCTGGAAGATGTGTTCCGGTCGCTGACAGAAAATAAAACAGGCCTGCCGGAATAAAGCCGGTAGTGCCTGAATGCCTATCTAACGATTCTCCCGCCATTGAAAAGCAGTTTGCTGCAAACTGTTAAAACTGTTTCTTTGCATAACAATTCCCCTTAGGGAAGGATATCATTTATTTATAAAAATCAAGTAATCGATCATGAGCTACATTTCCGAAATCTTCGCCAGGCAGATTTTAGACAGCCGCGGCAACCCAACTGTAGAAGTGGATGTATTAACAGATGAAGGAGCACTGGGCCGTGCGGCTGTACCAAGTGGGGCCAGCACAGGTATTCACGAGGCCGTTGAACTGCGTGACGGCGATAAAAAGAAGTATGTAGGCAAAGGTGTGCTCAAGGCCGTTAAGAACGTAAATGATATTATTGCGCCTTTATTGCTTGGATATGATGTGGCTGATCAAACAGGTATCGACCAGTTGATGATCGAGCTCGATGGAACTCCCAACAAGGGCAAGCTGGGCGCCAATGCCCTGCTGGCAGTGAGCATGGCAGTGGCCAAAGCGGCTGCAGAAGAAGCTGCCCTCCCACTCTTCCGCTATATCGGCGGCACCAATGCCAAAACACTGCCCATTCCCATGATGAATATCCTGAATGGCGGTGCGCATGCAGATAATAAGATCGATTTCCAGGAATTCATGATCATGCCTGTTGGTGCGCCTACTTTCAGTGAAGGCCTCCGCTGGGGAGTAGAGATTTTCCATACGCTTAAATCCGTATTGAAGAAAAAAGGGTTCAGCACCAATGTGGGTGATGAAGGTGGTTTTGCTCCCAATATTCAATCCAATGAAGAAGCGATCGATACGGTAATGGAAGCGATCCAGGCTTCTGGTTATAAAACAGGTTCACAGATCGTGATTGCTATGGATGCAGCGAACAGTGAGCTTTGGGATGCTAAAAAGAAAAAATACGTTTTCCATAAAAGTGATGGCAAGCAACTGAGCAGCGATGAACTGGTGAAGTACTGGGAAAAATGGGTGAAGAACTATCCCATCGTTTCTATTGAAGACGGTATGGCTGAAGATGATTGGGCCGGCTGGGCAGCATTGACCCAGGCGGTAGGAGCTAAATGCCAGTTGGTAGGCGACGATCTGTTTGTGACCAATGTGGACCGTTTGCAGCAAGGGATCGATAAAAACATTGGCAATGCTTTGCTGGTAAAAGTAAACCAGATCGGGACCGTTACAGAAACCATCAATGCTGTAACACTGGCCCAGCATAATGGTTACAATACCATCATGAGCCACAGAAGCGGTGAAACAGAAGATACCACTATTGCTGACCTGGCTGTAGCGCTTAATTGCGGACAGATCAAAACAGGCTCTGCGTCCCGTACCGACCGGATCGCTAAATACAACCAACTGATCCGTATTGAAGAGTTGCTGGGCAGCAGTGCGGTTTATCCGAAAGGAAAGATTAAATTTGGAAAGAAATAAACCGGTTCAGGCGTTTAAAAGTTTAAAGTTTAATAGTTCAACGTTGAATTCTTCCCGGATAACATTAAGCCATTAAACTTTAAACTTTTAAACCATTAACCCCAAACATTCCCAGCCTTGAAACTTCTTGCCCGCATACCTTCCTGGCTCCGCAATAAATACCTGGTAGCAATCGCCGTTTTTGCGGCTATCATGCTGTTTTTTGACAAAAATGATGTTTTTGTGCAGATGTCCAGGGGGCGGCAATTGAGGGAGCTGGAAGAAAGCAAGCAATATTATAGCGGCCAGATAGCCTCAGAACGTGAAGAATTAGAGCAACTTAAGTCGAATCCCGGCATCCTGGAAAAATATGCCCGGGAAAAATACCTGATGAAAAGGGATAACGAGGACCTGTATATTATACCGGAAAATCCCGTAAAGTCGAATAATTAACTTTTTCGGGGCAATAAGCCCGGCAATAACCCGTTTCTATATCGGACATATAACTTCGGACAAAGTTATTTTTTTGGACATCAATGGTTTGCTCATGATTAATTTTACCCCTGAGGAGCTTTTATTGTATTTATACAATGAGACTTCGGAAGAACAAACAGTAGCGATCAAAAAGGCGCTGGAGCAGGATTGGACCCTGCGTGAAAAACTGGCAGTTCTCAAAGATTCCGGGCAAAGGCTTAATGTGCTGATAGAATCACCTCGTACGAATGTAGTAATGGACATTCTCAATTACGCGAGAGAACAATCAGCAGAACAGGTTTAAACAGGGATCATCTCAGTATTCCACACTTTATTTTACCGACTGTTTTAAAAAAAATTTCAAGCATCTGTTAACCACACAGATGCTTTTTTATTTCACATAAATGAATTTTGAGAACGTCGGACTAATTCATTTATAGTACTCCTTTCTCATCTTCCCGCCTTACCGGTAAATACTTATCGGGAAGACAGGAAAGGCAGCTTACCTTATTTTTGCTGCATGACCCGCAAGCAACGTTACCAGTTTGTAATAGACTATTTTCAAAAGCATGCCCCAGAAGCCGAAACAGAATTAATTTACGATAATCCTTATCAGCTATTAGTCGCTGTTATTCTTTCTGCTCAGTGCACGGATAAAAGAGTGAATATGACCACACCAGCTATTTTCGAAAAATATCCCGATGTGCAATCTCTCAGCAAAGCTGATTTCGATACGCTGTTCCCTTATATCAAAAGCATTTCCTATCCCAACAATAAAACAAAACACCTGATCGGCATGGCCAAAATGGTAGTAGAGGATTTTAATGGTAAGATCCCTATGACTGTTGAAGAACTGATCAAATTGCCCGGTGTTGGCCGGAAAACTGCGAATGTGATCACCTCTGTAGTAGACCAGCAACCCAATATGGCGGTGGACACGCATGTATTCCGCGTAAGCAGACGCATAGGACTGGTGCCTCAGACAGCGTCTACTCCACTCGCCGTAGAAAAAGAGCTCGTAAAGAATTTTCCCTCTGCCTTAATACATAAAGCCCATCACTGGCTGATACTTCATGGCCGTTACGTTTGCGTTGCGAGGAATCCACGCTGTGAGATCTGTGGTTTACGGCCCGTCTGCCAGTATTTTCACAAATTAAAGGGTGGTTTACCCTTTGATTAGGGCACCTCTCCATTGTAGCTTTATGCCGTCCCCTGATCAGCGGCATTTAAAAAAATGCTGATGAAAAATTTATGGTTAGGTATAGTATGGATAAGCTGTGTCTTTTCTTCTTCACCTGTAAAAGGTCAATACTTTTATAATAGCTGGTACTACAATTATGATCTTGTATGGGAAGCCGGCCTTAGCACTGGCTTACTGAACTGCCTTACCGATATCGGCGGGCAGAAAGGTGATGGAGGAAGATTTATCAAAGACATCGACTGGCGATCGTTCAAGCCTTGTTTCAGTCTCTATGTTTCGGCAACCTATAAAGAGGTGCTCACCTTGCGGCTGGAGGCGCAGACCGGCCTTATACACGCTGCTGACAGTATGCTGAAACAAACAGACCCCAACCCTTCAGGCCGCTCTGGACGCAACCTTAGCTTTCAAAGCCGGATCAAAGAGATACAGTTTGCCGCAGAAGTCCATCCTTTATTTTTTGGATGGAATGATCAAAGCAATGCTCCCTGCTGGTCACCTTATTTTATAAGTGGTATAAGCTATTTCTCATTTAATCCCCAGGCCAGGTTGCATAACCGTTGGCATGATCTTCAGCCATTGCGATTGGAAGGACAGGGCTTTGCCGCACATAGCGAACGGCGTCCTTATAAACTGAACCAGTTTGCCATCCCCATTGGGTTGGGTCTTCGTTATGAAACAGGTCCTTTGTTCAATTTACGATTGGAAGTAGTGCATCGTATCCTCTTCACCGATTACCTGGATGATGTAAGCACCACCTATATTGACCCCGCTTATTTTCCACAATATCTCGATCCTCCATCTGCTGCCCTCGCCCGGCAACTGTACAGCCGCATGGGAGAACTAAACGCGGGGCTTTTTCCCGCTCCCGGTACTCCAAGGGGAAATGCAAAAAACAGGGACGCCTATTTCAGTATTCAATTCAAAATCGGATATGTATTCCGATCGAAAGTGAAATGATCGTCCTGAAAATGCAGTAGCCTTCTCTATTTTGGTAAATACGCTACCAGTTCCACTTCCAGTTTTGTTTCCGGCGTAAACAATCTGCTCACCTGCACCCAGGTAGCTGCAGGATAATCACCCTTGTAGAAAGGTTTTCTTACATAGTTCAATGCTTTCATGGCATCCAGATCAAGTGTGTACAGGTTTTCTTTTACTACATGCTGAAAACCCGCACCAAACTGCTGCAGCGTTTTTTCCAGTTGGGTATATAAGCCCTTTACTCCTTCCGCTGTTAAATTCAGCGATACTGTTCCGGAAAGGTATAGCACATTCTCTACCTTGACCACCTGTGCATAGCCCCAGGTTGTGTCCTGCGTTGAGCCGAAATGCCATTTCTGTTTAACGATCGGGCTGGCCGCTTTTTCCTGTGCCTGCGCCAGTTGAACACCCGGCAACAACAAAAGAAGGAATAGGTATTTTTTCATAAAAAGGGTTTTAGGAAAGCTAAGCATCTTTTCCCTTTTTATCTTCTCCGAAATGATGAACCGTCTCATAACGGGACAAGCGAAACCATCATCCCGGCATCATCCCCCTAATTGTATTTCCTTCCCTTGCTCTGCAGAAAATCCCTGTAAGAAAAAGTGAATGTTGCCTGTATATAATTTTCTTTGATCAGGTTTTGCCTGGTCGTGCCCCTGCTTCCCGCTTCCAGTGAAAGCGTGTAGAACAGGCCACTGCCGATAATGCCTCCCAAACCCGCCGTGAAACCAAATTCCCTGATCGGTTCATTCCTTATCTGCAAATAAGAGTTATGAAAAAAACCTCCTATCTGAAAAAATCCCTTCTCTACTGCCTGTCTGTTCCAGGTAGTTGACATCCGGGGAATTTCTATACCACCGGATATACGGCTGCTGCTCACCAGTTGCCAACCCTGCTCTTTTATCTTTAAAGAAGACCAGTCCTCATAGGTATAATCCAATGCATACGTTATCTTATTCAGGTTCTTTATAGCTATGCCTCCCGCATAGGTATTGGGCAAATAAAACCTGTCATTCTTTATAAACTCATCTTCTATCACCGTTGTGCTGCCCTCTGTAACAGTGAGTGTTCTTTCGGAAGTCATTTTTATTTTAGGCGAAAACTTACCGCCCAACGAAACCTCCCACTGTTTATTGATTGGTTGTGTGTAGATAGCACCTGCCTGGAATCTTGATCTGCCTACATAATCCTGTATCTGTGTTGAAACAGGGGTGAGTAGATTTACATCTGCAACTGTTTCAGTTTGATTGATGGAACCGGCAATAATGGATGATTTCAATCCCAACGATAAACGTTTTCCCAATTGCACGGCATTCGTCCAGTAGTATTCATTTAGCCCACCATCACCTTCATAGTAAGTATTATAAGAACCAGTGGTGCCGTTCACCGGCTTATCCCCTGTCAGTACATAATTTACATTGCTGAACTGACTAAAGCCTACACTGCTCGCCCAGAACTTATTTATCTTAACAGCCAGTGATAAACGTTTTATCCAGAAATCTTTATTGTTGCTGTTGTCTGCATTGATCGGAGTGCCGGAATACCGGACAGTCTTGCCTGTGAATGCGGCATCAACCGTAAAGAAGCTTCTTACAAGACCGGCAATGGCAGCAGGATTATTATCAACCAGGTAATAAGAAGAACGGATGGCCATTCCTGTGCCGCCCATGCCACTGGTGCGGTTATATGGCCTGAAATCCATATCACCTATTCCATAAATTGAATACGGGCTGTTCATATTCTGCGAAAAAGCCGGCGCCAACACGCAGGATAATGGCAATACGGCCAGCCATTGCTTTATAAATTTCATAAGCATTAATTATTGATATTTAAAACATACAGCAGCAACATCACACCGGCATCCTTGCCTGTAGATGCATCAACGATCATTCTGTCAATGCTTCTGCTACTGGAGGATGGCTGAAGAAGATAGAATCCTTTTTTTTCACTGCCGGTGGTGTTCAGCAACTGGTTGATATAATTCGTTACATTGAACCGGTAATGATTATTTATTCCATAAACATTATCGATCACCGGTATTGCGATCAATGTATTCTGACCGGTAGAATCTGCTAATATGCTTCCTAAAACATTTGTTTCATCTGTTTGTGCCAGGCCCAGCGATGCAGGCAATTTATACTGATAAATGTCTGAGGAGAGATATTTAGGCTTAACCAATAGTTCTGCTTTCAGCAGTCTCACTATTCCCCCGCTCTCCCTGTATAATATTTGTTTCAATGAAGGGAAGATCATTTTCAATGCCAGCCCTGTGCCTGGTTGAAACACCGAAATATTTTTAGTGCTTGAAGGGAGCAACTCCGATAGGCCGGGAGTATATGGCATCAATCCTGTGCCGGTCCTGTCGGGCACTATTTGTGTGAATGCATATTCATTGGCCAGTGACACAAAATCAATAAACGTTGCTTCATGATAGGGGATCGTTAAATGATAATGCACACGCATAACAATAGAAGCATCTTTGCCATATAAGCCAAACATGGCCGATGTATCGTTATCTGCGACACCAAGGGTAAGGCCATAGAAATAATTGATGAATTCAGCTTGCGTGGTAACATCGGTCGATTTCTGCCTGAGCTTTTCAAACAGCTCTTCCCCTTTACTGTTGCTCAGGCGGATGGCAATGGAATCCGTTTCATAAGGACTGAACCGTATCGTCCGGGAGCCCAATGCAGCAGGCTTAACCGGTATATTGCTGGTATTGAATAACTGGCTATTGTATGTATGAGCGATGGCCTGCGCCAGTTCATGCACTACAATGGTTTGCGTTTTGGATGTATCACCATAATAGTAATCGTTAGGTTTAATAATAAGGCTTAATGAATCAAATACGGCAGAAGCAGGAATATCAGGCACTGTAGCAGGGGCGGACATCTGCACGAATGGCTTTGCGGTAACAGATCCCAGGTAAGGATCTTTGTAACGGCCAAAAAGAAAAGAGGTATCAGAGCTGGTAGCAAATGAATCGGTCAGTACAGTAGAGAGTTGCACACTAACGGTATCAATATATGTCAGATCAGTATAAGCGTTTTCCGGGATGGTGCCGAATTCTATTTCTTTCCGGGTGCAGGATAATACAAAAAGTAGGAAAAGTACTGGTAGATATGGTCCCTTCATGTCCGTGGGTTTAATTTTGCAATGGCGCAATATATTCCCACAGCTCACAGGCGAAGTGTTATAGTATATCAATTGTATTGATTTATCGGCGAAACGATGTCCTGAACCGATAATTTTTATTTTCTCCTGCCGGCCTTGATTTCAGCGGATTTTTAATCGAAATACAACCCACAGAGAAACCCTGCCAATTCATCTATACACCCGCCCTGTTCATCTATTTTAAGATAATCTTCCCGTTCTCTGCCGATATTTTTATCAAAATTTCAAACAATGAAAAAGGCTTATGCTTATTTGATTGGGACTGCAATGATCTCTACTTCCCTGCTTATTTCACAAGGCTGCACCAAATCGACTGACGATGATGATGACCTGATCGGCAACTGGAAAAGATCTGACGACTTTGAAGGCAATGCACGCAGTGAAGCGGTCAGCTTCACCATTGGTGATTATGCTTATGTTTGTTCAGGCACAGCTTCCACAGAACGGTTCAAAGATCTCTGGGAATACAGCACTGCCAAACATAACTGGACACAGCGCGCAGATCTGCCGGGTGTTGCACGCAGTTCTGCCGTTGCTTTCTCCATTGGCAACAAAGGATATGTAGGTACAGGATATGATGGCTCCACCCGCTTAAAAGATTTTTATGAATACGATCAGGCTTCAGACAGTTGGCAACCCAAAGCTGATTTTGGTGGAACAGCCCGCTATGATGCAGTAGCATTTGCTGTAGATGGAAAGGGATATATCGCCTGCGGCTATGATGGTAATTTTCTGAAAGATCTTTGGCAATACAACCCGGACCTGAATAGCTGGGAAAAGAAAGCCAGTGTTGGCGGTTCCAAACGCTCTGCAGCCATGGCATTTGTAGTAAACGGACAGGCCTATATCTGCTCAGGAAATAATAATGGAGAGATCCAGCAGGACCTTTGGGTATATGATGCAGCCAATGATGAATGGAAAGAAAAAAATAAGATCTACAACTATTATACAGATGACGATGTAACATTTGATGATGATTATGGCACTATCCCCCGCCAGAACGGCGTCACCTTTGTGCTCGGCAATTATGTTTATCTCACCACAGGCGAAAACAGCAACTCCACCACCTGGCAATACGATCCTGCAACAGACAGGTGGACAGAAAAAACAAGCTTTGAAGGATCTGCAAGGACCGGCGCTGTTGCCTTCAGTATCAGCAATCGCGGTTTTGTAGTCACCGGCAGAAATGTTTCGCTGATGATGGACAATATGTATGAGTTCCTTCCCAATGATGAACAGGTGGATAATGATTAGTATTAAAGATGGCATCTAAAAAACATACTATCGTTGTGCTGCTCTCATCGCTGATCATTTCAACCGGTATACTGGTGTATGCTTTCAGCAAGCGCACAACAAAAAGGAGCAGCCGTTTCTCATCGGTTGTGTTTTCGGGTTTGAATGGTTGGGGATATGATATCCTGGTGGATGACAGCGTGTTCATTCACCAGGAGTCGATCCCCGCAATTGGCAACAACAAGGGCTTTGCGGAAAAAGAGCAGGCAGAAAAAGCAGCAAGGCTGGTGTTAAAGAAATTAGAAAACAATGAAGGATTGCCCACACTCAGTAGATTTGAAGTGGAAGAGATCTGTGCTTCCCTGAAATAGCATGGCCAGTAAAGAAAATATCAACCGTTTTTTATTTACCCTGTTTGGTTTTGAGAAAACAAAAAGCAAACCGCATTTACTGTTGATCATCCTGGTACATGTTGCAGCATGGGCGGCATTTTTATTGCTGCCTTTGCTTTTTTATCCCACAAGGTTCCAGGGAGATCCGATCTGGAGAAGAGAGCTTATCACCAAGATCGTCCCGATCCTGTTATTTTACCTTAACTATTACTTCTTATTACCGCGCTTTTTTGAAAAGAAAAAATATGCGCTTTACTTCAGTTCTGTCACGCTGGCCATTACCCTGGTTTGTGCCACCGATGTTTATTTACGCAATCATGTGCCAGGCATCATGCCCGGGCCTATACGGGAAGGCGTGATGCGGTTAAGAAATGCACCCGAACCTATCAGGGCCTATTTTATTGATTCAATCGCCGGCAGTTTTCCCGATACTCCTCCTGATCAATTCCGCCAAAGATTGATGACAAGGCCTGAACCAGTATTGTTCTTTTCCATCAACCGCACTTTATCCACCTGCCTTTTTCTTCTGTTATTAGGAGGCATGATACGGCTTGCTTATTCATTCATCAAAAACCAGAATGAAAAAAGGAACCTGGAAAATGCAAATCTTTATGCAGAAGTCAATTTTTTGAAATCACAGATCAACCCGCATTTTCTTTTCAATACGCTGAACTCAATTTATTCCCAGGCTCACGCCCGTTCGGAAAATACGGAGTTCTCTATCCTGAAGCTATCAGAGCTGTTGCGTTACAGCCTGTACGACTCAGGTGTTGACAAAGTCCCACTGGCCGATGATATTCAATACATCAACAACTATATTGATCTTCAACGATTGCGCCTGTCGCCCAAAGTAAAGCTGCACTACAAGGTAGGCGGATATCCTGATGGCAAGTTCATTGCTCCCTTATTGCTGATCAGTTTTATAGAGAATGCTTTTAAGCATGGCATCAGCTATACACAGGCATCAGTGATCGCTATTGATATAAAAATTTTTGAAGAAACCTTAACGTTAACAGTTAGTAACCCGATAGTGGAAAAAGATAGTTTTGCCCCGGGTGGGTTAGGGCTAAAGAATGTTACCCGCAGGCTTGAGCTGCTCTATCCCAATCAATACAAGCTGTTGTTTCACCACTCCGGTGATCAATATACCGTAAACCTAAAAGTGCCTCTGACCAATGCTTAATTGTGTACTGATCGACGACGAACCACTCGCGCTCCAGTTGCTGGAAGATTTTGTGAACAAGACGCCCTACCTGAAACTGACAGGTAAGTTTGAAGAGCCATTGCACGCGCTTTCCTTACTGGAATCTTCACCTGTTGATCTGTTGTTCCTGGATATCAAAATGCCGGATATTTCCGGGATTGATTTTTACCGTTCCCTTAAAAATAAACCGGAAGTGATCTTCACCACGGCCTATAGTGAGTATGCCATGAATGGGTTTGAGTTGAAGGCAATGGATTATTTATTAAAACCCATTTCATTTGAAAAATTCATTACAGCCTGCAACAGGGTAAAGGATTTTGTGGAAGCGAAAAATGTAAAAGAGAAAGAAAAGGGGAAAGATTATTTCTTTATCAATGTTTCCCATAAAATGCATAAGATATTCTTTGATGATATCCTTTACCTGGAAGGATACAAGGATTATACAAAAATGCATTTGACAGGCTCACCCAATCCGTTATTGATTTTGCATAATCTGAAATACTTTGAGGATATGCTTGACAGGAATGAGTTTGTGCGTATACACAGATCGTATATTGTGGCTGTAAGAAAAATCCATACTGCTTCACGCAAGTCGGTGATCATACAACAGCACTCCTTACCGGTTAGTGATAATTACAGGGAAGGGTTCTTTGCGGTGATAGAGCAGTCTTAGATCAGTAGTGAGTAACGCAAAGGGCGCAAAGAAGGCGCAAAGTACGCAACGATAAAAGATACCACACTGCGTACTTTGCGCCTTCTTTGCGCCCTTTGCGTTACTATTACATCTTTATTATAAATATTTTTTTATCTCTTCTACCAACTCAGTCTTCGTTATCGGCACACCCATGATCTTATTATACCCTTTCGCATCTACGAGATAAACATCCCGCAGTATTTTGATCAACTGCCCGTTATTGATTTCAGGCACCAGCACTGTCTCAAAATTCTTCAATATCTCTCCTAGGTTTTTCGGGAAAGGACGCAGGTAACGCAGATGCGCATGACTTACTTCTTTTCCTTCATTGATCAATTCTGTTACGGCTGATTTAATTGCCCCAAACGTAGAACCCCATCCCAGCACCAGCACTTTTCCTTTCTCCGCGCCGCTGTCAATCTTTTGCTCAGGGATATAATCTGCGATCTTATCTACTTTCTCCTGCCTGATCTTTACCATCAACTGGTGATTGGCAGGATCATAGCTGATATTGCCTGTGATGTTTTGTTTTTCAATACCACCGATCCTGTGTTCCAGTCCGGGAGTGCCCGGCACTGCCCAGGGGCGTGCTAATTTTTCATCACGCAGATAAGGCTGCAACTTCTCTTCCCCATGCCCTAATTCTGTTTTGAATTTTACATGGATCGGAGGCAGTTCGCTGGTAACAGGGAATTTCCATGGCTCTGCGCCATTGGCGATATAACCATCGCTTAAGAAAATAACAGGTGTCATATGTTGTACAGAAACCCGCGCGGCTTCATACACTGCGTCAAAACAATCTGCTGGCGTGGCAGCAGCGATTACAGGCATGGGACATTCACCATTGCGGCCATAATAAGCCTGCAATAAATCACTCTGTTCTGTTTTAGTCGGTAATCCTGTGGAAGGGCCTCCACGTTGCACATCCACTACTACCAATGGTATCTCCAGCATTACGGCCAATCCCATTGCTTCAGCCTTCAATGCCATGCCGGGGCCTGAAGTGGTAGTTACACCCAATGCACCGCCATAAGATGCACCGATCGCTGAGGTAATCGCTGCAATCTCATCTTCTGCCTGGAAAGTGCGGACGCCAAAATTTTTATAACGGCTCAGTTCATGCAAAATATCTGAAGCCGGTGTGATAGGATAAGAACCGAGGAACATGGGCAAGCCGCTCACGTGTGAAGCTGCGATCAATCCATAAGCCAGTGCCTGGTTGCCCATGATAGAACGGTAGGTACCGGGCTGCATTTTCGCTTTCTCCACTTTATAGGTGGTACAGAAAGCTTCGGTGGTATCGCCATAGTTGTATCCGGCTTGCAACACTTTCAGGTTGCTGTCCAGGATCTCCGGTTTCTTGCCAAACTTTTCTTTGAGGAAGCTTGTCGTATTTTCCATGTCGCGGCCATACATCCAGTAAAGGAATCCCAACACGAACATGTTCTTGGCCCGGTCTTTTTCCTTCATGCCCATGGTAAATTCCTTCAGGGCTTCGCGGGTCATTTTGGTGACGTCCATTTTGATCACCTCATAGCTTTCGAGACTGCTGTTTTCCAGTGGGTTCTCGCCTTCGGGATAATTGGCCAGGCGAAGGTTTTTGGAATCAAAGCCATCTGTGTTCACAATGATCTTACCGCCTTTTTTCAGAGCGCCGAGGTTGGCTTTCAGTGCAGCGGCGTTCATAGCCACCAGCACATCACAGGCATCGCCGGGAGTAAATACCCTGTCGCTCGAAAACCGGAGCTGGAAACCGCTCACGCCAGGCAAAGTGCCTATCGGAGCGCGGATCTCGGCAGGGAAATCAGGGAAGGTGGAAAGGTCGATCCCTAATAAAGCTGTATTATTAGTAAACTGTGTACCAGTTAATTGCATTCCATCCCCGGAATCACCGGCGAATTTTATCACTACGTCCTGGAGGACTTCCTGTTTACGGGCCATTGTCTACAAAAATTGTGGGGGCAAATTTACGATAGTTTCACATGGGAACGGGGTTTTGCTTCAGGCACAGGGATTTTTTTCCAGGATTGGTAAGGGAACCAGGTAAATGCAATGAGAATACAGAATAATAAGAGAATTTTCCCGGATGTGTTTGCTCACCTGATCATTACAACATCTTCCTGGTAAAACCCTGTTGCCACTGCTTTTAGTGTTCCAAAGAATGACTGTTTGAATTGTTCCGTTTCGCTTAAAGCTTTCAGTTCACCTGCAAACTTCTTTAGTGTTTCTTCCCGGTCAAGGTCCTTGTATTCGCTGTCAGGCAATGAATACGAATCCTGCGCCTTATCATCGCTGTAAAAGACCCATTCTTTATCTGCCGGATCAAATTTCCAGTTGCCGGTAAACAGTACAGAATACCTGCCCGGAAGTGGATGGATGCTAAAAAAACAGGCGACCACTCTTTCTGTTGGTTTAACAGCATTGCATAAATGCAACAGCCATTCCCGGCTATTGCCAAACTGGTCAACTCTGGATGAAGGGGGAGGCGGATCTGTCAACTCCGGTTCTTCTATGAAATCTGTGATCGAAATTTCCCATACTTCTTTATCACCTTCACGGCTGATCAGCCGCCTGGTTTCAGTGCGGCGAGGTCTGTTTTTATCTTCTTCCTGGCCGGTTGGCATAATAGACCGTTGACATTTGATTGAAGACGGCCTACTAATTTAATGAATTAAGGGATAGGCAGAAATATACTTTTTTCCTGTTTCCGTGCCGGGTACGCGAATTTTTATCGTCAAATGAGGATTGATACTCTACCCTACTCTACTCGATTAATCCAAAAAACACACACAATGAGACAAAAATTGCTGACTTTTTCATTGTTGATGCTCGCCGCTGTGCTGGCATCTGCCCAGACCAAACTCATCGAAAAAGTTACCCGGCAGGGAAATGAGCTTGTTATTCCCTACGAAAAGTATCAACTTCCCAATGGGCTTACCCTCATTATTCATGAAGATCATTCCGATCCTGTAGTGCATGTGGATGTCACCTATCATGTGGGCTCGGCCCGTGAGGAGATCGGAAAGTCGGGTTTTGCGCATTTCTTCGAACACATGATGTTCCAGGGATCGGACCATGTGGGCGATGAACAGCATTTTAAGATCGTGTCTGAAGCGGGTGGTACGCTGAATGGCAGTACCAATCGCGACCGGACTAACTATTATGAGACTGTTCCCAGCAATCAGGTAGAAAAAATGCTCTGGCTTGAAGCCGACCGGATGGGTTTTCTGCTCGATGCAGTGACACAGCAAAAATTCGAAATACAGCGTTCAACAGTAAAGAACGAACGCGGACAGAACTATGATAACCGTCCTTATGGTCTATTGGGTGAAGTCTCTGCGAAAAATCTCTATCCTTATGGCCATCCCTATTCCTGGCTGACCATTGGTTATATCGAAGAGTTGAACCGTGTGAATGTAAACGATCTTAAGAATTTTTTTCTCCGTTGGTATGGCCCCAATAATGCGACCCTTACCATCGGTGGAGATGTGAACCCTGCACAGATCGTGAAATGGGTTGAAAAATATTTTGGCTCTATTCCCCGCGGACCCGAAGTGGTGCCGGTGAAACTGGAGCCGGTAAAGCTGGACCAGGACCGTTATGTAAGTTATACTGATAATTATGCACGCGCAGCGCAACTGCGACTGGTTTATCCTACCGTCCGCGATTATGATAAAGATGAGGCCGCTCTCTCCTGCCTGGCACAAGTGCTTGGTGGCGGTGGAGGCGGAGGTGGTCGTGGGGGACGCGGAGGTGGTGGCGGAGGTAATAGAAACTCCGTATTGTACCAAACACTCATTAAAACACAAAAAGCCTTATCTGCCAGTGCCAGCAACCAGGCTTCTGAGCTGGCAGGTGAATTCTCATTCTCCGTGACCCCTTACCCCGGCAAAAACCTCGCAGAAATGGAAGCATTGATAAAAGAGGCTTTGGTCGAATTCGAAAAAAGAGGCGTGACCGATGAGGACGTGGAGCAGTTTAAGACACAGTTCGAAGCACGCACGATCAACGGGCTTGCCAGTGTATCCGGCAAAGTGAGCCAGTTGGCCGCCTTCCAGACATTTACCGGCAATCCCAATATGATCAGGACGCTGATGACGCAATACAGCACACTGACCAAAGAAGATGTAATGCGTGCCTATGAGAAATATATCAAGGGCAAACCACACGTGATCGTAAGCGTGCTGGTAAAAGGCCAGGAAGATCTGATCGCCCATGCGGATAATTATACAATTGATACCACGCACTACCAGAGACCTGACTATGGTTATGCAGGACTGAAGTATACCAAAGCAAAGGATAATTTCGATCGTAATAAGATGCCTCCCAATGGCCCCAATCCGGTGGTAAAAGTGCCGGCTTTCTGGCGGAAGGACTTTCCGAATGGTATTAAAATGATCGGCACGGAGAATACGGAGATCCCTACAGTTACGATCTCGATTTCCATGCCCGGCGGCCATCTGCTGCAGGCCAATGATCTTTCCAAAGCCGGACTTGCGAATCTTTTCGCACGCATGATGAACGAGGATACAAAGAACCACTCTGCGGAAGAATTCTCAGCCGAACTGCAGAAAATGGCCAGTTCGATCAATATCAGCAGCGGCAGGGATGATATCTCGTTCAATGTACAGACCCTGAAAAAGAACCTCGACAAAACACTTGCTCTGCTGCAGGAGCGTATGTTCAGTCCACAGTTCAACCAGGAAGACCTTGACCGAATCAAGCGCCAGATGCAGGAGAATTTCAAACAGGCTAAAACACAACCTGCGACCGTAGCCACTGATGTTATCGCCAAACTCAACTTTGGCCCCAATAATATTCTCGCGATCCCTGAAAATGGTACGGCAGAAAGCGTAGCAAATATCAGCCTGAACGATATCCAGCATTATTACGACAACTATATCACCAACAAGGGTCTGAAAGTAGTGGTGGTAGGTGATATCAAGGAAGCGGAGATCCTTCCCAAACTGGCATTCCTGAATAAACTGCCGAATAAGACGGTTACTATTCCTAAAGTCGAAGCCACGCCATTACCCAATAATGAATCCCAGATCTATCTCGTAGATATTCCCAAAGCCGCACAAACTGAATTCCGCGTGGGTTATCATACCGGGCTGAAATACGATGCCACCGGCGAATATTATCGCGCCAGCCTGCTGAACTATGCACTGGGAGGTGATTTCAACAGCCGCCTCAACCTCAATCTCCGTGAAGATAAGGGCTGGACCTATGGTGCCCGCTCTTCTTTCAGCGGTGATGAATATGACGGCGATTTCAAATTCAGTTCAGGTATAAAAGCAGAAGCAACTGACAGCGCTCTCGGCGAAGTGATCAAGGAGATCCGCAATTATGCTGCGAATGGCATTACGGAAGATGAGCTTGTGTTCATGAAGAATGCGATTGGTCAGCGTGATGCAAGGGCCTATGAGACCAGCATCCAGAAAGCAGGCTTTATCCGCATGATCTTAGACTATAATCTGCCTGCGAATTATACTGCAACACAAGCGAAAATTTTACAGAACATGACGAAGAAGGAGATGGACGGGCTGATCAAAAAACATATTTCAGCAGACAGGTTGAATATGTTGCTGGTGGGAGATAAAGCGAAGATCCTTCCGGGATTGCAGAAGATGGGATATAAGATCATAGAGTTGGATGCGGAGGGGAAACCTGTGGGAAAGAAGGCGTTTTGATGTATAGCCATGATCATAGCAAGCCGTAGCAAATAAATGCTGCGGCTTTTTTATTAGTCATATTAAAAGATCATCCATCAACCTAAATTTAGTTATCGTAAAAAACTGTTTTAGTTTTTATTGACCCGAAATTTTATGCAACAACTCCGATTGATTCTTCTTCAGGCTCATTATTTACATCCTGCCCAATTACACACCAATCATCTCTAAATGCCTCCTCATCTGACCGGTTGAGGATACGGGAGATATTTTCGCTATAATAGTTTCCCCAAAAATTAAATACACTTCCGAAATTAATATTTGAAGCGTATTGGGAAAATAATAGACATCTATAAAATGGCTTGGGTTGATAAGGTCCCTTTTTTTTATATTGAATATTTTTCATCTTGTTTCCTTAATAATTTTAGTTAACCGGATATTACAGGCATAAAATTAAATCCTGTTGAATACCTAAACCAACAGAAAAACACAAGAAAAAACGTTTTTTCCTGAAAAAATATCCCCTAAAATCCAACTCTATATTTTATTAGAAATTACTCTCACAATGAACGGGCTATACAACATTTCGATCCAGGCATATTAAAAATGAATGGGCCAAGCTATCAAAACAGCTATATCGCAGACCATTGCAAGCATTAAAATAATGGCATTTTGACGACCGGTATTTAATTAAGCCCATTATTCCTTACATTGCTCCCCTCCTAAACGCAATCATTAATTATATGAGACAAAAACTTTTTGCAATAACAGCATTTTCCCTGCTGGCAACTGCAGCCGTCAATGCCCAGGCCAAACTTGTAGAAAAAGTGACCCGCCAGGGCAATGAACTGGTCATCCCTTACGAAAAATATGTCTTACCCAATGGATTAACGGTGATCGTGCATGAAGATCATAGCGATCCCGTTGTGCATGTGGATGTGACCTATCACGTTGGCTCTGCCCGCGAAGAGATCGGCAAATCAGGCTTCGCCCATTTCTTTGAACACATGATGTTCCAGGGCTCTGATCACGTAGGTGATGAGCAGCACTTTAAGATCGTTACAGAAGCCGGTGGTACCCTGAACGGCAGCACCAATACCGACCGGACCAATTATTTTCAGACTGTTCCTTCCAACCAACTGGAAAAAATGCTTTGGCTTGAAGCCGACCGCATGGGCTTTTTGCTGGATGCCGTTACGCAGAAGAAATTTGAAATTCAACGGGAAACCGTGAAAAATGAACGCGGTCAGCGCGTTGACAACAGTCCTTATGGCCTGCTCAGCGAAGTGATGGCTCAAAATATGTACCCTTATGGCCACCCTTATTCCTGGCTCACCATCGGTTATATTGAAGACCTGAACCGGGTGAATGTGAATGACCTGAAAAACTTCTTCCTTCGCTGGTACGGACCTAATAATGCTACCCTCACTATCGGTGGAGATGTTAGTTCCAAAGAAGTGCTGAAAATGGTAGAGAAATATTTCGGCGGCATTCCCCGCGGTCCCAAAGTGGAGAACATGAAACCGATGGTCCCCACTCTTCCTACTCATCGCTTTGCTTCTTATACAGACAATTATGCCCGCCTTCCCATGCTGGTGGAATCTTATCCTACTGTCCCAAGTTATCATGAAGATCAGGCCGCTCTTGCCTGCCTGGCACAGATACTCGGACAGGGAAATAATTCTGTATTGTATCAGCAACTGGTGAAAAAACAACTGGCTTTGAATGCCGGTTGCTTCAGCAGCCTGCAGGAACTGTCGGGTTCTTTTATCTTCCAGATCATCCCCTATCCCGGCAAACCTTTATCCAGCATGTATTACCTGCTGAACAATGCGCTGGACAGCTTTGAAGCAAGAGGTGTGACCGATGATGATATTGCCAAATTCAAAGGCGGATACGAATCCCAACTGATCAATGGCCTGCAAAGCGTTGCTGGTAAAGTGTCCCAACTGGCTGCATTCAATACATTCACCGGTAACCCTAACATGATCGGCAAGCTGATGAAAATGTACCAGTCCGTGACCAAAGAAGATGTAATGCGTGTGTACAATAAATATATCAAGTTGAAACATTGCGTGGTGGTAAGTGTGCTGCCTAAAAATGCAGATGAAAAAATGCTGGTGGCCGGCGATAATTACAAGGTGGACACAACAGGATATATTGCCCCGCATTATGGTTATGAAGGATTGAAATATGTAAAGGCCAAAGACAAATTTGACCGCAGCAAAATGCCGGGCAATGGCCCCAACCCTGTGGTAAAAGTTCCTGCCTTCTGGAAAAAAGACCTTAATGGCGGCATTAAAGTGATCGGCACAGAGAACACAGAACTGCCTACTGTCACTTTATCCATTAAGATCCCTGGTGGTCATCTCCTGGAAGCCAATAATATGTCGAAAGCCGGTCTGGCATCTTTCTTCACTGACATGATGAATGATGACACGAAGAATTATACGGCCGAATCCATGAGCCGTGAATTGCAAAAACTCGGAAGTTCCATCTCTGTATTCAGTGGCAATGAAGACATCACTTTCCAGGTGCAATCACAAAAGAAAAACCTGGATGCTACATTGGCCCTGTTGCAGGAAAGAATGTTCAATCCCAAATTCACGCAGGAAGCATTTGACCGTATCAAAAAACAGGGATTGGAAAGTTTCAAAGTAGCAAAAACACAGCCTACTTCTGTAGCGAATGATGTGTTTGCCAAACTGAATTACGGTCCCAATCATATCCTCGGCATATCCGGCGATGGCAATGAAGAAACGGTGAAAAATATTACACTGGCTGATATCCAATCGTATTACGACAACAATATGACTTCACAGGGAACTGAAGTGGTGGTAGTAGGTGATATCAAAGAAGACGAAATATTGCCCAAGCTTTCTTTCCTGGGTAAGCTGCCCAATAAAAAAATAGATATTCCTGCGATCGCTGCCGTACCTGTAGTAGAGAAAACAAAGATCTACCTGGTGGATGTTCCTAAAGCAGCGCAAACAGAATTCCGGGTGGGATATGTTACCGGTATGAAATACGATGCCACCGGTGAGTATTACAAAACAGGACTGATGAACTACACACTCGGTGGTGCTTTCAATAGCCGTCTCAACCTGAACCTGCGTGAAGACAAAGGCTGGACCTATGGCGCCCGCAGCGCATTCTCCAGCGGCAAGCAAACCGGTGATTTTGAATTCAGCGCCGGCATCCGTGCCAATGCTACAGACAGCGCACTGATCGAGATCATGAAAGAACTGAAAGGTTATGCTGAGAATGGTATCACCGATGAAGAATTATCATTTATGAAAAGCGCGATCGGCCAGCGCGATGCCTTGCGTTATGAAACAGGCTTTCAGAAAGCAGGTTTCATCGGCAATATCCTGGACAATGACCTGCCGGCAGATTATGTGGACCAGCAAAGCAGGATCGTAGCCAGTATCACCAAAGCAGACATTGATGCATTAGCCAAAAAATGGGTGAATGCAGGTAAAATGAATGTGCTCGTGGTAGGCGATAAAGCAAAGATCCTTCCCGGTCTGCAAAAACTGGGTTATGAGATCATTGAGCTGGACCTGGATGGAAAACCGGTTGAAAAGAAAGCGTTCTAATCAAGATTATTCAGAAAATTAAAGGCTGGTCCTCCGGGGCCGGCCTTTTTCTTTGGCTATATCTGCCAAAATAAAAGCGGCCTGCAAGAGGCCGCTTTTTCCGCTAAGCAGTTAGAAAGGCGCGGATACAAAACCAACTATGTAAATATTTTTAAGCAGTTAATTCGGGCGCAGTTTCAGGAACCGCATAATAGAGACAAAAAGGAATTTGCTTGTGCTGCACAAAGCCGCAATTTTTTTTAAAATAACCAGGAATTAACTAAAAAAAGGTAATCTATTGATAGATTACCTTTTACAAATTGTATTTTTATATAATTATCTGAGAATCAGAACCAGGCTTCCTTAAATTCTTCTGTTACCCGGGCGTCCTGCAACTTTCGTCTCCTTCTTCTTACCTCGGCCTTATGCTTGAGCATGGTCACGATCATCAGTGGAATAAAGAGCAGAGTCAATGGCGGAATGCCCATGAAGGAGATCCATTTACCGCCAAACATCCTGCGCATCGGGCGCTTCAGCCTTTCAGCGATCAGGTACATGCTCGGCACCATGATCAGGGTCATAAAGAAGGCAAAAGCCAGACCGAAGATGATGGTCCATGATAGCGGTTTCCAGAACGCTACGTTATCACCTCCAAAGAAGATATGCGGGTTCAGCTCCGAAAACAGGGTCACGAAATTGATATTGAAGCCGACCGCCAGCGGTATCAGCGCCAGGATAGCGGCCAGTGCCGTCAGCAATACGGGAATGATCCTCGTTTTACCTGCCTGCACCACGGCTTCCCGGGTTTTCAGTCCCCTGGCCCTCAACTCATCAGCAAACTCGATCACCAGGATACCATTCTTGATCACAATACCCGCCAGACCAAGTATGCCCACACCGGTCATGATAGTCGATAATTCCATTCCCGTAATCGAGAAACCTAACAGCACCCCGATAACACTGAATACGATCTCTGTAAGAATGATCACCGATTTGCTCACCGAGTTGAACTGGATCACCAGGATCAACAGGATCATCAGCAGTGCGATCAGCAATGCTTTGCCCAGGAAAGCAGAAGTCTCAGCCATCTGTTCACCTTCACCGGTTTGCCTGATCGTTACATTGTTGGGTTTATCTTTAAAATTGGCGATCTCACGGGCCAGTTGCTGGTTCACGCCATCCGGTGTAAATCCCTGTGAGCTCAATACATTCGAACGGAGCGTTATCACTCTTTTCTGGTTCTTTCTTTTCACGCTGCCCAGTGTGCTGGTCAGGTCCAGTTTTACTACAGAAGTGATGGGTATGCTTTTTACTGCACCACCGGCCGACATATCCTGGAAACGGATGTTCATGTTCAGCAGATCGACCAGGTTTTTCCGCTGCACTTCATTATTGCGTAATTGTATCTTGTATTCATCCTCTCCATCTTTCACTTTGGAAATTTCCCGGCCAAATAAAGCCGTTCTTATCTGCATGCCTATCTGCGCGGTGGATACGCCTTCGCGCATAGCCCTTTCCCTGTCGATGGTAAGCGATATCTCAGGGTTGTTCAGGTCCACATCCATCTTCAATTCTTCCACACCGGGCGTGTTCACTGAATCAAGATAGTTCTTCAGCGAAACGGCTGTTTTGATCAGTTCATCAAAATCCTCACTCGCCACTTCAATATTCACCGGCGGATCAGTGGGAGGGCCGCCCTGCTCCTGGTCAACCGACAATTCAGCGCCGGGTATACCCTTAACGGCCGCACGTATGGAATCAAGATAAGGTCTTGAAGAAACGCCATGGCGTTTTTCAAATTCCACAAATGAGACCTGTATCCTTCCCAACTCCGGTCTTGTACTTCTGTCGCCCGAAGTAGGATCACTTGCACCGATAGCAATATTCGTGATCACACTTTCCACGATCGGATTTTTCTTACCATTTTCCATACCCAGCACTTTGTTCACTTTTGCTTCGAGCGTGCGGGTAACGGAGTCGGTGTATTTCACATCTGTGCCTACAGGCAGTTTCAGGTAAACGTATACCTGGTTAGGGTCTGCGCTGGGGAACAATACCACCGGCAATTGACGCGCTATAAAGAACATGATGGTCAGAATAAATAAACCCACTGCTCCAAGCAACAGATGCACGGGTCTCCATCCTTTCAATGCCCAGCGCAAAAGGTTTTCATAATGGCTCATGATCCAGGGCAGCACCCTGTTCTGGAATCGGTGGATCAATCCATCTATCACATAGGCATTCAGCACCATCAGCAATGCAAAGAAGATAAGCAGGTTGCCAAAGAAGGTGGCGCCGCTCAGATCGAGCAAGATCCCGAAACCGATGAATATCCAGAGCAATGGCTTTCTGAAGATCGCTGATTTGGGTTGCTTATGTTCTCCTTCAGGATGGTTCATGAAATCAACCGCAAATACCGGGTTCATGATAAATGCCACGATCAATGAAGCGGTGAGCGTAAAGATCAGCATGGCCGGCAGGTACACCATGAATTTACCAATGATACCGGGCCAGAACAGGAGCGGGAAGAAAGGTGCCAGCGTGGTCAGTGTTCCTGCCAGTACAGGAATAAATACTTCACCAGCCGCCATCATTGCCGATTTCTCTGAACTGATCTTTCCTTTTCCTTCCATGAAGATCCGGTGTGTGTTCTCGATCACCACGATCGCATCATCCACAATGATCCCCAATCCGAACAACAATGCAAACAGCACGATAAAGTTGAGGGTAACATGCGATCCGATAATAATATCCGCAGCCGGCAGGAACATAAAGGCCACGAACATGCTCAAGGGCACCGAAAGCGCCACGAAGAAAGCGTTCGTTACACCCATAAAGAACATCAGGATCAACAATACCAGCACGAAGCCGATCACAATGGAGTTAACCAGTTCATTAAAAGACGTGCGGGTTTGTTTGCTCTGATCGCCGGTGATCACCACTTCCAGGTTCTTTGGAAACTCTGTAGCCTTTAATTCGTCTGTTATTCTTTTTACGTTGTCTGATGTTTCGATCAGATTTTCCCCCGCACGTTTGATGATATTAAGCGTGATAACATTCTTGCCATCAAGCCGCGCATAGCTTTCGCTTTCTTTAATAGTGTCTTTGATCTCTGCAATATCACGGAGATAAATAGGAGCGCCTTTTGTATTCCGTACCACGATCTTCTCCAGCTCGCTTGCCTGCTTGATCTGTCCTTTCACCTGCAGCGTACGTTTCATATTGCCCACTTCCAGCAAGCCACCGGAAATATCAAGGTTCTCATTGGCTACTGCTGCCTGGATATTATCGAACGTAATACCGGTTGCTTCCATCCGGCTATTGTCTGCATTGATCTGGAATTCCCTTTCCGGAGCACCTACCAGGTCTACCCGGTTGATCTGTGAAAGCTCTTCCAGCCTGTCTTGCAGGTCTTCTGCATATTCTTTCAGTTTCACCACATCATAATCGCCACTTACGTTCACATACATGATGGGCTGATCAGAGAAACTCACTTCCAATGCAGTTGGTTCTTCTGTAAGATCGGTCGGCAGGTCCTGCTTGGCCTTATCTATCGCGTCCTTGACCTTTTGCAGCGCCACATCCACTTTCACGTCTGTTCCAAACTCAACTGTAATGGCAGAGAAATCCTGTACGGAAGTACTGGTTGTTTTGGTGATCTTGGCACCGGTAATGCCTTTGATCTGTTTTTCGATCGGTTGGGTCACCAGGTTCTCCATATCCTTGGGTGAGTTACCTACATACACGGTTTGTACATAGATGGTAGGTATCACGATATCCGGGAACTGCTCCTTCGGCAATGTCACGAACTGGTTTACCCCCCATAAGGTAACGATCAGCATCAGCAGGTAAATGGAAGTCCTGTTCTTGACGCTCCAGGAGGTAGGCTTAAATTCTTTAAACTTACCGGTGAAATTTTCTAAAGCACTCATTGTATAATTTGTTGTGGATGGCTGCCCATCCTTTCATCAATTCTGGTTTAATTTCCGCGCTTATGGTCCATACCCACTGATCAGTTCGTTGTAGTGATCAACTGCCCGTCATACAATCCCTGGAAGCCATCTGAAATGATCTTGTCGCCGGGTTGCAGACCGCTCTTTATTTCCAGTTTATCCCTGTATAATTCACCGATAGTGACCCTTTTCTTACGTGCTACCAGCTTACCGTTTTCCGTAACAGCCACGAGTACGAATTTTCCGCTCTCATCATTCTGCAAGGTGTTAACGGGGACCGTGATGGCATTAGGTGTTTTGTAATCCTGTATCTGCACCACAGCGATCTGGTTTGGACGCAGGCTTTTATCCTGCAGCCTGCCTTCGATATAAAAAGCACGGGTAATGGGATCGATCAGTTTACTGGCCACAGAAACTTTGCTATTGATCACTTTGTTATTCAATTCAGGAAGTGTTACTCTCAGGTTAGTGCCAACATTTATTCTTTCAAGATAGTTCTCCGGCACCTGTACCAGCACTTTCAGATCACTGGTGTTAACGATCTGTATCTGTTGCGCTCCGGCGGCAAACACTTCACCGGTCCTTACATTCACGGTGTTCACGGTGCCGCTTATTTCGGCGGTCACATTCGTGAAGTTGAGTTGTTCCTGTGCAATGTCCACATTTGCTTTTGCTGCGTTCAACTGGCTTTGCAAGGCATCCACATTGGTCTTGGCATTCAGCACCTGCACTTCTGTTCCGATATTTTCTTTCCAGAGGTTTTGCTGGCGCTGGTAAATGCTTTTTGCCTGGTCCAGTTGTGAAGCAAGGCCGCTGATCTGCTGCTGTGCTGCTGCCAGTTGCTGACGTTGCACAGCATCATCCAGTTTCAGCAACACCTGTCCTACACGCACCACATCGCCCTGTTTTACATACACGGCCCTTACCAGGCCACCCTGCCCTCTCGGAGCTGCATACGCTACATTCTGCGCTTCTACTTTTCCCTGCAGGTCGATAAAGTGAGTGAATGTGTCTGTGCCAATGGTAGACAAAGCCACCAGTTTGGCTTTGATCGCTGCTGATGAATCGAGTTTGCTTATCTCATCTTCCAGTTTTACGATCTTGTCATTTACGTCTTTCTGTTGTTTTTTCAGCTTTTCCAGTTCAGCTTTCTTATCCCCCAGGGTGCCTTTCTCGTCTTTGGCACTACTTCCGCAGGAAGCCATCAGCAATACCAGGGAAGCCGACAGCATGATGGTAAGTATCTTTTGCATATATATTGTTTTATGGGTCATGGTTTGGTTTATGATTAAAGTTTGCCGGTTGCGTTCAGGAAATCAACTTTGGCAATGATGGCATCGTACAGTGCATTGATATAATTGGTTTGTGCCTGTTGAAGGTCTTTTTGCGCAGTGGTCAGGTCTGTGCTGCTTCCTGTCCCCACTTCATATTTCTTTTTTGTTTGGCGGTATACTTCTTCTGCCAGTTCCATATTCTTCTGTTGATAATCCATTGCTGCAATAGATGTGCGCAATGTGTTGCGGGATGTTACCACTTCATTATCTATCGAGATCTTCATGTTCTGTATCTGGTTGTCCAGTTGCTGAACGGTAAGCTTTGCAGCGGCGATCTTTGAATTGGTCGCAAAGCCGTTAAAGATGGGAATGGATAAACGAAGGGCAACATAGGAAGCGGTGAACCAGTTGCCGTCGAATTTGAATTTGTTCTCCTGCAATTGTTTGTTATAGGAGGCATCCAGGCTGAGCGTCGGTATCTTGCTCAGTTTATACCGGCGGATATTGTATGCATTGAAATCGCGGGTGAGTTGCAGGTACTGATAATCTTTCCTGTCTGTATACTGATAGGTCGAGTTTTCCAGTATGCCGCCCCTTATCATTTCATTGCTCAATGTATCCGTCAGCACCAACTGATCAGCAGTCGGGATGCCCAGCAGAAGTTTAAGACCGTAATAGCCGTTATTGATCGTGGTCAGCAGCTTGGCTCTTTCTGTTTCCAGGTTGGCCAGTGCCACGCTGGCCCTGTCCACATCCAGTTTTTCAGCAAAGCCATTTTGGTACATCACCTCGGCATCATGCTTTTGTTTTTTTATCAGCACGATATTGCTGTCGAGGAGGTCTACCTGTGTTTTGCTGGCTACCAGTTGATAATATACTTTATAAACATTGGCCTTGATGGTCTGTTGTGTCACTTCCACTTTCTTGCTGGCCCAGTCGATAGATGTTCTGCGGGCCTGCAATCCAACAAACACCTGCCCATCGAATAATATCTGGGTCAATTCGGCTGTGCCGCTGGTGATGTACTTGGTACCGAACTGAACGGGTATAAGTGTGCCTGGCTGGCCAACGAGTTCACCCGGCAATAAGGTCTTTTGCAATTGCAGGTTATCCGTAAAGCTGCCGTTGACGGTCACTTTGGGAAGAGCAGCAGCGGTTGTTTGCCTGTTGGTCTCTTTTTGCAACAGCACATCGATCAGGCCGTTCTTTATATCGAGATTATTTTGATTGGCATAATCGATGGCCTGCTGCAGTGAAAGTTCATACCGCTTTCCGCTTGCCGTGTCGCCTGTTTGCGCCAGGGCAGCAAGAGGTAAGAGAAAGGCCAGCAATAACCAGTGATGCCTTTTATTTTTTGCTTTCTTCATGAGTAAGGCTTTTTTGTCTTTGTTGTACATGTTTCTGAATAAGTTTATGTCCTTTAACAGTAGCAATGCCATAAATAAAATGGATTAAAAATTCCCTTGACATTTCCGCGATATTATACTTGCCTGCAGGAAAAGCAGTTACGTTAAAGGGAATCATCATCGACTCAAGGCGGAATTTGCTCATCATTTCTACATTGATATCAGCACGGTAGAGCTCGTCTTTAATGCCCCACTCCAGATTATGGCGGAGCACTTCCATCAGGAATTTGTCTTTGTGCTCGCGGAAGCGCTGGAAGGCGCGGTAATGGAATTTTTCCAGGTCGTGGACCAGCAGGGGGTTCATATCATTAAAATCATCGATCATTTTATCAATGGTAATGAACACTTCATCAATAGCGTTTTTTGCACCTTGCTGGATGCTAAGGCAATCGTGTTCGAGGGAGTTGATATGATTGCCCACTACGGCGTGTACCAATTCGTCCTTATCGGCATAATATTGGTACAAGGTCTTTTTCGACATGCCCAGGTGGTTGGCGATATCGTCCATGGACACGGAACGGATGCCATACCGGGTAAACAATTCTTCAGCTTTGGTAGAAATACGCTCTTTAGCCTCCATTCACTCGAAATTTAGGGTACAAAACTAGGGAAACTTTTTTCGTAACCAAAGTTTCCATCCGGTGTTTTTCCCCGTTCATCCTGTTTTTTACCCACTTTAACAGCCGGTGCTTTTATTTACCTTTGGCTCCAAATCAATTTTTATTATGGCGGATGCGCCGAAGAATACCGGTCAGTATTATGCAAAGAAGCTCTTACGCTATCTGATCCAGGGGATTATCATCCTGGCACCGATCGGTATTACCATTTATCTTGTTTACTGGTTGTTTGATAAGGTGGATAGCATTCTCCGCCCTTATGTGAACATTCCCGGGCTCGGGTTCGTGATCATTGTCGTATTTATTATCCTTGTAGGCTGGATAAGTTCTAATTTCCTGATGGGCGGTCTCATCCATTTCTTTGATCAATGGATGGAGCGCACGCCTGTGATCAAATTCATTTATTCCTCTACCAAAGACTTTTTTGAAGCTTTTGCAGGCGATAAAAAAAGATTCCATAAAGCCGTGCTGGCCAGTGTATTTGCAGAAGATGTATGGATCGTCGGGTTCCTGACGGATGAAGAAATGAGCAAGTTTGAAATGGGGGCGGATAAAGTAGCCGTATATGTGCCACAGGCATACAATTTTGCCGGTCAATTATATATACTTCCCCGGTCCAGGGTAAAAAAAATAGATACGATCAGTTCCGGTGATGCAATGAAATATGCTGTAACAGGTGGCGTGGTGGAGCTGGAAGAGGGTCATGCTCATCACCAAAAACCAACTGAAGGTTTGTAGGTGATGACCGAATGGCTGAATGGCAGAGTAGCACGCAAGTCGAAACCAGTAGTCCCTCTTCCATTGTCACCCCGGACCAGATTTAGTAAACGTTCATTTGTAGTTCGCTAAGATCCGGGGTCTCCCCCATCTGCAATATTTTCTAAGCAATAGAGCCTACTGGTTTGAAGTAACTGCAGCGTGAGGAGACCCCGGCTCTTATATTCTTTAAACCAGCAAGAGTATTGAACCAGGGCCGGGGTGACAATGGAAGAGGGACTACTGGTTTCGACTTGCGTGCTACTCTGCCATTCGGTCATCGGTCAACACCTACTATTTAACCCGGTCATCTATTATTAAGCCTTACCCTTTCTGTTATGAAACTCCTGCTTCCTCTATTTTTTCTATTTATAACATTCCCTGCCCATTCCTGGGGATTTTTTGGTCATCGTAAGATCAATTACTATGCTGTATTTCTTTTGCCTCCGGAAATGATCCTTCTTTATAAACAACATATTGCTTTTATAGAAGAGCATGCAGTTGACCCTGATAAAAGACGTTATGTTGTTGCCGCAGAAGGTCCACGCCATTATATAGATATTGATCAGTACGGTCAGTATCCCTATACCTCCCTTCCCCGTTCCTGGAAAGATGCTGTCGCCTGCTATTCGGCTGACAGTCTGCAGGCGCATGGCATCATTCCCTGGTGGCTGCAGACCATGCTGCAACGTCTCACTCATGCATTCAAAGAAAAAAACCAGGCAGCGGTCCTGAAATATTCCGCTGAGATCGGTCATTATATTGGTGATGCCCATGTGCCATTACACGCCAGCAGCAATCATAACGGACAATTGACCAACCAGAAGGGCATTCATGGTTTTTGGGAAAGCCGTATCCCTGAACTGCTGGCAGAACAGGAATGGGATTTCCTGATCGGGAAAGCGATGTATATTTCCAATCCCGGAGAGTTTATCTGGAAAAGGGTACTGGAAAGTGCCGCAGCAGCCGATACGGTTTTAAAGCTCGAAAAGGAATTATCACAAACCATGCAGGCTGACCAACGTTTTGCTTTTGAAGAACGGAATGGAGCGGTTATCCGTCAGTACTCTTCTGCTTACACACGCCTGTACAATAAAAAACTGAATGGCATGGTAGAACGGCGCATGCGGCAATCCATTTTTGCAACAGCCTCCTTTTGGTACACAGCCTGGGTGAATGCAGGGCAGCCGGACCTGCAGCATTTATCCAATAAAGAATTCAGTGAAGCTGAACTAAAAGAGTTTGAAATATTGAATGCAGCCTGGAAAAACGGTGAGGAACACGAATAAGCCAAATCAACTACCTTTGCCCCTCTAATTCAATAAACCAACAGCCCAGTGATGCACAATTTCAATGCTGGCCCTTCCATTCTCCCCAAAGAAGTCTTTGAAGAAGCCAGCCGCGCGATCCTCAATTTTAACAATTCCGGCCTCTCCATCCTCGAAATCGGTCACCGCACTCCCCTGTTTGAACACGTGATGAATGAAGCCCGCTCCCTGGTCAGGGAATTGATGTCGCTCGATAAAGACCATGAAGTGCTTTTTCTCCATGGCGGCGCTTCCACCCAATTCATGCAGGTGCCTATGAACCTGCTGAATGAAAAAGAAATGGCTGCTTATACAGATACGGATGTATGGGGCACCAAAGCCATCAAGGAAGCAAAGCTGTTTGGGCATGTGGAAGTGGTTTGCAGCAGCAAAGACCGCAATTACACCTATTTACCAAAAGACTTTCATGTACCGGCTACTGCCAAATACCTGCACATCACTACCAACAACACTATATATGGTACACAATGGCAGGACCTGGCCGCATTTGAAAAATTCAATGTGCCCCTGGTCGCTGATATGAGCAGTGATATCCTGAGCCGGTCTGTTGATTTCAATAAGTTTGACCTGATCTATGCCGGTGCACAAAAAAATGTAGGTGCCGCAGGTGTGAACCTTGTAGTGGTCAATAAAAATATTCTGGGGCAGGTAAACAGGCCCATTCCTACCATGATGGACTACCGCAATCATATCGAGAATGGCTCCATGCTGAATACACCTCCTGTCTTCGCCGTGTATGTGTGCATGCTCACCCTTAAATGGCTGAAAGAAAACGGCGGGGTAGCTGCTGTAGAAAAGCTCAATCATGCTAAAGCCACGCTATTTTACCACACGCTCGATAGCCTTCCTGTATTTAAAGGCACCGTAGCAAAAGAAGACCGTAGCTTCATGAATGCCGTATTTGTAATGGAAGACCCTGTGCTGGAAAAAGAATTTTCCGAACGCTGCAAGCAGGAAGGGCTCTATGGCGTAAAAGGCCACCGGAGTGTGGGCGGATTTCGTGTTTCCATGTACAACGCATTGCCGCTCGAAAGCGTCGTAGTGCTGACAGAAGTAATGAAAGATTTTGCAAACAAAAAAGGATAACAAGTATGGCAATCATCCAGCCTTTTCAGGCACTGAGGCCCCGGCAGGACCTCGTTGATAAAGTGGCATCCAGGCCTTATGATGTGTTGAACAGCAGTGAAGCAAAAGAAGAAGCAAAGGGCAATCCCTTTTCTTTTCTTCATATCACCAAAGCGGAGATAGACCTTCCTGATGGCATTGACCTGCACAGCCAGGCCGTATATGAAAAAGCCGGACAAAACCTGCTGGATTTTCAGCAAAAAGGCATCCTGTTTACCGAAGAAAAGCCCTGCTACTATATCTACCGCCTTATCATGGATGGCCGTAGCCAGACCGGTCTTGTTTGCGTTTCTTCCGTGCAGGATTATTTTAATGATGTGATCAAAAAACATGAGTTCACCCGGCCGGAAAAAGAAAAGGACCGTATTGATCACATGAAAACGATACGTGCGCAAACAGGCAATGTGTTCATGGCCTACAACAATGTAAAAGAACTGGATGCCATCATCAACAACTGGAAAGATTACCATTCCCCTGTGTATGATTTTACGGCCAGTGATGGAATACAACATACTGTTTGGGTGGTGGATGAAGACAGTGCAGTAAGCGAGATCACCCGCCTGTTCGGTCAGAAAGTTCCGGCCACCTATATCGCCGATGGCCATCATCGTGCCGCTTCTGCAGCCAAGGTGAGCAGAGAATTGAAGAACAGTTCTTCTGCAGGCTTTTTCCTTACTACCATCTTTCCTGCCAGCGAACTCGCTATCATGGATTATAACCGCGTGGTGAAAGATCTGAACGGGCATGATCCTGATGATTTCATCAGTGCCTTGCAGGATGATTTTATGATCACGCATAGTCCGGAGCCGGTAAAGCCTGCTCATCAGCATGAGTTCGGCATGTATTTGGATAAACAGTGGTATATCCTTACTTCCCGAAAAGACACTTACACGTTGGACCCCATCGGTGTGCTGGACGTAACGATATTATCCAACAATATCCTTGACAAATTACTGGGCATAAAAGATCAGCGTACTGATAAACGGATAGATTTTGTAGGAGGTATCCGTGGCCTTGGTGAACTGGTAAAAAGAGTGGACAGTGGTGAAATGAAAGTAGCATTCAGCCTTTATCCGGTCACCATCCAGCAATTGTTTGATATCGCTGACAGCGGAAATGTGATGCCGCCCAAAAGCACCTGGTTTGAACCAAAGCTGAGGGACGGGCTGCTCACCCATCTTATTTAAACATTGAAGGTTAGCTGTTAAGAACATCTAAAAATTAGGACATACATCGCTCCGGGCAACGGTAAACTGCTACGGCAAACCTTAAACAACTTAGCTTTGTGTGATCTTCATTAACTTGTATATATGAAGCGCCTGTGACAATTCTTATACAGGGAAATATGTAGTAAGGCGTTCCATTTGACAAAAATATCAACCGCCCTGGCGGTGAATTAAAAAAATACGAATGAAAAAACTTTTCTTTCTTTCCGCTCTCTCCCTTTTTGCTGTAGCGGTTTTTGCGCAGGACGATGTAAAGACCATGCATGAAACAGCAAAAGGATATATGCGTTCGGGTGATTTTGATAACGCGATCCTTGTATTGAACCGTGCGCTTGTCCAGGACAAGACCAACCTGGAAATGCAGAAAGATCTGGTAATGTCCTATTACCTGAAAAGAGCTTATGACAAAGCGCTGGAAGGGGCCAAGCTGCTTTTAGACCGTGATGATGCCGATGTGATATGTTACCAGATCGCCGGCAACGTATACAAAGCACTGGAAGAAGTAAAGGAATGCGAGAAGATGTATAAAAAAGGACTGAAGAAATTTCCCAAAAGCGGGCCTTTATACAGCGAGTATGGTGAATTGCTTTTATCTGCTCATAACAACACGGCTATCGATCTTTGGGAAAAAGGCATCCAGGTAGATCCTGCCTATGGAGGCAACTATTACAATGCCGCTCTTTTTTATTTTTCTACCAATGATAAAGTATGGAGCCTGATATACGGTGAGATCTTTGTGAACATGGAAAGCCTTTCACAAAGAGGCGCTGCTATGAAAGAATTGTTGCTAAAAGCATACAAAGAGAAACTGTTCAATGAAGCCGATCTGTCAAAGGACGCTGACAAAAGCAAAAGTGATTTCGCGAAAGCTTATTTACAGACCATGAACAAACAGTTAAGTCTGACCAATAAGGGTGTGACCGTAGAAACCCTTGGAATGGTTCGTTCAAGATTTATCCTTGACTGGTACAATACCTATGCTGCAAAATTCCCTTTCCGCCTGTTCGATTACCAGCGTCAGCTTTTGCAGGACGGTCTCTTTGAAGCCTATAACCAATGGCTGTTTGGTCCGGTAGAAAATCTGGCAGCTTACGACAACTGGACAAAATCACATGCCGAACAATACGAAGCGCTTAACAAATTCCAGCGCAACAGGGTGTTCAAGATGCCTCCGGGGCAGTATTATCAGGCTGTGGCCAGCAAATAATAGGTAGTTTAAAAGGTTTAAGGGTTTAAAAGTTTAAGGTTCAATAAGCAGACACATACCTGCCCGTGAACTTTAAACTTTTAAACCCTTAAACCTTTTAAACTTCTTAAACTTTGGGGCTTCTTCCTTCTTTAAAGCTTTTTTGCCTAATTTGTCTGCAGAATAACGATTGTAATTATGACAGAGCCCCGCAGACTTTTTGATTGTATCGAATGGCACCTGGAAAGAACGCCGCTGGAAGTAATGTTGGCCGGAAAAGAAAGCGGCCGTTGGAAAACATACAGCACCCGTGAAGTAGCCACCATCGTTGAAGATCTGGCCGCCGGCCTGCTGGCCCTTGGTGCCAGCCCTAACGATATGACGGTAGAAAACCGGGATAAGATCGCCATTCTTAGTAAAAACAGGCCCGAATGGCTGATGATCGACCTGGCGGTGCAGCAAACCGGCGCTATCTTAACGCCCGTGTATCCCACCATCAGCATTGGCGACCTGGAATTCGTGTTGCAGGACGCACAGGTGAAATTTGTGTTTGTAAATGATGAAGAGCTTTACCTGAAAGTGTTTAGCCTGAAAGATAAACTTCCTAATCTCAAAGAAATATTCACGATCGAACATGTGGCAAACGCTACTTACTGGAAAGATATCGCTGCCCATGCCACACCTGAAACAAAAGCCCGTGTAAAAGAAATTGCTGCAAACGTTAAATACGAAGATGTGGCAACGATCCTTTACACGTCCGGCACCACCGGCACGCCCAAAGGCGTAATGCTCACGCATCGCAATATTCTTTCAAACGTGGTGGCCTGCCTGCCCTGCTTCCCTCCCGGAGAAAACATGCGTTCATTAAGCTTTTTGCCGCTCAACCACATCTTTGAAAAGATGGTGAGCTATCTCTATCTTTTCAAAGGCACATCTATCTACTATGCAGAAAGCCTTGATACCATCGGTGAGAACCTGAAAGAAGTGAAGCCACACATGTTCACTACCGTGCCGCGCCTGCTGGAAAAAGTATATGACCGCATTATGCAGAAAGGCAATGAACTTACAGGCATCAAAAAGAAATTATTTTTCTGGGCACATGGCCTTGCAGAAAAATTTGAGATCAACCAGAACCAGGGGCTTTGGTACAATATACAATTGAAACTGGCCAACAAACTTATTTTCAGTAAATGGAGGGAAGGGCTGGGCAATGAACTGAAATGTATCGTAACCGGCGGCGCTGCCTGCCAGGTGAGGCTGATACGCATATTCACTGCTGCGCGGATCCCTATCATGGAAGGTTATGGACTTACTGAAACATCACCTGTGATCGCCGTTAACCGCTTCCAGGAAGAAAACCGCAAATTCGGGACCGTAGGCCCATTGATCGACGGAGTGGAAGTAAAGATCGCAGAAGATGGAGAAATATTAAGCAAAGGCCCACACATCATGCTGGGTTATTATAAACGCCCTGATCTTACTGCTGAAACCATCACCGATGGCTGGCTCCATACCGGCGATATCGGAACAATGGTCGATAATCGCTTTCTTAAGATCACCGACCGTAAAAAGGAATTGTTCAAAACAAGCGGCGGTAAATATGTAGCACCTCTTACGGTGGAAAACAAACTCAAAGAATCACCCTATATCGAGCATGTGATGGTAGTAGGGCCTGAAAGGAAATTTGTAGGCGGGCTTATCGTGCCTGCATTCCCCGCACTGCGCGACTGGTGCAAACAGAACGGCATACCTGATGCCCCCAATGAAGAGCTGATCCGTAATGAAAAAGTGATCAATTTTTATAAAGAGATCGTTGAACGTTATAATAAATATCTCAACCACGTAGAGCAGGTTAAGAAATTTGAACTGCTGCCCAATGAATGGGGAATTGATACAGGTGAAATGACTCCCAAGCTTTCGATGAAGCGGAAAGTAATTACAGAGAAATATAAAGATGCTATTGAACGCATTTATGCCTGATGGTTTCCCGCGAAGACAGTTTATTTTCTCCCACTGAGACAACGAAGGGCGCAAAGAAAATTTTAAAACAATTCTTATCCTTTGTGCTCTTCGTTGTCTCAGTGGGGCCGATCCTTTCTTTGCAGGACACAAAAAAAGTCCTACCTTTTAAAGAAACCTGTTCATGAAAAAGAATACTTCCCCTATTGATTGCTCCTTTACTGATTATTTCAAACAACATTATCCCGGTGTAGACGATATATCAGCAATAACTCCTGAACAACTGATCGAACTCCGTAAAAACTATATCAACGAATTGCTGAAGCAGGATTTCGGAGAATTGAATGAGGTAGAAAAGATCGTTACCAAAAGCATCAGCAACCGCACGATCTTATCCAGGCTTCATTTTATTCCCACTGATAAAAAGCTGAGTTTTGGTGAAAAGCTCGCCGATAAAGTTGCCAGTTTTGGTGGAAGCTGGGCATTCATTATTCTTTTCTTTATTGTTCTGCTGATATGGATGGGGCTTAATGCCTGGTTCCTGCATAATAAAGGTTTCGATCCCTACCCCTTCATCCTTCTCAACCTGATCCTTTCCTGCCTGGCTGCTATCCAGGCACCCATCATCATGATGAGCCAGAACCGCCAGGAGGCGAAAGACCGCCAGCGAGCAGAACACGATTATAAAGTAAACCTCAAAGCAGAGGTGGAGATCCGCATGCTTCACGAAAAGCTTGATCACCTGCTGCTCCATCAGAACAAACGGTTGCTGGAAATTCAGAAAGTGGAAATGGAGACGCTGGAAGGAATTGAAAAAGCAGTAAGGGAAAGCAAATAAAAAGCCTTACTTCTGCCACTTTGTCCGCGCATACCAGTTTGGAACGCCCATTGCTAAAAAGGGCCGATAACTATTTCCAAAAATTATGACTATGCAAGAAAAAGGTACTATCTCGATCCATACGGAGAATATTTTTCCCATCATTAAAAAATTCCTGTACTCCGATCATGAGATCTTTTTGAGAGAACTGGTTTCCAATGCCATAGATGCTACCCAAAAGATCAAGCGCCTCTCTTCCCTGGGGCAATACAAAGGAGAACTGGGCAATCTGCAGGTGGAAGTGGCTTTTGATAAAGACAAAAAGACCATCACTGTCAGCGATGCCGGGCTGGGTATGACTGCTGATGAGATCAAAAAATATATCAATCAGATCGCATTTTCCGGTGCCACAGAATTCGTGGAGAAATTCAAGGATGCAAAAGATGCCAATGAACTGATCGGTAAGTTCGGTCTTGGTTTCTACTCCGCTTTTATGGTGGCCGATAAAGTAGAAATACAAACCCTATCCTACCAGGAAGGTGCCACTCCGGCCCGCTGGGTATGTGAAGGAAGCACAGATTTCGAGATCACTCCCGGCAGCCGCACCACACGTGGTACGGATATCATTCTTCATATCAACAATGATTCAGAAGAATTCCTGGACCAACACAAACTGGAAGACATCCTGAAAAAGCATTGTGCTTTCTTACCGGTGCCCGTGAAATTCGGCACCCGCAGCCAATCTGTTGAAGATGGCCAGGATGATAAAGGTGAAACCAAATACAAGACCATCGAAGTGGATAATATCATCAACAACACCACTCCGATCTGGACCAAATCACCTTCAGAGCTTACCGACAAAGATTACCTGGACTTTTATAAGGAATTATATCCTTTCTCAGATGATCCGCTGTTCTGGATACATCTCAATGTGGATTATCCTTTCAATCTCACCGGCGTTCTGTACTTCCCCAAAATAAAAAAGGAAGTGGAGCTGAGGCCCAATAAGATCAAGCTTTTCTCCCGCCAGGTGTTTATCACAGATGAAGTAAAGGATATTGTGCCGGAATTCCTGATGCTGCTGCATGGTGTGATCGATTCACCTGATATTCCGCTCAACGTATCCCGCAGCTTTCTGCAGGCAGACAGCCATGTAAAAAAGATCAATTCCCATATCACCAAAAAAGTGGCCGATAAGCTGGCTGATCTCTTCAAAAAAGACAGAAAAGCTTATGAAGAAAAATGGGCTGATATAGGTTTGTTCGTAAAATACGGCATGCTTACGGATGAGAAGTTCCATGAAAGGGCAAAAGATTTTGTATTGCTGACCAATACCAAAAATGAATTCTATACACTCACTGAATATCAGGAAAAAGTATCCCCGCTGCAAACAGATAAAGACGGCAACCGTGTTTATCTCTACACCACTGATCCCGGCAGGCAGGATGCTTTTATTCAATCAGCCGAAGCAAGAGGCTATGATGTGCTGATGATGAATTCACCGTTAGACAATCATTTTATCAGCCAACTGGAACAAAAGCTGGAAAAGACACAGGTAAAACGTGTTGATTCCGGCACGGCAGATTCACTGATCAATAAAGAGGAGCCACTGCCTTCTGCATTAAACGAAGAAGAATCGAATGCAGTTAAAACAGTGTTTGAAAAAACGATCACGAAACCGGGCATGTCTGTAACAGTGGAAAGTCTTTCCCCTACTGAATTGCCTGTTACTGTAACAATGGATGAGTTCATGCGGCGCATGAAAGACATGGCAGCCATGGGCGGTGGAATGGGTTTTTATGGTTCTTTGCCTGATAACTATAAAGTAACTGTTAACAGCAATCACCCCCTGATCGGTAAAATTGCGCAGGCAGGAAATGAAGAGGAGAAAGCAAATCTGGCAAAGCAGGCGTTTGATCTGGCCTTATTATCACAAGGCTTGCTGACGGGAGCTGAGCTGACGGATTTTGTGAAGAGAAGTGTGGCGATGCTGTAATTAAATAGTATCGCAAAGTACGCAATGATTACGCGGAGTGCGCAACGTGGCGTACTTTGCGTAATCGTTGCGCCCTTTGCGATACTCCTTTATACCTGTAAACAGTTTACAGATCTGTTATCAGTTTATACTTTGGCACCAGCGATTTCATGATGCCCCAGGCCAGCAGGTAAGCAACAGCGCAAAATGCAAACATGATCGTATACCCCGTTTCAATATGCCCCAGCGCTTTGTAATGATCAAACAACGAGCCGCCGACCTTGGTAATGATCACGCCACCGATACCACCGGCCATGCCACCAATACCTACTACAGAACCTACAGCTTTTTTGGGAAACATATCAGACACGGTAGTGAAAATATTAGCGCTCCATGCCTGGTGTGCAGAAGCTCCGATACCGATCAGGATAACGGGCATCCAATAGCTTGCCTGCCCTAATGGCTGCGCTGCCAGCACCACCAGCGGAATCAAAGCGATCAGCAGCATGGCTTTCATTCTTCCATCATAAGGCTGGTATCCTTTTTTGATAAAATACATAGGGAACCATCCACCACCGATACTGCCAAACATCGTCATGCTATACAATACAGCCAGCGGTAGCATAATATCTGTTCCTTCGATATGATATTGATCCTTCAGATAAGCCGGTAACCAAAACAGGAAGAACCACCAAACGCCGTCCGTTAAAAACTTACCGATCACAAAAGACCAGGTTTGTTTGTATTCCAACAACTTAAACCAGGACACTTTTTCTGTTACTTCTGCGGCTACCCTTTCAGGGGGTGCTTTGCCATCTTCATCGCTATGTATATAATCATACTCTTCCTGACTTAATCTCTTTTGTTTAGCCGGCTTTTCATAATACTGCAACCAGAAGAACAACCAAAGAAAACCAATAGCACCAATGATCAGGAAAGCTGCCTGCCATCCCCAATGTTCTTCGATCCAGGGAACAGTCAATGGTGCAAGGATGGCGCCCACATTGGCCCCTGAATTAAATATACCTGTTGCAAATGATCTTTCTTTTTTGGGGAAATATTCCGCTGTGGCTTTAATAGCAGCAGGAAAGTTGCCCGCTTCACCAATTGCCAGCACCATTCTCGATACCATGAAACCAACTACCGAAACAGGAAGCAAGGCAAGTCCGGTCCAACCCAGCACAGCAATTGTGCCTTTACCAATAGGGATCGCCAACGCATGTATGATAGCACCGATCGACCAGATAATGATCGCCCAGGCATAACCTTTCTTTGTGCCCAGTTTATCAATCACCCGGCCTGCAAACAACATGGCGATGGCATACGCAAACTGGAACACTGCTGCAATGTCTGCATACTGGCTGTTCGTCCAGCCAAAGTTCTCCGGCTTTTCCAGTGTGGGCTTAAGAAGGCTCAGCACCTGCCTGTCGAGATAGTTTACAGTTGTTGCAAAAAATAAAAGCGAACAGATCGTCCACCTGTATTTTCCAATCGTTTTTCCTATGGCTTGCTGCATGTCGGTTTATTTTTTTATAGCGGCGGTAATGGCCAATGCCTCCTTCGCCAGCCTGGTGATCGTTGCGTAATCTTTATTGGCTAAAACAGTTTTACTGATCATTTTACTTCCCAATCCTACGGCACACACACCTGCATTGAACCAGGCACCGATATTCTCCGCAGTAACTTCCACTCCGCCAGTAGGCATAAAATCCATAGCAGGAAATAATTCTTTAACAGCACTTACGAAACCGGGACCCAATACATTACCCGGGAATAATTTCACCAGTTTGCATCCTGCATTTTCCGCTACGTGTATCTCAGTCGGCGTCATACAACCGGGAAGCCATAACACTTTATGCAGATACGCCACATCACATACATCGGCATCAAATACAGGACTGATCAAAAAATCAGCACCGGTCTGGATAAAAGAACCGGCCTGCTCTGCCGTACGGACCGTACCCACAGCCAGCAGCAGGTCTTTCATGCCATCATTTTTTGCAGCCACCATGGCTTTAAAATTATCGGCTGCCTGCATGCCGCGATTGGTAAATTCAATCACCCGTATGCCTGCATCATACAAAGCACGGGTAACAGAAAGACAAACTTCTTTGCTATCATGATAAAACAAAGGCAATAGACCCTGTTTCTTTATCTGCTCAATGATGTACGCCTGCTGGTCCATACTTTCTCAGGATTTCGTTTACGTTTTCTATTCGTTGGGAAGTGGCATCGCTTTTTTCCTGCAGTTTGCCGAATGCTGCTGCTGCTGCAAAATCGATCACCTGCGAAGGGGCATGTTCTTTATACAAGCCATAGATCAATCCTGCCATAAAGCAATCGCCGCTTCCGATCTTATCTACTACTTTATCCGTTGTTAATTCAGGCGATACTGACTGTCCCTGTCTGGTATCAAGCGCTGCATAATACCTTATGCCCTCCCCTGCATCAAAACGGAATGTATTCGCTACCACCTGGCAACTGTTAAATGCAGCCATGATCGCCTCTGAGGTTTTACGGCCATGTTCCAGGTAGGCTTCTTTCTGGTTGCGGTCGATCAATGATTGATCAAGCGGAGTGCCCAGCAATTGTGCGGATGACCAGATATTACCCATCGCCACATCGCAATATGCCGTTAACAACGGCATTATTTCTACCGGAGCTTTACCATACTTCCAGAGTTTGGCGCGGTAGTTAAGATCAACTGAAATGATCAACCCTTTTGCTTTTGCCGCTTTTAATGCTTCTTCACAAACAGCAGGGGCTGTTTCGTTCAACGCAGGACTGATCGCACTGAAATGAAACCAGGAACATCCATCGAGGTATTTATCCCAGTCGATCATGCCGGGTTTCAACTCTGCAAACGAAGAATAGGCCCGGTCATAGATCACACCGGCATTTTTCAAATCAGCTCCTTGCGGCAAATAGTAAGTGCCAATGCGGTTGCCGGAGAAATATACCCTGTCCGTTCCGATATTTTTGCTTTTCAGTTCCTCCAGTATCTCTTCAGAAAGATAATGGGGTGGCAATGCAGTGGAATAGGTTACAGGGATGTTCCAGTTGGCCAGTGCAGTTGCCACATTCAGTTCTGCTCCTCCAATATACACCGGCATCTGGTTGCTGTGAATCCATTGCCTGCCCAGTGATGGCGACATGCGCAGCAATAATTCTCCAAAACAAAAAACTGTTTGCTTTTTGTTTTTAGCAGATAAAATTGCGTTATTGTTGGTTTCGCTCATTCTTTACAGATCGGGTTATTTCAATTCTGCTACCGGTGCAGGGTCCATATCAGTGAATGCCTGGTTCTCACCTGCCATGCCCCAGATAAATCCATAATTGGAAGTGCCACAACCAAAATGTACGCTCCAGGGTGGAGAGATCACTGCATCATGATTGGTCATCACAATATGACGTGTCTGTTGCGGCTCACCCATAAAATGAAATACACGCTGTGATTCCGGCACATCAAAATAGAAATAAGCTTCCATGCGGCGGGTATGTGTATGCGGTGGAACGGAATTCCAGACACTTCCCGCTTCAAGCACGGTCAGTCCCATCACCAACTGGCAACTTTTGATACCATCCAGATGGATGTATTTATAGATCGTTCTCTTATTGGAAGTGGAAATATCACCCAAAGCTACCGGTGAAGCCTGTTCCTTGGTATATTGAGTGTTGGGATAAGTTTGATGTGCTGGTGTAGAAAGCAGGTAAAAAACAGCCGGTGCTTTTTTATCGCTGCTTTTAAAACTTACAGCTTTAGTGCCTTTGCCGAGATATACACAGCCCAGTTTATCCAATGTGTAATCCTTTCCATCTGCTGTTACTGTGCCTGCGCCACCGACATTGATCACACCCAGTTCCCTTCTTTCCAGAAAATAATCTGCCCTGAGTTCAGGATGGTTGGGCAATTCAACTGCTTTGCCGACAGGTTTTACACCGCCAACAATCACACGGTCATAATGGGAATAGACCAATTGAATAGTATCGTCCTGCATTAAGCCGGGGATAAGAAAGTTTTCCCGGAGCTGTTCCGTAGTCATCGTCCTGGTTTCAGCAGGACTGTTTTGAAATCTCAGTTCCATAAAATTTTCTTTATAAAGCATTGCCCGGTGCCCCGGGCATGCCAATGGATAAAATATGTTCAGAGCCGAAGAAGGTAAACTTACAAACAAATCATGATTCCGAGCCCATGCGGGCGAATTAATCATGCAAATTTAGCGGCCCATCCATCCGCCATCTACAGTAATGATGGTGCCATTCACATAATTCGAAGCGGCTGAAGCCAGATACACCGCAGCGCCTTTGAAATCTTCCGGCTCACCCCAGCGGCCTGCAGGGATACGATCGAGAATGGACTTGCTCCTTGCCGCATCATTGCGCAAAGCTTCTGTATTGTCCGTTGCAATATATCCCGGCGCAATACCATTTACATTCACGCCTTTTGCCGCCCATTCATTTGCCAATGCCTTGATCAGGCTCGCTATTGCACCTTTACTGGCTGCATACCCAGGCACATTGATACCGCCCTGGAAGCTAAGCAGGGAAGCAGTGAAAATGATCTTGCCACTGCCATTCTCCAGCATTTGCTTGCCGATCTCCCTCGCCAGTACAAATTGAGCATTGAGATTGATATCGATCACACGGTCCCAGTATTCATCCGGATGCTCCGCAGCAGGCGCACGCATAATGGTACCTGCATTATTGATCAGGATATCGATCTTTTTATTTTCTGCCTTCACTTTGTTGGTGAACGCATAAATGCTTTCGCGGTCAGACAGATCAGCCTGGTAAGCTTTGAATTTTCTTCCTAAAGCTGTTACCTGTTTTTCAACCTCACTTCCCGTGAGTTCTATGGTTGCAGAAACACCTAAGATGTCTGCACCGGCTTCTGCTAGGCCGAGAGCCATGGCCATGCCAATGCCCCTGTTGCAACCTGTAACTAGTGCCACTTTGCCGGCAAGACTGAATTGTTGTAGAATGCCCATCTGGTTTTTGCTGTAAATTAATGATTGTTGGATGTTAAACAGAGCCTGCTTTTTCTTTCACCGGTTCCAACTGCCAGTTGAAATAGTTCTTGTTATTATTAAAACAAATATCCTGTATTATTTTCCCGATCCATTCCAGGTCATTCGGCAATTCACCATTCTCTATCTCTGTTCCGAACAGATCACATAATATCCGGCGGAAATATTCATGACGGGGAAAAGAAAGAAAACTTCTCGAATCAGTAAGCATGCCTACAAAGCGGCTTAGCAATCCCATATTCGACAGGGTATTCAATTGCTTGATCATACCATCTTTCTGATCAAGGAACCACCAACCGGAGCCCCATTGTATTTTACCTGCAACAGACCCATCATTGAAATTACCGATCATGGTTGCCATCAGCTCATTATCTGCAGGATTAAGATTGTACAAAATAGTTTTGGCCAGTTTATTATTGCAGTCCAGCTTATCAAGGAATTTGGCCAATGCCCTTGCCTGTGAAAAATCACCGATAGAATCCCAGCCGGTGTCTGCTCCCAGGGTCTGCATCATCCGGGTGTTGTTGTTACGCAATGCACCCAGGTGAAATTGCTGCACCCATCCTTTTTCCCAGTCCCATTCTGCAAAATGGATCAGCATAGCTGATCTGAATTTGCGCTGTTCAATATCATTCAGGTTTTTGCCGCCATGCACTTTATTAAAAATGGCATCAATTTCAGAACCGGTAAAATCTTCTGCATAGATCTCTTCCAGTCCATGATCGGATACGCCGCAACCAAGTGATGCAAAGAAATCGTGACGGTTTTGCAATGCGTACAAGAAATCATCAAAAGAAGAAACGGCGATATTGGTCATCGCTTCCAGCTTCTTGATATAAGTATTGAATTTATCGGGATCGCCAACATTCATGGCATTATCTGGACGGAATGCAGGCAGGATAGGGATTTCAAAGCCATCTTCACGCAGGCGGATATGATGTTCCAGTGAATCAACAGGATCATCAGTGGTGCAAACCGCCTTCACATTCATTTTGCGCAAAAGGTTCTTTACTGAATAAGCAGGCGTTTGCAATCTGGCCGTGCTTTCATCATAAATACTTTTGGCTGTGTCGGGGCTCAGGGTGTCCTGGATATTAAAATAACGCTGCAGTTCAAGATGCGTCCAATGATATAACGGATTGCGAAGCGTATAAGGTACGGTTGCTGCCCATTGTTTGAATTTTTCAAAATCAGGCTGGTCGCCGGTACAATAGCTTTCATCCACTCCATTGGTGCGCATGGCTCTCCATTTATAATGATCGCCATACAACCATGCCTGCGTTATATTTTCAAACTGTGTATCCTCTGCTATCTGCTGTGGGGGAAGATGGCAATGATAATCTATGATCGGCATGTCCTTTGCGAACTCATGGAAAAGCCGCTGGGCTGTCCTGGTCTTCAGGAAGAAGTTTTCGTCCAAAAATGCTTTCATACAACTGCTTTAATGTCTGTCTGTATCAGGCGACGGTTTAAGTCAAAATTTAAAAGTCAAAATGCAAAAGCTCCTTATTAAGATAATTCATTATCAGAGGAACTTTTTAATTTTTCATTTTGAATTTTTACTTTATAACCAGCCTGATGTTGGTTTATAATGATACTCCGCGTTTCCACGGTATAAAATCATCCTGGTTTAATAATACTGCTTTGGGGACCACTTCTCCGCTTGCAGCTTTAATACAATATTCCAGTATCTCTTCTCCCATTTCTTCAATGGTCTTTTCTCCATCAATGATAGAGCCTGTGTTGATATCAATGATATCACCCATTTTTTTGGCCAGTGCTGAATTGGTAGCTACTTTAATAGTGGGACAAACCGGGTTGCCGGTAGGTGTTCCCAATCCTGTAGTGAACAGGATCAGTGTAGCGCCGCTTGCTGCTTTGCCGGTAGTTGCTTCCACATCATTACCTGGTGTGCACACCAGGTTCAACCCCGGCTTCACGGCAGGTTCTGTATAATCCAGCACATCTTCTACAGGTGAGGTGCCGCCTTTTTTGGCTGCACCTGTGCTTTTGATCGCATCTGTGATCAATCCGTCGCGGATATTGCCGGGCGATGGGTTCATGTGAAAGCCTGAACCTACTTTGTGTGCCGCCTCATTATAGGCTGTCATTAACCGGATGAATTTCTTTGCAGCAGCTTCATCCCTTGTGCGGTCGATCAGGTCCTGCTCAGCACCACAAAGCTCGGGGAACTCAGCCAGCAATACTTTTCCTCCTAATGCCACCAGCAGGTCTGAGCAATATCCTACAGCAGGATTGGCGGATATACCGCTGAAACCATCACTGCCACCGCATTTCACGCCCAGCACCAGGTGATCGAGCGAAGCTGGTTTTCTTTCTATCTTATTGATCTCTATGAGACCAAGAAAAGTTTTACGGATCGCTTCGGTGATGAGCTGATCTTCACTTTGTGATAACTGCTGTTCAAAAACATACAGCGGTTTATCAAAAGAAGGATTACGTTCTTTTATATCATCCAGCAGTTGCTGTGTCTGCAGGTTCTGGCAACCCAGGCTGAGAATAGTAACACCAGCCACATTGGGATGGTCAGCATAAGAAGCCAGCAGCTTGCCCAGCACGCCGGCATCCTGGCGGGTGCCGCCGCATCCTCCCTGATGATTCAGGAATTTGATGCCGTCCACATTTTTAAAAATACGGTTGGTGGGCACTACGGCTTCTTTCACATCAAGGTCAGCCTTGTTGATATCTGCTCCGCTTTTATACAGTTCCAGCAACTGATGTGTTTTCTGTTTGTACTTATCCGTAACAGCATAGCCCAGTTCATTGTGCAATGCTTCACGGATCACGTCCAGGTTCCTGTTCTCACAAAAAACAGTGGGGATGAACAGCCAGTAATTAGCTGTTCCCACACGGCCATCACTGCGATGATATCCATTAAAAGTGCGGCCTTTGAATTTTGACACGTCCGGCGGCTGCCATTGATAATGAAAGGGACGGTAGGTAAATGGGTCTGCCGCATGTTTGGTATTGTCGGTGGTCATACGGCTGCCAGCAGGCACATCAAACTGTATCCTTCCCACCAGCACGCCATACATCGTGATCTTATCACCCGTGTGCATGTTCTGCATAAAGAATTTATGTTTCGCCGGAATGTCTTCCAGCAATACATAGCCCTTACCATTATAAGAAATGGTTTCCCCTTTTGAAAGATTCTGCAATGCTACCAGCACATTGTCGTTCGGGTGCACCTTTAATACTCTATGCTTCATTTACACGGTTGTTTTGTTCTTAACCCCTTCGGTTATCAGTGAAAGGGCCCCTTCCTGCTCAATAAACTCCATATAATTTATTACAGCTTCAGCAAAGCCGGGAAGGTGTAGAATATCAACTCCCCATAATTCAGTGTCTGCCAAAACAGTGTTCACTACCTCTTCTGTATTCAGCTTTGTCCATTTTTCTGAGAAATAAGCGGCTTTATCATCCAGCATTTTGTATCGCAACGGACCGGTCTGGCCATAATAACTTCCATCTTCTCCTTTGTCGCATTTCATAAACAACAGGTAGGCTGCAAAGCCCTGTGCCATCTGCACCGGCACTTTGGTTGATTTTTCATAATGCCACAGTAACAAAGGTATATTTCTCAATCGCATTTTCGATGTGAAATTCATCGTTATGCTGAGCCATTGATGGTCAATAAAGGGGTTCCGGAAACGATCGATCACCGTATTGGCAAAAGCGCAGGCTTCGTTGTAAGAGATCGTATCGCCCGACATGGCAGTAGCAATTTCCAGCATCATGAGGCGGCGGACAAAAGAAGCCATCTGCTCATTGGCCATCGCTTCTTTGACGGTCGTAAAACCTGCCAGCACGGCCAGTCCACTGGAAAAAGTATGAGTGCCATTCAGCAAGCGGAGTTTCAGCTCCCTGAACTTTTCAATATCCGGCGTGATCACCACACCTTTATCCGCCTGGCTGAAAGAAAGTATTTCCTTTACTATTTCACTGCCCGACTCGATCGCCCACAGCCGGAACGGCTCTGCCATGATCATCAATTCATCTGTATAACCCAGGCGTGCTTCAGTAGCTTTTTGTTCTGCGGCCGGAAGTTTGCCCGGTACGATACGGTCAACCAGCGAACTGCAGAAATGATTGGCTGATGCGAGCCACTGAATAAAAGACTTTTCCAATTTATTCTGTTCAGCAAGCTCCAGTACTATTTCACGGAGTTTGGTACCATTGTCGGTGATCAGTTCGGTAGGCACTATCACCATTCCGCTTTCTTTGGAGCCATTGAAAGCTTTATATCGTTCATGCAGGAAGGCCAGCAGTTTGCCGGGGAAAGAAGTTGGCGGGGATTGATGAATATCATCCTGCGTGAGCACAATACCTACTTCTGTTGTATTGGAGATCACCAGTTGCATGTTCGGGTTATGGGCACATGTCAATATTTCCTTCCATTCTTCTGTAGCAGACAGCACACGGCTGATAGAAGCATTGATAATGGTCTCTTCTGTTTTTTTACTGTCTTCAATGCCTTTCACACATAAGGTGAACAAGCCATCCTGTGTAGCAAAAGCATCTGTGCCGCCACTGGAAGTAGATTTTACTACCACTATGCGGCCATTAAAAATGCCTTGCTTATTGGCTTTATCAATAAAATAATCCGGTAATCCGCGGAGCAGCACGCCGGTGCCAAACTGTAATACTTTTTCAGGCAGTTCCAGTATTGTTTTATTGGGTATTGATGCCACGGCTTCCTGGCTGATCTGCTGAATTATTTGTTTTGATAATTGCATACACTCATTCAATATTTTATTTTTTTGACCTCACTGTTCTGTGAAATTTCGTATTGGATTGCTCCAATAACCATTTTGCCAGATCCTCTCCTGCCTTATAATTTTCATACTGTGCAGGCAGTTTCCGTCCATCTATATATTCATTGTACAGCCAGGGATCACCCACAGCTATAACAACGCCTTTGCCGTATTTTGCCGTAGCAATAATTATATCACCATCTTTAACAGCATTGGCCACTGCCGGTTTCTTCACGGTAATCGTACTCACTTCTTTCAGGAACATTTCCTTTGTTGTTTTGAAAACAGGATTATTATCTCCCGACAGTACCGAGCCTGTAGGGAAATGATCATCTTTCACCATATTCACACTTTTATCAGTGAAATTGATCCCGAAAGCATTAGCCAGCTTATTAAAATGGGTTAGATCACAATTGTTACTGTCATTAGCCATTAACAGCAAAGCTCCACCCTGCTTTACCCAGTCCTTTATTATTTTCACATCCTCATCTGTTACATAATTGGGATCAGGATTATCTTTTACATGGTCCGGGTCAACAATGATATAAACATCTGTTTTGGCAAGCAAAAGAGCATCCGGCTTATCCATATAACCCAGCCGCGCTCCGTATTTTTTAAAGATCTGACCAAAGGTTGAAAAACCAGGATGAGATCTTTCCTCCCATACATAGTGCCAGTAAACAGGCGTACCGGTAGCATCTTTACGTTTTTCGGAGTTGAAATACCGGTCAAGCATAACCATTTTTCCCTTACCAACTGAAAGGGTTGGGACCATTTCCATTTCAACAGCACACTGGATAAACGCCCCCATGCCTTTGGGATCATTCACTACAACCGGCTCTTTCATATAATATTCAAAACTTCCATCACGATAAGGATTACCCCCCAGGCCTGATACAGCTACAGTGCCATGCAGGTTCAACTGCCCATTTTCTGTTTTGATAAATTCCTTTACAATGCCGGCATAACCCTTCTCAGCATTCGTCAAATATTTAGCAGGGATATATCCAAGGCGTACTGCTTTTGCCAGTGTATACACGATCATGCAGGATGCGGAAGCTTCTTTATAATTCCTGGGCTCCTGAGGTTTGTCCAGTATATCATACCATAAGCCGGAATTTTTATTCTGTACTTTTACAATGGCTTCTGCATACCGCTTCAGAATATCAACAATGATCCATTTCCCCTTGTGCGTATCAGGGAAATAATCCAGCGCATCCACCATTGCCATACCATACCAGCCCATTGCCCGGCCCCAGAAATTAGGGGAAGTGCCTGTCTCCTTATTGGCCCATTGCTGTTGTTTGCTTTCGTCCCATCCATGATACAGCAATCCTGTTTTTGGATCACGTGCATGGCGTTCCATATAAACAAACTGGTTGGTCACATCATCAAAAATCGAATCTTCATGAAACACCTGCGCATACTCTGCATAAAATGGCTGGCCCATATATAAACCGTCCAGCCACATCTGATAAGGATAGATCTTTTTATGCCAAAACCCGCCTTCATTTGTTCGGGGATGCGTTCTCAACTGATTCCTTAACATCTCAACTGCTTTCCGGTACTTCTCTTTTCCCAATACCCGGTACAGCGTCAGCAGTACTTTGCCATTGTTGATATGGTCGATATTATAATCATCTCCCTTGTAATCATAGATAGAGCCATTATCCCGCACATAGTAATCCATACTATGCTGGATATAATTGAAATAACGTGCGTCACCCGTATTCTGCCAAACACCTTCAATGCCTTTCAGAATAACACCCTGATCATAACTCCAGCGCGCTTTTGATCCCGGCTTAACGGAAAATGAATCAGGCCATAGTTTCATCGCTGTTTCCGCCATCTGCTGCGATAAGGAAAGCGATTGTGCTACCGGTTTTTTTGTAAAACCCAGTGAGACCAACAGGACAATTATGAGGGTCTTTTTCATTGGAGAGAAACGCTTTTTTCTGATGCACCTAATTCATAAAGCACTTTGCGCGCTGCGCCGGTCGCATCTGTGTTTTTAATCTGTATGTTTTTGCTTCTTTCACCGCTGATACGGAACAACAGGGAAGCTCCTTTTTTATAACTAAACTGATCAAATACCAAATTGCCGCTTTGTACAATATCGATCACCGGTCCGGTTTCCTCGCTTATCACATTCACCTTCCTGAAAGTGATACCACTTGCTTCTTGCAACTCTATTCCTTTTTTTGCCTGCAGCACCATGTTTTCCATTACAATATCTTTCACCGGCATTTCAGGAAGTCCGCGGACAAAAATTCCTCTTTCAGCACCATTGCAATACACATTGCTGATATGAAAGTTTTTGAAGACCGGAGTGGTTTCATCCACCGGCTTAAGCTCCACAACAGGTAATTCCCTTTTCTCCCCAGCCATTGGCACCGGGTCTTTAGCAGCATAATACATATCGAAGAGAATGGCATCGCCGGGAATATCCTTCATATTAATATCGCGGATAAAAATATTCTCCACCACACCACCGCGGCCGCGGGTGGTTTTAAAGCGCAGACCAATATCAGCACCAATAAAAGTACAATTGCTTACATACACATTTTTTACACCGCCGCTCATTTCACTGCCGATCACAAAACCTCCATGCGAAGCATATACAGTACAGCCCCGGATGATCACGTTTTCTGTTGGCAGACCTCTTTTTCTTCCTTCTTCATCGCGGCCGCTTTTCATACACAAAGCATCATCACCTACATCAAACACAGAGTTTTCTATCAATACGTTTTTGCAACTCTCCACATCAATGCCATCACCATTCTGTGCATACCAGGGATTCTTTACACGTATATCCCTTACCGTAAGATGCTGGCTCATCAAAGGATGAATGCACCAGGCCGGTGAATTCTGGAAAGTCACCCCTTCCAGCAAAATATATTTGCATTCTGTCAGCACCAGCAGATTGGGCCGCAGAAAGTCTTTGATGCTTTCATAAAAAGCTGCGTCCTTTTCTGGTGAAACAGCGCCTGGATTGTTGAGCTTTGAGCCTTTCAATGATTTTTCAGAGGGATACCAGGTCTTTTTGTCCTCACCCACCACACCACCGGAAGCCACCAGTTTTTTCCATTGGCTTTCGGTCAGCTTATCTTTTTTAACCATGCGCCATGCATCGCCATTGCCATCGATGATGCCTTTGCCTGTGATAGCAATATTGGTAGCGCCGGTTGCAGAAACAGGCGATTGATTACGCATCTGCAAAAGCCCTTCCCAATTGGATTGCACTAATGGGTATTGATCAAAATCTTTGGTAAATAATAAAGTGGCGCCTGCTGCCAGGTGAAGATTGATATTGCTTTTTAACACGATCGGCCCTGTGAGCCAAAGGCCTGCAGGGACCAGCACTACTCCGCCTCCTTTTTTATGAAGCGTTTCGATAGCGGCATTTATACTTTTCGTATTTAATGTATGTCCATCAGGAACAGCACCCTGCCGGGCAATGGAAAGAGTATCTTTTTTGAAAACCGGGGTTTTTATTACCGGTAAGGTCCTATTAACCTGTGCAGCAGCAAAGTAGGGAACAGAAAGGCACAGGACGAAGATCTTTTTCATCATGGCGGTACATCGTTATCAGTTAAACACAAAATCCAGCGGGTTCATTCTACAAGTTTAACCCCAAAGGCAGTCATTTTCAATACATTCTGAGGGTTTTTTTACGCAATCGTTGCCGGTAACGATTTCATTGGTGCAATAAGAAGAGCCTTGACACCGGTTATGGATTAAACTGCTGTATAACGACGACTAATAGCTTAAGAATTAAGCAGGTTTCACTGCCTGCCTTGCCAGCATCTTCCAACTGCCCTTTATTTTTTGCCAAACGGTCAATATTTTCAGACGTATCTCTCCGGGCTTGCCATCATCATTGGTTTTAGCGGAAAGCATGTGGCGAACAATGGCCACGTCTTTGCTGACCTGGATGGTTTGTTCGGTAAGATCAATTGTTACAAAATCAGATTTGCCACTTACAAGTGTTCTGATGAAATCTGCTTTTGTTTCCACTTTGCCGCTGCTATGGCCATAAGTAAGTTTATCGTCCGTAAGGTTGGACAAAGTAACACTATCTGCATCCACCATGGCCTTGCGTAGTTGCTCTACTGCATTGGCTACTTCTTTTTCCTGTTTGGATTGGGCACTCATTGGGATGGTTATTAATGATACAACTACAGCTAAAATCAGTTTGTACATATAATAGTGGTTTTAAGAATCTTTTATTTAACAGGCTCTACACGAAACCAATCAACATCCGCAAAACCTGAATCATTGGTCTTTACTGTCCGTGTGCAAAATAAACCAACTTTTGCGCCTACCCAACGCCCTGGTTTGGCTGTAAGCCTTTCACCGATCTTTTCAAAGGTACTGCCATTGGTACTGTAACTGAAATCGCAAATACCACCCTTCGTAACTGTAACGCGGAAATAAACATCTGTATTATCCAGTTTTTTACCATCCTGCACTTTCTCCGGCTTTCCTTTATCAGCATTGTTGCAAATACTGAATGAAATATAATTGCCGTCTTGTTTCTTTACCACGGAAACATAAGCATAGTCAGCGCCGAAGATGATCAGGCCCGCTTTCTCACCTTCCAGTCTTGGTATAAAGCTCAGTTTGGTTGTAACAGTAAATTCATCTGCCGGGAATTTCTGCATCAGCAGGTTGGGAACATCCCAATAGTTCTTTGCACTATCGGGCAAAGGATAGGAGAACAAGCGCAGCCTGCCATTAAAAGGAAAAGCCCAGTAAGGCTGAGGGTTTGCCTGCCATTGCCATTGCAATCCGGGTTTGTTGCTGTTGAACTCATCTGAATCCGGAGGAGTGGCTATGGCAATTTTGGCAGTACCTGTATTGGGTTTTTTATACACCATCACCGGCTCTCCTTTTCCATCACCGTCTTTATCCACTCCTATCACTGGCCAGTCATTCACCCATTTCATAGGTTGCAGATGCACCACTCTTCCATATGCTTCTTTATCCTGGAAATGCAGAAACCAGTGTTCACCGGTTTTGGTGTCTACCCAGGCGCCCTGGTGAGGACCATTCACCATTGAGCCGCCCTGGTCCATCACTACTTTTCTTTCATAAGGGCCATATACATTTTTTGACCGCAACACCAATTGCCAGCCTGTGCTTACTCCACCGGCCGGAGCAAAAATGTAGTAGTAGCCATTGCGCTTATAAAATTTGGGGCCCTCCAATGTGGGATCATTATCATGGCCGTCAAAAACGATCGCGCCATCATCCAGCACTTTTGTACCGTCTGCACTGAGTTCTTTTACGATCACGATGCTTTTTATTCCGGCGCGGCTGCCAGCGAAAGCGTGCACCAGGTAGGCTTTACCATTATCATCCCAAAGAGGGCATGGGTCAATCAACCCTTTGCCTGCTGCTACCAGTACCGGTTCTGTCCATGGGCCCAGTATGTTTTTTGCTTTCACCATATAGATCCCAAAATCAGGATCCGGATAGTAGATGTAGAATTCATTTTGATGATACCGGATGCTGGGCGCCCACACACCGCCGCCATGCTGCACCTTATTGAAATGATCATAGGGCGGTTGCTTTTTCAATACATGACCGATCAGCGACCAGTTGACCAGGTCGCGGGAATGCAGGATGGGAAGACCGGGCATATGCGTGAAGCTGGATGATATCATATAATAATCATCCCCAACCCTTATTGCATCGGGATCACTGTAATCAGCATTCACCACAGGATTTTTATACGTTCCATTCCCATTGTCTGCTACCCAAACAGAGGAAACCTTTCCTGTTGGTTGGGCAGCAGCGGTCATGAACAATCCGCTCAGCAAACAAAGGCCGATAAACTTCATATCGTCAAAAAATTCGTGTTACCAATAAATTGTGTACAAAGCAGTCAGGATACCGCACACGATCAATGCGCCAACCAAAAAGCCGGGAGACATTTTGAACATTTTTGAATCCACTTCAAGGCCTTTGGCAACAACACCTCTTTTAGTTTGATACAGGCTGATAGCGATCATCACCAGCACACAGATGATAAATACAAAACCCATACGATCAAGGAAAGGTATCTCATACAACAGGCTGCCATCTTTTTGCGCCACCTGCTTGGAAAAACCATAAGGGCTCAGCCATTCCAGATTGGTCCAGGTAGGCAACACTTTAAAGATCACGGATAAAGCAAAGCCACCGATAGTAGCAAACATTGCTGCGGCGGAAGTTGTTTTTTTCCAGAAGAAGCCAAGGATGAACATCGCGAAAATACCGGGCGAAACAAAGCCGGTGTATTCCTGGATAAATTCAAACCCGCCCTTTTTATCAATGCCCAGCAAGGGAGCGATCAATACTGCAATTATCATTGCTATCATTACGGTAGCGCGGCCTACCCATACCATTTTCTTTTCATCAGCTTCCACATTTATTTTCTTCTTGTAAATGTCGAGCGTGAAAATGGTAGCGATACTATTGGCCTTTCCCGCCAATGAAGCCACTACGGCTGCTGTAAGCGCGGCGAATGCCAGCCCTTTCAGGCCTGCCGGCAGCAGGTTCAACAATACAGGATAAGCTTTATCCTGCATCAGTTCTCCATTTACCATCATTTCCTGCTGGAAATAACCGTTCTGATGCAACACAAAGGCAGCAATACCTGGCAATACAACGATCACAGGCATCAGCAATTTCAGGAATGCTGCAAAGAGAATGCCTTTGCGCGCCGTATTCAGATCTGCACCCAGCGCCCTTTGTGTGATATACTGGTTACAACCCCAGTAGCTCAGGTTCACGATCCACATACCACCTACCAGCACTGTAAGGCCCGGCAAGCTCATGTAATAGGGATTATCTTTTTTGAAGATCATATGGAAATGATCATCTGCATTTCTTGTCAGTTGTTTAAAGCCATCCAGTATGCCGCTGCCACCAAAGTGTTTAGCCACCAGATCAAGCGCGAGATAGGTAGTTACCAGGCCACCAAGGATCAGGAAGAACACCTGGATCACATCTGTATAACCGATCACTTTCATACCACCCAGGGTGATGATAATGGCAAAGGCCGCAAGGAAGATCATACAGGCAGTAAGGCTGATGCCTGATATGCTGCTGATGGCCAGGGCTCCCAGGAACAGGATGGAAGTAAGATTCACTATTACATATAATAATAACCAGAACACCGCCATGATCATTGCCACGGTACTGTTGTACCGCTGGTTCAGGAACTGCGGCATCGTGTAGATCTTATTCTTGAGGTAAACCGGAATAAAGAATATCGCTACGATCAGCAGGGTGGCTGCTGCCATCCACTCATAAGTGGAGATGGCAAGACCCATGGTAAAGCCATTACCGCTCATACCGATAAACTGCTCTGCTGAAATATTGGATGCGATCAGCGATGCACCAATGGCCCACCAGGTGAGAGACCCTTCAGCAAGGAAATAATCGTGTGAAGCCGATACGCTGGCTTTCTTTTTACGCCGGTAAATCCAGTAGCCATAACCGGCGACAATGATAAAATACAGGAGGAAAACCAGGTAGTCCTTGGTGTGAAGAGAATTCATACAGCAAGCTGTTTAGTTGTTAAAGTTATTTTTTCCGTTAAGCAATTCTGGTAAAAATACGTGTCACATAAACACTTAATTCACATAGGTACGGAAATTCCGGTAAAAGACCTAAAAATATTGATTTTGGACTAACAAATGTATTCGTATCGCGAAGTGCGCAAAGGGGACGCAAAGAACGCAATGCTTGCAGGGTAATATTCTTGCGTTCTTTGCGTCCCCTTTGCGCACTTCGCGATACCCTGACTTCATTATTCCTTTATATAAATCTGTTAACGATATTCTCGAGATATTCCTGCTTGCCGCTCTTCATTGGTGGCTCTCCGTTTTCAATTGCGTACGTACGTAAGTTTTCCAGTGTCAGCTTACCTTCTTCAAATTCTTTGCCCCTGCCACTGTCGAAGCTGGCATATCTTTCTTTACGGATCCTTTTATAATCTGATCTTTCCAGGATCGCTTCTGCTGTAAGCAAGGCTCTGGCAAATGTGTCCATTCCTCCGATATGGGCATGGAACAGGTCGTCCATATCAGTGCTGTTGCGGCGCACTTTTGCATCAAAGTTGATGCCGCCACCTTTGAAGCCATTTGCCTGCAGGATTATCAGCATGGCTTCAGTGAGTTCATTGATATCATTGGGAAATTGATCGGTATCCCAGCCATTCTGGTAATCGCCACGGTTGGCATCAATGCTGCCCAGCAATCCTGCATCAGCAGCCACCTGCAATTCATGGGTAAACGTATGACCGGCCAGTGTAGCATGGTTCACTTCAATGTTCAGGCTGAAATCTTCCAGCAATCCATACTGGCGAAGAAAACCGATCACGGTCTCTGAATCATAATCATATTGATGTTTGCTGGGTTCGCAGGGCTTGGGTTCAATAAAGAATTTTCCTTTGAAACCATTCTTTCTTGCATAGTCGCGTGCTGTTTGAAGAAAGCGCGCAAGATGTTCTTTTTCTCTTTTCATGTCTGTGTTCAACAGGCTCATATATCCTTCCCGGCCACCCCAGAACACATAGTTTTCTCCACCAAGCGCGATAGTGGCGTCCAGTGCAGCTTTCACCTGCGCTGCTCCATGCGCCAGCACATGAAAGTCGGGGTTGGTAGCAGCGCCATTCATATACCGTTTATGGCTGAACAGGTTGGCTGTGCCCCAAAGCAATTTCACTCCGCTTTGCTGCTGCTTTTCTTTCAGGTATCCGGCCAGGGTTTGCAGGCGATCATCGTTCTCTGCTATATCGGGGCCATAGTCCACTATATCCACATCATGAAAGCAGTAATAAGGCATGCTCATTTTGGTAATGAATTCAAACGCAGCATCGGCTTTATCCTTTGCCCTTTGCAACACGTCTTTGTTTTCATCCCAGGGAAAGAAATGCGTTCGCTCACCAAAGGGATCAGCACCGCTGCCATTGAAGCTGTGCCAGTAAGCACAGGCAAACCGCAAATATTCCTTCATGGTTTTGCCTGCTACTTTTTTATTTTCATCATACCAACGGAAGGCTAATGGATTATCTGTATCACGGCCTTCATATTTGATCTGCCCGATTCCTTTGAAGTATTCCCTGCTTCCTGTTACCACTTTCATAGTGTTGAATCTTTTATATTTTATTACTGATTAAGTTGATTGAGTAGAATATCTTTCCATCCGTTATACAATTCATCGTAAGCAGCAGTAAGCTTTGCAGAGGGCGCTGTTTTGTATAAAGGTTTGAAATGACGGAAAGCTTCCTCGGCCGTTTTATAGATCCCTGCTCCCAAACCCGCGCCAATAGCGGCTCCTGTGCTTCCATCTCCCTGATACAATTCCACGCTGAGGCCGGTAGCGTTCACAAATGCTTCCGTGAACACTTCACTAAGGAACATATTTGTTCTGGAAGCCCTGATCACACTGGGGTTGATGCCATTGCTGCGCATAATGTCAAGTCCATAACGGAAGGCAAAAGCGATCCCTTCCTGTGCGGCCCTGTACAAATGCGGAGCAGCATGTATATTGAAATTGAGTGAATGGATATGCGCTCCTATTGTCCGGTTGTTGAGCATGCGTTCCGCTCCATTTCCAAATGGCAGGATGTAAACACCTTCGCTGCCGGGAGCAACCCGGGCAGCCACTTCATTCATTTCACGGTAATCCAGTTTATCACCTGTGATATTTTTGATCCAGCGGTTAAGAATGCCGGTACCGTTTATATTGAGCAATACGCCCAGTCTTTTTTGTTTGTCGGTATGATTCACATGCGCAAAGCTGTTTACGCGTGATTCATTGTCGTAGGTCAACTGATCGCTCACGGCATAGATCACGCCGCTGGTGCCTGCAGTGGCAGCCACTTCACCAGGGTTCAGCACGTTCAACGATAATGCATTGTTAGGCTGATCCCCGGCTTTGTAAGTAACCGGTATGCCGGGTGTAAGTGATAAGGACTCCGCCACGGCCTTGCTTACCCGGCCATGCACAGTAAATACATCTTTTATTGGAGGAATGAATTGGGGGTCCAATCCATAATAACCAAACACGTCTTTGGATAGTTCATGCTCCTGGAAATCCCAGAATACGCCTTCAGATAATGCAGAGATGCTTGTGCTGATATCACCGGTCAGTTTCATGGCAATAAAATCGCCGGGCAGCATGATCTTATCGATCTTATCATACAATGCCGGTTCATTTTGTTTTACCCAGGCCAGTTTGCTTGCCGTAAAATTTCCGGGAGAATTAAGCAGGTGCAATAATGCGCGTTCTTTGCCGATCGCTTCAAAAGCATGGTTGCCCAATTCCACAGCACGGCTATCACACCAGATAATGCTATCGCGCAGCACCTCTTGTTCTTTATTCACACATACCAATCCATGCATCTGGTAAGCGATGCCGATAGCGCTGATATCTTTAGGATCGTACTTTCGTTGGGCATGCAGTTTCAGGATGGCGAGCTGTACATGTTCCCACCACATGCCGGGCGATTGTTCTGCCCAGCCGGGTTGCAGGGATGTAATGCCCGACTCAGTTTCGGGATATTGGGCCGAAGCAAGTTGTTGTTGAGTAGCAGCATCCACTACGGATGCTTTGATGGAAGAAGTGCCTATGTCGAGGCCTAGCAATAACATAAATAGTCAGTTTTATTTTCACCGGCACGATCAATTGCCGAACTTACGGCATATCCATCAATGAAAAATGAAACCGATTGCATTTTTTATGTAAAGATACCTCTAAAAGTTTCATATCATTGATTATCAATTATATATAGTTCTATTTTTTTACCGGGCCAGGGTTTTCAATATCTTCCACATTTCGGTAGCTACCAGCAGGTTTCCAACACTTGTTAAATGCACCCTGTCTGTGGTAAGAATGCCTTTTTCCGCATTATTGGGGTTGTTCGTTTTGAGATAATCAGCAAATGCTTTGCGGAGATCGCACACAGGCAGGTTCAGGTCTTTTGCAATGTTGCGGATGATATTGCTGTAATAATTAAGATCGCCATCCTGCTCATTGGAATAGTCATTTCTTTCACCGATCACGGTAGGCGTGCACACTACCACGCGGATATTTCTGTCCTGCAGCTTTTTGATAATAGCCCGATAAAATCTTTCAAACTTCGGCGCATCTGTACCAGTACCGGAGCTGCTTTTATGCCACACGTCATTAATACCGACATAGATAAATACGATATCAGGATTTTTTGCCAGCACATCGCTGTCCATCCGCAAATAAAGATCATAGACCTTGTTGCCACCAATGCCTGCACCCACCAGTTCAAAAGATTCAGCCAATCCCTCTTTCCGGATCAGGCTGTCCATTTTAACGATATAGCCGTTGGGGTTTACGGCAGCCTGCGTAATGGAATCACCAAAGAAAATAACCTTGTTCTTTTTAACCGGTTTGGTGAATGCTACCAGCGACAAAGTGAGAAAAAGCATGAAGTATTTCATTTTCTATTTTTTTTAAGATGAATGATCATTAAGTGTTGGCCAGTGCCCGGTCAAGATGCACATAACCGCCATCCACATATAGCAGTTGACCGGTGGTATGACTTGAACGTCCGGACAAAAGAAAAGCAACGGTATTACCGATCTCTTCGGCTGTTGTCATCCTGTTGCCCAATGGTATCTTTGATTCTATCTCCTTTAATTTTTTTTCGGGATCGGGTAGCGTCCCGAGCCAGCGGGCATACAAAGGTGTAAAGCATTCCGCTACTACCACGGCATTTACCCTTATGCCATATTTCAGCAACTCAACGGCCCATTCCCTTGTTAATGCATTGCGTCCACCATTGGATGCAGCATAGGCAGAAGTGCCGCCCTGCCCTGTATCAGCCGTTTTGGAAGTAATATTTACAATGCTTCCTTTTGATCTTTTTAGTTCCGGCAGCGCGTACTGCGCCATCAGATAATAATGAATAAGATTTTTATGCAGACTGGCGATGAACTTTTCATAATTCCCGTTTTCCAATCCAACACCATCATTAACACCTGCATTGTTCACAAGGCCATCTATACGGCCCCATTGTGCAATGGCTTGTTTTACTGCCTGCTCACATTCTTCCGGCCTGGTCAGTTCAGCCACTACCTGCGATGCTTTGCCTCCATTCCTTTCAATCTCCGATAGGACTGCTTTATTATCTGCTTCATTGCGGCCGATAATAACCGGTATGGCCCCTTCCGAAACCAGCACTTTTACAATCCCTTCTCCAATGCCTTTGGCACCGCCGGTTACCAGGATGATTTTATTGCTTAGTTGCAGGTCCATTGATTTGTTTTAAATATGATAAAATGAACTGGCATTTCCTCCAAAGAAAGCCGCTTGCTCTGTTGCGGAGAACCGGGAAAAATACTGACTGACGATCCCCAGCATTTTGCTGTACGAAGCAGCAACCTGGCAAACCGGCCAGTCGCTTCCATACATAATGCGATCAGTGCCGAATGCTTCCACCACAGTATCTATATATGGAGTAAAATCTTCTTTCCTCCATTGTCTCCGATCGGCCTCGGTGACCATGCCTGATATTTTACAAAATACATTTTCATGATCAGCCAGGGCTTGAATACCTTTTTCCCAATTGTCGCTGCTTCCTGCTTTAATATCCGGTTTGGCAATATGATCTATCACAAATTTTTGCCGGGGAAATGCAGCTACCAGTTCTTCAGCATATTTCAACTGATCCGGAAATATCAGTATGTCATAAGTAAATCCATATTTCTCCAGCAAGCTGACGCCCTGCTTAAAAGCCGGTTTCAACATCAATGCCCGGTCTGCTTCTCCCTGCAAGATATGCCGGAAGCCTTTCATTGCAGGGAAGGATCGATAATAAGTCAATCGCTCTTCCACTTGCGGGCTTTGCAGATCAACCCATCCCACTACCCCTTTGATGAAATCATACTGCGCAGCATTTTTCAATTGAAAGTCATTTTCCTTTTCCGATTGATCGCTTTGCACCACGATGCAGCCGTCAAAACCATGTTGCTGCAATACGGGTAAAAAATCTGCCGGCATAAAATCCCTGCGGATAGCGCTCATCTCTTCGGTGATCCAGTTGTCCCTTACAGGATCAAATTTCCAGAAATGATTATGTGCATCAATTTTTAGCATAGGCCACACAGGTTTGCCGGGATTCTCCCAACCCATCTATTCCCAGTTCAACAACATCACCGGGTTTGAGATAAACCGGCGGATTGAATCCCAATCCCACGCCTGCAGGGGTGCCTGTAGAAATAATATCACCGGGCAATAAGGTCATAAACCGGCTTACATAAGCGATCACAAAGGGAATGCGGAAAATGAAATTGGAAGTATTTCCATCCTGCATCATTTTACCGTTTACTTTCAGCCAGAGGCGGAGATTATCCACGTCGCTGATCTCGTCGGCTGTTACCAGCCAGGGGCCTATCGGTGCAAACGTATCACAGCCTTTTCCTTTATCCCAGGTGCCGCCTCTTTCCAGTTGAAATTCCCTTTCGCTTACATCATTATGCAGGCAATAGCCAGCTACATAATTCATGGCATCTGCTTCTTCCACATAGCTGGCTTCTTTTCCGATCACAATGGCCAGTTCCACTTCCCAATCTGTTTTTACAGAATCACGCGGGATAATGATCGGGTCATAAGGCCCGGTGATGGCCGTGCTCGATTTCAGAAATATAACAGGTTCGGCAGGAGGTGTTGCCCCGGTCTCTTTTGCATGATCGGCATAGTTAAGACCGATACAAACGATCTTGGAAGGCCTGGCAACAGGTGATGCCAAACGGGTACCGGTCGCAACTTTGGGAAGCTGGCCGGCTCCGGTTATTTTTTTAGCCAGTTTTTGCAAACCTCCGCTTGCAAAAAAATTTTCATCGTATTCTTTAACAAAAGCAGATACATCATACAGTTCATCATTGATACATATACCTGGCTTTTCTTTTCCTTTTTCACCAAAACGGATCAGTTTCATTTTGTTTTTGAATTTCGCGTTAGTTATTCAGTTTAATGAACCCTCCATCGATCGGGTAATCGCATCCTGTAATAAAAGCTGCTTCATCACTACAGAGATATAAGACAAGATAAGCGATCTCACCAGGTTCGGCCATCCGGCCTATGGGTTGGGTTTTCGATAATTTTTCAAACATTTCCTTTTCCTTGCCCGGGTAATTCTTTGCAATAAACCCATCCACAAAAGGTGTATGCACGCGCGCAGGTGAAATGCAATTGCAGCGGATATTCTGTGAAATATAATCACGGGCGGTGGAGAGGGTCATGCCCAGCACTGCTCCCTTGGTCATGGAGTAAGCAAACCTGTCCGGCAGGCCTACGGAGGAAGCAATGGAAGCCATATTCAATATCGCACCCCCTGTTTTTTTCATATATGGTATCACTGCCTGCAGGCAATTGTAAACGCCTTTTACATTCACGGCCAGCAGCCGGTTGAAATCATCTTCCGTTGTGGTCTCCACATTTCCTACATGCGCAATGCCTGCATTATTGACCAGCAATTGTATGCTTCCGGTTCCCTGCGCAATATTGTCCACCACTCCTTTTACCTGTTGCTGGTTGCTTACATCGCATAAAACAGCCGCTGCCCGGCCTCCTTCTTTTTTTGCCTGCGCAGCCACTTCCTCTGCCAGTCCTTTATCATGATCAAGGATATACACAGAAGCGCCCTGCTGTGCAAAAAGCAGGGAGATCGCTTTACCAATGCCGCTGCCGCCTCCTGTTATGATCGCTGTTTTCCCTTTCAAGCTAAACATATCGACTCCTTTTATTCTTTATCGCTTATTTCAATGAAAAGATCTTGTTCATCAGCACCCATTTCTCTCCCGGTCTGGTTCCCGGTATTGCCTGCTGATAGCGGCTCATCAATGTTTCCCATTCCTGCACTTTGGGGTTTGCCTGATCACTGCCGGCTTTCTGCTCAAAGGTAAATGTATCTGTCACTTCCATGATCATAAAAAGCCGGTTGCCAAATCGGTAAATTTCCATCTGTTCTATCCCTGCATCACGGATGCTGCTAAGGATCTCAGGCCATACCTGCTGATGATAACGCTCATAGGCGGCTATCTTTTCCTGATCATCAACAAGGTCGAGCGCCAGGCAATATCTTTTCATATCAATGTGTTGTTTCAGTGGTAGAAGTAAACAGGTCCCTGAACCGGTAAGCAAATACAGCGATCACCGCAAAGCATACAGCAGGTACACAATAGGCCAGTTGAATATTTCCTTCTGTGGCATCTGATATCTGCCCCATGATCAGTGGAAGAATAGCACCCCCTACAATAGACATCACAATAAAGGAGGAACCGATCTTTGATTCTTCTCCCAATCCTGAAATACCCATTGAAAAGATGGTGGGAAACATGATGGACATAAAGAATGGAACAGCCATCAATGTATATACCGCTATTGCGCCTTTGGAAGATACAGCCACTGCCAGAAGCAGGATATTGATCAGTGCATATATCAGCAATAACCGCGCTGGTTTTATGTATTTCATCAGGAAGGTGCCGGAAAACCGGCCCAGCATAAATCCAACCATGGCAATCGATCCGTACAGGAGAGCTGCTCTTTGCTCAGGAATATCATTTACGTATTTGGAAAACCGTACAAAGAAACTTCCCACACAGGTTTGCGCACCTACATAAAAGAACTGTGCAAGCACGGCCCAACTCAGGTGAGCATGACGGAAAACACGGAAAGAAAATTTGGAGCTGCCATTCGATTCTTTTTCTTTTATCTCCGGCAGGTTAGTGAAAAGGAAAACAAGCAACAATAAGAACACGGCAATACCTATAATAAGATAAGGCAGCTTTACGGTCGCTGCCTCATCATTAAGGTATTGATCCAATTGCTCAGGACTCATCTGAGCCAACTGTTCTTTTGAATATTCAATGCCGGAAAGAATTACCTGCGAGCCTATAAGTGGAGCAAACACAGATCCTGCTCCATTAAAGGATTGTGCAAGATTCAATCGCTGTGTAGCAGTGCTTTCATCTCCGAGTTTAGTCACATAGGGATTAGCCACCGTTTCCAGGAAAGTAGCTCCTGATGCAGAAATAAATATGGCGACCAGGAAAAATAAATACTCTCTCGAGCTGGCAGCAGGAATAAACAATAAAGCACCTGCTCCAAACAGAAACAAGCCACATAAGATACCTTTCTTGTAACCATACTTATGCATGAACCAGCCTGCAGGCAGAGCCACAAGAAAATAAGCAAGATACACTGCCGTATCAATAAAGGCAGACTGCGTATCCGTAAGGCGGCAGGCTTTTCGCAGGTGCGGTATCAGCACCGGGTTGATATTGTGCAGGAAAGCCCAAAGAAAAAATAAACTGCAAACAAGAATAAACGGTAAAAGGTATTGGCGGGATCGTTTCATTGGCATGCAGGTGTGCTGGGACTGTAAGATAGTTATTTATTACATCCTCACCGCAGATGCACTGGCATCTCCCGTAATCAATACCTTATCCGTATCCTTTGGCAGGCCCAACCCGCTACCATCAATATCTTTTGAATTAGCTCCGGTCACTTTCAGAAGAAGTTTCGTATCTGCCGGATAGCTTACTCCGCTAAACCGGATACTGGAACCATTTTCAATGCTGATCACCGGGTCTGTTTTCTTGCAGTTCAGTTGAACGAGGTCAAGGGAGATACCACTGGCATCAATAAGCTCAGCACCTGTTTCTGCGTTCAGCACACAATCAGACAAACGGATATTCTGAACGGCCATTTCAGGAAGCCCCCTGATAAAAATCCCCTTCTTTGCACCGCTGCAAATGATCTTTTCAAAATGCATGTTCCTGAAAACAGGAGTTCCCTCATTCACTACCGGGCGTTCGTCCCTTTCACCATCCGTAGCAAACTTCACGAAATAGTACATATCAAAGAAGATCGCTTCCTGCTGAATATCTTTCATGAAAATATTTCTCGCAAATATTTTTTCCACTACGCCTCCGCGGCCACGGGTGGATTTAAACCGCAGCCCTTTATCCGTTCCCATAAAACTGCAATCATACACAAAGATATTTCGGGCACCGCCGCTCATTTCACTGCCTATTACAAACCCTCCGTGTGCTTTATAAACAAGATTATTCCTGATCACGCCGTTTTCCGTTGGCATGCCTCGTTTCCGGCCTTCTTCATCTTTGCCTGATTTGATGCAGATCGCATCATCTCCCACATCAAAAGTGCAGCCTTCTACCAGGAAGTTTTTGCAGGATTCAATGTCCACTCCATCCCCATTCTGTGCATAGGCCGGATTCTTTACCATAAGATTGCGCAATACCAGGTCTTCACACATAAGCGGATGCAGGCACCAGGCGGGCGAATTCTGGAAAGTCACTCCTTCCAGTAAAACTTTTTTGCATTGGGTAAACACGACCAGGTTGGGGCGCAGAAAGTCCTTCATGCTTTCAAAATCACTGAGCTCTTTGCCGGGAGTCAGCAACATGCTGGCATTTTCCAGTTTTGCTTTTTTAAATTGTTCACTGGGATACCATTCTCTTCCATCGTCTTTCAATACACCGCCTGATGCTATTTTTTCTTTCCATTCAGCATCCGTCAGTTGCGATTTTCCCACAGCACGCCATACATCGCCATTACCATCTATTACTCCTTTGCCGGTGATGGCAATATTAGTAAGACCGGTGCCCGAAATGGGTGATTGATTACGGGCTGCACGTTTGCCTTCATATACTCCTTCCACCAAACGGTACTGGCTCTTATCAGTAGTGAACATCAATACAGCTGCACTGGCAAGATGAAGATTTACATTGCTGCGCATTTCAACAGGCCCGGTCAGCCAAAGGCCGGCAGGTATCAATACGACCCCGCCACCTTTTCGGTTGCATTCGATGATAGCTGCATTAATACTTCGTGTATTGAGCGTATGCCCATCCGCCCTGGCACCATAATTAAGAATAGAAAAAGTATCAGCCCTGAAAACAGGCTCTTCGGCCTTTGGTAAATTATTCCAGGAAAATTGTGCCTGCACTGATAAAGAAGATATGCTTAATATAAACGCCAGCCATTTGTTCTTCATAGCAATGTTTTTAGTAAGAATGAAGGATATAAATATAGATGGCGTCAGGGCTTCCAGGGAGTAGTGCCTGCAAATATTTTTTCCAGTGTATATTGCTTCGCTTCTTTTTTTGTCAGTTCCCTGCTCCAGCCTACCCGCTTATCTCTTGCAGCACCATCACCTTTGCAATGGTATTCTGCATAAAAAGCGGTCTTTTCATTTTCCGGGTTGCGCCAGTTGTCCCATCCTTCAGGGCGGATATGTTTTCCCATATCACAACGGATGAACACGGTCCTGGCATAAGCTCTCCATGGCCGGCCGAGAAAAACTTTCTGTGCCTCTTCATTGGCTATTAGCTGGCAATCAAAGAATACATAGCCGAAGGATTTCCATTTGGGTGTGGAAGCAGCAGTGATATAGGAATTGGCAAGACTTTTAATCGTACAACTCTGGAACACAGCAGTGGCTGGTCCGAAAATAAAATCAGTTGTGCCTTCTATATGGCAGTTCACATAATACTGACGGCTGCTGTCGCCTGCTGTCAGCAAAGTGTCCTGGTTACCCAGCAGGTTGCAATTGCGGATAACAAACCTGTCGCCATCCACATGCAAGGCTACTGCCTGGCCAACACGGCCGGCCGTATTGCGGATGGTAAGGTTCTCTATCTTCACATCATTGCCCTGCACCCATACAGTGTAGGAAGAGAAGGTGCTGAATTTGGTTTTATTGGTCATTGTATCGGCGCCTTTTGCCACCATCTTACCGGAATAATCACTATTGGTGATGATGGTCTGCTCGCGGCTTTCCCCTGTGATATTGATATTGGTGACCCAGGAAGGGATCACCAGTTTTTCTTCATAAATACCATTCTTAATAAAAATAGAGACCGGTTCGGGTGAATAGGCCCTTACTGCATTCACCGCTTCCTGTATGGTTGTATAATCTCCGCTGCCATCTTTTGCCACGGTCAGTTTAGCAGGATAGGTTTGTTGGGAAAAACCGGTCGCCGCTATCAGCATCAGTAAGCATATTGCCCCTACTCTTTTCATCTTCGTTATTTTATTTTTTGGTTGGCTTAACGATCCTTTCAGCCAGTGAAGGTTCGAGTTTTCTTATCTCTTCCAGTACGATTTCTGCTATACGCCTTGCTCCGAACTCATTGAAATGCGTATTGTCTTTTACACCATCGGGATAATTGGGATGCTCGCCGGGTACCAATTGATTGAAAAGATAAGCAGACGCTTCAGGCCCCATCTGTTGCAGCAATGCCTGGCTTTTTGTATCCAGATCGATCATCGTTACTTTATTTTCCGTGGCCACGTCGCGCACAAGCTGCGCATACACTGCATGTGTTTCTTTCACATGCCCTGTGCTATCAAAGCTTCTGCGGGCAACAGGTGTTAGCAAAATGGGAATGGCTTTCTTTTTACGGGTGTCGTTGATATAACGGATGAGATAATTCCTGAAATCATTTTCAGGAACATAACTTTTTTTGGCAGGCGCTTCATCATTATGCCCGAACTGGATGAAAACATAATCGCCTTCCTGCATTTCATTCACTACCGGTTCCCACCTGTTTTCTTCCATAAAAGTGCGGGTGCTTCTTCCATTCATGGCCCGGTTGTCGACCGCTACAGTAGAATCCCAGAAGTATACAAAGGGCATGCCCCAACCTGTTTCAGGATAGGCTTTCACCTGCTTTGCCGCCATGGTAGAATCACCGATGAGCCAGATCTTTATCTTTTTGCCCGGATGGGAAAAAGATAAGAGCAGCAAAGCAGGAAGCCAGCATAGCTTTCTTTTCATCTGTTAATGCTTATTGTTTTACAAATCTTATTAATACCCTTTCATTCAGCAAACGATATTCCAGCGTATACATGCCTGCAGGCAGGGCGCTAATATCGATCTGGGTGCTGCTGGTAAATGGGTGCGTTTGCCAGGTACCCAATTTTACACCATTTATATTTATAATACTGATAAATGCAACGGTATACAATCTGGCATGATAAAGATTCAGGATATTACCGGCAGGGTTTGGCCCGATGGTCAGGTTGGGATAAGTATGTCCTGCTACATTAATGCTTTGCAATGGAGTGCCTGCTGATTGCACATTGATCATTCCTGCATGAGGCCCAATGGCTGAAGCGTTCAGTCTTACCCTTACTGTTGTCGCACTTACTGTTCCGGAAGCTGACGGTGTTATCACCAATGGTGAAGCATTCGTAAACCATGCCACATTATTCAGGGACACTTCATAATCCGCCGGCGGTGTGATGGTGATGGCTTCTTGCAAATATTGTCCCTGCACTGTTATGCTTTGATCAACAGAAGGCGTACCCAATGTTTGAGAGAACTCATTTAATGTACCGGACAACTGAAGCACCGGCACATTCACCACTGTACCTGATACAGCCATTTCTTTGGTATCAGCACCTGCGCTGGTATGCACGATCGCTCCTGTGTAAGTACCTGTCGCCTGTGCATTCAAACGGACAGTGATGGCCATAGGCAGCGGCTCGATCGTTCCGTTAACAGCCGTCACAGTCATTGGATTGGTATTCGTAAACCAATCCGTGCCATTCCTGGTGATCTCATATCCTACGGGAGGTGTGATAGTGATATCACCAACAAGATGAGCTGCGCTTAACGGATAGGTTTGTATCGCTGATGGAGTGCCGATGGTTTGTGTAAATGAATTCAGCGTAGTGACAAGGTTAATAACCGGTGCATCTATAACCGTACCGCTAACGGATACAGCCTGAGAAGTGGCACCAGTGGAGCTGTTAACTATATCACCTGTGTAAGTGCCGGCTGTTGCCGCATTCAGGCGGACAGAGATAGTGGTAGTTGCCACTGCTCCATTGGAGGATGTTAATACCAATGGACTCGTTTCCGAAAACCAGTTTGTTCCATTTGCTGATACCTGGAAGCCGACAGGCGGTGTAACAGTAAGATCACTACTTAAACCTGTTGCACTTACTGTGTATGTTTGAACAGCAGAAGGAGTGCCTGCTGTTTGCGAGAAGGCAGATAATGTACCCGTTGCAGTGATCACCGGAACAGGCACAGGCAGAACAGACCCGTTCACTGCTATTGATCTGATCACAGCACCATTACTTGTATGGGTTATATCACCTGTTGCAGTACCTAATGCTGCTGCATCCAAACGAACAGATATTGTTTTTGTAGCCACTTCGCCACTGGCAGGTGTTAATTTTAATGGCTGCGCCTGGTCAAACCAGGAATTGCCCCCATCTGCTGAAACCTGGTAACCGGCAGGTGGAGTAATGGTAATATCATCTGTAAGATTATTACCGGATACCGTATAGGTTTGAACAGCAGAAGGCGTTCCGATTATTTGTGAAAAATCATTCAGCGCACCATTAAGTGTGATCACCGGCACGGCGCCGCTGGCCACTGCACTTCCTGTTACTTTCACATCTTTGAGCATGGCATACCGGCCCGGGCTGCTGCTACCGCAACTGAAATAGAAACGGAAACTTATTGTTTGTCCTGGTTGCAATGTGATGCCGCTATTGCCCGCAACAGATAATGCATATGTATTGGTAGGGCCATTTGTTTGATTGGCCAGCGTGATAGGATCAGCGAATCCTCCCGGTGCAGTAAACACATCTGAAGAATCCGAAACAAAGTCGCTTAATGAATATACTACTGCCAGGCGGGTATTGCTGGACGTGTTATAGAATGCTCCCGTTACATAAATGGAATCCACTTTTACCGCATAGCCTGTGCTGGCAGTAACATTGAACTGTTCATAATACGTTCTGCGCAAGGTGCCTCCAGGCCCTCCGGCTGCTGTTCCCCATGATCCGTCACCATTGGCCGTGGTGCCGAATGCCTGGCCGAATGTGGGTGAATAGGCCGGAATGTTGGCAACGGTTGTTCCATTGGAAGAATACAAATTAGTGAAAGAAGGCGTACTGGCTGTTACACCAACAGAGCGCACATTGGCACTGTCTGCATTATCCGTTGTAAAAGGCCAATGTTGTAAAGTGCCGCTGACCGGTACATCTTCAATAGCTTCACCAATAACTTTTACATCTTTTAATGTAGCATAGCGACCTGTACTGGTGCTGCCGCAACTGAAATATAAACGGAAGCTCAGGGTTTGCCCGGAATTAACTGTTACACCAGTCAGCCCGGCAACAGAAAGCGCATATACATTGGTAGGCCCTCCAGATTGGTTAGCCAGTGTAATTGGATTGGCAAATCCTCCGGGGATTGTAAACACATCGGAAGAGTCGGAAACAAAATTGCTTAATGAATACACAACAGCCAGTCTTGTATTGCTTGAGCTGTTATAAAAAGCACTGGTCACATAAATGGAATCCACCCGTAGCTTATACCCACTGTTGGGCTTAACGGTAAACTCTTCATAATAATTCCTTCTCAACGTGCCACCGGGTCCGCCGCCTGCTGTGGTCCATAAGCCATCGCCACTTGCGCTGCCGCTGAATGCCTGCCCAAAAATGGGTGAATAAGCTGGTATAGAAGGAACGGTTGTTCCGTCGGAAGAATAAAAGTTCATGAAAGCGGGCGTGCTGGCCGCTACACCTTCCGCGCGCACATTAGCGCTATCAGCATTATCCGTTGTAAATGGCCAGTGCAATAAAATTCCTGCATTTGATACTGGTATGACCGCTGTAGTGCCGCTCACCGCAATATTTATGGTTGTTGCCCCGGTGGAAGCTGATTGGATATTGCCTGAATAACTACCTGTAGCTGCTGCATTCAACCGGATGGAAATAGTAGTAGCTGCCAGGGTATTATTGGAAGGTGTAAGCGTTACCGCCGATGGATTAGCTATCCAGGTCGTTCCTCCATCTGCTGATATCTCAAATGAGGGAGGCGGAACAATGGAAACATTGCCTACCAGGTTTTGTCCCGATAGGCTGATCGTTTGCGAAGCCGATGGGGTCCCCAGGTTTTGCGTGAATGGTTGAAGCACTCCGCTGGATTGAATGGTAGGAATGCTGGATACTTCAATGGTATCTGTAACATGCGAAGCCATGCCTGTTAAAGAACCTACCATATAATAATACCAGGATGTGCCTGCTGCTGGCAGATCATCCGTTAATTGAAAATTGATACTGGTATCATTCACTGCTGTTACTTCACCAATTTTGGTATAACCGCTTTCGCGGTTGGTTGACCGGTACAATGAATAATTCACCTGGTTGATCGGCCAACTGATATTCCAGTTGAACACAGTTGCTGAAGCTGTTTTTGCGCCGGTGAAATTGGCGATCGCTATATCACGAGGTTCACTGCTGCAAGCGCCGCCGGGCAAGAGACAGGGATCCCAACTGCCAAACATATTGGCCAGTGTATAATTATTCACCTCCGTGGGTGTTAGCTGGTATGACCAGTTGACCCTTTGTGCAATATCAACCGGTGTTCCATCAAAATGCTTACTGGCGTATTCACCATAATAGATCAGGCTGGTGTTGGTGCCGGCATCCCAGGCCGACCATCCTTCAGGCCGGATGGATGCGCTCATCCTGCTGTTGAGGAATACGGTCTTATTACTGGCAAAAGGTGAAGAGCCTGTTCCGTTTTGCCAGGGGCGGCCAAGATAATAAGTGGTCGTTCCTGTATTATTGGGCAACTGGCAATCCCGGAAAACATATCCATATGTCTGCCCTGCCGGTGTATTGGCGGCTGTGATATAGGAGCTGCCGTTGCTTGTTCTTGATTTGGCATATACAACAGTAGAATCAAAAACCGCTACAGAACTACCGAAAATAAAATCGATGTTCCCATCTATATAACAGTTCTTGAAATAATGGCGTGGTGTGCCGCCTCCTTTTGTATACAAAGTATCCTGGTTGCCAAGCAGGCGGCAGTTTTTAAATACAGCTCTGTCTGCATTCACCAGTACTGCCACGGCCTGTGAGCCATCACCAAAAGTGTTGGCAAAAGTGATATTGAAAGCAGAGAAATCATTTGCGTTTACAGTAAAGCTGGCAGAGTTCTGTGTACCTACTGTTCCACCACCAGGCAAAGGCGTGCTGGCCCCATCATCATAATACAGGACCGTATTCGCTACGCTTTCACCCACCAGTTGTATAAATGGTTTGTTGGAAGGCACGGTGATCTTTTCCCTGTATTTACCATTGCGGATGAAAATGATGTATGGAGCAGTAAGTCCTGTAGGTGCGGCATTGATAGCAGCCTGTACGGTAGTATAATCACCCGTACCATCTTTTGCAACGATCAGTGCTGTGCCCGGAGGTGCCGGTGAAAGAATGGCTGTGCCTGTTACAGACAATAATACCGGCTGTGTGCCGGTACTGTTGTGTTCTATTGAGCCATTATAGTTACCGGGAGAGGATGCATCCAACCGGACCTTTACCGTTTTTGCAATAATGCCTCCTGACTGTGTAAGATGAAGCGGAGAGGATTGGTCAAACCAGGTAGCACCATCATCTGCAGACACCTGGTAAGAAACCGGTGGTGTGATAGTAAGATCATTGGTCAGATTAAATCCTGCAACGGTATATTGCTGCGCAGCAGATGCAGCAGGTATATTCTGATGAAAGGAATTAAGCGTTCCATTCACCGATACAACAGGTGCATCAGCCAGGCTGTTCAAATAATTTTCCAGATTAGTATAACCATTGGCAGCTACGCCATTCCTGTCTGCCGGATCATTAGGGTTTAAACCATTGGCTGTTTCCCATGCATCAGGCATACCATCATGATCTGTATCGGCAGGAGCAGTGCCGGCCGCCAGTGCAGGCCAGGCATTCACGGTTTGCTCATAAGGAGTACCATGCGGAAAGCCACCCTGCACATCGATCACACGGCCGGTACGGTTCTTCACATCATTCACCAGTCTTTCATCCAGTGTATCCCTTGCAGGGAATATGGCACCGGCACGCAGCAATACAAGATTGTACGCATCCTGTGCTGACTGAAGCGGCAGTGGTTCTGCTTCAAAAGGCGTTGTCACTTTTGACAGACCGGTATCAGCCAGTGATCCGCCGGCCATGGCCATTCCTTTCCAGTTGGCTGCAGTGATGTCGGGATAACCATCTACGTAATTGCCTTCGAGATAAATTTTTCCATAAGACAGGTCTGCACTTTTTGAGGGATTCATGATCATCCCTTTCTTCGGCACACCGCTGGTATTGCCATTTTCAGTGGAAGGGCCATACTTATAATAATTGTTGACAAGATTATAGTTACCTCCTTCGCCGCCATTGGTACTGTAGCTGATCCAGTTATAGATCACATTGTTCCTGAAATCATTTTTTTCTATCACACCGGCAGGATAAGTGCTGTTGCCACTGAATCTTGGCGCCCTTCCTTTCACGTGCATGATCAGGTTATGATGAAAGCTGCCGTTCTTTGATCCCCAGATACCGCCATAACCGTGCTCCTGGTAATCCGTACCTCCTGCTTCAAAGTGATAAGAATAGTTGAGCGGTTCGGATATAATATTCCATTGCAAAGTGATGCTGTCACCGCGATAAATGGTCAGTGCTTCATCAGAGCTCCAGCTAACAGAGCAATGATCAATGATGATCTTTTTACCACCCAGGTTTCCCAGTACATCATCACCACCGCTGCCATCTACCATTCCTTTGTCCTGATACCGGTCGCCCATGCGGACACGCACATACCGCAGGATCACATTATCACCGCTGATCACAACAGGCCGGTCAGCAATACATATCCCACCACCGGGCGCTGTTTGCCCGGCAATAGTCGTATTGCTGCGGATGGTCAGTTGTGAAGTAAGATGAATAGTACCAGAAACCCGGAACACCACGGTGCGTGCCAGTGAAGACCCTCCATTCGTTACCGCATAGCGAAGGCTGCCAGGGTTATTATCATCATTGAGGTTGGTGACTTCAAAAACAGTTGTAGGCACTGTGGCGCTGCCTCTGCCGCCCGTTGTATATTTTCCATAACCTTCGGCACCGGGAAACGCGGGTAACTGTGCAAAAGATGAAATTGCTGTAAACAGAGAAGCCAGCCAGAGACCGGTGAAGGCAATGGCTCGGGTAAGTGTAAAATTCTTTTTCATAATGGCTCTTAGAATGGTAAAGAATATCAGGGTTTGTCAGCAGCGACCAGGCTGTTGATATATACTTCTATATTGGTATACTGTTTATTCAGTGTATAACCATTGGCGTCCGCCGCATTACCTGCATTCAATCCTTTCTTTTTCTCCCATTCATCAGGCATGCCATCTTTATCACTATCAACCGGTGCCGGTGCGGAACGCAGAGCAGGCCAGGCATTCACGGTTTGCTCATAAGGAGTACCATGCGGATAGCCTCCCTGCACGTCGATCATTCCACCAGTACGGTTCTTTACATCATTGAGGATGCGTTCATCCAGTGTATCTCTTGCGGGAAAACTGGCGCCCACGCATTGCAGTACGCAATTGTAAGCATCAGTAGCAGATTGGGGAGTGATGGAGCTTACAGCAAATTCTTTATCCATCACTGCCGCTTTTTTATCAGCATCCGTACCATTGCCCATATCGATACCCAGCCAGTTATTATTGGTCACATCTTTTGCTTCATCCACATAATTGCCATTTACATAGAACTGGCCAAAACCAATAGGGGGTGAATCCTGTTTGGATGGATTGACGATACGGTGTTTTACTTTGTTGTTAGTAGCAGGACCGTATTTGTAATAATTATTCACCACATTGTATTGCCCGCCTTCACCTCCATACACCGTGTTATGGCCCCAGTTGTAGATCACATTGTTCCGGTAGTCGACCAGTTCAGATTCTTCCCTTGTGCGGACGCCATTGAACCGTGGATTACGGCTGATGCAATGCGCAAAGAGATTATGATGCGCGGAAAGATGTCTTCCTCCCCAGATAGCACCATAGCCATGATGTTCAAAATCCTTATCGCCTTTCTCAAAATGATAGGAATAATTCAGCGGCTCGCTGATAAGGTTCCATTGCAGCGTGGTGCTATCGCCACTGTACACGGAGAACACTTCGTCAGTACTCCAACTGATGCTGCAATGATCAATGATGATGTTTTTTCTTTTTGTTCCGCCAAAAGCATCATCTGATCCTGCTCCATCTATCATTCCTTTATTCTGATACCGGTCGCCCATGCGGAAACGCATGTAACGCACAATGATATTATCACCAGCAAGGCTTACAGGATGATCTGCAATGCAAATACCATCTCCGGGTGCGGTTTGTCCTGCAATCGTGGCATTCTTGCTGATCATAAGCCGGGATGATAAATGAATTGTTCCGGAAACAGCAAAAACTATTATACGGGGGTGCTTGGCTTCCGCGGCCTGGCGGAAACTTCCTTCACCATCATCGTTCAGATTATTCACGATATATACTTTTCCTCCCCTGCCCCCGGTCGTATATTTCCCAAAGCCTTCAGCACCGGGAAAAGCGATGGTTTCCTGTGCATGAGATCTACTGATAACGGAGAACAGTAAAACCGTTTTTATTATTCGGTGGGAGCGGAAAAAGTACATAACGATAAGTGTTTTTAGTTTATCATGGGCGCCATCTCGGATCACCGGCACTTGATGCACCGGCAAAGGCATTATCTATAATTTTAAAATTGCCATTCAATGGGTCCTGCCAAAGTGCTGTGGAAAGGCCGGCATACGCTATCACTGAAGGAATGGGATTGGACTGTGCCACATAATCCGCCGTAGTGTAAGTGTTGCTGGCTGAAATGGAAGTAGATGCATTGGCCCTTATCCCTCTTGGAGTATTCACTCCTGCATTGCTCTTTCCTGTTCCCAGGATCGTATTTCTTACAATAATACCGTTGGTCACATTGTTCGTTCCGCTTGTGCTGTAATCCACCAGGTAGTTACCGCTCAGGGGTGCCTCGTTGATCGTGCAATTCTCGATAAGGCAGGAAGTCGAGTTCTGACGGCTGGTCACCACTTTCTCACTTCTCAAAATAGTGCTGTTCTTAATAGCGATGTTCTCGATCTGGCAATTCACATTGTCCACGTTCACCACGCCATAGTTGGAGATGCTGTCAATAATGGAATTGTCTATCACAAAATCCGTAACATTGATCACAGCAGTTTGCAAACGCACCACTCCTCTGAAAATACGGGCCTGAACTCCTTCAAAGCTCATTTTACCGATGGTGCAGGCATTGCTTATGTTAAATACATAACCGCCGGAGTAGTTGCTGCCCTGTAATATCACATCTTTAAAACTGATATTGCTGATATTGCTGCCTGCCACAATATTGAAATTGCTCTGCAGGTCTATTATCGCCAGTTCGGGTGAAAAATCATACCCGCTCAGGATCGTTACTGCTTTGCTCAGGTTGAGTGTGGATGGGATGGTATAAGTATATCCTCTTTTCAGGATCACGGTACTTCCATCCGCAATATCCGGCAATGTATCGGCCAGCACAGTCGGCTGGTCAGTGATGCCGCGGAGGTCAATGATACTGGATCCTTCCAATGGCTGCTTGGTCGTAAATGTCAGCAGGCCTTTGGACAAACTGCCTTTAAAAATTTCAGCGGTATATTCTTTATTGCCGGTCAATCCTTCTACCAGCTTTTCTGCTGCAGTGATATCATCAGCGTTCAGGTCAACGGTTATTGGCGTGCCGCCACCAGTAGGTGTTAGTATAATGCTGGTGAGATCAGGAGTAGGTTCCCACGACAGGACAACGGCTATATCGGTGATATCATTACTGGTCAATGGAAGAAATATCTGCTCACCCAGTATCTGGAATTTTCCGCTATGCAGCCATTTTGAATCGAGTGTACTGTCCGGCCCCAGTGTTCTTACCCGCGCAAAATAATCAGTACGCACCTTAAGATCAGTATCTGTCAGTATAATGCCGGTGGTATCTGTTGTGTAAGTAAACTCAGGGCCTGAAGCAAACAGGCTGTCCCTTGATACAATTACTTTATAGCTGGCATTCGCTGAAGCATTCACGGCCTGTTTCCAGGTAAGCCTTACGGATGTTTCAGCGCTGGATGCACTGATCTCGCCTGCCGGCATGAATTGCCGCATAGGCCCCAGGTCTTCTGTTTTTTTACAGGCGGTAAATAATACGCCTGCCAAAAGAATACTGGTGAATGATGTATAGAGCGTTTTATTTTTCATTGAAATTCATTTATGGTTGGCAATCGTAAGGTTTAATATCCGTAATCCTGTTTCAGCCGGTAGTTCTCATTGATGATATCCGTATGAAGCGGGAACAGTTCCCTTGCATTGGGCTTGAAATAAGTAGCAAAACCACTGGATGTACCGGTGATCCCATCTTCATTCACTGCTTTTCTCCAGTTCTTCACGGTATAACCGGAAGGGGCCGTGGTGCTGCCAAGACCCGGCTCAAAAAACACTTTTGAAGCTGAGCCACCATACAGATCAAGCGTGGCCACTTCCTGTGCACTGGACGCAATATTGTAATCTGCCGCTTTTGTATACACATACAAAGGCAGGTTGGCATAACGGCCTTCACCATTCATGAATTCGCGGAGCTTTGTTCTTGTTTCCTCAAACTTTTCATTGATCAGGTTCCAACGGATAAGGTCAAATTTGCGGATGCCTTCACCACCGAATTCCAGTAAACGTTCCTCTACGATCGCCTTAAAGAACCCTTCTTTATCTGTTGGCGTCACACCCATGCGGTCCAGATATCCTTTGAATGCCCTTGCCCTTACTTCTTCATACGCAGCGATCGCTTCTGCAGACGGAGCACCATTCAATTCATTGTCAGCTTCTGCAAACATGAGCAGCACATCGGCAAAACGAAGTATCGGCCAGTTCACTCCATAAGTTTGCGCAGTAGTGCCCCAGTTGCTGGTCCATGAACGCCTGTATTTTCCATCAGTCATATTATTAGAGGCGTTCATGATCTTTTTGCTGCTGGCATCTATCTCAAAGCAATTGATGGTCACATCACGGCGGCAATCACCAATTGAATCAAACTCGTAGAAATAAGTGGGAATGGCAATAATGCCACCACCGCCTGCACCGTATTTGGAACTACCATTATGGCGCAGGCCATTATAATAACCCAGCTTTGTATCCGTGCTGGCATTGCTGCCGAATGCACCGATCTCAAACATCAGTTCATTCGCTGCATCTTTGCGGTTGCCTGAATTAAGCGTAAGAAAAAGATCTTCATACACCGGGTTGAGCGTATGCTGTTCACGATGTGCAAGCAGATCTTTACACTCATCATAAGCTATCTGGTAAAAAGCTTTGTAATCATCAGGACGGGCCATCACCTGTCCGTACTTGCTTTCTGCAGGGCGGAGGGAATACCCGCCACGGGCAAGCGCTATCCTTGCACGGAGCCCTTTCACAGCGCCTTTAGTGAGGCGGACACCATCACTGAATTCTGTGCGCCAGGGAACCAGGTCCTCAGCAACGCGCAGGTCTTCGATGATATGATTATAAATGGTATCCCTGTCTGTTTTTGGTAAATAGGGATCGGCCAGGTCGGCAGCAGGCACCTGGTGAAAAGGAAGATCACCCCAGTTGCGGATCAGCTCATAATAGAACTGTGCTCTTAATGTCAGCGCTTCACCATACAGGCGGCGCATTGTTTTTTTCTGATCATCTGATCCGTTGTTGTATATATCGGAAAGCGGGATATATTTTATGCAAATATTGGCACGCTCAATACCGCGGTAAAACTGGCGGAACGGGTTCAGCAACTCTGTATTGCCGGGGCTTGCTCCATACATGCTGATACCTCTTCTGTCGAGCGGACTGTAGCTGCCGGATGTTTTAAAATCATCGGCTGTTTGCGGATATAGGCAGGAGATACGATTGCCATAACCATTATCACCCACCAACATGGCGTATACACCTGTTACGGCTGAATTGGTATAAGATAAACTGTTGAACACTGCTGCCTGCGAAATGGTAGAAGGATTTTCCACTTCCAGGTATTTCTTGCAGGAAGAAAAACTGCCGCCTAATACAACAGCAGCTATGATTAATTGATTTGACTTCTTCATATAGCTTGAATTAGCAGTTTTTAAAAAGTTATATTGATACCACCTACATAAAACCGGCTCCTCGGATACGCTGAATAATCAACTGCAGGTGTCAATGGATTACGACGTGTGTTGGCTTCTGGATCAAAACCTGTGTAGCTGGTAAACGTATGCAGGTTGTTGACCGTAGCATACACCCGCACACGGCTGATGAATTTCGTTTTGCGCAGCAGGCGGTCAGGCAATGAATATCCCAGTGTCACGTTGCTGATACGCAGGAAAGACCCATCTTCGATCGCAAATGAATGCGGCGCATACTGCCCTGCTGAAGGTGTCCAGTATTTTGTATTGACATTCATCGCTGCCAGTTGCTGAGGATCTTTTACCAGTTGGCCATTCTCATCATACCATTTCCAGCGATCGTTCATCAGCGAAAGCATGTTATTGTCGCGGTACAGGTATTGGGTAGTGTACTCAATGCGGTTAGCATTGTACACATCACCGCCAATTGCCCAGTTCATGAAAATGCTCATGTCAAAACTTTTGTAGATGAACTGGTGGTTGAAACCGCCGATTAGTTTGGGTTGGGCATTCCCGATCACTGTTTTGTCTTCTTCATCGATCAGCATGCTCGATTTGGAAGAAAGTTTTTTGAATTTAAGATCACCGGGCTGAGGCTCGCGATTGCCCAGTACAGTACGGTTATTGGGAACATCCGCTTTTAGTGTATACGTCTGGTTGGTCGGATTGTAATCAAAATCATCCAGTGTATAGAAACCATCTGTTACATAGCCATAGAACTGCCCGATAGGCTTACCCACTTCCACCAGGAAATCCCAGGTGGAACCGGTGATCCAACCGGAGGAAACAGTATAGGATTTCTTTGGCGCACCGGTAGGATCAAAACCAAGGTCAACGATCTTATTCCTGTTTGCTGCGGCGTTAAGGTTGGCGCTCCAGGTAAAGTTCTTGGTATTGATGATCGTTCCTGCCAGTTGTATCTCGATACCTTTATTCTGTGTTTTACCAATATTTTGTTGCTGGATCGTGTAGCCGGTAGTGGAAGGCACTACAGCTTCCAGCAACAGGTCTTTGGTATTGTTCAGGTAAAGATCAACCGAAGCTGTCAACCGGTTATTGAGGAAAGAAAGGTCAACACCGAGGTTGCGCGATACCGTGGTTTCCCATTTGATATTCGGGTTGGCATAGGCCAAAGGTGCAAAACCTGGTGTTACAGCTTCAGCAAAAGCATAGCTCGACTGGTTGGTGTTGAACATTGTTTTATAGAGATCAGCACCGATACGGTTATTACCCACCGTACCATAACTGAAACGGACCTTCATATCAGTGATGCCTGCTTTATCCAGCGCATTTTCCAGGAATGGTTCCTGTGATGCTCTCCAGGCCAGTGCCATGGAAGGGAAATTACCATAGCGGTGTTCCGGGGAAAACAAAGTGGAGCCATCACGACGGAAAGTGAAAGTGGCGAGGTATTTACTTTGATAGGAATAGTTCACACGGCCAAAGAAAGAAAGCAGTCTTGTGATGGATTCCGATGTGGTAGGCGGGTCCTGGATAGAACCTGCTGGCGGCGTCGCTTTCTGAATACCTGCGTAAGCTTCCTGGGGCGTAATGTCAGCAGGAAGCCATTTCACTGTGGCATTCATGGCAGTTGTTTTGTTCTGGTAAATTTCCTGGCCTGCCAGCAGGTCTATTTTGTGGTCTTTCGCAAATGTTCTTGAATAGGTTACTGTGTTGGAATTGGTGATCGACATGCCTTCACCTCTTCCCAATACCACTACGGGCATGCTTGCATTCTGCCTTGCCACGCCGGTGATAGCGCCGCTGAACTGGTTCAGTTTATTGGTGGAAGGAGTGAAACCGGCAACTGTTTTAAATGTCAGTCCTTTGATAGGAGAATAACTCAGGTAGCCATTCAGGATAACATCCTTGCGGTAATTGTAACGTTCTTCGGCATAAGCCAGCAATACCGGGCTGGTAAGGTTGGTGAGCAATGCATAATCGGGATCAAATTCATCCACCAGGTCGGAGCCGCCGATAAAGGGTTTATACCGTACTGCATTCCGCAAACGGTTATTGCCCTGTGTACCTGAGTTGGAAGTGCCGGCGCCTTGCGTACGCTGGTCGCCATAACGGGCATTGAAGCCCATCCGCACTTTTTCTGACAAACGATGATCGAACTTGAAAGACACCATCGTTCTGCGGAAACCTGAGTTCAACATAATGCCATCTTCGTTCGTATTGTTCACGCTCAGGTTGAATGTGGTAGTTTTAGTGCCACCTGTTACATTTACAGATTGAGTGAAAGTGCCGGCACTGCGGCCAAATACTTCTTCCTGCCAATCGGTAAAAGGCATGTTCTTATAAATATCCAGGTCTTCCCAGCGGCCATAGCGGTCGCGGAAACTGTTCTTGGTTTCATCATCAGTGTTATAGTTATAGATCTGGTACTGGTACTGCACAAAATCATACGGCTTCATCACATCCAGTTTGTTCACGATGTTGCGGATGCCATAAAACATATCATAAGAAACCCTTGTGGGCATTTCCTTTCCGCCTTTGGTGGTAATGATCACTACGCCATTGGCACCCCTGGCGCCATAGATGGCCGTGGAAGCAGCATCTTTCAAAACGTCTACCGATTCAATTTCTGAAGGAGAAAGAAAAGAAAGCGCGTTCTCCACCTGTATGCCATCCACGATATAGATCGGTGAGTTGTCCTGCGAAATAGAGCTTCCACCACGTATCTTGATGGTCACATCAGCACCGGGGCTTCCTTCAGTGCTTTGCACCAGCACGCCGGCAAGGCGACCGGTCAATGCTTCCGCAGCAGAGTTGAGCGGAATGTCTTTAATATCTTTGGAGCTGACGGAAGAAATAGCTGCGGTCAGTTCTTTCCGTTTCATGGTTTGATAACCTACCACCACTACATCGTCCATGGAAGTGACCAGTTTTTCTATCCGCACATCCATATCGGAATTGCCTGCGGCCAGGGTAAGATTGTTATAACCTACGGAAGAGAACATCAGTTCTTCTTTCCCATCGAGCGGCACTGCAATGCTGAATTCACCGGCAGCATTTGTTTGGGTAGCAACTTTGGTTGACTTAACTGTTACGTTCACACCAACCACAGGCTGGCCGGTTTCATCTGTTACTTTTCCTTTTACAATACGGGTTTGAGTTTGAGCAAACGCCGGAGCAATACTGAGCAACAAGATCCAGATGAACAGTAGTTTTTTCATGCTGCAATCGTTTTAATTAAAAGAGTTTTAGCAATGGTTAAATGAAATGGCTTCAGGCCTTCCGGGGAAGCAGGCAGGGGTAAAAGGGGGAAATTGAAGAGGATTAAGGAATTCACCCGGCCGAACGGCAAAAGGATTGAGCAGTTTTTTTCTGGCATGACAAGCAATTTCGTTTGAGTTACTGGACAAGTCTACGCGGAATTTCAAGATTGCCGAAGCAATTGAAATTCTTTTTTTACGCAATCGTTCCCGGTAACGATGTCATTATGAATTGGTTGAGTAAATATTGCCGGACGTGTTATCCGATTGCATAGTGCCAGCGGGAATTTTTGCAGAAAATCATTCCCCAAATAAGAATTAATAAACTAATAATCAATCAGATATAAATGAAATTGGGAAGAAGGACAATAAGAAATCTTACTGTCTTACCGGCAAACTATGATTATAGTATTGCTACTAATAGTAAATATTCTATGAGATTCTCTGCTTGCCATACAAATGATTTACCTTGCTGGTCATTGTCATGAAATTTGAAGCTGTCACTATTAAGGATATCGCTAAAGCATTGGGTCTCTCCACTTCTACCGTATCAAGAGCCCTGCGCGACAGCTATGAGATCAGTCCTGAAACCAAAAAACTGGTGCTGGATTATGCAGAAAAGATCAATTATCAGCCCAACCCCATCGCGCTTAGCCTGAAAGAAAGAAGAACGCATTCCATTGGCGTGATCGTTGCCGAGATCGCCAACAGTTTTTTTTCACAGGCAATTGATGGCATTGAATCCGTTGCTTACCGCAATGGCTATAACGTTATCATTTCTCAAACCCGTGAATCATACGAAAGAGAAGTCATCAACCTCAACTATCTTACTTCCCGCTCCATCGATGGACTGATCGTATCCGTGTCTGCAGAAACCAGCGATTTCAGCAACTTTAAAGAGCTGCACGACCGCGGCATGCCCATTGTTTTCTTTGATCGCATCGTTCCTGAATTGAATACGCATAAGGTAATGGTAGATAGCTACCGGGGGGCTTATGATGCCACTGTTCATCTTATACAAAACGGCTACAAACAAATTGCAGCACTCACCAATAATTCTGTTCTTTCCATTACCAAAGACAGGCTGGCCGGTTATCTCGCTGCCCTGGCCGATCATGGCCTGAAAGAAAAGCAGGATTTTATCAAATACTGTCCGCATGGCGGATTGCTGCCTGCAGAAGTGGAAGAAGCCATGGGTCAGCTATTAAGCGGCAAAACCAGGCCCGATGCTATTCTTGCCCTTTCAGACAAACTGACCACCGGTTGCCTCAGAACATTAAAAGCCCGGAAAATAAAAGTTCCGGAAGATATAGCACTGATCGGTTTCTCCAATTCCGATCTTACAGAGCTGATCGATCCTTCATTGTCCATTATCAAACAACCTGCTTTTGAAATGGGAGAGCTGGCCACCAATTCATTGCTGCAACTGATCGAAAGCAAGAGACCGGTCACAGAGTTCACCACCACTACCCTTGCACCGCAGTTGATCATCGGTGAATCATCCGGGCATCGCAAAACGGTTTCATAACCCAACGGTTCGGCACCTCAAAAGCCCAGCCCATCTACAGAAACAGCAATCTATCCTGCACAACAGGGAAGGGAAAAGCAGAAGCTCTATCTTGGAGTTGGTTATGCTCAACAATTAGTAAATACACATGACGATACTGAAATACAGCAGTAAAGAGCGGCTTATTGGCGCTTTCATTATTCCACTTGTGTCCCTCCTTTTCAACTCCATGATCTTTGGGGCTGCTTATTTCAATAGCTGGCAACATTTTCTCTGGCCCACCCTGATCACGATAGTGGTTGTGCTGGTGATCTACACGCTTTGCAGCATGATGGCCATTATACTGAATAACCGTTTTCCCCTTTACAGCCAAACCTTCAAGCGCATCGGCATCAGCATAGCCTGCTATATCGGCATTACCGTGATCGCGATCACCATTCTCTTTTTTGGTTATGATCATATCCAGCTAATGGACCTAAGAGTGAAAATGGGCAACTACCCCTGGATGCTCGTGATCGCCATTACCTGCAACCTGCTGGCCACAAGCTTCAATGAAGGCGCCGCCTTTTATGAAAAATGGAGAAAGCTCGTTGACGAAGCCGATCAGTTGAAAAAAGAGAACCTGCAAAGCCAACTGGAAGGATTGAAAGGACAGGTGAATCCGCATTTTCTTTTCAACAGCCTCAATTCCCTTTCATCACTGATCAGCGATGAACCGCAAAAAGCTGAAAAGTTTTTGGATGAACTGAGCAAAGTGTACCGCTATCTTCTCCGCACCAATGAAGACGGGCTGACCACGCTGGATACAGAAATGCAATTCATTTATTCCTATTTCCATTTGCTGAAAACCCGCTACGGCGATGGATTGGAAATGGAAGTACGCATCAACGAACGCTTCCTGGTATACCTGCTTCCGCCGCTCACGATTCAGATACTGGTGGAAAATGCCGTCAAGCACAACATGATCCTGAAAGATCAGCCACTGAAAATACTGATCATGACCACCAATAGCGGTAAGCTGCTGGTAAGTAATAACCTCCAACGCAAAGAACGGATGGTATCTTCCAATAAGGTCGGGCTGACCAATATTGTAAACAAATACCGGCTCATGAAGCAGGAAGATATCACGGTAAGGGATGATGGAAAAGAGTTTGCCGTGGCCGTTCCCCTTATCCAGGGTTAGCCGCCAGCTCATACATGAAAAGAGCAGTTCATGCAGGGGTAATGGCATGTCAACTGGAACAGGGTTATCCGGCAGGATTTGATAAGTATCTTGGTTTCATCAAAACCATTCTATTATGAAAGTGCTTATCATTGAAGATGAAGAACTGGCAGCCAAAAAGCTACAGAAAACCCTCGCCGCTATTGAACCTGATGCAGAAGTAGTGGGCGTTACAGACAGTATCCGCTCTTCGGTAAGCTGGCTGGAAAGCAACGACAGTCCTGATGTGATCCTGATGGACATTGAACTCGCCGACGGACAAAGCTTCGAAATATTCGACCGCACTTCCATCAAAAGCACGGTCATCTTTACCACTTCCTATGATGAATACGCTTTAAAGGCTTTTAAAGTAAGCAGCGTGGATTACCTGCTTAAACCCATACAAAAAGAAGATCTCCGCGGCGCTCTTGAGAAATTCAGAGGCATGAAAACCCTTTACGGCAATATGGCCGGCCGCGACCCGCTTAACGTGGAAGGCCTCGTAAAACAACTCCAGGAAAAACTGCAGCCAAAAGAATACCGCAAACGCTTCCTCGTAAAACATGCACAAAAGCTCGTCAGCATTGAAGTAAATGATATTGCTTATTTCTACAGCGATGGCCGTCTTAATTTCTTCAAAACGGCCGACAACAAAAAATTCGTAGTGGATTATATCATGGACGAACTGGAAGACATGCTCGATCCTGAAAGATATTTCCGCATCAGCCGCTCCTTCTATGTTTCTGTAAACAGCATTGACCAGATACACGATTATTTCGGGAACCGTTTGATCCTCCAGCTTAATCCTTCCGTGGATAAGGAAGCGATCGTGAGCAGGGAGAAAGTGACGGAGTTTAAGAGGTGGATGGGAAAATGAGTCAGGAGTCTGTAGTTCGGAGTCAGGAGTCCGAACATTAAAAAAACTTATACAGTCGTTTCGATATCGTAAAGAATGTTCTTGCTTTTGGAACGGTCTGACTCCTGACTCCGAACTACAGACTCCCGACTCAAAATATTATCCCACGGTGTCGTAAATTTGCCGGCTACGACATTATGACTACAACTACCGACACTGTGAATACTGCGGCTGCCAGCCGTTCCATCTCGTCTTCTCTCACCATACTGATGGCCGTTACCTGCGGCCTCGTGGTAGCCAATATTTATTATAATCAGCCGTTGCTGGTTGAAATAGGCCATACGTTCAATGTGTCAGACAGCACCGTGAGCCTGCTGGCCACCATGACCCAGGTGGGCTATACCATCGGGTTGCTGTTTGCAGTTCCACTGGGCGATAAAGTGGAGCGGAAAAGACTGGTACTCGTCATGCTCGGCATTGCTTTTCTTTCCATGTCGGTATCTGCACTGGCCCCTTCTTTTGAAGTGTTGGTGATAGCAGGTCTTTTCACCGGCATTTTTTCTGCGGTGCCGCAGGTGTTATTGCCGATGACCGCACAACTGGCCGGTGATCATGAACGTGGTAAAGTGGTGGGCAGGGTAATGAGCGGTTTGCTGATCGGGATTCTGTTATCAAGAACGATCAGTGGTTATGTGGGTGCTCATTTTGGCTGGCGCATCATGTTTGGTGCCGGCGCAGGCATTATGGTCATCTTATCACTAGCACTCTTGCGTTACCTGCCGCATAGCCAACCCACCTACCAGGGTTCCTATGCCAGCCTGATGCGGTCACTGATCACGCTCGCTCGCACATTGCGGCCTTTACAAAAATCAGCACTAACCGGTTGTTTTATGTTTGCTGCTTTCAGTGTATTCTGGACCACCCTGGTGTTTTTCCTGGAAGGCGCTCCTTATCATTATGGAAGTGATATGGTCGGATTGTTTGGATTGATCGGTGCCTGTGGTGCGTTGGCTGCTCCGCTCGCAGGTAAAAGTGCTGATAAGAGAGGGCCGCAGTTCACGCTGCGTCTCGGTATTTTTGCTTCGATGTTTTCTTATGTATTGCTGGGAGCAGGCGGCACTTATCTCTGGGTGCTTATCATCGGTGTAATTATCCTGGACATCGGTATGCAAACAACCCATATCTCCAATCAATCACGGATCTTTTCATTGATACCGGAAGCAAGAAGCAGGATCAATACAGTGTATATGACATCTGCATTCATTGGAGGTTCTATCGGCTCTCTGGCAGGCAGTCTTGCATGGACACATGGAGGATGGGTGTATGTATCTGCCATAGCGTTGGTGTTTGTATTGATCGCTTATCTGATAAACACGTTTGTACCTCATAAATAGAACTTATGTCATCAACCAAAAATGTGCTGATCCTTGGGGCTAATTCTGATGTGGCCAAACAGGCGATCAGGCTTTATACAGACAAAGGTTTCCATGTTATCGCAGCTTCCCGCAGCACCGGCACCCTCGAGGAGTTTATTTATAAAGAAAATATTGACCCGGCCAAAGTAACCATTCTGTATTTCGATGCCGAAGATTTTGACACGCACGCTTCCTTTTATGCCAGCCTGCCGCAAAAACCCAATATCGTTGTGTATGCGGCCGGCTATCTCAAACAGAATGAAGAAGCCTTGTTGGATTGGGAAGGCAGCTTCCGGATGATGAAAGTGCATTATGCAGGAGCAGTGTCCATCCTCAATATTATTGCTATGGATACATCCAATACCGGGCTGGAACGTATCGTCGGGCTGTCTTCCCTCTCAGGCGTTCGGGGAAGAAAAAGCAATTTTATCTATGGCAGCACCAAATCTGCTTTCACTCAATACCTGGCGGGATTGAGGCAGTACCTGTTTCCCCGCCGCATCACTGTTAATGTAATTGTTGCCGGTTATATCCGCAGCAAAATGACAAAAGGCTTGAATTTATCGGAATCATTGATGCTTGAACCTTCTTTTATTGCTAAAGCTGTAGTAAATGCCGGGAAGGGATTTATTATTGTTCCGGGTTTAAAATGGAAAATGATCTATCAAATATTAAAAGCGATGCCGGAGAAACTGGTGGCGAGATTGCCATGAGATCGGAATAACTGTTTGGCGTAAGGGTATCGCACAGGGCGCAAAGGATACGACAAGGGCGCCAGGAGTAAAGCTAACGTTGCGTTCTTTGCGTTACCGTGGCGCCCTTTGCGATACTTCCACGCCAACTAATTTTTAACTGGCATGAACATCCTTGAAGAAATCCTTTTTTGCATCTATAATAGCCCTGTCTTTTTCATTTTTCAATTCACGGACCTTTGCCCTTCTTTCTTTTCCACTCATTGTTTTATCATGACGGGTTTCTTTTATCTGTTGTTGATAGTCGTCGCGGATCGCGTCAAGCTTCATTTCCAGCCGGGCCGGATAGCGATAAGAACGATCCGGATAATAATAATACGGATAATAGAACGGGTCATAAAAACCGTAAGGATACCAGGGTGCATAAGCCCTCACGGTAATGACCGGCCGATGGTAAACCCTTGTGTAACCACCATGGTAACCGCCGCCTTTAGCTATTCTTTGGGCCGATGCTGTAAAGGATAACAGGAATAAGCTTAATATGATCAGTATGTTTTTCATGATCCTGTTTTTTGTTTCATATCTATGACTGTAAAAACAGGAAAAGGAATAAGAAGCAAGCAGGAATAACGGATGGTTTACAATCGTTAAAGATCTGTTGCAATAAAAACCTTCGAACTCATTTAGTAAAATAAATTTCTTCAATCAAACAGGCATTTTTAAAGGAACGCCGTGACCCACCCTCTTTGTAAGAAGTGCTGCTGCCAATGTTCAATGACCCGCCCCGGCGTTTAAACCTCAACTTCTCCTTATACAAAGTTTTCTGTTCAGCATTCTTTACAACGATATCATACGAGCCCGCAGGAAGAGCTATCACCAAAGCGTTTTTCTTTGATTCTTCATTGTCACAATCAGGAGCCGCGGGGAGATGAGGCAATACTCCTTTATTCTCCCCGTCGATAAATAGATACACTTCCTGCCCTGCAGAACTTGTCCAGAAATAAGTATTAAATCCTTCCCCCTGCAGCATCTTGCACCCGGCAAAGCCTGTAACCAAAGCAAAGGCTATTAATAGCGGCCTCATTTATTCTCTATTTTACGGACAAATAAATAATACGCCAGGTAGCCCAAAGCAATACAGAAACAAAGAATAGCCACTGAATGCAAACCTATCGGCTGTGTAGCATCGATAAAAAGAAAACCAGCGCCTATACATAAAAATATAATGAACCATTTCATTGTTTGCTTTTTCACATCTTTTGTATCCGGCCGAAGAAACTGAGCGGCCAGTTCATCTGATGCCCCCTTCTCCAGCATGCGATTCTTTAAACGATGGTCCAGTATCTGCCGGAAAATGATAAGAATAAATGATCCTATCAGGTACATTCCAAACAGGATGATCACAGATCGCATGAGTTCCTCTATCATATGCATTGTATGGTCATCAAAACCCTGCGCATGCACCATTACAGAGCTCAGCAAAACCGCTGCAAGTACTATTAGCTTTTTCATTCCTTTTATTTTTAAATTTTTGTTTTAATTATTTGACTTTTCTTCAAAATAAATGTTGCAATTATTCAAAATTGAGTTTCTTCAATTGTTGACGATAGCGGTCATACACTTCCCATAAGCTGATACCAACAAATGCGACGGCCATTACAGATATCAATCCTATCACCCAGGGAGAAATATTTTGCCACAGCTCATTTACTTTGTATCCGAGCAGGATAAAAGGAAGACTGATCAATCCTGCTGCAACGATCACCGCCATTGCAATACCCGCCATCTTATAAGAAGCCTTTTTCTTTTCCGGTAATTGCGGCAATACCAAAGCCGCCACATCAAAATCGAATGAAGCTTTCGGCAATGATCCGATGCCGGTAAACAATATTTCATATTCCTTTACTCTCGCTTTACAGGCAGCACATTGCTCCAGGTGTTGCGTCACTTCATTGCTCACCTGGTTTGCATCCAGCACATACAACTGGATATCTTCTTCTGAAATATGTTGGCCTATCATAACTCCTCCTTTTTATAGTTGAGTAATAAGTTTTCCTTTAAAGCCTTCCTGGCCCTGAACAAATAACTTTTCACCGTGCCTTCCGGCAAACTGGTGATCACGCTTATTTCCTGGTAACTCATTTCTTCCTGGTGATATAAAATGATCAGTGTCCGGTGAATGGGTGAAAGTTTTTCCATTGCCTCCTGCAAGATCACTGAACGCTCTTTGCTGAAAAGCTGCGAGTCTGATCCAACCACAGCAACAGGCCCCTGCACCGATACAATATCTTCTTCATCGCTGCTTTCATTATCATAGCCGGGCAGCAGCAATTGTTTTTTCCGTAGATAGCTGATACAGGTATTATAGGTGATCTGCCCGATCCAGGTAGAGAGCCTGGCTTGGTACCGGAAACCCTGAAGATTGCTGTAAACTTTGATGTAAATGTCCTGAACAAGGTCTTTTCTGTCTTCCGCCCGCGGCACCATCCTGAAAACCATCTGCGCCACCAACGCTTCAGTATGATGAATGATGGCGGCAAAAGCCTGCTTATCACCATTCAATACCCTGTCTACCAGGTATTTATCCGGATTGTTATGGTCGGTTGAAACGCTCACTGGGCATTTGACGGGGCAACAGGAAAAATGTTGCAATTACCTTCTGGCCTTTTCTCTTTTACGGAGAGTGATCAAAATAAACAATAAACGGCATCCCTCATCAGGCAATTGCCAGCGACTCCCTGTTGTATTTATTCCTGTATTGCACAGGTGAAAGCCCTGTAATTCTTTTGAACGTGATCCGGAAAGCTTTTGGATCGGTGTAGCCGACATTGTACATTACTTCGGTCACATTTTCCCTCGATGATTCAAGGCTCATCTTGGCAGCCTCGATCTTTACGCGTTGTATATATTCCACTACAGTATTGGAAGTAGCTTTCTTGAATCGCCTTTCAAGATTGCGGCGGCCAAGGGCCAGCATGCTGGCCAGTTGATCCACCGTGATCCTTTCCTGGAAGTTGCGCTCAATGAATTCCTGTGCTTTTTTCACTGGCTCATCCTCGTGTTCTTTTTGTCCACGGAAAATGGTGAAGGGTGATTGACTGTCGCGCTCGATATCTATCTGAAAAATTTTGGAAACAAATATGGCCATCTCGCGACCGGAATATTTTTCTACCAGGTATAAAATAAGGTTGAGATAAGAATAAGCACCACCGCTTGAATAAATGCCATACTCATCTGTCAGTATCTTATCCGCTACCAGGTTTACATCAGGAAACATTTTTCTGAAATCGTTTGCAGCCAGCCAGTGCGTTGCACAGTTGCGGCCCTTTAGCAAACCTGTTGATGCCAGCAGGAAGGCGCCCAAACAAAGGCTTGCAATTTCTGCACCTGCTTTATACTGACGGACGATCCAGGGAATAAAAGCCTGGTTATTGTCAATGGCTTTTTGCAGATCACCATGCACAGCAGGTATGATCACCAGGTCGGTCTTTTTCGTATTATCAATTGTCCATTCTGTGCTAACGGTAAACAACCCGCTGCTTAAAGGAGTTTGCTTGTCGATGCCCACCAGGTGCACTTTGAACAATGGCTGTTTTCCCATGGAAACCGCCAGATCATTTACTTCTGTAAACAACTTGTGAGGGCCTTCAATGCTGCCCATGATAGCTCCTCTCGGAACAAGGATAGATACGTGTTTCATATCCTAAAGTTAGGCAGATCCATTGTCGCGATCAACACCCTGATATGGCGGAATTACCCCCTTTAAATCACTTTGAAGTATACCGCCCGTTGCGGACCAGCCAGGCTGCGGCCTGGTAGCAGGCAATAGCCCGCCTTGTCAGATCATCATCGGGTTTCAGTTCCCTTGCAGCCCCTGTTGAAAAATCGGGTTGAAAAATGGCGGTTTGCTTTACAGGCGACTGCACGATCAGCGTATCATGCACAATCAACCCTAATCCTTGATAAGTGCTGATAAATGCCCTTTGCTTATCAGCAGGCAGGTTCAATACATCCTGACCAAAGAACTTTGTTCTGTAATTGAATTGTAACAGCCCGAGGATCGTTGGAGCAATATCTATCTGGGAAGTCAGTGATCCTATTTTGGCAGGCGGAATATTTCCCGGAGAATAAATGATCATCGGAATATGATAACCCGTTACAGGCAAGGCCGTTTTTCCGGCACTTGAAGCACAGTGATCGGCAACGATCACAAAAATGGTATTGGAAAACCAGGGCTTTGCAGATGCTTCTTTTAAAAAATGGCCAATGGCATAGTCCGTGTACTTCACAGCGCCTTCCCGGGTTTGAGAAGTGGGTGGGATATCAATACGCCCTTCGGGATAGGTGTAGGGGCGGTGATTGGAAACCGTCATCACCTGCGTAAAGAAAGGGCGATGTTGACTGTAATTTTTATCCATTGTTTGCAATGCCAAAGTAAACAGGTCTTCATCTGCTACTCCCCAGATATTGGCATAATGAATATCCTTCTTATTTAAAGCCGTTCTGTCTATTACATCATAATCATTGTGCGAAAAGAAATAATTCATGTTATCAAAATAACCGTAGCCTCCATAAATGTATTGGGTGGTATATCCTTTTTCTTTGAACACAGCACCAAGACTGAACAGGTTCTCATTGCCCGGTCTCTTCACCAGGCTTTGCCCGGGCAAAGGAGGAATGGAAAGGGATAATGCTTCCAATCCTCTTACCGTTCTTGTACCGGAAGCATAAAGATTGGTAAACAGCATTCCTTTATTCGCAAGAGAATCCAGGCAGGGTGTCAGGTGTTGTGTGTTGCCAAAAGCATCCATGAAAGAAGCGCTCAGGCTTTCCACGCTGATCAGCACCACGTTCATTTTCTTTTCAGGGCTTGGATAAGTAACCTCTCTTTCCAGGTTAAAAAGGTCATTGCTTATAAAGCGGCTGTAGGGAGCCGACAACTGCTCTCTCATTATAGAAAATGCAGTGGAGTCAGGAAGGATTTGATAATACTTATAAAAATCGAGTTCGTTATTCCGGAAAGCCTGCACAAAATCATAAATACCATTTCCTGCCAGTTCGTTCGCATAATTGTCTTTGCTGAAATTTTTCCATCTCGCCGGTATGGCGAATGCAACAAGCAGTGCTGCAAAAGCAAAGAGTATCATAAAAGCCAGTCTCTGGCCAATAGTGAAATGGTTCCTGATACTTCCTGTTATCGATCTCCTGAACAGGAATATCAGCCAGCCTGCAATAATAGCGGCTGTCAGTAAAATGCTGGTCACAGGATAAGACTCCCTGATATTCCCGATCACTTCATTGGTATAGATCAGGTAATCCACTGCAATAAAATTGTAGCGGGATGAAAATTCATTCCAGAAGAACCATTCACTCACTGCATTGAACAGAAGAAGAAATATGGCAATGAACAAAAACAGTCCTATCACAGCGGCCCGCCATTTCCGCCGGAAAGAAAAACTTTGTGTCAACAAAAAAAGATAAATGATCACCCGAACGGCCAGGTAAATAAGAAAAGCTTTGTACAGGTCCCTGTTAAAATCCTTTGGAATAAGATGGGTAAACAGGATAATGCCCAGCAATACGATAAGAAAAACGGCCATCAACCATCTTCCTTTCTTTGTATAAATAAAATCGTTGGTAAAACTGATATGCAATACCAGTGGAACAGCCACAAAAAGAGCGATCATCAGGTCATATAACATTCCGATAAAAAAACTTTCTGCAACCAGCAAAAATGAACTGCCCATCCGGTGTTCAAAGCTGATCACCAATACCAGCCGGGTAAGAAAAGACACGAGCATGGCCAGCGCAATAAGTAAAATGGCAGGAGCATATTTATTTCTTCCCTCCTTAAAAAAACCCCAATGCATATAGCTGTTATAATTACGATGGATCAATAGATCAGTCTTTTTGTTTTCTTTCCCCATTTATACTGGTGTGTCCAGTAAGAAACTTTCATGGCAAGAATGCCAATGCCTGCACCCAGCAACACATCGCTGACGTAATGCCGGTTATTGGCCATACGCATCATGCCTACGGAAGAAGCCAATCCATAAGCAGCATAGGGCATCCAGGGAAAGCGGTCCTGATACTCCTGACTTAAGAATGTTGCGGCTGCAAAAGCCTGTGCAGTATGCCCGGAAGGAAAGGAATTATAATTAGAACCATCCGGCCGGAGCTGATGTGTGCTATTCTTCAGCAGGGTAACTGTTCCGAACATCAGCAGTTCGCCTTTCAGCAGGATGGCTGTGCGGTTAGCCAGATCATTTTTCGATTTAATGCCCAACGCGTCCAACCCATAAGCAATGGCAATGGGAGAATATTGGAGGTAATCATCAATGTTTGTTCTGAAACCCTGCATATGTTCATTCCGCTCTTCCACGATCTCGTTCTTAATGGATTCTTCTCCATTCCCGTTTGCAAAAACTCCCATCAACGCAAGGGTGACAGGCACATTCAACTGGCGGACGCTGAAACGGTAACGGGGCACGATCAGGCTACTATCCGTTTGCTGGGCATATCCATGCTGTAACAACAAAAGCAGGAACAGGGAAACACAGGCTTGTTTCTTCATGCAGGCAGAACTTATCCTGCAAAGTTTTTGATCGATTTTGAAGAAATTTTGAAGAATGGAGAGTGAAACTGCCTGGCGTAATATAAATTATTACCAAAGTATTGTTAATGGGTTTTTACACTTCCCATTTATACCCGGTGCCGTAAACCGTTTTCAGGTAATTGCCATAGCCGGCATCATTCAGTTTCTTTTTGAGGTTCTTGATATGCGCATACACAAAATCGTGGTTGTCCAGCATGTCAGCAATATCCCCCGATAAATGCTCTGCCAGTGCGCCTTTGGATATTACCCGGTTCTTATTCCCTACAAAATAAAGCAGGAGATCAAACTCCTTCCTGGTAAGGGAAACAGGTATATCATTTACCATTACGGTTTTGGCTAGCAGATCAATTTTCAGTTCGTGCTGGCTCACCATATTGTTATTGCCAAAACTCCGTCGGCGAATAATGGAATAAATGCGCGCTGCCAGCTCAGGCAAATGGAATGGTTTGGCCAGGTAATCATCTGCACCGATCTGCAATCCTTTGATCCTGTCGTCAACAGAATTTTTAGCAGATATGATGATCACGCCGTCCTGCTTTTTTTGCGCTTTCAGTTCTTCCAGGATCTTCAGGCCATCGCCACCAGGCAGCATCAGATCGAGCAAAATGCAATCATACTCATACAGGCTGATCTTTTCTATCGCCTGCGCATAGGTGCTGGCAAATTCACAACGGTAATTTTCTTCCTTGAGATATTGAGCAATACTGGAAGCAAGTTCTTCTTCGTCTTCAATGATCAGGATCTTCATGGAGAGTTATTACGGCAAATTTACCCGGATAAATTTGAATTCTTTCTGAAGAGAGCCGGTGAGAATTAATAGATCAGCTTTGCCGTTTTCTTCTTTCCACATTTATACTGGTGTGTCCAGTAAGAAGCTTTCATGGAAAGCAGGCCAATGCCTGCACCCAGCAGCACATCACTGATATAATGGCGGTTGTTGGCCATGCGCATCATACCCACCGTGGAAGCCAGCCCATAAGCAGCATAAGGCATCCAGGGAAAACGGTCTTTATATTCCATGGTCAGGAAGGTGGCAGTGGCAAATGCCTGTGCTGTATGTCCGGAAGGAAAAGAACTGTGATCAGAACCATCAGGGCGCAATTGATTGGTGGCGCTCTTCAACAGGCTGACGGTGGTCAGCATCAGCAATTCACCTTTGATCAGCATGGCCGTGCGATTGGCAAAATCATTTTTGGCCTTAATGCCCATCGCATCGAGCCCGTACACGATAGCGATCGGGGAATATTGCAGGTAATTATCAATATGGGTCCTGAAACCCGGCAGGTGTTCATTCCGCTCGCGTACAATATAATTCTTGATAGAACCATCTGCATTGCTGCTGGCAGCCAGCCCCATTAATGTAAGCGTGAGCGGCACCTGCAATTGACGTACTGTAAATTTATTGCGCGGCATGGCCGGCACCGGAATACTGTCTGTTTGTTGTTGGGAATAGCCACTTTGGGCCAGTATAATAAAGGAAGAAAGGAGAACGGCCAGTTTTTTCATGTGGGAATATCCTGGATGGTGTGTCAGGATGTGGTTTAACGAATAAGGAGCGGTTTTAAGTATATAAAAAGCCTGTTAAATACAATTTATTTAGCCTTGCAATTTAATAAACTAAAAACCACTTATTTAAACATTTAACCAACATGAAATAGATACCCTTATCCGGCAACTTTGCTGTAGATATTCCTTAATTGATGCAAATGCCTTTGAGTATGGACCACCATAAAGCTTAGCCATTCAAAACGGGTAAGTGTCCCGAAGCCGGGAATCTCAAAATCAGTGCAGGTCGGGATCAGATCGAGTGTATTGGCTGCCTGCCGGATATTTTTCCAGGTAGTTTCCAGGTCTTTATATAATTCATCCTTCTGATAATAATTTCCTTGCGGATAAATAAAATCAGGTGAGTTCATTTGGATGCTAAAATCGAGAAATAACTTTCTGAGTGGCTCTATCATCACAGCAGGATCCCGCTCAGTAGGTTTTATATTGCCATATAATATTTCTACAGAGCAAGCTTTCACTAAATGTTCCCCTACCTGCCCGGCAGTCCAACTGCCCTTAAAAGGTACCTGGTTCAATTGTTCCTGGGAAAGCGATGAAAAAATATGTAACAATTCAGCTTCTGTTGTATCGATCTGGGAAAGCAATTCCTTTTTCATGATCATAATTATTAAGTGAATACAAACCTAGCTGCATTTTATGGCGGATGCGGGGTGTAATCACGGCAATCTTAAGGCAGAATCCGACAATTGTCAGTGATTATAAATAGATATGTACTTCATACACATTAAAACTTATTACTTACATTTGCTTCAGCCTGGCCGTTTGGCCCGGGCTGTTTATTCATCCTCAATCAAACGATATGCGCAGAACATTTGCCTCTCTTATTCTCCTTCTCCTGTACATTATCTCTTATAGCCAGGACCTTCAGTCGCCCGACAAACAACTGCAGCTTCATTTTTCCCTGGTGGAGAAAGGGACACCTACCTACAGCCTGACGTATAAAGGAAAGGATGTGCTCCGAACCAGTAAACTCGGATTGCAACTGGTGAATGACACATCCCTTATGCAGGGATTTGTGATCAGCGATAGTGCCCGTACCAGTTTTGATGAAACCTGGAAACCTGTATGGGGAGAAGTAAAAGAGATCAGGAACCATTATAATGAGCTGGCCGTAACGATTACCCAATCGTCTACCCAACGGTTCATCGTGATCCGCTTCCGTTTGTTCAATGATGGGCTGGGATTCCGTTATGAATTTCCCGAACAAAAAAAGCTGAACTATTTTATCATTAAGGAAGAAAGAACGCAGTTCGCCCTGGCAGGCGATCACAAAGCTTTCTGGTTGCCGGGCGATTATGATACGCAGGAATACAGCACTGTCACTTCCAATCTTTCAGAAGTAAGAGAAAAAATGAAAGCGGCCGTTACTCCCAACGCATCTCAAACCACGTTCTCACCCACCGGCGTGCAAACCCCATTGATGATGAAAAGCAAGGATGGATTATATATCAATATCCATGAGGCGGCACTGGTAAACTATTCCTGCATGTCGCTTGACCTGGATGATAAGAACTTTATCCTTGAATCGTTCCTTACACCGGATGCGGTAGGCAATAAAGGATTTATGCAAACACCGTGTCAGTCGCCCTGGCGCACCGTGATCGTAAGCGACAGGGCAGGCGATATACTGGAATCCAAACTGGTATTGAACCTGAATGAACCAACAAAATATCAGAACACTTCCTGGATCAAGCCCATCAAATACGTAGGTGTATGGTGGGAAATGATCACGGGCAAAAGCACCTGGTCATACACCAATCTGGAAAATATCCAGCTCGATAAAATCGATTATTCCAAGACCCCTCCCAATGGTACGCATGCAGCCAATACAAAACACGTAAAAGAATATATTGATTTTGCTGCCCAACACGGGTTTGATGCAGTACTGGTAGAAGGCTGGAATATAGGTTGGGAAGACTGGTTTGGTAAAATGAAGGATTATGTATTTGATTTTGTAACACCCTATCCTGATTTTGATGTAAAAGAACTGCATCGCTATGCTGCCAGCAAAAACGTCCGCCTCATTATGCACCATGAAACATCTTCTTCGGTACGCAATTATGAGCGGCATATGGACACTGCTTATAAGTTCATGGTAGAAAACGGCTACAATGCAGTGAAAAGTGGTTATGTAGGAAATATCCTTCCTGTTGGAGAACATCATTATGGGCAATGGATGGTAAACCATTACCTCTACGCCATTCAGAAAGCCGCAGATTATAAGATAATGGTGAATGCGCATGAAGCTATCCGCCCAACAGGTCTGCATCGCACCTACCCTAACCTGTTGGCGAATGAAGCAGCAAGGGGCACCGAATATGAATCATTCGGAGGAAATAATCCCGACCACACCACTATCTTACCTTTCACCCGGCTGATCGGCGGCCCAATGGATTATACGCCTGGCATTTTTGAAATGAAGATCAGCAAGTACAACCCTGCCAATACTTCTTATGTACACAGTACGCTTGCAAGGCAACTGGCATTGTACGTTACCATGTACAGTCCTCTGCAAATGGCGGCCGATCTGCCAGAGACATACAATAAATTCCTCGATGCATTCCGCTTTATTGAAGATGTGGCTGTTGACTGGGATGATACAAAAGCCCTCGAAGCCGAGCCTGGCGATTATATCACGCTTGCGCGCAAAGCCAAAGGAACAAACAACTGGTTTATCGGCAGCACCTGCGATGAAAATGGCCGCGTGTCCAGTATCAGGTTCGATTTCCTGGACCCTGGCAAAAAATACATTGCAACCATTTATAGTGATGGAGAGAAAGCGCATTATGATACAAACCCACAGGATTATGTGATCAGGAAAGTGGTAGTGACCAATAAATCGAAACTGTCGCAACATTGTGCGCCAGGCGGAGGCTATGCGATCAGTGTGATGGAGGTTAAAAATGGAGAAGAGGTAAAAGGATTGAAGATGCTGAAATAGTAATCATAATGCCGTCTTTCCTGTAAAAGATGCTTAAAAAATGGGCCGCTACTTTTGGTAGCGGCCCTGTCTCTTTAACTGGACGGTAAAAAGAGTGAGTGACATTGGATTTTAAACCCGGGGTGGTTAAGACCGGATGGTTTTAAGGATTTGGAAGTTTTTTGTTTTTCACTGAATATTGGATGGACTGATATTTCTATCACTCAACTGCTGATACAAACATAGAGTTTGGAGAAACTTATTGCAAGAGGAAATCTACCCGGATGAAGTATGATTTTTACTATTACGGGTGCCTACCCGTAAAGGCCTGAAACCAGCTTTTCGTGCACATGCCTTAACAGTTTTTCGGCATAAGCTGTTTTTACGTCCGTGGTTCTCAATGTGTTTTCCTGACACTTATTTTTCCGTAGGGATTTTCGCCAGCTATCCCAGCCAGGTTTAAAAGCGCTGTTATTTTTTTGTAAATGCAACAATAAAAAAAGATGATAAAAAATGTGATGGCTCTTAATGCCTGTACGAACTAATGAACGTTCTTATTGATCGCTATTTTACATACTAGTTCCTAACAAATTGATAATCAATATACCACCTTACTCGATCTCTATATCATATTTATCCAGCAAACCTGCAATTCCCTGAAGAGAAAATTTTGCTTTTCTGATCCGGTTGATCTCGGGATCAATGGAATAGTTAACTGCAGACCGGAGATCCGCTTTTTCCAGAATGGTCCGTTCAAATTTCGCCTGCAACAGATCACAGTGATCGAAGGAAGCGCCGCTAAGATCAGCTTCTGTAAAATCTGTTTCCTGTAAAGTGCAACCATGAAAAGAAGTTTTCTTCAGGTTGCGTTTATAAAAGGAAGAAAAATTGAGGACGCATTTATTGAAATCCACTTTGAATAAAAAATCGCTGCAATTTTCAAAATTAACACCCAGGACCTTGCATTCCTGGAACGCAATCCCATTAAAAGAAGTCCTGATCGTTTTCACCATGCTAAGATTGCAGGATCTGAACTGGCAGTCGATAAATTGTATTTCTGAAAGATCAGTATCAGAAAAATTGCAGTTAATAAAATTACATCCTTCATACTCCCCTAAAGCCAAAGGTTTACTGGAAAAATCTATGGATTCGAATGTTTGATCTTCAAAATAAGTACCCGCCATTGAAATAGTTTCTCAAATTTAAGGCTAATGACTCTTCACCAGTTCAATAATCCCTTTCGCATCCGGTTTGTATACCCCTATCAAATGCGTTCTGATCGAATCCGGTGTTGGTTTCGATTCCCCATTCGTCAGTAAGGTGATCGCCCGGGAAGGAAGCGCCGGCATATGGCAATCGATACAATTCTGTGCAAGCGTGGCCGCCGGCATGGAATTCAGTTTACAGAAATTATGATTCGCCTCTGTATGGCAGTTCATACAACGCTGGGAAAACACCTGCATATTCGTTCTTTCTGTAACATGCGGATTGTGGCAGGATGAACAGTTCATGTCCTTGCTTTGTATAAAACACTGGCTGGCAGTGAACAACTGGTACTGCGTTCCATGAATATCCAGTTCAGCAACATTTGGCCGGCTAAAGTCCGGATAGAAATAATCTTTTAATGAACTGCCGGGCCTGAAATTAAAGACCGGTTGTATCGGTGCTTTCAAACCCGAATGGCATACTGCGCACATGTCCAGTTTGCGCTGGTTCTTCAATGTATCTATCCGGGTAATAAACCTCGCTTGCTTCTCCTGCGGATACTCTGTATGAAATGCCACATGTTCTGCAGCAGGCCCGTGGCATCGCTCACAATCTATTCCATAGATCACCTGGTCTTTTTCAAATTGCTCTGTATAGCTTACCCCCTGTGTTTTTATTCCTTTCACGGCAGCCATGGAAGTGTGGCAACCAAAGCAAGCTGTATTCACCACCCTGTCGAACCGCGGATGAGTAGCCGGAAAGCCCGGACTGTTTGCCCAGTTATGCGCCGATACCAGGTAAGACAATGGCAACTGGAAATACTGATCGCCTTTAAAATACAGATAGGTCTGTGCCTTACGGCCCGATCCTATAGCTATCTCAAAACGATGAAGCTCCTGCAATTTACCATTAAGATAAGCTGACTGGTAAAGCCCGCTATCGCGGCTTTCCATCATCACGTTCATACCATTTGTAAAATTGAAACTATTATCCGGTGGCTGGAAGCTTCCCAGTATAGTTGAATCTGCTGCAGGCCGGGAGGTATTATGATGGGCTGTGGAAGCATAAGAATCATAAATGCTTTTATGGCAGGTGATGCAGGCAGCAGACCCTGCAAAATTGCTGCCGCGGATATCTTTTTTTTCATCTCCGCTTACGCAACGGGAGAGAATGGTAATACTGATCACGATCAGCAATGACACATAAAGCAGTCGTTTATTCATACAGCGATAATGATCCTAAATATACTTAATGTCCCATTATCAGGTAATGAGTTGGTTTAAAAGTTGAGAGTGCACATATAATTATTTTAAACTTTTAAACCTTAAACGAAGAAACCCCCAAAATGAGTCACAAGCGGCATTAACCTTTCCCGACATTCCTTAACCTTAAATAACAATGGCCTTAACGTTTCCTTATACCGTTTTTGGCATGATGGCATTTGCTTTGAACTATACCTGGCATCTTTAACCTTTAAAATAAATGTTATGAAAAAGATCTTTACCCTCGCTATCGCCAGCCTGTTCACTGTTGCTTTGTTTGCTGCAGACCGCAGGCCTTCTGTAACCCTCACTACAGATAAAAAATATGAAGTGGTGATCGATGGCCGTAGTTATGCCAGCGCTATCGGCAACACCATGGACGTTTCCCTGTTCAACAGTGGCCGTCACACCATCAAAGTATATCAGCTTAAAAATGGCTTATTCAGTAAGCAGAAAAAACTTGTGAGCAGCACAACTTTCCAGTTGAACCGCAGCAGCCTGGACATCTCTGTGGACCGTTATGGACGGATCACTATCCAGGAACAAAAGAAAATGAAATATGATAGAAGACCTGACCAAAGAAGGTTTTAATAAAAAGGCCGCAGATACTGCGGCCTTTATTTTTGTTCAGATAATATCTCCAGTTTCTTTTGAATAGCCCGCCTGTCTGCCGCCGTTCCTGCCAATGAAAGCGCCTGCCGGAAGTTTCTCTCCGCTTCCCGGTCATCGATCCCTGTATAAAGCTCTCCAAGCAATGCAAAATAGAATGGATTGCTTTCCAGGTTCAGCTTTTCTGCTTCAGCAATAGCTTTCTCTTTTCCGTTCGCTTTGGATAAAGCATAGGTGCGGTTAAGTGCCGCAATGGGAGAATACCTAATCTGTAATAATTGATTATACAATTGCAAAACATTTTCCCATTTCTCCCGGGTATCTTCTTTTATGGTGTGCCAGTAGGCAATAGCCGCCTCCAGGTGATAAGTGGAAAGCTGGTTTCCCTGTGATGCTTCATGCAGGAAATAAGTCCCTTTAGCGATCAGTTCTTTGTTCCAAAGGGAACTGTCCTGGTCATGATACAAAACCATTTCTCCTCTTTCATCCTTCCGCGCGGCAAACCGCGATGCATGGAAACACATCAGGGCCAGCAATGCTTTTACTTTGGGTAGGCAGGTTTGCGGACTTTCGAGCAGCAGGTAAGTCAGCCGCATCGCTTCCAGGCAAAGGTCTTCCCGCAAAATGCTGTCCTGGCTTTCTGAATAATAGCCTTCATTAAATAACAGGTACAGCGTGGTTAAAACAGTTTCCAACCGGTTGCTGATCGCTGCTTCACCGGGAAATTCAATCGCCACTTTTTCCTGGCGGAGTTTTTCTTTTGCCCGGAACAGCCGCTTGTTGATCGTTTCTTTATTGGTCAGGAAAGCATGGGCGATCTCATCGATACCAAAACCGCAAAGAATGCGTAAAGCCAGTCCGATCTGTGATTCCGGCGGAATGACCGGGTGGCAAAGCGCAAACAACATCTGCAACTGGCTGTCGGTAATATTGGCACCCGACATATCTATTGCGATCTCTCCCTTCTCTTCCTGCGATTGCCGTAAATGACCGCTGATCTTCTGATCAAATAACCTGTTCCGTTGCAGGTATGTGCGGGCCTTATTCTTAGCCACTGTGTAAAGCCACGCAGCAGGATTTTCGGGAACGCCTTTATATGTCCAGTTTTCCAGTGCTGCCAAAAATGTTTCGCTGGCAATATCCTCTGCTGCTTCGATATGTTCCATACCAAAAACTTTACAAAGCACTGCGGTGATCTTGCTGAACTCCGTTCTGAAAAGATGCGGTATCAGTTCCTGCTGTTGCATAAATAAAAAGCCCCTGCGCAAAATGCACAAGAACTTTGTTTGAATTAGTGTATGCCGTCTCTTCTGGCAATTTTCCGGACTTCCACGCTATTGCCTTCGCCCTGCAAAACAGGGCTGCCTTTCGCAAATTCAACCGCTTCTTCCACGGATGCCGCTTTCACAATGATGTAGCCGCCAATCGTTTCTTTTATTTCTCCGAAAGGCCCGTTGATGACCACATTGTTGTGCCATACAACCCGGGCATCATCAAAAGGCAATCCGTTTCCGACAACGAATTTGTTTTGGGCTGCAATGCCGCCGATCCAGTCCATTGTCTGTTTCATCCAGACCTGCATCTGCTCCGGCGATGCAACTTTGCTACCGTCTTCATGCCGGAAGATCAATATGAACTCGTCCATTGTTTGTTGTTTTGATGCTGTCTCTGCCGTTTCCCAGCGCGCCTGGGAATGGGATCAGGGACAAACAGGTTATTGAATATTTGTTTACCTATCAATAACCAATGAACGGGCCGGAATTGGACAAAGAGTGCCCTTATTTTATTTACACTTATAAGTAACCTGGCCATTAGCAAGTGATACGTCGAGAAGTCTGCCATTGGTTGAAGCAAATTTCGTAGGCAGGTATTTTGCGTTATAGTCCGTTGCGCCAACAGGGTTATTCAGGCTGTAATCCCTGTCAATAAACATGAATACTTTGTGCGTACGGTGAATATTCATTTTACTGTCATAAGCGTCGGTTCTTGATGGATCTAACTGACGGTTGCCATTCGCATCATAGAACCACTCTGCTTCTCCCTCTTCGTCAGGAAAATCTGGCCAGTGTTGCACTATTTTAACTATCCTGTTCTGGGCATCATAGATATAATTGCGCACCAGCCGTACAGAACCGTCTCCCGATACAGGCACACCGTTCTCAATCACACCGGCTTCATAAGTGCTGTCGGAGACAATAAGACCATTGTTATTGTACTTATATTTTGACCAGTAGTAATAGGTACTGTTATCAAAATACGATAGGCTTTCTATCAACCGTTTTTTATTATCATACTTAAAAGAAAAATTCGGTCTTTCGCTGCTGGTACTGGTATAAATGACACTTACAGGATCTCCATACCTGTTGTAGGTAAAAGTTCCCTTTATACCGCCGGGAAGAGTTATTTCCTTTATCTGGCAGTCGGTAAAATCCTGGGATGGATTATCGTGGATATAATCAAATACTTTTTCACATCCGGGTAAAAAAGCGAGCATAAGAATGCCCATGAAAAGTGTTACGAGTTTCTTTTTCATCAGTTCGGTTTTTAATGATTAAAGGTGAAGATGTAAGAGGCAGGATTAAAGAGTGGCTTAAAAAAAGAATTGGCATGGCTTGATGGGGTACCAGCCCTGGCGGAATAGGTGATAAGGTTTTTAACTGTTATTAAATCCAGATAATTAAGTTCTTAAAGATAAGAAAATTTAATAACGATCATCGGCCAGCCTTTAAAAATATAAACCAGAACCCGCTTATTTCTCCAGTATTTTTTCGATTTGCTCTTTGTTGAAGCCTTCATGGGAATAAATGACCTTACCTGTTTCATCCAGGACCACAACAACAGGAAAAGCATATATTCCTAAACTGGTTGCCAGCTTTTCCCCGTTATACAACATGCTGTAACCGGGTTTGTCACGTTTATAAAAGAAAGCGATCTCCTCCCTGTCGTCATAAGCATTCACCGCCAGGATATCTACCTGTTTACCATATTTTTCCTGCAGGGTTTTCATTTCCGGGAATGCCGCCATGCAGTAGCCGCAGTTCTTTATCCAGAATTCCATCACCACTTTTCTTCCTTTAAAAGCAGCGTAATCAATACTATCAGCCGTATCCCCTTTATACACAGGTAAAACCCAGGCTGGCAGGCTGGTGCCCACTTTCACTAATGGGTTCCTTTTTAATTCCTGTCTTGGTGAATAACCTGTATAATAAGAAAAAAACCAGGATGCCGGAGAAGGTTTTTTGGGCATGGGCTCTACATTCGTAAAAATGGTTTTTGTGTAATACTGGTCTTTCATAATACTGTTGCGATCGATAATAATATAAGGCAATAAAGTTCTTTTATCAACCACCAGGTCATAGTAACGGGTAACTTCTGCATCCAAGCCGGAGAATCCGTCGGGGAATGCAAGTGTTTTTTTATATAATTCAAATTTCAGTAAATAATAAGCTCTTCCTTCAATTGAGGTATCCCTTACTGATTTTGGTATGCCTGCATCTTCGGCAATAAGCGGTAAAGAGATCCGGAGTGTGGCAATTGAATTGTATAAAAGCGAAAGATTACCCAGTGACCGGAGGTTCTTTTTTCCAAAATCGTATGTTTTATCTGATTCATCCAATTGAAAAAACTCTGTTCCGTTGTACACCTGTAATGATCTTTCAGAACGCAATTGAAATCTCAGGGCTTTACTTTCTGCCTGACTATCAAAATCCAAATAGCTGGTACCATTATTTTTTGCAAAATAATTGTCTTTATAATTATTGATCTCCCGGTATGAATCATATTGCAAAGACGGAAGCTTATCCAGCACTTCGGCCATTTGTTTGAATATTTTGTCAGCATCCTGTGCATTTCCCTCAACAGAATTAAACACTGATAACATCAGCGCAGCAGCCAATAAAAGATAACGCATAAAACTTTGTTTTGGCCAAACATAAACAATACCTGCTTCTCTGTATCTTCAATTAGACAAACCCATGCAAGAATTAGATCAGGAAGGATTGGTCGAAAAAATGGCCGGGTTTATCGAAAGGAAAACTGCTGCTTCCTACATTTTTTTAATTTGCCCCAATGCTGGCTTTGCTGAAAAGAAAGATCGCTGATAAATATTTCTGGATGGAAATGTTGCTGCTGGTTTCCATCACCTACCTTATCGCCATCCTCAGTGATGTGGAATACAGCATTTATGAAGAAGGCAACGGATGGTATTTTATCAAATCACTTGAATACCGTCTTTCTTTTGGCACTTTCAATTTCATTCTTTTCGGCACCTATTACTGGGGATTCGTAAAAAGGTTTGTAGACGGAAGAAAACCCTTACTGCTGGTGCTCAGCCTGCTTATTTTTATTCCCGTAATGCATTATTATAATCACTACGTTGCTTTATGGGGCATGAGCAAGCTGCCCTTTCTTTCAGAGAGTCTGCGGAAAACTGCGTTAAGGCAATATAAAGCCCAGCAAGGTTTCAAGATCATTTACGCCTACACGCTTTCTTACCGGTGTTTGCCCATGATCGGCTTTGCCTATCTTATCCGCGCATTAAAACAGGAAGCACAGGTAAAAACGCTCAAGGAGCAGCAACTGATCTCTGAACTTAATTATCTCAAGGCACAGGTGCAGCCTCATTTCTTTTTCAATACACTCAATAATATCTATGCACTGGCCATCAAACAATCCAAAGACACCGCGCCGATGGTGGTACAGCTTTCAGAAATGATGCGGTATATATTGTACCAGTCGGCCGAACAAAAAGTGTCTTTGCAACAGGAAGTCGCCTTTCTGCACAGCTATGTGGAAATAGAACGGTTGCGGCATCACCAGCATATTTCCATCAGCTTTGATGTGCAGGGCATTACCGATGCTGCCCGCATTGAACCTTTGCTCCTGCTTCCTTTTATTGAAAATGCTTTTAAACATGGAGCCATGGAAGCCGTAGAAAATGGTAATGTATCTATTGTACTTTGCCTGGTGGAAGAAGAGTTGAGCCTGCAGGTTGCCAACAGCAAGCCCGAGAGAAAAAAGGAACACAATCCGTGTGGCATCGGCTTGCAAAATGTAAAGAAACGGTTGGAATTGCTCTACCATAACCGCCACCAACTACAGGTTTCAGAAAATGAACAGAGCTATGAAGTGAACTTAAATCTTAAGCTGGCATGATCAGGTGTATTATTGTGGATGATGAGCCTTTGGCACAGGAAGTGTTGGAAGCCCATATCAAACGGTTCGGGCGATTGGAAATATTTGCCAAATGCCCGAATGCGTTGGAAGCATTCAAAATGCTTCACAAAGAAAATATTGAATTGATGTTCCTGGATATCCGTATGCCGGCCATCAATGGTATTGAGTTCCTGAGATCACTTAAATCACCACCCAAAGTAATATTTACTACCGCCTATTCCGAATATGCGCTCACCGGCTTTGAACTGGATGGTATCGATTACCTGCTCAAGCCCATCAGCTATGAAAGGTTTGAAAAGAGCATGGAAAAGTTATTCAGGATTTACCCGGATGAGAGAATACAGCAAAAACAGTATACTTATTTTAAAGTATCCGGCAAACTGGTGAAAGTAATGCATACCGAATTGCTGTATGCTCAATCCGTGAAAGATTATATCCTTCTCAAAACCACAAAAGGCAATCTCCTTACTTATATGACCATGAAAAACCTGGCTGGTCTTTTACCTGCTGATACTTTTGCCCGGGTACATCGTTCCTACCTGGTCAACATGAATTATATCGAAGTAATGGATAAGAACATATTGAATGTAGCAGGAACAAATATTACTATTGGTGAAAATTACCGGGACAATCTTCAGTTGATCCACCGTCCTAAAGAATAAACTGAAAATAACTTACAACTTAAGCTTGATACCGCCGTTTATTACAAACCCGTCAACAGGTGCATAAATATCCCTGAAAACAGGATTATCAATAGTGCCTGTATAGATCGAATCAAATTTGGTCTGACGGGTATCTGTGAAATTCTCAAAATTGACAAACACAGAAAACTTCTTCCAGATCTTTTCAGCCATGAACCCCGTGATCCAGTATGATCTGCCAAAACTTCCATCACTCAATTGCTGGCGGCTGTAATAATATGCTTCCAAGCCGATCTTCCATTGGTCCTCCACTTCATACATCAGCACATTGTTAAGCCTGTGGCGGGCCGTAAGAGGCAACCAGTGTTTGCTATTGAAATATGTATTGGCATCCGTGTAAGTATATCCTACGAACAACTTAAATGCATGATAAGTCAGCTTCAGGTTTGTTTCCATTCCCTTTGTATCAACATGGCCTGCAGAATTTTCAAATTCCATCATATTACCTCCTGCATTTACCAATACCAATGGGTGGTTCAGTCTTGTATAAAAGAATAGATGGTTAAGACTGAAACCCAGCTCTCCAAAATTCGTTCTGTAATTGATATCCGCATTACCTCCAACAGATCTTTCATTGCGTGTGGTATGGATATTAACAGGGAGGATATGGCGGAACTGGTTACGCTCTGCATCTTCTGTGAAAATGGTAGGTGATTTATAACCATATCCACCGCCAGCACGAAGAGTGATCTTTGGAGTAACCTTGAACAGCGCAGCTATCCTTGGCAACAGTTCAAATCCGTATTCATTTATATAATCACCCCGAAGACCGGTTTCCAGGGTAAACATATCTGAAACTGACCAGGCATTCTGCACAAAAACACCAACGGTGTTGTAATGATAATCCCTGACAGGATCAGGTGACAAAGGTTTTTCTTTAAGATCATCAGTCAACAGGTTGGCACCGATCACCCAGTCTGCTTTTTCTCCTTTCCGGTTCCAGGTGAGTTCTGAAAAAGAAGATTGCTGCAAAGCATCAAACTGGTAAGCGGGGATAGCAATGGAGCGATCGAACCGGCTGTAACTGTTCTTCAGTTGAATGGTCGAGTTCTCATTCAGCCGGTGGGCAATTCCAAATTGAGCGGTGATCCGGTCTGTATTATTTTTTTCAAAAAAACCCGTTCCGCCATTCTTTATATAATTCATATCACCACCGGTCCTGTTTTCCGTAATATAACTGATGCCGATGTCGGCTGTGGTCTTTTTTCCATAAATAAACATCCGTGGATTAATCGTATAGCGCTCAAACTTTGGGATAGCGGTTAATCCGATATCAGCAGGATCAAATGCTGCGCTACTGTTGCGCGACCCGAACACTGTCAGTCCTGTTTTACCATAGCGTTCACTATAAAAGCCGCTAAGATCAAGTCCTTTGGCCGAGGTAGCGTTGGCGATAAAACCAAGCTCCCTTTCATCACCAGGCGTTTTTGATACAAGGTTCACCAGCCCGGCAATAGCTCCTCCACCATACAAAGTGGATGATGATCCTTTGATCACTTCCACCTGCCGGAGATCAAGCGGAGCGATCTGAAGAAGGGACAGGCCTCCTGAGAATCCTGCATACAGAGGATAGCCATCCCGGAGTATCTGTGTGTAACGTCCATCCAAACCCTGGATGCGTATGCCGGAATTGTAGGAAGTAGCTGAGGTCTGTTGTGTTTGAATACCGGTGCTTTCATTCAGTAACATCCGTATATCGCCGGGTTTCATATTTCCTTTTTCCTCGAGTTCTTCTCCTGATATCACTTCTGTCCGGGTAGGTGTGTTGGCAATGGTGCGGCTGGTACGCGTGGCTGTAACCACTACTTCTTCTTCATCTTCCTCCTCTTCCGATGTCTCCATTTCAATAATGATCATGCCTGCTTCTGTCAATGGGAATGTGTAAGTGATGGTCTTATCCGCAAAGCCTACATGGGAAATAGTAAAGGTTTGTACACCATCCGGGATATTGGTAAGAACGATCTTGCCGGTTGAATCGGCAATCAGCGATCTGTTTTTTTCTTTCCAATGGAAAGTAGCTCCCGGCAAAGGGGATTGATGATCACTGATAATCGTTGCTGTAAATGTATGTTGAGCCTGCGCTGCAAATACAAAGCAGCACAGGACAATACCTGTCAATAAATATCTCATACGTGGTTTATAAAATGTAAAAATTCTGTTTGCTGAAATATGATCAGCAATACCGGGGAGGTTGGAACAAAGAAGAATATACTTCTTCGCCATTGGTAAAAATATAAGTGCTGTAACGGGCCGGCAATGGTTTCAGTTGGAGAAAATTAAAGTTGCCCACTGATATTTCTTCAGAAGCAGCGCAGGAAGCGCATGCTGAGAAAGGGGAACAAAAGCAGTTATCGCTTTTTTCATTCCGGGAATGAGTGCCGGTTTGAGCGGTTTCGGTAGCGCAATCATCATCACCCGGACAGCAAGGATAGAAAGTGCCTGCCACGGCAAGAAACAGGAATATGATAGCGGCCCATTTTTTCACAGGGCAAATATAATAAAGAAGGAATGGCTTTGTCTCCCTTCATCCTGAACAAACCCGAAACGGGAAAGAAATACGCAATAACATAACAAACCCCGAAAAGTTTGAACGCCGGAATAATTAACTGATCAATAAGATTCTTGTTCCGAAAAAGACAAAAAAAACAGACAAACAGACATTTTCCGGTACATGGTCAGTAGCGAATTTTGTTCCCGAAATAGCGCTATTAAGATCATTGTACAGTATCAGACGAGATTTAATGTTAAAGAAATATTTTAATTATGAAGAAACGACTATTAAGCGTTATCGCTATCGCATTACTGGCTTCTGCCGGTACACTCAATGCTCAGGATAAATGGACAGTAAGCGTGAAGGGAACTCCTCTACTGAGCTGGATGCACAATTCAGATGATAAAGACCTCCCTGGTTTTGAAAGCAAAAGTAAATTTGCCGCCAACTTCGGACTTGGTGTTGAATATGCGTTCACAAAAAATATAGGTATCGGTCTTGACGCCCTGTATTCATTGCAGGGAAGGAAATTTGATTATTCCGGTACAGAGTTCAACCAGAAAAATAATTACATCAAAGTTCCTTTATACGTTACTTACACAACACCGTTGAGCCAGGTGGTTTCCTTTACCGGTAAACTTGGTCCTCAATTAAGCATCCTCACCGATTCAAAAATGGAAGCCGGCAACCAGGAAACAGATACCAAGGACCAGTTTAAAGACCTGAGCTTTGGCGGCATGGCAAATGCCGGTTTTGATTTTGCTTTATCAAAGAATGTGTTCCTTAACACTGGTGTAAGATTTGACTACGATTTCACCAATGCAGAAGATAAAGATTATGCAGGCTACCCTGCGGGCCGCGCTAAAACCTATAACTCTTCATTGGGCCTCGAAGTTGGTCTTAAATACAGGTTTTAACCAAATATACTTTCGTAGGTGGTAGGTTCAGGCAGGTTCATAAGTTTCTTCACGCGATTGGACCCGCCTTTCAGGAAAAAGGCCAGATGATTCTGGCCTTTCCTTTTATACAGCTTTGATAGCTGTTTTCAGTTTTTTAACCAGCCGTCTTTTCATTCCTGCCTTTTCCTTTAGCCATTGCAGCTTTAATTCATCAAGAAATTTTTTGGTTGGAAGGGCAAAGCGTTTTAACCAATAAGCTTTTAATAAACTGATAGAAGTGCACCGGTCCTGGAATGTTCCCAGTTCATCAAGCAATTCGGCAATAAACTTCTCATCCTGTCCTTTCCAGACACTCGATGATAGTACTTTGTATTCTTTCCCTTCATACTCTTTCAGGTTATAAAACAGGTCCTTGAGATGTTTTCTGATGGAATGTATATTGTCATCACTAAAATGGCCTGAAGCCAGCATAGCATACACGGAACTCCATTTATGTTCAACAAAATGATGGAAATCATCCTTCAGAAATTTATCAGGCAGGCCGGCATTTGTTTTCTTCTTACTTTCCTGTACCGGTTTTTTGGATAGGATGTCCTGAATTTCGGGTCTCGTTTCGTCAATCTTCGATTGCAGTAGATCCAGATAGGCTTTTATTTTTCCCGTATCTTTTTTAGCGGCTTCTTTTACTCTTTTCTGCTGCAATTGCAAATCGCGGACAGAGCCATACAACGAGTACAGTTGTTTTAATTTTTTTGAGACCTTTATTTCTTCCTTTACACGGGGGCTTGAGGACAACATTCTGAAGAAAGCTCTCAGCTTTTTGTATTCCACTCTTAACTGATGGATCTCTTCTCCATCCATATTTTTTGCTATCCTGTCAAGATGCTTTTGGATCTTCCTGTAGTGATTGGTTGAAATATGTTTAAGCGCTTCCTTCTTCATACAAGGAATGTTTCCAATTTCATGCCGCCATTTTTCGGGGACCCGGGATTTACATTTCTTTTGGCTGCGTTACGCTGAACCAGTTGCCACAACCATCAAACATTACTGCTTCTATCCCATAGAACTGTTCCTTGGGTTCGCCTTTGAATTGAATGCCTTTTGCTTTCAGTTCTTCATAAGTAGCTCGGCAATCATTGGTATGCATAACACCGGCGCCCAGTATTCCTTTTTCCAGCAGCACTTTAAACGCATCGCGGCTCTCCTGGTCCAGCCCATCAGGGCAGGCGTCCGATTTTATCATGCTTTCATGCAGCACCGGCATCAGCACTACTTCGAGGTCCGGTTGTTCTGGCGGGTTAACGGTAAGCCAGCGATAACCATTACCCATGGTGGCATCGGTGTTCACCTTAAAGCCTAATTTGTTTACATAGAAGTCATACGCTTTTTCCTGGTCAAGGACATACAGGGTGGTGTGGGAGAATTTTGTGATCATATTATTGATTTAATAAAGTGAAGATAAAAGAGGGTAAGACAAACGGCTTCTCCAATCTTGCTTTTTTATCAAATGCCTGCCGGTGCCCCGTCTATTTGGTACTGCTCGATAAAGCAATGGGGAATGAATCTCCTGGGTTGCTCCCTGGTCAGTTTCTTTTTCAGCCAGGCTATATTCCGGTAATATTGTGGCGAATACCCGCTTTGCTTACTGAACAATGAACTGAATGAGCCGGGACTTTCAAAACCGATCATGTTACAAACCTCTGTAATGCTGATGCCTTCCTTTGCCAGCAACAGTTTGGCGGCTTCCACCCTGGTTTGCGTCACATACTGGTGGGGCGTTTTTTTATAGATGCGGGTAAAGAGACGATGAAAATGGAATCTTGACAAAAGAGCCTGTTTGGATATCCTGTCAAGATCAATTGGCTCATGGTAGTTTTGATCAATAAAAACTTTGGCAGCAGCGATGCGCTGGTATATGTCGGTTGTTAGTTGCACTTGAACCTTAATTTAAATCAATTTCCATCAAAAACTGATTAAGGAATTGATACCGGTCCAATCCATAATTTGTTAAAGGATTTAATTTACTTAACGTCAAATAGTTAACCTGTCAGTAGGATATAATATCTTTTTCACCCTGTCATAAAAATAAAGCCTGCAGGACAATATTGTCCCGCAGGCTCTGACTATTTCTTTCAGTTATTCCGTACGATTGTCCGCAAATAATTCAGTTCTTGTTCTGCAGCTCCTCCTTCAGATCCTGATCTTCATCAGTAAGCAGCTCAAAAACTGTTATTCCTTCGGCATTGGGGACCGTTTTGTCTGCACCAGCCTGGAGCAGAAGCTTTACACATTCCAGGCAATCATGACTATTGCTTCCTCCATTCTTTAATCCATGAATTGCCCAGAAAAGCGGTGTGGATTTAAAATCTACACAACGTTTATTGATTTCTGCGCCTGCCTGGATAAGTTTTTTGACTACTTTATCCCTTCCACACCATGCTGCCCAATGAAGTGCAGTGCCTCCATGACATCCCGGATGGCTGATAACCGCCCCATTCTCTATATATAAAATAGCAAGCTGATCTGCATGCAGGCTTGCTGCGGCAACAAGCGGAGAATCCTTTTTTTCTATCAGCTCATTGCCATTGATATTTGCACCATGCTTTAAAAATATTTTTGCCATTTCCACACCCTGTTCATCTGTATATTTTCCCGCAAACACTCCATCGCAAATCCTGTGCAGGGGATGTGCTTTCGCAGTATTTACCTCATCATAAAAAATGCCCTCATTGGCAAGCCCGGGATTTTTTGAAAGTGCCTGTTCAACCCCTTCGTAATCCTTATTAAGGATAAGCTCTCTTATTTGCATACATATCCATTTACTTATATAAAGGTATAGAAATAAAAAAGACACCTGATCAGGTGTCTTTTTTATCAGATCATTTCAATCCCTGCAATCACTCCACATCAAACCTGTCCAAATTCATCACTTTATTCCATGCTGCTACAAAGTCATTCACAAATTTGTCCTGGGCATCTGCACTTCCATATACTTCTGCAATAGCTCTCAGTTCTGCATTGGAACCAAACACAAGGTCTGCACGGGTACCTGTCCATTTAGGCTGGCCGGTAGCACGATCGCTGCCGATATACAGTTCCCTGTCTTCTGAAGCGGCTTTCCAGGCTGTATTCATATCAAGCAGGTTGATAAAGAAATCATTGGTCAGTTTGCCCGGGCGTTGTGTGAACACTCCGTTTTTGGAACCGTCGAAATTCGTATCCAGTACACGCATACCACCGACCAGTACGGTCATTTCAGGAGCAGTGAGTGTGAGCAACTGTGCTTTATCAATCAGCAACTCTTCGGTAGATGCAGGAAGGTGTGCCCTGCGGTAATTGCGGAAGCCATCACCAAGAGGTTCGAGATGACCGATAGAATCAATATCGGTTTGTTCCTGCGAAGCATCCATGCGGCCGGGCGTGAAAGGAACAGCAATGGCATGTCCGGCATCTTTTGCCGCTTTTTCTATAGCGGCACAACCAGCCAGCACGATCAGATCTGCCAGGGAAACTTTCTTGCCGCCAGCTTGCGCACTGTTAAATTCTTTTTGAATTTTTTCCAATGCAGTCAGTACTTTCTGCAGTTGCGGCGGATTGTTTACCGGCCAGGATTTTTGAGGGGCCAGCCGGATACGTGCTCCATTAGCACCTCCGCGTTTATCAGAACCACGGAAAGTGGAAGCCGAAGCCCACGCGGTAGAAACCAGTTCAGCCACACTCAATCCTGCTTCCAGTATTTTTGCCTTTAATGCTGCAACATCTTTATCATCTATCAATGTATGATCAACTGCGGGGATAGGGTCCTGCCAGATCAGTTCTTCTGTTGGTGCATCCGGCCCCAGGTAGCGTGAACGGGGGCCCATATCACGATGCGTTAATTTAAACCAGGCCCGGGCAAAAGCATCTGCAAATGCATCAGGGTTTTCCAGGAAATGCCTGGATATTTTTTCATACACCGGATCAAACCTCAAAGAGAGATCAGTAGTGAGCATGGTAGGCATATGTTTTTTTGAACCATCATACGCATCCGGAATGATACTGTCTGCATTTTTTGCTACCCACTGATGCGCACCCGCAGGACTTTTAGTAAGCTCCCATTCAAAGCCAAAAAGATTTTCAAAGAAATTGTTGCTCCAACGCGTAGGCGTTTTTGTCCATATCACTTCAAGTCCGCTTGTAATAGTGTCTGCACCTTTGCCGGAACCATAACTATTGCTCCAGCCCAGTCCCTGCTGTTCTATGCCGGCAGCTTCCGGTTCTTTACCTACATGCGTAGCAGGAGCAGCGCCATGGGTTTTGCCAAAGCTGTGCCCACCGGCTATCAGCGCCACTGTTTCTTCATCATTCATAGCCATGCGGCCAAATGTATCGCGGATGTCTTTGGCAGCGATAAGTGGATCAGGGTTGCCATCAGGGCCTTCAGGGTTCACATAGATCAAACCCATTTGTACTGCGGCCAGCGGATTTTCCAGGTTGCGGGAATGGATCTTGCCATCGGCATCATCATCGGCTGATACAACGCCATGTTGTTTGGCCACGCCTTCAGATCCATGTGCATAGCGCACATTGCCACCCAGCCAGGTGGTTTCTGAACCCCAGTATACTGCCTCATCCGGTTCCCATGCATCTTCCCTGCCACCGGCAAAGCCGAATGTTTTAAAGCCCATCGATTCCAGTGCCACATTACCTGTAAGGATCAGCAGGTCGGCCCAGGAAATCTTGCGGCCATATTTTTGTTTGATCGGCCAAAGCAATCTGCGGGCTTTATCGAGGCTCACGTTATCGGGCCAGCTATTCAGCGGGGCAAAACGTTGTTGCCCTGCACCTGCACCACCACGGCCATCACCCACACGGTAAGTGCCTGCGCTGTGCCAGGCCATGCGGATAAACAATGGGCCGTAATGCCCAAAATCGGCCGGCCACCAATCCTGCGAATCGGTCATGAGCGCATGAAGATCTTTCTTCACTGCTTCCAGATCGAGGCTTTTAAAAGCTTCGGCATAATTGAAATCCTTATCCATCGGGTTCGATAAGGATGAATTCTGACGAAGGATACTCACTTTTAACTGATTGGGCCACCAATAATTGTTCCTGGTGCCGCTTCCACCAACATTGCTCCTTAAGTCGCCATTATGAAACGGGCATTTGCTGATGTCTTGTGATTGTTTTTCCATTTAATAAGTTTTTAAGTCTATTGATACATTGCCGGGGCCGGCAGGCATAAGCATTATAAAAATAGGATTTCGGACATATAATTATTATCAATTGATTCTATGTTCCGATAGATAAAAATTATATGTGGATTGGGTCTCCGGAAGCCGGTCAGGCATTATTAAATGGATGAAAATAAAAGGCCGTTGTTATGAATACAACGGCCTTTATAAAAAAATGATCACTCGCGTCTTCCACAAACCCCGGACCCCGTATAAGGAGCCGGCGGGCTGCTAATGTAAAAAGAAGGAACACCAGGGTCATGTAAAAAATATACCTCACATGGATTGTCTGAAGGTATCTGACAATTCGTTTCCGGGTTGGTTCGTACATAAAAGCCTTCTGTTGTTTGATAGTAGATGGCAGCATCTACAGGCTTTTTAGCCTGGCTGGTTTTGTTCAAAGTGAAAGCGCTGGCACCCACTACAAGGGCAATGGCCAACAGGCTGAACATGAATTTTCTCATGATGGATAATTTAATAAGGTTCCTACTTTTTCGGGTGGGGTTTCGGAAATTCCCCGATTTTCTTCAGATACGGTCATCTTCGATCCAAGCTAAAGATGATCCTCGTTACTGCGCAGCAAGCGGCCACCCGTTTGCGCCGTTCAGGAGATATGAAGTATGCAGTCTGTAGTAAAATTTTTCGCGGGTGATTATTTTTATAAACCATAACAAGTATAGGACACACACAGGATTTTTTCAACCGTTTTTTAGCCCCATTTTCAACCCGTGAAAACACGTCAGTGATAGACATTCTTATATGCAGCATCAGATAAGCTCGCCATTCTGCTTCTTTACTGCCCGTTCATTATTGTTACCAGTTTTGTAATTGAGTTTTTGAATTACCGGTAAAACTTACATCAGCACATTGGGACTTTTGGTTACAAAAGCCATCAGCACAAACAAAAACTGCAGCAGGTAAAAATTGAAGAATTAGAAAAAGAAAAACAACTCACTGCCACGGAGGCCGTGCTCAAAGGTGAAGAACAGGAACGCAGCATAGACATGCTGGACGGTTCCATAAAAGAAATGCGGCGGGTAGCCCATAACATGATGCCGGAAGCTTTGGTAAATTTCGGGCTCGATACCGCCCTAAAAGATTTTTGCAATGACATTAACCAGAGCGGTGCTTTGCAGGTGAGCCATCAATCCATCGGATTGGAAAATGCCGTTATAAAGCAAACAACGTCTATTACTATTTACCGTATTGTACAGGAACTGCTGAATAATATCATGAAACATGCGTCGGCAAAAAATGCACTGGTGCAGGTGTCAAAAACAAATGCAGATATTTCCATTACTGTTGAAGATGACGGAAAAGGGTTTGACACTGTTATTTTGAAAGGAACAAAAGGATTGGGATGGAGCAATCTGCGAAGCCGCATTGATTATTTAAAAGGGAAGATAGATGTACAATCGGCGCCAGGCAAAGGCACTTCCGTACTGGTGGAAATAGCAATTTAATGTTAAAAACAGAAGGACAGGAAACAAAATGAAAATAAAAACCTTTATCGTTGACGATCATTATATGGTAATAGAAGGCATCCGTTCATTGCTGCAAGCTGAAAAAAGCATTGAATGGATGGGTCATGCCACCAATACAGCCAGTTGTCTTTCTTTTTTAAAGCAACAATTACCGGATGTGATCTTAATGGACATCAACCTGCCTGATAAAAATGGCATTGAATTGTGTACTGAAGTGAGAAGAAAATATCCGAGCGTTTTCATCATCGGGTTAAGCACATTCAATCAGCAAAGCTATATTCAAAAAATGTTGCAGAACGGCGCATCAGGTTATGTATTGAAAAATGCCACGCAGGAAGAATTAATGGAAGCTATTACAACAGTAACAAAGGGAAAAACCTATCTGAGCTATGAAGCATCACAGGCTTTGCGAACAGATAGCAGCGCCGGGGTCATTCTTACCCGCCGTGAAAAGGACGTTTTGGAACTGATTGCTGAAGGAATGACCAATAATGAAATTGCGCAGAAACTTTATATAAGCACCACAACAGTGGATACGCACCGGAAAAATCTGATCACGAAACTAGAAGTGAAAAATACGGCTTCGCTAATTGGCAGAGCAGTAAAGCTGGGGTTGATTTAATTCTTTCGGTGATATGCCCGGGTTTATAATCCCGCATCTTTAAACAATGCCTCTATCGCTTCTGTTTCGGAGGGGCGGGGTGTACTGTAATTGATGATTCTCCCCTGTCCGTCTAATAATATATAACGCGGAACACCATACACGGCATATTCTTTAAAAAAGCTGTCATCGCTGTTTTTGGCCAGTAATTGTATTCCGGGAAGGCTTTTTTCCACTATCGTTTTAGCCCATGCTTCCCTGTCTTTGTCAATAGATATGCTTATAAAAACAATATTCTTATCTCTATATTTTTCTTCCATTTTTTTGATATAGGGAAATTCTCCCCAACAATTGCCACACCAGGTGGCCCATATATCAATAAATACAAATTTTCCTGTATAGTCCTTTAGAGAGTTTTTTCCGCCCCTGTAATTGACGTAATCATTAAACGCCGGAGACAATACGCCTTTTTTAAGTTTGGTTAATCGCAGGTAAGCATCCAGGGCTTCTTCTTTAACTTTTTCATCATCGCCGGTATAATAAGTGATAAAATCCTGATAATAGGTTTCGATATCTTTTACTTCTTTCAGGTCGTACACAACCACATCGCTAATAATGCTATTCCTGATATATTTGTTAGGGATAATTTGAGCTAACAGCTTTATCCGGTTTTGTCTTAATGAAAAGGAGCTGTCTTTTTTCAGGGTAGCCGTTTCAATGCTATCTAATTGTTTCAGGTAATATTCATACACCAAAGATGAATAATCGCCGTACGTCTTATAATCCTTTTCATTGTCATAATCTATGGCAAGCTCCTGAACAGTAGTTTCGGATGGTTTAAAGGAAGCATCCCGCATTTCAGTGAACCGGATAAATAAAAACAGATTAAAAAGGTATTCGTACGCTATGGCTTTTTCTTCCTGGCGGGCAATCGTTTCAGGAAGTGGGAATAAAGAAATCCTTTTTGTCTCTTTTTGCTTCCAGTTGCCCAGCAAATACCGGTATTCCTCTTCACTTTTCTTTTCGCTGGGATTGAAAAAGGTTTTCTCCTGCTGTTTGGTAACGAAATATCGATTAACAGGGACATCATCTCCACCTAATTGAACATCATCTAAAAGAATACTTTTTGCTACGTATTTAATTGAATATTCATTACCTGGTTTGAAATACAGACCGTAGGGAAAGTTGCCATCCGATATGGTATATTTCCCTTCAGGGCCGGTAAGGGTATCGCTAAAACTTCCATCATTGTTTAAGTAAATTGTTTTGGAGTTTATATCAGATCCTTTGGGGAAATATAAACGGATGGCTTTTTTGCCGTTTTCATTTGGTTTTATACTATCAATTTTCCCGGAGAAGATGATCGTAGCTTCATTGGGCTGATCTTGTGAAAGGGATATGCAATAAGGGAGGATGAACGATAAAATAAACAGGCCTTTCTTTAGCAAGTATTTCTTTCTCATAAGTGGCTTTTGAATCAATTATGTTGAACAAACTTGCTTGTTAAAAGGTTCGCTTATCGGTTATAAAATTTTTTAAGAGGGGCCCGTAAGCCTCATTACGGCAATTCCTTGTTAGTGGTCTGTGTTCGTCTTTTTATTTTGCCCGTGCCCCTTTTTTGAAAACCATTCCAACAGAATTGATGTTTTCAATGTTCAGCAATGGATTTTTGTCAAGTACAATTATGTCGGCAAGTTTTCCTTTTTCTACTGTTCCGGTTTTGCTGGAAATTTTTAAGGCTTTTGCAGAGTTTACCGTACACATTTTTAAAATATCATAGTTGGGTATGCCTGCCTGTGAAAAGAACTTCATTTCCTGATACAGACTTAATCCGGGAATTACCCATGGATTGGGTAAGTCTGAACCAATCACCATTGTTACTTCTTTGTCATAATATCTTTTAATTAATAAAAGCATTTTCCTCCATTGTTTGTGTCCATCTGAAAAATTCTGTTTTGTCCAATCATCGACAAATGTTCCTTTTTTCCAATTGGCAACTAATTCAGGTACTATATTCATTTCAGAATTGGCAATATAAATGCTGTCATCACCCATAAACTTTGTGGCATAAGCAATAAGTGTCGGGTCAATAATTATATTATTCTGTTTGATTACTTTGAGGAGGCCGGTCATTTCTTTCCCATCCGGGTCTATCCATTCCAACCATTTAATTCTTGCTTTCATAGCTCCTTCGGAAGCAATTAAGTCCTCATAAGGTTTTCTTTTGCCTGGCGGCAAGACTGCAGCACTCCAATCTGTTGCATGCTCAAATTCGTCAATACCAAATGCTGCTGCCTGTGTCCATGAGGTTGCTCCAAAATGTCCACAAACAGGAATGTTCCTGTCCTGAGCTGTCTTGATGATTACCTTAGTTATGTTCGCAGGAACGGAAGAATAAATTTTAATAAAATCAACACCCCTGTCAATTTGTCGATTCACTTCTGCTGCCGCATTTGTTTCGTTGGAAACACAGGTTTCCCACAAATCGGGTGTTCTTCCATTGCAAAACTGGATTGCTTCACCCGATGTATAAATGTCCGGGCTTATTATTTTCCTCGTTCTTGCGTCATTTCTTAACTGAATGCTTTCTGTTGTCGGTGCAGCAGGATTACGGACCGTTGTAATGCCGTGTTCAAGCAATATCTTCAAAACTTTCTCTGAAGTTTCTCTGTCAAAAAATCTTTTTCCGTTTTCCGTTCCAAGTATGGTAACGTGAGCATGAACATCAATTAAACCAGGTAAAACATATTTCCCTGTTACATCTATAATTGTTGCGGCGGCAGGAATATGAAGTTTTTCAAATTTTCCAATGTCATAGATAAGGCTGTCTTTAAGTATTAGAGTTGTATTATAAAGAGGAGATTTATTGATGCAGTCAATTACAGTGGCGTTTTTTAAAACAGTGTAAAGAGGCTGAGCTTTACAGTTGGGAAGCAATAAGCCAATAAAGAAGCTGAGCAGGCATAAAAATTTAGGAAAACCAGTTTTAGACATATTAAATAATTTATACATAATTCAACCGTCAACGGCAATGAAGGGATGCAATGATAGGGTAATGGACAAAACGAACAGAATCTCTATTTTTCCCGATGTCAAAGTAACAATATCTCACAAGGTCACTTGCCCGGTGCCGGTTCCAACAATGCCCGCGTGCTGTCTTTTACCGGTTTCATCGTCCGGAGTTCAGGGAAATGATCATTCCACTCCCGTTCGATCGTTTTACTTACAGGGGTGATAAAAATCTCCAGAACAAGCGACACTTCCGCTTCCTTCAAATGGCCGCCATGTACCGTATAGTCCGATGCACCGAGGGTGATATGGGGATGAACGATCGGTTGGTTGTCAAAATAACCCATATTGCCATTGAACGCCAGCACTTCCATGGAAGCAGGGAAGCGCTTATAGACATATTTACGTTGATCGATATTGTAATAAGCCACTTCCGTATTTTTCACCGCACCGATACCGGTAAAATAAGCGCCGGGCAGTTTTTCTTTCGCCATAAAAGCATTCAGGCTGGCGATGACTGGCTGACCGGCTTTCAGCACCAGCAGGTAACTGTTGCTGTCCTTGCGGTAATCCAAACTGTCTGCGGAAATGGGTCGGGATGTTTGAGCGAGCAAGGCCAAATGACCAGTGAGCAGCAATAAAAGAAGAATAAGGGATCTTGATTTCATAAATCGATATTAATAACGAAGCAGCATAATACTTCTGATAGAAGAAAATAGATAGGTAAGGCTTTTACAAAATTGACGTAGCTAAAACTAAAGTTACGGATTCCTAAATTGATCAGGACCAGTAGGCGGTGGAAGACGCTTCGGGATCATCCAGTTTCAGTCATTCAAATTTGTCAGGTAAGTTTTGAAGAAATTTGGCACAAACAACTCGTGTGCACGCTGCTTTGCTGTCAGTTTATTTTGATGCAAACTTTAGTTTGATCATTCCTGAGGAATTCAGTTTTTCAGAATTTGGCGATCAAACTGACAGACTGAATACATAAGTAGAATTCTTTGCCAATAGCTTATACAGAAAGAAGATCTTCTGCCATTTCCATCTCAACCCTATCATCCTTTATATACATCTTATATCTTTTAGCGGAATAGGGTACGACTGCTTCTTCCAGCTTTCCTTCAGCCAATGCCTGCAGAATAAAAAAAATGTCATGTTCAAAACCGAGCATCCGGTATTCACCTTCGGGTAGATAGCTCAGTTCGTTCATGGCGATCTCCAACTGCAGCACCTCTTTCAGATAGGGCAGACCAATAGCTCCCACATTAATTTTATTCATTAAAAAATTCCCAAACTCAAGGACTTCTTCCCTGAACTGAAGGCTTGGTTTTGTCAAATACTGCCAGAATTCTTCTATCAATGGTATCAGTTTATCTTTTAACAGTGCACAGGTATTTGAGAGTTGTGAGTAAACCGGCGTAACCCGGTTCATTCTGTATAAGGAGCAACAGGCTGAAACACCTCTTTGTCTTACGATAGCACGTAAACGAAGCTTTTCCTTTTCTGACAGGTCGAAACGGGAAAAGAAAGGCCCCTCTGCTGTTAACAGTTCACAGCAGGTTTGGGGCGAAGCAATCAATGAAGCAAACGCCAGTTGAAAATCACGCGCGCTCATATGCGGGATGTTTTAAGTGATATTTTTCCCATGTATTTTTTGCAAGCTCTATCTGCCTGTTCAACCCTTCGAATTGCAGGAGCGGGAAATAAGATTCATGGAATTCGAAAGTGATGCCACGCAGGTTAGGCGCCTTGCTTACCGCATAGTCAAGCAATTCCCACACTTCATCAGGGCATGGACCGGCATGCGAATCCATATAAAAGCCATTCATGTCATTGCCGCCGGCAATATGCATTTCCATCACTTTTTCCATATCCAGTTCATCGATATATGTTTTTGCATCGGCTCCCTGGTTTATAGCGTTGACATGCAGGTTATGGATATCGAGCAAGATATTACAAGGATGGTTTCTAACCAGCTTGTTCACAAATGCAGTCTCTGTATAATCCTGCTCAGGATATTCCACGAAGTAAACATTATTCTCAAGCAGGAAAGGGATGTCTATTGTATCACGTATAAACTCCACTTTCTTTCCAATCATCGTGAGGTATTCTTCATCGTATGGAACAGGAATAGCAATCCCTGCATTATGATCATGTGATCCTTTAGTTGGCAGTTTAAGAAAAGAGAGATGATCACTATGCCATTTGAACTGATACGTTTCATGCATTTGCTGCATGAAACGTATGTATTCTTCATCAAAATAATCGATAGTGCCGATTGATATGCCGATATTATGCGCAACTAATGGCACTCTTTCAGCTATCCAATCTAGCTGATGCATCCATTTGGGCAGGGGCCGGAACCTCGGTTGTTGCCCTCTTCCTTCATCTGACCAAAACATATCAGGAATGATCTCGATATAGTCCAGCCGATCAATATGCTGCCTGAGATATTCAGGCAAAGAGGCATTATATAAAATACCTATTCCAAGATGCTCAGTTTTCATCGTTCAATTGTTTTGTAAAAGAAAGCCAACTGATAAATTGTATACGGCCTGCCGGTTGCAAGCCGTATACGTCTTCTTTACGACTTAGTAGCCAATGCTCCACGCAGTGCGGGGATTTCAACAGGCAATACTTTTTCAAACCTCTCACGGATGATGAAGTCCTGTCCGGATAAACAGGCCTGGCAACCGGAAGGTCTGAATTTGGAAAGCAAATCACCCAGCGTCACTTTGGCGAGTTCCTTATGAGAAAGGCCCTCGGGAACAACGATCTCAAGTGAGTTACGGAGTTTGTCGTTTCTGAAATGTGCCTCGATTTTGAGTTCTTCCATAATGCTGATTTTTATGATGAAAAATGAGTGACACACAAACTACTTACAGGCATTAACCGGGCTACATTTCATCAGAGAGAGGGAGAATAATTGCGGAGTCGGGAGATCAAATTTAGAACAATGGATGATGCAGCCCATACCCATTTAGTAGTAATTTGAATGATATTTTTTGATCATTTCATGGAGAAATAAGCCTGGCAGTTCATTGGTGTTACCTATGATGGTTATAGGAATTACAGATTGAGTTTTGGTGGGAGGGCTGTATTGATAGCAATGGTAAACCATGACAGCATAAATAGAAATGTCCCGTCTATGTTGTAAATTCGACTACAACAAACACGCATACATGCACCGTATATACTGGCTGACGATCTTTCTTTGTGCCGGCCTTTCATCCACCTCACTCGCGCAAAAACCCAAAAACGGCACCTATACCTATGCAATCGCCTGGGACGAGTGGGGCGGCAAAACCCTTGGCGCAACCTGCACGGTGATCATCAAAGGCGACTCCATCAAAGTGGTACATAACGGAAAACCTAATGTAAGCGGCAACAAAGGTGATATAATGGAACAAGGGCTGATCCGGAGGCATAAGAAAACCGGCAAATGGATCATTGCACATAGTGAGAAAGACATTTATGCAAAGGAGATCGGTGGTTGCGGAGATGGCCCGACAGTGATCGACTTTGTAAAGAAACAGTGGCATTCATGTTAAGCAGGAAGGGTCAGCGATCGTGTTGTGCTGAAGTAGCACCAAGGGTCGAAGACTCGAACCAAATATTGGAAGATTTGAGGGAATCAGGGAGATGCCGGGTAATTAAAGATATTATTGGGTAATAAAAAGTTCGGGGAATTCAAAACACATTCTACATTAATGCAATACTGTAAGAAACCGACAATACAATATTATTGGACTTTACTTCAATTTTATCAATCCTGTAGGATTCTAACTTAAATTCAACAAACTCGTTATTATAGTCAGAAATGTTAGAAAGTGGTTCTGATAGTTTGAGAAAGTTATTATTTAAAAGTTGGGACAAATTTCTCGTTTCAGTGGTGCAGTTTATATTCTTATTTATATCTGAAACTAGACTATTTTTCTTATACCTTTTAGTTAGACAGAGATCAGAATAATCAACAAATATAGAATTCAGGCAGTCAACATTAAGAACAAGGCCTTCGTTAGAAAACATTAGAACAGTTTCTCGTTCTAGTAAAGCATTGCAATCGTCAAATATTTTCTGGCGTAACAAGTCGACTATATAATAAGTCGATTTGAAGTAGATTTGGTTGTTTCGAACGTATGAATATCTAATTTTATTAGTCAAATTCCGAATATCAAAATTTCCATAATAGCCTTGCATTGATTTTCCAAGCAAATACGATATAATCTCATTTTGAAATGATTGTTGAATAATACCTTCAATTGACTGTAATTCATACTCAGTAGAAAATAATTTTACTTCTATTTTTTTATCTATTGTGATAGAAGATTGCCCATAGCAATAATTAACAAGTGAAAATGAAAAAATAAGCAGGAAGGCATTTATAGTTAGGTTCTTCATTTTATTTCAATATTATAATTAATAGTCACAAACAGGCCGTCGCTACTAAAGCGAACATAAGAAATGTTTAACTCATAAATATCTACTGAAAAAAATCTATTAGCAATGGTTACCTTTTTGGTTATGTCGCCAATAAAATTATTGAGTCTTGTTTTGAAACCAGACTGATCAAATAGGTTGATTGTTTTATCAAGTAATGGTTTTCCTTCAAGGGCCTTAAATAGAAGAATAATATTAGCATACAGAGTATGTATCGGACACCAAGGGCATTTAACTCCAATGCCTCCAGGATAAATATTATAGTTGACTATTAAATTTGAGTTTCTATCCACACTCATTTCCAAGTTTATTCGTCCAGAGACTTCGCAATCGCAGTCATCGAAAAACGGCTGTGATAAAAAGTCCGCAATCTCATACCGGTAGAATAATTGCACTGAACTGGAATTAAACAAATGATAGCTTTTTTCTAAGGGGACAATTTCATGCATGTCTCCATAAATATCTTTATCAGCATTAGCCTTTAACTCGTTCTCTAATATATCAGCACCATAAAGTTTCACTCCTGTCAGAATAAATTCTACTTCTTCCTTATTAAAAATTTTTAACTCTACACTTTTTGAAAGGAATTTAGCTCCAGAATCAATTTTTGATTTTTGAAAAAGCGAATCCGAATTCAGATATAGTGATGATTCATATAAAATTATCTCGTCTAAATTGCGAAGAAAAATGGTATCTCTTTGGAAGGTTACGTTAACCCCCTTTTCGTCAAAAACCGCTTTTGTTTTAGAAGTAGGTTGATTTTTAAAAATCTTTAATGGCGGCTTCTGCGCTACAACGTAGCCATAAGTGCTAAAAAGTAACAAACTAAGAAATATTACTTTGTTCATATTTATAAGGTTATGCTAAAGCTATTAAAGCAAGCATGCGATGACAAGGGTGTTTTCACCTTTTGGTAAATCTATCTCTTGTTGCCTGAAAAAAAGGCCTAATCATCTTCGGAGTCAATCTCATCAAGTTTATCAAAGTATTATTTAGACGCCTAAAGTTTGGCGTTTTACTACTAGCTCTTAGAGAAGTACATTAACTCACAGGAATTAATCTAACTTCGTAAGGTTTTAATAACTATTGATTTAGAGAAAGAGTGTGTTTGATCTTGTCCCGAAAATGCAGATAAAATCGCCTAATGCAGTTAGTAGTCCCGACAGGAATCGAACCTGTATCAAAAGTTTAGGAAACTTCTATTCTATCCATTGAACTACGGGACCAAGCTATCTCAAAAACGAAATAACGGGTCGCAAAAATAACAGTTTCCCGCTAAATTCCCGCTTAAACCAGAGATTTATAACCCTATCCGGCCATCCCACCCCCTTACCAAATGTTTCAATCATTCGTCTGAGAAATTTCCCCCTCTTTTCTACCCTCAAAAAATATTTTTCAATTCCCCCAATCCTACTGACACAGGGCTGTCACTACCCCATCGTTGCTTTGTATGGTCAACACAATCATCACCCAAAAACCAATAAATATGTCAGCAACAACCTTAACCCCCGCCCCCACTGCCCTTACTATGGATCAACTTTTCAACCACTGGATGGGCCATCGCAACCTCACCCGCAAAATGATTGAAAAATACCCCGAAGACCAACTCTTCACTTTCTCTGTCGGCGGCATGCGCCCCTTTAGCGAACTGGTACTGGAATTCCTCGAAATGGCCATTCCCTCCCTACATGGCGCCGCCTACCGCGAATGGAAAAAAGCAGAAGAACTACCCCAGCTTGCCAGTTGGACAACCAAACCGACTACCAAACAGGAACTACTCGACCGCTGGGATTTCAGTACAAAAGAACTTCAGCGTATCTGGAAAGACCTGACACCCGAACGCCTGCAGGAAGAAGATGTAGCCTTCGGCCAATGGCCCGGCACCATGTACTGGTTATTGATGTATGTGATCGATAACGAGATCCATCACCGAGGACAGGGATATGTGTATATGAGAGCGCTGGGAATTGAACCGCCTTATTTCTGGGAACGTTAAAGTACGAATAGCGCGAATGGAGTTTGAAAGTAGCGAGAGGCTATAAGAGAGGCGAATGACGCAAATGGTCGTATTGAAAGGAGTAGATATATAGATAAGAATTGTTTCGGGACCAGGAATTATTTTTAAATAGGAGACCACACCATTCGCGGAATTCGCGTCTCTTATAGCTCTCCATTCATAGGGAAATCATTCGCGTTTATCCACTTGACTCTCCTTTCATCAGAATTTATTCGCGCTAGCTAAACCAAACTTTCCACTCAATCATTATACTATTATGCTATCACTCATTGCAAACAAAATTGATCATGACGACGACAACCATACCAACCGCAAATCCTGTTACCATTACCCCGGAAGTGATGCTGGCCTACTGGCAGGATGAGCGCCGGCAAACACGGCAGCTCATTGAAGCTTTCCCGGAAGATCACCTGTTTTTTTATTCACTCAATGGCATGCGCCCCTTCGCGGAATTAGTGCTGGATATTATCAGCATGAGCCTTCCCGCCGTAGTAGGCATCACTACCGGCCATTGGCAGCCTACCGGCAGTTTCAGCCGCTCCTGGAACGGAGAACCGAAACCGCTGAATAAAAAAGAACTGCTCGGGCTTTGGGATAAAACGACCCAGGAGATCGACCGGCTCTGGGCAGTAATGCCCGAAGGCCGCCTCCTGGAAAAGCAAACTGTTTTTGGACTGGGCTCCGGGCCGGTTTATTCCTTTGTTCTCCGCTATATTGACCAGGAGATACAACACCGCTGCCAGGCGATACTTTATTTAAGATCGTTGAACCTGGGGTGATCTGTTGCTGTTGCCGGTTGACCGTTGCCTACAAAACCCTTTACATGATACCCTGAAACCATGCAAAGATTCTGCGGACAACGGTCAACCTCTTTCTGTATATTGCTACAATGAAGCAATTCCTATCATCCCTAACCAGGCTTAATTCACCTGCTAACTCAAAATCCTTAAGCTCCTGGATTCCCCGCTTGCTCTTTTTTGCCGGCCTCATCATTACCCAGCTTTGCCACGCTCAAACCAAACCCATGCCCCAACTCAACCACGTCGCCATTTATGTAGTGGACCTCGAAAAAAGTACCCAATTCTATCGCGATATCATTGGCCTCGACACTATCCCCGAACCCTTTCATGATGGCCGTCACACCTGGTTCAGCATCGGCCCCAAAAGCCATCTGCACGTCATCAGCGGTGCCGCCAACACAGTCCCACACGATAAAAATGCCCATCTCTGCTTTTCTGTTTCTTCAGTAGAGCAATTCATCACCAACCTGAACAAACATCAAATCCCCTATGAGGATTGGGCTGGCAAGCAAGCCTCAATCACCTCAAGGATCGATGGCGTAAAACAAATCTGGTTTAAAGATCCGGACGGGTACTGGATTGAGATAAATGACGCCTTCAGCACGAATGGTGCGAATGATGTTCTATAAGAGGAAGGGCTCTATAAAAGGCACGAATAGCGCGAATAAGGTCCTATAAAGGAAAAGTCCAATCAAGAAGATATGAGACCTAATAAGAAAATAAGGATGTTACAAATTTCCCGACTCTATTCGCGCTATTCGTGCCTTTTATAGAGCCCTTCCTCTTATAGAACATCATTCGCACCATTCGCGTTTTCCCTATCTTTGCCAGCCCTTAGTGAACTTAAGGCTATCCAACATATGAAATTTTATAATCTCCTGATCAAATACCGCCTCTGGATCGGCATCGTACTCGCCGTGCTGGGAGGATATGTGAACTATAGTGCCGGGTTCTGGCCCGCTTTCCCGCTGTATTTTATCGGCCTGATCCTTATTCTCGGCCATTTCTTTTTTGGACCCCTCAGGCTGATACAGGAGTATATGGAAAACGGCGATATGGACGGCGCTGAAAAAGTGCTGGCTTCCATCCATTTTCCTAACCTGCTCTATAAGCCTATCCGTTCCGTGTACTATACGCTCAAAGGCAATATTGCCATGATGAAACAGGATTTTGACGGCGCTGAGAAAATGATGAAGAAAGGGCTCGACCTGGGTATGCCCATGAAAGAAGCCGAAGGCGCCAGCATGTTGCAGATGGGAATGCTGGCCATGCAAAAAAATGATCTTAAACAAGCTGAATCTTATATCCGCGCTGCTATCCGCAAAGGCCTGCCCGATAAAGAAAATGAAGCTGCCGCTTATCTCCAGATGTGCAGCATTATGATGAACAAACGGGAGTTTCGCGCCAGCAAAGACTTTTTCCGCAAAGCAAAGGCCTTAAAACCTACTACCCCCGAGATCGTTAACCAGATAAAACAGATAGAAAAATATATTTCCAGGATGCCTGGATGATGAGAGGCTAATCATTCTGCTTAAGACTCTTCACCGGATTCACCAACGCAGCCTTTACTGATAGCCATCTGTTCATTGCATACCAGGAGATCGCACAGCTACTACAATGGCTATCAGCACCAACCTGATTAAATCCCGGGCCGGTAAACTCATAATTTCCCGCACACTTGCGCCAGGCACTTTCCGTACTCCTATTTCGCGCGTGCAAACCTACGCTGTGTAAGCCGTAAGTTCCAGTAATCCAAGGCAGAACATAAGAATAGCGATGCCGGCAAAAGTATTCAACAAGGCCCCGGTGTCCAGTTATGATCATTTAAATAATTTACTTTGCATTCCTTACTACCAACAATGAAAAAAATACTTCTATCCCTGACGCTTGCTTTTGCAACCAGCCTGTCTTATAGCCAGAAACCGGTACTTTCTCTCATACCGCAACCCGTTTCAGTTACACAAGGCAATGGCTATTTTGTGTTAAATGCCAGTACACGCATTATTGCCATGCAGCAATCGTTGGATACCCTGGCCAAACAACTTGCCCTCCGTATCAGCCAGGCTACAGGTTATAAAACTTCTTCCCATGTGCAATTGCTAAAAATGGTTCCCCGCAACACCATTGCTCTTGCCCTTTCTCCTGCTTCATCCATACCTGCTGAAGGATATGAGTTGGAAGTTAGTTCTAATAGTATACTGCTGAGAGGTTCTACTCCTGCCGGCATTTTTTATGGCATTCAAACCCTGCTGCAATTATTCCCTAAAGAAATTGAATCCACATCACCAGCTACTGCAAAATGGCAAATACCTGTTGTAAAGATCAGCGATCATCCACGCTTCGGCTGGAGAGGCATTATGCTGGATGTATCCCGCCACTTCTTTTCCAAGCAGGATGTGAAAACGTTTATTGATAATATGGCCCGCTACAAATTCAATCTGCTTCACTGGCATCTTACGGATGACCAGGGTTGGCGCATTGAAATAAAAAGTCTGCCTAAACTTACGTCTGTAGGTGCATGGCGGGTTGACAAGACCGGCACGTTCGGCAGGTTCTCAGCGCCCACTCCTGACGAGCCACGTACTTATGGTGGTTTTTATACGCAGGATGATATCCGTGAGATCGTTCAATATGCAAAAGAACGCCATATAAACATCCTTCCTGAGATCGATGTGCCGGGTCATAGCATGGCTGCCCTTGCAGCATACCCCGAATTAAGCTGTACACCGGGCACTTACAGCGTCAATTCAGGTGAGCAGTTTATGATCTGGCCTGCGGGTGGTCACTTTTATGGACTGATCGATAACTCCCTTTGTCCCGCCAATGAAAAAGTTTATGCGTTCATGGATAAAGTGATCACTGAAGTGGCGCAACTTTTTCCTTTTGAATACATCCATATCGGTGGTGATGAAACGGCCCGCAACTTCTGGGAAAAATCTGAAGCTATCAAAGAACTGATGCAAAGAGAGAACCTGAAAGATCTTGATGAAGTGCAAAGCTATTTTATCAAACGGATGGAAAAGATCGTCAATGCCAACGGCAAAAAGATGATCGGATGGGATGAGATATTGCAAGGAGGTCTCGCGCCTAATGCAGCCGTGATGAGCTGGCGTAATATGAAACACGGCGCAGAAGCTGCCCGCCAGGGACACCAGGTAGTGATGAGCCCCACTGAGTTCGTTTACCTGGATTATATGCAAAGCGATGTAGTGATGGAGCCGCCCGTATATGCATCCCTGCGTTTAAAAAAGACCTATCAGTTTGAACCACTCCCTGATAGCGTTGATCCATCCATGATCAAGGGCGGGCAGGGTAATCTCTGGACCGAACAGGTATACAATCTCCGCCAGGCGCAATACATGGTATGGCCGCGTGGCATGGCCCTTGCAGAAATATTATGGAGCCCGAAAGGAAAAAAGGACTGGAATGATTTTGTAGCAAGAGTGGAAGCACAGTTTCCCCGGCTTGACGTAGCAAAAATAAAATACGCACCCAGCCTGTACGATGCAGATTTTAAAGTGAAGAAAAAAGATTCCAGTTCCGTAATAGTAGAGCTCATTCCTGAAATAGACGGGCTTAGCCTGCATTATAGTTTTGATAATTCCTATCCCGACGAATTCTATCCTGCATACAAAGAACCATTGCTGGTACCCAAAGATGCAGTGCTGATGCGGGTGATCAGTTACCGCAACGGCAAGCCGATCGGAAGAATGATCAATATGCCTGTAACAGAATTGAAGAGACGTGCAGGCATAAAACAATAAGCTGCTTTGCCCGGTGAAGCCATTAACAAAAACATTAAACCATTTATTTCTGTGAACCGTATTGATCGTGTCACTGCTATTCTTATCCAGCTCCAATCGCGCAAAGTGGTGAAGGCGCAGGATATTGCTGAGCGTTTCAATATCAGCCTGCGCACGGTTTACCGTGATGTAAAAACTTTGGAAGAAGCGGGAATACCTGTAATTGGAGAGGCCGGCATTGGTTATTCCATCATGGATGGTTATCGTTTACCGCCGGTGATGTTTACCCGTGAAGAGGCAACTGCTTTCCTCACCGCTGAAAAAATGATCGAGAAACTGGCCGATGCATCCACTGATGAAAGCTTTAAATCGGCCATGTACAAGATCAGGGCAGTATTGCGCGGCACTGAAAAGGATGTGCTGGAAAACCTGGATGAGCAGATACAGGTGCTGAAAGGACGAAGATTCTCCCTTCAGCAATTAAACGTAAATCCTATTCAGACAATCCTGAAATGCATCAGCAGTAAAAAAATTTTATCGCTTAATTATTTTGCATCGCACAGCCAGCAAAGAACAGAAAGGCTGGTAGAACCCATGGGAGTTTTTTACCTGGACGGTTACTGGCATCTTATCGCTTATTGCCGCTTGCGAAAAGATTACCGCGATTTCCGTCTCGACCGGATAAAAAGCTTTAAAGAAACCGCTGAAACCTTTGACCAGGTGCATCCCACACTGAAATCTTACCTGCAACAATGGAGCAGGGAAATGGACCTGCAGAAAGTGATCATCCGCGTTGAGAAAGACGCTGTGCGGTATCTCGAGAATCAGAAATATTACAGTGGCTTTATATCCGAACGGGAAGTAGACGACAAAATAGAAATGACCTTTCTTACTGCTTCCATTCACGGATTCGCTCATTGGTTCATGACATTCGGCACTTCAGCAGAAATTGTGCAACCAGTGAAGCTGAAAGAAAAAATAAGGGAAGCCGCTGAAGCCATATTAAAGAAACTGAACGTATCATAAGAATCCAAAACCGCCCTACCTTTATCCTTATGGCAAAACCTTCTCTTCACGAACAATTCCAGTTAGCGTATAACCAGCTTAATGAACAACAACGCAAAGCTGTGGATACCATTGAAGGGCCTGTAATGGTGATTGCAGGGCCAGGGACCGGCAAAACACAGATACTGGCCAGCCGTATCGGCAAAATATTGCTGGAAACAGATTCCCTGCCTGAGAACATTCTTTGCCTCACTTACACCGATGCCGGGGTAGTAGCCATGCGCAAACGCCTCCTGCAATTCATCGGGCCTGATGCATACAAGGTCAATATCTACACCTTTCACGCCTTTTGCAATGATGTGATCCAGGAAAACCTTTCCCTGTTTGAAAAAACAGCCCTTGATCCCATCTCCGATCTTGAGAAGATCCAGCTTTTTAAAGAACTGATCGATTCATTTCCTAAAAACCATCCGCTTAAAAGATACCGTGGTGATGTATATTTCGAAGTGAACAACCTGCAATCTCTTTTCAGCACAATGAAAAGGGAAGGATGGACCCCTGCTTTCATCAACCAGAAAATAGAAGCTTACCTGGCTGACCTTCCCAACCGTGATGAGTTCGTGTATAAAAGAAAATACAAGGAATTCAATGCCGGTGATCTGAAAAAAGATAAGCTGGATGAAGAAAAAGAGCGCATGGAAAAATTGCAGGCAGCAGTCAACGAGTTTGAACACTTCCAGCAATTGATGCGGAAACGCAACCGCTACGATTTTGACGATATGATCAACTGGGTGATCAGGGCTTTTGAAGAAAACAAAAACCTGCTCGCCAACTACCAGGAAAAATTTCAATACATACTGGTGGATGAATACCAGGATACCAGCGGTACGCAAAACCGGCTGGTGGAACTATTGATCAGTTATTGGGACAAACCCAATGTGTTCGTAGTAGGTGACGATGATCAAAGTATCTACCGCTTCCAGGGTGCCAACGTGGAAAACATGCTGCAGTTTGCCAACAGTTACCGCAACGACCTCATGACGGTTGTGCTCACCAGCAATTACCGCTCCACTCAACCCATTCTCGATATTTCCAAAACACTGATCAACCGGAATGAAGAACGGCTGGTAAAACAAATTGATGGCCTGAGCAAAGAATTAATATCCAGCAATTCGAAGATCAGTCAGCTTACCCACCCACCGCTGGTGCAGGAATATGAAACCCAGCGCCAGGAAATGATCGGCATCACACGACAGGTGCAGGCTTTGCTGCAACAGGGAATATCTCCCGGCCGCATCGCTATCATTTATAAAGAGAATAAATATGGAGAAGACCTGGCACAATATTTCAAACTGTTGCAGATACCTGTATACAGTAAACGTCATCTCAATATTCTTGAACTCTCACTGGCGCAAAAGATCATTCTCCTGTTAAGGTACCTGGCTGCAGAGCATGATATTCCTTATGGTGGCGATGAAATGTTGTTTGAAATACTGCATTTCGATTGGTTTGGTATTCCTCCTATTGAAGTGGCCAAGCTGAGTATTGAAGTGGCAGATAAACGTTCATCAGGACCATCACCTTATTCCATTCGCCGCTTGCTGATCGAAAAAGCAAAAGAGCCGGCAAGGGATTTGTTTACACCCACCCTGCACCCGGGATTGATAAAAGCATCTGCTGTGATAGAAAAACTGATCGCTGATGTGTCCAACACCACACTCCAGTTGCTGTTTGAAAACATCATCCGCGAAGCCGGGGTGCTCAATCATATTATGCAATTGCCCGATAAGCACTGGCAATTGCAGATACTTACCGGCTTGTTTGATTTTGTAAAAGAAGAAACACACCGGGCTCCACTGCTTACGCTCGCGCAACTGGTAGGGTTGATCGATCTGATGGAAAAAGAAGATATCAAACTTCCGCTTGTGCAGGTAAGCGGCAGTGATAAAGGAGTGAACCTGCTCACGGCGCATGGCTCCAAGGGGCTGGAGTTTGAATATGTTTTTTTAGCCAATTGCAATGCTGCTTCCTGGGAGAAAAAGCGGAAACCTGGTGGAGGATATAAACTGCCGGATACGATGTTTGATCAATCCACTTCAGGTGCCGGTGATGCAGAAGAATTGCGGCGGTTATTTTATGTAGCCATTACCCGGGCGGAGCAGCACCTGGTCCTTTCTTACAGCCGGTTTAAAAATGATGGGAAAGAACTGGAACCATCCATGTTCCTGGCAGAGATACAGGACCAACATCAACTGCCTGTTGAAAAAATGGTTTTTGACGAAGAAGTGCTGGCTCAATTCTCCGCCCTGCATTTCATGGTGTTGCAAGCACCCGAGATAGAAAAAATGGAAGAGGACTTTGTAAGCCGCATGCTGGAGAAATTCGTCATGAATGTAACCGCGTTGAACAATTACCTGAAATGCCCGCTTGAGTTTTATTTCAGGAATCTCGTGCGCATCCCTTCTCCAAAAAATGAAGCCACGGAATTTGGCTCATCCGTTCACTTTGCATTGGAACAGCTTTTCCGGAAAATGCTGGATAAAAATCAGTTTCCCCCTCGCGAGGAATTCATTGCCGATTTTGAATGGTATATGTACCGCCACAGGGAAAGCTTTACCAAAGAACAATTTGAGCGGCGGATGGAATATGGCCAGTTGGTATTGACGAGTTATTACGATAAATACATTGACCAGTTCAACAGGATCGTTACCATTGAACGGAACATCCGCAACGTGGTCGTAAAAGGTGTACCGCTGAAAGGAAAACTGGATAAGCTGGAGTTTGACGGCAAATCAGTGAACGTGGTGGATTATAAAACCGGCGATCCTGATAAAGCCATTTCCAAATTAAAAGGCCCTTCTGAAAAAGACCCGAATGGCGGTGATTACTGGCGGCAGGCGGTCTTTTACAAAATACTGGTGGATAATTATGAAAAGAAAGACTGGAAAGTGACCAGCACCGAATTTGATTTTATTGAGCCCGACAAAAAGAAAAACTATCGCCGCGAAAAACTGGTGATCACGCCTGCCGATATCACCACAGTGACTCAGCAGATACAGGATACCTGGCAAAAGATACAGGCACGCGATTTTTATACAGGCTGCGGGAAGGAAGATTGCCATTGGTGCAATTTTGTGAAAACGAACAATCTGGCGGTGGCGCTGCATGAGTTGGAAGAAGAGGATTTATAGGATTATTATGAATAAAGAATCCCCCATTTTCTCCAAACGGCCTAAGTTTGCACCCGCATGAATTACAGGAGTCTTATATCTATCATCGCACTCGCCTTTATTCTTTTCTCCAGTATTGTCAGCGGCCCGGGCTGCGCCAATATTGTGCCCCCGCAGGGTGGTTTGAAAGACACTTTGCCGCCTGTGGTAAGAAAGGTCACTCCCCGTGATTCTACCCTCCATTTTGCAGATGACAGGATCAATTTTGTTTTTGATGAATATATTGACCTGGATAATCCACAGCAAAACCTGATCATGTCGCCTTTGCCCAAGAGCACCCCGAATGTTTCCCGCAAGCTGAATGCCATGACGGTGAAACTGCGGGACAGCCTGGAGCCCAATACCACTTATTCCATTAACTTCGGAAACACGATCAAGGATGTGAACGAAGGGAATATTATGAAGAATTATACCTATATCTTCTCTACCGGCAGCTATTTCGACTCTTTGCAATTTGCCGGCAAAGTGGTCCTGGCTGAAACAGGGGGAATAGACACTACGCTCACAGTAATGCTTCACAGGAGCGCTGATGACTCGGCGGTAAGAAAGGAAAAACCCCGTTATGTTACAAAAACCGATAATACAGGCAGTTTCCGGTTCCGCAACCTCCCTACCGGCACTTACTATGTGTATGCGCTAAAAGACGAAGGGGGTAGCTATCTTTATATGAATCCTGAAGCGCTTTTTGCCTTTGCGGATTCTGCCGTGAAAGTACAGAAAGAGACCCCGCCTGTTACCCTCTATGCTTATGCTGAACCCAAAGCAGCCCCTCCACCCGCTTCTGCTCCCAGTTCCGGCAAACCCAAGCCCGGAGATAGACGGTTGAAATTCTCCAACAGGTTGCAGGAAGGCAAGCAGGACCTGCTGACCCCGATGGACCTGGTTTTTGAAACACCGCTAAAAGTGTTCGACTCTACAAAAGTCCATTTCGTAACAGACAGTACCTATACCCCGGTCACCGGTTTCTCCTGGCAACTGGATTCGCTCAAAAAAACACTGGCCCTTCACTATAACTGGCAAGAGAATACGGTCTACCATCTGATCTTTGAAAAGGAGTTTGCTACCGATACATTAGGCCAGCAATTGCTGAAAACAGATACGCTTCATTTTGCTTCGAAAAAGCTCTCAGATTATGGTAAACTCTCACTCCGTTTCCGCAATCTTGACCTTACTAAGAACCCGGTATTGCTTTTTTTCCAGAATAATGAGTTGAAAGGCTCTTACCCCTTAAGTTCTGCCATGTTTACCCAGGCTATGTTCCTTCCGGGAGAATACAGTCTCCGCATATTAGAAGACCGTAATAAGAACGGCAAATGGGACCCGGGTCAATTCTTTGGGAAACACATTCAACCTGAATTGGTTAAGTCCATTGAGAGAAAAGTGGTCGTGAAAGCTAACTGGGAAAATGAAGCAGAGATAGATGTGAATGCTGCCCCTGCTCCACCAGCCACGCCAGGCAGAGGCCCTGCTCCTCAACCTAACCGGCAACCAAGGCAGCAAATTTCAGAAGGATTACAGCAGTAACTATCTTTGCCGGATGCAATTCTCTTCTTCTTTACTGGAAAATGCTGTCAATGAGTTCGCGAAACTGCCGGGTATTGGTAAAAAAACAGCACTTCGCCTTGTTTTGCACCTGCTGAAACAGGATACGGGCGATGTACAGCATTTCGGTGAAGTAATAGCAAGAATGCGCAGTGAGATTAAATTCTGCCAGCGTTGTTTCAATGTGGCAGATGGGGATATCTGCTCCATTTGCGCCAATTCCATGCGCAAGGCGGAAATGATCTGTGTAGTAGAGAATATTCGCGATGTGATCGCTATTGAAAGCACACAGCAATACAATGGCGTGTATCATGTACTGGGAGGGGTCATTTCTCCATTGGATGGCATTGGCCCTGATCAACTGAATATTGAATCGCTGGTCCACCGCATTGAAAAAGAAAAAACGACCGAGCTCATCTTCGCGCTTAACCCTACCATCCAGGGCGATACCACCATCTATTACATACAAAAAAAGCTGGAAGCGAACCCTGCAGCAGCTTCGCCTTTGCGCATCACTACCATTGCCCGGGGGATCGCCTTTGGCGGCGAACTGGAATATGCTGATGAAATGACCCTTGCCAGGAGCCTGCAGAACCGGCTGCCGGTGGAGCGGTATGTGCGTTGACGGTTGCCCGTTGAGCGTTGACCGGGTGATCATTAACACGCAAGCCGGAACCAGTAGCTCCTTTTCCATTGTCACCCCGGCCCTGGCTTAGAAAAACTATCTGGTATGGTACATTAAGAGCCGGGGTCTCCCCCATCTGCAATATTTTCTAAGCAATAGGCTTACTGGTTTGAAGTAACTGCAGCACTGGGAGACCCCGGCTCTTATATTCTTTAAACCAGTAAATGTACTAAACCAGGGCCGGGGTGACAGCGGAAAAGGATCATTGGTCATTAGGCCATCGGCCAACGATCTCCGCGTTTTGATTTAACCAATACTTATAGTAGCTTTGTCCCCCACAGGCGGATTTGTTTATTGTTCGGCCTGTCTAAAAACTGAACTAATAAACGCCAAGAAACTCCCCCCTACGGTTTCCCAACGTTTATGATTCGGTTGAAATGATGCTGCCAGGATAGCATCGCTAATTGGCTATGCCTGCCAGGGCTAATAGCTTCATTCTTAAAATGATACGACTATGGATATTCGCCAGGAACTGGAAAAACGCATCCTTATCATCGATGGTGCAATGGGCACCATGATCCAGCGCTACAAGCTCACCGAAGCTGATTACCGCGGTGAGCGGTTTAAAGACTGGCACCTGGATGTAAAAGGCAATAATGACCTGCTTTGCATTACCCGCCCCGGGATCATCACCGAAATACACAAACAATACCTGGACGCCGGCGCTGATATTATTGAGACCAATACATTCAGCAGCACATCCATTGCAATGGCCGATTACGAAATGCAGTCGCTCGCCTATGAGTTGAATGTCGCCGCAGCCAAATGCGCCCGGGAAGCCGTCCACCAATCCGGCAAGCAGGCCTGGATAGCCGGCGCTATCGGCCCGCTCAATAAAACATTATCTCTTTCACCGGATGTAAACAATCCCGGCTACCGCGCCATCACTTTTGATGAAGTGGTGAATGCTTATTACGAACAGGTGAAAGGACTCGTGGATGGCGGAGTGGATATACTGCTCATTGAAACCATCTTCGATACATTGAATGCGAAAGGCGCCATTTTCGCTATCAAAAAATATTTCAGGGACACACAAAAACCGCAATTGCCTGTCATGATCAGTGGTACCATCACCGATGCTTCAGGCAGAACACTCAGCGGGCAAACACTGGAAGCGTTCTATACTTCCGTAGCACATGCAAAACCTTTAAGCGTTGGATTGAATTGCGCACTGGGAGCAAAAGAAATGCGTCCCTATATCACCGAGCTTTCACAGATAGCTTCCTGCTATGTATCGGCTTATCCCAATGCAGGTCTGCCCAATGCAATGGGTGAATATGATGAAGATCCTGCTGATACAGGCCATTACCTGGAAGAATGGGCAAAAGAAGGATATGTAAATATCGTAGGCGGCTGTTGCGGCACCACGCCTGACCATATACGGCATATTGCTGAGCATGTGAAAGGCGTTACACCAAGAAAATTGCCCGTTGTAGAAACAACGCTTGTTTTTAATAATTAAATAATAGCATCAAACCAGGATCGTATAATGCGATCCCAGGACTTTGGCTACAGAGATACTATGTCAGATCAAGTTCATATTCAACCTTACCTCCGCTTATCCGGCCTCGAGCCTCTTGTAATCCGCCCGGAAACGAATTTTGTAAACATCGGCGAACGTACCAACGTGACCGGTTCCAAGAAATTTGCCCGGCTGATCCGTGAAAACAAATATGAAGAAGCCCTCAGCGTTGCCCGCCAGCAGGTGGAAGGCGGCGCACAGGTCATTGATATCAATATGGACGATGCCTTGCTGGATGGCGTAAAGGCAATGACCACTTTTATCAACCTGGTACAGAGCGAACCGGATATCGCTAAAATCCCGATCATGATCGACAGCTCCAAGTTTGAGATCATTGAAGCAGGATTGAAATGCGTGCAGGGAAAATGTATTGTGAACTCCATCTCCATGAAGGAAGGGGAAGCCAAGTTTATCGAACAGGCGATCATCTGCCAGAGCTATGGCGCTGCCGTGATCGTAATGGCTTTTGATGAATTAGGACAGGCGGATACAGAAGACCGTAAAGTAGAAATATGCCATCGCGCTTACAAAATACTGACGGAGAAAGTAGGCTTTGATGGACAGGACATCATTTTTGATCCGAATATTTTTGCAATAGCCACTGGCCTTGAAGAACATAATAACTATGGTGTTGATTTTATCAATGCCACCCGCCGTATCAAAGAACTGATGCCGCTCGTAGGTGTAAGCGGTGGTGTAAGTAACCTTTCCTTCTCCTTCCGTGGCAATGAACCCGTACGCGAAGCCATGCACTCCGTGTTTTTATACTATGCCATCAAGGCCGGCATGAACATGGGCATCGTGAACGCAGGGCAGATGGTGGTGTATGATGAAATTGAGCCTGCACTCCGCGAGCTGTGTGAAGACGTAATCCTCAACCGCAACAACACCAACAACGAGGCCACAGAAAAGCTGATCGCTTTTGCCGAAACAGTAAAAGCCAAGGGCAAAGTGGAAGTGAAAGATGAAGCATGGCGCAATACCAGCGTGGAAGAAAGATTAAAACATGCACTCGTTAATGGCATCACTGATTATATAGATGAAGACACAGAAGAAGCCCGCCTGAAATATCCCAAACCGCTTGAAGTAATTGAAGGCCCTTTAATGGCCGGCATGGGTGTGGTAGGCGATCTGTTCGGCGCAGGAAAAATGTTCCTGCCGCAGGTAGTAAAGAGTGCCCGCGTGATGAAAAAATCAGTTGCCTGGCTCACGCCTTTTATTGAAGAAGAAAAGAAGACCAACCCCAATGTGCAGAATGGCAATGTAAAAAAGATATTGCTTGCTACCGTAAAAGGAGATGTGCATGATATCGGTAAAAATATTGTAGGCGTGGTATTGGGATGCAATGGCTATGATATTGTGGACATGGGCGTAATGGTGCCTGCTGATAAGATACTGGACACTGCAGAAAAAGAAAAAGCAGATATCATCGGGCTCAGCGGACTGATCACCCCCTCACTGGATGAAATGGTGAACGTGGCCCATGAAATGAAACGCCGTGGTATGCAGCAGCCTTTGCTGATCGGTGGTGCCACCACTTCGCGCATGCATACTGCTGTAAAGATCGCACCACAGTATGGCAATGGCGTGGTGCATGTGCTGGATGCAAGCCGCAGCGTGACCGTAGCGGGTTCATTGCTCTCCGAACAAAAAGATAGTTTTCTCGATAAGACCCGGCTGGAATACCAGAAACTTAAAACCGATTTTGAGAACAAGAAAGTAGTGAAGGAATATCTCTCCTTCAGTAATGCGCAGGCCAACAGGGTGAAGATCGACTGGGCCGGTTACACTCCTGTCACCCCTTCTTTTACCGGCACAAAGATCTTCCAGGATTATGATCTGGCTGAGATCCGCCAGTATATTGACTGGAAACCTTTCTTTATATCCTGGGAATTGCATGGCAATTTCCCTGATATCCTTTCCGATAAAAAAGTGGGTGAAGAAGCCACCAAACTTTATAATGATGCCAATGCATTGCTGGATAAAATCATAAAGGAGAAATGGCTTACTGCACATGGTGTGATCGGCTTCTGGGAAGCTTCCGGCACTGCCCCTGATACGGTGGCCGTGAAGAACGGAAAAGCCGATATCAACCTGCAGTTCCTTCGCCAGCAGATCAAGAAAGCACCGGGCCAACCCAACTTAAGCCTTGCCGACTTTATCCGCCCGGCACAATATGCAACAGCAACACCTGATCATATCGGGGCATTTTCTGTAACCATCAAGGGCATTGAACAGCATATCAAACGCTTTGAAGCCGAACTGGACGATTATAATAAGATCACGCTGCAGGCACTTACTGACCGTCTTGCTGAAGCCTTTGCTGAATGCCTGCATGCACGCACCCGTAAAGAATTCTGGGGTTATGTAAAAGATGAAACATTAAGCAATGAACAACTGATCAAGGAAGAATACAGTGGCATCCGCCCTGCTCCGGGTTATCCTGCCTGTCCTGATCATACAGAAAAATATAAACTGTTTGCCTTGCTGGGCGGCGAAGAAGCAACAGGCATTCATCTCACTGAATCACTGGCCATGTATCCTGCATCTTCTGTTTGCGGCTGGTATTTCAGTCATCCGCAAAGCCAGTACTTCGGTGTCGGCAAAGTACAGCCAGACCAGTTTGAAGACTATGTATTCCGTAAGGAGTTCACTAAAGAAGAAATGGAGCGTTGGTTAAGATCAGCTATGGAGTAAAGCTTTTTCAATTGTCACCCCGGACCTGGTACAGTACTCATACAAGTTTAAAGAATATAAGATCCGGGGTCTCCACAACATAGAGGAGCCCCCGGATCTTGGTGTACTATACTCGTTAATTTACTAAAGCCAGGTCCGGGGTGACAATTGAAAGTGAACTCCTGGTTCAACAATTATTTCAACAACGACCTCAGCTCAACCACTTTAAACTCCGGGCTCGCCTCGAAGCAATGCTTCAGTATGGGAATATGTCCATTCCCAAACAACACCAGTAATCGATCATTGGGGCCGGGTTGGGTCTTGAGAATATTATTGAATATTCGCAGGTTGCGGCTGTACCACCACATGGCAATAATATCCGGCCCGTCGTTATTGAGCGTATTGAATCCACCGGTCATGTATGCGCCCTGCATTCTGTTCAGCACCACAGGTTGCGCCATCAGGAGGAAGTTTTCCAGTATGGTCAAAGTCTGATCTATTGAATCGCTTACGTTGTACATCCTGTCGTAAAGTTTATTCCAGTAATTATCGCGGACCTTATCTGCCGCCTTGCTATTCCACATACTGTCGATCCATTTGTATTTCCGGGAATTTTCACTGGCAAAGCTGCTTGCGTCCACTGCATACATTTTTGGCAGGTCAAGTTCTTTTCCAATGCGATAAGCCAACTGGTATATTTCATTGCGGCCGGGTTTAAACCTGTCTTCCAGGTATTCTTTATACAATGAATCATGAAAAGACTGCCGGGTTGATTCAATATAGATACGGGTAGGTTTGAACCGTTTGATCACTTCAGCCAGTTGTCTGATCTCCTTTTGCCGCTGCTCAGACAGCACATCCACATGAAGGGATGAATCAGTGATATGCGCATCCAGGTTTGGATAATCAAAGTGAAAAGTGCCCAGCAGCAACACCTGGGCGGGCTGTCGTTCACCTGATAATAATATTTTATCCGGGTTAAGGGAATTCAGTTTTTTCCAATTCACTTTTTGTGCAATGGCCGGCGTAAGCATCGCCAGGAATACTAAACTGATGATGTATCTTTTCATAAATAAATTTTTATCAAATATTGCCTGTTAAAACAGGGCTGGCAACCGCGATCTGCCAATCCCTGCTATCTGTCTGCCAATCCCGGGCTGCGGGGTCGCAGATAAAAAGAAAGGGTTTGCAGACAAACCTTTCCCCACCAGCATCATTCAGCTATTTTAGTGGTATGACGAAACGCCAGCGTATACTTAGTTACTGCCTCACCCTGTTCATCATGATCTGGGGGGCCGATATCATCAATACCGTTAAACTCAACCGGGAGATCAACCTAAGTGAAGCATTTAATATTTTTAATATTTCCCAACTCGTTTACGCAGGCGTTACCATGGCCCTGATGCACTATATCTGCAAAAGGTATTTTCTCTCTAAAAAACACCTGCACTTCGCATTAGCTATTGTTGGCCTGATCATCTTATGCATTCTATTACGTTATTCCATTGAAGAGAAATTATATCCCGTCCTGCTCGGAGCAAGGAACTATCCTGAGAAATTGTCATTCCTGTATTACGTTCTCGATAATATTTACGTTGCATCCGTTTATATCATCATTGGGTTCCTGCTTTTTTTACTGGATATGCAGATCGGCAACCAGAAAAAACAGGCAATGCTGATACAACAGAATAAAGAAGCAGAGCTTCAATTCCTGCGTTCCCAGATCAATCCCCATTTTCTTTTCAATACCCTGAACAATATTTATTCGCTGGTGTATGAACAATCACCCAAAGCACCTTCAGCCATGCTTCAGTTATCCGACCTGATGCGTTATATGCTATATGAAAAAAAAGAAACGGTACCTGTAAGCAAGGAATGGAACTATATCCAGAATTTTATCACCCTGCAAAAGCTCCGGTTTGATTATGAAATTCAGGTGCAACTGACGCTTGAAGGTGATACAAGCATCCATTTTATCCCACCCTATCTCCTTATTCCTTTTATTGAAAATGCCTTTAAGCATGGCGATTTCCGGAATGATCCATTAAAAGTCATGCTTGCTGTATCAGGTAGTTCACTGCAGTTCACTATCTGCAATCGCATCGGGCATCAGAATAAGGATGAAGCAGGAGGCATTGGGCTTGATAATGTAAAGAGGCGGCTGGAGCTTCTTTATCCTGGCAGGCACGAGCTGGAAACAAAAACAGAAAACGGTTCGTTCACTGCACAATTGAGGCTATTCTTTTAATTTTACTTCGATGATAAAATGCCTTATCATAGATGATGAGCCCCTGGCGGTAAAATTATTAAAGGATTATGCTGCCAAAATTCCTGACCTGGAAATAGTAATGGCCGGCAGTGATGCCTTTGCCGGTTTGCAACTGGCACAAAACGGTGAGGCAGATCTTATCTTCCTGGACATTCAAATGCCGGAGCTTACCGGTATTCAATTCATGAAAGTGCTGAAGGGAAAATGCAAGGTCATCCTTACCACTGCTTATGAAGAATATGCGCTTCAGGCTTTTGATCATGATGTGGTGGATTACCTGCTAAAGCCGTTCTCGCTTGAACGGTTCATGACGGCTGTTCAGAAAGCCCGGGAAAGGATCGGACAAAGTAAGCCGGCAACCGAAGCAGCCAAACCCGATTACATCTTCGTCAAATCAGAATACCGTATCATCAAAATTGAGTTGAAAGATATCCTGTACTTTGAAAGCCTCCGTGATTATGTAGCCATTCATACGATGGCTGCAGGTAAAATACTGACCCTTCAAAGTCTGCGCAGTTTTGAAGAAGCTCTTGACGGAAAGGATTTTCTACGGATACATAAATCCTATATCATCGCGATAGACAAGATCAGCACTATTGAAAGAAAAAGAGTCGTAATACAGGGAAATTATTTGCCGGTAGGGGAAACTTATCTCGATAATTTCTGGAAAAGGCTTTCTGTTAGTTGATCAGCTTAATTATCTACATCTTCTGTTTCTTCCTTCTGCTCTTCCAAAGGCAATTCATCTCCCTTGCCCAGTTTTATCCGGGGATTCTGGCCGGTTCCTGTAACATTCATCGGGATGCCAATGATACCAAACGGCGGCAGACCAAGCCGGCATTTCAGTTTCAGCTTCCCATCCAGGCTTGTCTGGCCCTCCAGCCGGAGGCGGAAACCTGCCACTTTGATCTTGGTCCTCTCCAGCGTTACTATATTATTCTGGATCTTTGTTTTGAAATTGATCTTGCTGAGGTCAGGATCATTCAACCCATCCTTGCCGGTTGATTTGCCCATTGCAGAAAACAGACGGAATCCCTTCATCTTTACCTTTTTTACCGACAGCACACCTTCGCCTTTCAACGATGGCATGATGGGATACATATCTGCATTCAGTTTTCCTTCGAGATTGTAATCAATGGAAATAATGCCTTCAGCCTTGCCTGCCGCAGGTGCCAGCTCACGGAACAGTTCCACTTCTTTGTACATTCTTTTTACATCAAAATCATTCATGGTGATATGATAGGTAAAGAATGCCTTCTCTGGTGAAAGGCTTTTATACGTTGCATCCATGGAAGTGCTGGCGCCTGCCATGGTAAAGCCTGTTTTTTCTATTTTCAACTGGCCATTCTGTATCTGTACATTTCCTTTCACATCTGTTAAACGAAGCGCATTGTAATCAACATTTTTTACTGCGGCATTCAACTGCAGATCGAGGTCTGCCGGTAAAAGCACAACGCCACTGCTGGCAGTGGTGGTAGTATTTGCAGATGAATCAGTCGTGGTGTTAAATGCCATCCACTCATCCAGCAAAAGATGGTCGGAACTAAGATTGAATTTTCCCTGCAATGCTCCATGCCCGGCCAGGTAGCGGAACACATTGAACAAAGCACCATTCAGTGCTATCACAGAGTTGCCATAGCGGGCATTGAAGGATTCAAATTTCATCTGGTCCTGTTGAAAACGGAACCATCCGCGGTCAATAAAGAATGGCTGCGGATAGATATCTGTTGACACCACAATATTGTTCACTTTCAGCGTGCCGCTGTTATTCAACCGGCTGAAGCGCTGTGCCATTGCATCTGCTTCGTTTCCTTTCAATGAAAGATCTGTTTCAATTGTCCCCTTCACGTCCAGCCCTTGCTGTGCAAACACTTTGTATATTCTTCCCAGATCTATCTCACCTTTTGACACAATATCATAATGAAGGTTTTCCAGGTTGCGGAGATCGGCTTTTACAAGGAAGGGTTTGCCTTCAAACTCAAAAGAGATCGGTTGAATGTCAACCACCAGATCGCGGAAAGTGCCTTCCTTGTTGGCTACTGTAGCATCTACCTGTATCTTTTGAATAGGAGCAGGATAATATTTGGTGCGAAGCAGGGCATTCTCCAGTTTTAACGCCGCTTCTGTTTTGGGGAAGATCTTTTTAGCCGGAACATATTGTCCATTTGAGCGCAGTTTTATCGCCAGCTTACCTTCGATCTGCATACTGTCGAGCGGATAGAACTGCGCAATATCCGGCAGATCGATCATTGCATCCAGTTCTGCATCTACCGGAAAATCGGCTGCATTTTTGATCTTCAGAAAACCTTTTACATAATTGTTCAACACTTTTGCATCCAGGTTTTCGAGCAGCACGCTTGTATGGCGATAATTATTGTCCGGGCAATTCACCTGCAGGTTAAATCCAAGTTTCTCCACGGGTTTTGGTAAAGGCGTATAATGTATATAACCATTTTCCAGGGAGGAGTTGAGTGTGAACGCAGGGATGCTCGTTACAATAATGTCTTTGTGGAGCTTCGCAGGATTTTGGCCGGTCGCATATTGACCACTGGCAGAAAACTGAAGGCTCAGTTTTCCTTTCAGATCATAATCTGCCAGTCCCAGTGCCCTGTCAAGCGTGGCAAGATCGAGTGTGCTGTTGGCCTTTGCTTTTATATAAGGAGCCGAAAAACCTTTTACATCCAGTACAGTGCTGAAATAATCCTTACCAACATTGAAGAAAGCAGAATCTACTTTCAATTCCTGCTTTTCCATATTCAGCAGAGGCAGGCGGTAATCCATATCGAGATAAAGATTGCTCAATGCTACCGGTGCTTTATCATAAGCAATGGAGCCTTTGCGAACCTGCATGTCCAGTGCAAAATCGGGCATGCTGTCTGTGGAAGCGATATACTTTCCTTTCAGGTCAGCTTTTATATCCGCCTTTCCTTTAATGCTCGTTTTGGTGAGCCAACCCTGGTATTGCGGTGGCAATGCAGACATCACATCATCCAGGTCAGCATCAGCGCTGCTCAACTGGAAGTTCATGTCATATCCATTGTTGAGAAAATCAAAGCTGCCATTGAAATCCATCGGCAGCTTGTTGATATGCAGTCTGTTTTTGGGGAAACGCAAAGCAAGCGAGTTCGTGTTGATGCTGGTAAGCAGATCGGCATTGATCTTTTTCTGTATGATGTAAGGATACTTATCATAATACAGGTCAAAGCTATTTACGGTGAGATGACTGGTAAGATCAAAAACAGCTTTACTAAGATCGCCGCGGCCGGTATAGTGCAGTCCCTTTGCTTTGATCAGCATGGCAGAAGAAAGATCATCATACAGCAGGTCGGTTTTTTCAATAACGATCCGTTTGATCTTCAAGGCTGTTGTAGTGTCTTCACCCGAACTGCTGCTATTGGAAGAGGAAGCTGATTGATAAACATTGTAATTGGCCTCTCCTTTTTCATTCACATACACATTGATCTTTCCTTTAGTGATAAAAAACTGGTCAACTTCAATATCTCCTTTTATCAATGCCAGAATATTAATACCAAATGCCACTTCATTTGCTGCCAGCAAAGTGTCTTTCTGATAGGGCGCTGATCCCTTCAGGGAAAAATCATGCAGGCTCATGGTGAGCGCAGGAAAATGATTGAAAAATGAAAGGCGGGCCCGGGAAAAATTGACTTCCCCGTTGATGGACCTATTTACCAGTTGTTTCACCCTGGTTGTGATAGTATCAGGAAGGATATACGGTAAAAGAAAAAGAATAAGCAATAAAGAAACAACAGCGATCCCGATGATCTTTGCTGTTTTGAAAACAATGTTTTTGATAGTACGCTTCATAGCCTTTACAGGCCTTCAATTTTATAAGGCCTTGAGCGGTTTTCATACGATGCGGATAGCGGGATCAGCGGGCTTTTATAACAGTGGTCTTCGTCCACTCATCATGCCAGGGACTTTCACCGAAACCACTGAACGGTTCAAAAGGAACAAGACGTGAGAGGCTGCGAAGAAAAGCATCCCTGATGGTGAGTTCACCTCCATCCCGGCGTATAGCCCTGGTGCCTGTGAGAAGTTTTCCGAAGGTATAACCCCTGAATGCTTTTTCACAAATTGTATAATAGATAAGGTAATTGAAAATAGCTACCAGGTAGCCGATCATCAGAAGATCAATGCTATTCTCTTTTTCAAGAATGCTCAGCATGTATTCGGGAAAAAGAATACCCAGCAGGTAACCCACTGCGGTACCTGTTATATAGCCCAGTCCCCAATTCATCAGAATATTGTCAACGATCAGGTTTACGGCACGTTGCGCTTTCGTTGCCTGCTGGTATTGGACCAGGTTGTGCATTTCTTCAGAAAAAATTGATTCGGCTTCGGTGGAGTGTTGTTGGTTGGTGTCCATGATGGTGGTATTATGGTAAAATATGCAATCTTTTAAGTTCTTTTTCCAGTTCTCCGGCACTGGTAAAATGAATGGACCGGATATTCAGTTCCTCCGCCGCTTTCACATTCCGGAGATTGTCGTCAATAAAGATAGCTTCTTGCGGGTCCACCTGGTAGCGGGTCAGCAGGCGCTGGTAAAATTCCGGAAAGGGTTTCCTGGTTTTTTCTTCACCGCTCACCACCCTGCCATCAAACCAATGCAGGAAGTTGTAGCGGGCAAGCGCAATATCAAAAAGGCCGGCATGCCAGTTGGTCAAAGCATAGATCCTGTACTTTCCGGTTTCTTTCAGTTTCCGGAGTATTTCCACGGTGGCGGGGATGGGAGCTTTCAGCATGTCTGACCAGCGGCCATAATAATCGCGGATCTGTTGTTCCCATTCGGGGAATTTCTCTACCAGTTCCTGGGTAGCTTCCACGTAGGAGCGACCGGCATCCTGCTCCTCATTCCAATCGCCGGTACATATATTCTCGAAAAAGTACTTTCGCTTTTCAGGACTCTCGAAATAAGTGTCGTGGTATACATAGCGGGGGTTCCAATCGACCAATACACCTCCCAGATCAAAAATAATCGTAGTGATACGGTTCATTATTTATTATATCGGAATTTGAGAAAAATCATTGTTAATGACATGGCAAGAACAACGGCGTTAGTGAGGATAATCACCCAATTATCCAGCAATGCCCCATAAATGATCCAAAGTATTTCATTGGCAGCAGCGATCAGGAACATCAACAGTGAAATATCCCTGGCAGATTTCTCCGTCCAGGTTTTGATCACTTGCGGCAAAAAGGTCAATGCGGTGATGGCACCTGCAATATAACCCAGCACATCTACTGACATAGTGGTTGGCTTGATGATGATGGCGGGCAAACCTACATAAAAAAACGTTGCCCCGGGGTATAACCCAATTCTATAAATTTATATAACACAAACCCTAAATTATGTGGAAATTATATGCTGTATTATCAGCCGTTTTTGCAGCCCTGACTGCCATACTGGCCAAGATCGGGGTAAAAGGGATCAACACCAATGTAGCTACAGCCATACGCACGTTGGTCGTATTATTTGTGGCCTGGGGCATTATCATTGCCAGCGGCCAATTAAAGCAGGTAAAAGAGTTAAGTAAAACCAATCTTCTTTTTCTTGGCCTTTCGGGTATAGCTACAGGCCTTTCCTGGATCTTTTATTTCAAAGCCCTGGCACAGGGGCCTGTTTCAAAAGTAGCGCCTATTGATAAGCTGAGCGTGGCCATTGCCATCGGGCTGTCTTTTCTTATCCTGAAAGAACCGGTTGATTGGAAAGTGCTTACCGGCGCTTCATTGATCATTGCAGGAACGATCATTTTATTACAGTAGGATACCGGATGATTTACCGCTGAAAACTAAGCTGGCCGCCATTCACCCGGTTCTATCCTTATCTTTTCTCAAACAGCCACCACAACCGCTTTCTTGGCTTCACTTCATAGTTTGTGGTAATATAGTTGTGGATATGTGCCATGGCCTCATCTATATCATCCGTTACCAGCACCAGGTCCATATCTTCTTTTGCAATGGTGCCTTTCTCTGCCATATCGCTGATGGTTTCCAACAGTTCACGATAATATTCTTTTCCGAATAAAACGATAGGGAACTGTGTGATCGTTTTGGTTTGCACCAGCGTAAGTGTTTCAAAAAATTCATCCATGGTGCCAAATCCGCCGGGCATAATGATGAATGCGTAAGAATATTTGATGAGCAAAACCTTGCGTACAAAGAAATGTTCGAAGGTCACGGATTTATGGAGATAGGGGTTTTCTTTCTGCTCAAAAGGAAGTTGGATATTGCACCCAACAGACACTCCGCCGCTTTCGTAAGCCCCGCGATTGGCTGCTTCCATAATGCCTGGCCCGCCACCCGTCATAGTAGTAAAACCCAGGGCCGCGATCCGCCTGCCGAATTCCCGGGCATCCTGATAATAGGGATGATCTTCCTTAAAGCGGGCCGAGCCGAATACGGTAACGCAGGGCCCCATAAAATGCAGGGCACGGAATCCTTTGATAAATTGCTTGAAAACCCGGAAGGCAAATCCCAGTTCGTAACCCCGGCTCTTGGGCCCATCCAGGAAAATATGTTCTTTGGCAGGTATGATTCTGTTTGTATCACTCATAAGAAGAACTTTGAAAAAAGAATTAAAAATAAAACATTTCGGGCCAAACAGTAGTGGTGACTTAGTTTAAAAGTTTAAGCGTTTAAAGGTTTAAAAACAGGGGTGATCTTATAATAACTTTTAAACCCTTAAACTTTAAACAACCATTAAGAAGCTCCAAACTGTATGAATTTGGGCAGGAATAAAATTATCCTGTACTTTGAATGACTAAATGAACCAGCTATGCGTATCATCAGTTATAATGTGAACGGCATCCGCTCTGCCATTAACAAAGGATTTATAGAATGGTTGAAAACTGATCCTGCAGATATTATCTGCATACAGGAGACCAAAGCGGTAAAGGACAATGTGAATTACAAACTTTTCAATGATCTTCAATACGAGGATTACTGGTTCAGCGCACAGAAAAAAGGATACAGCGGAGTAGCTGTTTTCAGCAAAATCAAACCCGACAATGTGGAATATGGCACCGGCCATAAGATCAGTGATGATGAAGGAAGAGTGATACAGCTTGATTTCGGCGATATAAGGCTGATCAATGCTTATTTCCCTTCCGGCACCAGTGGTGATGAGCGGCAGGGTTATAAATATGTATGGCTGGATGAATTTTATACCTATCTCGACAAACTGAAAAAGAATTATCCCAGGCTCATCGTTTGCGGTGATTATAATATCGCGCATAAGGAAATTGATATTCACGATCCCAAAGGCAATAAAAAATCATCCGGTTTTCTGCCGGAAGAAAGGGAATGGATGAGCAAGTTCCTTGATAGTGGCTGGGTTGATACCTTCAGGGAATTTCATGTAGAACCACACCGCTACAGTTGGTGGAGCCAGCGTTTTCCTTCCGTAAGGTTGAACAATAAAGGCTGGCGGATCGATTATATCAATGTAACCACACCGCTTAAGAAAAACCTGGTAGCAGCAGAGATCTATCCTGATGTTAAGCATTCTGATCACTGCCCGGTGTACCTGGAGCTGAAACCATAACAGCCCGGCCGTTTTATCATTATTCAAGATCAATTTATATGAGCCCAGAAGTTAAGGAAGCGATTGTTTATAATGTAACCACCAAAGTGGCAGGACAGGTTGCAGAAAAATGGCTTCAATGGATGAAAGAAGAGCATATTCCGGATATTGTCAGCACAGGATGCTTTACGCATGCTGTTATTTTACGCTTGATTGAGGTGGATGAAACGGAAGGGCCTACTTATGCTGTACAATATTTTTCAGAAAGCAAAGCATTATACAATCGTTATATCGAAACGTTTTCCGAAGAAAAAAGAAAAGCAGCCCTTACAAAATGGGGCAGCAATATCATCTCTTTCCGATCAGTGCTGCAGGTTGTGAATTGAGTGTGCAAAACATTAATTATTAATTTTGCCGGTTCAAAAACAATTGTATATTCCTCTGGAATCCTTTACCCGCCTGCATTTCAGCGGCCATGCTGTGAAACACAGTGCTGTAGCGGGTTTCAAAGGATTAACGGAAAACCACTCGTAAAACCACCCATACATTAATTCGCTAAAATCCTTGCCCCGCGCGGTTTGTGGCCAATTGTTATCTATTGGTAAAAAGATAAATAATTTTTTCCGGTATTAAAAAGCATATAATTTTGTCGCCGTTACTAAATACCTAAAAAACAAGATTATGAACAAAGCTGAATTAATTGCGCAACTTGCTGACGATGCAGGTATCACCAAAACACAGGCTAATGCTGCGCTGGATTCTTTTGTAGAAGCTGTTACCAAGACGCTGAAAAAAGACGGCAAAGTTACACTGGTTGGCTTTGGTACTTTTTCCGTTTCAAAAAGAAAAGCTCGTAATGGCCGCAACCCTCAAACTGGTGCCGTGATCAAGATCAAAGCCCGTAAGGTTGCCAAATTCAAAGCTGGTAAAGAGCTTTCTGCCAAATTGTAATTGAACCATTCAACACATTAAAAGCTCCAGTGCTTAGTCAGTACCGGGGCTTTTTTATTAACTTCGCAACTTATCTGATCAATCTTTAAAACTGTAATCATGGGTAGAGGAGATAAAAAAACCGCTAAAGGAAAACGCTTCAAAGGATCTTTTGGCAAAAGCCGTCCTGCTAAAAAAGCGTCACCCGCTAAAAAAGCTGCTGCTAAAAAGAAGGCTTAAAAAGGGTTCAAAGGTTTAAAAGTTCAAGTGTTTAACAGTTTATACCGAATGATCGCAACTGTTAAACACTTGAACTTTTAAACTCTTAAACATTAACTTCTCACGGCGCCAGTCTTTCCGCTTTCCAGCTTCCGTTTTCCAGCAAAGAATATTCAAACCGGTCATGCAGCCTGGAAGGTCTTCCCTGCCAGAATTCGATCAGCACCGGTGTGAGGATATAGCCACCCCAGTGAGAAGGTCTTTCAACAGTGCCATTGCCTGTTTTCTTTTCCATCTCTTCATACTTCTTTTCCAGCCATTCCCTGCTTTCAATAATGCTGCTTTGCGGCGACACTGCTGCGCCTATCTGGCTGCCCAATGGTCTTGAATGGAAATACTCGTCGCTTTCAGCAGCAGATACTTTCCGGATAATACCGGTTATTCTTACCTGGCGCTCCAGTTCTTTCCAGAAAAAAACCAGGCAGGCTTTCGGATTTTCAGTAAGCTGCTTGCCTTTGTAGCTATTATAATTGGTAAAGAAAACAAACCCTGCTTCCGAAAATCCTTTTAGCAGCACGATACGCGCAGAAGGGATCCCATCAGACGAAGCAGTGGCCAGCGTCATCGCATTCACTTCATCGATCTGCGAATCCACTGCTTCCTGCCACCATTTGGCAAACTGCCGGATGGCATTTTTATCAATATCTGCTTCTGAAAGACTTTGACGGGCGTATGTTTTGCGGATACCTGCTATATCGGGCTGCATAGAAGGGGTTTTGCCCGCAAAGGTAAAGGGTTATTTCCCACGATGAGATTATATGTTTTTCCCACGAAGACACAAAGAGCACAAAGGGATATTAAGCCTATTCTTTGTGCTCTTTGTGTCTTCGTGGGAAAATAAAAGCATTCCATCTTTGTGGGAAACTCACGAAAAGGGAGGATGTTGCGACGACTGCTGCTTTAACTGGTCCCTCTCTTCCGATACCAGGTGAAGCATGCTTTCCAGTTCTCCGATACGCCTTAACTGTCCTTCCAGCTTTTTATTCGCATCAGAAACCTGTTGCAGGTCGCTATTGATCTCTTCCAGGTAAGCTACTTTCTTTTGTAATTGCTGACGTTGAAGATTTGCTTCCCGCAGTTTATCTTCTGTAATATTCAATTCCTGCTGCAATTGCAGGTTTTCTGCAGTAAGGGATTGGCTTTTTTGCCGGTACCGTTCTATATCACTGTTGAGTTTGATATGCTCTTCTTTCAGGTCTTCATACTCCAGGCTTTGCATACGGGAAGAAGTGAGCTGCGCTTCCAGCTTATGTATTTTATCCTGCAAAATATTGAAGTCGCTGTACGCATGATCAAGCATGGCGCTCATTTCCTTGCTCAGCATTTCTTTCTGACGGATCGAATTGATCTCTGATTCCTTATCAGCCAGTTGCTGACGCATATGATCGATCTGGCCAGCAAGCTCCTCATTTGTTCTGGCCATTTCCTGCTGCAGTTCTTCTTTTTCTTTGATCACTTCGATATTTCCCAGCAGCTCATTGATCTTTTGGTTATGTTCCAGCAGTGAACGTTTGGCGTCCATCAACCGGGCGAGATAATCATCCTGTGGATGCGCCTGTCCCTCCAAAGCCTGTTTGCTGGCGGATAACTCTTCCTGCAATTGCTGGTTCTGCACCCTCAATTCTGCTATCAAATGTTGCGCACTTTCATCCTGGCTGCTGGCCTGTCTCGACATTTCAATTAATTGCTGTCTCAACTGGTCATTTTGTTCCTTCAGTCCAGCAATCAGCGATTGATTGTATTCTTCTTCCTGGTTATGCTGCTGTGCAGAGCTGAGCTGTTGTTGCAGTTGATCATTTTGTTCCCTCAGTCTGGCAATCTGCTGTTCTTTATGATTACTTTCAGCAAGCACCTGCTTTGCATAAGCCACCTGCTCCTGCAGGTCTCTATTTTCTTCTTTCAATGCGGCGATCTGTTGTTGGGTATTTTCATCCGGTGCAGTTGCCTGGGGGGTTGTTTCGATCGTTGATTTCAGCGACCTGTTTGCTCTCTTCAATTCTTCCAGCTCTATCGCAAACTGGTCTGCATTTTCTTCAGCAATGTTGACACGGTTGGTAAGGGCAGTTATTTCCCTGTCTTTTATCTCCATGTCATTAAAATATTTCAGCTTCCATTCATTGCGCGCGAGATCGGTCCTGTTGACGGACTCTTCTTTAGGTATGCGAAGATTTTTCCGGCTCGTGATAAAGAAATGTATGGTGATGCCCAGAATGATCGCTCCGAGCAATAACACGACAATTTCAACTACAGACAGGGTAAGACTGGCAGCCATAACATGGTGGTGTTAAGATTCTGAAACTATTAAAAAATTAAAACGGCGGATATGGCTTTTTAATCTTTCACAAGAAGGGCTCACAAGATAATCGGTATATTTAATTAATAAAAGTATTCTTCCCAAAATGGTAAATTTCCGATATGCGGTCCTCTTTGTCATCCTTTTCAGTCTGGCCAAAATAGCTCCGGCGCAGGATACCGCCTATTGGTATAAATGTTTCAAAGGAACCATTGATAAATATCCGTTTACACTGCATTTGCATAAACTGGACCACACTTATTCAGGATATTACTACTATAATAATGTGCAGCAGCCGCTGTCTTTGCTGGGTGAAGACACCAGTGCTGCCGGCCAGATAAAACTGCTGGGTTACTCTCCCCGTTTTGAAGCTGAAAATGAATTATTTACCTTAACGCTGCAGGGAGACTCCCTGAAAGGCAAATGGGAGAAAGACCTTTCAGCTTCTGGCGAAGGGTTGCAGGTGAAGGCTGCCAGTGACCAATCAGCCGCTCTGCGGTTTGATCTGGTCTATACTTCGGGCAGCGAAAAACTCCGCCCAAAAATGGAGCAATCGCCGGTGGCGAGCTTTGAGGCTGCAACAGTTTGGCCTAAAGGAAATTCTGCTGCAATCACTGCCCTGAAAAAAATAATCGCAGCAGAGTTGGGAGCTAAAAACAGCCCTGCTGATATCGGCTCTTATCTACTGGCCGAAAAAAAGAGCTACCTGTCCGGCTACCTGAAAGACAATAAAGCCGTTCCCGATAGTGAGCTGGTGAGTTTTTCCTCCGGATATTTCCAGGATGCCACCAACCGGCTGTTGATAGTATATCAATCCCCTACGATCCTCACGCTGGCCAATTTCAATTATTCTTACACCGGTGGGGCGCATGGGAATTATAATACCAGCTATATCAGCATCAACCCCGCCACAGGGAGGCAATACACGCTGACACAGGTTCTCAGTCCTGCCGGAAAAAAACAACTGAATGCCTTGCTGGCAAAGCATTTCCGGAGAGACCGGAAACTTTCGGCCGGTTCCCCGCTCACGGAAGGCGGTTTGTTTGACGATAAATTGGAGGCTACCGATAATTTCTTTCTTACCGGCACTGGCATTGGCTTCAGTTATGCCCCTTATGAGATAGGGCCTTTTGCTATGGGAGAGATCATTATTTTCATTCCTTATTCAGACTTCGGGAAGAATTTGAACCCTTCGTTCAGGAAGTAAGGGGCGTTTGCCGATGTTCGAATGGTTGATGGCCGTTAACACGCAAACCGGATAAGCAGTTCCTTTTCCATTGTCACCCCGGCCCTGGTTTAGAAGGCGTACTAGTTTAAAGAATATAAGAGCCGGGGTCTCCTCAACGTTGGAGAGACCCCGGCTCTTAGCGTACTATACTAGTTGATTTTTCTAAACCAGGGCCGGGGTGACAATGGAAAATGCTTTTCGGCCATCGAAAATTAACCCTTTACTAAAGTCCCCACTTTCTCGCCGGTCACTACCCTGCGGAGATTCCCTTCCTTGTTCATATTAAAAACAATGATAGGAAGGTTGTTTTCCATGCAAAGCGTGAATGCTGTCATGTCCATCACGCGGAGATTCTTGGAAAGGCATTCCTGGAAAGTAATGGTATCGTATTTAGTGGCAGTAGGGTCTTTTTCTGGATCGGCAGTATAAATGCCGTCTACCCGGGTGCCTTTCAAAATCACATCTGCATTGATCTCGATCGCTCTCAATGAACCGGCTGTATCGGTAGTGAAATAAGGGTTGCCGGTGCCTGCGCCAAAAATTACCACACGGCCTTTCTCCACGTGGCGGATAGCACGGCGGCGGATATAGGGTTCTGCGATCTGTTCCATTTTGATAGCGCTCTGGAGGCGGGTGTAAACGCCCACTTTTTCCAGTCCGGCCTGCAGGGCCATACCATTGATCACGGTGGCCAGCATGCCCATATAATCACCATGCGCCCGCTCAATACCCGTTTCTGCCTCATTCATTCCCCGGTAAATATTACCCCCACCGATCACGATCGCTACCTGCACTCCCAGATCTGTAATGGATTTGATGTCCTGGGCATATTGGGAAATCACCGCAGAGTCCATCCCAAAATTTTTGTCGCCCATTAAAGATTCACCAGAAAGTTTCAGCAGAATACGTTTGTACTTAGGAAGCATGCAGTAGATATTTTTGCGCTGCGAAGATAAGGGAATTAACACAGGCTTAAAAGAGGGGGCTGCCGTAGCCGGTGTTTTTAGAGCCATTTGTGCTTATGCGCCAGGGTAATGATCTGTGCGCGCGAATTGACATGCAGCTTATCGTAAATATTGGCAATATGCTTGCGAACAGTAAGCACGCTGAGGTACAGTTCTGTGGCGATCCGCTTGGCATCCCATCCGTTCACCATCAGTTGCAGGATCTGCTTTTCCCTTTCCGTGATATTGACAGGCATGGACGGACCGGCAGTATCCCGCCCAACGCTCTCCGTTGAACGGCTCAGCAATTGAAGCGCTTTCCGGGCAATGGCCGGGCTCATGGGCGCGCCTCCTGTTTCCATCACTTCCACTACAGCGTTTTCCAGCACAGCCACGGGTTCATGTTTTAATAAATAACCCGATGCCCCTGCCTTGATCGCTTCAAATATCTTTTCATCATCATCAAAAACAGTGAGCACGATAAAATGTATCTGCGGATAAAGTGTTTTGGCAATGCGGATGGTCTCGATGCCGTTCAGGTCAGGCATTTCAAGGTCCATGAACACCACCTGCGGGATACGCGAATGCGGCAAACCTTTCAGCTCAGCAAGACATTGATTGCCATCTGCGGCTGCAAACACAAGCTCCATCTTGCCGGACACGTTTATCTTTTGCAGAAAAGTATTCCGGTTCACTGCATTATCCTCTGCCATTGCTATTTTAAACACCATATATTGTAAAGTTCAAACTCATAGACGGGTTTCCCAATAATAAATTTGTAGTAGCCTCAGCTACCAGCCGGTGTTATTACAACACTTGTACCTGAAGGAACAGCAGGTATCCACTCAATATCCCAGCCGGATACTGTGCTCCTGCTTATCATATTCAGCAGACCGTTGCCGCCTGCAGTTTTTTCTTTCTCTTCCTGCATTCCCTGCCCGTTGTCGGTGATGCTGATCTCCCAACTTTGATCACTTTCCAGTAAGATCCTTACAAAAGAGCCTCCACTATGCTTCAATGCATTCACCACAGCTTCCTGTATCACCTGGAACAGATGGAAAGCCTGTGTTGGCGAAAGGGAAATATCATTCGTTATCTTTTCTTCGATCTCGATATCAATATGCGGATAGCTTGGCCTGATGCGATTGGCAAATATTTTCAGCCGGTCGCTTATGGCCGTTAAGGTCAGCTCATCTTTATTCAAAGCCCATATCGTGTCGCCCAATTGGGAAACGATCGCTTTGGAATTATTCTGCAGTTCCTGCAAAGCCACTGCTTCCTGCACGTTGCGGCCCTCCGTTTTAATGAGATCAAGATTGGATGCAATGGAAGCCGCATAAGCACCAAGGTTATCATGCAGGTCAGCAGCGATCCTTTTCCGTTCATTTTCTTCAGCCCGCGCCACAGCTTTAACAGCTATGTCCTTTTCCTTTTCAAGCATCAGTTGCATTTTCAATTTCTCCCGCCGGCGGTAACCGGTGAAGAGTACAAAAAAGAGTATCCCGACAAACAGCAGACCACCAACCGTGGAATAGAAAAGAACATTCTTCCGGGTAAGGTCAAGCTTTTGCTGAACGATCGTATTCTCTTTTTTCTGCACTTCATATTTGGTTTGCATTTCTGCAACTGCTTCAGCAGAGTTGGCCAGATAGAAAGAATCTTTGGCTGTAATAATATCTTCCAGCGTTCGCTGGTAAAGGTCCATTTTACCGGCTGCTTTATAACAACGGGCAAGCACTTCATAATACTGGAGCCGGTGATTGATATTATTGGAAAATACTTTTCCGCCAGGGCCGGTAGTGTCATACATATTGCCCTGCAGCAGAGATTCTTTGCAAAACTGAATGGCTTTATCAATCTGTCCGGTCTCTATATAAAAATCTATCAGGCTGATATTATCATCTACCCACATTGCGCCATCCTTGGTCTGTTTGCGCACTTCTATCATCTCCTTCAGTGCGCTTTCTGCCTTATCAAACTTTTTGGATTTAGTATAAATGACAGATTGCTTTTGCAGTGATACGGCCAGGCCTGACAAATTTTGCTGCTGCCTGAAAAGATCAACAGCCTTTTCGCTGAAATATTCAGCCGAATCAGGTTTATTCAATTGGTTATAGGCATCGCTCATATTGGCATACACAGCAGCCATTACAGAAGCATAGCGTGCATCATTGGTAGAGTAAGCCAGGGTCCTGAAAAACCAATCCAGTGCAACACGGGGTGCTGAACGGGCAAGCGAAATTGATCCGATCGTATTCATATTGGCACCAACGGTCAATGTATCATTATACTTCTCCGCATCGGCAACCAGCCTATACAATACCACCAGCGCTTCCGAAAACCTTGACCTGCCTCCATAATACAGGGCTTTCTGCCGGGCCAGTTTAAAATGAAGCTCACGGGTAGAAGGATCATCAACAGGGTTGCGGTCCAATACCGGCTCTATATAAAAAAGAGCGCTATCAATCCATCCCCATCGGAAATACATATTGGCAAAGGCAAGGTCTGCAAGGTCCCTGCTGTTTTTATCCCCTACTTTTTCAGCCAACTCTTTAGCCTGCACTGAATAGTAGTCCATTGTGTCGCGGTCGAGACTGCGATGTTCTTCACAAAGATCAAGTATGGCTTTCAGCCGGGCTTTATCGCTTGTAGCGGCATATATGCGTTGTTCAAGGCTGTCAATGAGAGGGGTCTGTGCCTGCATGCGCATGCACAGGAGAAATAACAAAGCAAAAAGAAGTATTCTGCATTGCATATTCCAAAATAAGCAATTGTTAAGGGAAGAACCCTTTTAAAAGATCTTTTTTGGTCCATCTACATCAAATTGAGTACAGGCATGCCAGGTTCCGTTGCAAACAAAAAAGCTGCCCGGTTTAGGAGCAGCTTTTAAATTTATTCTCTTAAAAGATCAGCCTAAAGCCACTCTTTTAAACTCTGTTACTTTCACATCGCCGGATTGTTTCAGGTATTCGCCTACGCTGATGCCAGCGTCTTTCACAAAAGGTTGTGCAGTGAGGGTATTTTCTTTAAAGAATGCGCCCAGCTTGCCTTCAGCGATCTTAGAGATCATTTCTTCAGGTTTGCCAGCCATTTTAGGATCAGCTTTCATCTGGTCAACGATGATCGCTTTTTCGCGGGCAACGATATCAGCAGCTACATTGTCTGCATCAACAGCTACAGGGTTCAGCGCAGCGATCTGCATAGCCACGTCTTTACCAGCTTCAGCAGCTTCTTTGTTAAGGCCAACCAGTACACCAATACGGTAAGCGCCGTGGATATAAGAAGCTACATAAGGAGCATTTACCCTTTCAAACTTAGTGATACCGATCTTTTCACCGATAGCAGCCAGTTTATCGTTAACCAGTGCAGAAACTTTAGTACCGTTGATAGATACTTCGTTCAGCTCTTCAACAGAGTTAACATTGTTGGCAATAGCAGCATCAGCGATGCTTTGCACGAAAGCAACGAAATCTGTGTTTTTGGAAACGAAGTCAGTTTCGCAGCTTACGCAAACCACGATACCGGATTTGTTATCGGCAGTTGTTTGAGCGATCACCACACCTTCTTTTGCTTCACGGTCACTTCTTTTGGCAGCTACTTTCTGGCCATGCTTACGCAGCCAGTCGATAGCAGCTTCAAAATCACCATTCGTTTCAGTCAATGCTTTGCGGCAATCCATCATGCCGGCGCCAGTTGCCTGGCGGAGCTTGTTAATGTCCTGTGCACTTATTGTTACGGTGCTCATATACTCAATAGTTTAAATTAAAATAATCGGGTTCAGCAGGTTTAAAGGTTTAAGATTTAAAAGTTTAAGGTTATCGAAATTCGGG